>JAESFO010000134.1_pt1 | contig 201598 bp, 169 predicted proteins | sample 9269421 | NCBI WGS metagenome assembly JAESFO01 (sample SAMN14502839, study PRJNA617101) | algae metagenome | isolation source: Nostoc desertorum CM1-VF14 and co-occurring heterotrophs from rocky... | place: USA: Clark Mountains, San Bernardino, California | collected 2000-06-05 | reverse complement strand
TGAGCGGCGCGGGTGGCGACCGGCCGGGGCCGGTGGTCGGCGTCGGAGGTACGCGCCGCGCGCCGCGGACGGGTCGGTCAGTCGGTCGGGAGGGTGCGGCTACTCAAGAGAAGTTCCTGGGGCGGCCGGGTAGCACCTACCGGCCGATCTCCTGCTCGATCCGCTCGGCCTCCTGCTTCAGTGGGGCGTCCGCGTACACCATTACGGCGCACTCGCTCAGGTACTGCCGGAGGAACGGTCCGATCCCCCGGCTCGCTCGTACTGCATCACGTGGGCCAACTCGTGGGCAACCAACCGGCGGCTGCTCCACTGATCGGCCCGGACGAACACCCTATGCCCGACAGTCAGCCCGATGGTAAATGGCGAAACCAGCCCGACCGCCCGGGCGGCGGTGGCCAGAACCGGGGCGTCAGGGGCGGGGATCGCAGCGACTCGGAGCAGCCGTACCCGGTCCGGGAGCCGCACCCCTACCAGCCGGGCGTCCGCGATCTGGTCCGGTGTGAGTGGGATCCCGGCCCGGAGGATGTCGCACTCCTGCCGCTCGACCCACGCACAGGCTAGTGGGAGTAGCAGTGCTACTCCCTGCTCTGTTGAATCCATCCGGTTAGAGGGTTCGGATTTCCGGGCGATTCGGTGAATCGCCACCTGCGGAAACGCTGTCAAACCGGATGGATTCAACAGAGCAACAGGTCGTCACAACCAGAACGACGATCAGCAGCCCTTGGGACGGCCTGTTCTTTGCGTGACTCCCTGGAGTTGAGCGGCTGACCCGAGGAGGGTGGACGAGAGCCGGCCCGTCCGGGACGATGGTGTTACCACACGACCCCCACCCCGGACGGACTCGGCCATGCCATCTTCGCACCCGCTCCCCTCCTCGTGCAACTGGTTCTCGGCCGTGGCATCGGCCCTCGACCCACGGTCCGCACCCCGGCTGGCCTGGCTGCTGGTCGGGGCGGTCCTGGCCCGCGGCCGGCGGACGGTGACGAGTTGGATCCGGGCGGCCGAACTGACCGACGAGTACCGCCCCTGCTACGCCACGGTCGCGGCCGCCGGGAGACGGGCCGACCTTCTCGCCGCCCGCCTGGCCCACCAGGTCGTGAAGCCCCTGGTGGCGGGTGCCGACCGGCTGATGTTCGCCGTCGACGACACCCCGACCGAGCGGTACGGGCCGAAGGTCCAGGGGGCCGGGAGGCACCACAACCCGACCCCGGGGCCGGCCGGCGGACCGCTCGTGTACGGCCACGTGTGGGTCGTCCTGGGCCTGCTCGTGACCCACCAGACGTGGCGGGTTCTCGCCCTCCCACTCCTGGCCCGGTTGTACGTCCGCCAGAAGAGCCTCGCGGGCATCCCCCCGACGGACCGGCCGGCGTTCCGGACGAAGTTGGAGTTGGCCGTCGAACTCCTCCGGTGGGCGAGGTGCTGGCTGGGGATGCTGGGCAAGCCGTTGTGGGTGGTGGCCGACGGGGCCGACGCCACCGCCCCGTTCCTCAAGCCGATGCGGATCCTGGCCGTGACCGTCGTCAGTCGCCTCCGGAGGGACGCGAGCCTGCGGACCGAGCCGGGCCCGCGGCCGTCGCACCGCCGCGGCCCGCGGCGGATCTACGGGGAGCGGCGAATCGACCTGGCCAAGCGGGGCGGTCAGCGGCGCGGGTGGACGACCGGAACGTTCACCCCGTACGGGAAGCCGGCGGCCAAGCGGTACAAGACGTTCGTGGCGACGTGGCGGCCGGCCGGGGGTGCCATCCGGGTGGTGCTGGTGGACGAGCCGACCGGGTGGGTGGCGTTCTTCTGCTCCGACCCGGCCGCCACGGCGGCCGACGTACTCACCGCGGTCGCCGGGCGGTTCGCCCTGGAGATCACCTTCCGGGATCTGAAGCAGGTCGTCGGGTCGGGGCAGCAACAGGCCCGGCGGGTGCGGGCCGGTGTCGGGGCGTTCCACCTGTGCCTGTGGGCGTACATCGCGACCGAGGGGTGGGCGTGGGGGCGGGCCGACAGCGGGTTGGCCGGGCACCGGGTTACGTCCCCGTGGGATGACCCGGCGCGGCGGCCGAGTCATGCCGACAAGCGGCGGGCGTGGCGGCGGGAGATCCTGGGAGCGGAGATCCGGGCGGCTCTACGCCCGGGACAGACCGAGGAGGATCTCGCGGCCACCGCCGAACGCTTGCTCAACTTAGCCGCATGAGTGTGATGAGCTCGCGGAAAGAGCAGGACGGCAGCGTCTGGCGCCAACGGGGGTGTTGAGTTCGGACACGGGAACTCCTTGCGCGGGTGAGGCGACCGAGTGGGCGGCGCGTCGGCAACCGTCTCGATCGCTCGAGCCCGGGATCAGTGCGAGGCGCGCTCCGGGCGCAGTTCGGGGAGCCCGAGTTCGCGTCGGACACGGTTGGCCTCGCTGAGGTCGATGTGGTAGATGTAAATCGAATACCCCGCCCGCGCCACCGGGCGGAAACGCAGAAAGTATCCGTACGAGTGCTCCCGATAGAGTGTCCACCCACCCCGTCCATCCGGGAGGGGACTCCGGTCGCCGCGGAGGACATTCACGCTCACCGCGTACCAGCCGGGTCGCGGCCCTTGCTGTTCGGGTGGGATGTCTTCGCGCACCCCTGGGATCCGCGGCCACGGCGGCGGAAGGGTGAACTCGAGTCCGGCGACCCGCGCGTCGAAGAAGCTCCAACATGCCATCGCCATCGGCTTGGCTTCGGGGTGCTCGGTGCACCAGTCTTTCAGATACAACAGATCCTGCCCCCAGTCGATGTTGCTGTTGATCAGGTGTTCGTGGCCGCGCTCGGGCCCGCCGACGAGTTCGTTGAAGTAGGACATGCTGTGCGGGTACACCCACAGACTGCTCCCGACCGAGCAGACAATTCCCGCCAGCACCCCGAATACGATCTTCCGGTGACCGAGGGCGTACGCCCGCGCGACCCCACTCATCCAGACGAAGACGAACGGAAAGATCGGCAGTACGTAGCGCATGTGCCGGTTCCAACTCGTCTGAGCGCTCACCAGCACAAGGAGAACGATCGGAAAGGCCAGTAACACGGCCCGGTCTCTCAGGGGTGTTCGGTACGCCGGGTGGACAACGCTGAGGATGATTGCCAGTAGTAGTAGTCCCCATGTGCCGAGGGGCGCCTTGACCGCCAGCGCGTACAGGTAGTAGTACCACCACCCGCCCAGTCGAAGTTCGCCCCGCAGGTAGCTCCACGATGGCTTCTCGTGCTGGTTTTTTTGGAAGTCGATGCCGAGGAGGTAGTGTTGTGGGAGCGGTACGGGAACCTGCGCCAGCGGTGTGCCGTCGAAGCGGTTGCCGGTGCGTCCGGCGTCGGGTCCGGCCAGCGCCCGACTGACGAACTGGTACTGTCCCAGCGGGCGCAGTGTGCCGTCGAACTCGTACCCGGCGTTGAGCAACACCACACTCAGTCCCAGCGCCACGATCAACTGGGCCGCCTCGCGACCCCACGAGCCACCCGCCCTCTCCACCGGCACCACCGAACCGGTACCCGGTTCGGTGCTCGTCGGTGGTCGTCGGGTGAGCCTCCAGAAGACCCACAGTACTGGCCAGAGCAGGTAGAGCAACAGCAGGGTGGTCTTGGCCAACTCGGCCAGCCCCAAGGCTCCCCCCATCAGCACCGCGGCGCGCCAGCCCGGCTGACGGAGCCAGGTCCAGAAGGCGTAACAGGCCAGGGCGCCCAGCGCGGAGGCGCCGACGTCGGGTGTGAGCAGTTGGGCGTGGGCCAGCACGTTTGGGCAGAAACACCACAGGACGAGGGCCAACAGTCCCGAGGTCGGGCCGTAGAGATCCCGCGCCCAGCGGTAGCACACCCACCCGCCCAACAGGCTGAACGGCAGACACGCCCAGCGACCTAGCGTGAACAACCAAAACGAACGCTCACCGTTGGCGACTACGAACTCCCGCCCGATCACGAAATCTGCCCGTGCCCCGGGCCGTCCATCGATCAACCGCCAGTCGGTCTTGGGTTCGGTCAGTGCGACCGGGATCGCAGCGGCCATCCGGACCAGCGGCGGGTTGACGCGGTACAGTTCGAACCGCCCCTGCTCGAAATGACTCAGACCAGCGGGGAGGTGGCCGACCTCGTCCGCCGTCGGGGAGTGCTTACACGCGCCCCAGGCGAGCAGGCTCAAGTGAACCGCCATCACCAGGCAAGCCAGGTAAGGGCTCGCGGCGATCACCCCCTTGCGTTCTTCGCTGTTACTTTTCGGCGGGCTCGGGCAGTTTGGGGAGTCCGAGTTCACGGCGGACACGGTTGGCCTCGCTGAGGTCGATGTGATAGATGTAACAGGATCGGACAAAACCCCTGGTCGCCCCCGGTTTTCAAGGCGATTCGGGGGTATTGTCCGTGCCTCTAAAACGAATACTCGCCTCCGACGGCCTCCCCGCCCGCGATCGTGGCAAGCGCCCGATAAACGGACCGCGGAGTCGATTCGCTCACGAAGCGGACCGAGCCGGCCGCATTTGCGAACTGCCGGCCGCCTGGGTAACGCCTCCGGAACGAATAGAGGTGTTGCCAGTTGCTGATGGGACTTACGAAACCCGTGTTGGGGGGGGGGAATGGCACACGCCCCCACGGCGTTGTTGGCGTAGGGCCACGAGCAGTGGGAGTTAAGGCCCGGCAAATCCTCCCTAACCATGAACGTCGAGCTCAACCCGTCGGCAATGGTGAACAATCGGAGGCGACGCTTCTAGTCCTCCCGGTAGAAAATATCGCATAACATTTACTATATCGTATAATTAATATATCAATAGTGCGATTGCATAATTATAATATTGTTTAGATTGATAAGTTTCTTTTTTTACAACAGACCTGCCTATTCATATGACATCTTGGGCAATTATTTTCGAGTGCTACCAATCGCGGCTTGTCTACCACGATTATATGACAGACATCCGATGGAGGAGCGATGCAAAACGCCCGGCGTCGCAAGCGAAACATGGCGGCAACAATAATTGCACACGTATACAAATATCTATTGCCGAGTAACCGAATGGAGCTCCATGAAGCTCGACTGATGCCGATTCCGGATGGTCGTCCGTGGTGAGGCAGCATGGAGTTCCTGAAGCTCCCAAACTTGCGACTTAGGGGAATGCCCTTCGCTGCAGTGCCGGGTTTGATCCGGCAACGGGCTACTTCAGCAACTCATCGATCTTGCCTTCAAATTCCGGATCCTCGATCCGCAGGCCGTTGTGCCGGACAACTCCTTTCGCATCGATGATCGCCACATGGGGCAGCGCCATGACACCGTAGTCCGGGTTGAACGCGTCTTGCTCGCTGAAGGCGATCCGCCAGGTGATACCCGCGTCGCGAATGAAGTCGGCCATCAGGCGGAACTCGCGGGCAGCGTCCCCCGTGGTGTCCGTCAGACCGGGGACATCGCCGGTGGCTTTCGGGTTGACATGCCGCCCCTGCACGCTGGTGACGCCGACCACCACGACCCGGTCGCCGTACCGGGCTTGCAGCGCCTTCAGTTTCGGGAAACTGGCCCGGCAGGGAGCGCACCACGTCGCCCAGAAGTCGAGGACGACGACCTTGCCGCGCAGGTCCGCGAGGCGCTTCGGCGGGGCGTCGCCGCTGGACCAGAGGAACGTCATCGGCGGTGCGGGTCGGCCGATCAGTTCGCCCCGCGCGGCCTTCCCGCCAGTGCGGTCGCGGGCGAGTCGCAACTCGCGCCGCTGCCGCTCGGGTAAGTCCGCCGAGTCGAGCACGGCCGAAAAGTAGCCGTGCGCCGCCTGCCGCAGTCGCTCCCGGTCCTCGGGCGCGTTCGCTTTCGCGGTCAGTGCCTTCTCGGCGAAGTAGCGGACGGCCGACGCGTACTTGACGGACAACTCCGGGGAGATCAATCCCGTCAGCTCCTGGGCGAGGCCGCTGGACCACTGCGTCTCGGCGTTGAGGAAAGCGGTGTCGGTGAAGACCGAGCCGGCCTTCACGGCCCGAACGGCTGGCAGGAAGCCGGGGTGGTGGATAGCATGCCACAGCGCCGGAACCTTCAGGCGGTCGGCCTCTTCGTAGGTCTTGGCGGCCCGGTTGGCCAAATCCGCCCGCCACAACGCGGCCCGCGCCCCCTCTATGGTCCCTTCCTCCGCGAGTTGGGCGAGGCGAGCGTCCCAAGCGTCCTTGACATCGACAGGGGCGTTCATGACGAGCGCGGCGAGCCGGTTAAAGTGATCGATCGTCAGCCGGGCCGGGTCGAGGGGGCGGAGGTACTCGCCAATGACTAGAACGGCCTGTTGGTTGAGCCGGCCGCCCGTCTTCTGATTGACCGCGTCGAGGATCGCCTGAATCTCCGCATCGGAGTACGGGGTTGCTTCCGGCAGCATCTCGCGCCGGACCTCGGCGGGCGGTGGTGGCTGCTGGCGACCCGAGCGTCGGTCAAATACACCGGACAACCACAAGCCAGCGGCGACAACAACTCCGCCGAGGACGAGCAATCGGTAACGCTGTCCCATTCTCGTCTCCCTCCGCAGCTGAGCATCATTTAGGCCAGCTCGCGTTTTATGTTAGGCCGACACCCAGATTGTGCTGCAGGGCGTGCGCACTCAGCTCGACTGATGCCGATTCGGGAGTACCGCCCTGGTTGTTAGCATGCGGAGCTGCTGAAGCTTCCCGTGTTTCCAACCAGGGACGGCACCCATGATTCTACCCGCCGAAGCGACTTCGTTGCTCGCTGCCCTCACACCGGCCGTCACGCAACCAACCACCACACGATCTACGACACCGCTGGTCGCAACTGCACTGGCCACCAGCGGCGACCGCGAACCGGTTCGGAGATGCCGCCAGAAGGTGTAGGTCGCGACCAGCCCGGCGACCGTAGCGGGAGCATCGGGCGTGACCAAGGGAGCGTGGGCCAGGACGTTGGACCCGAAGCACCACATGCCCAAGGCGAGCAACCCGCCCCGGCAGCCGTCTAGCTCGCGGGCCCATCGATAGACGATACCCCCGATCACCGACCAAAGAATACCAGATAAACGGGCCGACTGGATCGGGCCGAAGTAGTCGGACGGATTATCGTCCGCAAACCGGCGGGCCGCCTCCCACTCGGATCGCTGACCGGGAACAACCGGGAGCGGAATCCCGTCCACCTTCGGGTTCAAGTGAAGGGTCGGCAGGGGCGCAAGCATCTTTCAGATGCGGCCGGTTAGCGTTGTACAGCCGGAACGTGCCAGTGTCCCAGTAGGACAGGCCGGCGGGGGCGGGGGCCACCTCGTTACGAGTCGGGAACCGTAGGTGCGAACTGACCAGAAGTAGGCCGATATGGATCAGGAGTAAAACGGTCGGGAGAAGCCACCGCGGGGTTCGCCCGAAGAGTGTACACGACATGCGCATTTGCGTAGTATATTAGTTTGTTTTGCTGCATTATTATATTTATTATTATGCAATTGACAATAGAGACGCAACCTGCTCGCAAGCATAGCCGTGCGATCTCGCGGCCGCTTATGACCAAAATATTTTATTATTAAATAGATAATACTATATTTAGTAGATATTATGAAGATCGATCGTTTTAAATTAATAATATATAAATTTAACCGTCTATCTCCGCGATGCCTGCCTCAGTGCAGAATTGCTTCGTTTTAGCCATTGACAGACCAGAACGGCAGGGTAGAATCCCAACCAATTCGCTCTGTGCATCCACTTAGTCAAATCAGGCGGGTGGAGATGCCTACTCGTTGTGCCGTTGTGCGAGCCGGCCTTGGACTGCTGCTCATCACAGCAGCGGGGCTGAAGCTGTACGGTTTGGGCGTCTCGGCGGTGCCACAGGTCGGCTGGTTCGCGCAATCGTGGGTTCAGCTTGCCACCGCGGGGTGGGAACTGGGCCTGGGTGCCTGGCTCCTCTCCGGCGTAGCGGTTCGGTGGTCGTGGCTGACCGCTCTCCTCACGTTCGCGGTGTTCTCCGCGGTCAGTGCCTATCTGGGGTGGATCGGCGTTGCGTCGTGCGGTTGCTTTGGGACGATTCAGGCCAGCCCTTGGTGGGCGTTCGGCGTGGATGTGGCGGCGCTGGCGGCGCTGGTCGTCAGTTATCCCGACTCACGGGCTGTGGGTGGTGCGCCCAATGACGCTGAGTGGTCACACGGATTCGCGGGCGTTCTGGTCGGCGCCTGTCTGATCTTCGCGGTTTTAAGTGGAATCACGACTTGGGTGTACGGCTCACCGACCGTCGCGCTCGCGCGGCTGCGCGGGGAGCCGTACCACGTCCCGGGCTATGTGGACTTCGGCACCGCACGAACCGGCACCAGCATCGAACGTGAGATCCCGATCGCAAACCTGACCGACCGGCCGATGCGCCTGGTCGGCGGAACTTCGGACTGTTCGTGCATGACGCTTTCCCACTTCCCAGTGACTATCGGGCCGGGGGAAACAGCCGTCGTGCCGGTTCGACTCAAGGTTCCCGGATCGGCCGCAGGAGCGTTTACCCGGTGGGTGGAAGTGTGGGCCGACGATGGCCAACAAGTTTACCAGATCCGGTTCACCACCGGTTGCAAAATCGAGTGAGAACCGTCCGGGGTGGTCCCGGAAGGAGTGTCGCCCGTGGAGGAACTCTCATGGCTGGATCGTCTCGTAAGCGCGGAAGCACCTTTCGGGTGCTCACGTACGGCCTGAACGGGTTAGCGCTGGTGCTCGTGGTCCTGGCTCTGATGTGCGCTTCGGCTCCCGAAGCACAGGCGGGTCCGTACGCCCAGTGTGTATGCGACGTGGACTCGTGTGCGCTCCTGCCGGGCGGCGGCTGCTGCAACGGGTTCTGCCGGTGTGATGACAACTGCGGCTGCAAGCCCTACACCGACCCGGACACGGGTGCGAAGTTCGCGAATTGCCAAGAGGTCTGAGCCGATCCGCCCGCGGTTCGTCGGGTCAGCGCAAAAACGGTGTTGTGTCCGCGTTCCCGTAATTACAAGGCCGAACTCGGCAACGACGGCCGGCGCTCGCGGGGCGCGGATCGGGTGCAACTGTTCCGTCACACCGTGGGGTCAGCATGTCGCGTTTCCTGTCGATCGCGGTCGGCTGGCTGTTGGCGGTGACCACCTTCGCCGGTGGTCACCCCGATCCGAATGAGATGATCGCCAAAATCACTAAATCCCAGACGGAAGCCCTCGCGATCTTTGAGCGGGAACTCCCTTCGTGGCAAATCGACTACGAGGTGAAGAGTTTCGGGCCGGGCAACCAACTCCAGAGGCACGCCAAGTACACCCAGCGGTACACCCCCGCCGGATTCGCGGCCACAACCGAAACTGTCCTCACTGGCGAGTCTGGAAAGGAGAAGGATGCCGTTGCCGCGAAGAATAAGCAATACCGGTTCTCGTTGTCGCGAACGCCCGGTTCGTCCGACTGGGCGCTGGTGAAGGTGGATCGCCTGCAGGCCGACACGGCTGCGAGCAAGCCCCACCGGTACGGCGGTGCGTGGTTCACGCGCCATCTCTACACGGCCGAGGGAGTGTTCTACGCCGACATCATCGGCGACAAGCAGTTCGTTGTGAAGTCGTGTGCGCCGTCCCCGGCGAACGCAGGTTGGGTTCGCGTGGCCGGCGAAATACCGGCGGCGGGGAAGAAACCGGGGCTGAACGGTTGGTGGGATTTCGACCCGGCGATGAGCTATTGCTGTCGCGGTTCGGAGGTCATCTCGACGTTCCAGGGGTATTCAACCACCAATCGCGAAGGCTTCTCCCTGTCGCGTCGGGAAGCGGGCTTCATCACGGTCGACAGTTACACCTTCAACGGGCACGCGAGTTACAGTGGGGAGATCAAGAACCAGGGACAGGGGGAGTGGACGTTCCGATATCGACACGATCCCAACGTGCCAGAATCCGAATTCACCCTCAGCAAGTACGGCCTGCCCGAACCGCACTTTGAGTCTCTGCGGGCGCGCGCTTACAGGTGGTTATACCTGCTCGCGGGCGCCGCGGTTGCGACCGCGACCGCGTGGTGGCTCCGGCGGCGCTCCCTTCGTCAGCAACCGGCATAATTTCGGGAAGGCGCTCTGTGTTCACGTCGTCGTCGCGCTTTCTGTGCAATTATTCGTGTCCACGGTCGGCGACCGTTTCCGAAGCAGTTCAGCGCGGTTCGGGTCTCGTGCGGTTGTCTCAAAAGCGCGTGGGCGGCGACCAAAACGGTGCGCCGCGGGGTCGGGCTCGCCCCACGGCGCGTGCGGGCTCGGTTCACCACAATTGGTGACAGCCCGTTGTCACTGCGTTGTGGTCGCCGCGGACGGGTGCGTCAGGTAAGGCCCGGTAGTAGTGCTTCAACAGGCCGCCCGGGCGCTCGCTACAACGCACCTCGCCGGATGGGAACGAGAGGATTCGCGGTTCGGGTTCGTCGGCATCGGGGAGCGGCACGTTGCCCTTGGCCTGGTGCGGCCGCTCCTCGTTGGAGTGTGCCACGAACTCTTTGACGATGTGGGACAGGTGGCGCTCGCCGAGGATCAGGAAGTGGTCCAAGCATTCCTGGCGGATCGTCTGGACATAGCCCCTCACTCCGCACACGCGTTATTCCGGTTTGGTCCTGCGTTCCCCGTTGGTACTCGGCTCTGCCTTCGGCGTTGTTAGCGCGACCAGGATCGAACTGTCGCCGTGCTTTCGTTGGTGAGTCCGCAGATCGACTATCGACATGTCAGGTACGAGTGGCGGGCCGCTCCGGTCGATCCCCCGGCCGGCTTCGTCCCCGGGGCGGCCGTGGACGTTTTCTTCCTCGTGGAGGGTGACCGGCAGTTCTTCCAGCGGTTCACTCCGATTGATCGGATCGGCTACTCGATTTTCATCTGCCGGTTCACGGAGGCGGAGGCCGCCGCTGCCGCTACGACCGCCCGGCCCCGCCCCCTGACGGCGACCGGGCGAATCCGGTCGGTGCATCTCCGAAGGAGTGGAGCCTGACATCGAGGAGGTAGGCTAATGGATCACTCGACCGCCCGGCTGTCCGTCATCGTGCCGGTTTACAACGAAGCGCGGACGGTGGACACCGTCCTCGATCGCCTCGTGTCGGTCCCGTACCGGCACCCGGACCAGCAGGTCATTGTGGTGGACGACGGGAGTTCGGACGACACACCCGACCGGCTGGCCCGGTGGGCGGCCCGGCCGGGCTTCACACTCCTGCGTCACCCCGTCAACCGGGGGAAGGGGGCGGCCATCCGGACCGGCCTGGCGCACGCCACCGGGCTGGTGACCGCGATCCAGGACGCTGACCTGGAGTACGACCCGGCAGACCTGGCCGCCGCCGTTGAGCTGATTGCCGGCGGGGAAGCCGACGCGGTCTTCGGCTCGCGATACCTCCGCCGCGACAACGACCTGCCGTGGACCAGATTTCGGGTGGCCGTCCACCTGATGAATGGCATCGTCCGGGTGCTCTACGGTGCCCGCCTGACGGACGTGAACACCTGCTACAAGATCATTCGCACCAGCTTGTACCCCCGTCTCGGCCTGCGGTGTGAGCGGTTCGAGTACTGCGCCGAGGTGACCGCCAAGCTGTGCCGGCTAGGGGTCCGGGTACACGAGATCCCGGTCTCGTACCGCCCCCGCAGCCGGGTGGAGGGCAAGAAGATCGGGTGGCGGGACGCCGTGCAGTTCGCCTGGGCTCTGGCCGCCTGGCGGGTGCGCTCCATCCCGGCCGCCCCGCACCGGCGGCGCGCGACCGACCGACGGCCCGAACCCGTCGGCTCCGGCCGGTGAACAGGTAGACGCGTTCGTGGTACGAGTCTCCGCCCCCTTCGCACGGCGTGGAATGCGGGCCGAGCGAAGTCCACCTTCAGGAGAGGGATTAGTATGGCTCCTCCGAGAAGGGCCGCTCTCGGGCGTGGTTTCACGCTGATCGAGTTGTTGGTCGCCATCGCCATCATCGCCGTCCTCATCGGCCTCCTACTGCCGGCCGTCCAAAAAGTGCGCGAGGCCGCCGCACGGACCCAGTGCCAGAACAACCTCAAGCAGATCGCCCTCGCCGTCCACCACTACGAGGACGGCCACAACACTCTCCCGCGGAACACCCAAGAGTACGGCAGCCCCACGTGGCGCACCTGGTCGGTCCAGGCGGGCCAGCGGAGTTGGAGTTGGCTGGCCCGCCTGCTGCCCTACCTCGAGCAGGACAACCTCCACCGCCAGCTGAACGTTCCGAATAACACCCTTGGTCAGGGCGCCGCACTGATCGCGACCCCCGTCCGCCCGTTCCTTTGCCCCAGCGACGGCGGCGGCGAGAACCCCCGGGTCGACCGCGGCAACCTCCAGGGCACGCCGGTCGGGGTGACGAACTACAAGGGGGTCAGCGGGTCCAACTGGTGCTGGGGGGACTACTACAACGCCGGGGCCGCCGGGCAGTGCAACGGCGTCACCCAGGGCGACGGCATTTTCTATCGCGATGACGGGAAGCACCGCCTCCGGCTGACCGACATCCCGGACGGGCTCAGCTCGACGTTCATGGTCGGAGAAGACCTGCCGGCCATCAACTCCCACTGCTCCTGGCCGTACGCGAACAACGCCGTGGGGACGTGCGCGATCCCCCCGAACGTAGGCCTGGTGAGTCCCACCTACGCCATCGGCAACTGGCAACACCTGTACTCGTTCCGGAGTCGACACACAGGCGGCCTGCAGTTCGCATACGCGGACGGCTCGGTCCACTTCGTGAGCGCGTCCGTCCCCCGGTCCATTTACCGGGGAATGGCCACGATCGCAGGCGGCGAGGTCGTCGGCACCGAGTAGGGACCGCTCGGCTGGGAAGAGGGGCAGAGTGCCTCGTCTCGCCCGGAACCGACGGAGGGCCACGGACATGACGAGGAAGAACACCCTGACGCGGAAGCGAGCGGTCGTGGCCGCACTGGCCGTTGCCGCGGTCGTCGGCGGGATCGTGTGGTCGGCCCGCGCCGGCGGAGGGCGGGATCTCCCGGTGAAGGGGCGCGTCACGGTCGACGGCGCGCCACTGGCGAGCGGGCTCGTCATCTTCTACCCGGACGCCGCGCGGGGGAACAAGTCCCCCGTCGAGCCCCGCGGACGGACCGACCGCCGGGGGGGGTACCAACTCCGGGCGGAAGGTCAGGCCGGCATCACGCCCGGCTGGTATCGGGTCGCGGTCGTGCCCCGCCAGCCCGACCCCAGCGAGGTCGCGGCCTCGAAATCGAAGACCCAGGTTCGAATCGACCGACGGTACGAGCGCCCCGACACCTCCGGCCTGGCGGTGCTCGTGAGCCGGGACTCGGACGCCGGCAGCTACGACCTCTGGCTCGACCGGCCGCGTGCCGGGAAATAAGCCCGCTCGGCCTGTGCCCCCGCGCCCCGATCGCCTTCGCCGAGGTAACGCAATGAGATTGATTATCCAGATCCCGTGTCTGAACGAGGCCGAGACGCTGCCGGCGACGCTGGCCGCCCTCCCCAGTAGGGTCGACGGGTTCGACGAGGTCGAGGTGCTGGTCATCGACGACGGTAGCACGGACGGGACGGCCGCTGTCGCCCTCGCGCACGGGGCCGACCACGTCGTCCAGATGAACGGGAACCAGGGCCTGGCCCGAGCGTTCATGGCCGGTCTGGCGGCGGCTGTCGAGCGCGGCGCGGACGTGATCGTCAATACGGACGCCGACAGCCAGTATCGGCCCGAGTTCATCCCGGCGCTGGTCCGGCCAGTCGCCACGGGCGAGGCGGACCTTGTGATCGGGGCGAGGCCGGTCCACTCCATCCGTCACTTCTCGCCGCTCAAGCGGGTGCTTCAGGCGGTCGGCAGCCGGGTGGTGCGGGCGACGTGTGGGGCGGACGTCCGCGACGCCCCGAGCGGCTTCCGAGCGATCAGCCGCCACGCGGCGTTGCGACTGAACGTGTTCGGGGACTTCACCTACACCATCGAGACGGCGATCCAGGCCGGGCTGAGTAACTTCCGCGTCGTCAGCGTCCCGGTCCAGGTCAATCCACCGACCCGGCCCAGCCGGCTGTTCCGCAGCAACCTGTACTACGTCTGCCGGTGTGCCGCCACAATCGCGGCGGTGTACCTCATTTACCGCCCAGTCCACCTGTTCGGTGCCCTGGCACTGGCCTTCTTTGCGCCCGGGCTGTTCCTCGGGGGGCGGTTTCTGTACCTCACCGCGGTCGGCGAAGGTGGGGGCCACGTGCAGTCGCTGATCGCTTGTGCGATCCTGGTGCTCAGCGGGGTGTTCATGTCCGCGGTCGGGGTTATCGCACACCTTCAGAAGATCAATCGCCAGTTACTCGAGGAACTCCGCTTCCTCGCGCGCAACCGGGCGGCGGGGGGGAACGATGGACGGGTCCGAGGCCGGGCTGCCGCCGGGGTTTGTGGCCGGTAACCACTTCGACAAGTACGGCTCGCGCAACCCGATCCACCGGGCGCTCGTCGGGGGTTTCCTCCGGGCCGCCGGCGATCTCGTGCGGATCGTCGCGCCGGGCCGCGTGCTGGAGGTCGGGTGTGGGTCTGGTGACCTGGCCGCGCGCCTGTTCTGGGCGGGCGGCCGCCCGCGCGTCGATTACACCGGGATCGACCTGAGCCCGGACGAGGTCTCCGCCGCACAGACGCGATGCCCGTCGGGCGACTTCCGGGTCGCGACCGCCTACGACCTGCCGTTCCCCGACCGGGCCTTCGACCTGGTGGTCGTGTGCGAGGTGTTGGAGCACCTGGACCGCCCGGCCGATTGCCTGCGGGAGGTCCAGCGGGTGTGCGGTGGTCACGCCCTAATCAGTGTCCCGTGGGAACCGATTTGGCGGGTTCTGAATGTCGTCCGGGGCAAGTATTGGCGGAGCCTGGGGAACACGCCCGGGCACGTGCAGCAGTTTTCTCGCCGGGGTTGCCACCGACTCGTCTCGGCGCGATTCGACCTCGTGGCCGAGCGGAGGCCATTCCCCTGGACGATGGTCCTCGGCCGCTTACGGCCCGACGGCCCGACGTGCGAGCGATGAATCGAGTTCGTTGCTGCAATGAGGGGAAGGTGGTCTTGATTGGTCAGGTCCGGGAAGGTGGCGGGGAGATGCCGGCATCGCCCCCAATCGGTCCGTCCTACGTTGCCGGCCCAGGCGCAACCGACCGTCCCGCCCGAAGCCTCAGCCTGCGGGGGTCAATGATGGGGGTCAGACTCCGGCACACGTGGTTGGTCGGCGCCATGCTCGTCGTCCACGCCGGGGCTGTGGCGTGGATGGCCACCCGGCACGCACCTACCACCGACGAGGCACCGTGGCTGGTTTCCGGCCTGAGCCACCTAGAGCTGGGGCGGTTCGAGTTGGGCCGCGTGAACCCGCCCCTGGTCCGGACGGTGGCGGCGATCCCGGTCGCGCTCGCCGAGCCCCGCACCGACTGGAGGAAGATCGACGGGCGGCCCGGAGCCCGGGCGGAGTGGGGGGTGGCCGACCGATTCCTCGCGGCGAACGGGGGTCGTTCGTTCTGGCTGTTCACGCTGGCCCGGTGGGCGTGCCTGCCGTTCGCCGTGCTCGGCGGGTGGGTGTGCTACCGGTGGGCCCGGGATCTGTACGGGCCGGCCGCCGGGGTGCTGGCCTGCGGGCTGTGGTGCCTCTGCCCCAACGTCCTGGGCCACGCCCAGCTCATCACCCCCGACGTCGCCGCCTCCGCCCTCGCCTGCCTGGCGTGCTACGCGTTCTGGCGGTGGCTCCGCCGCCCCGGGTGGCGGGCCGCGGCCCTGGCCGGGCTGGCGCTGGGGCTGGCCGAGCTGGCCAAGACCACCCTGGTGCTGCTCTACCCGCTCTGGCCGCTGGCCTGGGCCGCCTGGCGGCTCGCCCCCCGGCCGGCCGGCGCCCCCGCCGGGCCGTGGCGGCGGGAGGCGGCCCAGCTGGGCGGCGCGCTGGGGCTGGGGCTGGTCGTGCTCAACGCCGGCTACGAGTTCGACGGCACCCTCCGCCCGCTGGGCGGGTACGGGTTCGTCAGCCGGGCTCTGGCCGGGCCGGACGCCGGGCCGGTCGGCAACCGGTTCGCCGGCACCTGGGCCGCCGGCCTCCCCGTCCCGCTCCCCCAGCACTACCTCCTCGGCATCGATATCCAGAAGGTAGACTTCGAGAAGAGGTCGCGTTCGTACATGCGGGGGGAATGGAAGGAGCAAGGTGGGTGGTGGTACTACTACCTGTACGCGCTGGCGGTGAAGGTTCCGCTCGGCACCTGGGCACTGGTCCTCCTGGCTGCCGTCATCACGTTTCGCAAGCCCGCCGCCTCCGCGGGGTGGCGGGACGAGTTGGTCCTTCTCGCACCGGCGGTCACAGTCTTCGTATTCGTGAGCTCGCAGACCGAGTTCACCCACCACCTCAGATACGTCCTCCCCGCCTTCCCGTTCGTGTTCGTTTGGGTGGGTAAGGTCGCGCACCTCGCGGTCCTGAGCAATTTGCGGGCGGCCGCGGTCTGTGTGTTGGGCGTGTCGGTGGTGTTCAGTAGCCTCCGCGTCTATCCACACAACCTGTCCTACTTCAACGAACTCGCCGGTGGCCCCGAGCACGGGTACGAGCACCTCCACGGCTCGAACCTGGATTGGGGTCAAGACCTGCTCGACCTCAAGCGTTGGCTCGACGACCACCCGGAAGCCCGGCCGCTGAGGCTCGCCTACTACGGCTTCACCGACCCCGCGATCGCGGGGATCGAGTACACGTTGCCGCCCCCTTGGCCGGTCCCGAAGTCGACCCTTCCCACCGACGACCACGGGCCCCAACCCGGTTGGCACGCGGTGAGCACGAATTATCTCAGCGGTCACCAATTCCCGATGCATGACGGCCGCGGGGGGCGATTCGGTCCCGTCGGCCACCCCTACGGGTACTTCCTACGGTTCCGCCCGGTGGGCCGGGCGGGGTACTCGGTCTACATCTACCACGTCGACCTCAGCGAGGCCAACCGTGTCCGCCGCGAACTCGGACTCCCGGAACTCCCCTGGCCCTCCGGCCGGTGAGAGCGGGCAACGCAAGGGCATGGCCCTCACCGCTCCCCACCTGGCCGGCCTGGTGACGGCCGTGAGCGTCGGCCTGCTCGCGTGGGGGGCGTACAAGCACTCCCCGACGGCGGACGAGGTCGGCCACCTCCCGGCCGGCCTGAGCCACTTAGAGCTGGGGCGGTTCGAACTGTACCGCGTGAACCCGCCCCTGGTCCGGACGGTGGCGGCGATCCCGGTCGCGCTCGCCGAGCCCCGCACCGACTGGAGGAAGATCGACGGGCGGCCCGGAGCCCGGGCGGACTTCGAGATCGGACGGGACTTCGTGGCGTCCAACGGGGGTCGTTCGTTCTGGCTGTTCACGCTGGCCCGGTGGGCGTGCCTGCCGTTCGCCGTGCTCGGCGGGTGGGTGTGCTACCGGTGGGCCCGGGATCTGTACGGGCCGGCCGCCGGGGTGCTGGCCTGCGGGCTGTGGTGCCTCTGCCCCAACGTCCTGGGCCACGCCCAGCTCATCACCCCCGACGTCGCCGCCTCCGCCCTCGCCTGCCTGGCGTGCTACGCGTTCTGGCGGTGGCTCCGCCGCCCCGGGTGGCGGGCCGCGGCCCTGGCCGGGCTGGCGCTGGGGCTGGCCGAGCTGGCCAAGACCACCCTGGTGCTGCTCTACCCGCTCTGGCCGCTGGCCTGGGCCGCCTGGCGGCTCGCCCCCCGGCCGGCCGGCGCCCCCGCCGGGCCGTGGCGGCGGGAGGCGGCCCAGCTGGGCGGCGCGCTGGGGCTGGGGCTGGTCGTGCTCAACGCCGGCTACGAGTTCGACGGCACCCTCCGCCCGCTGGGCGGGTACGGGTTCGTCAGCCGGGCTCTGGCCGGGCCGGACGCCGGGCCGGTCGGCAACCGGTTCGCCGGCACCTGGGCCGCCGGCCTCCCCGTCCCGCTCCCCCAGCACTACCTCCTCGGCATCGACTACCAGAAGGCCCAGCACGAGCGGCCGTCGTGGAGTTACCTGCGGGGCGAGCTGCGGCTGGGCGGGTGGTGGTACTACTACCTGTACGCGCTGGCGGTGAAGGTTCCGCTCGGCACCTGGGCACTGGTCCTCCTGTCCCTCACACTCGGCCTCCTCCACCCGGCGTACCGCACCCCCCCAAGAGACCTCCTGGTGCTCCTCTCTTTCCCGATCCTTCTGCTGGTGCTGGCGAGCACCCAGACGGGTTGGAACCGGCACATGCGCTACGTGCTGCCGATGTTCCCGTTCGTCTTCATCTGGGTGAGCGGGCTCGCCCGGGCATTCGCTCTCCGTGACCGGATCGTCGGCCTCGCGGTGTTGGTCGGAATCGTCTGGTCAGCAGGAAGCAGCTTGTCGGTGTACCCACACAGCCTGTCCTACTTCAACGAACTCGCCGGCGGCCCCGAGCAGGGCAGCGAGCACCTGATCGACAGCAACATCGACTGGGGGCAGGACGTGTTGTACCTGAAGGAGTGGTGCGCCGAGCACCCCGAGGCCAAGCCGATGGCGGCGGCGTGCTGGAGCTTTTTCGACGTGCGGGTCGCCGGGCTCGAGTTCACCCTCCCGCCGTCCTGGCCCCCGGTCGGAGGGGCGGAGAGTGACCTTTCGCCCGAGCAGCAGGGGCCGCGGCCCGGGTGGTACGCGGTGAGCGTGAACGTCCTCCGCGGCGCCCGGAACCCTCTCCCCGACGGGCGGGGTCGGTGGACGCCGTTTCGGGACCATGCATACGGGTACTTCCTGCGGTTCCGCCCGGTGGGCCGGGCGGGGCACTCGATCTACATCTACCACGTCGACCTCAGCGAGGCCAACCGTGTCCGCCGCGAACTCGGACTCCCGGAACTCCGCGAGGATCCGTCGAGGAACGCGCCCGAGCCGTAAGGTCGGGTTAGCCGGGCCAAACCCTCTCTCGGCGTGTGCGGTGATGCCGGGGACTGTATCCATGCTACTTATATTATATGGCAATATACACAAGGTGTCTTTGTGCCAGAGATCAACCCCGCCGGCTGGCGACAGGTTCTGCGGTCCAGGGGGTTGCTGGGCCTCGCCCTCCTCGTAACGGCCGGTTCCGTCTACGCGAACCTGTCGTACTGCGTGAGCAGCCCGGAGGAGCATCGGTACTTCCCGCCGTTCCGGACCGGCTACAACAGGAACTTGAACTCGCACCTGGGGTCCGAGTACCTGAATATCGCAAAGGCGATCTGCGCCGGCCGGGGCTTCGCCGACCCGTTCGGCCGACAGACCGGGCCGACCGCGTGGATGCCTCCGGTACTTCCGTGCCTGACGGCGGCGCTCTGGGCGGCGGTCGACGGCGACCGCGACGCCGCCACCAACGTCTTCATCGTTCTCCACTGCGCCGCGGTGGTCTGGACGGGGGCGTTCGTCCTCTACGCACTGCGGCGGGACTGGCCGCGGGCGAGGACCGGGCTGGCGGTCGGCGTCTTGGTCCTGGAGATCGCGGCGGACTTCCGGAACACCTTCCAGATCACGCACGACCACTTCCTCGTCCTGAGCGTGCTCAACGGGCTGGTGCTGTGGGCCGGGTGGGGCCGGCCGCTCGGTTCCCGACGCCTGTCAGCCGGGTGGGGGCTGTTCGGCGGATTCGCCGCCCTCTGTACCCCCACCCTCGGGTTCGTCTGGGGCGGTCTGACGGTCGCGGCCGGCTTCCGCGCCAGGGCACTGTCTCGCGTCGCGCTGGCCGGACTCGGGGCGGCCGCCGTGCTGACCCCGTGGGCGGTCCGGAATTACGCGACCTTCGGCCGGGTGATCCCGGTCAAGTCGAACCTGAACTTCGAGCTGTACCAGTCGCAGTGCATGCAGCCGGACGGGGTGCTGCTGAGGACGAGCGTCGGCCAGCACCCGGGGACCGCCGGCAACGAGCAGGCGCGGGAGTACGACGAACTCGGCGAGTCTGCGTTCTTGGCCCGGAAGGGGGACCAGTTCTGGGACGCGGTACGCCCAAACCCCATGGAATTCGCCGCCCGCGTCTGGGACCGGTTCAGGACCATAGTCGTCTGGTACACCCCACGGGAGCGGGACGGTTCGCGTGAGTTCGCGCCCGGAATCTGGCTGGCCCGGGTTCTCCACCCCCTGCCGTGGGTGGCGGTCGGTGTGATCGCCCTCTCGATCGGGCGGCGATCGACGCCCGGGGAGCGAGCCGTTGCCGCGGCGGCGGTGCTGTACGTCGTCCCATACGTCCTCGTGAGCTATGACGAGCGGTATTACTCTCCCTTGCTCGGCTTGCGGACGCTGCTGATCGTGTTCCTCATTTGTCGGTTGACGCCCCGCTGTAGGTACTTGTTTAGCGCCTCTCCCAGCCCCGCGCAGTTGGCTAGCGGCTGATGTGGTAACATCGCGGAGTGGACGAGCCTGCGTGCCCCGGCTGCCGGGAACTCTCCAAGCAGGTTGCCGAACTCACGGCCCAGGTCGCTGAGCTGACCCGGAAGCTGGATGAGGCCGTTCGCGCCGGCAAGCGACAGACTGCGCCGTTCCGCAAAGGTCCGCCTAAGCCCGATCCGAAAACGCCCGGCCGCAAGGCCGGCGATGCTCACGACAAGCACGGCACCGCCCGCCGCCCGAACAGGTCGCCGAGTGGGTAGTGGTACTTATGCCCCATTAGAGGGTTCCGACCGACCGAAGGATTTCGACAGAGCACGTCCGGCACGGGACGGCCAACCTGCTCGTGGTCGTCGAGCCGCTCGCCGGGAAAAGGCAGGTGACGGTGACCGACCGGCGGACGGCGGCCGACTTCGCGGCCCAGATGAGAACCTTGTGCGACGACCTGTACCCGCAGGCCGACGTGATCCGGGTGGTTCTCGACAACCGGAACACCCACGCCTACGGGTCGCTGTTCGCGGCCTTCCCGCCGGACGAGGCGTGGCGGCGGCGGAAGTTGGAGTTCCACCACACCCCGAAGCACGCCAGCTGGCGGAACATGGCCGAGTGCGAGTGGAGCGCCGTGGCCGGGCCGTGCCTCGACCGGCGGATTCCGAGCCGGGAGGAGTTGGCCGCCGAGGTGAAGGCGTGGGTTGCGATCCGGAACGCTGCGGAGGCCAGGATCAACTGGGCCTTCCGGGTGGCCGACGCCCGCAAGAAGCTGGCCCACCTGTACCCACAGAATCCTCCGCGGTGCCCGACTAGTGGACGGCGGCGGGAGTTCCGGACGGTTGACCCAGGTGGTGCGATCCTGCCCCCAGGAGGACCGGGCAGGATCACGCGTCACGTGGCTCGATTGACCGACGACCCGCGGGCGGACCTGGTGGAGCGGCTCGCCGGCCGGCTGACGCTCCGCGCGCGCAACCGAATCCCGGTGCGGTTGCGGGGCGACGGCGGCGACACCGACGAGGAGGTCGCCGACGCCCTCGACGTCGGCGTGGCGACGGCCGCCGTCCGCAAGCGGTTCGCCACCGAGGGGCTGGGGGCGGCACTCGCCGAGCGCCCGCGGTCGGGCGGCCCGGCCGCGCTCGACGGCAAGGTCGGGGCCACGGTCGTCGCCCGGGCCGGCTCACCGACGCCCGACGGGCGGGCCGACACGGCACGGCCGAGCTCATCGCCGGCCGGCGGGCCGAGCGGCACGTGGTCGAAGGCACCTCCGAGCGGGCGGTGGGTCGCGTCCTCAAGAACGTCGGCTCGAGCCGTGGCAGGCGGCGTCGTGGTGCCCGCCCGGCGGGGTGGGCGGGGAGTTCGTCGCGGCCGCGGAGGACGTGCTCGAACGGTACGCCGGGGCGGATGACCCGCGGCGGCCGCGGGTGAACGTCGGCGAGTGCCCGGTCGAGCGACACGCCGACGACCGCCCTCCCGAGCCGCCCGCGCCGGGGCGGCCGGCGCGGGTCGACGACGAGGACGTCCGCGCCGGGGCGGCCAACCGATTCGTGGCCGCCGATCCGACCGCCGGCCGGCGGCACGTGACGGTCACCGGGCGGCGGGCGACGGCGGACGTCGCGGAGCCGATGCGGCGGCTGTGCGACGAGTGGTACCCGGATGCGGGCCGTGCCCGGGTCGTGCGGGGCAACCGGAATGCGCACACCCCCGGCGCGTTGTACGGGGCACCCGGGCCGGCGGAGGCCCGGCGACGGGCGGCCCGGGTGGAGTTCCGCGACACGCCCGAGCACGCGCCGCGGCGGAACATGGCCGAGCGGGAGTTGTCGGCCCGGGCGCGGCCGTGCCCGGGCCGCCGCACCCCGGACGCGGCGACGCTGGGGACACCGGTCAACGCCGGGCAAGACGCCCGGAACCGCGACGGGGTGGAGATCCACTGGTGCTTCAGGGTCGCCGACGCCCGCAAGACGATGGCGAAGGGTTACCCCCAGCAAACTCCCGCCGCCGGCCCCTAGTCCTACAGCCGTAGTTCCTCAATCGGGCGGCTTGGCCCCGCGCTTCCGGTAGTGATAGCGGCGGGCGCGGTGCTGATGCGCCCGCCGCCACGCCGACCAGGCCAACACCTTCTCGGCGTCCGGCACCGCTGCCCATACGAGCCGGAGCAGGAGCTTCCGCACCTCCGGGACGCTCACCCGGACCAGCCCCGCGCCCCCTTTTCCGACCGCCCTGCCGCCGCTCCGACACGCGCCCGGATCGCCGCCACCACCGCCCGGGCGAACAGGCTCAGGGTGACGTGCCGGTGCCACCCGACCCACGACCGCACCTCGTACTCGTCCAGCCCGCAATCGCCCTTGGCGAGTTCGAAGCACTCATCCACCGCCCAGCGGCAGCCGGCGACCCGGACCAGCTCCCGCCACGGCGTCCCGGCCGGCCCCCGGCACAGGTCGTACGCCCGCTCGTCCGGCCGGGCACGGTGCCGCCGGACCAGCCGCCAGAACTGCCAGCCCCGGTCGTCGGCCGGGCCGGACGCCGCAACCGCCCCGTCGTACCACCGCGGCCCCTTCGCCCCCGCCCCGGCGCTCGCCCGGTGCCACGCCCCGGCGGGGAGGCCGGCCGCGATGGCGTCGACGCGGACCTGCGTGAGGTCGACCCAGAGCCGCTGGTCGGACCGCACCGCCAGGACGTACGGCTGCTTCCCCTGCTCCGGGAACCGGCGGAACGCCCCGTCGCTCCCGCACACCGCGTCGCCCGTCACCCACCCGGCCGCCACCCCGGCCCGCCAGACCCGGCGGAGCATCTGCCCGGCCAGCCGCGGCTTGGCCGCGAGCCCGATGCCCTCCGGCACCCCGGCCGCGTCACACCGCGGCCGGTCGTCGGCCCACTCCTTCGGCAGGTACAACGCCCGGTCGATCAGGGCATGCCCCTTCGGGCTCGCGTACGCCAAGAAGACCCCGACCCGGGCGCTCTCGATCCGACCCGCCGTCCCGGTGTACTGGCGGGCCACCCCGCACGACTTCGTCCCCTTCTTCAGGAACCCGGTCTCGTCGACGATCGGCACCCCGGTCGGGTCACCGAGGCGTTCGGCCACGTACCCGAGGAGGTCGTCGCGGACAGCGTCGGCGTCCCAATCGGCCCGGGCGAGGAGGTGCTGCACACCGTCCGGCGTCGCGTCACCGAGGTGCTCGGCCAACGGCCACCCGTTCTTCCGCTCGGTCTAACTCAGCAGCCCGCGGATGTACCCGACGGCCCGGGCGCGGGGCTCGCTACGGGCGAAGTGCCGACCGACCCGGTCGCCGACCGTGACCACCTCGTCAGCCCAGCCCTTCACCTGCTCCTGTGTTGGTCGTCCTGACACCGCCCGCCCTCGCCACAAGTCCTGGCGAGAGCTGCCGTGGCAACTACGGCTGTAGGACTAGTGTCCTGAGTTGCAGGTTCGTTTACAAACCTCCTCCACCTTGCGGAGGATGAGGTCGGCCGTTGCGGTCCACATGAACGGTTTCGGGCTTGCGTTGTACTCGGCCAGGTATGCCTCGATCGCCCGCTCCAACGCCTCAACCGTCTTGAACACCCCGCGGCGGATCCGCTTCGCGGTGATCTCGGCGAAGAACCGCTCGACCTGGTTGAGCCACGATCCACTGGTCGGGGTGAAATGGACCACGAACCGTGGGTGCTTCGCCAGCCACCGCTTCACCGCCAGGGTCTTGTGGGCGGCGTAATTGTCCAGCACCAGATGGATCGATCTCGTCCAGGAACTTCACGAACTCCTGCTGCCGGTGGCGGCGGCGACACCTCCCGATGACCTTCCTGGTGGCCACGTCCAGCGCCGCGAAGAGGGACGTGGTGCCATGCCTCACGTAGTCGTGGGTGCCGCGCTCGGCCTGTCCCGGAGTTATCGGCAGGACCGGCTGTGTCCGGTCCAGGGCTTGGGTTCCGGACTTCTCGACGAAGTACGGGTCGGTCGACAGCTTGAACGTCTCGTGCCGGTGGGGTTGGAGGCCGAATGCCCGCCAGATGCGGGAGACCGCGGTCTGGGACCGGCCCGTCGCCCGGGCCATCCCCCGGGTGCTCCAGTGGGTGGCGTTGGTCGGCTTCGACTCCAGCGCCCGGGTGACCACGTCTTCGACATGGGCGTCGGTGATGGCCCGGGGCGGCCCCGGCCGGGGCTCGCCCGTCAGCCCGTCGAGCCGCCGGTCGAGGAACCGCTGCCGCCATTTGCCGACAGTCGGGAGGGTCACGCGCAGGTCGGCGGCGATGGCGGTGTTGGTGTGCCCGTCGGCGGCGGCCAGGACCATGCGGGCGCGGAGGGCGAGGCGCTGGGCGGTCTTCGGCCGGCGGGTCCAGGCGACGAGCTTGGCCCGCTCGTCGTCGGTCAGGGTCAGGGGCTTCAGCCGGGGCATGGTGTACCTCCGGCCGAGAGCGTAACGGCGACGGGACAGAAGCGCAAGCACGGTTTCAACGAACTTGCAACTCAGGACACTAGTGCGGGTTTAGGAAAGGTGTAGCGCGAGGGGTCCGGTTCGGGTACGACGGAGGAACCCTTCGGAGGGTTCCCATGCGCGCGTACTCGATGGACTTGCGTGAGCGGGTGTGGGCCGATTGCCAGGCCGGGCTGAAGACGCCGGCCGTGGCGCAGAAGTACTCGGTGAGCGAATCCTGGGTGCGCCGGCTCAAGCAGCGGCAGAAGGCCACCGGCTCGATCGCGCCGCGCCCGCCCAGCCCCGGCCACCCGGTCACGCTGGCCCCACACGACGCGCGGGTACGGGAGCGGGTCCGCGCCGACCCGGACGCCACCCTCGCCGAGTTGCGCCAGCGGCTGGGGCTGAAGGTCAGCATCTCGACGCTGTCCGAATACCTGCGGCGGATCGAGTTCTCGTTCAAAAAAGTGACCCATGCGGCCGAGCAGGACCGGCCCGACGTGAAGGCCAAGCGGGCCGCCCACGCCACCCGGATGTCGGGGCTGGACCCGAAGAAGCTGGTGTACCTCGACGAGACCGGGGCGAACACCAAGATGACCCGGCGGTACGGCCGAGCGCCGCGCGGGGAACGGGTCGTCGATGCGATCCCGCACGAGCACGGGAAGACGACCACGTTCGTGGCGGCACTGCGGGCCGACGGGCTAGTGGCCCCGATGGTGATCGACGGGGCGATGAACGGGGATCTGTTCGTGGCGTACACGCAACAGGTACTCGTGCCGACCCTGCGGGCCAGCGACATCGTGGTGATGGACAACCTGTCCAGCCACAAGCAGGTGGCGGCGGTGCGTGCGATCGAGGGCGCGGGTTGTTCGGTGGTGTACCTGCCCCCGTACAACCCGGACTACAACCCGATCGAGTTGGCGTTCGCCAAGATCAAGGCCCAGTTACGAGCCGCCGAGTTGCGCACCATCGACAAGACCTAACGCTTCTTCGGCACCATCCACGAGGCATTCGCACCCGACGAGTGTCGGAACTACATCCGCCATGCCGGGGACACCGCTACGCATTAACCGAAGTAGCAATAGGGCTATGGGTTACCTACAACGAGGCAACCCGTTGCACCGCGTACGACAGCGACTCCGGCCACCGCCGCAACGCCCGCTCGACCTGCTCCTTACGGGTTTCCGGCCGGGTGTGAGTGTAGTTCGCGGTCATACCGAGACCGCTCCGAAGCGTCGGCTTGTGGCCCATCACCTGCTGGCGGATCAGTGGGTCCACGTTCGCGTCCTGGAGGAGGGTGGCGAACGTGTGCCGCCACGACTTTGGACAGGTCGAGTCCGGGTGCCCGATTGCGGCCGTGACGCGGCCGAACACCTGCCGGATCGTGTCCGCCTTCACCGCCCCGGCATCCCACCACAGCTTCTTCGCCAGACCGGCCTCCTCGGTCCGGGTCAACGGCCGGGCCTCGGCCGCACGCCGGTCACGGAGCACCCTCTCCAACTCCCGTCGGTCGCCGGTGACCGCGGCCTTGCGGGCGTGGAACCGCTCCCGCAGGAACACCGGGCCACTGGTTCGCTTCCCGATCACCCCGCGAATCACGGCGACCACCTCCGGCAGGAGCGGCACAACGCGTTCCTGCCCGGTCTTCACCCGCCAGCCCAGCTCGACCTTGTTGCGGACGTGGAGCCAACCGCCGGCCAGGTCCACGTCCTCGACCAGCAGGTGGACCAGCTCGCCGACCCGCAGCCCGGTCTTTGCGAGGGCGAAGTGGATCGGGAACGCCCACCCCGAACACGCCTTCAGGAACTTCAGTTCTGTGTCGGCGGTGAACACGAAGATCCGCTTGGCGTCCTCGACCTTCATCTTGTCGAGCGGAAGTTCGGAGAACGGGTTGCCCGCGTACGGCGGCAGGTGCCGCCGCTTGACCGCGTACGTGTACATGGTCCGGCACGTCTCCAGGACGTACTGCACGCCCTTCGTAAGCAGCTTCCGCCTTCGGGCGTTCTTGTGCCCGTTCGGCGTTACCTCGACCCGCCGCAGGTAAGCGGCGAACGCCTCCACCTTGACTTCGTGGGCTTGGGGCAGCTTCGGCAGGGTTCCGACGAAGTCTTCGAGGTGCTGCGTCGCCGAGCGGTAACGCCGGAGCGTACCGACCGCCGAGTGCAGGACGTGTTCGTGGTAGTCGAGGAACTGCTTGCGCAATTCGCCCGCGCCGATCGGTGTGAAGGTGAGCAGCGTGGGTTCGTTGCTGGCGAGTTGCGAGTTGACGCGGGCGGCGATCTGCTCGGCCTGGTCGCGGGTGGCGGCGACCTTCTTGCGGTGCGGCCCGGTGTCGTCGCGGTAGTACAGCCACCACGCCCCGTGGTGCTCGTAGACGCTGACCTTGCCGACGCGGAACCGCGGAGAGGGTTGGAACTTTTTCGGCGGCACGGAACTCCCCCCGGTGCACGGTTAGTGCACCAAACGTGCACCAGGCGGGGTAGTTCGTCGGAGGAGCCGTGACGCAAGATACTGCTTTTATTGCGTTTGCGTCACGAGCCCGCCAGCACACAGACATGAAAGCGGAGAGGGAGGGATTCGAAGCTACCCACAGCACATTGGGGAAGCGTCGGACTTGGCCCTCAATCGCGTCGATAAGTCCTGAAATCCTAGTCGTTCGCCAGTAGTCAGGCTTCTCTCACGTTGTACTCGCGTGGCTCCTGAATGGGCAGTCCTGCCCCCAAAATGCCCCCACTTCTGGGCTGGCGATACGCAGAGTGAAAGAGCGACACGATTCAGATCTGGACGCGGATCTCTGCCTCCGTTCGTAGCCGGATCGGCGAGAGCGCTGAGTAAATCGTGCGGATGTCGTTGTAGAGGTCGCCGACGTACCGTTTCGCGCGCAGAGTGACGACGACTGCGTAATCGAAACGCTCCGTCGCACCGTTCCTGCCTATCGCGTGAATGGTCATGAACGGCTCGTGGAGGCTCCCTGCTTGCTTCGAGCAAGTGCGGCGGACGATCGGCTCCCACTTGCAGTCGATGGCCCGCCTCTCGCTTTCGGTCTTGTACCGGTTGCCGGATGCGGTGAGTGGGTAGGCAGATTGCTTCCAATTCTGCTTGAGGAGTTGTGCGACGGTCGATTTGTCCTCGTCCAAGTGGAGGTGTTGTTCTTTCCCCGTCGATCCCTTCGGCGGCGTGAAGGTGTACTTCCTACTGTGCGGGTAGAAGGTCTCTTCGAGACAGCAGGAGGTGTAGTCCCCGGGGTGAATCGGGCTGGTCGGGGGTAGTCCGGCAACGGTCCACGTGATTTGCACCGTGCCCGGGACGTCATCCTTCACCGGCCAGGGGATCGGAAGTCGAATGATCTTCGTTGGCAGGATGCTCCCCTGGAAGACCACGGTCACCGACTGCTCGTCGCAGTGCAGGATGTCGTCGATGCTGGGGAGCACGCAGCCGTGTCCGAGAAGGTGGTCGGGGTCTCCCGCCGGATGGACTGCTGTGTGAATGAGGAGCGCCCGGCTGAGGAGTGTCGAACTCCGCTCGAACGTCTCGCAGGCTTGGCCGCCGAGCCGAGCGGCAACGGGAGCGGAAAAACTCGTCCCCTTGTCGTACAGCCTTCGCCCGGGCGCGACGGCGGCAAGATGAATGGGTGACTTGTCGCAGCCGCCGAAGGCTGCCACGTCCGGCTTGATCTTACCGCACTCGCGCCCCGGACCTTTGCAGGAGTAGGGCGCGTGAACACGAGAATCGCCGTCGAGCGTGTAGGCTCCAATCCCCATACCGTGAACGAGGTCGGACGGGGCTTGGATGCGGTCCTCGCCGACCACAGTGCCGTCGTTTCCGACCGCGACGAAGAAGGTGACCTTGTGCCGGTAGGCGAGGTCATCGAGCACGTAGGTGAAGCGAGACACGGGGTCATCGTAGATCGGCCCGCGTGGGCCGATACTGAGGTTGTAGACCTTGATGTCACTCCGGGCGGGTACCGCGCGCTCGATGACGTCGATGCTCTCGTAGAGATCGACATCGGCCGGGTCCGACGTGGGCCATGCTCGGATGCTCACCACGAAGACGGGGGGCGTCGCCACCCGGTCGGCCGCGCTGAGGTGATTGAGCGGTCCGTAGAGGAGAGCGCCGGCAACGGCCGTTCCGTGTGCGACACCGGGTTCGAGTGGCATCGTCCCGATCGCAAGAGACAAGTCTTCCTCGACGTGTCCTTTTAGGAGCGGCACGGTGGGGTCCAGGCCGCCGTCGAACATCCCCACCTTGATCGTCGAGCGGGTGGTCGAGGTGGACACCTTCGGCGCGGCGGCGGTCGGGGCGCTGCGGAGGTCGGTCATAGTTCGAAAGGAAAGCGGATGAATCGCCCGGAGCGGATTCACGCCTGTGAGCGCCGCAAGGGAGCGCCGGGTTAGCCGGCAGGAGACGAAGGTAGGGCCGCCGGGATAGTGGCGGACGCGAGCGCGCTCGACATCGATGCGCGCGGCTCCGAACAGCCCCTCAAGGAACTGCTCCAACTCGTCGGCAGGATACGTCGAAGGGTGGAGAACGAGTTCGGCCCTCCCCTCCTTCCAAGCGGCTGAGAAGCCGAGAACTTGTTCAGTGGCAGTGAGCGTGTCAAAGCGCTCGACGCGCTGGATCTCCTCGCGGAACTGGTTTCGCACTCGGCTCGTCGGGTTGTCCAGGTGTCTCAAGAGTCGCTCGAATCCTTCCGGCGGTCCCTGGACGAACACGAGGCGGCCCTTCACCTCTTCCTGATCCTTTTCGCGAAGCTTCGCCACCCGTTTTGTCTGCGCAACGGAATCCGTTGGCGCGTGGTAGTGCCGCGAACCGACGTTCCGCAGTTCCGGGACTTCGCTGAAGAGCGCCACCGGGTCGTAGGACTTTGCCATCGCGTCCGGGTGAAGCCGCAGGCAGAAGACGGCCTCATCGGCAAGTCTCTTCGCCGCTGGCAACGATTGAAAATCGGCAAGTGCCGCCGTGACACCGGCCTTCACGAGGTCGCGCGCTTCGTCATAGTTTCGCGGTGGGTCAGGGCTGCGTCCTGGGTTCGATTTCACTGCGTCGGTGACGTAGTGCTCGCCGTTTCCGAGGATGAGTCTGCGTTGTCCGTCAGCCATCGGTAGACTCCTTGGCGAGGTGGTGCTGGATGGTCGACGGACTCTTTCCGAACAGTTCGGCGAGGTCGCGCACGCTCAGTGAACCTGACGCGCCGGCGTGGACGCAGCGAACGAGAACGCCCACGCTCTTTCCAGTAAATCGGGAACCGAAGCGGTCGTGCAACTCGCCGATGAGTGCCTTGGCGAGCGGGAAGCCGGCGGAAAGATGGTGGCGGATCGCGGCCTGCATCAGGCTGTCGATGTCAGACGCGCTCACACCCCGCAATGAGTTCGAGCACGCTCGTAACAACTCGCCCGGAATCTCTCGCGCGAAGCGTCCGCCCGCCCGTTCCATGATCGTGACTCGTTCGGAGTCGCCCGGGAGCGGCAGGTCGAGGCTGACGTCGAAGCGCCTCCGGATCGCAATGTCGAGCAGTTCCGGGTGATTTGTCGCGGCGACGAGCACGGAGTGCATCGGCCAGTCTTCGAGCTCCTTGAGCAGCACGTTCACGATTCGCTTCAGCTCCCCGAGTTCGGTCGCGTCGTCCCGTCGTTTGGCGATGGAGTCGAACTCGTCGAGGAGGAGCACGCAGGGTTTGCTGCGCGCGTAGTCGAGTACGCGGCGGAGGTTGAACCCGGTTTTCCCGAGGAAGCTGGAGATCGCGGTCGCGAGGTCGAGCGTGACGAGCGGGAGGTTGAGCTGGACCGCGCACCACCGGGCAAGCATGGTCTTCCCAGTGCCAGGCGCTCCGACGAGGAGCAGGGACCGGCTCGGGGTAAAGCCCTCTACGAGGAGGCGTTGGCTTTCCCGCCGTTCTCTGAGAAACTGTTCCACCCGACGTGCCACCACCTCGGGGAGAATGGGTGAGTAGACCGAGTCGAGTTTGTCCGTGCGGACCAGTGCGAACCCCTGGTCGGGGTCAGCGGGCGGCGGACCGGATTCTTTCCAGCGGAGGCTTCCGGGGTTCACGGAGTGCCGAGAGAGCAAAGCACCGAGTTCGCTTCCGAGGTCGGGATGCTCCTGCTTCAGCGAGCGGATGGCTTTGGTCATCAAGATCTCGACCCGCTGCTGGTCCCCCGTCAATGCGGCTTCGGCGATGCGCGTTACCCACAACTTCAGGTCTTCTGTTCGATTCATTCGGCTACTCGTTCGAAACCGAACAGCAGGCGGTGCTGTGGTTCCAGTGATTTGCGGCGCCCGTGTTCGATGGCGGATGTGTTTTCGCAATTTTCGAGCGCCGTCACAAGCCCTACACGTCCAGAATTGTCGCAGGGCCATGACCGTTCCTCCTCACGACCGAAACCGCAAGACGGCCCGCTGGGGCCAGTGCCGCGGTAGTGCCACGTTCCGGTAGGACTTGGTGGCCTCTCCCCAACCGATTAGCCTCCCGCAGGGGCAGCCGGGCTTCCCCGTCCGTGGCGGGACGGCACAGCCGAGTCGCTCCTGGGCGAGGTCGAACTGAAAGCTGTCGTGCGGCATCTCGAACGCCCCGGTCAACCACCCCTCCGCATAGCCGGCCGCCATCGCGCCCGCAGCGGTGGTCAGGTAGCCGACGGTGTGGAGTGCCCTCGGACGGTTCCGCCAGTACTGGTCGGGGTCGTCCCCCCGCGCGGCAGCCCGCGTCGCTTCGGCCTGACGGTGCGCCCGCTCCTCGTCGGTCATGAGTTCTTGCGCGAGTTCGGCCGAGTTAACCCGGGCGCGGCAGAATGCACACGGCAGGTCGGGGCTGTACCGGGTGAGGTCCACAACTTGTTCCGTTACTCGTCCGTCGCTGCCGCTCATGCCGATGCCGATGTCGATCGATGGCAGGAGGTGGTGGGTGGCGAGATCGCTCAGCGCGACGCGGCCGTGGTAGGTGTCCACGCAACCGACCAGCAAGTCGCAGCGGAGGAGTTCGTGGAGCACGTTCTCGTGTAGCACATTCCCGACGAAGCCCGTCACACGCGCCGCCGGGTTGATCTCGGTGATCAAGTCCCGCATCAATTCGACCTTGAGTGGTTTCTCCGCGACGTGGCGGTGATACGAACCGTGGAGCCGTTCGAGGTTCGACGGGCTAAACCGCTCCGGGTCGACGAGCACGAAGCCACCGACGCCAGCGCGAGCGAGCACGTGGATCGCGGGGGAACCCGTGCCGCTGCACCCGATGATGCCGACAGTCGCGCCGCGAAGTCGGCGGGCTGACGCCTTCCCAATCAACGACTGAAGTCGCTCGGTGGATTCGGTGTCGGCCTCCGACGGTTCGGAAGGTTGCGGAAGGAGCGAGCTTCGCTGCCGGTCGATGCGCGTGCCTACGGTGATGAGATCCGCAACGGGGAGCCACTCGCCGCGGTCGTACGCGCGGCCGGAGAAGCTCAAACCAGTGCGATCGTTCCGTTCGAGGATGAGGCTACAGTAAGGTGCGCCGCCCGAGTAGGCGGCGAGTTCCCGGCTGAAGTACTCGTCCATGTCGTCGTCGAGCGGGCTCGGAGAGGTCAAGTACCCCACCGGGTGCGAGTGAACGACGCCGACGGCCAGTCGCTCCGCGCCCGCGGCCGTCTGGAACGCGCGGCGGGAATATTGGTCGCGGAACGTCGTCATGCCCGTCTGGCGGTCGAGGTCGCCAGCCCCCGGCAGGATCGGCTCGACGTAGCTCATCGCCACGCCCCACGGCGTCCGGGTCCACCCGAACCGGAAGAAGGTTCCCCACTCCCAGTCCGGGTAGCGCTGGAAGACGTGCTTCTCCAAGCGTTCGAGGTCGGCCGCCCGGATGCGGACGAGGCCATAGCGACCCTCGTCCGCGAGCCGGATGGTGTGGGTTAGATGCTTCGCAGCCACGAGTTTAACTCCCCCAGGTAGGTGTGAAAGCCGTGGGCCGTCGGGTTCCACGCCGGCCCACCGCCGCCGTTGTGCGGGTGGTAGCTGATCTGCCGCCAGATCCGGCCGAGGGCGGTGAGCCGAGGATCTTGGGGGCTGCCCTTCACCCGCCCGATGAGCGGCGAGTTCTCCGGCAGGTAGGCCCAGTCGATCATCTGGCCGGGGTAGCCGCTCGGGACGGGCACGAGCACGTCGGTCTCTGCGACCGGCGCACCCGTTCCCGTCCGCAGGCCGTGGTAGACGACCGTGAGCGGCGAGTCGACCAGCGTGACGTGGAGACCGCCGGCGCGGAGTTCGTCGAGCTCCCGGTCGAGGCGGCTCCGCTCGAAGCCGCCGGTGACCTCCTTCCGCACCACGTCGAACACCTCGCACCCGCGGATGTGGAGCTTCTCGTCGAGCGGGATCTCGCGGTTCCCGTCGGACACGAGGATGACGCGGGTGCAGTCCGGGTTCTCGGAGACGAGGGCCGCGACCTCGCGCCCGGTCATCACCGGCTTGACGCCGTTGTGCTCGGTGAACACGCGCGAGTTCACGGTGATCTTCAACTCGGCCTGGACCTCCCGGGCGATGAACACCGGGCCGTCGACGAACCGTGCCGTCGCCTGAGCCGGGATCTCGTCGTCGGCCGGTCCTTCGCGGTCGCGGAAGACCTTCGCGTGGGCCGGGAAGCCGAACAGCTCGCGGAGCGTGCGCCCCGTCTGCTCCGCCCGGGTCGTCACCTCGAAGCGGTCGTTCAGCACGAAGGCGAGCTTCGCCGGCGCGTGGCACGCGCCGCGGGGCTGCACGTCGCACCGCTCCAGGCGGTAGAAGACGTTCCCCTCGGCGAGGTCCACCACCCCGTCGTCCGGGAGGAGGTAGTCGTCCGGGGAGTTGTGGTCCCGGACCAGGGCGGCCGATTCCGGCACCCCGGCCTGGGCCGCGAGCACGGACACCTTCACCCGCCGCTCGGGCATCGGGACGAGGACATCGTCGACCACCGCCGCCCACTTCGCATCGGGGCGGTGGGTGCCGCCCCCCGGCCGATTCCCGGCCACTTCCGTTGCTTCAATTACCGAACTCATAGCTGCTTTCTCCTTCTCGTCACCCGTCGTGCCTCGGCCCCGCGGACCGCCCGCGCACCTGGCATGTGCTCAGTATACGCGAACTGCTAAATTTGTCAAGCACCAACGAAGCTTGCTTGCCTCACTTAGCAGATTGGGCTACATTGCTTGTTGGAGGAAGCACATGGCGAAGAATCGCAAGGCCACACCGCAGTCGACGGAATCGGCAGCGACCGACGCCGACCCGGCGACACTCGGTGCGTACCTCGCGGCGATCCGTGGTGTCAGACGCCTCACACTTCGCGCGGTGGAAGAGGCCACGAACGGCGAGGTCTCGAACGCCTACCTCTCGCAGTTGGAGAACAACAAGATCACCCGGCCATCGCCGAACGTGCTCCACGCGCTCGCGCGGGTGCTCGTCGTCCCCTACGAGACGCTCATGCAGAAAGCCGGCTACCTCGCGCCGGCGGCGATCGAAACCGGCGCCCTCCGTTCCGCATCGTCGGCGAGGAAAAGCAAACAGTCGATCTTCGAGGCCGAAACCCTGACGCCTGAAGAGGAGGAAGCGCTTCTCGAATATCTCGCGTTCCTGCGCTCCAGGAAAGGCGGGACTGCGAAGTCCTGACATCAGCGCTTGCGACAACGCCCCACGATACCTCAAAGCCGTGGATCTGGAAGCAGTCCTTCGTTCCGCACTCGCGTCAACTCCTCGTGACTGACCATCCACTCGCTCGCCGGCCCTCGCCCGCACTTCCTCTTCTCCGCACGAATGCGCCCGAGTCGGCACCACTCACGGACCGTGAACTCGGCGCGTCTGAGCAGCTTGGCAAGATCCGCTGTGGAGTACCACTCCTTCACCGTCTTCTGTTCGACGAGTGAGGCGAGGAGCGACTCGATACGCGCGAGGCGAGCAAGCACATCGTCGTTCGGCGGAGTCATTACTCTCCCCCACTCTCTCCGCCCACAGGCGGCGACGGTTGACGGCGTAGTTTCTCGTTTTCCAGTGCCGGGACATCGAGGTCGAAGAGCCCGCGCTCGATGCTGTCCCCGAACACGACCCAGCCGCTTGCCGGATTCCTGCCAAAGAGTTCCAGGTAAGGCCCGGGGCTGACCCGCTCGACGATGTCGCGGACCCGCTCCGGCTTTCTGCTGTGGCGACTCCGAACGAGCTCCAGCCAGCTCCGCTGCCGGCGGTCGCGGAACGGAGTCCGCCCGCGGACGCCGAGGAGGAGGAACTCGTGCGCGAGCCGCCAGTAGTTGCCGCACCCGATGACCGGCTTCACCCAGACGAAGCAGCTCTTGTAGGTGAAGCCCCAGGCGCGAATGATTGAGAACGCTTCGTGCAAAAAACTCGTCGTGGTCCACAGGTGGAGGTGCGCCCGGGGGAGCGCGAGCTTCGGCACGGGCAGCCCGCGGATCGCGTCGAGTGTCATCGTCCGGTAGTGGCCCTCGGCCGCGCCGCGTGCGGCCGTGTTCTCGTACGCCCAGGGCGGGTCGGCGTAGATGGTGCCGAACCGGAGCCCGCGGGCGATGAGTGCGTCGAGGTTGTTCGTCACGCAACCGGCGAATGCAGACTCCACCGGCACGTCAGGCCGCCCGGCATCCGGCTCAGAGCCGGGCCAGAGGGAGGAGGTCGGCGAAGGCGGTCTCTTCTCGCCAGAGGATCTCATAACCTTGTCCCGTCCCGATCCAGTGCCAGCCTGTTTCGTAACGCTCGACGCTCTCTGCGAAGGCAAGGAGCCCGAGTTCCGCGAGACGACGATTGAACCGCTCCGTGTCGGCGTTCGTTCGCACCCGTGTCCAGAGGCGGAGCGTTGGCGCCCCGCCGTCCCCGACTCCTGCGACTGGTTCCTGGCGGGTGGTGACTTCGCTTGCGATGGGCACGCTCAGTCCCCCTCGCGTGGGCGCGGGGGGAATTTCGGCTGCGACTCTCTCGCTCGCTGCAAGCGCGTGGCGAGGGCTCCGTCAACGGCGGGCGAAGGCGGGTCGACCGGGAGCGGCTTGTTCGCGAGTGGTTCTGGGGACTCGGGCTCCTCGTCGTCCCTCGCCTCGACGGTGATGCAGGAGGGGTGGTCGGCGGGAATCGGTGTCCTGGAGCGGAGCCTGTACTCGTCCTCGGTGGTCGAGAACTCGCACTCGATCCTGGTCCACTGCCCGGCGTATTGGGTCAGTCCTTTGTCGGAACGAGAGCGGACGAAGGCCTGGAGCGGGTGCGCGCTCGTAGCCAGGATCTCCTGCCGCGGGAGAATCGGCCGGAGAACCTCGCCGACGTTCGCCGTGGCCGGCTCGAACTCCCGGGGTGAGCGGGCGCGGCCCGGGGAGAACTCGTCGTCGTTGTTCTCGTCGAAGCCGGGGTAGATCGGCTGAGTCCAGGAGACGGTCTTGTCCCGCACCTGCCCGCCGAACTCCTCCATGTCCTTCAGCGCGGCGGAGGAACTCGCCTCGAAGTACATCTTGAAGGTCGTGCAGGCCTCGATCGTGCTCGTGATGTCGTAATCGGCCGTCTTCAGCTGGTCGAGCGACTGGTGGGCGAGGACGAAGTAGACGCCGAGTGAGCGGGCCATCTCAAGGAGGATCTTCGACTTCTCGCCGAGCACCTGCTGGGCCTCGTCGACGATCGTGTAGACGGGCACCGTCTGCTGCTTGCGGCTTGCGATCTTCGCCGCCTGGACGAGGGAGTGCATCGCGAGGCGGGCTACGGACTTCGCGGTGAGTTCCTCCTCCATCGACGGCAGGTGGAAGTAGAGCACCTGCTTCTCGGTGAGGACGTCGGTCATATCGATGGCGTCGCGGAGCACTGCCTCCCGCACTCCCGGCTCTGAACCACCGGTCACGTTTAGCGGGGCCACTGCGGCGAGTTGCCGGAGCACCATCCGGAGGTGGTGCGCCTCGTCCCGGTCGGTGTGCGTCGCGACGTAGCTCCCGTGTTCCTCGGCGTAGCGTGAGAAGTCGGCGAAGGAGCTGATGTCGCGGAACGCTCGCAGGAACTCGGTGAACACGTCGAGACTGTGGGCCTGGTAGAAGCCCTTCCCGTAGCCGTCCCCGTAGTGGAGGCCGGTCGCGGTGAGGAGGCTCTGCGCCCGGGCGGTGACGGTGCGCTCCGCCTCGTGCCGCTGGGTCAGCGGGTTAAAGGCGTAACTCGCGCAACCCGGCTCGATGGTGAACCAGCGAAACGGCAGGTTCGCCCGCGCGGCTTCGACGAAAGCCCCCCAGAACATCGCCCGGTCGCCCTTGAGGTCGATGATGACGACCGAGGAGTCGGCCCGCGCGATGAGTTGGGAGGCGAGCGGTATCAGACCGAGCGCCGTCTTCCCCGTCCCTGTTCCGCCCAGGAGGTGTGCGTGGGTGTGCAGGAGCTCCTGGTGGAGAAGCCACGGAGCGCGGTCCGCGACTGCCCGACCGATGTGGAGGTGCGGCGAGTGGAGGCCGTTTAGCAGCCGCTCCACCTTCGCGTCCCAAGGTGTGTCGGGACGGGCTGCGTTGAGTGCCTTCAGCGTCCGGCGGATTCCCCGCGGGTGGGACACGAGCGACGAACTGTCGTCCTCGTCATTCTGAACCACGCCTTCGGGTTCTCGTTCTTCCGGGCGGTGTGGGGACTCGTAACGCGCGTGGTATCGAGGGAGGGCGTAGACGCCGACCAGAACGACGAGCGCGTACAGGAAGAGCGGCGGGGCGATCGCGAGCGCGACGATTCCGGCGAGGATGTCCGTGAGGATTGGCGACGAGTTCTTACTCTCCGCGGGCGCGGCATCCGGCTGGTTTGTGCGGCCGAAGCTCGGCTGCGGCGTGACCGGCGGCACGACGTGGAACCGCTCGTGGGGGTCGAGGCCGCGCCCCAGATGACGCTCGAACGGCGCGTCGCCACCGGGCGGGAGGTGGGGCGGTGCCGCAGGAATCTGTGGTGTGGCCGAGCCCGTCTTTTCGGCCGCGTCTTTCGTAACTGACGGGAGCTTCGTGTGTGTGAGCAGCATTGTGCTCGTCGCCGAGAGCACGAGTCCTGTGAGAACGAGTCGCACCGCCCGGGGCCGGAGCCACCACGTCACGAGCCGGTGGGCCAATGGGTGGTTGGTGTCGGGGCAGGAGAGGAACACAACGAGCGCGTCGCCGGCGATGCGGAAGACGGCGCGCGAGAAATCGGGGCGAAGGGTGTCGAGAACGAAGTGGATCAGGAACACTCCGCCGAAGAAGATCGCCGCGGACCACCCGGCGATGAACGCAGAGTCTCCCGCGGATGAACCGGCGTGTGACTTGAGGCTCAGCACACCGAGCCCGAAGCCGAGGCCGGCGGTGAGCCCGCCGAAGAGGACCGCACCTCGGCGGTTGGCGAGCGTCCGCGGGGCGTTCCATCCGCGAACCGGAGTCGGCGAACGGTCGGGGTTCGCTTGCAACCAGACCGCGTACTCGAAGACGACGAGCGAGGCGAACCAGCCGAGGAAGAGGCAAGCGGCCAAGATGCAGAGCCCCGGAGTCAGGTTCTGCCCGAGGCATGCCAGGGCGAGCGAGCTGTAGAGGCCGACCGCCGCTATCCCGAGATCGCGCGCCGAGGTCTTTAGCGTGAGCGTCGAGTAGGCACTCCTGAGTGGCTGGAACAGGTTGCCGAGGATGGAAACGGCGGCGATGACGATGAGTGTTGTCCCGAAAAAATCGAGCCCACCGTTCGCGGATGGCGTGCGCGACGTGCTCCCGAGGTAGAGGAGCGCCACGCCGACTACGACGAGAACGAGGAGGAGCGGGAGCTTCTGGAGTAAATCGTCGAGCCCGAGCCACTTCGCTACCGCGAAGGCTCCCATGAGCACCGAGACGCCGACGACCGTAAACGCCCCGAGACCGAACGACCACGCGGTGAGCCAGTACACGCCGCAGTGGAGCGGCAGCGCGAGGAGGGTGTAGGCGAGGAGCACGCGGAACGCGAGCGTTCTCGCCGCGGCCGGTCCGAAGCCGGCCCGAAAGAGCGGGTAGGCCGCGTTGTAGCCGGTCGGGTTGATGGCCGTCTCGATGACGCTCGTTGACTTCCGGGCGGTCCACTGTCGGGACATGGCGGGTTACCTCCGCTTGAGGGGGAAGAAGTCGTCGAGCTCGTCGTGCGCTTCCACGGCCACGGCGACCGTGCGAAGCGGCTTCCGCGCAAAGGCGGCGATGATGTTGGCTCGTTTGGCGGCGGTTGCGGTGAGCACACAGATGGAGAGCTCGCCGTTTAGCACCGCCTGGCGGAGCTCCGGCCGGCTCGACTCCATCAGCCGCCCGATGCGGTTCCTGACCTTCTCCACAAGGCGGGTGCTGAGTTTGTCGTGATCGACCACGAACAGTCCGAGGCGGAACGGCGTCGTGCTCTCGTCGATGAAAAAGTTCTTCGTCGAGAGCCCGGGCTCGGTGAGGCCGGGAAACTGCGTGCGGAACTCGTCCTCGGTGAGGACGCTCGACCCGCGGCGCGTACAGGCGAGGAGCACCGCGTAGTGCTCAAGGAGCGACTGGTGCCCGAGGGCGCGCGTCTCCCGGCGGATGCCGAGGGCGTTGATGGCCCGGCTCCCGAGGACGAAGTAAGACTCGTGCTCCCCGAACTGATGCCGCACGAGCCAGTCCCGCTCGACGAGCCGCGAGAGGAACTTCCGGACTGCCTCTCCGGAGAGTTCCGGGCAGTGCCGTGTGCTGACGACGGCGGGCGTGATCAGCCAATGCCGGTAGAGGTCGTCGATGAGTTGCTGCTCCCGCTCCGGCAGGTTCGCGTAATCCTCTACGGCGTTCACGCGGCACCTCCCTCGGGAACGGTCCACATCTCGTAGGGGAGCCCGCGTTCGGAGCAGTCGTGGTGGATGTCGCGGAGCCGCTCGCCGTTTGACGCGGCGTAGGAGGCGCCGGCGAACTCCACCGCGAGCGCGGGTGTCGAGGTCGAGTCAACGATGCAGGCGTCGACCACCTTTTCCCCGTGTCCGCGGGCGGCGGCGATGACTTCCTCCGCGACCCAGGCCGAGGCGAGGAGCGGTTCGTGCATCAGGTAGTGCATGTAGACCATGCCGAGACCCACGTTGTGGGCAACGGCTGAGGTCGAGCGGAGTGGGTTCCGAATAGTCACGCCGTAGCGCGTCGCGGCGGTCGCGGTCGCCGTGACGAAGGCGACACGCCGCGGCTCAAGTGCTGCCCAGCGCTTCGAGAGCGCCCAGGCGGCGGCTCCCAAGTCGGGCTCCGGCTTCCCGGGCGACCAGTCGTAGAAGAGCGAGACCGTGGGCGCGCTCTGAACGGAGAGCGAGTAGCGGCGCACGAGTCCCGCGTCTTCGAGCTGCCAGACGCGGCGGGCCAGGTTGTCTCGCCCCGAGTCGGTGTCCGGCCAGAGCTCGGAGAGCGCCGAGACCGAGAGCACAGGAACCTTGTGGAGAAGCGCGAGGAGGATGGTTCGGTCGCGCTCCGTGAGACTGAGCGTTGTCACTGTGGCGGCTCCTGATACTTGCGGGGGCGACCGGGTCCGCGCCGCGGCGGCTCACCCGGGGTGACGGGGGCGTTCTGGTTCGTGTCCGGCGTGAGTGGGCCGGGGAGCTGCGGCGGAGTCTGCGGATTGCCGTTCGGCGCACCCGAGGGGCCAATGTCCGGCACGCCGAGGAGCGCCCGGGTGGCTTTTGCCGCCTGATCCTCGCTCAGGCCGGAGGGCGTCCCGCCGGCGGTGAGGGCGTCGTGGATGCCGGCGAGGATGGAGTCCGCTGTTTTTCGGCGCAGGAACGCCCAGAGCCAGTTCATGGTGGCCTCGTGAGGGTGTCGGGTTGTGTCGGGGAGGTCAGTGGTTCGAGAGGACAGGCCGGAGGATCTCACGGACCCGCGGGGCGACAGTCATCGGAGTGCCACGATCACGAGCGTCTCGCGCCTGGAGAATGGCGCAGTTCGCCTCCGCGATGCGTCGGCGGTACTCGGCCGAGAGCTGGAGGAGGTTGTCGCGCCGCGCACTGGTGGCCGTGGCAAGCAGAGAGTGCCCGTCAGCGGACGCGCGGTGCCACTCGACCCACGGAGTGTCCGGTTCGTCTTTGTTCTCGTTCACCATTTTCTGATGCTCGGCGGCTCGCTTCCGGTGGCCTTGGGAGGCAAGTTGCTGCTCGTCCGCCTCGTCTTCGAGTCGGTTGATCACAGCCCACGACGTGTGCAGGTTCGCCTCGGCCTGGTCGATGTCGGCTGGAGACGGGCGCTGCGTGAGAACTGCGGCGGTCGCGCCGGTAGCGGCGAGCGCGAGTGTCGCGCGGCGGAACATCCGCCACCCGTGCGTCCTGATCATGACCTCGATTTCCCTCGCGGAGTTTTCGTCTCGGGCTCTGTGTCCCGGAGGAGGTCATCCCCCTCGCCGAAGTGAAGCCGCGAGCGGAGCGATTTGTTACCGGGATGTCAAGAAAATGCCATCAGCCGCGTTCCCCGCAGACTCCATAACGAAAAAGACCCCGCGAGAGTCCGGGGTGTTTAGAGGCAGGGCCGGAGTGGCTTGGTCCTGTCAGCCCCTGCACGGGATGACGGGACGAGGCCGACAGGCATCGCGAGAGCAAGGTTTTTTCAGGAGTTCCACGGGCACCCACGGAGGGAGGGACCAGGGCCGGTCGGGCTGGCAGTAAGTGCCGGTCGGACCGGTTCCGGTCCTGTTCTTACCCGTAGCGAGGCCGAGTGATGACGCCGATGTTGCAGCCCTACATCCCGGGGCTGGTGCAGGTCATGGTGGCGGAGTTCCTGGCGAGCGGCCGACCGGCGATTCCGGCGGGCCGCCGGGACGAGGTCGTGCGGATGCTCCAGAGCGCCGTGTGCAGCCAGAACGCGGTGAACGAATACTCCGGTCTGCTCGGGGACGAATTCGGCGACGACATTCCTCCCGACCCGATCGGCCGGCTGCCGTACGACGCGATCTTCCGCGACGGACTCGCCGTGCTGTCCGACGATCAGCTCGCTCACCTCGCCCTCTACATCATCGATGTCGATGACTTGGGCGAACGGATCTTCGCGCAGGAGATCGCGGCCCCCGAGGGGCTCGGCCCCTGGTGGCACGCGGCCTACCAGGACATCGTGATCCCGCCCGAGTACCTGGCGGCCGGCGACCGGGCGGTCGCCGAGTTCTGCCGGCTCGAACGGGAGACGCGGCCGACGACGGACGAATGAGGTGTCGGAAGGCGACAGAGTGGCACACTGCACTCTGATTCTGCCTCCCCGTAAACAAGGTCATTTCTCTCGCCGGTGTCCCCCACCGGCCTCTTCGCTGTACCCTTCCGGGACTGCACCCGGTATCCTTGCAATTCCCGCCCGATGAGTGTGGCCGGTTCGGTTCGCTGGAGTTTGCACCCGTTCGCCGAACGCAGTGACCTTGAAGAACCTGACGGCGAGGTTGCTTCGTGCAGAGTGCTGGCGATTTCGACTGGCCGGACAGGTGGGAAGCCGCCATCCCCGCTCTGACCCGCGTGGTGCTTTCGATTTGTTACCGCCGGGGACTTTCTGCCGCCGACACGGAAGACGCGCTGCAACTCGTTCTCATGCGGATCACGGTCGAGGCGGCGGTGCGGAAGAGACATTTCCCGACGGTGCCGGAGCTCTGCGGCTGGGCGAAGTTGTATCTCCTCAGCCAGCTCAGAAAGCAGTCGCGGCGACTCGCGCTCCTCGGCGCGCCGTCCGGCATCGACGTGGCGACTCTTCCCGCTGAGACCGACGGGGCGTCCGCCCAAGAACCGATTGGCGCCTACCTCGCGCTCGTCGAGAACGCTCGTGAGCGGGAGGTGCTTTCCTTCCGCTACGTTGACGGCCTCAAGTTCCGAGAAACTGCGGAGCGGCTCGGAGTTTCGACCAGTCTCGTGCAGAAACTCCACGACCGGGCTCTGGAGAAACTCCGGCGGAGGCTCGCGGTATGATCGGCACAATCCTGCCTCCGGACCGGCTCAAGCGTTGTGCGGCGGCACTCGTAGCTGAGAACACGTCGGGAGCGGCCGGACCTGTCGTCCGGGCGGAACTCGAACCGCTTCTTGCGAGCGCGCTCATCGGCCCCGTGGCACTTCGCGAATATCTCGCGGCACTCGCTGCTGCGGGAGGCAGCCGTGCGACATCGCCGGAGAATCCCCGCCCGGATATTACGCTCTCGGCCGTTCTCCGCGACGGGCTCGCGGTGCTCACTGACGAACAACTCCTTCGCCTGGCGCGAAACTCGGAGGCACTCGCCGAGCTAAACCGCGCGGTGGAGGGAGCCCTGGAACGGGGAGAAGCGGGAGTGTTTTGGTCCGACGCCGAATTGCTTCCTGACGACCGAATCCCGGAGGAATACCACCTCGCGGCGGGGCGGGCGGTCGCCGAGTATCGTCGGGTCGAGAAGAAAACACGGCCTGTCTCGGAGCTGCCGCCCAAACGCTGGCTTACGGTCGCACTTCCGGTTGCCGTGGCGGCGAGTCTGATGCTCGCCTTCTTCCTCGGCACCCGTTGGTCCGGTGACAGTGGACGAGATGTTCACCTTGCCGCCGTCTCGGTGCGCGGTGACGCGACGCGCGGGATCGAGGACATCGCGCTTGAGGTCGGGAACGGGACGAACCGCCGGGTGTTTCTCACTGTCGTCGGCATTGTCCCTGGGCGAAAATCCCCGGGCGTTTTCTACCGCCACCTCGGGAAGTACCTCGAACTCCCCGCGGGCGGGACGACGACGCTGAAGAACCTTCCGCCGAGTGACCTGGGCGGGAGCACGGTGCTTCTTCTCGTCTCGACTGACGTTCCGGCCGGCGAGGTCGTTTTGAACGTGGCGCCGGCTTCGTTCACGCCGGAATCGGCACAGGCTGCCGCGGTGCAAATCCGCGAGGCGCTCCGCGAGCTGGGAATTTCCTCTGAGGTCCGGGTCATTCCTCTCCCTGCGACAAAGTAGTAGACGGCCGCGAGAGTGAGGTGCCGAGATGCGTCGAGGCGTTCTTTTTGCGTTTGTGGGAGTGGTGATCACCGGCTCGCTCGTGGCCGCCTTCGTCCTTTTCCGAAACAAGGACGCGGCCGACGGTCAACCGGTTGCCGCCGTCGCCGGTGATACTCCGAAGGAGGAGTTCCCGAAGGCGACGGGGCCGCACGAGCCGTATCCGTTCAAGCGCGTCGTTCTCGTCTCGATCGGCATTAACCACTACCCGAAGCTCCGCGGCACGACCGACCTTCGCTTCGCGGCGGCCGACGCGGCCGAGGTCGCTGAAGTCTGCGAAACGCTTTTCGGCTACGAGGTGGTGCGCCTCTCCGGGGAGAAGGCGACGCGGCAGGAAATCGAGAGCACTCTCAAGCGGTACGGGGAAGTGCTCGGGAACGAGGACGCGCTCGTCGTGTATTTCGCGGGTCACGGCCAGGTCGTTCCCATTTCTTCCGAGAGCGAGGCCGGGTTCCTCATCCCGGCCGACGCCGACCTCGACATCAACGACAAATCTGACCCCGCGCGCTGGGCGAGCCAGGCGCTCGACATGCAGTTCGTCGCGGACATCCTTCAGGGAATGAAGGCCCGCCACGTCGTCCTCATCGCGGACGCCTGTTGCAGCGGGTTCCTCATCCGCCGCGGCACGCTCGAACGGGCCGACCTCCGGACGTTTCTTCTCGGGGAGAAGTCGCGGAGCATTTTGACGGCGACAACACGCTACCAATCGGCCCGGGAGGACGCGGCTGCGAAACACGGCTTTTTCACGGCGGCGCTTCTTCAGGAACTGCGGAAGGACGACGCGGCGAGCGTGCTCGACCTCCACCTCCCGGTCATGAAGAGCGTGTCCGCAAAAACGAACGGGGCGATGACGCCGCAGTTTGGCCAAATCGGAACCGGGGACGGATTGTTCGTGTTCGTCCCGAAATCCATCCCCCGCTCCCAACTCGAAGCCGACCTGAGCGGCCGCTCGCTCGGCGAGGCGTCGCCGCGCGGGCTCTCCGGTGTGCAGGCCCGGAGCCGCGAGCGGGCCGGTGCGAAGACGACGTTTGCGGATCTCGTCGAGGCGTTCGAGGCACCCGATTACCGGTTCTCAGCAGACCCGGACGGAAACGCGAAACGCTGTGAGGCGAGATTCTCCCGCTACCAAGTAAACGCTACGCTCGGAGACCCGTGGGCGATGGGAGCACTCTCCATCTGTTTCACACGCGGCCTCGGCACGGAGAAATCTCCCGAGCGGGCTCTCCACTGGGCGAAACAGGCGGACCGCATCAAGTCGCCGGCCGGTGTCGGCCGCTTCTTACTCGGGCGCTGCTACGAGACGGGAACCGGTGTCGTGGCAAATCCGGTTGCGGAAGAGAAACTCGTGAACGAGTCAGCCGCGGCCGACTTCCCGCTCGCGTTACTTGCCCGCGGCGAGCGAAGGACGGCCGACCGTGCGGCGGCGGAAAAGGATCTGGTGCGGGCGTTTGATGCGGGAGTCACCTCGGCAAGCGTTCCCCTCGCCCGCTTCGCGTTCGGAGAGAAGTCACCGAAGCGGGAAGATGTCGCTACGGCGGTGAAGCGGCTTGAGGCGGCAGCAGCGAAGGGCGTTCCCGCGGCGGACCATGAACTCTGGGCGGTGTATCTCGGAAAGGGAGAAGCGTTTCCCGAGAGAAACCTTGAGAAGGCCAAATCGCATCTACTTCGGGCGGCCGAGGCCGGGCACGCCGTCGCCCAGCGGGAACTCGCGGTCGAGCACTACCAGAACACCAGCGAGTTTTTCACAACCCGGACGAAAGCCGACTGGCCGGAAGATTTCGAGAAGGCGTCGAAATGGGCCACTCTCGCGGCCGCACAGGGCGAACCCGGAGCCCACCATCTGCTTGCCGAGTTGCACCGCCACGGAAAAGGCGTCTCGCCGGACCACGAGAAGTACCGCACACACCTCGACGCCGCCGCCCGCGGAAAATGGCCCGCGGCGATGAGCGAGCAGTTCTGGGAACTCTGCCGCGGGAAGCTGCTCGAACAGAATTTCGCACAGGCGCTGAAGACCGCCGAGCAGTCGGCGGGGCTGGGCCACGCCGAAGGGCACTACAACCTCGGCTACTACTACCTCGCCATCCTCGACGCTGAGACAAAAAAGACGAGCCTGAGAGAAGGCGTCGAGACGTTTCTCAACAACGACCACGAAAACACCTACCGCACGGTTCACCACTACTGGCAGGCGTACAAGATCGCGAAACACCCGGGCGCGAAACGCTTCCTGGAAAGTTACTGGAAGACGCACGTGGACAAGCGCGGGAGTCTTGCGGTCGATGACGACTTGGAGAAGCATTTCCCGGAGACGGCGAAGGAGCTTTTTGCGGCTCCGGATTTCGAGAAGAAGGGGTGATGCGGAGCGATTTCGCTGAGTCGCCGATCGAGCGTGCCAACCTTCTGCGCCCGCTCGACCGAGGCTCTCCTCCTTACTCCTTATCCGCTGAGAGCTTGCCGCCACCGGAGCCCTTACGGGCTTGTCCGGCCGGGGGTGGGCTGCGGGGACAGGTTTTGGGGCAAGCGTCGCCTCCTTTCTCGCCTGCCGGAGCGGTATTTTCGCCTCGATTTACGCCGCCGAAGCGACCGGAAGTGCTCGGATAAGCTTCATTTCGAGGGCACTTTGCGGAGCAGTTTGGGCTTGCCTTCTGCCGCCCAGGTGGTGCAAAATACTCCAAGAAATTTGGAGTTTTTTGCATGGCTCGTTCGACCCGACAATCAGCGCAGGCACTCGCCACACTGGCCCACGAGCAAGGCGGATATTTCACGGCGAAGCAAGCCAAAGTGGTCGGCTACGGTTACCGGCATCTCGACTACCACGAGACGGCAGGGAACTTTGAGCGGGTGGAGCACGGGCTCTACCGCCTCCCGGCCGTGCCGCCCGGCGAGCACGACGACCTCATCCGCCTCTCCCTCTGGAGCCGGAACCAGAAGGACGAGCCGCAGGCGGTCGCGTCGCACCAGACCGCACTCGTTCTGCACGACCTCTCCGAAATCATCCCCCGCGAGTTCCATCTGACGGTGCCACCGAAGTTCCGAAAACCCGCACCGCGCGGGGTGGTCCTCCACAAGGCCACGCTTGACGACGAGGAAATTGAGGAGCGCGCCGGATACCGCGTGACGAGCCCGGTTCGCACGCTGCTCGACGTGGCGGCGAGTGGCGTGAGTTCGGAGCAGGTGGCGAAGGCGATAAACGACGCTCTCGCAAGTGGGCTGGTCACGCTCAGGTCACTGAAAGCGGCGCTAAAGACATTTCCGCACGGCGAGCGGATCGAGGCCGCGCTCCGCAGGAAGAAGAAACAGTAAGCGCACCGAAAACGGCGAAGGAACGCCATGAGAAAAGAGTTCAAATCGGCGGCAGCGTTCAAGTCCTCGCTTGAGGCACGGATGCGGAGCCGCGCGAAGGAACGCGGGGTGCCCTTCCAGACACTCCAACTGAAGTTCGTGATGGAGCGACTCCTGGCTCGCCTCTTCCACGTTCCGGAGCCCCCGTGGCTCCTGAAGGGCGGGTTTGCGATGGACCTCCGCTACCGGCCGCGGGCGCGGACGACGAAGGACGTGGACCTGTCGGTGAAGCTCACGGCGACGCTTCGCCCGAACGAACTCCGGGAGAAGTTGCAGGAGGCGGTAGACGCCGACCTTGGCGACTACCTCCGCTTCCGCATCGGGGAACTGAAATCGGAACTGACCAACGCCCCGGAGGGTGGTGGTCGCTTTCCGTGCGAGGCGGTGCTTCTCGGGAAGACCTACGCGAAGTTCCACATCGACGTGGGAATCGGCGACGCGCTTGTCGGCGAGCCGGAGAAGCTCACCGGGGACGACCTCCTGGAGTTCGCGGGGCTCACTCCCGCAGTCGTCTACGCCATCCCGCGAGCCCAACAGTTTGCCGAGAAGATTCACGCCTACACCTTCCCGTGGTCGGGCCGGGTGAACACGCGGACGAAAGACCTCGTGGACCTGGTGCTCCTCGTCGAGCGCGGAACTCTCGATGCCGACGGAGTTCGTGCGGCACTCGCTGCGACGTTCGACACGCGGCATACGCATCCGCTCCCCGCGCACCTTCTTCCCCCGCCCGATGACTGGGCGCTCGACTTCCCCGGCATGGCAGAAGAGGCCGGTCTTTCGACGACCGATTATCTCGCGGCGTATGCGTCCTTGAGGAACTATTGGGAGCAAAACACGCTCGGCAAGTCAGCCTGACGAGAGGCCGAACTGCTGGAAGCAGCGGCGTCGGACGGATGCTAATAAAATGTAAGAAAGAATCGTGGCAAGTCCGGCCTGCCGTAGCGCTGTGCTTTGTCTTCCGAGGTGCTATGCTGGACTCGGTTTCACGTTCACTGGTGGGTGAGGCTAGTGCGTTCTTCCTCACCCGCTCCCGGTCGGTAAATCCTTGCCGACCGGGATTTTTTCTCCCGTTTCTGCGTCCGCGAGTCCACCGAGTAGTATCGCAACTCGTCTTCGTCGTCGCGAGCGCAGCTCCGAATTCCGTCAAGTTCAAGCACGCAGTTGGCGCATCGGAGCGATGCGGAAGCAGCCTCGGGCGAGATTGCAAACTGCGATCGAGAAGTGCTAGCTAATGATCGTGGTTAGAAAATGCAGAAGCCCGGTGTGTGAGACTGGGCTTCTGGGATGACTAGAAAAGAATTCTGATCATCCGCCGAATGATGCCTCCTTCGAGATGTCGTTTTGCTTTTTTGTGTATCTTCTGAGCGTCCTGAAGGGCTTTGATGGCATTCGGGATGTCGTCCGCGTTAAACCACTGCCGTTCCTCGGGGCGAGCCCCTCTGTTCGCCACGAGGACACGGTATTTATTCCGCACAGGCTGCTTCTCGACGTAGAACACGACTCGGACCGAGCCGTGATCGATCTTGTCAGCCCAGGCATGTGGCTTCATCTCGGAGCGGATGAGGTAACCGACCCCCATCGTCGCGACGACAACCTGCTCTACTCCCGCTTGCCCATTACTATTTCCGTTTTTCATAACAACTCTGCGATAAACCTCCTTTCCGGAAGACTGGCGAATCCAGCTCTCCGTTTGCGTTCACCGGGAACATCCCGGTTGGGTTCGTGACGCAAAAAGCGAATCCGGCGCTCGCCAGAAACAAACTTCGGTGCCCAGAAGGACGACACGCTTGGGTTGCCGGGGAGGCCCGGACGGGATTGTCCGGGCCTCAAGAAACTACTGGATGTGGGCGAAGTACCTCTCCACCTCATCCATCGAGAGCACAATGAGCTGCGGGGCGCCGCTGCCGTTGATGCACGCATGTGCCGCCAGCATGACGCGGCCCGCGCCAGGAGGAGTCGTCGAGCATTCGAGGTCACTCACGAATCGCTCGACCCAGAACCCGAACCCGTTAACGAGCAAGGAGCGTGCATCCTTGAGGCCCGCTTGCAGATTCGGGATCGTGCTCCAGAGGAAGTAAAGGAGGTCCACGAGGCGACCATCTCGATACTCCTCGGCGGCTTTCCTCGTCCCGACGCATTCGTCCCAGGCTTGTTGGGACACCCCGACCTGCCATCCCGGAACATGAACCGGCAGTGCTCTTGCGATCTCTGTCACGTCAATCATTTCGATTTTCATAAGCGTTCTGTTTTTGCTTTTCTTTCGTTAGTAATCACCTCCTTCGCACGGGCGAGGTTTCACGCTCACCGTCCGCACCCCCGGAGGCGAGAGGGCGGAAGCTGAACCGTGTGAGGCCTCGCGGGGCCGCTGGGCGAAAGCAAAAAAACGCTGGCGTGGTCGTCTACTTTGGCAGGCAGTTCGTGCCGACGACTGGCACGGCGCACCCTGTGTTTTTGTGGCTGTCTCCTGGGTGCCGAGAGAGACATCGAGAAAGGGGCGATGCCCCTAGCCGCCACGATTCTACGCTGCGAGAATCGCGAGCGTGGGCTCGTTCGACGCAAATTTGCTGGAATTCATTGGGTGAAATGCGAGGCCAATGCAGATGCCCTGTGATGGCCTCGCTGACTGCTCAATCTTCTCCGGGGAGCATCACCGTGATGCACGGCGCGAGGTCGTCGTCCGGCCCGCAGACGGATTTAAGCCGCACCGGCTTCGGCGTCGTCTTGTCGTTCAGGACGAGCACGTCGAAGTAAAGCGTGCTCTCGTCTCGTGCTGCCAAGCGGCAGGCGTGCCGGAGCATGGTGAGCACGTCCCAGAGTCGCCCCGCCTCGTCCTGGCAGGAAACGCCGTCGGGGACGCACACGCAGGTTGCCCAGGCGGCATGAGTGAGTGCGACGGGGAAGCGGAAGCCGGCTTCTCGCGCGGTCTCGCTCACGTCAACAAGGACGCCGTCGGCGATTGCCTCGCGGCGGGAATAGGAATGAATCAGAATGTCGTCGGTGGTCATGGTGTCGTCTCCTTTGAGAAATGCCCGGCCGCGGTTCTCTCGGTGCGGCTCGGGCGGTTGATGGTGATTCAGGCAGCTTTCTTGATGGCGTGCGGTTGAAGTGCGTGAAGGAAATCGGTCGCACGCTGGGCGTATGCGGCAGCCTGGACAACGGCCCGCTTGTCGCGGCGGAGCACCTCCAGCCAGTGGCCGATGTAGTCGGCGTGGTCCGGCCTCGGCGTCAGGTTGATTCCCAGGTCGGCACAGAGAAACGCCGCGCCGAGTTCGGCGACGAGTTCCTCCCGCGCGTAGGTCGAGGGCGTGAAGTCTGCTCCTCGTGGGAACTTTCGCGGCTCTCGCTTCGGGTGCCCGGTCCAGTGGGTGAGTTCGTGGGCGAGGGTCGAGTAGTAGCGGTCGACTTTCTCGAAGGAGCGAAAGGGCGGGACGAAAATGACATCTTCGAGGATGCTGTAATAGGCCCGGTCGTTGTCTTCGCGGATGGCAGCGCGGGTGTTCGCGAAGAAGGCGACGGCCCGCGGGTTCGGTTCGAGGTCGTTGTTCCTCGCGGCATCGACTTCCGGTTCTGCCCGGTATCGAGTGGGGAGGTTCTCGACCTGCTCGGCGTTGAAGACGGAGTATGCCTTGAAGAAAGGAGCTTGCCTCGCCTCGGGATCTCTCGCGTCGTCGTCTTCGGTCTTCGTGTAGAGGTAGGCGTAGACGACTTGCGTCGACTTCTCCCCTCTCCTCACGTGGCCGCCGAGCTCCTCGGCTTGGCGGTAGGTGAGCCAGTGCGGGCTGCGGTATCCGGCCACGCTCGCTGCTCGCCAGAGCCAGAGCGTGTTGATCCCGCGGTAGGCTTCTCCGTTGTAACGGAGCGGGCGTGAGGCGGTTTTCGCCCCCGAGGCCCAGGGCTTGGTCCAGGGTCTGATTCCCTTTTCAAGGTCGGCGATGATGGCGTTCGTGATTTCTGCGTAGCTGTCTTTTCGGTTCGTGGTGCTCATGGTTTCGCGCTCCAGTTCACTCGGCGGAATTGCCGTGCGTGTCGTGAACCCTGGCTCCCTCCCCCAGAAAATGTTTCCGGAAGGAGGGGCGGTTCATGCCCTCCCGGTGGCGAACCGCTCCTCCGTCCGGAAACGAGTTCGTTCCGAGTCGGCCGGAGACGGACGCCGGCTGGTCGGGGCTTGGGTGGGCGGAGCCGGGACGGGTCAAGGTGGAGAAGGAGCGAAGCGACTGGACCTTGAGGCGGTCCGGCGGAGAGAACAGGTGGGGCCGGGGGCCGCTGGAGGCGGACGAGTCAATCAGTGGGGAGGTCGCGGAGCGAAGCGCAGCAGCCGCGGCGCGGTTGTGGAATCACTCAGCCGAGGAGGTCTCGGCTGGGCGGATTCGACAGCCGGAAAGGCTGTCCGTTTGCGGTGATGGAGGGGGAGCTTTTTGGCCTGTCCGTACCGAAGGAACGGAGCGAGCACGCATCAGAACGCACCGAGGAAAAACCGTCGCGACCAAAAAGCGGGAATCAGGGCGGCGCTCCGCGAGGCGAGAGGAGCGGTTAACCAAATGCAACTTTACCCGCTTCACGGAAAGGTGGTAGCAGTCCGCGACGTGGCTTCAGAAGAGAGTTCGCTCAACAACTTCGGGCTCGTCATCACCTACGTGCTGCCGGGGTTTACGGCGCTGCAAGGCTTCCCACTACTCGTGCCGAATTCCACCGCCTGGGGCTTGGGCGGAGATCCGAACCCGCCGCTCACCGCGTTTCTCTCCGGGACTGTGATGGCGCTCGCCGCCGGGCTCACCGTCAGCGCAGTGCGGTGGCTCGTCATCGACCGCCTGCACCGCTGGACCGGCCTCCGGATGCCGGCTAGGGATTTCGCCCTGCTGGAGAAAAACGTCGCCGCGTTCGAGTTCCTGGTTCTCGTCCACTACCGCTACTACAAGTTCTACGCGAACATGGTTGTCGCCCTGGTCTGGGCCTACGCGACGCGCGATTACCTGCTCGGCTGGCACGGGGCTCTTGATCTGCCGCTCATCGCGCTCTTCTTCTTCGCGTCCCGTGACTCGTTGCGGAAGTACTTCCAGAGGACCGGGGAACTGCTCAACCGGCCGACGGAGTCGCTCGTGATTTCGGACTAACTCTTCTTCTTCGCGGGCGTGGGGTCGTCGGGCATTAGCTCCCGCATCGACACATCGAGCGCGATGGCAAGCCGCTCGATGTTCTCGATGGAAATGTTCCGCTTGCCCCGCTCGACGCTTGAGACGTAGGTGCGATGGAGCGTCGAGAGCTCGGCGAGCTTCTCCTGGGAGATCCCTGCATCCTCGCGCACCTCCCGCAGTTTTTTCCCGAATCGAATCGCCACGTCGGACAAGCCGGGCTGCCTCGTCTGGGTCAAGCGATCAGCTGGATCTGCTTTGACCCGACTCTAGGCGGTGCATACCATAGGTCTACACCCTTTACGTCACGGTGACGTAAAGGGTGCAGGGGCCGCCGCAAGGAGTCGAGCCATGACCAACGGAGCGGACAAGCACCACGGATCGGGCGGGAAGAAGAAGACCGGGGCGGAGAAGCCGAAGGCGAAAGACGCCCAGGCGCTGAAGCGGAAGAAGATCGTGCCGAGCGGCCTCGCCGCCGAGAAGAAGGGCTGAACAGACGACCTGCACTCACCGCAAGGGAAGCGAGCCGCGTTTCCCCGACGAACTCGAATCAGTCGTCGAGAAGTCCCTCGGCCTGGAGCCACGGGACGAGGGCTTCTTCGACGATGTCCTGCTGCGTGAAAGTCTCGAAGCCGTGGAGCTGCCGCTGGAGCGAGGCTTGTTTCAGTGCCGAGGCGATTTCCGGACGGAGCCGCACCGTGACGGGGACGAGTAGCGTGGCGAGCAGTCGCTGTTCGTGCTGCCGCTTCTGCGCGGCAGGCTTGCTCGGTCGCTTCGCGGGAGGAAGTGGCGTCGCCTTCTTCTCCACTCCCCTCGCCTCTTCCACCTCGGCTGGAACCTCGTCGGGTTCCGCCGGCGCGGCTGTCGTCTGATCCGGGACGACACGCACCGGAGACGACTTCGCTTCCACCCTCCGGGGCTCCTGGACGATGAAGGCTCGGGCCACGTCCGGGTCCACTCCCCCGATTTCCTCAATTCCTGCGACCAGTGATCGACGTTCCGCCATAGTCCTCCGTTACCGTTTCGAGTTCGCGCGAAGTTTCGCCTTCGCCCGCGTCGCGCCGACGACGTTCGCGTTTGCCGCCTCGGGAATCAGTTCCCGGAAGAGCGTGTCAATTTCCTTCGCCGCTTCCTTCTCGCGGTAGCCCATCTTCCAGACGAGGGTCGATTGACCCGGGGCGTCGGCGTAGGCCTGTCGAAGGGTGATGTGGGTCGCGGCGAGCGGGAGCTTGAGCGCGTCGGCCGCGTCCCGCATGTCCTTGGTGAGACGAAAATCCTTCCCGACCATTGAGAGGACGGCGATGGCAACGGGTGGCCCCTTCCGGATGGTCTGGGCCTGGCGGACGAAGGCGGTATTCTTCGCGAGCGCCCTCGCCTCGAACATCGACGCCTTGCACGGGATGACCGCGAGGTCGGCCCAGAGGAGGAGCGCGCGACTGGTCTCGGTCTGACTCCCGGGGCCGTCGCAGACAACGAAGTCGGCTTCCTTCCGGAGTTGGGGCAGTCCCTCAAGAACCGCGTCTGCGGTCTCGTAGCGGGCGATTTGCACCTGCTTCGAGGCTTCCGAGATCCACTCCGAGGAGGAATTCTGGGAGTCGCAGTCGGCGAGGACGACGCGATGACCGAGTTCGTGCAGCCAGGCGGCCATGCTCCCGGCGAGGGTGGACTTCCCCACCCCGCCCTTTGAATTGACGACAGCAATAATCATGACCAGTCGGATAGCTGACTTGCTTGCAAGCTGGCAAGAAGGAAAGTTGACTGCCCGACATGCCTGCGGGTTGCCCGCGCAGCCGCCCATCCAGAGCACTGGCCGTCCGGAATGCTAACCGGCGAGCATAAAGGCTGGCCGACAGTGTGGCAAACAAGCCAACAGGCCAGACGACCACGCAGCCGACATCCCGCGCGACATCGTTGCCGACAAACCGCACTGACCGACGACCGACCTGCCGGGAAGCCGTCTCGCCGCCCAGTATCGCAACACCGCGACCTGCCGCGCAACAAGAAACCCGTCCCGCTGCGATCCCACGCTGCAAGCATGTCAGCAAGCTTGCAGGCAAGCACGCTTTCAAGTCAGCCGGTTTGCTGCCCGGCCGCGCGGTCAGTTTCGTCCTTGCGCCGGGGCGGGGGAGCATCGTATGGTCCAGTTGCTTTAAGTGGCTGAAAGTTGGATATCTCGCCATACGCAAAATGAGACAGGCTATGGGCCGGGAGCCGTGCTTTAGAGGGCAGCGAGAGGCAAATAGGTAAGTGGTGGTAATCCCTTCGAGTCGATACGCAAAATGAAACAGGGTTCACCAGGGGCGAAGGGTCGCCGCAGGACACGCAAAATGACACAGGCTTCGAGAAAGCCCTGGGAAAGCCAGGCGATCACGCAAAATGAGACAGGATTCGAGGGTTCTTCAGGCCGGAAGAGGGGCACGCAAAACGAGACAGGATTCGGAAACCGCGCACGCAAAGCGAGACAGTGAAGACACGCAAGATGAGACAGCTTTCTACGCAAAATGAGACAGGAAGTCACGTGCATCGGGGTAAAAAACTCCGGATAACTCGCTGAAATCACTGAGATAAATCGGCCATTACTTTACTACCTTCTACGTACAAAACGTAATCTGAGGGGGAATGGGAGCGGAAGCAAGAAGCAATACGGCGGCAAAGAAACGCCCCTGGACCAAGGAGCAACTCCGGAACGGCCGGGACGAGATGAATCTGGTCGAGTTCCCGTTTGCGACCCTCTCCGACCGGGCCGACGGGGTGCAGGTGCTCGAATTCCAGGTCTCGGACTCGGACCGCGAGAGCGGCCTCCCGGTAGAGCGGAAGCTCACCGTGACCGGCGACCCGAAGTACGGCCTCCCGACTGCTAAGGACGAAGAGGTCTACCTCGGCCTCCTGCAACTGACGAAGTTCCACACCGACTTCCGGACACCGGACGTGCAGTTCACCCGGCACGAGCTGATTCGCCTCCTGGGCTGGACGAACAACGACTGGGCCTACGAGCGAATCGCGACCGCGCTCGCGCGGCTCACCGGGGTTCGGCTCTTCTACCAGAATGCCTGGCGGGATAACGCGAACAAGGTCTTCAAGGACCGGGGCGGCTTCGGCATCCTCGACTCCTACACCATCCGCGACGGGCGGAAGGGGAGCGGGCCGGTAGAAGACCTCCACTCGGAGTTCCGCTGGAACAATGTCCTCTTCGAGAGCTTCCAGGCGGGCTATCTGAAGCGGCTCGACTACGAGACGGTTCGGACGCTCGGCACCAAGGCGAAGCGGCTCTACCGCTTCCTTGACAAGCACTTCAACCCGCCGAAATACGCGCGGCTCGTCTTCGACCTCCGGACGCTCGCCTGCGAGCGGCTCGGCTTCAGCCGGGACTACGACGCGGTGCAGATTCGCCGCGCGCTCCAGCCGGCGGTCGAGGAGCTTGAGGCGCTCGGGTTTGTCTTGGTCGAGCCGGTCGAGAAGCGTTACCGGAAGATCTCCCGCGGGAAGTGGGAGGTGTCGTTTGAAAGCGGGAACGGGAAGAGACCGCCGCGGCTTCCCGCACCGGGCCAGGCGCAGCGGGCTCCAACGCCAAACATTTCGACGGTGAAGGCGAGGCAGACTGACGAGGCGGACGCTGCGGAAATGGCCCGGGTCCGGGAGTACCTCGATGCCCTGTCCGTGGAAGAGCGGGGGAGACTTGAGGAGGAAGCGGTGAACACGGCGGAGCCCTTCCTCCGGACGCTTCTTGAAAGCGGTGGGTCACTCGGAAAGACCACTGCGGCAATCATCGTTCACAAGCATGTCGTGAAACTGCTCCAGCAGAAGACGAGTTCGCCCGTCGTCGCTCTCTTGAACGCGGCACCGCCGAGTGCTCCCAGCCGATGCGGGCGAGCGGAAGAGTAACATTCGTTTTACATTTTTGTATCGCACTCGATTCCCTTCGCGCCGCCTGAAGCCGCGTGCTAAGCCGACCTCGCTGTGGTTCGTCCACGGCGGTCGTCAGGAACGACACGCGTTGTTCGTGACGCCCATCGGATCGGCGGTGACGCCCGGTAAACTCGGCTACCACCGAGCTAAGGGGATGGGGGTCGCACCCTGTCACGTCATGCCCGTAGAGCCGGATGCGTCGATAGGCGCTCGTCCGGTTCGACGGAGGCTGACCGAAGTAATCCCGCGCGCGGTTTTCGCCGCGGAGTAATCTCGGTCTTCTATCCGATAGCGAATCTTTTGGCGTGAAACGCGGGCGACAGGGGAATCCCTCGAAGAGAAACACTTCGAGGCCGTTGTGGGTCAAAGCGGGTGCGTGGCGTCCTTGTCACAAATCCCGTCGCGGGGGTTCGGGGCTACGGCGGCGTCTGCCGCTATGCCCGCTCAACCGCGCTGGCGTGGGGAGTTCCTGTCGTGGCAACACGCGGGACCGGCTTTTACCGAAGCCGGCGTTGGGGCGAAACACCCCACGGCGAATAGCTCAACCACGAGAGGCCGGAAACGGCTTGCCAGTGAGTCCGACCGGGGACGGTGCCGAACCGGGAATAAACCGATCACTGATGGGTAGGGGGACGCTTCTGTGTTCGTGCCCCCGAAATCGACGCGCCTTGTCGGCGCGGCGGAAACTGCGACGCCCCGGGAGGGGTGAACGTGCGGTGATCTGTCCGTGGGGAAGCCCACTACCGACGTGACCGGTCGAACGAAGTCCACAGCGAACCTGGGAAGTCCGATCGCGGCCGGAGTCGCGCTCCGGTGCCCGTGCGTGGTGCGCGGGTGTTTGAAATGCGGTCGGGTGGGAGAGTGGCCTGAGTAGGAGCCGGCGGGAGCCGGGCCGACTCGCTGCAAGGCAGTGGCGGGGCGGTTTGCTCGTTCCGGGTGGTGCCGTGCGAGACCTTCGACGAAAGGGCCGACGGGCTTACGAAAGCCGATGATGTGGCGTGCCTGTGGATAACCCGAAAGAGTTATCCACAGATCCCTTGGCAGGAGGAGCGGCGGTCGAGCGGAGCACTCTTGGGTGAGTGTTCCGCTCGGCAGTGAACTTGCGACGCGCGCCCGAGGTACGCCTCGGGCGGCGTTTTGGTTCGTGCGCCGCTACCTCTACGAAATGGGGCGTTGCAACTCACAGAACACAGCTCGGCGGAGCCGAGCGGTGGGCGCGGGGAGCAGCGACTCGGGTCGTGCAGGGAAGCGAGTCTGCCGAAGGGTTGTGGCTTCTGGGGAGTGTGCCGCGAAACACTCCCCGTCACTTCTTTCGTTCTCTCAGCTTCTGTGGGGTAGATGCGGTATCGTTGCGAGGCGGTGTCGGTGGAGGGCTTTATCCAGCAGCTTGCTGTAGGCTACGTCGCCCGCGGCTACTTCTTCTACGTAACGGGCCGAATCCCGGAAGGGAAGGACCGGAGGCGGGTGGACGAGAAGCTGGTCGAGCGCTACCAGATTGATCTCTCGAAGTGGGCGCGGGCGAGGCGGAAGCAGCTCGGGCAGGCAAGCATCCAGTACCTCCGGCACGAGGACTTCTTCGTCATCGTCGCCACGCACGGGAAGCACCGCTACTTCGAGCTCGAAGGGGAGGGGGTTCGGGACGCCCGGCGCCGCGCGATCCGCTACGCCGGCTACGCGGTCAGCTTCCGCGGCGGGCACGTTCAGGTGCGAATCGACCTCCCGCAGTACCGGCTCCTCAGATCCTGGTTCGAGGAGGAGGCGACGCGGCGGAGCGTCGCGTCGCTTGCGAAGGCGTTCTACGACCTGCCGTTTGAGCCGTATTTCCTGGTCCGCAAGCAGGAGTTCAACCTGCTCCGCACGGTGAACCGGAGGCGGAAGGCGGCGGGGCTTCCGCTTGTTCCCCCGGAGTGCATCTGGCTGAAGCGCCGGCCGGTAAAACCGTTTGGGTCGTAGTGGGGGAAGAAGCCCATCGGTCTAGGAGCTGCGGAGCGCGTTGTTTTCTTTGCGTTCGCGGTTAGACTGGCACGTGGGTGGTTCCGACCCCTCGGGGCATCGCGGTGCGGCTCCTCCTCTGCGTATACCTGGTTGTCGCGACGGCCTGCGGGCCGCTTGCCCGCTGCTGCTGTCTGCCCGGCCACGTCGCGCGGCTACTTACCCGGTCTGTCGAGAGCGAGACGCAAGGAGAGAAACCGCCGGTTCGGTCTTGCTGCGCCGAGTCACGGGCCGGCGAACCGCCGAGGCACGCCACCGAGCGACAGCGCCCCACTGGAAACGAAAAGTGCCCAGCGAAGCACTGCCCGTGTCGGGAAGGGGGCGGCCTCGGGGCGACCGTGTCCGTTCCCGAACACCGCTCGGAGTCACCCTCGGAATCGCTCGCACTGGGCGCGGAATCCACAACCGTAATCGTTACTCTCGCTCCTGACTCGAATCCGGATGGAACCTCCCTGGGTTCCTTCGCTCGCTCCGCTCCGCGCTTCGCTCCGTCCCCTCGCGCGCCGCACGTCCTCCGCTGCTGAGCCTCGCTTCCCTTCCGCTGCTCTGTCCGGCCGTGGGCCGGTTGGTGCTGCGCCATTCCCGCCACTCCCCCCGTCACCCAGAGGAGGACTCACATGCGGTCTGGATCTCTACTCGGATGCCTTGCCCTCTTCGGCCTGTTCCCGTCGTCCGCCCTGGGACAGACGCCGGGAGAAGTTTTCGAGCGGCGGCTCGTGCCCATCTTCAAGTCGCCGAACCCGTCGAGCTGCGTGCAGTGCCACCTCGCGGGGGTGGACCTCAAGGACTACATCCTGCCCGACGCGGAGAAGACCTTCCGGTCGCTCCGCGACCAGGGGCTCATCGACCTCGACGCCCCGGAGCGGTCGAAGATCGTGAAGCTCATCGACATGGGAGGGGGGGACAAAAAAGGACCGGTGGTCCACGCTAAGGCGCGGGCGGCGGAGCGGGAGGCGTTTCTCGCGTGGATCTCCGCCTGCGCGAAAGACCCGGCATTACGCGCCGCGCCGCCGCTTGCCGCAAAGGACCGGGCGCGGCCGGTCGCCGAATACGCGGTCATTCGTCACGAGCGGTCGGACCGGGTTCTGGAGTCGTTCGAGCGGAACGTCTGGGCGTGGCGCTTCCGGTGCATGAACTGCCACACGGAGGGGACGCCGCAGAACGAGAAGCACCGGCGGCAGTACGGGGACCGGGTGGCCTGGGTGAAGAAGGGCGGGGCCGCGGCGACGATGGAGTACCTCATCGCCTCCCGCCTCATCGACCCCGAGCGGCCGGAGAACAGCGCGCTGCTTCGGAAGCCGCTCGGGGAGAAGCACGAGGGGGGCATTAAGTTCGTCGTCGGGGACGATGCCTACAAGGGGTTTCGCACCTGGATCGAGGACGTGGCGGCCATGCGGAAGGGGAAGTATGTGGCGGCGAAAGACCTCCCCCCGAGTGACGCCGGCCCGGAGCGGTTCGGCACCGACCTCTGGCTGAAGATCGAGAACTGCCCGCCGGCCTGGGGTGACAAGTTCCTCCAGGCCCGGGTCTTCGCCTGGGACGAGGCGGCAAAGAAGTGGGAGACCACGCCCGTCGCTGTCTCGGACCGGATGGTGTTCGGGAAGGGGAAGCTCTGGCAGCACAACCTGACCCTTCTCGCGGAGAAGGGCTCGGCCCGGGCGAAGGCGTGGCGGGCGGGGAGCCCGACGCTCGCCGAGGGGAAGTATCTCCTTCGCGTCTACGTGGACGCCGCGGGACGACTCGCCAGGGACTGGCGGGGGACGCTCGGCGAGGCCGACGCGGTGGGTGAGGTGGAGTTCCGGGCCAGGTGGCGGGAGGGGTACGGCGCGATGACGACGGTAAACGGTGCGGCCGTACGGAAGTGACCGTGCGGAAGTGACCTGCGGTGGTGAGCCCGCTATCGCCCTTGTCCATCACGACCTTCATGGGAGCGACGACGATGAGCGTGGAACACGGGCGGCGGGCGTTTCTTGCCGCGGGCGCTGCGGCGGCCGGCGGCCTCATCCCCGGCTCGGCTCTCGCGCAGGAGCACCCGCCTGGTCATCAGGCGCACGCCGGACACGGTGGTCCCGTGGGCGGGCCGAACGACCGGGGGAAGCTCACCCCGGGGCGGCGACGGGCGGGTGAACCGCCGGTGCCGGTCGAGGCTCCGGACGTGTCACGGCTGTTCTGGGAAATGAAAGACGGGGTGAAGGTGTTTCACCTCCACGCGGGGCATCTCCGGCGGGAGTTCCTGCCGGGGATGTGGTTCGATGTCTGGGGCTACAACGGGTCGATGCCGGGGCCGACCATTGAGGCGGTCGAGGGGGACCGGGTCCGCATCATCGTCCACAACGAGCTCCCCGAGCCGACATCGATGCACTGGCACGGGCTTGAGGTGCCGATCGCGATGGACGGCGCGCCCGGGCTGACGCAGGAGCCCATCCCGCCCGGGGGGATGTTCACCTACGAGTTCACCCTCCGCCAGAACGGCACCTACTTCTACCACTCGCACGGGGCGATGCAGGAGGGGATGGGGATGGTGGGGCTCTTCATCATCCACCCGCGGGAGGCGTTCTCGCCGCCGGTCGACCGGGACTTCGCGCTCGTCATCCAGGAGTGGGCGATCCTCCCGAACGCGAGCGTCCCGAACACGTCCTCGATGGAGTTCAACTTCTTCACGGTGAACGGCCGCTCCGCCCCCTACATGACCCCGATGGTGGTGCGGCAGGGGGACCGGGTGCGGCTCCGGATGGTGAACTTCAGCGTCATCGACCACCACCCGATGCACCTTCACGGCCTGACCTTCTGGGTGACGGGCACGGAGGCGGGGCGCATCCCGGAGTCGGCCTGGTGGCCGATGAACACGGTGCTCGTCGGCGTGGCGCAGGCCCGGGACATCGAGTTCGTGGCGAACAATCCCGGGGACTGGATGCTCCACTGCCACATGTTCCACCACATGATGAACCACATGACCTCGATGGTGGGGCCGATGGCGACCCACACGCGCGGTCCGGGGGCGGGGGGCGACATGGCCCGCGGAATGGGGATGCCGAACGGCGGGCACGCGCTGTCCGAAGAGTACGGCCCGCGGCTCGGCCGGGGGACCGGGGAGAACACGGGTGAGGACCGCACGCTCCGCACCGGCCCCCAGCCGGGACAGCCCGGGATGCCCGCGATGCAACACGGTCAGCCGGGCGCGGGTGGACACGCCGGGCACGGTGCCCCTACGGGGCGAACGGTTCCCGGGTTCCCCCAGGACATGAGCATGATGGACATGTACACCCCCGAGCAAGTCGCAAAGCTCCGCCGGCCGGAGACCCGGGGGATGCGCCGGAACTGGTTCACCGGCGTCGAGGGGCTGATGAGCGTGGTGCGGGTGCTCCCGCCGGACCTCTACGACAAGGTCGTCTCGCGGCAGGGGGAGGTGCCGGACGGGGCGAGTGTCCCCGGCGCTGGGGCGGGTGCTGACCCGCACGGCGGGCACAAGCACTGACGGTCAGTGCGGTGGCAAGCCCGCACGCGACCGGGCGTGGCGTCTGGTCAGGAGCCGTGGGCCGTGACAGGCTCTCCGAGAAACGTCCGAGCAGGGAGAAGCACGATGGCCGACACATCCCAGACGCCGCCCGGGTCGGGTGATCAGATCGACGAGGGGAGCGAGGGCACCCCGCGCTGGGTTTACGTCTTCGGGGCAAGCGTTCTGGTGCTGGTGCTCGGAGTGGTCATCCTGCATGTCGCCGGCGGCGGCTTCGGGGGGCATCTGCCATGAGGCTGATGTCCCCGGCGGTTCGGAAGTTCGCGCTCACGCTCCACGTCACTGCCTCGGTTGCGTGGCTCGGGGCGGTTGCCTGCTTTCTCGCGCTTGCCGTCTCGGGCCTCACAAGCGAGGACGCGGGGCAGGTCCGGTCGGCCTATCTCGCGATGAGCCTGACCACCTGGGTGGTGATCGTTCCGCTCAGCCTCCTCACGCCGCTCACCGGGCTCGCGATGTCGCTCGGCACCGCCTGGGGTGTGCTGCGGCACTACTGGGTGATTGCGAAGCTCGTCATCACGGTTCCCGCCTGCGCCCTTCTTCTCCTACACCTCCGGCCGATCGGACACCTGGCGCAGGTGGTCTCGGAAACGTCGCTCGCCCGTGGCGAGTTGCAGGGGCTTCGCGTTCAACTCGTTGCAAACGCCGGGGCCGCTGTGGTGGCGCTCTTCGTCGCCACGCTGCTTTCGGTCTACAAACCGCGTGGTCTGACCCCACACGGCCGGCGGCAGCGCGAGACGGCCCCCACCCGGCCCTGATCGACTCTCCTTGGGATTCAGGGCCGGGGCCGCGGGAGAAGCGACATCAACGCGGTCTCGGCACCGAGTTCAGATGTCCTGGCGGGATGGGGTCACGCGGAGCGGACAGCCCCCCGGTGAGGAGTAGCCCGCGGAGCTCCACCTCGGCCCGGCGGAACTCGCTCAAGGACCGCGTGTAGTCCTCGTTCAGCTGGTAGACGGTCCGCTGGGCCACGAGCACCTGGGGCCACGCGGCGCGCCGCTCGCGGTAGCTCTTCGCGTAGAGCTCGTAGGCGCGCTCCGCCGTCGGGATGGTGTCCTTCTGCCAGGTGTCGACCTCGACGCGCGCGGTTTCGTAGCGACTGAAGGCGTCGGCGAAGCGGTGCCGGAGGTCGAGCTCGACCCGGGTTACTTCTGCGGTCGCACGGGCGAGGTCGGCCTGTGCCTGGCGAATGGTGCCCTGGTTCCGGTCCCAGACCGGGAGTTTCATCGCGAGGGCGACCTCGGCTGTCTGATTCCTCGTCTCGAAGTTGTAGCCGGTGCCGCCGCGCACGGTGACGTTCGGGATCGGCTCGCGTCGCTCGCGCTGGAGCTGGACCTGGTCGCGCTTGACCTCGGTGCGCGCCATCTCAAGCTCGGGGCTCTCCGCGAGGAGCTTGTGAAGGGCGTCTTCGCGCTGGAGGGGCAGGCCGTCCGGTTCGAGTGCCCCGCCGAGAGGTTGCTGGGGAAGGCCCGGCACGCCGACTACGGCGACAAGGCGCTCCCAGTCGCGGCGGAGTCTGGTCTCGGCGTTCCGGAAAGCGACCGTGGCCCGCTGCACCTCGACCTTGGCCTGGAGCAGGTCGGGCTCGTTTGCCTGCCCGACGTTGAAGAGTTGCTCGGTGGTCTTCAGCCCGTCCTCGGCGTTTGCCTTCAGGCGCCGGTGGTTTGTCACCGAGCGCTGGGCGGCGAGCACCTCGAAGTAACCCTCGGCGATGGCGTTTGCGACGCGGAGCCGCTGGGCGCACGCCTGCACCTCGCTGGCGTAAGCCTCGTGCTCGTACTTGAGGCGGCTGAGGCGGAGCTTGCCCCCGGTGACGATCTCCTGCTGGAGGTAGAACCAGGTCCACTCCCCGGTGGTGCGCCCGGCGCCGATCTGTTCGCCGGTGATGCCGACGGTCGGGTTGAGAGGGAGTCCGGCCTGGAGCGCCTTCCCCTTGGCCGCCTCGATGAACGCGGCCGCCTGGGCGAGGGTTGGGTTGTGCTGGAGCGCGAGCGATTCGAGGTCTTTCAGCCCGAGTGCCGGGGCTGCGGGCACCGCTGGGACCGCCGGTGGCGTGAGCGGCCCAGGGTGTATGTGCGGAGTTCCGGGGCTGGCCGGGGGGAGGGCAGCGCCCGGTGCCTGGCTCTTTCCGCCGAGGGGGGCGGGAGGGGCTTGTCCCGGCTGAGCCGGCAGCGGTGGGTCCGCAGCGGTGGAGAGTGGTGCCGCGAGGAGCGCGGCGACAAGAACGGCCAGGCGGGCGGCCGTTCTCCCGGAACGACAGTGCATCCTGCACCCGTGGTTGGGTTGTCTGCGTGCCCGCCAGCACTGAGACCGCATGACTCCTTCGTCACTCGTCCGCGGCGATCTCTCCCCGGCGGAGCTGAATCGGTGGGTGCGGGGGCTCATATCGGGTCAGGCGTGCGGGCTGTATCGGTCCCGCGGAGAAGCTACCGCGGGGGAGGCGGCACGTCGGTTGCGGCACGGGGCCGTGACCGGCTGGCGGGCACGGTCCCTGTGCGGTGAAACCCAGGGGAAGAGGTGCCGAATGGCTCACCACGAACACAAGAACTGCATCAAGGCGTGTGAGGAGTGTGCGGAGGCGTGCGAGCACTGCGCGAGCGCGTGCCTCGGCGAGAGTGACGTGAAGATGATGGCGGAGTGCGTCCGCCTGGACCGGGACTGCGCGGACATCTGCCGGCTCGCGGCGGCGTTCATGAGCCGAGGGTCGAGGTTTACTGCCGCCGTCTGTCGGGTCTGTGCCGACATCTGCGAGGCGTGCGGGCGTGAGTGCGGGAAGCACAAACACGACCACTGCCAGCGCTGTGCGGAGGCCTGTATGCGGTGCGCGGAAGAATGCCGCTCGATGGCGGGTGCGGCCTGACGGTGCTCACCTTGTCGGGATTCTCGGCGTGTGTTGAAAGGGCGAAGCCGTCTGGATTTTTGTGTTGCACCCGACGATAATGCCGGTATCCACTAAGCGGCGCCCGGGGCGCCGTATTGGGGAGCCTTGATGTTCCGGCTCGTGCTCACTTACCAGTTGGTGCTGTCGCTGCTAGTAGGGCCGATGCTCTGCTGCTGCACCGCCGCGCGACTGGGGCACGAGACGGGAACCGCCACTCGCTCGCAGCCTGTCTCCGAGAAGTCGGGGCGAAAGAGTTGCTGCGGCGAGGAGAGGTCGCAGGGCTCTGGCGAGAAGGCACCCGGCGAGAAGCCGTCTGACCCCTCGAAGTGCCCCTGCAAGGACGGCTCGGCAAAGGCCGTTACCGTTCCAGAAACGGCCTCCACGCAGGCCGATTCGCTCTCGCTTCTCGGCGCATCGCTCGCCGCGTTCGACCTCCCGGCTTGCCTGGATGCGGTCGTAACGCCGCTCCGTGAATGCCAGCCGGCAGACAGCGGTTCGTCGTTCCTCTCTGTCGCTGACCTTCTCTTCGCGCATCACAATCTGCGCTGCTAGTCCGCCTCACTCCCTCTCGGTGCGTTGGGCTCTAGAGCCTTCTCGCGTCCGGGTTTCCTCGTTTGCATTCACCCTTGGTCCCGCCCCCAAACGGGCGTGACACGGCGGCCGCACCGGTCTTGTCTCGGGAGTCGGGACAGGCGGGAGCGACTGCCCTTACCAGCGACTCGGCGGTCCGGGCGTCTACGCGCCGGTCCGCGACGGGAGGCGTACACACATGGTTCGCAAGCTGATTTTCGTGACGGGCGGTCTCCTCGTCGTGGCCGGCGGGCTCCTCTCGCTCGGGTGCGGGAACACGGATAGCCCACCCGCTCCTGCACCGGCCGACAAGGGGACGGGGAAGGCCCACGGCCCCCAGGCCGCGGGCGACGATGCCCACGGGCACAAGCCGGGGGCGCACGGCGGGACGCTGGTCTCGCTCGGGCGGGACAGCTACCACGCGGAAGCCGTCTTCGAGAAGAACGGCACCGTGCGGCTCTACATGCTCGGGAAGGACGAGGCCCGCATCCAGGAGGTCGAGACGCAGGAGCTCGCGGCCTACGTGACGCCGGAGGGCGTGGGCGAGGCCGACAAGATGACCTTCCGCCCGGACCCGCAGCCGGGGGACGCGAAGGGGAAGACGTCGTTGTTCGTCGCCACGCTCCCGAAGGATCTCCTCGGGAAGCGGGTTCAGGTGACGGTGAACAACATTAACGTGAACGGCGAGCGGTTCCGCATCGCCTTCTCGAACGCGGCCGCCGCGGGCGACGGGCACGGCGCGCAGATGCCGGAGAAGCGGGGGAGTGCCGCGGAGCAGGCGCTCTTCCTCAGCCCGGGCGGGCTCTACACCGACGCCGACATCAAGGCGAACGGGGGCACCGTGCCCTCGGTGAAGTACGCGGGCATCCGCGCCCAGCACGACGACAACCCGAAGGCGGGCGAGAAGATCTGCCCCATCTCGAAGACCAAGGCCAACCCGCGCTTCACCTGGGTGGTGGGCGGGAAGACCTACGAGTTCTGCTGCCTCCCCTGCATCGAGGAGTTCGTCCACATCGCCAAGGAGCGGCCGGGGGAGATTCGCGATCCGTCGGCGTACGTGAAGCAGTGACCCGTGCTCGCTCCGCGTGTGTGGGGCGGGCGTCACGCCTGGTTTCTTACCCCACGGGGGTAAACGCCCCCGTAACCTCTCACGAGGGACAGAAGATGTTCGTCAAGCTCATCGCGGTCGCCGCGCTCCTCTTCACCACCGTCGGGCTCGCCGACGCCGCGCCCGGGAAGAACCCGTGCTGCAAGAGGCTCGCCTCCTGCTGCACCAAGCACTGCTGCTTCGTGAGGTGATCGGGAACCCAGTGCCCGGGCCGATTCCTCGGCGGGCCGAGACCGGAGGTCGTCATGCGGAAAGTTGGTGTGCTCTCACTCGGCGCGGCCGTGGTCGTCCTCGCCCTCGGCTGCGGCAAGAGCCAGGATGCGCCGTCTCCGGGCGCTGCGGCCCCGACGAGTGCGCCCGCGGTGAAGGACGAGGTGGTGGCGGAGCGGGCGAAGCTCTCGCCCGAGGACCGCGCCCTCGTCGACGCCCAGGAGTGGTGCGTCGTCTCGCCGGAGGAGCGGCTCGGCTCGATGGGGCCGCCGCTCAAGCTCGACATCAAGGGCCAGCCGGTCTTCGTCTGCTGCAAGGGTTGCAAGCGGAAGGCCGAGTCCGAGCCCGAGAAGACGCTTCAGACCGCGGCGGAGCTTCGCGCGAAGCGGGCGGCTCAGCCGAAGCAGTAACACCCAGCCGCGGCTGTGGGGCGTACGGGCTGGCCCGCCCAGCGTCCCCACGGCCGTGGTAAGCCCGGCCGGTCGGGTTCCGCGACACATGTGCCCGCCAGCCGTTTGTCCGGACCCGGTCGGTCGGGTGAAAAAAGAACACGAGCCGGCGGGACCGCCGTCGGCCGGAGGAGCCAGTGGCGGTCCGTCTGCCGCCGCCGGGATCGCCCGCGTTTCGCACCAGGAGGATTCTGATGAGGCGTCTCTCCGTCCTCGCGGCCTGCGCCGCGCTCTTCACCCTCGGCGGGTCGGCCGTCGTCTCGGCCCAGCCGGGTCACGCCGGCCACGGGAAGCACTTTGACGAGTGCGCGAAGGTCTGCGCGGAGTGCCAGGTGGCCTGCGACAAGAACTTCCACCACTGCTTCACGCTGGTGGAGGGCGGGAAGAAGGAGCACGCGAAGGCGATGCACCTGAGCATCGACTGCGCCGAGCTGTGCGCCACCGCGGCGCGGCTCACCGCCCGCCACAGTGACCTCGCGGTGCCGGCGTGTGAGGCCTGCGCGAAGGCGTGTGACGCCTGCGCCGCCGAGTGCGACAAGTTCGGCACGATGCCGGAGATGAAGGCGTGTGCTGACTCCTGCAAGCGGTGTGCGGCCTCCTGTCGTGAGATGGTGAAGATGGCGGGGCACAAGCACTGACCTGTCGGAAGGGATGTCTCTCCCGGGCCGGCTCCTCTCCCGAGCCGGCCCGGGCCGACCGTGACGCATTCCGAGGAAGAGCCCGCGGAGCCTTGCGATGAGACTTTCACCGGAAGCGACTAGTAACCGCCGCCTGCGCCGCCGCGCGGGACTCGCGCTCGGGTGCCTCCTCACGGTCGGCGTGACCGTGCTCCTCGCGCACGAAGGGCACGCGCCGCTCCCGACGAAGGGCGTGCAGGTGGACCTCGCTCGCGGCCACGTGCTCCTCACGCCGGCGGCGCGGGACGGGCTTGCGGTCTCGACGGCGGAGGCCGGAGAGCGCGCGGTGGAGGAGAGTTTCCTCGCGTATGCAACGGTTGAGGTCGCGTGGCCGAACCACGGTTTTGCCACCGCTCGCCTCCCGGGGCGAATCGTGAAAGTTCACGTCGCTCCGGGCCAAACGATCCGTGCGGGCGACGTTGTTGCCGAGGTGCGGAGCGTTGAGCTCGACACGCTGCAACTCGACGCGCTCACCGCGCAGACTGAGTATGGGCTCGCGGAGCGGCTCGTGCGGGAGATTCGGGCGAGTGTGGACTCGGGGGCAATCGCCGGGCAGGCGCTCGTTGACGCGGAGTCGCGACTTGCCCAGGCGAGAAACGCTCTCCAGGTGGCAGAGAGCAAGTGGCAGGCGCTCGGACTTCCGCCGGAGTCCTTTCTCGCGCTTCTGAAGACAGGTGCTTCGGACCCAGGCCTCACCGTTCCGGCGAGAACGCCTGTTGGTGGGACCGTTATCCATGCCGAACTCACGGTGGGAAAGGTCATTGACCCGACGGAGCACCTCGCCGAGGTCGCAGACCTTTCGACGGTGTGGGTGCGGCTCGGTGTGCTGGAGAAGGATCTCGCACGGGTCTCGGTCGGAAGTCCGGTGAACGTGCGGCTCGTTGCCCACCCGGGGGAGGTGTTCCGGACGACGGTGTCTGCCGTGGCACCCTACCTCGACCCGACGACGCACCTCGTCTCGGTCTGGGCGGAACTGAAGAACCCGCCCGGAGTCGAGCCGCGGGTTGTGCCCGGGATGACGGGGCAGGCGGATGTCGTCCTCCCGGCCGAGCGGCCGCGGGTGACGGTGCCCGTGTCGGCGGTCGCGCGGGAAGGCGTCGAGCGGTTCGTGTTTGTCGAGGAGGCGAGTGCGGCCGGGGCGTCCGAGTACCGGAAGAAGTCGGTCGCCCTCGGGAGGCGCGACGGAGATCGGGTGGAGGTTCTTGCCGGCGAGGTGTTTCCCGGCGACCGCGTCATGGTGCGCGGGGCGCATGAACTGGGCGGCCTGTTCACTCCCGGCGTGCTCCGGCTCGGCCCCGAAGCGGAGCGCGCAATCGGTCTCCGTGTTGAGGCGGCAACTCTCGGCGTCGTGGACGAGACGGTGAGCCTCGACGGCGCGGTCGATCTTCCGCCGGCCCACCGCGGCACCGCGGCCTCGCCCCTCGCGGGGGTGATTGCCGCCGTTAAGACGGACCGCGGGCGAGCGGTTCGCGCCGGGGAGGTGGTGGCGGAGGTGATAAGCCCCGAGCTCCTCACCATGCAGCTTGACCTCATTCGGACGAGCCTCGAATACCGGCTTGAGGCAGACACCCTCTCCCGGATCAAGGATCTCGTAGCGGTCCCGCGTCGGAGAGTGTGGGAGTCGGAGGGCCGAGCGGCGACGCTCCGCTCGCAGGTCGAAGCGCTCCGGCGGAAGCTGGAGACGGTGGGCCTCGCTACTCCCGAGATCGACCGGGTGGTGGAAACGCGGCAGGTCGTGCCCTCCCTCCCGATTCGCTCGCCAGTAAACGGCACGGTGGTCGGCTTCGAGAAGGCGCTCGGGCAGGCTGTCGCCGCACAAGAGGTAGTCCTTGCCGTCCATGACCGGAGTCGTCCACTCGTGATGGGGTTTGTCTCCGAACGCGAGCTCGGGAGAGTGCGTGTGGGGCAGGCCGTTCGGGCGCGCCTCGTCTCTGACCCATCGAGCGTGTTTACCGGCCGCGTCGTCCGGAGCGGGCGAACTGTGGGCGCGGAGAGCCGGTCACTTGCGGTGTGGGTGGAGCTCGACGGAGGGCTTAAGACGCCGCCCGTTCACGGCCAGCTTGCGACGCTCACGGTGGTCACCGGCTCACGGGATGCTTCCGTCTCGGTCCCGGTGACTGCCATCGCCGGCGAGACGGGGGCAGAGGCCATCTTCGTCCGCCGCCCGGACGGCGTCTTCGAGCGGCGTGCGGTCGAGACGGGGGCGCGGGATGACCGCCGCGTCGAGATCCGGAGCGGGCTCTCAACCGGGGATGTGGTCGCGGTCCAGGGCGTTCCCGAGCTCGTCACCGGCTTTGCCTCGCTCCGCTAACGAGGGACGTTCGTGCTGGACCGCGTCATCGGCTTCTCGCTCCAGAACCGCGGGCTCGTGCTCGTCGCCGCGCTCGCGCTGGTGCTGGGTGGCGCGTATCAGCTGGTCAAAACCCCTGTCGATGTCTTCCCCGACCTGAACCGGCCCACGGTCACCGTTCTTACCGAGGCCCAAGGGCTCGCGCCGGAAGAGGTCGAGCTCCTGGTGAGCCGCCCGATTGAGTACCAGCTAAACGGCGCGACCGGTGTGAAGCGCGTCCGCTCCGCGTCCGGCATCGGTCTCTCGGTGGTCTGGGTCGAGTTCGAGTGGGGTACCGACATCTACCAGGATCGGCAGGTGGTGGCGGAGAAGCTCCAGCTCGTCCGCGACAGGCTCCCGCGGGAGGCAAACCCGGTGATGGCGCCCATCTCGTCCATCATGGGCGAGGTGATGCTGGTCGGCCTCCGCCCGGCGGAGCCGCCGAAGGGTGCGGAGGAGGAGCTCCGGGTCGGGATGGAGATTCGCACCTTCGGGGAGTTCGCGGTCCGGAACCGGCTGCTTGCTGTTGACGGCGTCTCGCAGGTGACGGTGATGGGCGGTTACCTGAAGCAGTATCAGGTGCTCACGTCGCCCGCGCGACTTGCCGCACAAGGCGTCACGCTCCAGCAGCTCGTCGACGCCGCGGAGAAGGCGAACGTGCTCGCCGGCGGCGGCGTGATGGAACGGGACGTGCGCGAGTCCCTGATTCGCATCAGCGGGCAGACGCTCGCGCTCCGCGACATTGAGGAAACCCCGGTCGTTTGGCGGGAGGGTCGTGCGGTCCGCGTGAAGGAAGTTGCTGACGTGAAGTTCGGCGGCCCGGTTCGCCGCGGCGACGGAAGCGTTCGGGTGAAGGAGGGGGAGGTGGTCTCGGGCGGCGGGAGCGTCATCCTCGCCATCCAGAAGCAGCCGCACGCGAACACGCTCGACCTCACCCCGCGACTCGACCGGGCTCTTGAGGAGTTGCAGCGGGACGCCCCGAAAGGGGTTGTGGTGGAGCGGCGGGTGTTCCGCCAGGCGGACTTCATCCAGTCCGCGATCGACAACGTCGTCGAGGCCATTCGGGACGGGACGTTCTGGGTGTTCGTGGTGCTCCTCCTCTTCCTCGCGAGCATCCGCATCAGCGTTATCACGCTCACCGCGATTCCGCTCTCGGTGCTCGTCACGGTCTTGGTGTTTAGCTACTTCGGGATCAGCATCAACACGATGACCCTCGGCGGCATCGCGGTTGCGGTCGGCGAGCTCGTCGATGACGCGATTGTCGATGTCGAGAACATCTACCGGAGGCTCCGCGAGAATCGGCTGAAGGCATTGCCCGAGCCGGTGCTCAAAGTCGTTTTCAAGGCATCGAGCGAGGTCAGAAACTCCATCGTCTACGCGACGCTCATCGTGTGCCTCGTCGTGACGCCGCTCTTCGCACTCGCCGGGCTCGAAGGGCGGATGTTCGCCCCGCTCGGGCTCGCCTACCTCGTCTCGCTCGCGGCCTCGCTCGTGGTCTCGCTCACGGTGACGCCGGTCCTTGCCTCGTATCTCCTCCCGGCGAGTGCCGCACGCGGGCACGGGCGGGACGCGATTTTGCTCCGAGGTCTCAAGTGGCTCGACACGCGCCTCCTCCGCTTCACGCTACGGCGGCCGTGGCCGATTCTCGTCGGCTCGCTGGTCCTCTCGGTGGTGACGATGTCGGCGGTCTTCGGCATGGGGAGCGAGTTCCTGCCGGCGTTTAACGAGGGGACGGTGACGGTGAGCCTGCAACTCCCGCCCGGGTCGAGTCTTGCCGAGAGCGGGCGGGTGGCCTCGGTGGCCGAGCGCTCTCTGCTCCAGATTCCGGAGGTCGCGGCCGTCTCGCGGCGGACCGGTCGGGCGGAACAGGACGAGCACGCGGAGGGGGTGAACAGTTCCGAGATCGACGTGCGACTCATCCCGCACGAGCGCCCGAGGGCGGGCCTTCTCGCCGCCGTGCTTCGCGCCGTCCCCGGGCTTCACGGCATGGGCGTGGACCGGAGTGGGCGTCCGCCGGAAGAAGTTCTCGCGGACATCCGCGAGCGAGTCGGGTCGATTCCGGGCGTCACGGCAAACGTCGGTCAGCCGATCAGTCACCGGCTCGATCACATCATGTCGGGGGTGCGCGCTCAGGTGGCGGTGAAGATCTTCGGGCTCGACCTCCTTGAACTCCGCGCCGCCGCGCAGGAAGTACAGGAGGCGATGGCGCGGGTGCCCGGTGTCGTGGACCTCCAGGTCGAGCCGCAGGTGGAGATCTCCCAGGTGCGACTCCGGGTGAAGCGGGACGAGGCGGCCCGCTACGGCCTCGCCCCGGGGGACGTCGCGAGGCTACTTGAGACGGCCTACAAGGGCCGCTCGGTGTCGACGGTGCTAGACGGCGAGAAGTCGTTCTCGCTCGTCGTCTGGTATGACGCCGAGTCGCGCTCCGACCCCGCTGTTATCGGCCAGACGATTCTCGACACTCCCTCGGGGCGGAAGGTCGCGCTCTCTCAAGTTGCAGATGTGCTCGACACCACCGGGCCGAACACGCTGAACCACGAGAACGTCGAGCGGCGCATCGTGGTTTCCTGCAACGTGCAGGGGCGAAGCCTCGGCGACGTGGTGGGCGACATCCGCGCGGCGGTCCGCCCGGTCGAGGAGAGGCTCCACAAGAAGGGCGGCGAGTATCGCATCGAGGAGGACGGGCAGTTCCGCGCCCAGCAGGAGGCGAACGCCCGGCTCCTCGCTCTTGGAGCCGCGGCCGTTCTCGGGGTGTTCCTCCTCCTCTGCCGCTGCCTCGGGTCGTGGCGGGCGGCGCTCATGGTGCTCGGCGTGAACGTGCCGCTTGCCGGCCTCGGCGCGGTGCTAGCCCTCCTCCTTCTGAACCGCCCGGACCCGGCGGCACTCGCGGGTCTCCAGTGGTGGCAGGTGCCGCGCGTGTGGTTCCAGGCGACGACACTCTCGGTCGCGCACTGGGTCGGGTTCATCACGCTCATCGGCATCGTCAGCCGGAACGGCATCATGATGATCGCCCACTACATCCACCTGATGAAGGAAGAGGGCGAGGAGTTCGGGGAGAAGATGATCATCCGCGGCAGCCTGGAGCGGTTAGCACCCGTCTTGATGACAGCCGCGGTCGCGGTCATCGGGCTCATCCCGCTCGCGCTCGGAAAGGGCCAGACGGGGAAGGAGATTCTTCACCCGCTCGCAGTGGTCGTCATCGGCGGGCTCGTGACCTCGACGCTCCTTGACCAAGTGGTGACGCCGGCGGTGTTCCTCCTCTTCGGGAGGAAGGTGTTCCGACCTGAGAGCAAGGGCGGAGAAGCCCCCGCGTGGGACGACGCTTGGTACGCGAAAGAGCAGAATGACACGAGAACTCGGAGCGAGGACGCCAGCCGCTTTGCGGAAGTGTCGCCACCTGGCGTCCCGCCGCAGACGCAGGAATCAAGCGGCGCTCCTCCGCGGGACGGTGAGGCTGTCCCGCACGGAGCTGCACCAGTTTCGGAACAGACCAACCCGCTGGCCGTGGCAAACGGCTCGGCGGGCAAACCGACCGCAGCCGGGTCACGGAACCTGTTGTCGTGACAGCCCGACCCGGCGGGTGTACCCGCGGCAGTCGCTGCCGCACCACAGGAGGGGTTCTTCGATGAAGCGAGTTCTCGCGCTGGTGGGAGTTCTCAGTGTCGTTGCCGTCGGCTCGGCCCGGCCGGTGCAGACGGGGGCGACGAAGGTCGAGCTGAAGCAGGTTCACATGTGCTGTGAGGGCTGCGAGCACGAGGTCGCGGAGATCCTCGGGAAGGTTCCCGGGGTGAGCGGCGTCTCGGCCGACCAGAAGACGACGTCCGCGACCTTCACCGCGGAAAACCCCACGGCCGCCCAGCGGGCGCTCGACGCACTCGCCGCCGGCGGCTTCCACGGCGACCCGGGGAAGGACAAGGAGTATGCGTTTAAGACCGACAGCGGGGTGAAGGCGGGCGCGGTCAAGTCGCTCACCGTCACCGGCTTCCACAACTCCTGTCCCGGTTGCGTGAAGTCGTTCAAGGGTGCTGTGAAAGGAGTGAAGGGCGTGACGGGGGATAACGCGAAGTCGCGGGTGGGCACGGCCGAGGTGACCGGTGATTTCGACGCGGCCGAGCTCGTCTCGGCGCTGAACCGGGCCGGCTTCCACGTGAAAGTGAAACAGTAATCCCAACCGGCGTCCGCTCTCGTCGGTGATTTCCGCCGACGGGGCGGGCGCCCGATGATCCCTGCGACTTCGCGTAGGGGGCAGTTCTTCAGTGCTCACACTGCCTACGCCACGCTCGAACTCATCCTCGGCCCGTCTTTTCGCTCGTCCGGGCGGGCCGTCGCATCGGCAGCCACGTTGCCCGTCTCCTGTGCTAAAGAGGCGCTCATGCGAGAAGGTGGATTCCAGACCGGCCACGTTTCGGTAGGCGGTGCGGCGCTCGGATACGCCGTTCGAGGGACCGGCGAGCCGGTCCTGGTTGTCGGCTCCTCTTCCTTTTACCGGCGGACCTTTTCCCCGAGCCTTGCCGACTCCTGCACGCTGGCGTTTACCGACCTGCGGCACTTCAGCCCAAGTGAACCCGGCTATGACTTCGCCGGCCTCACATTCGAGACCTACGCGGAGGACATCGACCGGGTCCGCGCCGCGCTCGGGTTCGAGCGGTGTGTCGTGGTGGGGCACTCGAAACACGGGAACATCGCCCTGGAGTACGCGAAGCGGCACCCGGGGCGGGTCAGCGGCGTGGTTCTCATCGGCTCGCCGCCGTGTGGCCTCGGAGAGGTGGTCGAGGCAAGAAGTGGCTACTGGGAGGCTCACGCATCCGAGACCCGGAAGGCGGCCCTCGCCCGGAACTTCGCGGCACTGACTGAGGGGCGCCTTGCAGAGATGTCGCCGGCCGAGGGCGTCGTCGCCCGGTACGTCGCAGACGGTCCCAAATACTGGTTCGACCCGGAGTATGACGCCTCGCCGCTGTGGGAGGGCGTGTTCGTGAACGCCGCCGCACTCGACCGGCTTCACGAAGTGTTCGGGGGGTACGAGATGACCTGGAACCCGGACGAACTCAGGTGCCCGGTCCTTTCGGTGATGGGCCGCTACGACTTTGCCGTCCCCCACACCCTCTGGGATGCCGCGCGGGCGAATCTGCCGCGGCACACCTACGTGCTCTTCGAGCGAAGCGGCCACACGCCCCAGCTTGAGGAACCCGAGCTATTCGAGCGGCTCCTGATTGACTGGCTTAAACCCGGTAGCCCGCGAGGGTCTAGATAATACCCCCCGGGGGTATCATTGACACATACCCCCAGGGGGTATATGATGAGGGTGTACGGACGAAGGGGGACGGGAAGTGGACGCTGACACGAAGAAGCGGGTGCAGACCCGGGCGAAGCGAATCGCCGGCCAGGTGGCGGGCGTGGAGCGGATGCTCGATGAGGACCGCTACTGCGTGGAAGTCCTCAACCAGATTGCGGCCGTCCGCTCGGCGCTCGACGCCCTCGGGGTGGAACTTATTACGGCCCACCTCGAAACGTGCGTCGTCGGGCACGGGAGCGGGAGCGAGCACGCCTGTGCGAAGCCGCTGAAGAAGGAAGAGCTTCTCGCCGAAGTGCGGACCGTCCTCTCACAGTTCCTCAAGTGATCGAGAACCGAGAAGGAGGCTTTATGGAAACCACCACCCTGACCGCCGGCGGAATTGTCTGCGGCGGTTGCGCGAACGCGGTGAAGAACGCCGTCTCTGGCGTCGCGGGCGTTACCAGTGTCGAGGTCGCCGTGCCCGAGAAGCGGGTCACGGTCACTCACGACTCGCGCGTCACCCGGGCAGCGATCGAGGAGACGCTCAAGAAGGCCGGGTTTCAGCCCGCGTAGGAGGGAGCGATGAGCACAACGAACACCGAACCCACGACTCGCGTGGACATGCCGGTCGTCGGGATGCACTGCGCGGCCTGTGCGGTCCGCATCGAGGGGGCGCTCGCCCAAGCCCCCGGCGTGTCGAAGGCCGCGGTGAACTTCGCCACGGGCCGGGCGACGGTCGAATACGATCCGGCGGCGACCGCCCCGGACGCACTCCGAGAAGTTGTCCGCGGCACCGGATATGACGCAGTCGTTCCGGCCGCCGGGGAGGCTCATGCGGGCGGCCCCTCTGTCGCCGAGTCAGCCGCGCGGGAGGCCGACTTCCGCCGGACCCGTCTCAAGTTTTTCGTCGCCGCCGTTCTCACCGTGCCCGTTGCCGTCATCGCGATGGCCGGGCACCTCATCCCGTCTCTCGCCCCGGTGCTCGACTTCCCAGGGCGGACCTGGGTCGAGCTCGCCCTCACCACACCGGTGCTCTTCTGGGCGGGCCGGGAGTTTTTCACCGGCGCTCTCGCCGCGGCCCGTCACCGGGCGGCGGACATGAACACGCTCGTCGCAATCGGCACCTTCTCCGCCTACGCCTACAGCGTGGTGGCGACGCTCGCGCCGGGGTGGTTGGCGGTGACAAGTTCCTCGGGACACACGGGGCACGGCGAGTCCGCTCCCGCCGGCGTCTACTACGAGGTGGCCGCCGTCATCGTCACCCTCATCCTCCTCGGCCGGCTCCTCGAAGCGCGAGCACGGAGCCGCACTGGTGGGGCCATCCGGGCACTGATGGACCTCTCGCCGAAGACCGCCCGTGTCGAGCGGAACGGCTCGGAGCGAGATGTTCCCGTGTCGGAAGTGCAAGTCGGTGACGTGGTGCGGGTTCGTCCCGGCGAGAAGGTGCCGGTGGACGGCACGGTCGTAGACGGCACGTCGGCGGTGGACGAGAGTATGCTCACCGGCGAACCGCTCCCCGTTCAGAAGCGTCCGGGCGACGCGGTCATCGGGGCCACGGTGAACACCACCGGTTCATTTCGCCTTGCGGCCACGAAGGTCGGCGCCGACACCGTTCTCCAGCAGATCGTCCGTTTGGTGCAGGAGGCGCAAGGCTCGAAGGCTCCCATCCAGAAGCTCGCGGATACCGTCTCCGGCTACTTCGTCCCGGTGGTGTTGTGTCTCGCGGTCTTCACCTTCGTTGCCTGGTTCGACTTCGCCCCGCCGGAGACAAGACTCTCCTTCGCCCTGCTCACCTTCGTCTCGGTGCTCATCATTGCCTGCCCGTGCGCGCTCGGCCTCGCGACCCCGACGGCGGTCATGGTCGGGACGGGTCGCGGCGCGCAGGCGGGGATTCTGATCAAGGGCGGCGAGCCGCTCGAAGCGGCCGGGCGGCTCACCACGGTTGTCCTCGACAAGACGGGGACAGTGACCGAGGGGAAGCCCGCGGTGACGGACGTATCGCCGGTGGGTCTTTCCGCCGAGGAGTTACTCGGACTTTCGGCCGCGGCCGAACAAGGTTCTGAACACCCGCTCGCCCGCGCGGTGGCGGACGAAGCGGGGAGGCGGGGGATCACGATTCCGAAGGCCGAGTCGTTTGAGGCGGTCCCCGGCCACGGGCTCGTCGCCCGAGTCGAGGGACGAGAGGTGTTGGTCGGAAACGCGCGGCTCCTCTCGTCGAAGAATGTTCCGTTTGACGCGGCCGTGGTCGAGCGGGCGGCGGGTGCGGGTCGCACCACTCTGCTGGTCGCAGTGGACGGGAAGTATGCCGGACTCCTCGCCGTCTCAGACCCGGTGAAGCCGACCTCGAAGGCGGCGGTGGGTCAGCTTCACGCGATGGGGCTTGAGGTGGTGCTCCTCACCGGCGACAACCGCGGCACGGCGGAAGCCGTCGCCCGCGAAGTCGGCATCGACCGGGTGGTGGCAGACGTGCTCCCCGAGGGGAAAGCGAACGAGGTGCGGAAGCTCCGCGAGTCGGGGAAGGTGGTGGCAATGGTCGGGGACGGCATCAACGACGCGCCGGCGCTCGCCGCGGCTGACGTCGGCATCGCGATGGGGACCGGAACGGACGTCGCCATCGAGGCCGCCGACATCACGCTCGTAAAGGGTGACTTGTCGGGCGTCGCGGCGTCGATCGCCCTCTCCCGGGCGACGATGCGGACCATTCGTCAGAACCTGTTCTTCGCGTTCGCTTACAACGTGCTCGGTATCCCAATCGCGGCCGGCGTCTTGTTCCCGCTCACGGGGTGGTTACTCAGTCCCATTCTCGCGTCGGCGGCGATGGCGCTTTCTTCGGTGAGTGTGGTGACGAACGCGCTCCGTCTCGGGCGGCTCGACTTGAAGAAGGGAGGCTAAACATGGACGCGGCACAGATAGCAGTCACGACAGGCGGAGCTGCGCTGATCGGTTTCATCCTCTGGTTCTTTTTCGGGCCGCGCGAGGCGACCGCGGCGCGGGAGAACACCACGGGTGTACAGGAGGTCGAAGTCGTCGTCCGCGGCGGCTACACCCCGAACCGCATCGAGGTGAAGCAGGGCCGGCCGGTGCGGCTCACGTTCCTTCGGAAGGAGTCGAACCCCTGCACCGAGCAGGTGGTCCTCGGCGACTTCGGGATCTCTCGCGAGCTCCCGGAGGGGGAACGAGTATCGGTGGAGTTCACACCGCAAGAGGCGGGAGAGTTCACCTTTCATTGCGGGATGAACATGGTGCGTGGGACGCTCGTCGTATCGAGGGCCGGAGCGGGTTCCCCCGCAACCGCTGCCAGCGGCGCATCCGCCGTGGCCCACACCCACTGATCCTTGTTGTTAGCAGCCCCGCACGCGACGGGGCGGCGCGCCGAGTTCCCCCGGCGCGCCGCCCCTCTCGTCACAACTCGTCACTCACTCTTCGCGCAGCAGGCCGGCTTCCGCTCGCCGGTGCTCGGGGCGGTCGAGACCGCCGCCTCGGGCGCGCAGCACGAGCCCGCGCCGGGGCAGCAGCAGTTCCCCGTCGAGCAGCAGCCCGCCGCACGCTTCAGCGACTTGGCCGCTTCCGCGCTCACCCGGAGCGCGGGGTCACAGCAGGAGCCCGCCCCCGGGCAGCAGCAGTCCCCGGTGACGCAGCACCCGTAGGCCGTCTCCGCGGCCTGCGGCTGGCTCTCGGTGGTCACGGGCGTCGGGGCGGTGAACGTCGTCGGGCCGGCGAAGGCCCAGGCCGCGCCGCAGGCGGCGCTCACGGTCAGAACGGCCAGGGCCGAATACATCGTCGCGCGCATAGGTCGAATCTCCACGTCTGCGGATGGGATGGAATGGGTTAACAGCGCTGGTCCTCGGGCAGATGGCGCGTGCCATGCCCGCAGCAGCCCGTTAACAGAGAAAGACGCAGTGGCGGAGGTAAAGAGGTGGGTGTGCCGACCGAGGCGGGGCGTCAGCCCGAACGCGCGTGAAGAGTTGTTCCGCGCGGAAGGTGAAGACCGCGACAAGGCCGGTCGCGCTGACGTCCACGCTGAGGTGACTCACCTCGGGAGCGGAAGACGGGGCGCGCTTACAACACTCGGCTTTCTTCGCCGGGAGTTGTTTCTCGGGAGCTGGCGAGGCAGGGTCGGTCGTTCCCGCGCTCTGGTCCTTCGCGCAGCAACAACCGCTCGCGCACTCGGGCTTTGTGCCGAGGGGAGTGGTAGTCAGACTGCAAGAGGTGGTTCGAGCTTCCCCGCCGCAACACTTCCCGCCGGTCAACCCGCAGCACCACCCGGGAGGGAGTGCGAGCAGCACGCCGCAGGCGAGAGCCAGGAAGTCGCGGAGGAAGATCAATGCCGTGCCCAAGGACAAGAGCTTCAGTGACTTCACCCTAACGGCGCACCGGACGCGAATCAAGCTGGTTCGCGGGGAAGCTGCACGCCGTTTCGGTTTCAACCCTCGGGGCGGAAAAGACATTCTCCGGGAAGAGGAGGGAAGGGGCGCTTCGGCTCATTCGACGCGCCCGATCCTGCCGATTACAGCAGCGCGAACTCGAACCTCTGAACACCCTCCGGGAAGTCGTGGCGGCGACGTCCGGCGAGTGCCGCGCGGACTCACTCCGCGTCAGGCGTTGCCTCGGGACTCCCCATGACGCGAGCTCGACTTCTCTCTCCGGCCATTGCATTCGCCCTCGCGGTTGCTTCGGGCTGCGTGACACCGCCTGTTCCGTCCTACCCGCATTCGCCTCCGCCGCAGAAACACTTGCCACTTCCGAGCGAGACTCGGGCGGGCCGCGTAATACCTGCGAGCGCTTCGCAGCCTGCCGCGAAGGAAGCCGACGCACGGCCGCAGACGTTGGATGACCTCACGCGGCTCGCGCTCTCGACCCATCCCCGACTCGCCCAAGCGGGCTTCTCGGTCGAGGCGGCCCGGGGCCGGGCCTTACAGGCGGGCCTCTATCCGAACCCGACACTCTCGGTGACCGGGGACGAGCTCTCGGACGTGCAAGGACCGGGAGGCATCTGGACGGCGCCCTACGCGAGCCAGGAGATTGTCACCGGCGGAAAGCTCTCGCTCAGTCGGGGCGCGGCGGATCGCGAGACCGACCAGGCGGCGCTCGGTCTTGCCGGCCAGCGCTACGCACTCCTTGCCTCCGTGAGGCAAGCCTACTTCGACGCGCTCACGCTCCAGCGCCGGGTTGAGACACTGGGCGCCGTGCTCGACCTCATCGAGAAGTCGGTCGAACAAACTAAAGCCCTCGTCGAGGCCAAGCAGGCCGCGCGTCTTAACCTCGTGCAGATCCAGGCCGAGGCCGCGCGGGTTCGTGCGGAGCGGGACGCCACGGCGCGTGAGCTGCCGGCTGCCTACAGCCGGCTCTCGGCCGTAGTCGGCAGCCCGTCCCTTGTCGTGACGCGCGTCGAGGGGAAGCTTGATGCGACTCTTCCCGAGTACGAGGCGGAATCGGCGCGGCGGTTTCTCCTCGAACACCACCCCGAGGTGCGGGTCGCAGCGACCGGCGTGGAGCGGGCTCGCCTCCTGCACCGCCGGGCCGAGGTGGAGCCCATCCCGAACGTGACGGTCGGCGCGGGCTACGTGCGGCAGAACCAGAACAAGTCGGACGACTGGACGCTTGCGATGAGCCTTCCGGTGCCACTCTGGAACCGGAACCAGGGAAACATCCACGCGGCCAAGGCTCAGCTCGGGGAGGCGGTGCAGGAGGTGGGCCGGGTGCAGGCCGAGCTCGCAGACCGGCTCGCAGTAGCGCTTCGGGATTACTCGGCCGCTCGGGAGCGGAGTGAGCAATACCGCACTAAGGTTCTCCCCCTGGCGAAGGAGGCCTTCGACATTTCGTTCGCGGCGTATAAGGGCGGGCAGTTTGAGTACCTGCAAGTTCTCCAGGCCCAGCGCGTCCTCGCGGAGGCAAACGTCGAGTACGTGCGGAACTTAGGTGAGGCGTGGCGGGCTGCCGGCGTGCTCTCCGGCCTCCTCCTGGAAGAGCTCTGGCCCGTCACTCCCCACCTGGAACCGCCCCAGATGGACACGAAGCGGTAACTGAACCGATGCGGCTCCTTGCGGGGCAAAAACGAGACGTGATACCCTTGCCTGGTGAGCAAGCACCTGTCGACTTCACTGTTTCGGTTCTGTCTCGTCAGCCTTCTGGCCGCGGCCCGCTTGCTTTGCCCGTGTCCGTCGCTCGAAGCCGCGAACGCCGCAGAGCCCGGACACAAGAGTGCCCACTCGTGCTGCGACGAAACGAAGTCCGGTCAGAGGGACGGTGACCACTCGCACCGCGACGGCTGCGAGCACTGCCCCGACGCGCCGCAGATGAAGCCGGTCACGGCCGCGGGTGAGGACGTGCCGGCGGCAATCACGCTCGAACCTCACGTCCTCTCGGCCTTCGCCGCTCCATCTCCCGCTCGCTCGCTCGTCCCACAACTCCTCCTCCCACTCGACGCGGCCCACCCGCCGCAGACGCTCATCTCCCTCCGCACGGTCGTCCTCCTGATCTGATTCGCCGCTTCGCGAAACCAAGATTCTCCGAGCATCCCGCAGTCGGCTGACGCTCTCGCGGCGCGCCGCGTGGCCTGCCCGGAGCGTGACACACCATGACCATTGGAATGATCGTATGAAACTACTTTTTCTCTCGACCCTTGTTCTCCTGACGGGACTCGCCGGCTGCTCGGCCTCGTCCCACAAACTCGGCTCCTCCGACACGGCCTCGTGTTGCGGCAAAGGCGGCTGTTGCGATGCCGGTTGCTGCTCGGGCGCGGCGTGCCGCGGCGGCGATTGCAAGGAAGGCTGCTGTGGCGGAACGGGCTGTTGTGGTGGAGCGGCCGGTGCGGCGTGTTCCGCAGCGGCCCGACCAGACGGCTCGGACAAGAGTTTGGCACGGTCGCACGCGCACTGAGCTGGGTAGGACCGAGCGCTTTGGTGCTCGGTCCGCCCACCGGTCGGCAACCAAAGGCATTTCAGGGCAACGAAGACACTCAAGAACAGGCTCAAATATGAAACGACTCACTTGCACTGTGTTCGCAACTTTTCTGCTCGCCAACCCGGCCTTCGCCCACGACCCCAAGGAGCACAAAGGGCCGAGGGTCGAAGGGGAAATCGTGTCCGTGACCGGAACCCGACTCGAAGTGGGGACCAAAGACGGACCCGTTTCGGTCACTCTCTCCCCGGAGACGAGCGTCGAGCGCGGGGATGCCGGCGGTAGGGCATCGAAGGAAGACCTGAAGCCCGGACTGCACGTCACGGTGGTCGGGCACAAGCTCGCCGGCGGCGGGCTCGCGGCCTCCTCCGTCCACCTCCTCGGTGATCACGAGGACGGGGGTAACAAGCACGACCACGCCGGGCAGAAATAACGACGGAGGGAGCATGGGTAAGAAACTTCTCGGCACCGCCCTCGGCTGCGTCCTTCTCGCGGTGGGCGGCGGGCTGGTGTATCTCCGCACCTACGGTCTCAGCGCACGGGCAAAGCCGGGTGCTGCCGAAGAATGGCTGGCTAGGCAGGTTCGCTCTCTCGCCACGCCGTCTTCGGTGCGCGACGCAGTGAACCCGGTCCGGCCATCGGAACTCGTCCTCGCGGAGGCGCGAGACCATTTCGCCGACCACTGCGCGACCTGTCACGGGAACCGCGGTGACGGGAAGACGATGCTCGGGGAAGGCATGTTCCCGCCGCCGCCGGACCTCCGCGGGGAGGCGACCCAAACCCTCACGGACGGCGAGATCATGAACGTCATTCGGGAGGGAGTCCGGTTCACGGGGATGCCGGGCTTCGGGGGAAGTGACGAAGAGAACGGGAAGCTCGCCCACTTCATCCGCCATCTGCCGAAGCTGAGCGACCAGGAGCTTGCCCTGATGAAAGAGATCAATCACCTCGAAGGAACGCCACATGAAGAACACCACTAAGCACTCGGTTCTTTGCGGCTTGCTCGTCGCGCTCGCCGGCTGCGTCGGGCCAGTCCAGATCGCCCCGCTTCCGTACGCACACCCGGCAAACCCCGAGGCGCCAGCCGGCACGCTGCCGCCGCTCGCGACTGGCCTTGATGCCGCGGGGAGGCCCGCCGGCGGGGCGGAGCACGAGATGAGCGGCCACAAAGCTCCGGCGGCAGGAGAGACCAAGCCGACCGGAAAATACCAGTGCCCGATGCACGCCGAGGTGCGCTCGGACAAGCCCGGCCGCTGTCCCGTCTGCGGGATGAAGCTCGTCGAGAGAAAGGAGGGAGCTGGACAGCACGAGGGGCACCATGAGCAGTAGGCGGGCGACTCTTGTCTTTCTCCTCGTTGCGTCCGGTTGTTCCGCGGTCGATCCCCAACCCGCGATCGACCAACTCCACGCCGATGTTTCCGAGCGGGCGGCGGTCGAGGTGGACTGGGGCACGGAGGCGGACGGGAATGAAGCGGTCGGCAAGTACCTGGCAGGGAAGTTGGCCGGCGAGCTGACGGTGGACGACGCCGTCGCCGTGTCCCTCCTCAAGAACCCGCGGCTCCGAGCGTTCTACCGCGAACTGGGGATCGCACAGAGCGACGTGGTCGCCGCCGGGCTCCCGGAGAACCCGACCGTTTCGGCTGAACGGCGGTTTAGCGGGAAGGCCGCCGAGTTCGACGTTACCCAAGACTTTCTCAGCATCTTCCTCATCCCGCTCCACCGTCGGCTCGGCGAGAGTCAGTTCGAGCGGGAGCGGCTCACCGTCACGCACGAGGTCGTGGACCACGCGGCGGAAGTACGCACTGCCTACTTCCACGCGCAGGCGGCCGAGCAGGTGGCCGAGCTGCGGCGCACAGTGGTGCGGGCGATGGACGGCGGCGTCGTGGCGGCGCGAGCGCTCCGTGCCGCGGGGAATAATGCGACGCTAGACGTGGCGATCGCCGAACGAGGTGCGAACCGCGCGCGGCTCGACCTCGCCGACGCGGAACTTGAGGTGGCAACGACGCGGGAGCGGGTGAACGTCCTGCTCGGCCTCTGGGGTGAAGAAACGACGTGGCGAATGCCGCCCCGGCTCCCCGAGTTGCCGGCCGACGGCATCACCCTCGGCGACCTCGAAGCGCGCGCGGTCGCGGGCCGGCTCGACCTCGCAGCACTCCGCGCCGAGATCGAAGCGCTCGCCCAGTCACAGGGGCTCACGCGAATCACGAGCGTCCTGCCCGAACTCTCGGTCGACGCGCACTACGAGCGCGAGCCGGAGGGGGAGGCGACGCGCGGGCCGGGAATTTCGCTGCCGCTCTCCATCTTCAACCGTGGCGAGGCGGCGAGGGCGCGCGCGAAGTACCTCCTCCTCCAAGCCGAGGACCGTTACGCGGCGCTTGCGCTCGAAGTGCGCTCGGAGGTGCGGGCGGCGTTTGCGCGGATGGAGACGGCAAAGCGCAAAGCGGAGTTTTACCGGACGGCGGTGCTCCCGACGCAGCAGGTCGTCACCGACCAGACACTCCTCCGTTACAACGGCATGTTCGTCGGCGTTTTCGACCTGCTCGAAGCACGACAGGAGCAGATCGACGCGGGGCGTGACTACATCGAATCGCTCGCCGAGTTCTGGGCTGCGCGAACGGAGCTGGAGCGGGTGCTCGGGCGGCGCCTTCCGACCGGCGCACTTCGCCCGAGCTCGGTCGAGGAGAAACAACAACCACCGATGACGCACCACCACGGGTAGGGCAGGGAAGGAGAGAGACGATGGAAACGAGGAAGGGAGTATCGAGACGAGAAGCACTCGTTACGGGAGGGGCAGCGCTTGCCGGCGGCGCGCTGCTCATTGCCGACCGAAGAGCGGCGTTTGCCCAGGATGTCCCTGGCTCGAAGCGCCCGCGGGAATGGAGTGCGGCGGACACGGGACAGAGTCATGTCAACCAGCAGGCGTTTCCGCCTGGCGTCGAAGGCCGAGATTATTCCCCGGTGGAGGTGCCGAACGGGAAGAAGCTCCCGTGGAAAGTCGTGGACGGAGCGAAGGTGTATCACCTCGTCGCTGAGGAGGTCGAGCACGAGTTCGCGGCAGGTCTTCGAGCATCGTGTTGGGGCTACAACGGCTCGGTCCACGGCCCGCTCATCGAGGCGGTGGAAGGGGACCGGGTGCGGATCTTCGTCACGAACCGGCTTAGCGCCCCCACGACGGTTCACTGGCACGGCATCCTACTCCCGAACGGGATGGACGGCGTCGGCGGGCTGAACCAGCGGGCGATAAAACCCGGCGAGACGTTCAAGTACGAGTTCACGCTGCGGCAGTCAGGGACGTGCATGTACCACTCCCACCACGACGAGATGACGCAGATCGGGCTCGGCATGACCGGCCTGTTCATCATCCACCCGCGGCAGCCCGTCGGGCCGAAGGTCGACCGCGACTTCGCGCTCATGCTGCACGAGTGGCGCATCGACCCCGGCACCTCCCGGCCCAACCCGAACGAGATGACGGAGTTCAACGTGCTGACCTTGAACGGGAAGGTGTTTCCTGCGACGGCCCCGCTCGTCGCAAGAACCGGCGAGCGGGTCCGCATCCGCATCGGAAACCTCTCCCCGATGGACCACCACCCGATCCACCTTCACGGCTACCAATTCCTCATCACCGAAACTGACGGCGGGCGCATCCCCGAGTCCGCGCAGTGGCCGGAGACAACGGTCCTCGTCCCGGTGGGAAGCACGCGGACGGTGGAGTTCGTCGCCGACGAGCCCGGGGACTGGGCGATGCACTGCCACATGACGCACCACGTCATGAACCAGATGGGGCATGAGTTCCCGAACATGATCGGGGTGAAGCCGGGGGCCATCGACAGCACCGTGCAGCCGGTGCTGCCGGAGTACATGACGATGGGTCAGCACGGCATGGGCGACATGGCCGAGATGGGGATGCGGGTGCCGGAGAACAGTATCCCGATGGTCGGCGCGCGGGGTAAGCACGACTACATCACGATGGGCGGGATGTTCACGATCCTCAAGGTCCGAGACGGGATCTCATCGTACTCGGACCCCGGGTGGTACGAGAACCCGCCCGGCACACTCGCACTGCCGGCGAGCGCCGCGGACCTCGCGCAGAATGGCATCTGGCTGAAGCGCCGCCCAGTGAAACCGTTCGGGGAGTGAGTCGGCCGCCCGTCTCAGGCTTTCACGACCGTCCGGTAACGCCGGTTCGCCTCGGCCCAGTCGATGTGCCTCATGAACTTCTCGACGTATTCCGCCTTCCGGTTCAGGTAGTCGACGTAAAAGGCGTGCTCGTAGGTGTCGATCACCACGAGGGGCGTTGCCATCCACAGTGACCCCTGGGCGTGCTCGTCGCTGAGCACGTTGTAGAGCCGTCCGTTCACGGGATGCGCGACCAGCATCGCCCAGCCGGCTGCCGCCCGGGCGCTCGCCATGAAGTCTGCCGCCCATTTGTCGAGCGTCCCGAACCGCCGCTCGACTGCCCGGCGGACATCCTCGGCCGGCGGGGTTGTCTGCAAGGCCAACCCGTCGAAGTACAGCTCGTGAAGGATGACGCTGTTCCCGCGACTCGACTTCTGCCGCTGGAGCGTCTCGAACGCGGCGGGGTCGATAGGTGTGCCCTTCGCAAAGTACTCCTCGAACCGCTGGTCGATCCCGACGAACGCGCGGAGCGCCCCGCCGTAGTGAGCAGTGTGGTGGGGGGCGACCTGGGCGGCGCTCAGGAACCCAGGGATCTCCCGGTGACGAGGCGGCTTCGGATTCCCGGTCACGAGGCCGCTACTTGCGAAGAGGTTTTCGTTCGGCTCCTGCGCGTCCACGAGTCCGGGGATGAGCAGTGAGCCGGCCGCGGCCCCGGATGACGCGAAGAGGAAGTTGCGGCGGTTCGTCTGGTCCATGCGTGAACCTCGTTCGAGTGGGGAAAACACAGGTCACTGGTTCTTTGGCAGTTCGGAAACTTGGCTCCCTCCTCGGCCCGGCGACTAGTGGGCCTCGGGGGCAAGAGCCAGCCACACCCCGATGGTCGTCCCGGCCAGAAGAAGTCCCACCCCGGTTGCTGTCCAGAAGCCAAGACCGAGTCGTTCGGCGAAGGCGAGAGGTAGGAAGAAGGGGAGCCCGAGGGGGACGAGGATCAGCGTTTCCCGTGCCATCGCGGAGAGGCTATGGAGGTCTCCGTCCCGATACCACGACGCGACGAATGCGAGGATGCTCACCAGAGGCAGGCTGAGTAGCAACGCCCCGGTCCTCGGCATTCGGTGGGAGATCTCGGAGACCGCAACGATCACGATCACCGGGATGACCACGCGGAGGATCAGGGAGAGCATCGGCTGGTCCTTTGGTCCGACCGGCTGTGTTAGCCGCGAAGCAGCCTGTCACGAGCGGTAGTCAACGAGGGGCGTTTACTCCGCAAACGGAGGCTCTCCCCGGCGCCGCCTCCGCCACCACAACAGCAGGATGGCGACTACGCCGACTGCTGTCATCGTCGCCCCGGTGCCAATCAACAGCCATTTGTTCCCCGACGATGCCGCTTCCTCACTCGCCGGGGCCGCGGCACCCGGGACTTCGATCGACACGGTCTTGTCGTGTCCGGTGAACGCGTGAATTGAGAGACGGTAGGTGCCGGGGGCTGGCTTCGGCCCTCTCCACGTTCCGGTGTCGTCCGTCTTCCCACTCGCCACGACGCTTCCGTCCGCGGCGGTCAGACTCACCTCTGCGTCGTCCGCCGGGATGTCGTTGTCGAAGTAGGCGACCACGACCAAGTTCGTCTCGGTGAGTTTCCAGTCGATGTGAACGACGTGGGCACTCGCCAGAGGTGCGAAGAGAAGCACACAGAGCACGGCTCCGCAGGCCGGGGCAGGTTTAGGCACCGGTCACTCCTTGTCGTCAGGAAGGGGGCGGCGGAAACCCCCGCGAACCGGCCACAGGGGACCGGTCGCGGGGGCGTCGTGCTGCCTACTCCTTGAACTCGCCCGAGGAGGGCCGCCCGTCGATCTGCCCGATGACGGTTCCTGAGAAGTCGGCGACGTTCCCGATGCCGGGGTCGGTGCCGACGAACTTAGACGCCTTCCCGTCGGCCTCGTCCTTCGCGATGAGCTTCACGGTCATCGGCGGAACGACCTTACCCTCCTTGGTCTTCGTCTCCTTGGTGGTGAGGGTCAGTTCCTTCGCCGCGACCGCCTTCGGGGTCTTCTCGTCCGCGCCGAGCATGAGCACGGTCGCTTCCGCCTTGCCGTGGTCCACGGTGAACTCGGCGTGGTACTTCCCGAGATCGAACACGACCCCGCCGTTCGGACCCTTCCCGTGGGGGTGCTCCTCGCTCTCCTTCCCGGCCGGGGCCGCCTTCGGCGTGTCGCTCGGCTTCGTTCCTTTGTCGCAGCCGAGCGCGACGGCGAGCACCACCATCAGCCCCATCATCTTCACGTTGTTCATCTCGTCCTCCAGTTGTTAGTAAAGCCAGTCCTTCGTCACTCTTCCGAAGCTGCCCGGAGCAGCTCCGCGTCCGAATCCTTCGTCCGTGCCAACCGCTCGGCGTCCTTGCCGCTAAACCGCCAGAACAGCCCGGGGTGGATCAGGAACTCGCAGAACGTCGAGGTCAGGAGTCCTCCCAGGATGACCGTGGCTACGGGGTAGAGGATTTCAAGCCCCGGCTTTCTCCCTCCGAGCACGATCGGGAGGAGCGCGATGCCGGCGGTGAGTGCCGTCATGAGCACCGGGGCGAGGCGTTCCAGGCTGCCCCGCATGACCATCTGCTTCGTGAAGGTTTCGCCCTCCTCTTTCATCAGGTGGAAGTAGTGGGTGACGAGGAGGATGCCGTTTCGGACGGCGATCCCGCCGAGCGAGACGAAGCCGACGAGGCTCGCCACCGTGAGCGTTTGTCCCGTGACGAGGAGCGCTGCGACCCCGCCGATGAAGGCGGTCGGGATGGCGTTTAGGATCTGAAGCGTGATCCGTGCCGAGGGGTAGAGCATCATCAGGACGAGAAATATGCCGGCGAGCGACACGCCGGCGAGGACGCTGATGAGGAGCGTCGCCGAGCGCTGGGCCTCGAACTGCCCGCCGAACTCGACGAAGTAACCCGGCGGCAGGTTTACCCGTGCCCGCACCCGCTCTTCGATTTCCTGAACGGTGGTCCCGAGGTCTCTCCCGGAGACGTTGCAGCGGACGACCTGACGGCGTCGCACGTTCTCGCGGTTTACGAGGTTCGGCCCGCTCGCGGCAGACGGGAAGTCGGCCACCTCGCGGAGGCGAATCTGCCCGCGGCCGTTCGGAAGGTCGAGCCGGAGCTCGCCGAGGGCGAAAGCATCAGAGCGGTAAGGTTCCTTCAGCTTGATGACGAGGTCGAAGCGCCTCTGGCCGTCTAGCACCTGGGAGACGGCTTCGCCCTTCAGCGCGGTCTGGACGAAGTCGGCGACGTATTCGCGGCGGAGCCCGTAGAAGGCGAGGTCGTCGGGGCGGAGGACGACGTGGAGTTCGTTCACCCGGTCCTGTGGGTCGATGATAGGCGGCGTCACGCCCGGCACATCCGAGATGACGTCCCGGACCTGGGTGGCGATGTCCCGGAGCTTGTCGAGGTCGTCGCCGTAGAGCTTGATCGCGATTTGCGCGTTCACCCCCGACATCATGTGGCTGATGAGGTGGGAGAGGGGCTGTTCGGCCTCGATCTCCACCCCCGGCACGTCGCTCCGGAGCGAGGCGAGGAGGTCGCGCAGGAACTCGTCCCGGCGGTAACCCGAGGCCGGGTTCATGGTGAGGATGTACTCGCCGACGTTCACCGGCTGGGCGTGTTCGTCGAGCTCCGCCCGGCCGGTCCGCCTAGCGAAATGGAGGACGGCACCGTTCGGGTTCTCCGCAGACTTCTGCATGGTCTTTAGCTTCGCGTCGATGATGGCAGACGCTTCGTTTGACGCCTTTAGCGAAGAGCCGCCGGGGAGGGCGACGTTGATCTGCACACTCCCCTCGTCGAACTTCGGCAGGAAGTCAGAGCCGAGCCGGGTGAGTTGCCAGGCGGCAAGTCCGACCGTGACCCAGGTCAAAACGAGAAGCGTTTTCGCATGATCCATGCTGAAGCGGATGAGGACGGTCGCCATGCGCTTCAGCGTGCGGAGGAGAAGTCCGTCCTTGTGCCCGTGGCCTTCGGCTGAGACCGGGAGGAGGTAGTAGGAGAGGACCGGGGTCACGGTGAGGGAGACCAGGAGCGATGCCAGGATGGAGACGATGTAGGCGATGCCGAGCGGCACGAAGAGCCGACCTTCCACGCCGGAGAGGGCAAAGAGCGGGAGGAAGGAAAGGATGACTACCGCGGTCCCGAAGACGATGGCCGAGCGGATCTCTCGGCTCGCCTGGTAGACGACGACCAGCGCCGGCTTCGGCGCGGGAAGGGCGTAGTTCTCGCGGAGCCTTCGGAAGATGTTCTCCACGTCGACGATTGCGTCGTCTACGAGCTCGCCCATCGCGACCGCGATCCCGCCGAGGGTCATCACGTTGATCGAAAGCTCGGTGCCGGTGAGGAGACTTATCGCGCGGAAGGTGAGCGTCGTGATGACAAGCGAGAGCGGGATTGCAGTCAGCGTGATGAAGGTGGTCCGGATGTTCAGCAGGAAGAGGAAGAGCACCACGAGGACCAGGAGCGCGCCGATGAAGAGCGCTTCCTCGACGTAGTAAACGCCTCGGTCGATGAATCGCTTCAGCTCGAAGAGGTTCGTGTTTACGACAGTGTCCGGGGGGAGCGTCGCCTCGGCGTCTCTGAGGATGGCCTTTACCTCGTCGGTCAGCTTCCGCGTGTCTGCGTGGGGCTGCTTCACGACGGTGATGACGATGCCGGCGAAGCCGTCGATGCTCGCGTCGCCTCGTTTCGGGGCCGGGCCTTCGACGATGGTTGCGACGTGACCGAGGAGAACGGGACGTTCGGTGTCGGTCTTCACCGGGATGGCCCGGAGGTCGGCGAGCACTTTCTCTGTCGCCGGACCGAGCCGGGCGATGACGCGGACCGGCCGCTCGCTTTGCCCCTCCTCGATGAAGCCGCCGCTCGCGTTCAGGTTGCTCGCCTTGAGCGCGTCCTCGATTTCCTTAAGCGTTACGTTGTACTCTTGCAGCCGGTCTGGATCGACCAGCACCTGGAACTGCCGGCGGTCGCCGCCCATGACGATGATTTCTGCAATACCGGAGAGCTTGAGGAGCCTTGGCCGGACGAGCCAATCGGCGGTGGCGCGGAGGTCCATCCGCTCTTGGAGCGGCGTGCGGAAGGTGGCTACCTGCGAGCGCCCGCCGACAGTGACCTCGGCCGAGTTCGGGTCTGCCCAATTGAGTTTCTCGGTCTCGACCTTCTCCCACTTCGAGAGGTCGTTTCTGACTCGCGGCCGCCAGATGTTCACCTTCGCCGCGCCGACGCTCCCGACCCGCTCGGCGACGAGCCCGGACTCGCCGAGCATCGTGAGTTCGCCTCCGTCTGGACCTTTTCTCCGGTGGATGCCGACGTGAAGGATCTGCCCCATGATTGAGGCGGGCGGTGTCATCTGTGGGCGAATGCCGTCGGGCATCGGTACGGTGGCGAGGCGTTCCGCGACCACCTGCCGTGCGTAGCGAACGTCGGTCTTCCAGCCGAACTCGACGTAGATGACGTTCATCCCCTGGCTCGACTGGCTGCGGACGGCCTCAACGCCAGACGCGCCGAGAATGGCGGTCTCGATTGGCTGCGTAACGAGGGTTTCGATCTCCTCGGGTGCTAGCCCCGGGCACTCGGTGAGGATGACGACTCGGGGCCGGTCGAGATCGGGGAAGACGTCGATGGGGAGCGTAGTCGAGAGATACCCCCCGTAGACGAGAACGAGGACGCAGCCGGCGAGGACAAGCGGCCGGTGGGAAAGAGCGAGGCGGATGACTGCGTTTAACATGGCCGCTACTCCTTCCCTTCGTCTTCGTTCTTGTGGAGGCTGCCGTCGGCGTGGATGTGGTAGCCCTTCGGCACCCCTCCCGCCTGACCGCCCGCCATGCGGCTTAGTTGTGTGGCCGCGACCTGGACGACGAAGGAACCGGGAACGAGCGAGCCGTCGTTTGCAACGACGACGTGTTCGCGGTCCTCAAGGAGAATCCGGACGGGCTTTCGCTCGAAGGTGTTCACGTTCTGGGTGAACACGAAGGCCTCCGCACCGAGCCGCGCGACGGCATCTTTCGGAAAAACGAAGACGTTGTCGAGCCGCTGAACCCGGACCAGGATCTTCACCTTCTGCCCGGGCCGGAACCGCCAGAGCATCTGCGTCCGGCCCGCGTCCTCGATTGCGCGAGACTGATTTTCGAGCGGGATGAGAAAGGCGAAGGTCCGGTTCACCGGGTCGATGGTGTTTGCAAGGTTCGAGATCCGGAAGGACTGTTCGAGCTTCGGCCAGTCGCTCCCGGGCTCCTCCTGGAAGTCGACCTCGACCGGCCAGCGCTCGACGACACTTCGTTCGAGGAGCGGCGTCTCGTCCCGAAAGGCTCGGCCCTCGACGGCAAGCCGCTGGTGATTTGCCAGAAGGCAGAGGGTCTGGCCTGCCTGCACCTGTTGGCCGAGCTCGGCCTTCAACTCCTGGACTTCGTAGGTGGGCGCGGCCTGGCTCGAATCCGCTACCGTCGCAGTCGGTGAGGGTGTCACCACCGGGCGTTGCGGCACGGTGATGTTTAGCTCCGTGACGAAGCGCCCTTCTGAGGCAGATGCGATCTGCTCGGGGAGAAAGCCCCGGTTTGCGAGATCCCCGCGGAAGGCCTTCACGGCGACTTCGAGGCGGCGGATTTGGTTCTCCACCTCGATGATCCGTGATTCGGGGATGGCACCGCTTGATGCCTTGAGCCGCTCCTTCTGGGCCTCGGCGAGCCTGATGTCCTGCGTCGCCTTGAAGAGTTCGGTCTGTGTCTGATGGAGCGTCTCGCTCATGAGCCGCACGGTAAAGAGCGTGTCACCGGGCCTGACGCTGTCGCCGGGAAAGTAGCCGACCTTCGTGACGACCCCGGTTGCGGGTGAGACGATGCCGCGGTCGCTCTGACCTGGTCGGTCAACGACCATGCCGGGAACGCGAATGGATTTCCAAAACGTCCGCGGCGTTGCGGGCTCGGCGGTGATGCCGAGGTTTTTCTGGGCCTGCTCGGAGACGATGATCTTTACCGCCTGCTGATCGCTACTCGCGGCGGGCGCCTCCGCGGCGGGACGCTCTGTGAAGTAGGGGAGCCAGGCGTGTCGCGTCGCAAACGCCCCGGCGGAAAGCCCGGCGAGGATGGCGAGAATGGCGAGCGGTTTCTGGATTCGAGTGAGAGTCATGGTGTTCACCGTTTCTGGGCCGGTTGCGGGACCGTCGGCCAGTTGTCTTCAAGCGTCAGTCCGGCGAGGTCACTTCCGGCCCGCCAGAGTTCTCCGAGCGCGCGGAGGTATTCGAGCCGCGCTTCGCCGACGGCCCGCTGCGCCTGGAGAACGCGGAGGTATTCAAACTGTCCGCCCTGGTAGGCCTTGAGCGAGAGCTGGTAGGTCTCTTCCGCGCGGGGGAGGATGGCGGTCTTGTATTTCGTGGCCCGCTCCCGCGCGGCGGCGTAGGTGCCGACCGCGGTCGCAACCTTCCCGATGAGTTCGTTCTCGGTCCTTTTCACCTCGCTCCTCGCCTCTCCGATCCTGGAGCGGGCGGCGAGGATGTTCCCTTGGTTCTTGTTCCAGAGCGGGATGGGGACGCTCAAGCCCACGTTCCAGTCGTTTGACTGGTTCTGCCCCTGCCGCGTGTAGCCGCTACTCACGGTCACGTTCGGGAGCGGCTCGACCTCGGCTCGCCGGGCGAGGAGCTCGGCCCGCTCTAGCCCGAGCTTTGTCGCCTGCACGTCGGGGTGGACCGAGACCACGTAGGCCTTCGTCCGGGTGAGGTCGTAGTCGGGGAGGGGAATTTCGAGATCACCCGCGACGCGCATGAACGGCAGGTCCGGAACGCCGGCGCTTGCGGCGAGTCGCTGAAATGCCGGCACAACAGAGCGTTTGGTCGCGGCAAGGTCTGTCGCGTACCGCTCCGCGTCAACTTCGAGCTGGACCACGTCGAGGCGGGAGACTTCCTTCGCGGCGAGGAGTTTGTTCGAGGTCGCGAGCGACTGGGAGGCGAGCTTCGCAAGGTCAGCGAGCACCTCTTCGCGTCGCTGGAGGAGAAGCACTTCGAGGTACTGTTGCCGCACCTCGGTGAGGACGCGGTAGCGCTCGGCGGCAAGCGCAAGGCTCGCCTGGTCAACCTGCTTCATCGCCGCCGCCTCGGAGAGGGCGAGCTTTCCTCCCGTCACCAACTCCTGAGACGCCCCGGCGGTCCAGATGCCGCTCGGTCCCGTGCGGTCCCCGAGTTCATCCCCGGTGACGCTCACGACCGGGTTCGGGTAGAGCCCAGCCTGGATGGCCTCTCCGCGGGCGGTCTCGATGGCCCACGTCGCCTGCGCGAGCCGCGGGTTCTGCTGCATCACGAAGTGGGTGAGTTCCGGAAGGCCGATGCCGCCCGATGCTCCCGGCTCGCCGGGAAGTGGTCGCGGCGTGGGAAGCACCCCGCCGCTTGCCGCCGGGGGCTCTCCGGCTTGGGAGTTGCCGACCTGGAGAATGCCGGAGCTGAGCGTCGGCCGGGCGGATGCCACGGGCGCGCGGCTCGGGGCGGAAACGTGTTTCGTGGCGCAGCCAGCTCCGCCGATGAGAGCACCGGCCAAGAGGAGCGCGGAGGCGCGAATAAATGATGACTGCATACGAACTCCTCCGCTTCCTGCGGGTTGTGCTCGTTGTGGCTCACGGGTGAGCCGGGGTGCGGTCCGCGGACCGCGGTGAAACAACTAGTGATTAGGACTCGGCGTCTGGGAGCTGTTCCGGGCCGCACCACTGCGCAGCGGGAACCGCTCACCGGTCAGCCGGCCAGCTTCTGAAGTGGCGTCTCTAAATGAGAAGCGCGAGGTGGCGGATATAGAGCGGGCGCGCAGCACTCCCTGGGTCGGCCGAGGTGCGCGGGTGAGGACAGGGTGGAGCGGCGAACGCTTCGACATCGAGAACGAAAGCGCTTACCGCGAGGAGCCACACGCCGTGGTCGAACGCAGTGACGACTCGTTCGCGTGCCGTGGTGACGCTGTCAGGGGAGACGTAGAGGGCGTCGCTGTCGTGGCCGGGCGCGCTCTCGTGGAGCGAAGCGAGTTGGTCGTCCGCGTCAGCCGGCGCGACCTCGTCGTCCCAGTCGTGGTGGTGACTGTGGGTGCCGTGGTGGTGGCTGTGGCCGTGCTGGTGATCGTGAACGTGAGCGACAAGCGAAACGTGAACGTGCGGGCGCAGGTCGTGTCCCGCGGGTTGGTTCCCGCCGTGGCTGTGCGCGAGTGCTGCTGACTGGCTGATCAGCAAGCACGGGAGCAACAGGAGTGTAAGAACCCGACGCAGCATGTTTTCCTTATCGGCACGGACGTTCAACTAGTTTACCCGTTCCGACCGGTGCCGCCAAGCCATCCCCTGCGGGTAGCCCAACTTACCAGCTCGGGTCTGGCTGTTTCTGTTTCAGTCCGGCCGCCGGACGCAGATGAGTTCTGTCCCGGTCCGGACGAGAAACGCCCTGGGCGTGACGGCGACACCGTAGACGACATCTCCCACCGCATCCCGGAGCATCGCCTCCATCTGCTCCCGTCCCTGTGTCGGAAGAGGGGGGAACTGGTTCTCCGGATTCGTCTTCGCCTTCTCCGTCCGCGCCGAGTGCTCGTCCCGCCCCCAGAGCCGGTTCGTTGCGAGCTTCTCGAAAACAGAACCTGCGGATACGACCGTGGTCACTCCGTCCTTCCCGAAGCAGTAGAGCCGGTCGCCTACTGCTACCGGGGTAGCCCAGCACGGACTGTCGAGCCGCTCACTGTACCGCTCCTCGCCGGTCTTCAGGTCATGGCAGTGGAGGATGCCCGACTTCGTGAGGAAGTAGACGTGGCCGCTCAAGACGACCGGGCTTGCGTGCTGGAGCACCGCCCGCTTTCCCTCCCAGAGTTTCTCGAAGGCGAACTTTCCGTCGGCCGTCCGTAGCCTGACGCAGCAGTTCGATTTCGCGGCCGCCTTCATGTCGAAGGTAAGCCCGTTCTCTCCCGCACCGACCACGACCACATCGCCTTCTACAGCGGGCGAGGGGATGAGGTTCCCGGTGAGGCCGCCGAGTGAGCACAACTCGCTGCCGTCCCGTGCGTCGTATCCGGTGAGCGTCCCGTTGCTGCTCACGAGGACAAGCTCACGGCCGCCTCGTTCGGTGACAACCGGCGAGGTCCACGAGAGTCCGCTCTTCCGATCTGCTTTCCAGTGCGTCTTCCCGGTCGCCTTGTCCACGGCAAGAAGGTAGGACTTCCCGCCGTGATCTACGAGGACGATGACGGCACACTTCGTCTGGGCGAGGGAACTCCCGAGTCCGTGGTGGTTCTTGAACGCGCCGAACTCTGTGGTGAGCGACCGCTGCCACTTGACCATCCCGTCGTGTCCGAGAGCGAGAAGGTCGCCCGTCTCGAAGAAGGCGTAGACGTGCTTACTATCTACGACCGGAGTCGGTGCGGCCCGGCTCATGGACGGGTTGTTCTTCCCCTTCTGCGAGGCGGGGAAGTTCTTGGCCCAGAGCCGCTTCCCGCTTGTAACGTCAGCGGCGAGGACGATGCAGCGTTCCTTCTCCTTCCCGTCTACGGCGGTGAGAAAGACCGTCTTGCCCCAGACGACCGGAGACGACTGCCCGTAGCCGGGGAGTGACTCGCGCCAGGCGACGTTCTCCCGCGGCGACCAGGTGAGCGGGAGGTCGGTCAGGGACGAGCGGTTCGTTCCGTCCCCGCGAAACCCAGGCCAGTTCGCGGGGACGGGATCGCTCGCGCCGAGAAGCAAAAGGGCAGCGAGGGACGACATGGTGAGTGTCTCCTGGGCGGGATTCGAGTTCTGACCAGCTCTTACGAGCTACGGTGACGGAGCACGCCGGCGGGAACGAGAGCGGTAAGCGTCAGGATGGAAAGCAGCGTGACAGAGGTAGCAAGCACCAGTGGATCGCTCAGGGCGCCGTAGAGCTGTTGCTCGATGCGTGCGGCGACGAGCCATCCGAGGACGACAACGACAGTTCCGGCCGAGGCAACTGCCATCGGAAGGAGAATCCTTCCGGTGCGGCGGTGGGCGAGGAGAACCAAAGCGGCGAGAAGATCCCACGCGGCGATGACGAGCCCGCCTACTTCCCGCGTGTCGAGGCCAAAGCACCAGCCGTGTTTCTCAAGCGGACAGTAGATGCCGAGGCCGATGCCGCCTGCGGTGAGCGCTGCGGCGGCGAGAGCAAGGAGACACGCAGCATTCCGGATGGTGGTCCGCTGCCCGAGACTCGGCTCGTGAACGAGTCGGGCGAGGAGGAAGCAGATCGCAAGGCCGCCAAGAAGGAGCGAAGCGGCGTAGCCGAGAAGGACCGCACCCATGTGCCCGGCAAGAATCGACTGCACTCCTCCCCGAGAGAGCCGCGGGAGAAGCATCCACACGGTCAGGAGCAGCACCCCGGCCGCGACTCCCCAGACGACACGAACCGGCTGCCAGGGAAGAGCCACCTGGGGAATCTTCTCGAACTCCTCCGCCACCGCGGGGATATTCCCCAGCTTTGCCACGGCCCGGCTGAACGCTGCCTCGGCGTCGAGCCCCGCCGCGCAGCTCCGATCGATCTCGTCCCAGAGGTGGCTCTCCAGTTCGTCGAGCACCTCGGTCCGTTCTGGGAAGAGCGGGGCGGTCTTCTCTCGCCAGTCGGCGACAAGCGTTTCGAGTTCAGGCACTGGCGGTCCCCCAGAGCTGGGAGAGCGTGATCTGGACGACGAGCCACTGCTCCTTTTGTTCGGCAAGTTGAGCGACACCGGCCTCGCTCAGCGTGTAGTACTTCCGCTTCCGTCCCGCGTCGGACTGCCCCCAATGGGAGCGGATGAGCCCTTGCGCTTCGAGGCGGTGAAGAACCGGATAGAGCATCCCGTCGGTCCACTCGATCTCGCCGCCAGAGAGTTCGCGCACGCGCTCGATGATGGCGTAGCCGTAGCTCTCGCCGGCATTGAGGATCGAGAGGACAAGTGGGATGGCAGACGCGCCCACGAGGTCTTTCGAGAGCTTCATGTCCCGAATGATACCTAGTACATCTAGGCACGACAAGGCGGAGTCCGTTTTTCCGGCTGCATACTTCAGAAACGATACTGGAAGCCGCCGTCCACGCGGTACTCCGGAACGGTTTGAAGTCCGGTGTTGTCAATGTCGATCGGCACGTCGAGACCGAGGTTTGCCGCGAGCGAGCCTCCGATCATGAGCGACATTTCCGGGCCGAGAATGACGGTGCGAATGGCGGTCGATTCGACCGGGTTGGGAGTGTGGCGGCTTAGCCGGCCTCTCGCCGTCATCAAATGGCTATCTTTTCGATCTCGTCGAGCGTGATCTCGTCCCCCGTCCGGTCGTAGAGCTTCGTCGTCCGCGGCGATTCGTGCGCTGCTATCGCCTGGGCGTTTTCGATTCTCCCGCCGTTGTCCAAGTAGGCCGTGATTCCGGTCGCACGGAACGTGTGGTTGCAGGTGGTGGGCGGGATGCCGGCCCGCTTCGCCCGGCGCTTCACCATCCGAAGTGCGTCGTTCCGCGTCATCTGCTGACCCGTGAGAAGCCCGTGCCGCGTGATCGATTGAAAGAGGGGAGTCCTCTTTTCCACGCCGATTCCGGCGACGAGCAAGTAGGCGTCGAGGTACGCCTCCGCGGAGTGGTGAACGGGAACCGGGTGTTCCTTCCCGCCTTTCTCCCGGAAGCGAAACCACCAGCGTTTCCCGTCCTGGAAGTAGTCTTCGACCTTGAGGCCGACCGCGGCGCTCACCCGGGCGAAGCTGAAAACCATGACCGCGATTAGCGCGCGGTCGCGAAGGCCGGAGAGCTTGGCCGTGTCGATGGAGTCGAGAAGCTGCCGAGCCTGTTCCTTGTCGAGGACCGGGGTTTTCCCGCGCTTGACGACGTGCTTCGGGCCTCGGACAGAAGCGGCCGGGTTCATGGCGAGCACCTGGCCGATGACGAGCCAGTCGAAGAGCATCCGGATGGCAGCGAGGTGCTGCTTGACGGTTGGCGGCGAGCCGGGGTGCTGCTCGATGTAAGCCGCGACGTGAATGGGTTCGATGTCAATTAGGTCGAGCTCGTATTCCTCGCACCACCGGAAGAACGAACCGACCGCCCGGGCGTAGGCCATGCGGGTGTTCTCGTTCCGGATTGTCGCGGTGAAGAACTCCAGGAATCGCTTCCGGGCGGTGCCGCCGGCACGGTCGATGACGGCCGGGACTTTTCCGGCGGCGTACCAGTCGGAAAGCTCGGTTCCCGGCGCCGAAAGTGTCGTTCCCCTGTTGCTCACACGCTGCACCATAAAGGACGTTATGGTGCAGCCACCGAGAGTGCGCAAGCGGGTAACTTCTAGCAAACCGTTGCGCGGGATGAGGAATCGTGGACTGTTCGGGAAGGTTAGTCTGCGGGATTATCCCTCACGGCAACTCAACACAAAAAATGTTATTGAAGCGGCAGGTGAAATTGGCTTGAGCAGCAGTAGCTGCGAGAATCACCAAATGCTCGGGAGTGAGACTCGCCTTCAGTCGGGCGAGCACCTCTGCGGCGACATGGCCCGCCGCTGTCCACTGCTCCGCGAAGCGAAGCACGTCCTTCTCCTCCGCGGAATATGCACCGCTGGCCTCGAAGCTTCCGATGTCGCGCAGTTGCTCCTCGGTGAGCCCGGCTTTCCGCCCGAGTGCCTCGTGGTAGTGCCGGCAGACGTGACAGTCAGTAATCTGGACAACTTTCAAGTAAGCGAGTTCTCTGAGTCGCGGGGTCAGTTCGCTCCGGATTGCCTGAGCCATAGCGACTGCTGCGTTCAGCACCCTGGGGGCATGGGCCAGCGTGCGGTACATGTTCGGGACGTGACCGAGCTTGGTGCGAAGAGATTCCAGGGTCGCGCGGGCGTCGTCGCTCGCCTGGTCGTTCGCGAGTGGCGTGAGGTGCGGCACGGTGAGGATCTCTTTCGTTCAGAAGATGGGTTCGGACTTCGTGCCGATCACGGCCGCCGCATGACCAAGCCCCAGTGCCAAGAGCAGCAGCAAAGTGATTCGTAGCGTGCGAACGCAAGCCCGGCAGCCTCTCCCCAGACCCTGCATTGTTCGGCCGTCGGTCGGATGTCCGGGGAGGGGCCGCGCGGTGTCGGCACGTCCGTCCGCCAGTGGATTATGCCCGCGGTGCCGCTGGGGGCGAGCACGCGATGGGCTTCCCGGAGGAGCCGGACCGGGTCTTCAATGTGAAGGATGTTGAAGAGCAGGGCGTATCCGACGCTCGCATCCGCGCGACCGCTCCCCGCCTTCACGAAGTCTCGTTCCTCGGCGACCACGTTTTGGAGTCCGCGATCCGCAGCCTTTCGAGCTGTTTCCGCGACCATGCCCGGCTCGATGTCGAGTGCGACCAACCGGCCCGAGATCCTTTCCGCGGCGGGGACAGTGAAGGTGCCATACCCGCACCCGAACTCGATCACGTCGCCGCACGGTCCCTGGCAGTCCAGCCGTTCCAGAATGCACCCGGGATTGAAGAACGATTCCCAGTAGGCCTCGTCCGGCATCCCGCTCTCTCGCCCCTTCATCTCCACCTCCTTGTGGCTCTCAGCGAGTCAGTCACTTCTTCGCATTCCTCGGGTCGTCAGTCGGGTTCAGGTAGTTGATCACCCACGGGCCTTCTCCGTGGAACTGGACGACGGTCTCTCCCTTGACCCAAACGAAGTGCTTCATCCCGGCGGGCCACGTCCCGTAGGTCCCGGCCGGGAGTGCCGTCGTCTTCTTCTCGTCGAACGCCTCCCCCATCCCGAGGTTGAACGTGCCCGAGATGACCGTCACCCGCTCCGGTTTCGGGTGGGTGTGCGGGGGGATGCGGTAGCCGTCGGGCACCTTCACCCGGAACACGAAGGGGCCGGGCTTGGCCGGGTCGCCTTCCAGCAGCGCGAACTTCGCACCGGCCGGAAGTGACGGCGGTCCGTCCTTCCACTGGATGTTGTCCGGTGCGTGGACCGCGGCCTTCATCGCCGTCTTCTCGTCGTGCGCGACCGCGATGTCAAGTTGCAGGACGGCGAAGCTCGCCACGGCGGCGAGTACGAAGCGGCGGGGTAGCATCTCTCTTCTCCTCATCGGGCGAGTCCGGTCGAACGCATCACGCCGAGCCCACAGCCGCACCCGCTTCGGTCGGGAAACCTCGGGCTCGCCAGTCGGGATACCCTTCCGTCAGCCGACTCGCGTTGAAGCCATTCGCCCGGAGCGCGGCAACGGCCTCGTCGGCAAACACGCAATAAGGCCCACGGCAGTAGGCAACTATCTCCGCACCCTTCGGCAGCTCGCGGAGGCGGCGTCCGAGTTCCCCGAACGGGACGTTCCGGGCGCCGCGGATGTGGCCCGCCTCGTACTCAAGGCGGGGCCGGACGTCGAGCACGATGACGTCTCCCCCCTTCAGCCGCCGCCGCAACTCGGCGGAGTCAACGGCGTCCATGCTGCCCCGGTCGCCGAGGTATTGGGTTACGACCGCCTCCACCTCGGCGAGGCGGGCTTGGCCGAGATCCCGCACCGCCTGCCAGACGCGGAACACCCGCGGATCTGCTAGCGAGTAGTGCGCGTAGAGGCCTTGCTTGCGGACCGACACCAGCCGCGCCGCCCGGAGAACTTGCAAGTGCTGCGAGACGTTCGCGACGGGCGAGCCGATGTCCTCGGCCAGCTCCTCTACGGTTCGCTCGCCTTGTGCTAGCACGTCCACGAGCTGGAGCCGGTGCCGACTACCCAGCGCCTTGCCGATGCGGGCAAACTCGGAGAACAGCCGGGCCTTGAATTCGCGTTTTTTCTTGGGAATCATGTTATTCAACAGTTTTATTGAATAAGACGCGACCAGTCAATCGCCTTCGGCCCCCCGGCTTCGGGCGGGCAGCGCGGCCACTCGCTGCGCTCTACCGGATGACAAACTTCGCGGTGAGTACCATGACGACGAGCAGGAACAGCTCGGGCCAGTGGTAGGCGGTGCCGAGGATCGCAAGCGCGAGCGCGTAGCAAACGAACATCATGTCCGGTCCCTCCCTTTGTAAAGGAGGCCCGGTGGTGCGCGGGCCTGAACTGCAAACCTGTCAGTAGTCGTCCGGCAGGAGTACGGTCGTGACGGACCGGTCGGCCTCGGTGATCACCCAGAAGGTGGTCCCGCTTGCCGACTGGTAAACCGACAGGAGCCGTGTTCCGTCACGGAGTGCGTCGTCGTTGGCCGCCCGGTCTTCAGCGTCGACGTTCCCCCAGTCACCCGAGGCGTGCCGCCGGAGCGCGGCGACGATGTCGGATTGAGTGAGCACGCCGATCGCTGCGGGCGTAGCCACGACCTGTCCCAGAGGGACGGGTAGCAGGTTCGGAGGGACCATGTGGCACCTCCTGGGTTACTTCTCGGCCGACGCCGGGTTCTCGTACACCCAGACCATCGCCATGTCGGCCACCTTCGCGACGAGGGGCAGATCCTCCCGCCCGAAGCTCGTCGAGTCCTTCCACTTGTCCTGCTTGTCCTTGTAGAGCCGGGAGATCTGCACGTTGTAACGCAGACCGCCCTCGGTGTCGTTCAGCCAGACGGCGGCGCGGATGCGCCCGAGACGGATCTCGTGAACGGGTTTACTCTTGGTCTTCTGGTCACGGGTCTCACCGCCGCGCGGCTCTCCGCCACGCGGCGCCGGCCGCTCGGGGCCGTTCTTCGCAGCCATCGCTACGTCCTCGTCCAGGATGGTGGAAGGCACAAAAGCAGCGCTGCTTCCCGGCTGCCTTGTCGGGCTGCGGTTCCTCCGCGGGGATCGGCCGCGGGCGTCCTCGTTGCCGCTGCGGCACACGTCTGAGCCTCCTCAGCGTGCGTGGGCGTCGTTCCCGTCGTGCGAACTCCATCAACTCGAACTCGGTCCTGGAAAACCGAACTGCACCACCGGTCTCCGCGCGCCGTCTGACGGTTCGCGGGGTCGGTGTTGGTTGCGTCTTTGGCCCGGCTACGACGGAAAGAACGTGGTAACTGGGCTCGCGATAGCACCGGGCGGAACGGTGCGCAATCGAATTGGTTCGAGGCGCGATTCAGTCCGCGGTTCTTCGTTGAAATCCTGTCCCGTTGCGTGCTAGCCAGGCCTGGTCCGGTCGCAGTTCCCGGCCCGATCTTTCTGCGGTCCTCACCTTCTAGAAGCGACTCCGACCTCGCGGCCGTCCGCGTTCCGCACGGCCCAACCGAGAGGCCGGTGGTGCAACCGATTTTGGTTTCTCAACGCCCACATTCCCGCTCCCATCCGAGGACATGCAGTGACGAGACAGAACCTGACGCGCGCGAGCAGAGAGCTGTTCCGCCGCGCGCCCGACGAACGCTTCTCGGACCTCGACACCCTCCTCGCCCACTGCCGGCGCGAGAAGGAGGACTCCACCGACCGCTGGCACCCGCCCCCGTCGCTCGCTCCGGACGAAACGCCGGACGGGCGGCTCGGTGTTCGGGCCGGTTCGGACGGACTGTTCACGCTGAACGACTGGAGCTTCGGCCAGATGTGTTCCCTCGCCCGGGTCAGCAAGGAGACGGTGAACCGGCTCGCGCCGGCGACGGCGGCCCAGGTTCTCCGGGAGACGCTCCCCGGTGGGAACAAGCCGCTCCAACTCCTCACCCGCGGGGACGGCGTGCGGTCGGTCCACGGGACCGCCTACACCCGGCTCCACAACGCGGACCTGGTCGGAGTGCTCAAGGACTACGCGACCGACTTCCAGCCGCCCCAGGTGGGGATGAACGGCGGGACCGGTCTCTACTGCGGTGAGCAGGATCTCTTCGCGTTCCTGATCGACCCCGCCGGCTGGGCGGAGATCGACGGACAGGCGTTCGCGCCCGGGTTCTTCGTCTGGAACTCCGAAGTCGGCAAGCGATCGGTCGGCATCCAGACGTTCTGGTTCCAGGCGGTGTGCGCGAACCACATCGTGTGGGACGCGGTGGAGGTGATCGACTTCAGCCGCAAGCACACGGCGAGCGTCGGTGACGCGCTCGGCGAGATCCGCCGGCACGTCGAGCTCCTCGTCAGAAAGCGTGACGAGCGGCGGGACGGATTTCTGCGGGTCATGCGGAAGGCGATGGAGCAGACGCTCGGCGAGGACGCCGAGGCGGTGATGAAGGAGCTCGCGAAGCACGGGCTCGCCCGCGGCGTCGCGAAGCAGGCGATCGAGATGGTCGCTGGCGGGCGGTTCACGATCTTCGCGCTTGTCGATGCCCTCACCCGCCTCGCCCAGAAGGCGGAGAACGCGGGCGACCGGACGGCGCTGGACGTGCAGGCGGCGGCGGTCTTCGCGCTCGCGGCGTGAAGCAGTGCAGGCTGTGGACTCGGAGCAACGACAGCGGACAGGATGGATCTCCCGAACCCACCGAGAGGTTGGTCCTTGCACCACCGCCCTCTCGCCGGCTCGCAGATACACGGGCCGCGGTAATCTGCCGCGGCTCTTCCTTCCGACATACCGTGTGAGGCGATGAAGACGTATTCCGGAAGCCGGACCGCGGACGGCTGCGCGGTGACGGTCACCGACGACGACGGGTGCCGCGCGCTCAATCCGCGGCACGACCTCCGCAACCACTCGCCGGACGGGTTCGAGTGGGGCTATGCCGGGAGCGGTCCCGCGCAGCTCGCACTCGCGCTCGCGGCGGACGTGCTCGGTGACGACGATGCGGCCCTCGGCGTCTACCAGCGGCTGAAATCCCGGGTCGTAGTCGGCCTCGCGCGCGAGGGCTGGACGATCACGGGTGACGAATTGGCGGAGACCATTCGCACGCTCTAGGCGGCGGACGGTGGCTGAGGTCTGCGTCGTCACGGAGGTTTGGCCGGTGGAGGTTCTCTTCGCACCACACCGGCCTCGTCCTTTCGTCCCTCACTTCGTTCGAGATTTCGCCTGCCGTCGCCGTCGGTCGTCATCGGGGGTTACAGGTCGCTGCCCCCGATGACGACCGACGGCGACGGCAGTGGGCGGAGTGCCTCGTGTACGTGCCTTCTTTGGAGACTGCTTGAGCCGGAGTGAGTCGGAGGGGGTTGTCGCCCGAGATCGTGCGCCCTCTTCTTCGAGCAAGTCGGCGGTGTCGATCCGGGATCGTCCGGCCGAATCATTCGCTGGAATCAGTGCGAAGCTAGTGACTCACTCGGCAGGATTGAGCCCATTTCCTTCGCCCAGCAGTTGAGTAGGCGCAGAGCCTCGCGACTTCGTCCGCCGACTACGAGTGCGCTTACGCACCGAGCGTCGGTGTCATCGAGCACTGCCCAAAAGCCGACTCGATCAGTCCGGGCCTGCACGGAGCGGTTGATAAACGAAAGGGTTTCGTCGTGCTCTGGGTGGAGCACCGCGAGACCCTGATCCGAGGCAATTCCGACGAAGGCTTTCAACATCCCTCCGACATACCACGCCCGAAAGAGCATCTTCAACCACCGAATACGGTCAGGATTGCGGCACGCCGCTGATCGGGGAAGAGGTGGCGATAGCGCTTCTGCATCTCGACCGTGGTGTGCCCCATGAGCTCGTCGATCACCCGCTGGTCGATGCCGGCCGCGGCAAGGTTCGAAGCGAACGAGTGGCGGAACGCGTGGTAGCCACGGAGCACGTGCCACTTCGAGCCCTTCACTCCCATGCGGAACGACTTCCACGTCTGCCCGTCGGTCAGGGTGCGGTCAGCAACTGAGCAGAATGCGATCGCTCCGCCAGGATGCACCTCGGCGAAGTACTGCCGCATCACGGCCTCGACTCGCGGGGCCATGTCCACGGTGCGGAACGTCTCCGTGCCGCGGCTCCGCTTCTTCTCGCGGAGTAGAACGAGCTTGTTCTCGAAGTCGAAGTCTTCGACGCGAGCACGAAACAGCTCTGCCCGCCGCGCTCCGCTGTAAGCGGCGGTGACGAGAAACGGATGGAGGTAGCGGGCACTCGTCTTCCGGCGGACGTGTTTGAGCACCTCTTCGACCTCCGCCGGCGAGAGGAAAAGTCCGTCCCAGAGTTCGCGCTCTCGCCGCTTGTCGATCCCGCCGCGTTCGAGAATTGCCCTGATCTGGTCGTAGGTGCGGAAAGGCTCGGGCTGCTTCTCCTTCGGGAAATCGAGGACGACGTCGGGGAACTTTGTTGGCACGAGACCGCGTCGGTTCGCCCAGTTCCAGACGAAGCGGAGTGTTGCGATGGCTTTCCGAACAGTCTTCGGCTTGACCGGGTGGCCGCGGTGGAGCTCCTTGCTCCTCGCGTCGACGAACTGCTGGATACTGGCGGCGGTCATCGCTGCGATGGAAGTCTCTCCGCCGATGATTCGGGCAAGGTGGTTCAGGTGAACGTCTTCCATCTCGCGGGTGATGGCTTCCTTTGCACCGGCGGTGAACTGCGTTCGGTAGCTCTCGAATACCTCCGCAAGGCGGACCGGGCGGTTTACGCTTACAGGCTGTTCGAGCTTCCCGTCGGTGAGAAGGAAGAGGCCGAGGTCTGCCCCGGCCGGGACGGTCATCCTGCCACGTTCGACGAGCCGGAGATTCTCTTCGAGCCGCGCACGGCAGCCATCCGCCTCCTTCGGGTCGGTTGCCTTCAGGTTGACGTGAAACCTGCTCCCGCGGAAGCGGAAGACAAGGCGGAATCGTTCGCCACGCCGTTCGAGCCAGGCCATGATTTGCCTCCCGGAATTGTCCGGGCGGGGGCAAGCGACGTGACCCCAACGCAGGGCCAGTGCTGCCCCCAAATTGCCCCCAGGCCTGGCTCTTGGCAACGAAAAAGGCTTCCTGGGGAGACCCCAGAAAGCCTGAAAACTAAGCGATTTCTTGGCTTCTCAACGTGTTCCGACTAAGCGGAGAGGGAGGGAATCTCCCAGCCCCACTTTTCGCCCCTCCGACGACAGCCGCCTGATCGCACTAATCCACTGGAAAAACAAGGCGTTCGCAACATCCCATCGGTCGGGCCACGAGCCCGACTTGAGGGTCATTATAGGGGTCGGTGTGCACCAAACGTGCACCAGCTATGCACCGCGGAATGACGGAGAGGGGTCGGCCGGGTTGGGCTAACACGCTTCGCTCAACGGCGTGCGGGTGGTGTGGCGTCGGCATCGACTAGTCCCGCAGTCCGTTGTTCACTGGTCGTCCTGTCTGTCACGCCAAAATCGATTCAACACATGCCGTGTTGTCGTGAGCGGGAGACTTGATCTATCGGGTGCCACGCATAAAATGCCGCTAACTGCCCAGCGTGCGGGACGACCCCACGTCATAACACTTCAGGTAGGGACGACCCTGCCAAACGCCACAGGTGCGTTATGGCTTGGGTCTATCTTCTTATCGCCGCTTTGTTCGAGATCGCTTGGGCGGTCGGTCTGAAGTACGCCCAGGGTTTCTCAAAGCTCTGGCCGAGCGTGCTGACCGTTGCCGCAATGGTCGCCAGCCTCTCGTTCCTGGCGTTCGCCCTCCGCACGATCCCCGTCGGCACTGGCTACGCCGTTTGGACGGGCCTCGGGGCGGTCGGCACGGCGATCCTCGGCATCATCCTGTTTTCAGAGCCGGTGTCGGTGTGGCGGGGGTTCTGTTTGCTACTGATCCTCGGTGGCGTCGTCGGACTCAAGTTCTCGGTTCCATCGCTACCAGCGGATGGTGCCGCAGATCGTCGCTCGCCGTGCCCGGAAGGATCGGTGCAAACACTGCCTCCGGGCCATCGCTGTGCTGCCTCACCCCTCGACCAGCCATGCCGTGCCCTTTCGACACTACCCGGTTGCCAGGGTGGTGAGCGACCAGCCGGATCAAGTCGAGCCCCGAGGGGCTCGACTTGATGGCTGCGTGCTTCGTCGGTTGTCGCCGCGGAGCACATCGGGTTGAGAGTCGGTGAGGAACTGTGTTCGCATCTGAAGTGGGGCCGAGCTTGCGGGAGGAAAGCATGATGTCCATTCGTGCCGCTGGGATCGGTGACGCCGACGCTCTGGCGGACTTGGGGCGGCGGACGTTCCACGACACGTTCGCCGCCCACAACAAGCCGGAGGACATGGACGCCTACATGAGCGAGGCGTTCACGGTCGAGGGCATCGCCGCCGCCATCCTGCAACCGGGGACGGTATGGTTGCTGGCCGAAACGCCCCCGAAGGTCGTCGGCTTTGCGATGCTCGCCCCCGAACCCCTGCCCGACTGCATCACTACGCCGTCGCCGGTGCGGCTGGTCAAGCTGTACGTTTCCGCCGATGCCATCGGGGCGGGTGTCGGGGCGGCGTTGATGCGGGCCAGCATCGAGTGGGCCAAGAACGCCGGGTTCGAGAGCGTGTGGCTGGGCGTGTGGGAACACAACCACCGGGCCAAAGCCTTCTACGAGCGGTGGGGGTTCGTGTCGGTGGGGGTCGAAGTGTTCCGCCTCGGCAGCGACGCCCAGACCGACGTGCTGATGCAGCTGGCCCTGACCGAGAAGACCGGATGACGAAGTTCCAGCTTGCGACGATGATGCTGGCGGTGGCCGGGGCCGTCTCCTACCACCTGTCGCAGAAGTCCGTGCCGAAGGACGCCGGGCCGCTGGCCGTCCTGTTCCACGCCTACCTGGTCGCCGCGGCCTTGTGCCTGGTGCTCGTGCTGTTCGCCGCAGGCGAGCAAGGGCGTGCGGAGTTGCTGCGGCCACGCCCCATCTCGCTCGCCCTCGGCGTGTGCGTCCTGATGATCGAAGTGGGCGTCCTGCTCGTGTACCGGAGCGGCTGGCCGGTGGGGCGTGCCGCCCTCATCAGCACCCTGCTCGCCACCGTGGCACTGCTCCCGGTCGGGTACTGGTACTTCGGTGAAACGCTCCCGCCCCTCAAGGTCGCCGGGCTGGTAGCGTGCCTGGTCGGGACGATCTTGCTGTGCTGGTGACTCGACACGACTCAGAGGAAACAACGGGATGTTCGTGCCGCCTGCGTTCGCAGTATCCGACCTGCCGAAGCTGCACCAGTTCATCACCCAGAACAGCTTCGGGCTGGTCGTCTCGCAGGTGGACGGCGTGCCCTTCGCCACCCACATCCCCATCCTGCTCCGGCGAGCGGAGGGCGAGTACGGCACCCTGGCGGGTCACTTCGCACGGGCCAACCCGCAGTGGCGGCAACTCGCGGGGCAGACGGCACTGGTGATCTTCGCCGGGCCACACGCCTACGTCTCGCCAACGTGGTACGAGGCCGAGAACATGGTTCCCACTTGGAACTACACCGCCGTCCACGCCTACGGGCGCATCGAGCTTATCGACGCCGGGGAGCCGCTGCTTGACATCTTGAAGGAGTCGGTGCAGGTGTACGAGCGGGCCATGCCCCAGCCGTGGGTGTTCGAGGGAACGGGGACGTTCACGGAGCGGCTGATGGAGCAGATCGTCGGCTTCCGCATGGTCATCGAGAAGATCGAGGGCAAGTTCAAGCTGAACCAGAACCACCCCGCCGAGCGGCGGCATCGGGTCGTCGGGGCATTGGAGCGGCAGGGCGACGAGAACTCGCGGGCGGTCGCCAAGTTGATGCGAGATACCCTTTGACCGATCCGCCGTGCCAGCGATTGTGTCCGGGTCGAGTCTACACGCCCAGACTCTACTGGTCGAGTACCCCACTACCTCCTCGTCGCCGTGTACACGTCACGGTAGGGGCGGGGCCGTCGCCCGCCGCCAGGCCGGGCGGGACGCGGGCGAACTGCTCGGCCTCCCGGCGTGCGGGGTGGCCGTCGCCGCCACCCTTCGGGACGCTCTCGCCCGGCCCGCCGACGTGCTCGTGGACTTCACGTCCCCCGAGTCGGTCAAGCCGCGGGCCCTCGAAGCCTTGGCCCGCGGGGTACGAGCCGTGATCGGGGATTTGGGCTGACCACCCGGCGGCTCGACCTCGACGGCCTGCTGAACATGACCGCATAGGGGAGCCGATGGTCGAGGAAATGACCCCGGCCGCGGTCGGCCGGGGTCTCCCGACTGCCCGCGCATTTCAACGAGCTTCCAGGCCCAACTCGCCGCACCGCCGGTCGACCGCCTCCAGGAGCGGACGGATGTGGTCGAAATACTTCCGCATCTCTCCGTGAACGTCCAGGCTCGTGTACCGGGTCAGGATGTCCCGGGTGCTGTGGCTGGTCAAGTAGGTCAGCTCCAGGTGGGCGAGCTTCGCCCCCGTGCTCATCGTCGTCGTCACGGACGAGCGAAGGGTGTAGAGCGTCGCCCCGGTGCCGACGCCAGCCGCCGCGAGCAGCGACTTGAACTCGCGGTTCATGGCGTCCTCGGTCACCCCGCCGAGTTCCCGGAGCAGCCGGCGGAAGAGGAGCTTCCGGTCGTGGTCGGTCTGCACGGTGCCGGACCGGGCCGCGAGAACCTGCTGGTCGAAGCGGGTCTTCAGGTCCGCGATGGACGCAATGCCCGGCGGCGCAACCGTGGCGATCGCCCGACGAGTCCGCAGCAGCGGCCCGCCGGTGCGACCGCCGACCGCGGCCCGAAGAACCGGCCGCAGCTCGACCGGGAACGGGAGTCGGAACGCGACCTTCTTCTTCGTGAAGTTCACGCCGGACAGGTTGGCCCCGAACAGCAGCTCGGCGTTGCCGAAGTCCACGTCGTCGATCAGCAGGCCGGTCGCCTCGTCGGGCCGCATCGGCAGGGTCATCGAGGGGAGCAGCGTGCAAAGCTGCCAGGCGTCCATCAGCCCCACGAGCCGGACGCGGAGGTCGAGGGGTAGTGGGTCTCGCCGGAACGGGTCTTTGGCCGGCGGGGTGCCGACCAGGCCGCGGGTAACCGGGTTCACCCACCCCGGCGGCAGCCGGTTGTTCCTCGGGTCGGCGGCCCACGAAAGCATGGCCCGGAGCGTCTCCATCACGTTCACGATCTGCCGCGACGAAAGGGGCCTTGGCTCGCCGCCGGGCCGACCGTTCCGCGTCGTGCGGTGGGTGTACAAGTACGACTTGGCCTCGCTCACGAACGCGGTGCCGATGTCCGCGGCCAGCGGCCACTGCTTGCGGTTCACCGGGAGTTCGGCGAACACGAGCAGCGGGGCCAGCCGGGCACGGTAGTCCGCGGCCGTTTGGGCTCCGACTTGCTTCCGTTTCGCTGCGAGGAACTCGTCGGCCAACTGCCGGAACGTCAGCCGCGGCACCGGCCCGTCGGCGAGGTGCCGGCGGTGGGCCTCACTGGGCGGGCGGTATGCTCCGTCCTCGATGGTGGTGAGCAACCGCCGCAACTTCGTCGTGGCGGCCGGCTCGTCTCCGAGGGTCTCGCCGAAGTACCGGCCCTGGAACCGGCCGCGTGCGAGGTATTTGGTCCCCCGCCGCCAGATGTAGATCCGCTTTCCGCCGGCCGTCTCGTGGGCGTGGCCGCCCATCAACTCGGCCGGGATCATCCGTCGGTGGTCGTGTCGCTCCGCTCGGACCCGGACTGCCGGGTCGGGTGTGTCGTGTTGCACGTGGTCGTCCGCATCTCTGTCTCTCTCGGGGGACCGCCCTCCGGCGGTGTTGATCCCCATCTTCTGCGAGGTCGATCGACCTCGGAATCTGCTACCGATCTTCCAGGCGGGAAGACGGTGCGGCCCTTCGTTTTCAGTCGATCACGTGGTCAGGCTGTTGGTTCAGCCAGCCGGTGGTCGTGGTGTTGAGACTACTGGAGAATGCGGCGAGCCGCGAGCGTTCCAGCGTTCCGAGATGGGAAGCGTCGGTTCCGTCCGTCCGAGCCGGAACGGCGGCTACTCGTTGCGGCGGTATCGGGACGGGGTCTTCCGGGCGAACCCCCGGTACTCGCCTCGTCTTTCGAGCCAGCGAAGAGCTTTCCGACCGATCTGCCTCTGAACCATGGCCTGGCCGATGACATCGTCGGCCTTCGCGGTGATGCCGCAGGGCAAATCGGAGATCGCCTTGCGCAGATCGGCTACGACTTCCGCAAAGCGTTCCTCGTCGAACGCCGGGTCGCTCGGCGGGGCGGCGGCCGGTTGGGGAATGGTCGGGGTCGGGTGGAAGCCGACCGGGGCCGGCAGGTAGTGGGTGGTTCCCATCGCCTTCAGTAACCGGCGAACGCACCACAGCCACCTGTGGGCGGTGTCGATGCCGGCGACGAGCGATAACCCTTCCTCGCACAACTGGGCGGTGAAGGCCGCGGACTCAGTGGCCCATTCCTCTGCGGTGGGCTGGGTCAACGCCGCCTGGATTTCCGGCACGCTCTCTACGTACCGACGGTGGAGTGCCGGGTACGGCTCCCAGACGCACTCGTCCTCGCACCTCATCGGCGGGTCGTCAACGAGCCCGGCCAGGGCAACCAGCTCGGCGTCGTTCAGGGGGAGGACGACTGGGTCGCCGGTCACCCCGGCCCAGATGTGGTCGGCGAGCGGTTCCGGCAAGAATGCAACCCCACGCCCCAACCACTCGGGAAGGGTGAGGCGGTGGAACTCGTCGTAGTCGAGTTCCGGGAACGGCCGCCGGGTTCGCTCCCGAAGGCTGCGGAGGTGCGGCCGGAGTTGGCCGAGAACGTATTCGCTGAGATCGAGGTCGAACGCGTGGAGTTGTCCGCCGGCCATTCACGTCCCCCGGTTGGCTCGACCGCAGTGAAACGGGGCCGGGGGAGGAAATTGCGTTTCGGGACCGGAGGACCGCGGGGCCGGCAGGGAAAAGAAAGCCGGGGTGCCGGTCATCCCGGCACCCCGGCCTCGGGTTCGCACACGCGAACCCGGCCGGTAGCGGCGGCAGTGCCGCACGCCCCCGGGGACTACCCCGATGGACGTGCCCGAACCCGGCCCCGGTTACGGAACCTGATCCAGGCGTCACGTGCGTCCCGTACCAGTCGCCGGACTTCCTGTGGGGTGGCAAGCTCCCGGAAGCCGTACTCGGCGGCATCGGTCAGGATCACCATGACATCGGCCTCGCCGGTCTCGAAGGCCGGGCCGCACGAGATGACCCACCCGTGCAGAACCCGCTTGGCGGATTCGTGCGGGTGGTCGGCTTCGTACGCCCTCTCCAGACCCCGCCGCAGTTGGTCCCGTGCCCTCTTGCCGAGGCCGTAGACCAGCTTCTTCTTCCCGAGCGCGAGGGTGAAGCCCAGGAGTTGGGCCTCGTCCCCCGCCTTCAGGTCGAACACGCCGTCCTCACCCTTCAGGGACGTGCCCAGGGGGGTGAGGAGTTGGCGGATGGCGGCGAGGGCATGTTCGCCCTCGGCCACACTCCGACACAGGCGGCAGAGGTTGTCCGCGTACCTGTGGTAGTGGAGTGGATGCTTCAGTGTACCCGTAACGGGCAGGTCGAGGTAGTCGTGGAGGAGCGCGTTGAGGCCCGTCGGCGAGTAGTTGTTCCCTTGCGGGATTCCGCGGGTGCGGGCGGGGTCGTCGCCCCGCAGGACCGCGTCCACGAGCCACAGCACCTTCTTCTTTTCGTCCCGCCGCGTCACCTGCGTGCGGCCGGTGACCGGCGGGGCGTCTTGCTGGATGCGGGCCAGCAGCCGCTCGTGGGCCGCCATCACGGGGTCGATCGGGGCCATGTCAAAAGCACTTTTGAGGTCGTCGATCGCCAGTACCGCGTGCCCGGTCGTTTTCACCGCCTGCTCGACCGCCAGCAGCATCCCCCAGGCGTTTCGCCCCGGCCGGAACCCCCAGGAGCAGTCAAGAAACACCCCTTCCCAGTACGCCGACAGGGCGTCCGCGAGTGCCCGAGCGAGAACACGATCCAGAAGTACCGGGATCGAGAGCGTGCGGGTTCGGGTCGTGCCGGGCTTGGGGATCTCGACCCGCCGGGCGGGCTGCGGCCGGTAGGCCAACATCAAGACCCGCCGCGACAGGTCTGCGAGTAGGTCGCCCACTTCACCGGGGCTGAGGTCCGGGTAACGCAGCCCGTCGACGCCCGGAGCTTGTCCCCCTTCGCGGCGCAGCTCGCGGTAGCAGTGGTACAAGTTGTCTCGGTCCGCGATCATCCCGAGCGTGACCGGGAACGCCGCCGTAGCGGCGACTTGCCGCCGCCGCCGAGCCCGCCGCTCCCGGTAGTGGTCCTCGGCCGTTTTCACAGGCCCCCGGCGGCGGACCCAGAAGTCGCTCGTCATGCCCGCACCTCCGGCCGGTCGGCCAGGAAGCGGTCCAGCGGCGATACCGCCGGTTCGCCGACAACGTCCCACCCAGTTGCCCGGTACGCCGCCTTCCGGTCCCTGGTGGCGACACGAAGGGCCGGGTGGTGGCGGTCCGCGGCGTCAACGACCAGGAGGCGGGTTTTCGTTCCGTGGGGGATGACCAGATGATCTTCCGGGATCGGCGGCAGCCCGCGTCCGGCATCGGCCCGGACGAGAACGCCGATAGACCCGATGCCCGACAGCCCGATCGGCGTGGCGATCACCATCCTGGCGTCGCCGACAACACCTCTCTGCTTCAGCAACTGCGCCTGCTCAGGACTCAGGCCCGCCGGGAACACTTCGCCCCCGCACGCAATTGGCGCGTCAGGCAGGTAGCCGGCCACGGCGAGCGCGTGTTCGACGTTGGCCGCCAGTAGCACGACCCGCCCGCCGGGCCGTCGGGGTTGAACGCCGGCCAGTTGCGGATACTCCTTGCGCGCGTTGGCGTATTGACCCGCGGCGATCAGGCCGGCGAGGCGGGCCAGCCGCCGGTTGCGAACCGGGTGCTGCCAGACGCCCGACCGAACCAACCGAACCGGGTCGTGTCCCCGCACCCGCGGGCCGCCCTCGACGCGAACGAACGCGACATCCACCCCGCGTGGTACGTGTCCGTGCCGCGGAACCACGACCTCGTCCGGCCCGAACAGAGTGGTCATCAGTGACCGGGTGTGCGGCGGGAATTCGGCCCCGACCCGGAGCAGGCCGTACAGCCGTGCCCGGCGGGCCTGCCGCAGGGCGTCGATCGGGCTGGCCAGTTCGCCGACGGGAAACAGTTCGTCCGGGTTGAGGGCGACGAGGACGTTCCTCGACTCAATCCCGACAGCCCCGGCCCTGGCGTAGCCCGGCGTGGCGACCACCACGCGGGTGGCCGTGGCCGAAGACCGGCCCGCGAACAGCGACACCCGGGGCACGAATGCACTGAGGCGGTCGCGGAAGTCCGCCGCGTCTCGTCTGCGGGTGGCGAGTACCAGGACGTGTGCCCGCCGCCAACCGAGGGCGATCTGGGCAACCAGCCGAGCCGGATCGACGGCGGGGCCGTGACGCACCAGTCCGCGTTCCCGGCGGCGGACGAAGTCGAGCAAGCCCCAATCGGGCGTACCGCCGAACTCGGGCAGTTGGTTCGCGTCCGGGTTGTTCAATTCCGGCGGGCGGTTTCCCGTCAGCTCGACCCGGTGCCCGTGGCGGGCGAGCCACGCTGCGAGCAGCGGCTCCAGCCCAGCGAAGGTCTGGAGGAACCGACGCCCCAGGCGGTCCGCCTGCGGCCACACGAGCGGATAGGGCACCGCCAGCACCCGCCCGTCGTTCGGGTCCGGCTCGTGGCGGACGGTCGTGATCTCGTCGGCGAGTCCGCTGACCGGCGGGTACACCGAGACGTACTGCCCGTCCCGCTGGAGTACCACCGGGTTCGCACCGGCCCGGATCTTCGCCTCCTTCAACACCCCCACAGCGGTTCTCGCAACCGACGCGATCGCGTGCCCGCCCCGGCGGGGCGGAAGGACCACGCGGCCAGCCCGTCGGGAGCCATCGGAACACGTCGGCGGCCCGCCCGCGAGCGTTCCAGCGTTCCGTGTGGCGTTCCCGGCCACCCGCTGGGGGCGATGTCGAGCAGGCGTGTTGCGGGTGCAGGGTCGGAACGCTGGAACGCTCGATCCCGCTCGGGGGCCGGGCGTAAGGTGGTCATCGGCCGTGGCGATGGTTTCAAACACCTAGGGAACGAGGAGGCCAAGATGCAACCCGCGACCAAAAAGCTAGCCAGGGCGATCGCGTCCCAGCTGAGGGACATCGACAAACAGTCCCCGGTCAAGCAGATGGCGATCTACTTCGCCACCGGGCGGAAGTTACAGGAGATGCTTGGAGACGAGGGCACGTACGGGGCAACGGCGATCAAGGACACCGTCGAGTGCGTACCGCAACTCCGCGACGAGAACCGTGCCTACGAGATCATGTCCCTCTCGGGACAGGGCATTACGTTCAAGAAGTTCGTCCTCGAACAGACCGCAATCCCGATGAGCAACGGGCAACACCTGACGCTCGGGCACTGGATCTGGTTGGTGTGGCACCACCCCACCGAAGATCCGCGGGAACAGAAGAAGTGGCTCCACGGCGAACTCGCGTGGCTACGCAGGGAGTCGCCGTCCGCGTCGGTCATCGAACACATCGAGGGGGTTTTGAAGCAAGACTCCCTCCGGGAAAGGGAGTTGGCCGAGAAGAGGGTGCAGGAAGCGATCCGCCTTCTGGAAACGCTCTAGCCGGTCGACACGCTTCCCAACGGACCCAACCGAGCGAGATCCCTCGATGGCAGCGGCGGCCACGGCCAGTTACCGTGCCTGCCGCAATGCCGCGTCAGAGGTGTTGGTGGGAGTAGCAGAAGCAAACCTAAAAAGTGTTTTTGGGATCATTGCGAGCAGCTCTGTACTCGTGGAGAGTGGGCCGTGTCCATCGACGAGGCGGCCCGGGCCGGGCCACGAATGAGCAATCAAGCCGCGTCGGGCTCGAAGATCTTAAGCCCGCCCTTCGGACGTAGCCCTTTGGCCTTCTTGCCCGCGAGCAGCTGCCACGTCTTGACCGCCGCGGCCAGCCGCTTCTGGGCGGCCGACAGCACCCGCTCCCGGGCCTCCCGCACCCCCGGGTGGTCGGCCTTCTGGGCGGCGACCCGGGCGGCCCGATCGTAGCTCAGCCGGGCAACCGCCACGACCGACGCCAGCACCCGGTCCAGGGCGGACGGGGCGTCGCCCAACAGCTCGGCCTTCATCGCCGCCGCCTCCTCTCCGGCCGCCCGCTCGGCCAGCGGGTCGCCGAACGCCACCGCCTTCACCCACGCGGCCTCGGTCTTGGCCGCCAGCTCGTCCAACGCCCGGCACTCGGGCCGCAGTTCGGGGAACGCCTCCAGCCACTTCTCGATGCTTCCCACAGCCTCCGGGCGTCCCTGGTTGGCCTGGATGGTGAGCAACTTCACCATTTCGCGGGCACCTCGTACGGACCCGTGCCGCGGCTTCTTCGGAGCATCGGCCGGCGGGGCCTTCTTCTTACCCACGGGGTCTCCTCCATTCGCCGCGGTGGTAGGCGTGCCCGGTCAGCACCAGCCACGCGGTCGAGAGTAGGTCCGCCCAGGCGGTGAGGTCGGCGGCCAGGCGGTCGGCCTCGGCGGTGGCCTCCCGCTCCTCCCGGACCGCCTTCCTCGCCGTCAGTCGGGTCTGCCTCCGCTGGTCGACTGCGGCGGCGGCGAGCTGCCCGGCCGTCCGGCGGCCGAAGTACATCTTCCTGATTCCGGCGGGGGTGCGGACGCTCAGGTAGAAGTACCCGGCCTTCGCCCCCCGCTTCTTGCGGTCCCACCCCACGGCCGTCCCCGGGTTGCACTACAGTAACGGAATCCCCGGATTATCCCCGATGGACGTGGTGTCGGGCCAGGGCAACAACTCGGTGGACGCGTTGCCGGGGCGACCGCCAAGCGTGCCCGAGTTCGCTCCCCTCGGGGCTGCGTGCGAAGAGGTTGCCCGAACCCAGGGGTGGCGGTTGCGAAGGAGCTGTGGGACGCCGAGGTGAGATGCCTGCCGGCGGCTGGCCGAGTGGGTGGCGGTGATGGTCGACGGAGGGACAAGCACCCGCTGAACATGCCCGAGTCCGGCACGCTGTCGTGGGGAACCCGGCTGCTTCCGAACGCGGGGGCGTCCGCCCGACGACCCTCGGCAAGGTCCGCGGGCGGTTCACCGGCGACGACCCGCGGTCGCGTTTCGGAAAGCCGCGAGTGGCCTAAAAGTCGTTCACCGGGGTCGTCCTCGCCGCGTTCCGCGACCCAATCCCGACGGCGCACTTCCCTGACGACCTGGAGGTGTGGGTAACGGCTCTTCCCGCACCCCCGCTGGGATCTCGTATGTGACTTCGCCGACACGGATCTGGTCGAACTCGAACGTCGCCCCGCCGAACCGGCGGAGCCAGGGCTTGGCGACCGCGGCTGCCCACAGCCGCCGGGGGGAGCGGAGGTGCTGGGGACGGAAGTGCGTTCGGAGCGTGTCCAGGGTGATCGCCGGGTACTCCCTGTGATCGTAGCGTGCGTTCGGCTGTGCGGTCGGGGCGAGCACCACGCCGTAGAGGTCGGTGACGTGGGGCCAGGTGGGCTTCGACCACAACCTCACCCGGTCGGCGGGCGGCAGTGCCCTCAGCACCCCGATGACCTTTCGCAGTTGCCCCTGTCCGCTCATCAGCTCTTCCGTGGCGTGATCGACCTCGTTGACCTCGTCGACCTCCAGGACGCCCTTGACCTCGATCACCAACAGCTCGGTCGGGTTCTTGTCGTGAAACGCGAGAACGTCGATCTCCCCGACCCCGTCCGGCAGCCCGATCCGGGTCTTGAACTGGAAGCCGTGCTGCCCGAGCAGTTCGCGTTGCCGACCGCAATCGCCGGGTGTTGACACGAGTTTACCAAGCGGTAACCCTGACTTGAGCAGGAGTCACGAGTCCTACCCCAAAGCCTACGTGTCACGAGGACGGTTCGATGGCGTTCCGCATCGACCTTGAGGGACGCCTTGCCAAAATCCGGCTGGGGGCCGCGAACTCCCTCCAGGCCCTCTTCGAGGCGGTGGCGAACGCCGCCGAGGCCGTCGAGTCGAACGGCCGGGTCACCATCCGGGTGCTCCGTGACGAGTCGTCGCCCGTCATGCAGACCCGCACCGAGGCCCTCGGGCGGCACAACCTGGTCGGGTTCGAGGTGGCCGACAACGGCGTTGGGTTCGATCCGGCCAACTCGAATCCTTCATCCACTCCGACTCGCGGCACAAGTCGGCCCGCGGGGGGAAGGGCATCGGCCGGCTGTTGTGGCTGAAGGTGTTCAAGAAGGCAGAGATCGACAGCGTCTACCGGACGCCCGCCGGTCTACGCCGTCGCCGCTTCCGGTTCTCCCTGGGGGACGATGGGGTCGGTGAGGACCAGAGCGATCAAGCCGTCCCAGAGCGAGACGCCGCCCGGGGGACGACCGTCCGATTGGCCGACCCGCTGCCCGGACGGGAGGGGCACCTCGACATGGACGCGGAGCGGCTGTCGAGTCGGCTCGTTGAGTACTTCTTCTTGTACTTTTCCGTCTTCCCCGGCGTCCGGTTCGATCTCGTCGACGATAAGGCTGGCGACCACATCGACCTGAACGCCCGCTACGCCGAGACGGTGGGGGACCGCCACGTCAAAGAGCAACTCGACGTGAAGGGGCACCGCTTCACCCTCCACCACCTGTTCGTCGCCCCGGCCGGGCGGCGGAAGGCTGTCCACATGTGTGCCCACGGTCGTGTCGTCACCGCCAGGAGCCTGACCGAGCTACTCGACGAGGTCGATGCCCAGCAAAGCGTGGCGGTGGGGGGCAACTTCCGCTACCACGCGTACGTCACCGGGGAGTACCTGGACGACATCGTCGATGACGAGCGGACCGGGCTACGGTTCCCGGAATCGTCCCTGTACGACGCCGCGGAGGTTCTCAAGCGAGGCGACCTCGACGACGCCCTCAAGCCGCGAATCCGGGCCTACCTTCACGAACACCTGGAAGCGATCCGACGGCGGAAGGAGCAGGAACTCGACAACTTCGCAGCCGGCGAGCAGCCGCAATTCCGCCCGTTCCTGGACCTCGCCAAGAAGCGGCTCGACCGTCTGCCGGCGGAGCCGACGAAGCGAGACATCGAGCTGGCCCTGTACGAGGCGAAGATCGACGGCCGAGAGGAACTGAACGACCTCGTCCGCCAGCTGGAGGCCGAACGGCCCGTACTGGGCCGGGTGAGCGAGACCCTTGGCCGCCTGATGGCCCAGTTCGCGGCCACCGCGAACCGCTCCAACATGTCGGCCCTGGCCGAATACGTGTGTGCGAGGCGGGCGGTGATCTCCGTCTTAGAGAACGCCCTCGGCCGGAAGGATGACGGGACCAAGCACTACGAGGCAGTCGTCCACGACCTCTTCCTGCCCCGGTTTGCGGCATCGTCCAGCGTCCCGGTCGGCCCCACCGACGCGGACCTCCGGCGGGTCGACAACCTGTGGCTGATCGACGAACGGCTCGCGTTCAGCTCGCTGGTCGCCTCGGACCTCCCCGCCGGCTCCCACGTCGAGGTTCCGACGGACGCCCAAGAGGAGCCCGACATCCTGATCTTTAACGCGGTCCACACCTTCGCGGAATCGGGGAACGGCCCGCCGCCCTTCCTGGCCCTGGTGGAGTTCAAACGACCCGGCCGGACCGACTACTCCCTCGCCGAGAGCCCGGTCCAGCAGATCATCAACGTGGTCAGGAAGATCCGCCAAGGGCGGTTCGAGGACCGGACCGGCCGGCACCGGGGGGACTGGAAAAATCTGGTGATCTACGGGTACGCGGTGTGCGACTTCACCGAGTCGTTCCGCGAGATGTGTGTCTGGCAGCACCGGATGTTCCCGACGCCCGACGGCGAGGGGTACTACACGTTCGACACCGACCAGAAGTACATCGTCGAGGCGATGTCCTACGCCAAGATCCTCAACGACGCGAAAAAGCGGAACGCCGCGTTCTTCCAGAAGCTCGGCATGTGAACCGGCAGGCCGAGTCGGCCCCAGTCGGGCTCCTATAGGTTTCAATCGAAACCTAATAAACCGAGATTCAACGCCCCCCTCCGGGGGGGGAGGGCGTTTTGCGCAAGAGGTCGCGCTCCAACTTCGTCTCCCGACCCGTTCCGTGCGCTCCGATCGGGCCGGACTTCCCAAAAACTACTTTTGAGAACACTTCACGCCACCGCCCGCTCCGGGAACGCACCCAAACCCGCACGTGGGCCGGAACGCGAAGACACGTCACGCGAGAAGAATGACCCGGCAATAGCCGACCCCCGCACCGGCCAAGATCAACCAGGTCGTGTTCACCCGGTAGCGGAACAGGACCACCCCACTCACGACCGTAAGCAGGATCGTCACGGCATCGACAAGAGCCGACCGCCCTAACTGCACCGCCACGACCGCCATGAGTGCCAGGGACGCCACGTTCACCCCGTCGAGGAACGCACCCATTGTGAGCGACTTACGGAGGCGGGTCACCAGCGGGATGCTCGCGGCCACGAACACGAACGCGGGGAGGAAAATCCCGACGGTGGCGACGGCGGCCCCGGCCGGGCCGCCGAGCAGGTAGCCGATGAACGTCGCCGTCGTGAACACCGGGCCGGGCGTCACCTGCCCGACGGCGACGGCGTCGATCAACTGCCGCTCGGTGAGCCACCCGTACCGCTCGACCAGGTCGCCCCGCAGGAACGCCAGCAGCACGTACCCCGACCCGAACAGCACCGATCCGACCTTCACGAACTCCCAGAACAGCGGCCACAGCCCGATCTGAACCGTCGCAGAACCGGCGACCGGCGGCGACGCGAACAACAGGGGGACGACACCCATCATCGCCTTCGGTTGCTGCCGGCTCGCGGATCGCAAGGCGGCGAGGACGGCCCCGGTGCCGAAGAGGACGGTGAGTTCGTGAACCCCACTCGCAGCGAGAGCGAGGTCGATGGCCCCGACCGCCGCGAGGGTCCGGGTCTTGATGCAGGCCCGGCCGAGCGTCCAGACCGCCTGTGCCACCACGGCGATGACGACCGGCTTCACCCCGTACAACACGCCCGCCACTTGGGGGAGCGTGCCGAACGTCACATAGCACCACGCGATGGCGGACACGATCAGTGTGGCGGGGAGGATGAAGCAGACGCCAGCGGCGAACAAGCCCCGCCAGCCGGCGGCGTGGTAGCCGATGTGGATGGCCAGTTCGGTCGAGTTCGGGCCGGGGATCAGGTTGCAGGCACTGACCAGGTCGAGGAACTCCTCGTCCGTCAGCCAACCCCGCCGGGCGACCGCCTCGTCGCGCATCAGGGCGACGTGCGCCGCCGGGCCGCCGAACGCGGTCGCCCCGAGCCGCAGGAACAGGGCCGCGACCCCCCGCACGGTGGCGAGCGACGGACGCGGCACCGATGGCGGGGGATCGCCGGTCACTTCTTCTTCGGCTCCGGCTTCACGACGGGCGTGTCGTCCGCGTTCCCCCACTCGGACCAACTCTTGTAGTAGTTCCGCACGTCCTTCGCCCCCATCAGCTCCAGCCCATAGGCCATCACCGCCGCCCGCCCGCCGGACTGGCAGTGGGTGGCGGTCGGGCGGTCCAGCTTGATCCCGGCGGCGTCGAACAGCTTCTTCAACTCGTCCGGCGACTTGAAGCGGTGCGAGTCCTTGTCGATCAGGTCGATCCACTCCAGTTGCGTTGCGCCGGGGATCGCACCCGCCCGCTTGTTCTTCATCCCCTCGATGCCGCAGAACTCGCCCTCCGAGCGGGCGTCCACGATCTGGAGCTTGCCGCCCGAGAGCGACTTGAGCAGCTCGCCCTTCGTCGCCATCCGCTCGGGGGCGGCGACGGCCTTGAACTCGCCGGTCGTGATCGCGGGCTCGGCCTTCTCGGTCGGGCACTTGCCCTTCTCCCACCCGACCCACCCGCCGTTGAGGAGGCGGACATCCTTCACGCCCCAGTACCGGAGTACCCACCAGATGCGGGCGGCGTCTTTGGCCTGGTTGTCGTCGTACACGACCACCCGGCTGTCGGCGGTCAGGCCGAGGCCCCCGATACGCTTCGACCACCCCGCCGCGTCCCGGCCGTCGCCGAAGCTCTTGGCCCACTCCGCGTGATCCACCCACCTTGCGCCCGGCACATGACCGGCCTCGTACTTCGCCTTCGGGCGGGCGTCGAGGACCACGAACCCCTTGAGCGTTTCGGGCTTGGCGAGGGCGGCCGGTTCGACCAGCAGGTCCGGTCGCGGGTAGTCGGCACCCCGACTCCCACAGGCCGAGGCGAGCAGCACGGCCGCCGCGAGGGTGGCGAATCGTGTCACGGTTTTTTCCTCCTGAGCGGCGGGCGTTTCCGGCTCCGTCCGTATATGTTCGGGCCGTCCCGTTGTAGCCGTTGGCGGCCCGCACACGCCACCCCGAACCGGCCCAAGAGCCGCAGATAAAAGGGATTTAACCTCCCGGCCGCTCGGCCCGGACGGGCCTGCGGTACGATACCAATGAAGGGGAGCATCCCATGCCACGCGTGCTGATCGTCGAAGACGAGCGGAAGGTCCGCCGGGGGCTCGAAGAGGGGCTGGCGGGCGTCGGCTACGAGGTCGAATCGGCCGCGACCGGGCCGGACGGGGCGCACCTGGGCCGCGAGGGGCGGTTCGACGCCGTGGTCCTCGACTGGATGCTGCCCGGCATGGACGGGTTGGACGTGTTGCGCTCCCTCCGCACCGCCGGCCGGTCGGTGCCGGTCCTGATCCTGACTGCGCGCGACGCGATCGAAGACCGGGTGCTGGGCCTCGACGCCGGGGCCGACGACTACCTCGTCAAGCCGTTCGCGTTCGCCGAACTGCTCGCCCGCCTGCGGGTGCTGCTCCGCCGCGGGCAGCCGGAGCGGGAGACGGTGCTGCGGGCGGCGGGGCTGGAGATCGACCTGTTGCGGCGGCGGGTGACGCGGGGCGATGCCGAGATCGCCCTGGCGCACAAGGAGTTCGCTCTGCTGGAATACCTCGCCCGGCACAAGGGGCAGGCCGTCACCCGCGAGATGCTCGGCCGGGACGTGTGGGACGACCCGAGCTACGCCCTCACCAACGTGGTCGAGGTGTACGTCAACCTGCTCCGCAAGAAGATCGACACGGCCGGCGAACGGTCGCTCATCACCACGCTGCGGGGCGTCGGCTACCGGCTGGAGGAGTGAACCCGCGTGAAACGGAGCATCCGGTGGCGGCTGACGGTGTGGAACGCGGTGGGGGTTGCGGTCGTCCTCGTCGGGTTCGCGGCGTTGGTCTACTCGCTCGCGGGCCGGGCGTTCCGCCAGCAGGCCGACCGGACGGCGGACACCGGGTTCCGGCTCGTTGAAACGGACCCCCGCATGGCGACGAGGCCGGCGGAGCGGGCCAAGTACTGGGTCCGCGAGTTCGACGAGCACATGGGCGTACTGGCCGCGGTCTACGGGCCGGACGGCTCCCCGCTCGCGGCCCACCCCGGCGTCGCGGGTCGCGGACTCACCGGATTGCCCCCCGGCCGACGGTTGGAAACCGACACCGAAGGCCAACGCTGGTGGCTCGCGGTCGAAGTTGTCCGGGCCGGCGACCAAGAACTGCACGTCCTGCTCATGGTCCCCCTTCGTCATCAGGAGGCCGACCTCGCCGCCCTCGGGCAAGCCATACTGCTCGCCGTCCCGGTCGGGCTGGTGGCGACCGCCGGACTGGCCTACCTGCTCGCACGCGGGGCCGTCGCCCCGGTCGATCAGTTGCGGAAGACGACGGAGCGGATCACCGCCGACCGTCTGCACGAACGGCTCCCGGTCAACAACCCGGCCGACGAGTTGGGCCAACTGGCCGGCACCGTGAACACCATGATCGGCCGGCTGGAGCGGTCGTTCGCGGAGGTCAAGCGGTTCACGGCCGACGCCTCGCACGAACTCCGCACCCCGCTCACGGCCATCCGCACCGAGGCCGAGGTCGCACTCTCCGGCGACCCGACGAAGGAGGAACTCCGCGGCATCGTCGAGAGCATGTTGGAGGAGTGCGGGCGGATGACCCGGCTGACCGACCAGTTGTTGACGCTGGCCCGCGACGACGCGGGGGTCGTGCCGCGTTCCCACGAACGACTCTCCGTCGCGTCGCTGGTCGGGGAAGTCGTTGACACCCTGCGTCCGCTCGCGGACGCGAAGGGGGTGTCCATCGCGGTCGAGGGCGGCGGTACACACGGGACCGTCGTCGGCGACCCGGTTCGGCTGCGGCAGGTGGCCGTCAACCTGATCGACAACGCCATCAAATACACGCCGCCCGGCGGGTCGGTTCGCGTCGGCACGGCGGAGTCAAACGGGGCCGTTCGGTTGACGGTGGCGGACACCGGGGAAGGGATCGCGGCGGAACACCTGCCTCGGGTGTTCGACCGCTTCTACCGCGTGGACAAGGCCCGGAGTCGGGAGCAGGGCGGCACCGGGCTGGGTCTCAGCATCGTCCAGAGCATCGCCACGGCCCACGGCGGGACCGTTTCCCTCACCAGCACGGTCGGGGTCGGGACGGAGGTCGTCGTGGTGCTGCCGAGCGGGGGGATTGCGTAGCCAGGGACGACGGGGCAAGCTCAATTGGATTTAAGGTACGGCGTTCCAGTGTGCGCGGTCGTTCCGCCGATGAGTCTTGAAGAAAAATCGAGATCACGGCGAGAAGTAGGATGTCCACACCGCGTAACAGACGGGCCGCACTCCGATGCGTCGTGGCGGCGACACTCGGCTGTCTCCCGGCGTGCGCCGGTCTCAACGACCCCGCCCCGGTTCAACTTCCGCCCCCGCAACTCGTCGCCCGCCACGTGCCGCCCGTGTCGGCGAAGTCGGCCGAGCCGGAACCGGGCGGTGTGAAGGTGGCGCAGGCCGAGTTCAAGTTGCCCGCGACGCCGGCCGCCCAGTCGCAGGGAACGCCGCTGCCGATCACCCTCTCGTCCGCCCTCACGCTGACCGGGGCGAACGCCCTGGACATCCAGATCGCCGACGAGCGGGTGCGCACCGCGACCGCCCGACTCGACCGGGCGAAGGTGCTGTGGCTGCCGAACTTGAACTTCGGGGTCGATTACTTCCGGCACGACGGACAGATTCAAGACATCGTCGGGAACGTGTTCACCACCAGCCGGTCCTCGTTCCTGCTCGGGGCCGGGCCGCAGGCGGTCGTATCCACAGCCGATGCGGTATTTGCCCCGCTCGCCGCCCGTCAGGTCGCGCGGGCCACGCAGTTCGACGCGCAGGCCAGCCGGAACGACACCACGCTGTCCGTCGCCGTCGCGTACTTCAACGTCCAGCAGGCCCGCGGGGAGGTGGCCGGGGCCGCCGAGTCGCTCCGGCGGGCGGAGGACTTGGTCGCCCGCACGGAGAAACTGGCCCCCGACCTCGCCCCGGAACTGGAGATCAACCGGGCGAGGGCCGAGGCGGCCCGCCGCCGGCAGGCCGTCGAGACGGCCTACGAACGCTGGCAGGTGGCGAGTGCCGACCTGACGCGGCTGCTGCGGCTCCAGCCCGGCACCCTGGTCGAGCCGGCCGAGGAGCCGTCGCTCGCGGTGTCACTGATCGACCCGTCCGCCCCGCTGGACGAGTTGGTCGCCATCGGGCTGACCCACCGCCCGGAACTGGCATCCTACCAGGCCATCGTCCAGGCCGCCCTCGTCCGCGTGAAGCAGGAGAAGCGGCGGATGCTGTACCCCACTCTCGCCGTGCGCGGGGTCGGGTCGAACACGCCGGGGCTGGCCGGCGGGTATTTCGGCGGCGGGGTGAACGACGACATGCAGAACTTCGGCTCGCGGTTCAGCGTGGACCTCCAGGCGGTGTGGGAGGTCCAGAACCTCGGGTTCGGGAACAGGGCGCAGGTGCGGGAGCGGGAGGCGGACGGCCGGCGGGCCTTGTTGGAACTCCTCCGCACCCAGGACGTGGTCACGGCCGAGGTGGTTCAGGCCCAGGCCCAGGCCGTGCGGGCGGCGAGGCGGGTCAAGGCGGCGGAGGACGGCGTGGCGAATGCGGCAGCGACGGCCGAGAAGAACCTCCAGGGGTTGGGGCAGACGAAGCGGGCCGGGGAGCAACTGATCCTCGTCTTCCGCCCACAGGAGGCGGTGGCGGCGGTGGCCGCACTCGACCAGGCGTACCGGGACTACTACCAGGCGGTGGGCGACCACAACCGTGCCCAGTTCCGGCTCTACCGGGCGCTCGGCCACCCGGCCCAAGCCCTGTGCCAGGTCGGCCGTCCCGTCGAGACCCTGCCCGCGACCAGCGTGCCCGCCTTGCCGCTGTCTCAGCCGCGACCCGTTTCCGTGGACCCGCCGCCGTCAAGCGAGGGCCGAGCCTTCCCGCCCGTCCCAGCCAACCTAAAGCCGAATTAACCAAGCACTTGTCGCCCCCGCCCGGGGCTCGCGGTTCAATACCGGGAGGGAACGACGGCGTCGGGCGGGAGGCACGATGAACCCGATCACTGCGGCACTCAACCGCCCGGTCACCGTCATGGTGCTGGCGGTCGGCACCGTCTTCGCCGGGTGGCTGGCGTACTCGCGGATGAAGGTGGACATCTTCCCGGCCCTGAACCTGCCGGTCATCTATGTCGCCCAGCCGTACGGCGGCATGGACCCGCAGCAGATGGAGGGGCTGATCGCCAACTACTACGAGTACCACTTCCTCTACATCAACGGCATCCACCACGTCGAGTCGAAGAACGTCCAGGGCATGTCCCTGATGAAGCTGTACTTCCACCCCGGCACCGACATGGCCCAGGCGATGGGCGAGACGGTCGGGTACGTCAACCGGAGCCGGGCGTTCATGCCGCCGGGGACGGTCAACCCGTTCATCATGCGGTTCGACACCGGCAGCGTGCCGGTCGGCTACCTCGTCATGTCGAGCGAGACGCGGACCATCGCCGAGATCCAGGACAAGGCCCTGTTCCGCGTCCGCCCGATGTTCGCCGCCATCGAGGGGGTGAGTGCACCGCCGCCGTTCGGCGGCAGCCAGCGGACGGTCGTCGTCCGGGCCGACCCGGAGCGGCTGAAGGCGTACAACGTGTCGGCCGACGACGTGGTGAAGAAGCTCACCGAGGGGAACACCATCGCCCCCTCCGGGCAGATCCGGGACGCCACCCGGATGCCGCTGGTCCCGAGCAACGCGATGGTGGTGAAGCCCGAGGAACTTGGGACCATCGAGGTGAAGCCCGGCGTGTTCCTGCGGGACGTGGTGAGGCACGACCCCGTCACCAACCGCCCGCTGATCGACGACGCGAGCGACATCCCGACCGGGTACGCCCTGGTGAACGGCAAGCGGGCGGTCTACATCCTTGTCACCAAGCGGGCCAACGCCTCGACGCTCGACGTGGTGAACAACGTGAAGGCCAACCTGCCGAAGATGCAGGCCGAGCTGCCGGACGACATCAAGGTGAGCTTCGAGTTCGACCAGTCCCCCTACGTCACCAACTCGATGAAGGGGGTGGCGTTCGAGGGCGCGCTCGCCGCCGGGCTGGTCGGGCTCATGGTGCTCCTCTTCCTCCGCGACTGGCGGAGCGTCGTCGTCGTGGTACTGAACATCCCGTTCGCCCTGATCGCGGCCCTGGTCGCCCTGTGGCTTACGGGGCAGACGATCAACCTGATGACCCTCGGCGGGCTGGCGTTGGCCGTCGGCATCCTCGTGGACGAGTCCACGGTGGCCGTCGAGAACGTCCACGTCCAGATGGAGAAGACGCCCTCCGTGGCCCTCGCGGCGTGGCGGGGCGTAACCGAAACCGCCGTGCCACGGCTCCTCGCCATGCTCTGCATCCTGGCGGTGTTTATCCCGTCGTTCGTCATGGAGGGGGCGGCCCGCGGGCTGTTTCTGCCGCTGGCCCTGGCGGTCGGGTTCTCGATGGTCGCCAGCTACGTCCTGTCCAGCACGTTCGTCCCGGTCCTGTGCGTCTGGCTGCTGAAGAACAAGCACCACGGCCACGGGCCGGTCGAACACGCTCGACCCGGCTGGTACGGCCGCTCGATCGGGCTGCTGGCCCGCGCGCGGTGGCTTCTGGTGCCGGCCTACCTCGCCCTGGCGATGGCGGTCGTGCTGGTGGTCGGCCCGCGACTCGGGACCGAGATTTTCCCGCAGGTCGACGCCGGCTCGTTCCAACTCCGCGTCCGAGCCCCGACCGGCACCCGGATCGAGGAGACCGAGGCGATCACCCAGGAAGCCCTCCGGTACGTCGGCGAGGAAGTGAACGCGATGGGGGGTGAGGTGGACATCTCCCTCGGGTACGTCGGCGTCGTGGCGTCGAGCTACCCGATCAACGCCGTCTACCTCTGGATGGGCGGGCCGCACGAATCCGCCGTGCGGGTGCAACTCAGACACGGCTCGGTGCGGGTGGACGAGTTGAAGGCCCGGCTGCGGGACAAGCTCCCCGCGCACCTGCAAGCGTGGACGGCGGCCCGCTGGAAGCAGCCCCGGTTCGCGGTGCCGGACGCCGTGGCCGACCGGCGGGCCAAGGAGTTGCGCGTCTCGTTCGAGCCGGCCGACATCGTGAACGAGGTGATGAGCTTCGGCTCGCCGACGCCGGTCGAGGTCCAGGTGGCCGGGTCGAACGTCGCGGCCAACCGGGCCTACGCCGAGAAGCTGGCCGTCGAGTTGAACAAGGTGCCGGCCCTGAAAGACCTCCAGTTCGCCCAGCCGCTCGACTACCCCACGGTGGAGGTGCTGGTAGACCGGGAGAAGGTCGCCGCCAGCGGCGGAACGGCCGCCGATGTCGCGCGGGCCGTCACCCCGTTCACCTCGTCCAGCCGGTTCACGGTGCCGAACTACTGGCGCGACCCGGCCAGCGGGGTCGGCTATCAGGTGCAGGTGGAGGTGCCGTTCACGCTGGTCAGCACGCCGAAGGACTTGGAACTGGTGCCGGTCACCTCGAACGGCCACGGCTCGGTCTACGTGCGGGACGTGGGGACGGTAAAGGAAGGGACCATGCCGGGCGAGATCGACCGCTACAACATGAAGCGGATCGTGAGCCTGACCGGGAACCTCCAGGGGGCCGACCTCGGCACGGTGGCCGAGCAGGTGGACGCGGCTCTGAAAGCCGCCGGTGACCCGCCGAAGGGCGTTTCGGTGGACGTGCGCGGGCAGATCACCCCGTTCCGCGAGCTGTTCCGGGGGCTGGTGTTCGGGCTGGCGGTGGCCGTCGTCGTCATCGCCCTGATGCTCACGGCGTATTTCCAGTCGATCCGGCTCGCCTTGGTCGCGGTGGCCCCGGTGCCGGCGGTGCTGGCCGGGGTCGCGGCCTCGCTGTACGCCACCGGGTCGACGCTCAACCTGCAGTCGTTCATGGGTGCGATCATGGCCGTGGGCGTGGCGACGGCGAACGCCATCCTCCTCGTCACCTTCGCGGAGCGGGCTCGGGTCGGCGGGATGTCGGCCCGTGACGCCGGTGTCGAAGGGGCGAAGGGGCGGGTGCGGCCGATCCTGATGACGAGTGCGGCCATGATCGCCGGGATGGTCCCGATGGCCCTCGGCCTCGGCGAGGGCGGCGACCAGACCGCCCCGCTCGCCCGGGCCGTCATCGGCGGGCTGGCCGCAGCCACGCTGACGACGCTCCTGATCCTGCCCGCCGTGTTCGCCCTGGCAATGGGCTGCTCCCCGGCCCGATCCCCGTCCCTCAGCCCGTTCAACCCCCAGAGCCGCCACCACGTCCCCGACGCCCAGGAGTCACACCATGCGGGCTAACCGCGTCATCGCCCTCGGGCTGGCGGCCGTCCTGTCGGCGACGGGGTGCACCAAGCCGTCGGCCGCCCCGACGGCGTCGGCCCCGGCGAGCCCACCCGCCGTGTCCGTGATGAAGCCGGAGAAACGACCCGTGACGCGGGTCGTCGAACAGCCGGGCAGCGTCCAGGCGTTCGAGGAGACGGTGCTGTACCCGAAGATCCCGGGCTACGTCCGCGTGATCTCCTCGGACCCGGCGAAGGCCACGCGGCAGGCCCACGACCGCTTCATCGACATCGGCAGCCGGGTGAAGGCCGAGCAGGTGCTGGCCGAGTTAACCGTGCCGGAGATGGACGAGGAGTTCAAGCAGAAGGAGGCACTAGTCCGGCAGGCCGAGGCGGAAGTGGCCCAGGCCAAGAAGGCGATGTCCGCTTCAGACGCGGCGGTCGTCGCGGCCAAATCCTACGTGACGGAAACGAAGGCCGGCCTCGGCCGCACCCAGGCACTGTACGAACGGTGGAAGTCGGAGTCGGAGCGGGTGACGCGGCTGGTGACCGGCGGCGTGATCGACGCCCAGACGAAGGACGAGACGCTGAACCAGTTCAAGGCGGCGGAGGCGACCCGGGCGGAGGCGACGGCCAAGGTCGCGTCGTCCGACGCGGCGGTGGCGAAGGCCGAGGCCGACCGGGACAAGTCGGCGGCCGACGTGGTCGCGGCCGAGGCCCGGCTGGACGTGGCGAGGGCCGGCGTGCGGCGGGTCGCCGCCCTCCTGGCCTACACCCGCGTGAAGGCTCCGTACGACGGTGTGGTCACCCGCCGCACGGTGAACACCGGCGACTACGTCACGGCGGACGGGAGGCACGGGCTGTTCGCGGTCGCCAAGATCGACCCCGTGCGGGTGGTGGTAAACGTCCCGGAGAACGACGCGGGGCTGGTCGACGACGGCCAGTCGGTGCGGGTGACGCTCCCGACGACGGCCGGCTCACCCGCCGTGGGCAAGGTGGTCCGCACCTCATGGTCGCTGGAGCCGGGGTCGCGGACGCTCCGAACCGAAGTGGATTTGCCGAACCCGGACGGCAAGCTGCGGCCGGGCATGTACGTCTCGGCCAAGCTAACGGTCGAGATGCCACCGGAGTGGTCCGTTCCCGCCGCGGCCATCGGGAAGGTCAACGACGAGCCGGTGATGTACCTGGCCGACGGGGGCAAGGCGGTGCGGGTGGTCGTGCAACTCCACCGGGGCGACGCCCAGTACACCCAGATCCTCCGCTACCGCCGGCCGAACGCCGCGGAGTGGACCGCCGTCACGGGGGAGGAGCGCGTCGCCAGTCCCGCGGGCGCAGTTTCCGACGGGCAGGCGTTGCCGTAGGCGTCGGCCCGGCAGCGAACGAGTCGTTGAAGGGGCCGCCCGACCCCGAGCGCGACGTTAAGCCGCCTACAATACCCCTCGTGACGCAGTCGAATGTCGTAGATGACGGTGCCGTCGTGAACCCCGAGGACGTTCAACTCCCCCACCTGGACGCCTTCTCGAAGGCCGCCGAGTTGAGCAGTTTCACGGGGGCGGCGAGGGCACTCGGCTTGACCCAAGCGGCGGTCAGCCAGCGTATTCACGCCCTCGAAAAGTCGCTCGGCACGAGCCTGTTCGACCGCAGGGGCGGGCGGGTCATGCTGACCGACGCCGGGCGGACGCTTTACGCCTACGCCCAGCGGATCACTGACCTGCACCGCGAGGCCCGCCAAGCAGTCACCGGCCACGAACCCTCGGTCGCCGGGGAACTGGAGATCGCCGCCAGTTCGATCCCCGGCGAATACCTACTCCCGGCCCTGCTGTCGGTGTTCGGCCGGAAGCACCCGCACGTCCGGGTCCGGGCCGCCGTTAGCGACAGCATGGCCGTCATTGGGCAGGTGGAGCGTGGAGAAGTCAGTGTCGGGCTGGTCGGGCGGAAGGCTGAAAGCCCGAACTTCGAGTTCAAGTACCTCACCAGCGACCGCATGGTGCTGGTAGCCCCGCCCAGCCACGTTCTGAGCATGAAGAAGACGGTCACGGTGGACGAACTCGCCGCCCACCCGCTCGTCTTACGAGAGGCCGGGTCCGGCCTGCGGCACTGCTTCGAGAAGTCGATGGACCGGGCCGGGCGGTCGCTGGCCGAACTCCGGGTAGCCCTCGAACTCGGCAGCAACGAGGCGATCAAGGAGGCCGTCCATCGGGGCGTCGGCGTCGCGGTCCTTTCCCTCCTCGCGGTACGCAAAGAGGTCGGGTCCGGCACCTTGCACGCCCTTGAGGTCGAGGGTATCCGCTGCGACCGGGACATGTTCGTGGTGCAGGACCGGAGGCGAGTGCCGCCCCTCACGACCCGGTTGTTCTTGAACTTCCTGGACGCCAACCCCATCGCCGATCTCGCCCCATAAGCACGGCTTATGGCCCTGTTCCGGGGTATCACCTGCCGTCTCTCACGCCTTCCGAGCCGCACGCCTATTGTGCGGGTGGACCGCCGTTCTCGGAGGGGCACGTTATGAGGCCGTGGTGGATCGTCGCAGGGTTTGCCACCTTGTTGCCACTGGTGTCGGCGGTGGCCGACCCGCCGAAGCACGAGAAGGCGTCGGGCCAGCCACTGAAGCACGAGAAGGAGGTCGAGGAACCCGGCCTGATGGTCAGCCGGTCGGAGGCCATGAAGAAAAACCCGGTGGCCGACCTCGGCGTGGCCCGGTATTGGGCGGTCGAGAAGGGTAAGGATGTGTGGTCGCTGCTGGTCGAGGTCAACGGGACGATCCCGCTGCACTTCCACCCGGACGGCGTTCACCGCATGTACATCCTCGAAGGCAAGCTGAAATGCACGGTCGACAAGGAGACGATGGAGATGGGGCCGGGGGACTACATGCTCATCCCGAAGGGCGTCCGGCACAAGTTCGAGAAGGTGGGCGAGGGCAAGGCGTACTTCGTCACGGTGGACACGCCGCCGATCAACCCGGCGAACAACGTGTGGCTCGAACCCGCCCCCAAGCCCTCGGACAAGAAGTGAGAACCCGACCGTGGAGAACGTGAACGAGATCAAAGACAAGATCAGGCAGCGGTTCATCAAGGTCGCCACCGACCCGACCGCCCCGCAACGGCACCCGCACGGCCCGGCCAGTGCGAAGAAGCTCGGCTACGACCCCGCCGAGATCGACGCCCTGCCCGCCGTCGTCACCGAGTCGTTCGCCGGGGTGGGCAACCCGCTCGGCCTGCACCCCGTTCGCCCCGGCGACACAGTGGTGGACATCGGCTGCGGGGCCGGGGTGGACACCGTTCTCGCTGCCCGCAAGGTCGGGCCGTCCGGTCGGGTGGTCGGCGTGGACATGACGCAGGAGATGGTGAGGAAGGCCGCCGACAACGCCGTGGCCGCTGGGGTGACGAACGCCGAGTTTCACCAGGGCGAGGCCGACCGCCTGCCGGTGGGCGACGGGACGGCGGACGTGGTGATCTCGAACGGCGTGCTCAACCTCTGCATCGACAAGCCGAAGGTGCTGGCCGAGGTCTACCGGGTTCTCCGTCCCGGTGGTCGGGTGCAGATGGCCGACATCCTGTTGGACGAGGCGGTGACGGACGAGCAGGTGGAGAAGAAGGGGGCGTGGTCGGACTGAATCGGTGGTGCGGTCAAGGGGCGGTCGCTCCTTCAGATGCTCGCCGACGCCGGGTTCACCGACGCCACGTTCCACGGCTGGACGGGCTACGTCACGTCGTCCACCACGCAGGGCGGGTTGGTCATGGCCCGCAAGCCGGACGGCGAACCTGCGGTCAGCGGCGACGGCCCGACCTGCACGGCCGAGGACCACGCCTGCCGGACGACGAAGGCGTTGTCGCTCTCCTACGGGTTGTTGAGCTACTTGGTGTTCTTCGGCACGTTCTTGTACGCCATCGGCTTCGTCGGCAACCTCGTCGTCCCCACGTCCATCGACTCCGGGGCGGTCGTGCCGGTGGGCGAGGCAGTGGTGGTGAACGTGCTGCTGCTCGGCCTGTTCGCCACCCAGCACAGCGTCATGGCCCGGCCGGCAGCGGTGGTGGACCCGGTTCTTGCCGCCGCACGTCGAGCGGAGCACCTACGTCTTGGCGTCAAGCCTGCTGCTGATCCTGCTGTTCTGGCAGTGGCGTCCGCTGCCGGAGGTGGTGTGGGAGGTCGGCAAGCCGCTCGCGGCCGGGCCGTGGGTGCTGTTCGGCGTCGGGTGGGTACTGGTACTGGTTTCCACCTTCCTGATCGACCACTTCGACCTGTTCGGACTGCGGCAGGTGGTCCTGTACGCCAGCGGCGAGTCGTATCGCCCGCCGCCGTTCCGCACCCCGGCTCTGTACGAGGTGGTGCGGCACCCGATCATGCTCGGCTTCCTGATCGCTTTCTGGGCTACCCCGACGATGACGTGGGGCCATCTACTGTTCGCGGGGATGACGACCGCTTACATCTTCGTCGGGGTGCTCTTGGAAGAGCGGGACTTGAAGAACGCCTTCGGCGGCACCTACGAGGAGTACCGACGGCGGGTAGGGATGATCGTCCCGCGGCGACGATCTTGAAGAGGCACTCACCGCGTCGCCGTTCCGGTTCACCTCCGATTCACCTCGGGTTCGCAGCGGCCGCTTCAAGCCCCACATCGGGGGTGCGCCGGCCGCGGAACCGCCTCACCGGCTGATCGGGTCTCACACGCTATCACGCAGACTCCGCTCCGATAAGGGCGACCCGATGCCGGCGGCCCACCGGCATTGGCGTCGGCACGGCCGGGGCTCCCATAGGCTTCAATCGAAACCTAATAAACCGAGATTCAACGACCCCCCTCCGGGGGGAGGTCGTTTTGGGGCAGGAGATCGCGCTCCGACTTCCGCACCCGACCCGATGTCCTACCCCGTGGCTTATGGTTTGAAGGTCCGTGTGGGGTGGGCATTCAGATCTGGGTTTCAAAAAGCACTTTTGGCGAGTGTTGTGCCCGAGCTGCGGAACGGGTACGGCGACGTGTCGTGGCGCAGCCCAGAGGGCTATCGAGTCGAAGTGACCGCGGAGCCAAACGCAGGAAACAACCGATGCGCTTTGGACCCTGTTTCGGGTCGCCACAGCCTGTCTGTCCGAAACAGGCGAAACGCCCCGCCATGGTCGCTGCTCAACGGCGGCGACGCGGACGCCGGTTTGGGATGATTCTCAACGGTCCTGCTGCCGGTTCACTATCCCTCGGTCTGATCGCTCCTCACAGTCCACTTATTCCGGGAGGGCCGTGACCTCGCACTGCGGGCTCCGTGCCTCGCCACCGAGCACTTCCCTGTTTCAGACCGAAGTGCGACTGCCAACCTACCATCCCTTCTGCTGAGCAGTTATCCTTTTACCCAACACCAACCTCAAATCGACCTTGCACCGTTTTGGAGACAGTATGCCCACAAGCCAACAAGAGGTTGATCTTTACGACTTGATCAGCCTGGCCGTGGTGACGGGAGTGGCGATTCGGGCCGTGAACAAGCTCGTCTCGGCGGAGCAGACGATGCTGGACGAGAAAACCGAGTCGGGGCCGGGGAAAGTCATGCCGCCGACGTTCAGCGACCGGCAGTATGCCTGGGAGGATCGTGAGCGGGCGGTCATCACGCTGGACACCGTGCCCAGCCACGCCAACCGCCAGGAAGTGCTCTTGGGCGAAGCAGCGGTGACGCTCAAGTTGCCCGTACTTCGCCTTCGTTTCCGCGAGCCGGATCAGGACATCACCGCCTTCCAGGCGTCGCACCGGGCCTACGATGCCCTGTTCCGTGATGCAGTCATCTCTGGCCGGCCCTTCCGGGCTCCGCTCCGGGCACCGGCCCCGCCTGACACGCCAACTACCAGCGACGCCGCACAGGTCGTCACGGCGACCTCGGAGGCGACGACCAAGCCCGCGAAGGGAGCAGCGAAGCCGAAGGGCCGGCAGGCCGCTGCACGCGGGAACGCCGTGGCGCAGATCGAGGCTTCCTCGGAGGGCACCGAGCTGGAACGGGCGGCCCTGGACTACGCAACCCCGCTGTACCAACTCGCCCCGCATTGCCTGATCTACGGGTGCTGGGACTCGACCGGGGCGGCTGGCGGGCTGGGGGCGAAGTTCGCCAGGGCGGTCGAGTCGCGGGTGACCGGGCACGGAGCACGGCTCCTGCAAGGAACGCGGGGGAAGCTCGACGCGGCCAGGCTCCCCAGCTTCCCAACGTACCACGACCGCAACACCCTCTCCTGGACGACGAACGCGGCGGACGCCTTCGAGAAGGAGGGCGAGCCACGCCCGTTCCCACTCGGCGACAGGCTGTCGGAGGTGAACCACAGCAGCGTGACCCCGGACGTGAACGACGACAAGACGAAGAAGCCGCTGGCCGGGGGCGTGACCATTGACTTCGCCGTGCAGCGGTGGGTTCTCTCCCTGCCCGTCCTCCGCACGCTGTGCTTCCCGTCCAAGAAGGGAGAGGCAGCCAACGACAAACGCGACCAAGCCGGCCGTACCGTCCTTGCCTTGCTCGCCCTGTGTGGGCTCTCCCGCCTCTGGGATAAGGGCATGTGGTTCCGCTCCGGCTGTACCCTCGACTTCACCCAGGAGCCCCAGATCGAGGTCGTTCACGGTCGTGGCAAGCCGCCCACCCGCCTGACACCCACGACGGAGCAGATCGACCGGGCGTATCTCAAGGCCGTGGCTGCGGCCGAAGATCACGGGCTGAAGATGCGGGCGGGCATGATCGACCTGGAGCCGGCAGCCAACCTCCGCGAGGCGTACCGGCTGTCGCGGGCCGGCGTCCTGTCAGACGGGGCGGACGCGGATGCGGTGGAGTGAAGCCATGCCCACCACAAGTCCACCGGCCCCGGCTGCGTCGATCGCGTTCTCGTTCCTCGGCGGCATCTACTCGGCCGCGTCGCGGACGGGGAAGCGGTACGAGCAGGAGTGGCCGCCGCACTTTGATCGAGCGTTCATGGCGATGGTGTCGTCTCTCTACCGCTGGACGCGGAACCCGACTGACGCGGGTTTCGTGGAAGAACGGGCGGCACTCCTTGCTTTGGAGCAGCTCCCCGCCCCGGCGATCCACGTCCCGCCTGCTTGCCCGGTGAGTCTCCCGGTTCGGCCGGCGAACGCCTGGGAGGCCGAGCAGCCGGTTGCGGTCTACGTCCGCCGCAACCACGTTCAGGGTATGAGCGGTACGGGAGCAGGGAGGCTACTGCCGTGGAGCCAGCGGGGCAAGGTCGCCCGTTACTTCCCCGGTATGCTCTTAAACCCCGAACAGGCGTCGGGCTCGGACCTGTTCGCACCACCGCCCGAAGTCCACTTCGTCTGGTTCGACGAGGCCGCCCAGCGGCTCCTCGCAGTTGCCGACCCGCTCTCCAGGGTGCTTGCCAACGTCACCTACCTCGGCACCTCGCGGTCATTGGTGTCGGCGGACATCTGCTACACCCCGCCGGCCCCGAACCTGCGGCCTCTCCGCTCGGACGAGCGGCCCACCCCGTCAGACATCTCCGTTCGCGTGCCGACGGAGGGCCGGTTGGTGGCGTTGGAGGATCACTACGAGCGGCGGAAGCGATCCGAGGTGCCCCCGGTCGGTGAGGTCCGCCGATACCGGCCGTGCGAGCCGGCGACTGACCATCCCCCGCCACCCTGCGAATCCACATTCGGCGACGTGTTCCCCTTCCGCCTCGAAGGCCGCGACTGGCTGCACCTGACGCGCACGCTGAGAGTCACCGGCGGGTTCCGCGAGGCCGTGCTGTCGCGGGCCGGGGAGAAGGGTCGGGCTGCGGTCGTGTGCGGCCACGGCGACGACCCGAACGAGCGACCCGACCACCTCGCCTGGGTGCCGCTGGCGAACGTCGGGTACGAACGTGCGACGGGACGGATCATGGGGATCGGCGTTGTCCTCCCCCGTTCGGTTGTTCACGGCACAGACGGTCGGCCCCAGGCTCTCGCGGCACTCGCCGCCCTGCGAACGTCCCCGGACGAGGCCGCCGTTCCGCTCCGCCTGGGTGACTTGGGGTGCCCCTCCATCCGACCGGCGACTGTTGGTGCCGGGCCTGCCTCACTGGACACGCGGCGGTACACCGAGCCGAGCCGCTTCTGGGCGTCCGTTACCCCGTTCGTCTCGGAGTTCCTCCGCACCCGCGACAACCACGACGCGAGGCGGCTCGTCCGCCGGGCCTGTCGGGCGGTCGGTCTTCCTGACCCTGTGGACTGCACCCTGACCGGCGTCAGCCCGGTTCGCGGCGTCCCGCCGTCGGATCACTTCCTGACCCGGCGAGAGGCGGATGACCCGGCATGCGGGTGCCGTCACGTCATACTCGACTTCGGGCAGCCGGTTCGGGGGCCGGTACTGATCGGCCGCTACCGCTACTTCGGCATGGGGCTGTGCCTCCCCAGGAAGCACTGGTATCCGGGGAGCGACGCATGAGCCCCGCAACGACCGCTGGCGCACCCCGGCCGCTCTCTCTCGACGACTTCGATGCCCTTGTCTGGCACCTGACGGGCGGGCGGAAGCCATTTCCCTGGCAGCGGGCTCTGTCTGAACTGGTGCTGAACCAGGGTTGGGGATCGGTCGGGACAATCACGGTTCCGACGGGGTGCGGCAAGACGATGGTGCTGGCGGTACAGGCGTTCTGCCTGGCGGCCCACGCCCACCTGAAGGCCGGCGACCCGTCCCGTCCGCCGCTCCGCATGTTCTTCGTGGTTGACCGGCGGGTCGTGGTTGACGACTCCGCCCGGCTGGCCTGTCGGATCGCGTCACTCGTGAACCAGCCCGCCCCTCCCGAAGCCCTCCAGCCCCTCGCAGACCGTCTCCGGCTACTGGGTGGGCGGCAGCCACTGTCCGCTGTCACCCTGCGGGGCGGGCTGCCGGCGGACGACACCTGGCTGCTGGAACCGCACCAGCCGGCCCTGATCGTCTCGACCGTCGATCAGGTCGGATCGAAGTTGCTGTTCCGAGCCTACCGGGCGTCCGACCGTGCCGCCCCGATCCACGCGGGGCTGGCGGGCCGGTCGTCGCTGGTCGTGCTGGACGAGGCGCACCTGTCCCGGCCCTTCTCGCAGACCATCGGTGCCTGCCGCCGGGCCGGGGCCGACCTGCACGTCGTGACGATGACGGCGACGCCACCGCCCGGTGCGGCGGCTCCGTTTGGGCTAACAAAGGCCGACGAGAATCCAGACGGACCCCTGGGGCCTCGACTTCATTCGAGCAAGATCGCCAAGCTGGTCGAGATCAGCAGTTGCTACGATCCCGACATTGACCGGGAGCGAGTGACTGCCTCCATCGCACGGCACGCCGTGGACGCCACCCGCTCGACGGACGTTCGCATCGTCGGCGTCATGGTCAACACCGTCGCTCGTGCCCGCCGGGTGTTTCAACACGTCCGCGAAGCACTTGGTGACGAGGCCCACGTCCTGCTCGTCACCGGCCGCATCCGCCCGTTCGACCGCGACCAGCTTCTCGAAGCCTGGCTGCCCTACGTGCGAGCGGACTTGAGCCGCCCGCCTCCGCCCGACGACAAGCCCGTCGTCCTTGTGTCCACGCAGACGCTGGAGGCCGGGGCGGACGTGGACTTTGATCACCTTGTTACGGAGTCCGCACCGCTGGACGCCCTTCGGCAACGGTTCGGGCGGCTCGACCGCCTGGGCCGGCGTCATTCGGTCAAACTGCCGACGAGCGGCGTGATTGTCTACCTTCAACCACCGGCTCAAGACAAGCGGCCGAAGGGACGGGAGAAGGCGTGGGACGACCTGATCTACGGTGAGGCCACGACGAAAGCCTGGAAGCAGCTTTGGAAGTGGGGCAAGCCACCCCGCAAGGGGCAGGACGAGTTGAAGCGGGTGGACTTCGGGCTCCAGACGATGAAGGGGTTGGTGGAGAAGTTGTTGGCGGACTCCCCGGAGAAGTACAGCGAGGCGTGTGCCCCCACGTCGGCGGCCCCTACTTTATTCCCCGCTCACCTCGACGCGTGGTCGGCGACCTCGATCCGCCCGGCCGCCGACCCAGACCCGGCCGTCTTCCTCCACGGTGCTCAGGCTGGCCCACCCGACGTGTACATCGTCTGGCGGAACTGGCCGAACAGGTTCAAGGACGTGAACCCTCGTAGCACGGCGGAGGCGGAACCCGTGCTGAGGGCCGCGGCCGCAGAACTCGGCTGGCTTCCACCGGCCACCGGCGAAACCCTGGCGGTGCCCATCGGTGCCGCGAAGGCGTGGCTGAAGAACGGTGAAGGCACGGGGCCAGAAGTCACCGACCTGGAAGGGCAAGCTCCAAGGACTGAAGCAGCGGAGCGGAGAACGTCACGCGGCGTCCGCCCGGCCGTCCTGGGTCGTCCAGGCGAATGGCGACTTGGGGTGGCAGACGACGTGCGCCCGGGAGACACTATCGTGGTTCCCGGCGGGTACGGTGGGGCCGACCGCTACGGCTGGGATCCGACCACAGAAGAGCCGGTGGCAGACATCTCGGCGGAGTGTTCGGGAGGGTACAGGAGCCGCCCGGCCGCCTGGCTGCCGCCGTCCGCGTCCGACGACGAGGAGATGTCCCGCTCTGCCATCCGGGCCGCCGCCGTGGCGAGGCTCGGCCAACAGGCGACGGGTTGGGTCCGGGAGGCCCGCATCTGCTACCGGGCCGAGTTGCTTGGCGGCGGCATTCTGGTCTTGTCCCGACGGCGGGTGCCGCCCGGCGAGATCACGGCCGTCGAGGCAGAGCGCGTCGAGCTTGGCGACCCTGACGCCCTCTCGTTCGTCGGCCACGAGATCACCCTGGACATCCACTCTCGTGGGGTCGAGGGGCGTGTCGAGCGGTTCGCTCAGCTTTGCGGCCTCGCGGCCGACGAGGTTCAAGACCTCAAACTCACCGCACTGCTCCACGACCTGGGCAAGGCCGACGGTCGCTTCCAGTCGATGCTCCACGGCGGGGAGATTGCCTTCGCCGATGCCCGGCTGCGGGGCGTGCTGCTCGCAAAGTCCCGCGAGGAAGCTGAGGAACGCGAGCCCCTCCGTGATGGAGAGGCGGTGCGTGTCTGGCCCCGCGGCCTGCGTCACGAGTACGTCTCGGCGCAACTGCTCCTCGCCAACCCGACCGCGTGGCGACACCTCGCTTCTGACCCGGAGCGCGTGTTGTGGCTGACGGGAACGCACCACGGGCAGGGTCGGCCGTGGTGGCCGGACTTCCGTGACGAGCATCCGCCGGCAGTCACCGTGCCCGCGACCTGGGTGCGTGGCAGCCCGACGTTTCAGCTCACGACCGCCGACCGTGTCGCCCTGGACCTGCGGCGGCCTGTTCTGGGCTGGTCCGAGTTGATGGATCGGATGCTGCGACGGTACGGTTGGTGGCGGCTGGCGACCTACGAGGCGGTTCTGCGGCTGGCCGATCATCGGCAGTCCGAGGCGGAGGGCGGCAGATGACCCCAGACGTAGCCCGACTCTTGTCCGGCGAGATGCCCTATGGCGACCGGGGCCAGTGTCGTGACCCCGACCTGATCTTGAGCGGCGTCCCGACGGACAGCGTGCTGGGCCTTTTGTGTGCCGCTGGCACGCTACGTGTGCTCGACGCGGCTTGGCCGTCTCACGATGTCCGCATGGCGTGGCGGCGGTGCTCGGGGGCCTGGCGGCCATGTCTCTGGGCGTCTGCTGGAAAACTACACGGGACGGAAGCCGAGAAGCGGGAGGCCGTTGTTGACGCCCTTTGGGATCACCTGTCCCGTCCCGACGCCCCGTGGCTCAACGTCGCGGATGACCCGCTAATGACTGCTAATGAGTTCGCGGCCGCGATCGAAAGGCTTCCGTCCCTCGCCGAGCACGACGGCCGCCAGTCCGCCGAGTGGCTCCCTGCCCTCGGGTGTGAACATCCGCAGCTAGACAAGGATAAAGGCGTTTGCATTAGCGATTCCGATCTGAGCATGATGCGGGATGCTGGTCGCCAAAAGATGCTGCAAAACATGAGGAAGCTCTCGGCCCCAGATTGCTGCACCAAACTGCATCTCCACGCCGCTCTATTTGCCGGTTGGAGTTACACCGACCCAAAGCCTTACCTCCGACTCGATCCGAGGGATGACCGTTCAGCGGCAGCGTACCAAGCCTTCGATCCGCAGGACCGAGAAGGCAAGAAGGCGATGTCCCCGATCACGACCGTTCGGGGGGCGAACCGCCTCGCGGCAGAGGCATTCCCTTTGTTCCCGACTGCTCCGCTGCGGGCCAGGTTGGCGACAACGGGATTCGCTTACAGGCGGGGAGAAGTCGCGTTGCGATTCCCGCTCTGGGTTGATCCGATCACCTGCACGGCACTGAAGTGGCTCCTCCGCCATCCAGAGATGACCGCGGACAACCCAGATCGAGCCGGCTTGGCAGCGGTAGGGGTTCAGACCGTGCTTCAGTCGGTACGGAATCAGACTGATAAGGGATCCCGGTCATTTTTGCCCGCCGCCCCACTCCTTTAGCAACGGGTAGCCGATCTGTGCGGAGGGGGTCAGTCGGCCGACCGGACGAAGCCCGTTGGAGACATCTCCGGTGTTCGCCCTGGCAGATTTGCTGTGGACCGGGTGCGACCGCTGGTAACCGGCATCGGACCCGATACCACGGGCCGAGATGCCGCTTCTACGTCGCTGGAGCACCACCTCAGATGGCGACTTTGCAGGCTCACCCGTCCGAAATACTGTCTTCAGTCCTCGCTTCCGGGAGAGTGTCGAACCTCAGCAACTCCGCGGGAGCGACACCGAGCCCCTTGGCGATGAGGCAGATGTTGTCGAGGCTCACGTTCCGCTCCCCCCGCTCGATGCTCCCGAAGTAGCTGCGGTCGATCTGGATCTCGTGGGCGAACGCCTCCTGCGACACGCCCTTCTCCTTGCGGAGCTGACGCACCCGCCGCCCGAACAGCACCTTCACGTCCTCATCGGCCATCCCCTGACTTTGGTCGTTTGCATTCTTCAACTCCACGGCTTATAACATCACGGACTTTATCTCCCTTTCGACCGCCGTTGGTCACTCCGACCCCGGCAGAACGAGATCCGATGATGTCCGACGCCCCGGCCCCGACAGCGCAGTTTTGGTTGCAGACCGGCGAGGTGCCCGGCGGCCCGTTCACCGTCGCCCAGGTGCATGCCGAACTGGCCGCCGGCCGGGCGACCTGGCAGACACCCGCCTGCCCGGTCGGCGGGTCGGCCTGGCTCCCCCTTGTCCAGACACCGGGAATCGGACCAGCGGTGAAGGTGCCCGAGGGCGAGGCGAATGCCGCCCCGCCACCCGCGACGACACCGCCGAGCGGAACAGTGGCCACCACAGTTGTCGCGGATCCGTCGCCGGAAGCCACGCCCGTCCCGGTCCCCGCGGCCCCGTCGGCAGACGAATCCCGGCTCGCACTGGCGGTCGGGGCGGGCATGCTGGTGGCCGCCGTCGCCCTCGTCGGGGCGGTCGCGTACGGGGTCTATGAGTGGGTCCGACCGCTGACCGCGACCGAGGTGTGCGAACGGGCGGACAAGGCCAAGACGGCGACCGAAGCGAAGCGGTACGCGACCCCGCGGATGCACCCGCTCATCGACGCCATGTTCGCCGGCAAGACGGGCTCCGACCCGAACGACACGTCCGAGTGGACCGGCGAGGTCGACGGCCCGCGGCCGGACACCAAGCTGGTCGGGATGCGGGGGACGACGTTCGTGCCCGAAGCCGGCCGGCGGGTGCGGGTCGAGGGGCACGTCGTCATGGTCCGGTCCGACGGGTGGAAGGCGGACGACATGGTCATCACCGGCGTCGAGGGGGCGTCGCTGTCCGGCCCGGTGTCCCTGGTCGACGAGCAACGTCGGGCCACCTCGGCGTCGGCCCCGCCGGGCCTCAAGCCCGGCGAGTGGCCGCTCAAGAAGTCCGACATCCCGCCGAGCCTGCTGAAGCCCACCCCGAAGCCCTGGTACGACTGGATCGACCCGCGGAAGAACAAGCTCGTGTTGTACGGCCTCCTCCTCGCCGCCGCGTCCGCCATCGGGGCCGCGTGGAAGTGGCTCACCGGGTCGGGCGAGAAGAATCAGACGCGTCCCACCTGACCGGCGTGCCCGACCACCTGATAGCTAAAAACGAGAGACCGTGCGAGCGGTGCGCCGCCGACCGTGGTGACCGTCACCCCGCACCGCAGTTCCCAAGAAGGGAATCGCGGTGCGGGGTGTCGTCACTCACCGGGACACGGCCACGGCAGCCGGGGCGAGGTCCGGGAACTCCCGGGCCACGGACGCGATCGCGTCCCGAAGTCGGTCCGCGAACGCGTTGCCGGCCAGCGTGCGGCGGACCGCCTCGATCTCGGGTTCGGCTAGGTCCGCCGGCACGCGGATGGTGAGGTGCAATTCGTCGATCAGGACGGTGTCGCCCATCGGCTCCTCCATCGGCGCAGGACAAACGACACCCGGGGTCAGCCCCCGATCGCGCTCATCACGCCCAGCACGACGAGCCGGGCTACCAGCGAGGTGGCCGCGAGGTAGCCGAACAGGACGGTTGCCCGATCGGCACCGAGCCCGAGGCCGCCGAACGCGGCGACGGCCCAGACCACCAGCCCGGCGGCGTAGCCGAACGGGAACGGGACGAACGAGGCCAGAGCCGCAAGGCCGATGGCCGCGGTCGCCGTGCCGTCGTGGTCCGGCGACGCGGCCGGGGACGGGTCTCCCAGCGTGCTGTGGCACAGCGACGCGGACACGAACCAGCATGCGGCGGACAGGCCGACGAAGATCGCCAGGGCGAGCAGGTACACCATGACGGGGGCTCCGGGTGGGTGAGTGAGGAAGTCAGCCGGCCAGAACGCCGGCCGCGAGGACGAACCACAGGAGTGCGAACAGCAGGAACACGGGCGGCTCAGTTCGGGATGGGGAGTTGAACGGGCGGAACCGAACGAGTCGGGAACCAGAGCCTCGGGTTCGGGTCCGCACGGGCTGACGCGCTCCGGCTGGAGCACTCGACCGGCCGAACGCGAACCCACAACTACGATTCCCGACCCGCCCGACGGCCGCCGGTGGCTCAGCCCCGGTCGCCGAGGCCGAAGAGCCCGGCCGAGCGGCGGACCCACCGGCCCACCTGCACGGCCACCGCGGTGGCCGCCGCACACGCCCCGCCGACGGCGGCCGAGACGGCGTGCGGGCACACGTAGCTGACGACCCCGACGGCCACCCCGACGCCGGCCCCGGTCAGCAGGATCTTCCGCAGCGGCAGGACCGCCGACAGGGTCCGGGCGGTCGTCACCACCGCGGCCGTCGCGGACCGGCACCGGCAGGCGACGGCCTCCCTGGCGGCCTTGCACTCCGCCTTCAGCCGGCCCCAGAACGCGGGCTTCGTCGGGGCGGGTTCGGTCACACGAGCGGCGGTCGCGGGCTCCGCGGCGGACGCCTGCGCGGGCGGGGCCAGGCCGGCGATCAGGGTGCGCAGCTCGGGGTTGGTGAGCAGCTCCAGGATCACGTCCTTGACGGCCTGGCGGGCACCGTCGCGGCACGCGTCGGCCACCGCCCCGGGCAGGCCCTCGGCCAGGGCGTCGATGATCGAGTCGAGGCGGTCGAGCTGGTCGCCGAGCTGCTTGCGGTGCGGGCGGCCGTTGGTGCTCGGGGTTGCGGTCGCGGTCATGGCGGTCTCCTTCGAGAAGGTGTTGGTGTCGGGTTCGGTGGTCGGTGGACGGTTACGATCGGGAGCGGTCGGGTCGGTGCGTCGGCGTGGTGCCCGGCCCGGTCCTGTACGCACCCCGGCTGTGACCCGCGGGCGGTAAGCCCCGGGGCTGGGTACGGGCGTTCGAGGGGATCGGGCCGGGGCGGATGGTCAGAGGTGTTCGAGCCGGGCCGCCCCGTCGCCCAGGGCGTCGGTGGCGGTCAGCACCTCGGCGGTCGCGGCGAGGACGGCGACGGCGGCTCGGGCGAGCGGCCCACCGGCGACGCCGAGCAGGCCGACGCCCAGCCCGAGCCCGGCCGCGGCCAGGAGCGTGCCGCGGCGCAGCAGCCACCAGCGGGTGACGAACACCCCGGCGGCGACGGCCGTGGACACGCTCGCACTCACAGCCGGCGGGTCGGCGGCGGGGGCTTCGTGCCGCGTCGGCGTGTGCCGACCGTGGCAGTCATCGTCCTCGTCGCGGCGGTCGTGCCACGGGTCGCGGGGGCGGCCCCAGCCGCCGCGGTCGTCATCGTCCTCGTCGTCCCAGCGGGACGCGGGCGTGCGCCGCTGCGGTGGTTCGGCCCGGTCGGCGACGACCGCCTGGACGACCTGCCGCACGGCGTCGCCCACGGCCCGGCCGAGTTCCCCGGCCACGGCCTGGCGGACCCGCTCCCGCAGCCCGGCGAGCGTTTCCGCCAGGCCGCTCAGTTGCGCCTTCACGATCCCGGTCACGGCTGGCCCCCGGGTCCGAGGTTGAGGGCCTTGAGCCCGGCGTACACGCTCGCCAGGGCCTTCTTCTCCTTCTTCTGGTGCTTCAGGGTCGCCACCAGCCGCGACGCCGCGGCGAGGGCGTCGCCCAGGGCGGTGCGAAGCTCTTCCGCGGCGGCCAGCGGGTCGGCCGCGTCCGGCGGGTCGTGCCGCCCGTTGGGCGGGCTCCCGTTCGTTTCGTGTCTCACGATGATCCTCCTCTCGATGATTGGGGGGTTGTGGTCGGTGTCGGTGGTGCCGGGATCGGGGACCGGCCCGACCGCGAGGGCCGGGTCCAGTGCCACCGTCAGCAGGGTGGTGTCGTCGCCCTCGAACACGACCGGCTTGTCCGGGGTAAGGCGAGCGGTGCGGCACCCGAGCGCGAGCGCACGGAGCAACACTCGGCGGTCGATCGCGGCCCGGACGCCCGGTCCGGCCGCGGTCGAGCGGCGCAGCCACACCGCCTTGACCGTGCCGGCGGTCGCGTCCCCGGCCCGGACGCCGACCCCGTCGCGGTCGGCGGCGAGCGTGACCCGGCGGTGGTCGGCGTCGCCCCCGGGCAGGCCGGGCACCTTCTCAAGCAGGACGGCCGCGTCCCGTTCGGCGATGGTGACCGCCGTTGGGGCATGCCGCGGGATCGCACCAGCGACATCCGGGTAGCGGCCGGTGCGGTCGAGCGGCAGGAACACCCGCCACGGTCCCGCTGCCACGACCAGGTGATCAGCGGAGCGACCGACTCGGAACGCGGGTTCGGCGGCCAGCTCGCGGGAGCCGAACACCGGCACCGCCGGCACGAGCAGATCGTCCGCGAAGGGAAACGTGAACCCGCCGCGAAGAAGTGCCGTGCGGCCGTCGGAGGCGATCACCTGCCCGGCCGTGCCCTTGACCTGCACCCGGGTCAAAGCGAAACGCGTTGCGTCTTTGGCGGTGGTCCGCCCGCACTCGTGCAGGGCCGCCAGGAACGCCGCCGGGACGGTGTGCCAGTCGTCCGGCAGGTCCGGGAGCCGGTGCTGCTTCCCGGGCAGGACGGCGTCGAACGGGTGGCACATCGGGCCGCCGCGGTCGGCGAACCGGGCCTCGCCCGTGAGCTTCGGCCCGACGACCAGCTCAACGGCCTCGCTTCTGCTGTCTGCGGCGGCTTCGAGGACGGCCATCGGGACGACGAGCCGTTCGTCGCCGCCGGCCGTCGGGGCGGTGTACGCGAGAACCGCGTCGTCGGTCCTCGCCCACACGGTCAGCGTGCCGCTGCTTCCCTCGCACACGACGACGGGTGCCGGCCCGCGGGGGCGGCCGGACACGCACTTGCGGGCCAAGGCCGGGAACGCCCGGGACGGCCCGCGGGGGATCGAGATCACGTCGGTCCTCCGGTTCGGGATGAATTGGTCGGCGATCCGGTCAGTCAACCCGCCAACCGCCGTCGGCCAGCTCCTCGGCCGAGTCGAACGCCTCCCGCGGCAGGGCCAGGAAGGCGTCCAGGGTCGGGGGCAGCAGGAACAGGTTGCAGCGGTACACGGTCGCGTGCCGGCCGGTGAGCCGGGCGGTGCGGGCGTCGAACACCACCCCGAGTTCCTCCCCGGCGGCGGTGCGCCGCACCACCGGCAGGAACGGCCACTGGGGCCACAGGGCGGGGGTGCACAGGAACACCACGGTGCGGTCGCGGGAGCGGGCCACGCCGGTCATCAGGTCGGCCTCCACAATCAAGGGGAAATGGAAGCGAGCCGGGCCACACGGCCCGGCCCTTCGGGGGACGGAACATCGCTCACGCGGTCGCGGCCGGCTCGGCGGCCATCCGCTCGACCTTCCGCCGCAGCTCGTCGCGGGCGGCGGCCAGCTCGCGGTCGAGCTTCCCCTTCTCGTCGAGCAGGTACTCGGCGTACGCTTGCACCTTGAACTGCGTCGCCCGGATCTTCTCGGCCGCCCGCGTCAGCGTGTCCCCGCGGGTGTCGTCCCCGAACTGCGCCACGGCCTTGCGGTGTTCGTCGATCAGGGCGGCGAGGCCGGCGGCGACCGCGTCCCGGACCGAGCGGTCGCCCTCGGCCGTGCCCGCCGGGACGGGGAACCGCAGGATCTGACCGTTCAGCCGCCCGAGCATCGCCTGCACCTTATCCACGAACCCGGCGTGCCGCTCGGGCACGAAGTACACCCCGCCCTGGGGCCGCACCGGGAACAGGTCGGCGTGGCGGTCGAACAGCTTCTGGATCACCCGCGTCACGTCGGCCCCGCTCCGGGCGTCGGTGGCCCGGTCCAGCTCCTCCTGGGCCAGCGTCGCCAGCCCCGGCAGGTCGCACGTCACGGTGCCGGTCTTCTTGTCCAGGGTGAGGAGCGTCTCCAGGGTGTACTCGAAGCGGTCGCCGTCCCGGCTTTCGGCGGTGAACTGGAACTTCACGCCTGCCTCGTCCTCGGCCACCTGGCGGATGATGCGGCGGTCGCACAGTTTCTTGCACGCCCGGGTGAACGCGTGCTTGGGGGCCAGCTCGCGGGCGACGCCCGGGTCCAGCCCGGCGTCGGCCAGGGCGGCGACCAGGGCCGGGTGGGTGACGCTCACCCCGGGGCACGCCCACGAGATGACCTCGCCGAGCAGCGGGGTGCCGGCGGCGACGGGGAACGGGACCGCGGCGGTCGCGGTGGACATGGGAAGTACCTCCTGAAAGGATGCGGGTCGAAACGAACGTGAACCGGCCCGGTCGCGGCACGCCCGAAATCGAGTGAACCGGGACCGGGCCGGGGAAGTGGGGAAACGAACCTACAGGGAGAGCACCCGGCCAACGGCGTCGGAGTCGGGGGCGAGCGAGCGGACGGTGTGGACCTCGTCGCTGACCAGTGCGAGGTCGCCGGGCGGGTTGTCGATCACCAGGGTCACGAGCCGGGCCTGCGCCGCCCGCTTCCATTCCAAAAAGTGGTTTTTGACTTCGGCCGACAGCCGGCACCGGGCGTCGGTCACGAAGATCAGGTCGGTGACGCCCGTCGGGGCTTTAAGATCCCGGTACATCCGGGGCATCTCCCGCACGGGCACGTCGATGTCCGAGCCGCGGCCGATGAACGCCGACAGCCAGTCCGCGAGCTTCGACTCGTCCCACCGCCCCGGCAGCAGCGGGAGGAGCCGCTCGCCACTGTCGCCGCTGTACGCAACGAGCGCACACCACCGCCGCTGGTGCCGGGCCACCCAGGCGAGGGCGAGGGCCAACGCCTTGGCGGTGTGGATCTTCGCCCCCTCCATCGAGCCACTTTCGTCGAGTGCGACGACGACCGGCCCCTTGCCCACGCGCTCGACGGCGTGGTGCTCGCGGCACGCGGCCTGGTGTTCGGCGATCCGGCGTAAGGTGTCGAGTTCCAGTTCCGGGAGCGCGAGCCTGGCCAACTCGACTGGCAGGAGCCGGCCGATGTCGCCGCCCGGCTCGACGCCGACCACGTCGTCCAGCCCGTGCGTCGCCTTCAGCCGCTGCTTCGACTGCGCCACCCGGCGGAACCGGCCCGCGAGTTCGCAGATCCGCCGCAGGGCCGGGTCGGACCGGACCCGCCGGAACAGGGCAGCCACCGCCCGCGGGTCGTTCGATCCCGGTGACCCCGGCCCCATCCCGAGTGCCCCCGCCGCCTCGTGCAGTTCTGTCAACTCCCTCCCGGCCCCGGCCACCGCCCGGCCGACCGCCCGCAGGGTCGCCATCTCGTCGCCGAGTGCGTCTGCGGCCCCGGAGCCGCCGGCAGTTGCGACCCCCGCGTGGCCCCTCGCGTCCTCCTTCCTGAGCCGAGAAAACTGCTCGGCGAAGTGAGCCGCGGCGATCCCGGCGGCCGTGTCGTCGAGCCGGGTGGCAGCGTGCAGGGCGTGATACTCGGGCGTTTCGAGCAACTGGGCGACGAACTGGTGCCGGCGGCGGTCGGTGCAGGAGATGGTGAGCTTCGGGTCCGGGTCGAACGCGGCCGAGAAGAAGTCGGCGGCGGCGAGCGGGTCGGTGCCGGCCGTCTGGAGCCGCTCGCTCTCGGCCACCAGATCCCGGCCCCGCCGCAGCCCCCACGCGTCCACTTCGAGGGCCGTGGGGCTCGCGTCGGCCGGGGGGCCTTCCCCGGTCGGGGTCACGACGCCGGTTTCTCTCGGCGAGTCCGGCGGCTTGCCCTCCAGATCGAGCATCTTCAGCAGGTCTTTCGGGTCCATGCCTCCTCCAATTGATGGGAATGGTGTGTGTCACGGGCAGTACGGGAACAGCGGCGGGCGGTCGACGGCGTCGACGAAGTCGCCCCAGGCGAACGACCGGCCGAGCCCCCTCACCGAGGTCAGGTTCGGCTTCGCGTTCACCTCCAGGGCCAGTACCCGCTCCAGCAGCCGCGGGTGGTGCTGCCCGAGCCACAGGATCTCGGGCTTCTTCGACGCCGGGCAGAACCAGCACGAACTCTTCGGCGGCACCGGGAGCCCGGCGTCGCGGATGCTCCGCTCGCACGCGGCCCGGTCCATGCCCCAGTCCATGAGCGGGTAGAAGTAGGCGAAGAAGTCGCGGTCCAGCCGCTCCTCGCGGGACGGCTTGCGGTCGCCGCCTCCGGGCTTCGGCTTCGCCCACGTCAGGCGGTGGCCCTCGCCCACGTCGAGCCCCACCGCCTTAACCACCCCGGCGTACGTGCGGCGTTCCTCCGACGCGTCGAACCCGATCGCACGGACCACCCGCTTGCCCTTCGCCTCGGCGGGCGGGAAGCACCGCAGAATGTATGCGTCCTGGGGCTGTCGCTTCCACTTGGCCGAGCACGAACGCCCGCCGTACGCGAGTGACGGGAGCGTGCCGGTGTGCAGGCACTGGCCTTCGAGCGTCCGGTACGGGGCGGTCTTCGGCTCGTACCGCACGGTGACCACCGGCGGGTACTTCACCTCCTTCAGGTAGGACTGGATGACGGGCAGGTACTGGTACGTCTCCGGCTTCTCGCCGCCGGTGTCGGCGAACAGGATCAGGTCCGGGCGGATGTCGCGCTTAACGAACTCGACGAGCAGGGCGGTGCTGTTCACCCCCAGCCCGTACGCGACGACGAGCGGCCAGGCTGGGTGCGGACGCGGCGGGTCCATGACGATCTCCGTGTGGGTGTGGAAACGAAAAACCGAGTCCGCAGCGATCTGTTGCGGCGGACCCGGCAGTCGTCGGTTCGAGGGCGAGTTCAGACAGCTTCGATGGAGGCGAGTTTGAGCCGCTTGAGTTGCTCCTTCAGGTACGTCCGGGCCTTCTCGACGCGGCCGTTGCCCTTCAGAACGGCGAGCTGCTTGTCGATCTCGGCGAGCTTCGCGGCGGCCTTCGCCGCGTCGGCCAGGTTCCGCACGTCGGCCGCGGCCAGCACCTGCTCGACCTCCAACAGCAGTTGTGTGACCCGCATGCCGACCGGGTTGGCGACGCGGGCGATGACCTGGGCGGCCTTCTGCGGCTGCTCGTGCGGGTCGTCCCACAGGCAGTGCCGGGCCACCTCTAGGTGTTCGGGCTGCACCTCGTCGGCCCCGCACAGGTACGCGAACGCCTGCACCACGCCCACGGTCTTGAGCTGCCGCCGGTCGCCGGGCTGCACGCCCTCCTTCGTCAGCTCCTTGAGGGTCACTTCCATCGCCTCCTTCGCCTCGCCCGACCACGGCAGCGACAGGGCCTGCCGCCGGGCCTCCTCGACCTCGGCCGGGCTCACGCCGGTGGAGAGCTTCGGGGCGTGGTCGCGGGTCCACAGGAGCCGCTGTCGCCCGGCCTGCGAGCGGATCGGCGAGACCGACTTCCGCAGCAGGAAGCGGTCACTCAGGGCGGCGAGTTCCTTGCCGGTGTCGGGCGACGCCCACTCGTTACTCGCGGCGAGACAGAGCTTGAGCGGCACCGTCTTCGCCACGCCGTCGCCCGCGTCGTACACCCTCTCGTTGAGGATCTTGAGCAGGCAGTTGAGGATCGCCGACGAGCCCTTGAAGCACTCGTCGACGAACGCGTAGTCGGCCTCGGGCAGCTTCCCGGTGGTGACCCGCAGGTACTTGTCGGCCTTCAGTGCGGAGAGGCTCACCGGGCCGACGAGTTCTTCGAGGGTCGTGAACTTGGTGAGCAGGACCGAGAACCGGGTGCCGCCGGTCCACGCGAGGACGCTGTCGAGCAGGAGCGACTTGCCGCACCCGGGCGGGCCGACCAGCAGCACGTGCTCGTTGGCGATCAGGGCAGTGAGTACGACATCAACCTCGTCCTCGCGTTCGATCAGGGCGGACGCCAGTTCCTTGCGGGCGGCAGCGAACTTGTCGCGGACCGGGTGCGGGTCGGACGGCGGACGGTACGGTTTCATCCCAGGGCTCCATCACGTGTGTTGAACATGAAATGGTGAAACGGCAGCGGCCCCGTGGCACCGGGAGGGTGCATTCGGGGCCGCTCGGGACGGGGCCGCTGCTAAACGGCTCCCGTCAATTGTTGTGACGCATTTTCGACCGTTATTCAGGCATTCCAGGAGCTGGGGCGTTGCGAGAGCGAGCGGAGAAGTCGTCAACAGCGTGAGATCGGGTGCGATTGTCCCGGCTTTGGGGCTCTCGGTTCTAGCCTGATGGCGGTAGTTCACGCTACATTAACAGCCAATCCGCTGCGACATAACGAACGCCGGTTTGTGGGTCGCGTGCCGAGTCACCTCGGGCGGGACAGGGAACGCCCACCATGGACATCTTTGATTTTCGCCAGCAGCTTATTGGCAGCTACTCGGCGTACACCCGCAGTTTCCTCGCCGTCCGCGAACCCCGCCTGAGGGAGTTCGTGCGCGAGCAACTCGATGCCGGCGTCCTCTGGCCCGTGCCGCTCATCCAGTTGAACCCGTCGTTCGAGGCCGGCGAGGGCATCGACGACTTGGTCGCCCAAGGCGTACTCCACCCCGAGTGCCGCCACGTGTTCCGGGCGAAGTCCGAGGCCGACCCGCACGGCCGCCCGCTCCGCCTGCACCGGCACCAGTCGGAAGCCGTCAAGGTCGCCCGCACCGGATTTCCCTACGTCCTGACCACCGGCACCGGGTCCGGGAAGAGCCTGTCATACATCATCCCGGTCGTCGACCACGTGCTGCGGCACGGAACGGGCAAGGGAATCCGGGCCGTCATCGTCTACCCGATGAATGCCCTGGCCAACAGTCAGCTCGGCGAACTGGAGAAGTTCCTCTGCCTCGGCTACCCCGACCGCAAGGGGCCGGTCACCTTCGCCCGGTACACCGGGCAGGAGAAGGCCGAGGAGCGGGAGCGGATCCTAACCCGCCCGCCGGACATCCTGCTCACCAACTACGTGATGCTGGAGCTGATCCTCACCCGCCCCCGCGACCGCCAACTGGTGCGGGCGGCCCACGGCCTCCAGTTCCTCGTGTTCGACGAGTTGCACACGTACCGCGGCCGGCAGGGGGCGGACGTGGCCATGCTGATCCGCCGCGTCCGGGAGGCGACAGCCGCCTCGCGGCTCCAGTGCGTCGGCACCTCGGCCACCCTCAGCACCGAAGGCGGGCTGGAGGACCAGCGGCGTCGGGTGTCCGAGGTGGCCGGGCTGCTGTTCGGCACCGACGTGCGGCCGGAGCACGTGATCGGCGAAACCCTCCGCCGCGTCACCCCGGTGCCGGATCCGACCGACGCGGCGTTCCGGGCGGCGTTGTCGGCCCGCGTCCGGGACGAGGGGCGGAACGCCCCGACCGACCACGCCGGGTTCGCCGCCGACCCGCTGTCGGGGTGGATCGAGTCCACCTTCGGCGTGGCCCCGGCCGCCGGGGGCGGGAGGCTCGTGCGGGTCCGCCCGTCGGCCATCGGCGGCCCGACCGGGGCTGCCGCGAAACTGAGTGAACTGACTGAAATGCCAGTGAGCACCTGCACCGCCGCCATCCGGGCCGGGTTGCAGGCCAGTTACCTGTGCGACCCGCACCCGGAGACCGGCCGCCGGCCGTTCGCCTTCCGCCTGCACCAGTTCATCAGCCGCGGGGACAGCGTGTACGCGTCCCTGGAGCCCGAGGCCGACCGGCACCTGACCGTCCAGGGGCAGCGGTACGTCCCCGGCGACCGCGATCGTGCCCTGCTGCCGCTCGTCTTCTGCCGGGAGTGCGGGCAGGAGTATTACGCCGTCCGTCTGGCCGATGACGGGGACTTCGTCGTCCCCCGCGACCTCACCGACCGGAGTGAAGAAGGCGGCGAGCCGGGGTATCTGCACCTGAGTTCGCTACAGCCGTGGCCTGGCGACGACGAGGCCCAACTGCTGGACCGCATCCCGGACGACTGGGTAGAAGACCACCCCCGGCTCGGGGTGCGGGTGAAGAAGAGCCAGGAGAAGAACCTGCCGCGGCGGATGTGCGTTGCCGCCGACGGCCGGGTGGCCGGGGAGGGCGGCGGGCTGCTCGCCCACTTCGTCCCCAGCCCGTTCCGCTTCTGCCTGTGTTGCGGCGTGTCCTACAACGCCCGCCAGACCTCCGACTTCGGCAAGCTGACCGCCCTCGGGTCGGAGGGCCGCAGCACGGCCACCTCCATCCTCAGCCTCGCTGCCGTCCGGCAGCTGCGGGCGAGCGACCTGCCCGCGACCGCCCGCAAGCTGCTCAGCTTCACCGACAACCGACAGGACGCCTCGCTCCAGGCCGGGCACTTCAACGACTTCGTGGAGATCGGCCTGCTCCGCGGGGCGTTGTACGCCGCCGCCGCGAAGGCCGGGGCTGACGGGCTGCGGCACGACGTTCTCACCCAGCGGGTGTTCGACGCGTTGCGGCTCCCGGTCGCCGCGTACGCCAGCAACCCGGAGGTCAAGTTCCAGGCCAAGCAGGACACCGACAGGGCGTTGCGGGGCGTGCTCGGGTATCGCCTGTACCGCGACCTGAAGCGGGGCTGGCGGGTGACCTCGCCCAACCTGGAACAGTGCGGGCTGCTGGAGATCCGTTACCCCGCCCTCGACGAACTGTGTGCCGCGGACGACTTGTGGGAGGGCACGAACCCACACCTCCGGGCGGCCTCGGCCGACGACCGCAAGCGGCTGGCGAAGGTGCTCCTGGATCACATGCGGCGGGAGTTGGCCGTCAAGGTCGACTACCTCACTCCCGCATACCAGGAGTCGCTGGTGCAGCAGAGCAGCCAGCGGCTGATCGAGCCGTGGGCGATCGACGAGAATGAGACCGGGGCGATGGAGCACGCGTCCGTCGTGTTCCCCCGGTCGGTCACCGAGGGGGACTACCGGGGCCACGTGTACCTGTCCTGGCGGAGCGCGTTCGGCCAGTTCGCGGGCACCTTCTTCGGCACCGGCCGGCGGCTCACCCCGGACGACAAGCAGCAGGTGATCGCCGACCTGCTGCGACTGCTGGCCGTCGGCGGGGTGGTCGAAGAAGTTCAACCCCGGCGGACCCCTGACGACGTGCCGGGTTACCAGATCGTGGCCGACGCCATGCTGTGGGTGGCCGGCGACGGCACCAAACCGTTCCACGATCTGATCCGTGTCCGCCGGGCGTCGAACGAGACCGGCCGGACGAACCCGTTTTTCGTCGACTTCTACCGCACGACGGCCAACACGCTTCTCGGCATGACCGCCCGCGAGCACACCGCCCAAGTGCCGTACGCCGAGCGGGAGGACCGAGAACAGAAGTTCCGGGCCGGCGATCTGCCCGTCTTGTACTGTTCGCCGACCATGGAACTGGGGATCGACATCGCCGACCTGAACGTCGTCGGCCTGCGGAACGTGCCCCCGACCCCGGCCAACTACGCCCAGCGGAGCGGGCGGGCCGGGCGTAGCGGGCAACCGGCCATCGTGGTCACCTACTGCTCGACCGGCAGCCCGCACGACCAGTGGTTCTTCCGCCGCCCGCACCTGATGGTCGCCGGGGCGGTGTCCCCGCCGCGGCTGGACGTGGCCAACGAAGACTTGGTCCGTGCCCACGTGCAGGCGGTGTGGCTGGCCGAGACCAATCTGGACCTCAAGCGGTCGCTGGGCGACCTGCTCGGGCTGAGGGACGGCAACAACCCCGACCTCGTCATCCCCGAGGGCGTCCGCAGTCAGACCGAAGACCCGGCCGCCCGTGCCCGTGCCCGCGTGCGGGCCGAGCGGATCCTGGCCGACGTGCGAGCCGAGTGTGGGCGGGCCGGGTGGTTCGGCGACACGTGGCTGGACGACGTGCTCAACCAGGCCCCGCGTCAGTTCGACGAGGCGTGCAACCGCTGGCGTGGGCTGTACCGGGCCGCCCTCGACCAGCAGGCCCGGCAGAACGAGGTGATCCGCGACGCCGCCCGCCCGACCCAGGACAAGCAACAGGCCGAGCGGCTCCGGCGGGAGGCCGAGCAGCAGTTGCGCCTCCTGACCGAGACCGAGGACTTCTCCCAGAGCGACTTCTACAGCTACCGCTACTTCGCCAGCGAGGGCTTTCTGCCCGGCTACAACTTCCCGCGTTTGCCGCTGTCGGCGTTCATCCCGGCCCGCCGCACCAAGCAGCGGGAGGAGTACCTGAGCCGCCCGCGGTTCCTGGCCATCTCCGAGTTCGGCCCGCGTTCGGTCGTGTACCACGAGGGCTCCCGTTACCTGATCAACCGCGTCATCCTGTCGGTTCAAGAAGACGAGCTGATGACCACGCGGGCCAAGAAGTGCGAGGGGTGCGGCTACCTGCACCCGATCGCCCACGGCCCCGGCCCGGACCTGTGCGAGCGGTGCGGGGCCAAGCTGCCCGCCGCATTCGAGAACCTGCTGCGGTTGCAGAACGTGGCCACCAAGCGGAAGGACAAGATCAACTGCGACGAGGAGGAGCGGCTGCGGCTCGGGTACGAGATCCGCACGGCGGTGCGGTTCGCCGAAAGGGCCGGCGTGCCCGTCCGCTCCACGGCCCGGGTGGCCGAGGGCGGGGACACGCTGGCGACCCTCACGTACGGGCGGGCGGCCACCCTCTGGCGGATCAACATGGGCTGGCGGCAGCGGGCCAACCGGGACCAGCACGGGTTCGTGCTGGACGAGGAGCGGGGGTACTGGGAGCGAAATGAGCAGGACGCGGACGACCCGAACGACCCGATGTCCGCCCGCAAGCGGCGGGTCATCCCGTACGTCGAGGACCGCCGCAACTGCCTGCTGTTGGAACCGGCCGGGGCGTGGGACGCCGGCCCGATGGTGTCCCTGGAGGCCGCCCTCAAACAGGCCGTCCAGGTGCGGTACCAACTTGAGGACAACGAGCTGGCGACCGAGTTGCTGCCGGCGGGCGACGCCCCGCGGGTGATTCTGCTGTACGAGTCGGCCGAGGGCGGGGCCGGGGTGCTGCGGCGGCTGCTCGACGACCCGGCGGCGTTCGCCCAGGTCGCCCGCTCGGCCCTCGAACTGTGCCACTTCGACCCGGACACGGGCGAGGACCGGCGGCGGTCGTCCCCGGCCGCCGAGGAGTGCGAGGCGGCGTGCTACGACTGTCTGATGCACTACGCCAACCAGCCGGCCCACCGCATCCTGGACCGCCAGACGATCCGGGACGCCCTGCTGCGAATGAGCCGGTCGCGGACGGAGGCGGCACCAGGGCCGGACACCCGCGACGACCACCTGGCCGTCCTCGGCCGGCTGGCCGGGTCTGACCTCGAACGCCGCTGGTTGGCCTGCCTGGACGCCCGCGGGCTGCGGCTCCCGACCCACGCCCAGCGGCTCGTCGATGGCTGCCGCACGACGCCGGACTTCTTCTACGCCGACTACCAGGCGGCGGTCTACATCGACGGCCCGCCCCACGACTTCCCGGACCGGCAGAAGCGGGACGCCGAACTGACCGAGGCGATGGAAGACGCCGGGTTCACCGTCATCCGGTTCCACCACCAGGACGACTGGGACGCAATCCTCACCCGCTACCCGCACGTGTTCGGGAAGGGGGCGTAATGCCGGAACACGTACTGCCGGTCGGGAGGGAGTTGATAGCCGCTCTCGGCAAGCTCGGCGAAGCACTCGGCTACGCCGTGGAAACGGAATTTCCCATCGATCGAGAGAAGCCGCACACGCAGGCGATCGACGTGGCGTGGATGCGCGACCAAGAGCAGCGGTTCCCGCTGATGGTGTTCGAGGTGGAAAGCACGGCCTCGAACGCCGCCGCGAACAACCCGCTCAAGTTGTACAGCAAGCGGCAGTTCGAGAAGCCGCTGTTCTTCTTCCACGTGTTCGTCGACGCCGGCAGGGACACGTCCCGCCTGCAAGACTTGACGGAAGAGTACGGGAGGATGAACTACCGCACCTACACGCTCTCGCACGACGGGCCGGAAGCCCTCGTCGGCGACATCCTTGCTCAGCACCGCCGCTTGACCGATCGGCTCGATGTGGTCGCATTTGTCGAGACGCTGCGGGAGAGCTGCCTTAACGCCGCCGATTATCACTCGGTTCTGGTTCGCACCGAGTCGCTCGGGTTTAACAGCGGAAGGGGGACGACCCTTCCGTCCTACGCGGTACTCGGGGCTGCGGCCCCGGAATTCCTTTCGGACTTTCAGCGGTACTTGGTTGCACGCCGCACGGGCAACGCAAAGCGAGAGGTGGACCGTTACCCCTCGTATTTCGGGGAGAACTGGGTGACGCCCCTGCACCTCGGCGTCCTCTCAAGCCTTCAGCCGGCACCGTCCTCCCCGCAGTATTTTGACGCGTTCCGCCGCTGGCACGAAGAGCCCGGCGGCCCGGCACTGCGAATCGGGCCGTGGTTCGGGCTGAACATGGATTTCGACGATTTCCTCGCTTACTACTCGGCCCCGTTCTTCGCCCTCCTTGCGGCCCTCATGGCCGACGTAGCGGGTGCGGTTCGCTACTTTGCTGGCCAGCTCGGCACCGTGTTCGGGGAGGTCCGGGCGGACCGCCTTGCCGTCCGCAGCCACATCGCGTCGTGGGTACTGCACCTGTACGCGGTGGACGCACACGCCCAGTGCGAATTCGAGGTGTTCAGAGAGCGGGTAAACGCAGACGGGGGGCTGGCGGGCCGGTTCCTGTGGCAACCCTACGGGGGCGTACCGTTCGCCCATCTGGATCCCGTCACCGATGCGGCCTTCAGTACCGATCGGGTCGCCGTCCCCTCGTTCGAGGAGTTTCGGAGCCGGCTTCGGGCTCCCATCGACGCGGCGACGCGGCGGCAAACCGCCGCCCGCCTCGCCCTGCGACTGCTGTGCACCGACGAGACGATGATCGCCCTCGGCGAGGAACTTCTGCCGCTCCTCCACGGTACGTCGGACGGCCACCAGGAGGCAACGTCGTGAGCTTCGCCGTCGGTTCGCTCGTGAAGGCCCGCGGGCGGGAGTGGGTCGTCCTCCCGGAATCCTCGCCGGACACGGTCGTCGCCCGCCCGCTCGGCGGCGGGGACGACGAGGTGGCCGGGTTCTACCTGCCCGTGGAGCCCGTGGAGCCCGCCACCTTCCAGCTCCCCGACCCGGCCTCGCACGGAGACCACCGCTCGGGCCGGCTGCTGCGGGACGCCCTCCGGCTCGGCTTCCGGTCGAGTGCCGGCCCGTTCCGCTCGTTCGCCCGGCTGGGCGTCGAGCCGCGGCCGTACCAGCTCGTCCCGCTGCTGATGGCCCTCAAACTGGACCCGGTGCGGCTGCTGATCGCGGACGACGTGGGCATCGGCAAGACGGTCGAGGCCGGGCTGATCGCCCGCGAGCTGATCGACCGGGGGGAGGTGCGGCGGCTGGCCGTCCTGTGCCCGCCGCAGATCGCCGAGCAGTGGCAGGCCGAACTGCACGCCAAGTTCCACCTCGACGCCGAACTCGTCCTCCCCGGCACCGTCTCGCGGCTGGAGCGGGCCTGCCGGATGAACCAGTCGGTGTTCGATCGCTTTCCGTTCGTGATCGTGTCCACCGACTTCATCAAGAGCGACCGCCGCCGCGACGACTTCGTCCGCGACTGCCCGGAGCTGGTGATCGTGGACGAGGCCCACGCGTGTGCACGGGCCGGGGACGGCCGCGGGGCACGGCACCAACGCCACCAACTCGTCAAGCAGCTCGCCGCCCACTCCGGTCGCCACCTGTTGCTGGTCACCGCCACCCCGCACAGCGGGAACGAGGAGGCGTTCCGGTCGCTCCTCGCCCTGCTCGACCCGACCTTCGCCGACCTGCCGGCCGACCTGGGCGGGGACAAGAACCGGGCCGTCCGCGAGCGGATCGCCGAGCACTTCGTCCAACGCCGCCGCGGCGACATCCGCCACTTCCTTCAGACCGACACACCGTTCCCCGACCGCGAGGAGAAGGAGGAGACGTACAAGCTCCACCCGGAGTACCTGAAGTTGTTCAAACAGGTTCTGGAGTACGCCAAGGAGTCGGTGTCCGACACCACGCTCAATCGGCAGCGGCAGCGGATTCGCTGGTGGTCGGCCCTCGCCCTCATGCGGTCGATGGCCTCCAGCCCGGCGGCTGCCGTGGCCACCCTGCGGACGCGGGCGGTCGAAGCGAACACGCCCGAGGAGGCCGACGACCTCGGCCGGACGGCCGTCATGGACCTGGTCGAGGACGAATCGGCCGAGGGCACCGACGTGGCCCCGGCTGGCGACGCCGACGGACCGGGCGAGGCCACCGAGGCATCCCGCCGGCTGATGGCGATGGCCGCGGCGGCCGAGTCCCTGCACGGGGTCAAGGACAACAAGCTGAAGAAGGCCGTCGCCCTCGTCGAAGACCTGCTCAACGACGGGCACCGGCCGATCCTGTTTTGTCGGTTCATCCCGACCGCCGAGTACGTGGCGGCCGAACTCCGCAAGAAGCTCAAGGGCGTGACAGTCGAGGCGGTGACCGGCACCCTCCCGCCCAAGGAGCGGGAAGATCGGGTGATCGCGTTGAAAGAGTGCGACAAGCGGGTACTCGTGTGCACCGACTGCCTGAGCGAGGGCATCAACCTCCAGCACCTGTTCGACGCCGTCGTCCACTACGACCTGTCCTGGAACCCCACGCGGCACGAGCAGCGGGAGGGGCGGGTGGACCGCTACGGGCAGCCCAGCCCGCGGGTGCGAGCCCTCACCTACTACGGCATCGACAACCAGATCGACGGGGTGGTGCTCGACGTGCTGCTCCGCAAGCACAAGGCGATCCGCACCTCCCTGGGGGTGTCGGTGCCGCTGCCGACCGACAGCGAACGGGTACTCCAGGCGGTGTTCGAGGGGATGTTGCTCAAGGGGAAGAAGAGGGACACTGGCCCCGGCCTGTTCGACGACCTGGACACGGCCGAGATCGACGAGCAGTGGAAGTCGGCGACCGATCGGGAGAAGCAGTCTCGCACCGTGTTCGCCCAGCAGACGCTCAAGGTGGACGAGCTGGTCCAGGAGCTGACGGCCTCCCAGGCGGCCGTCGGCAGCGGGGTGGACGTGGCCGCGTTCGTCACCACTGCCCTGACCGCGTGCAAGGGTGTGGTCAGCGGCACCGGCACGGTCCGCGTCGACCTGACTGAGTGCCCGCGGGCGATGAAGGATCAACTGCTGCCGCCGCTCGGGCTGAAGGTCGGCAAAGAAGCCTTCGCCGCCCGTTTCGAGTTGCCCGTCGCCGACGGACAAGTGTTGCTATCCCGCTCCTCTCCGGCGGTCGAAACGCTGGCGAACTTCGTACTGAATGCGGCCCTCGACCCGCACCTCGACGGCCCGGCCCGGCGGTGCGGCGTCATCCGTACCACCAGAGTGAGCAAGCGGACCACCTTACTATTGCTCCGGCACCGTTTCCACATCGTCACCCGCATCGACGATGCCGAACACCCTCTCCTGGCCGAAGATAGCGAACTCGTTGCCTTCGCCGGCTCGCCGCAGAACGCCGAGTGGTTGCCAGTCGAGGTCGCCGAAACCCTCCTGGCCGCCGAGCCGGAAGCCAACGTGGCCCCGGAGCAGGCCCGCGAATTTCTTCAGAAAGTGACCGACGGCATCGACCACCTGCGTCCGCGGCTCGCCGCCTTCGCGCAGGCCCGCGGCGAACTGCTGCTCGACGCTCACACCCGCGTCCGCCGAGCGAGCAAGGCCAAGCGGGTGCGGCACCGGGTCGAGGCCCAAGAAGTGCCGGACGTGCTGGGCGTGTTCGTCTACCTGCCGAAGCTGTGACCGCTCATGAAGACCGACACGTTCACCTGCGTCCGCGTTGAAGGCTCGATCCTGCCCACGGACCTGCTCCAGCGGGTGGCGGCCGGCGACGCCAAGCTCGACGGCCTGCGGACCGAGGACTACGGCCTCGTCGGCGAGAAGGTCAACGAGGCCACCAACCACGCCTGGAACCGGCTGTCGGCCGCCTGGGAAGTCTTCAAAACCGCTTGCGGCACACTTTCGCCGTCCGACTCCGGGCACCGGCTCACCGTCGAGAAGTGGCTGCTGCCCCTGTGGAAAGTGCTCGGCTACGGCACCCTGACGCCCGTTACCCGGCCGTTCGGCATCGACGAAAAGACATACCCCGTCTCGCACACCGCCCACCACAGCCCGTTCCACCTCGTGGGCTTCCGACACGACCTGGACAAGCGGGTCGATGCCCACGGCAAGCAGTTCAGCCCGCACGGCCTGGTGCAGGAGTTCCTGAACCGCTCCGAAACGCACCTGTGGGGGTTCGTCTCCAACGGGCTCAAGCTCCGCGTCCTGCGGGACAACATCCGGCTCACCCGGCAGGCGTACGTCGAGTTCGATTTGCAGGCGATGTTCGACGGTAAGCAGTACGCCGACTTCGCCCTGTTGTGGCGGCTCTGCCATGAGTCCCGCGTCACCGGCGAGAAGCCGGAACTGTGTTGGCTCGAACGCTGGTCCAAGGTCGCAGCCGAACAGGGGCTGCGGGCACTCGACCAGCTCCGCACCGGCGTCGAGAACGCGGTCAAGGCCCTCGGCCGCGGGTTCCTGGTGTGCCCGGCGAACGCCGACCTGAAGGACGCCCTTCGCCACAACCGCCTCGCCCCGCTCGACTACTACAAGCAACTGCTCCGCTTAGTGTACCGCCTTCTGTTCGTTTTCGTGGCCGAGGACCGCGATTTGCTATGCGACCCGGTAGCCGGCGACGACGCGAAAACCCGGTACGCGAAGTTCTACTCGTCCGCCCGCCTCCGCCGCATCGCCGAGCGGCTCCGCGGCACACCGCACACCGATCTGTACGAGGGGCTGTCGCTCGTCTTCGCCAAGATGGGTAACGGTGGGTGCCAGGAACTGGCCCTGCCTTCCCTAGGAGGTCTGTTCAGCTCGGACCGCACGCCGCACCTGACCGATTGCCGACTCGCCAACGCCGACTTACTCGAAGCGGTGCGGGCACTGTCCGTCATCACCGATGGCACCGCCCGCCGCAGCGTCGACTACCGCAACCTCGGGGCCGAGGAACTCGGCAGCGTGTACGAGTCGCTGCTCGAACTCCAGCCGCGGTTCGACCCGGACGCCATCGCCTTCACACTCGAATCGGCGAGCGGCAACGAGCGGAAGACCACCGGCAGCTACTACACCCCGACCTCGCTCATCACCTGTTTACTCGACTCGGCCCTCGACCCGGTGTTGGCCGAGGCCGCCGCGAAGCCGAACGCCGAGGCCGCCATCCTTGCGCTGAAGGTGTGCGATCCCGCTTGCGGTTCCGGCCACTTCCTCATCGCCGCCGCTCACCGCATCGCCAAGAAGCTAGCCTCGGTCCGCACGCACGAGGAGGAGCCGGCTCCGGCTGAAGTGCGGCACGCCCTGCGGGACGTGATCGGCCGGTGCATCTTCGGCGTGGACATTAACCCGATGGCGGTGGAACTGTGCCAGGTGGCCCTGTGGATGGAGGCCCTGGAGCCGGGCAAGCCCCTGTCGTTCCTCGACCACCACGTCCAGTGCGGCAACAGCCTGCTCGGCACCAGCCCGGCTCTGCTCAAGGCCGGCATCCCGGACGAGGCGTTCGAGCCGATCGAGGGCGACGACAAGAAGGTCTGTTCCGGGCTGAAGCGGCAGAACAAGGATGAACGCCGCGGCCAGGAGGGACTGTTCGACGACCTCAAGCCGTGGGAACAACTCGGTAACCTGCCGGCGGCGATGGCCCAGCTCGAAGGGCTGCCGGACGATACCGCTGAGGGCGTCCGCGAGAAGGAACGCCGCTACGCCGAACTGGTGAGGTCGGACGCCGCCTACCGCACGTCGGGCCGGTTTCTCGCCGATGCGTGGTGTGCCGCATTTGTGTGGAAGAAGGTGAAGGACGACAACCTCCTGCCGTTGACGGAAGGCCGGTTCCGGCGGATCGAGAAGAACCCGCACGACATCGGTCCGCAAGAGTTCGCCGAGGTCTGCCGGCTGGCCGGACAGTACCAGTTCTTCCATTGGCACCTCGCGTTCCCCGCGGTGTTCCGCTACCCGGCGAAGGGCGAATCCTCCGACAACGAACTGACCGGCTGGTGCGGCGGGTTCGACGTGGTCCTCGGCAACCCGCCGTGGGAGCGGATCAAGCTGCAAGAACAGGAGTGGTTCGCTGCCCACGGCCGCCCTGACATCGCCAGGGCACGAACGGCGTCGATCCGCGGCAAGTTGATTGAGGGATTGAAGGATCCGCAGAAGGGCAACCCGGCGTTGCATCAGGCGTTCGTCAACGACCGCCGTAAGGCGGAGGGGGAAAGTCATCTGGTGCGCGACAGTTCTGGCATCGACGAGGAGAGCGGCGAGCGGCGAGGGCTGTTTCCGCTCTGCGGTCGCGGCGACGTAAATACTTACACTCTGTTTGTTGAATTGAACAGAAGCCTTCTCGGATCCACTGGCCGAGTTGGCTGCATCGTGCCGACTGGCATCGCAACGGATGACACCACAAAGCTCTTCTTCCAAGACGTGGTGGCAACCCAAGGCTTGGTCGGCTTATTCGGGTTTGAGAACGAAGAGTTCTTGTTTCCCGGAGTTCACCATTCGACCAAGTTCTGCCTGCTGACCATGTCGGGCTCGGCCCGGCCCGTGACGACGATCGACTTTGTCTTTTTCGCCCGACAGGTTGAACACTTAACGGACCCGATTCGGAGGTTCACGCTTTCCCCGGCAGACCTCCAACTCCTTAGCCCAAATACCCGCACCTGCCCGGTGTTCCGCACTGCCCGTGATGCTGATTTAACGAAGGCGATCTATCGTCGCGTGCCGGTGCTACTCAACGAAGGGGTGAAGGACGGAAACCCGTGGGGCGTGAGATTCTTACGCATGTTCGACATGGCCGGCGACTCGGGGCTGTTCCGCACGACAGCGGAGTTGACCAGGGACGGCTGGCAGATCGAAGGTAACACACTCCGTAAAGCCGGGGATGAATACCTGCCTCTCTACGAAGCGAAGATGCTGCACCACTACGACCACCGATGGGGCACCTACGAAGGCCAGACGGAGGCTCAGGCGAATCAAGGAAAACTGCCCGAGCTATCCGCCGAGCAACACGCCAACCCTGAGAATCTGGCACTGCCGCGGTACTGGGTGCCAGCATCCGAGGTAGCTGACCGGCTCAAAGACCGCTGGGACCACAATTGGCTCTTTGGCTGGCGGGATGTCTGTCGCAATACGGATAGCCGGACGATGATTTCGGCGGTGCTCCCTCGGACGGGTGTGGGAGACAAATTCCTTCTAATGGTCCCAAACGCGGAATTGGCAGCAAACACTGGCCTGATCGCCAACCACGCTTCGTACGTTTTTGATTACGTGGCACGGCAGAAGCTCGGGGGGACCGCTCTCAAATACTTCATCACGAAGCAACTCCCTGTCCTACCCCCAAACACCTACTCCCAGCAGTGCCCGTGGGACGAATCACGTGTGCTCGCCGAATGGATCAAGCCCCGCGTGCTGGAGTTGACCTACACCGCCCACGACCTGAAGTCGTTCGCCGAAGACCTCGGCTACCGCGGCGACCCATTCCCGTGGGACGACAAACGCCGGGCCGTGATCCGGGCCGAACTCGACGCCGCATTCTTCCACCTGTACGGCATCTGCGAGGCCGACACTGACTACATCCTCGACACCTTTCCCATCGTGAAGGCGAAGGACGAGGAACGATGGGGGTATTTCAAGACCAAGGAGTTGATCCTTAATTGCTACCGTCGCATGTCCGCTGGCGACTTCGAGAGCGAGCTAGAAATCGCTCCTGGCAAGCGCGTGCCGACCGACCTATTCGGCGACCCGATTCAACGCAGCCGGCGTGAGCAGCTCATCCAGGCGTTCGCCGACACCCGCCGCGATACCGATGGCATCTGGTCGTCCGAGTTTATGGTGTGCCACGACGCTCGTCGGAAGCGATACCTTGACGAGGTCACCCGCCAAGTGCCGCGAGTCGGTGAAGAGGACGCATGCCGCGAGTTGTGGAACGCCCGCCGCTCCGGGCAACTGACCGGACTCCCGGAGAGTACGGAGTATTCCCTGCCAAAAAAACTACGGAGCTACGACTTCGTTGTGGAGTGGGCGTACCGACACGTCATCGAGCAACTGGTGAAAGAAGGTCAGCCGCGGAAGAACACCACGCTGGAGCGAATCCTCTGCACCCCGGCTTGGCGGCAGCAGTTCGATGATCTCGTCGGAAAGCTGATGGAGAAAGCCCAGGAGCGGTTTCCGTGCCACGACTACCGCATGGCCGCCATGAGCATCCGCAAGCGCACCGGGGGTAAACAGGCCGAGGCGAACATGTTCGACCAACGGATTACAGTCCTTGGGGCGGAGAAGCACTTGCCCGACCGCCCCGGCGTGTATCTGTTGCGTTCGGACACCGACCGGGTGTTCACCGGCTGGACGGACAACCTGCGGTATCAATTCGATTACATGCGCGATGCCGGGGGAGGTTCGCTGGTGCCCTCGTGGCTGCTTGACGGCCGTGCCTACGCGAAGACGATTGCCTACCACGCTTTCGACAACGGGACACCGGACGGCCAGTTGCACGACTTCTGGCGTGCGAACCTGCGGCAGAAGCTGCCTTTATTGAACATGTTCGACGACGATGTGGCCGCGTGACCTGGGTCCGCACCCGAGACGGCTGGGCGCACAAGCTACACGTGCTGTTCGCCTTCGTACCCCTCACCGGCCCCGGCGGTTCCCACGAACCGCACCCCGAGACCCGTGACCGCTGAAAGCCCGACGGCCCATGCCCACCCCCGCCGACAACATCGAGTTCCTCCGAGCGGCTCTTGCCGGCGACCGCCTCACCGCGGAGTGGTACGAGACGTACGGCGTCAGCAAGCCCCGCAGCGTCGCCCTCACGGCTGCCAGCACCCGCAAGGCCGGCTACTCCTCCGACTCGTTCCACAACCCGCGGTCCGAGACGGCCCTGACCCTGTTCATGTTCGGGGCAACAGACGGCTGGCGGGTCGGGCGGTTCGCACGGCCGCCCCGGCCCGGTGGTGGGGAGTGGGACGGGCGGTTCTTCGCGGACGTGGCGGGCGGTGCGACGGGGGCGGCCACGGGCTCCCTCTGGAGCCGGCACGCCGGTCCAGGCCGCCTGCTCGACCCGGACACCGTCGACTTCGACCGGCTCATCGTGTTGTTCGAGGTCGAGGTCGCCGGCAACGCCTTCCGGCACCTCACCGGCGGCAGTGGGTCGCCACGGGACTTGTCGTTCCTGGACCTTGCCGGTTTGCCGCGGTGGGCGAAGTTCGACGCGGTGGTAATCGACCCCGGACACCGGCGACTGTATTTCGTCGAGGCCAAGCTCGGCAGCGACGTGTCGCTGGAGACCGTGAAGTACCCCCTGGTGAACCAAGCCGTGCGGGGGCTGGAGGCCGCGTACTGGTGGGCGAAGAACCAGCCGCAGTCCGACCGCCCGTGGTCCTTCCGGTACGTCCTTCTCTGCCCGCATCTGCTGTTCGCTCACAAGCTGCGGTTCTATTCGTACGCCTTCCAAAACCAGGGGTCGGTGCGGGAGATGCTGCGGCAGTACCGGGGGCTACTCACGGGGCACCACCGGAACGACCGCCGGGCGACGTTCAAGGCTTCCGACGAGTTGTTCGAGGCGGCCTATGACGACTTCACGGAGGCGGCGGTCGCGGCGTTCCGGGTCGCCCACTGGAGGGAGTTCGGCGAGGTACTCGCATCGAACGGCGACGGCTACTGGACGCACTACTTCGACCGACTCGAGCGCGTCTTACCGCGAGCCGCCCACTTCAACCGTTCCGGCCGCGCAGTAGCCGACATCCGACGGCGGCTGAGCGACGCCGGGGTTTCCGTTTGAAGGCCGTTCCCGGCAGGGTAGACTTTCGGCACCTGCCGTTGGTTGCCGCCATGAGCCGAAGACGCCGCCCGCCGCCCGTTCGCCGACCGGACCTCACGGTCCCGCAGCTCCTCGACTGGGCCGACGCGTTCGAGGCTCGGGTCGGCCGCTGGCCCACCCGCAAGGACGGACAGGTCGGGCTGACCGGCAACACGTGGTCGGGGCTGGACGCCTGCCTCAAGGGCGGGTTCCGCGGCCTGGCCCGCGGGTCGTCGCTGGCCAAGCTCCTGCTCGAACACCGCGGGCGTCGGCACAAGGGGCTGCTCCCGCCGCTCACCCCGGACCTTGTCCTGACCTGGGCCGACGCCCACCACGCCCGCACCGGCGACTGGCCGACGCAATACTCCGGGCCGGTCGCCGACGCCCAGGGCGAGACGTGGTCCGGCGTCGACTGCGCGCTCAACGAGGGGTGCCGCAGCCTGCCCGGCGGCTCGTCCGTCGCCCAGCTCCTCGAAGCCCGCCGCGGGGTCCGCAACCACCTGAACCTGCCGCCGCTCACCCCCGAGCAGATCCTTCGCTGGGCCGACGCTCACCACGCCCGTACGGGACGGTGGCCGCAGAAGGAGAAGGACACCGACCCGATCCCGGATTCACCGGGAGAGGCATGGGAACCGATCGACCAAGCCCTGCTGGTCGGCTGGCGAGGACTCCCGGGTGGAAGTTCGCTGGCCCGGCTCCTGGCCGCCGAACGCGGGGTCCGCAACCCGGCCGACGTGCCGCGGCTGGAGGTGTGGGAGATCCTGGTCTGGGCAGACAACCACTTCGACCGGACCGGCCGGTGGCCGACCGCCAAGTCGGGGGCGATCCCCGAGGCCGCGGGCGAAACCTGGTCGGCGGTGGACTCGTCGCTCTGGGCCGGCACCCGGGGCGTACCAGGCGAGGACTCCCTGGCCAAGCTGCTGGCCCGCCGCCGCGGGACGCGGAACCCGGCGGACCTGCCGCCGCTCACGACTGTGCAGATCCTGGAATGGGCCGACACTCACCGCCGCCGAACGGGCGACTGGCCTACGACACGGTCCGGGCCGATTCCCGACGCACCGGGCGAAGGGTGGTACGCGGTTCACCGCGCATTGGCCGCCGGCCACCGGGGGCTGCCGGGCGGGTCGTCGCTCCCCTTGCTACTCGAAACCGAACGCGGGGTGCGAAATCCCGCCGCCCTACCGCCGCTGACGACCGAGCAGATCCTGGCGTGGGCGGACGCCCACCACGCCCGCACCGGGAAGTGGCCGACCGCCGGGGCCGGGCGGGTGGCCGGGGAGAGCGGTGAGACGTGGTCGGCGGCGGCCGCGGCCCTGGAGGCCGGGTGCCGCGGGCTGCCCGGGGGCAGTTCGCTGGCGAAGCTGCTCGCCGACCGCCGCGGGGTCCGCAACCACATGGCCCTGCCGCCGTTCACGGTGGGACAAATCCTCGCGTGGGCCGACGCCCACCTTTTGCGGACCGGCGGGTGGCCGTCGGGCAAGGACGGCTCGATCGCGGACGCTCCCGGCGAGACCTGGCGAGCGGTCGAGCAGGCTCTGGCCGGCGGGTTGCGCGGGCTATCGGGCGGCGACACACTGGCCCGGCTCCTGGCCCGGCACCGCGGGAAGCGGAACCGCAAGGCCCTTTCGCCGCTGACGCTCGATCAGATCCGCCGTTGGGTGATCGCCCACAACCGGCGGACGGGAGTGTGGCCGTCGCGCAAGGGCGGGCCGATTGCGGACGCTCCGGGCGAGACGTGGGCGGCGGTGGACGTGGCCCTTTACCGGGGGCAGCGTGGGCTGCCGGGCGGGTCGTCGCTCCCGCAGATGACCCGCGAGTGCCAAACGAAGCCGTGAGGCGCGTCGTCAAACTCGCCGCCAGCCAGTGTAGCGGCAGCCTAATCCCGGCTTCTGACTTAGAGGCGGTGGCAGAATGAACGACGGCGGCCGGCGTTCCTTTGGAGTGCGGCGGCGGGCCGCCGCTGTTGTTTTTCGCCTTCGCCGTGGCCTGTGCCGGGCTGGGAGGGAAACGACAGTGGCGGCCAGCCGCCGCACTCCGGAAGAGAAACCAAAGCGGCGGCCAGCCGCCGCACTCCAAAGGAACGCTCCCTCTTTCCGCCACCGCCTCTTAGCCCCCCGATTTCTGGCTGTGCCGTCCCGGTGTGGGTGTTTCATCGCGGTGGGGACGGCATCGGCTCTCGGGGTCGTCGGGAGTAGATTGCTACTGCCCGAATCGGCACGACGACCTTGGGAGGCGTGAGATGGCGTCCGGCGTGAAAGGGACACTGAAGTACGCGAGTGCAGTGCAGGGGTACATCTTCAGGTCGTTCGACCCGTTGGAGATCGAGACACCGGAACCCTGGGTGGAAAAGGTCGTGGTGGAGTGCCGGGACGAGTCGCCGATCGTGGTGACCGTCGCCTTCGCGTCGGCCCCGTCCGTCGACACGGCGTTGATCTCCGGCAAAGCGATCTGCCGCACGGTCGTCGGCCGGCTGGCATTGAAGTACGGGCTGTGCGCACAAGAGCCGTTGCTGACGAGTGAAGAGTTGGAGGAGGAGAAGGACGGCACGACGGTGAAGGCAGCGGCCTCGGCCGTCGCATTGTCCTGCTCGGGGAAGGATAGCAAGAGGGTCGAGCAGAACGAGGCGGCCGAACTGAAGAAGGAGTTGGAAGACCTTCGCCCGCACCGGCATGATTACGAGGAGCTGTACCGCATTGCCATGCAGGCCGCGGACGCCGTCGATCGGTACATGTCGCTGTACCGCATTTTGTCTCTGCTCTGCCTGAGCCCTACCGGAAAAGAAGAGCAGAAGTACGTGGACGACTTCATCGAGCAGGAAACTGCCGCCAAGCGGCAGTTCAAAAGGCCCGACAAGCAGAGCGTACTCGAAACCGTTTACTCCAGGTTGCGCAACGAGGTCGGTCACGCGAGGCCGGGTGTGGACTTGGCCACCACGAGGCGGGAGATGGACACGCTGGTTTACGAGCTTGCGGCGATCGCAAAGAAAGCGATCGAACGCAAGACGTAATCCGCGACGAATTGGGGACGAGGAAAGATAGCAAGGGACGGGGCTACTAAGCGCGAGATCCCGGTCGTTGCTTCTCACAATCCGAGCCGTGCGAAACAGCGATCCGGGTCCACGGGAGCCGACCGAAGGCAGTGACACAGGAACCGCCCGCCCGATCACGCCCTCGCCGTGCGGGGAAAGGAGTGAGTCGATGCCCGTCCCCGTTTTCGACCTGTTGAAACTGGTCGACCCGCAACTCTCCCCGGGTGGGGCGAAGATCCACCTGGCCGGTTGGAACGGCAAGGAACATCCGCTCGACGAGTACCTCGCGGGCCGGTTCGAGGAGTGGCAGCGGTGGCAGAGCCGCCGGAACTTCGAGCGTCCCGTCGTCCTGTCCCTGATCCAGTACCAGGCGGGCGATCGGTGGCTGTTCGCCGGCCTGTTCGACGCTCACGGGGCCGTCCAGACCGGCGACCTGTGGTACTACGACCTGCGGGAGCGTGCGGCGGCCCAGGGGTTCGCCGGCCGACTGGTCGTGGGGTTCGAGCGGCCGGGCCGCAACTCGTACCTGGACGCCGAAAGGTGGGCCGGAAACATCGTCGTCCGGCAACTCCTGCCGGAACGGTGTTCGGTCGCCGACTTCCCCGGCTACCGGGCGGTCGACATCTCGAAGTCGATCCTCGACACGATCGTCCGGCTGGCCTCGGCCTCCTGGCGGACAGCCTTATCGAGCGTGGCCGGGGTGTACCTGATCTCGGACACTAGGACGGGCCGGCTGTACGTCGGGAGTGCGACCGGCGAGGGCGGGATCTGGGGCCGGTGGGCGGCGTACGCACAGACCGGCCACGGCGGGAACGTGCTGCTGCGAGAACTGCTCGACCGGGAAGGCGGTGCCCGTGCGGCGGACTTCCGCTTCTCGATCTTGGAGATCGCCGACATCCACGACAGCGAGGCGGATGTACTCGCCAGGGAGTCGCACTGGAAGCGGGTGCTGGTCTCCCGCGACCACGGCTGGAACGCGAACTGAAGCGACCCTCCCCGACACGTGAGTCGGCCGAACTCAGACGGCGGTCTTCGTGAGCGTGTGGGCCGGGTCGCGTTTGATGTCGAACGCCTTCAGGACGACCGCCCCGCCGCCCGGCAGGGCGATGACGAACTGATCGGTCAGTGGAGGCCCGTTCCACGCCGCGCAGCCCGCCAGCTCGTCGGCCCACTCCGTCATCGCGTCTCCGCGACTCGTCAGAGCCACAACCAGCAACGACGCCGACTTCTTCCACCCTAACCGCTTGAGTTCGTCAGCGTCGGCCTCGATCCTCCGCAGCCACTCCCCATTGGTGCGGTTGCTGTCGTGGACCAGGACGAACTCAGCGAACACCCAGCAGTGGTCGGCCCCGTCGTTCGGACCGCCCACCCGCAGGTCGCCGAGGACGCGGTCCGGGTCGCCGGCCTCGGTCGCCACACCCTCGCTGGCGAAGGTCGGCTTGGCCGTGACCTCGCTGAACGGGTAGCTCTCCTGCCGGAGCTTGCAGGCCAAGTACGCCTCCCAGTTGAGCCACTCCTCAAAAGAGTAGCCGTCCTCGATCAGCAGCCGCAGGTCGGCGGCCTTCGCCCGGAGGCGGTCGCAGACGGTGCGGAACACGTCGACGGCGAAGGTGAGCGAATCGGGCCCTAAATGGCCTCCTCACGGAACTCGTCAGAGGTTCAGTCTAGCCGCCGCCACTGCGGTCGCCCGTTTGCTCGCCAGCGGCCATTTTCAAAACCACTTTTTGAAACGCACTGACACGAGGGGCGGCCCCACGCCTGGCTTCTCCGGCCGGCGACCGCTGGGCCTCGCGTGTCCGGCGACGGGATCCAGACGCCACCACGCCTCGACCGAGCGATTGCCCTTGCGGACTACGGCCCGGCATGTTACAAAATGTCGGCACTTGTCAACAACTGCCGTCGTTATGGTTACAGAACCCACCACCGCTGCCGACCGCCTGCTGGCCCTCGTGCGCCGGCTCGGGGTGCTCCGCACCCGCGACCTCGCCGGCCAGAACGTGCCCCGCACCGCCCTCGCCCGGCTGGTCGCCGAGGGCGTGCTCGACCGCCCGTCCCGCGGGGTGTACGTGCTGGCCGACGCCGACACTACCGAGCACCACGCGCTCGCCCAGACATGCAAACGGGTGCCGCACGGCGTCGTCTGCCTGCTGTCCGCCCTGCGGTTCCACCGCCTCACCACCCAGGCCCCGCACGAGGTCTGGATCGGCATCGACCGCAAGGCCCGCAAGCCGACGCTCGACTACCCGCCGCTGCGGGTGGTGCGGTTCGCCGGGGCGGCACTGACGACCGGGGTGGAGGAGCACGTCGTCGAGGGCGTGACGGTGCGGGTCACCGCCCCGGCCCGGACGGTGGCCGACTGCTTCGTCTACCGCACCACCGTCGGGCTGGACGTGGCCCTCGAAGCCCTGCGGGAGTGCCTGCGGGAGCGGCGGGCGACGGTCGACGATCTGTACCGGGCGGCCCAGGCCCGGCGGATGGCCAACGTCATGCGGCCGTACCTGGAGGCCCTGGCGTGAGCACGGACCGCCCGAAGAACATGGCCGCGTCGGTGAAGGCCCGGCTGACCGACCTGGGCCGCAAACAGGGCGAGGACTTCCAGCTCGTCCTCACCCGGTACGCCATCGAACGGCTGCTATACCGCCTGGCCCGCTCCCCGCACGCGAGCGAGTTCGTGCTCAAGGGGGCGATGCTGTTCCGGCTGTGGGCCGACAGCCCGCACCGCCCCACCCGCGACCTCGACCTGCTCGGCCGCGGCGACCCGTCGGTCGAGCGGCTGGCGGACGTGTTCCGGGCGGTGTGCGGGGCGGCGGTGGAGGACGACGGGCTGGCCTTCGACCCGGCGACCGTCACCGCCGGTCGGATCAAGGAAGACCAAGAGTACGAGGGCGTGCGGGTCGGGTGCGTCGCCAAGCTCGGGCAGGCCCGCATCGACCTGCAAGTGGATGTCGGGTTCGGCGACGCCGTCACCCCGGCCCCGGTGACGGTCCGCTACCCCGGCCTGCTCGACCTGCCCACCCCGGAACTGGCCGCCTACCCGCGGGAGACGGTGGTGGCCGAGAAGTTCCAGGCGATGGTCGCCCTCGGCATCGCCAACAGCCGGATGAAGGACTTCTTCGACGTGTGGGTGCTGGCCCGCAGGTTCGGGTTCGCCGGGCCGATCCTGGCGGACGCCGTCCGGGCCACGTTTGCCCGCCGCAAGACCCCGGTTCCGGCGACACCACCGCTCGCCCTCACGGCCGAGTTCGGGACCGACAAGGCCAAGGTGACGCAGTGGCAAGCGTTCCTGAAGAAGGGGAAGCTGGATGTCGGCGGGGCGACCCTCGTTGAGGTGTGCGACTTCCTCGCCGGGTTCCTGGTGCCGCCGGCCCGAGCCGTTGCCGGCGGTACGGCGTTCAAGGACGAGTGGCCGGCGGGCGGTGCGTGGAAGGCCGAATCCTGATCGACGTGGATCGCCAGGGAGGCGCAATCATGGGTACGACCGGGGCGATCAAGATCGGCCGCCAGGAACGGTACGAACGGGTCTGGTCGACCCGATGATAACTGTGTGGGTACGCGAGCAGACCGAGAAGTTGGACCCGGTTCAGGTAACTCTGAACCGGCTGGCAGCCACGCCAGAAGCCCGACAGTGACCGACCGTGTGCTGCGGGCGTTCACACGGCCGGTCCCGTTCGGCGTGGCATCAGGCGAACGCTGAGCCCCGTTCGACTCGCTCACACCCCGGCGACTTGCTCCGCGGCCCAAGTCAGCGACTCAGGCCACCGCCGCAACGCCAGCTCGACCTGCTCCTTCCGGGTCTCCGGCCGGGTGTGGGTGTAGTTCGCCGTCATCCCCAGCCCGCCGGTGAGCGTCGGCTTGTGGCCCATCACCTGCTGGCGGATCAGCGGGTCCACGTTCGCGTCCTGGAGCAGCGTGGCGAACGTGTGCCGCCAGGACTTCGGACAGGTCGAGTCCGGGTGCCCGATCGCGGCCGTGAACCGGCCGAACACCTGCCGGATCTTGTCAGCCTTCACCGCTCCGGCGTCCCACCACAGCTTCTTCGCCAGTGCGGCGTCCTCGGTCCGGGTCAGCGGTCGCCCCTCGGCCGCCCGCCGGTCGCGGAGCACCTTCTCCAACTCCCGCCGGTCGCCGGTGACCGCGGCCTTGCGGGCGTGGAACCGCTCCCGCAGGAACACCGGGCCGCTGGTCCGCTTCCCGATCACCCCGCGGATCACGGCGACCACCTCTCGCAGGAGCGGCACGACCCGTTCCTGGCCCGTCTTCACCCGCCACCCCAGCTCGACCTTGTTGCGGACGTGGAGCCACCCGCCGGCCAGGTCCACGTCCTCGATCAGCAGGTGGACCAGCTCGCCGACCCGCAGCCCGGTCTTGGCGAGGGCGAAGTTGATCGGGAACGCCCAGTTCGAGCACGCCTTCAGGAACTTCAGTTCCGTGTCGGCGGTGAACACAAAGATCGGCTTGGCGTCCTCGATCTTCATCTTGTCGAGCGGCAGCTCGGAGAACGGGTTGCCCGCGTACGGCGGCAGGTGCCGCCGCTTGACCGCGTAGGTGTACATCGTGCGGCACGTCTCCAGGACGTACTGCACGCCCTTCGTGAGCAGCTTCCGCTTCCGGGCGTTCTCGTGCCCGTTCGGCGTGACCTCGACCCGCCGCAGGTACGCGGCGAACGCCTCCACCTTGACCTCGTGGGCCAGGGGCAACTTCGGCAGGGTGGCGACGAAGTCTTCGAGGTGCTGCGTCGCCGAGCGGTAACGCCGCAGCGTCCCTACCGAGGAGTGCAGGACGTGCTCGTGGTAGTCGAGGAACTGTTTCCGCAACTCCGCGACGCCGATCGGCGTGAACGTGAGCAAGGTGGGTTCGTTGCTGGCGAGCTGCGAGTTGACGCGCGCGGCGACCTGTTCGGCCTGGTCGCGGGTGTTGGCGACTTTCTTGCGGTGCGGCCCGGCGTCGTCGCGGTAGTACACCCACCACGCCCCGTGGTGCTCGTAGACGCTGACCTTGCCGACGCGGAACCGCGGAGAGGGGTTGGACTTCTTCCGAGACACGATACTCCCCCTGGTGCACGGTTTGTGCACCAAACGTGCACCAGGCGGGGTAGTTCGTCGGGGGAGCCGTGGCGCAAGATGCTGCTTTTATTGCGTTTACGTCACGAACCCGTCAGCACACAGACATGAAAGCGGAGAGGGAGGGATTCGAACCCTCGTTACCCTTGCGGGTAAATCAGTTTTCGAGACTGACGCATTCAACCACTCTGCCACCTCTCCGTGAGGTGACTATAGTGTAGCACCCGCGGCGCGGGCCGAACAGATGGCTGCCGGGTTCCCGATGGACCTCCCCAAACTCCTCGAACGACTCGCTGACCCTGCCACTTACCCCGCCCCTCCCGCGCGGGTCGGCGTCCGCCAGACCCACATCTCGGCCGTCTTCCTCGCCGGGACCGTCGTCTACAAGGTCAAGAAGCCCGTGAGCCTCGGGTTCCTCGACTTCTCCACCCTCGACCGCCGCCGGCACTTCTGTGAGGAGGAAGTTCGTCTCAACCGCCGGCTCGCGCCGGACGTCTACCTCGGGGTAGTCCCGGTTACGGTCGAGGGAGGGCGGGTGCGGGTCGAAGAGCCCGGCGAACCCGTCGAGTGGGCGGTGAAGATGGTCCGCCTCCCCGACGGCGCCTCCCTCCTCGATCGGGTGCGACGCGGAGAAGTCGGGGTCGCCGACATGGCCCGACTCGCGCGGTTCCTGGCGGCTTTTCACCGGGCTGCCGCGAGCGGGCCGGAGGTGGCCGCCGGGGGGCGGTTCGAGGTCGTCGCCGGAAACACCCGCAAGAACTACACCCAGGCCGAGGCCCACGTCGGTGTCACCGTCAGCAGGGCCGTGTTCGACCGGCTCCGTTCCCTCACGGACGCCCACCTCGACCGCCTCCGCCCGCGGATCGGGGGTCGCGCCGCCCGCGGCGTGCCCCACGACACACACGGCGACCTCCACCTCGACCACGTCTACTTCCGCCCCGGCGGCGAGCCGTTCGCCATCGACTGCATTGAGTTCAATGAGCGGTTCCGCTACGCCGACCCGGCCGCCGACCTCGCCTTCCTCCTCATGGACCTGCGGTTCCACCACCGGCCCGACCTCGCCGCGGACCTGGAGCGGGAGTACGTCCGCGCCTCCGGCGGCGAGGAACTCGCCGGGTTGCTCCCCTTCTACGTCGCGTACCGGGCGGCGGTCCGCGGGAAGGTGGAGGGGATGAAGCAGGCCGAGATCGAGGTTCCCCAGTCCTCCCGGGCGGCTGCGGCCGAGCGGGCGAAGGGGCACTGGCTGCTCGCCCTCGGCGTACTCGATGAACCCGCCCGCCGGCCAGGGCTGGTTCTTGTCGGCGGTCTGTCGGGGACCGGGAAGACCCATCTGGCCAAGAGGGTGGCAGCTGAGGCTGGCTTTGAATTTTTGCGGTCAGATGTGGTCCGGAAGGAACTCGCCGGGCTCGCGGAGGCCGACCGCGGCGGAGATGATCTGTACACGCCAACCCACACTGCTCGGACCTACGCCGAGTGCCTGCGCCGGGCCGACGTCCTCCTCTTCGAGGGGAAGCGGGTGATCCTCGACGCCACCTTCCGCGCTGCCGTTCACCGGCGTGAGGCCGTCGAGTTGGCCCGCCGGCGGCGGGTGCCGGTCCTGGGTGTAATCTGCGGGGCGAGCGAGGAGACGGTGCGTGGGCGACTCGCGGCCCGCAGCGGCGATGTGTCCGATGCCACCTGGGACGTCTACCGGCGGCAGCAAGGCGAGTGGGAGTCAGCTGCGGACGAAGCGGACATCCTCACCGTCCCGACCGATCGGGGCGACCCGCTCCCGGCGGTTCTGGCCGCACTGCGGGAGCGCGGGCTCATGCCCTAGCACCGGTCACCTTTCGGTACAGCGCCTCGTACTCCGCCGCGCTCCGGTCCCAGCCCCAGTCCTGGGCCATCGCCGTCCGGATCACCTGCACGAAGTCCGGCCGGCGGGTGCGGTAGAGGTGGAGCGCCCACTTCACCGTCTCGTACAGCGCCCGGGCGGAGAACTCGCCGAACGCGAAGCCCGTTGCGGTGCCAGCCGCCAGGTTCTCCTCGGTTGCGTTCACGATCGTGTCGGCCAGTCCGCCGGTCGCCCGCACCACCGGCGGCGTGCCGTACCGCAGGCTGTAGATCTGGTTCAGCCCGCACGGCTCGTACCGACTCGGCATCAGGAACAGGTCCGACCCCGCCTCGACCCCGTGGGCCAGTGCCTCGTTGAAGCCCAGGTACACGCCCACCTGGTCCGGGTGTCGGGCGCGGAACGCAGTCAGCTCGTCGTGGTACTCGGGGTCGCCGTCGCCGAGGAACACCAGCTGGCAGCCGAGGTCCAGGAAGCCGGGTGCGGCGCTCAGCACCAGATCGACCCCCTTCTGGCTCACCAGCCGGGCCACCATCCCCAGCACCGGGGCGTCCGGCTTCTCGGGGAGTCCGAACCGGCGCTGCAACTCGGCCTTGCACGCCGCCTTGCCCGTGGTCACCGTCTCGGCCGTGTATCTCGTTGCGATGTGGCGGTCGTGGGCCGGATCCCAGTCGGCGTAATCGACCCCGTTCACGATACCGCTCAGCTTCCCGCGTACCTGTCGGAGCAGGCCGTCCAGCCCGCACCCGAAGTCCGGGGTCTGGATCTCCCGGGCGTAGGTCGGGCTGACGGTGTTCACCGCGTCCGCGAACACCACCCCGGCCTTGAGGAAGTTCAGGTGGCCGTGGAACTCCAGCTGGGACGGCTGGAACAGCCAGCCCGGCAGGCCGGTCAGCCGCATCACCTCGGGGGGGTACATCCCCTGGTAGGCGATGTTGTGGATGGTGAACACCGAGCGGAGGTCGCGGTAGCCGGGCTTGGTCCGGTACGCCTCGTTCAGAAACACCGGCACGAGCCCGGTCTGCCAGTCGTTGGCGTGGATGACGCCCGGCGTGAAGCCGAGGAACGGGACGGCCTCCAGCACCGCCCTGCTGAAGAACACGAACCGCTCGGCGTTGTCCGGGTAGTCGGCCTTGTACCCGCCGGGCATGGTCTGCTGGTAAAGACCCCGGCCAGGGCCGTCGTCGCGCTCGAAGAAGGGGGGGTGCTCGACTAGGTAGACAGGTACGTCCGAGTTGGGGAGCCGCGTGCGGAGGAGCCGGCAGGCCAGGGTCCGGCCGCCGACGGGCACCGGGAGGGCGGCGCCGGTCTTCTCGACCACCACCCCGCTCCGGCGGACGGCCGTGTAGTAGGGCATGATGACCGCGACCTGATGGCCGCGGCCGGCCAAGGCGCGCGGGAGCGACGCGGCCACGTCGGCCAGCCCGCCGGTCTTGGCGAGCCCGGCCACCTCCGACGACGCCACCAGCACCCGCAACCCGCCCACAGTTCCCCCTCCATAACGCAACGAGTGACCCCGCGCCCCACCGGACTATACGCCGGCGAGGTGATTTGGACAGACCAACTCCCGGCCGGGGCGTCGCCGCTTCACCCCCTTCAACACGGGCCACCGCCCGAGATCAGCAGGTTCGCCCCCGGAGCGGACTTGTGTCCGACCGGGGCGCGGCTACAGTAGAACTTTGCGGCGTGTGTTCTCGTCCCCTGCCGGACAGGTAAGCCTCCGGTGCGTCGGTCCGCCCCAAACCTCCTGCTCTGCCTGCTGGTGCTCGTCGGTTCGACGAGCCTGTCGGTCCGTCACGCCCACGCCCACGGCGGCCAGCCGCACACCCACGGCTACGGGCCTGCGGTCCTGTGCCCTTCCACCGGGACGACCGGGTGCGGCGGCCGACATGAGCACATCCTGCTCTGCGGCGTCGAGTTCTACCACCCGGGCGGCCTGGATGGTGATGCGCCGACTGACCCGGATTCGGCCCCCCAACAGGTCAACGTCGGGTTCGGGGACGCATGCGATTCCCGGGCCGAGAGCGGGGCAGGGACCACGTCCGCCGCCCCCCTTCCCACACTCTTCACTCCCACGACCGCTCCCTCCCCCCGACTCACCCCGGTCCCGACCGGGCGGCGTCTCCCGTTTCTGGAACTCATCTGTGACTCGGCCCGCCGCGTCCGCTCGGGCGTGCTGACCGTCTAGCCCTTCTCTCACGTCACCCCTTCCCCATTCCTCCGACCCGATCCGGTAGGCGCACGCCCGCCGGCGTGGAGTCCATCCCATGAGCGCACCGGTCAACCGGCCGGCCGGGTTCAAGATTCCGTCGTGGACGCGGTCCGTCGGCGGAGCCGCCCTTCTGCTCGCGGCCGGAGCCGCGGCCGGGGCCGGCGGGTACTGGAAGTACGGCCCCCGCCCTGCCCCGCCCGAACCCGAGACTGCCGCTGCCGCACCGAAGGCAGCCGCCGAGGCGGTGGTGCGGTTGGCCGAGTCGAAGTGGCCGGCGGCCGGGGTGCGCATCGAGCCGGCGGCGTCCGGGCCGTTCGTCGAACGAGTCTGGCGGACCGGGCGGGTGGCCCTGGACGAGACGCGGGTGGCGCACGTCACCCCGGTGGTCGAGGGGCTCGTCCGCAAGGTGGAGGTCCGGCTCGGGCAGGAGGTGAAGGCCGGGGACGTGCTCGCGTATCTCGATAGCAGGGAGGTCGGGCAGGCCCGGCTCGAACTCGTCAAGGCCCGGCTCGCCGCCGACACGGCCCGGGTCCAGTACGAGTGGACGGCGACTGCCAGCAAGAACGCGGCCGACCTGGTCGAGGCGATGGCCGCGGACGTGCCCGTCGCGGAGATCGAGGGCCGGTTCAAGAACCGGACGATTGGCGACCTCCGTCACCAGTTGGTCTCAGCCTACAGCCGGCGACTCCTGGCGAAGGCGAACCACGCGGCGGCCGACGCCCCCAACTCCCGCGACTCCGTCCCGCAGTCCACGCTCGCCCGGCTCAGGGCCGAGGCCGAGGCCGCCGAGGCGGCGTTCCTGGCGGCGTGCGAGGAGGCCCGCTACCAGACGGGCCAGCAGGCCCGCGCCGCCGAGCAGAAGTACCGCGAGGCCCACACCGCCGAGTCGCTCGCGCGGACTCAACTGATCGTGCTCGGCTTCCCGAAGGCCGAGGTCGAGAAGGCCGTCTCGGTCGCCGAGGGGGCGGACGTGGCCCTCTACCCGATCCGCGCGCCGTTCGCCGGAACGGTGATCGAGCAGCACGCCGTTCTGGCCGAGCGGGTCGGACCGCAGTCCCAGATGTTCCGGATCGCCGACCTCTCGACCCTCTGGCTCCACGCCGACATCCCCCAGCGCGACCTCTCCCTGCTCCGCCCGCTCGGCGACGGGAAGGTCCGCTTCCGCGAGCCGGGCGCCCCGGACGGCGCCATCCGGGAGGCGGACGTGCTTTACACCGGCGACGTGGTCGAGACGACCACCCGGGCAGTCGCCCTCACGGCCGTGGTGCCGAACCCCGACCGGGCGCTCAAGGCCGGGATGTTCGTGGAGGTTGAACTCGCTCGACCCGGGCGGGAGGCGGTCCAACTGCCGGCCGCGGCGGTCCAGCGGCAGGGGACGCAGGCGTTCGTGTTCGTCCACGCCGGCGGCGACGAGTTCCGCCGGGCGGACGTGCGACTCGGCCGCACGTCCGGAGAGGTCGTCGAGGTCGTCGAGGGGTTGGAGCGGGGGCAGTCGGTGGCCGTGGCTGGCGGGTTCGTCCTCAAGTCCGAGTTGATGCGCGACCAGATGGTCGGCGAGTAGCCCCGGTTCAACAGCGCCTTGGCTCGGGGCTGGGAGTCCTGGCAAGGACGCCAGCGTGTAGCCCGGGGTGGAACCCCGGGCGGCGTGGGCGGTGTCACGGGAGACCGCACCCACGATTCACTCCGTCGCCCGCCCGGGGTTCCACCCCGGGCTACACGCCGGCGCCCTCCGGGCTCAAGAAGCCGTAGTTGGTTCCCACCCGCAGTTCGCCGCCGCGAGCGGCGTGTCACACGCCGGTCCTCACGGACCCAAGAGACAGTCGGCTCAGGCCGCACGTCTATTCCCCTCGGAGACGCCCGTGACCGGCAAGCTGATTGATTGGGCCTTGGAGAACCAGTTCGTCGTCGGCCTGGGCAGCGTCCTGCTGGTCGCGGCCGGGTTCTGGGCGATGACCCGGCTCCCGGTCGACGCCGTCCCGGACGTCACCAACGTCCAGGTCCAGGTGATGACCACCGCCCCCGCCCTCGGCCCGGAGGAGACCGAGCAGTTCATCACCTTCCCGGTCGAGACCGCCATGAGCGGCATCCCCCGGGTCGAGGAGATCCGGTCCGTCTCGCAGTTCGGGCTGTCGGTCGTCACCGTCGTGTTCGAGGAGGGGACGGATATCTACTGGGCCCGGCAGATGGTCGGGGAGCGCGTCCAACAGGCGCGGGAGAAGATCCCGTCCGGGATTCCGGCGCCGACCCTCGGGCCGATCGCCACCGGGCTCGGGGAGATCTACCAGTTCGAGGTGAGGTCCAAGCCCGGCCACAAGCACTCGCTGATGGAGCTGCGCGAGGTACTCGACTGGCAGATCGCCTACCAACTGCGGGGCGTGCCCGGGGTGATCGAGGTGAACACCAGCGGCGGCGAGCTGCGTGCCTACGAGGTGCAGATCGACCCACACAAGCTGGCCGACCACCGCGTCCCGATCACCAAGGTGTTCGAGGCACTCCGCCAGAACAACGCCAACGAAGGGGGCGGCTACCTGATCCTCGGCTCGGCCGAGCAGCGGATCGTCCGCGGCGAGGGGCTGATCGGCAGCCTGGACGACGTCCGCAGCATCGTGCTGGAGACCAGCGCCGACGGCACCCCGGTCTACCTGTCCCACGTGGCCGAAGTGCGGTTCGCCCCGGTCATCCGCCAGGGGGCGGTGACCCGCGACGGCCGCGGCGAGGGGGTGGTCGGGATCGTCATGCTCCTGGCCGGGGAGAACTCGCGGGTGGTGGTCGAGCGGGTCAAGGAGAAGATGGCCGAGATCGAAAAGACCCTTCCGCCCGGGGTGACGGTCGAGCCGTTCTACGACCGCACCGAACTGGTCGAGAAGACCATCCACACGCTCGCCATGAACCTCCTTGAGGGCGGGGCGCTGGTCGTGCTGGTGCTGCTGGTGCTGCTCGGCAGCTTCCGGGCCGGGCTGGTGGTGGCGCTGGCGGTGCCGCTGTCCATGCTCGGGGCGTTCGTCGGGATGCTCTACGCCGGGCTGTCCGGGAACCTGATGAGCCTGGGGGCGATCGACTTCGGCCTGATCGTGGACGGCTCGGTGGTGCTGATCGAGAACGTCGTCCGCCGGGTGGCCGAGCACCGCCACCACCACGGCGAGGAGCGGGCACCCATGTCGGTGGTGCGCGACGCCTGCCGGGAGGTGGCCCGACCGGTGGTGTTCGGGGTCGGGATCATCCTCCTCGTGTACCTGCCGATCCTCTCCCTCCGCGGCCTGGAAGGGAAGATGTTCCGACCGATGGCGCTCACCGTCATCTTCGCCCTGCTCACCTCACTCCTCCTGGCACTGACGCTGATGCCGGTACTGGCTTCGGTCTACCTCCGCGGCGTGAGCGAACACGAACCGTTCCTGATCCGCTGGGCGAAGGCCGCGTACCGCCCCGTCCTCCGCACCGTGGTGGCGTGGCCGCGGGCGGTGTTCGCCGGCACCGTGGCCACGTTCGCGGGGAGCGTAGTGCTGGCGAGCAGCCTGGGGGCCGAGTTCATCCCCCAGCTGGACGAGGGGGCCATCGCCATCCAGGCCACGCGGCTGCCGAGCGTGTCGCTCGAAACGTCTGTGGAGATGACGACGAAGATCGAGAAGTGCCTGCGGAAGTTCCCCGAGGTCGAGACGGTGGTGAGCAAGACCGGCCGGCCGGAGATTGCCAACGACCCCATGACCGTGGGCATGACCGACATCGTCATCATGCTCAAGCCGCGGTCGGCGTGGCGGTTCGCGGACAAGGACGGGCTCGTCGAGGCAATGGAGGCCGCGCTTAAGGAGGAGGTGCCCGGGAACGCCTACAGCTTCTCCCAGCCGATCGAGCTGCGGGTGGCCGAACTCGTGGCCGGGGTGCGGTCGGACGTCGGGATCAGCCTGTACGGCGACGACCTGGACACCCTGCGGGAGAAGGGCGAGGAGATCGCCCGGGTGCTGAACACCGTCCCCGGCGCGGCCGACGTGTCGGCCGAGCAGACGGGCGGCCTGCCGTACCTGCGGGTGGTCATCAAGCGGAACCAGATCGCCCGGCACGGGATCAACGCCCGGGACGTCCTCGACGCCGTCGCGGCGGTCGGCGGGCGGGAGGTCGGCGTGGTGTTCGAGGGGCAGCGGCGGTTCCCGCTCCAGGTCCGCCTCGGGCCGGCCTGGCGGGCCGACCTGGAGAAGCTCAAGCAACTCCGCGTCTCGGACCCGAAGGGCCGGCCCATCCCCCTGGAAGAACTCGCCGAACTGAAGCTGGAGGACGGCCCGGCCCAGATCAGCAGGGAGGCAGTCCGCCGGCGGACGCTGGTCCAGTGCAACGTCCGCGACCGCGACCTGGCCGGGTTCGTGGCCGAGGCCCGCGCGAAGGTGGAGCGGGAAGTGAAGCTGCCGCCGGGGTACGTGGTGACGTGGGGCGGGCAGTTCAAGAACCTTCAGGAGGCGAGCCGTCGGCTGATGGTGGCGGTGCCGGCCGCGCTGGTCATGATCTTCGCCCTGCTCCAGCTGTCGTTCGGCTCGCCCCGGCTGGCGGCCCTGATCTTCCTGAACGTCCCGCTCGCCACGACCGGCGGGGTGCTGGCCCTGTGGCTGCGGGGGCTGCCGTTCTCGATCTCGGCCGGGGTCGGCTTCATCGCCCTCTTCGGGGTGGCCGTGCTGAACGGCGTGGTGCTGGTGACCTACATCGTGCAGTTACGGAAGGAAGGGAAAGACGCGGTGGAGTCCGCCTTCGAGGGGGCGGTGATGCGTCTCCGGCCGGTGCTGATGACCGCCCTGGTGGCGACCCTCGGCTTCATCCCGATGGCCTTCTCGTCGGGGTCCGGGGCGGAGGTCCAGCGACCGCTGGCGACCGTGGTGATCGGCGGGCTGGTCACCTCCACCCTGCTCACGCTGTTCGTGGTCCCGGCGGTGTACCGCTGGTTCGACCCGCCGCAGAGTGCGGAGGCGCAAGGCTGACCGGCTCGCGTTGATCTGTTCGCCGCGGGGGACGATAGCCGTTATCACCCCGCAAGGCGTTCGGACGAATCTCCAGGTGCGGGAAGTGCGTGCCTGGAGTTCCTTCCGAACCCTCGCGGCCACGGGGGTGCTCTGCAAACCCCTGTCATCAGATGAGTAGCGATCGAGTGGGTCAAACAAACAACCCCGTCCCCACCGGGCAAGCCGGTCGGGACGGGGTTGTTGCGGTCACGAGCGGCGGGGTCGGTTGGTTCGCTCGGGGCGTTTCCAGATTCCCCGAGGAACTCCGACCGGCTCTCGAACGACCTTAGCGGGTCGGGCAGCGGCCGTTCGGGCAGCTGCTGAAGCTGGGGTAGTAAGCCGGGGCGTAGCCGCCCTGGACAACGCCGCACCGGCCGTTGGCGCACCCGCTCACCGGGGTGTAGCCGGTCTGAACAACCCCACACCGGCCGTTGGCGCACCCGCTGACCGGAGCGTAACCGGTCTGGACGACGCCGCACCGGCCGCCGGCGCACCCGCCCACCACGGCCGCCGGGGCCACGGTGCCGGCCCGCTCGGTCGTGGTCACGGTCGTGTTCGCGGCGCTGTACTTGGTCAGGTAGCCGGCCAGGTCGGTGGCCGGGAGGGCGCCGCCGTACTTCAGCGCCTGCACCTGGCAGCCGCGGCAGCTGATGACCAGCCCCTCGGACACCCCGAACGCGGCGGCCAGGGTCTTCCCCTCGGCCGTGTCGGTGTTCACGTACAGCGACACGTAGCTCGCCGCCAGCAGCCGACCGGCCTCGGTCGGCATCGTGCCCCCGACCACCCGGGTGTAGCCGGCCTCACCGCGGCCGATGAACACGGCCAGCGGCTTTCGCTGGGCAATCGCCGTTTCCGAAGCGCGGGCGTAGTTCGTCTCCCAGGCCGGGGCGGCAGGCGCCTCGTTGGCCAGGGCCGCGCTCAGGACAACGGCAGCGAAAGTGGTGGTGACCATCAAGCAGAACCTCCTGGGTGTCACACAGTCGCCCACACCACCCGTTGGTGCGGGGTGTTTCCTGCCGGGTCTCCTGCCGGCATTGCGTTGTCTGGTGTGCGTGCAGTTATAGACGATTTCGCCGGTCGGGCAACCAAATTAGACAACAAAATCGCTAACTCCGCTACAATCCACCGATTCGGTTCATCCGTTCCGGCCGGTCCTCCGCAATCGTGGCCACTATTGCAGAGGTTCTGGTCCGAAAAACTGGAGAACATGGCGAAAGTGGGTGGGCAATTCACCGCATTTCGGCCACCACCTGGATTGACAGCCCGCGCCGGCTTCGGGTACGGCAGGGGTATGGGCCGAACTGCGCGAACCAACCTGACGGCCGTCTTGCTCGCGGGTCTGACTGCCTTCGGGTGCCGGCTGAACGACCGGCGGACGGTGCCGTTCACGCCCCCCCACGCGCAACCCCTCGCCCCGGCCGACCATCCGGAGGCCGCGCCGGGCGGGGTCACCCCGGTCAAGGCGATGTCGCCGGTCCCGGGCTGTCTGGCGCCGTTCGACGCGGCCTCGGCCGACCAGTACCCCATGCGGCGGCCGCGGCACGTCCTGGCGCTGTCCGGCGGCGGAGCCTACGGGGCATACTCCGCCGGCTTCATCGACGGCTGGACGCGTCAGGGGAATCGGCCTGAGTTCGACGTGGTAACGGGGATCAGTACGGGGTCGCTGATCGCCCCCTACGCCTTCCTCGGACCAGAGTACGATGCCCGCCTCGGTCAGCTGTACACCCGCATCCAGGCGGCCGACATCTTCCGCATCCGGGCCTGGGTAACGATCCCGTACCGGGACTCGGTCGCCACCTCCGACCCGCTCAAGCAGCTGCTCGACTCCCAGATCACCCCCGAGCTCATGACCCGGATCGCGGCCGAGCACCGCAAGGGCCGCCGGCTGTACGTCGGCACGACCAACCTCGACAGCCGTCGGCTGGTGGTGTGGGACATGGGGGCAATCGCCTCGCGGCCGTGCCCCGAGGGGTGTCAGCTGTTCCGGGACGTGCTGCTCGCCTCGTCCGCGGTGCCGGGGATGATGCCGCCGGTCGAGTTCGGCATCGAGGTGGACGGCAAACCGGCCACCGAACTCCACGCCGACGGCGGCATCTCGGCCCAGCTGTTCGTGCCTTCCCACGTGTTCGCGGCGGCCGCGGCCGCCGCGGCGAGCGACCCCAACCTTCCCCTGGGTGACGACCCGAACCCGCCGGCCGGGAACCTCTACGTCATCGTCGCCGGGAAGCTCTACCCGGACGCCGCGCCGGTCCGCCCGCGGGTGCTGCCGGTCCTCGGGGCCACCGCCAACACGCTCCTCTACGCCTACTGCCGGGCCGACCTCGCCAACTTGTACGGCCTGTCCCGCTCCAGCGGGATGAAGTACCACCTCACCGCCCTCGGCCAGGGCTTCCGCACCCTCGAAAACTCCGTGGACTTCGACCAGAAGCAGATGCAGAAGCTGTTCGACGAAGGCCAGCGCCAGGGCACCGCCGGCCCCGCGTGGATGCACGGCCCGCCCACCCTCAGCCCCGGCGACGGCGACTACATCCGCACCGGCCTCCGCTTCCGCACCCCGCCCGAACCCCCTCTGGCCCCCGGCCAGTAAAACACACCCCAGGTGCGTCCCCTCCGCCACCCCCGCAAGGGGCGGCGGGGGCGTGCCGGGCGGTCGCTCGGACCGGCCGGGGGTGAGGGTTCGCGGGGCCGGAAGACCGTGAGCTCAATTCAAACGCCGACCGTCGCGCGCAAGCCTCGCAGGGCCGGCCCGTTTGCGCTACGCTGCTTGTGTTTCACCCCGCGGTCCCGATAATTTCCCCCGCCCGGGGGCGAATCCCCCCATCGACCCAGGGCCGGAGGTAGAACGGCGGTGACGATCACCTGCCCCCGCTGCCGGCGGACCTTGTCCACCGCGGACCCCGGCGGCCCGCCGGCGTTCTGCATGTTCTGCGGGCAGAAGCTCGGCACCCACACCCCGGACCCCAACACCCCGGTCCCGACCGGGATGGTCACCGGGTCGTTCGTTCCGTTTACCGACACCGGCGAGCCCGCGTCCGAGCCGCCGCCGTCGGCCGTGGGCGGGTACCGGCTCGTCCGCTTCATCGGCGCGGGCGGGATGGGGGCGGTGTACGAGGCCGAGGCGGCCGACACGGGCGCGCGGGTGGCGGTCAAGCTCCTGTCCGGCCGGCTGACGTCGAACCCGAGTTCGGTCGAGCGGTTCCGCCAGGAGGGCCACCTCGCCAGCCAGCTCGCCCACCCCCGCTGCGTGTTCGTCCTCGCCGCCGACACCGACGCCGGCCGGCCGTACATCGTCATGGAGCTGATGCCGGGGCGGACCCTGAAGGATCTGGTGGACGAGTCCGGGCCGCTCCCCCCGAACGCCGCCGCCGCCCACATCATCGACGTGGTGGACGGGCTGGCCGAGGCCCACCGGCTCGGCGTCCTCCACCGGGACGTGAAGCCGAGCAACTGCTTCCTCACCGCCGACGGGCGGGTGAAGGTCGGCGACTTCGGGCTGTCCAAGTCGCTGACCGGGTCGGCCGACCGCCACCTGACCCAGAGCGGGGCGTTCCTCGGCACCGTCCTGTTCGCCTCCCCCGAACAACTGCGGGGCGACCCGCTCGACTACGCCTCGGACGTGTACTCCGTCTGCTCGACGCTCTACTACCTGCTGTGCGGGGAGGCGCCGTACCACCACGAGAGCATCACCGCCGCCCTGGCCAAGGCCATCACCGAGCCGCCGACCCCGCTCTGCGCCCGCGCGCCTGGGGTGAGCCCGGCCCTAGAGCGGGTGGTGATGAAGGGGCTGGAGCGCGACCCGGACCGCCGCTGGACCACGCTCGAAGACCTGCGCGAGGCGCTCGTCGATCTCCTCCCGGCCAAGCAGACGCCGGCCCGCCCGCGGGCGATCGTGGGTGCGTTCCTGCTCGACGCCATCCTGCTTACCCTCTTCATCGCCATCCCGCTGGAGATCCTCCGGTCCGTGCTCGGGTGGGAGCGGGTGTGGCTGGCGGGGGTGCCGGTGGACCCGGTCGAGGACGCCATCGACCTGGCGTACTTCGCCACCCTGGAGGGGCTGTTCGGGCGGACGGTCGGGAAGGCGCTGCTCGGGCTGAGGGTGAGCCGGGTGGGGACGACCGGCCCGCCGGGGCTCGCCCGGGCCTGGGTCCGGGCCGGCGTGTTCACCCTCCTCCTCCTGTTCCTGTACCACGGCCCGGCGCTCGCCGGCCAGTACGGGGGCGGGCTGGCCGCCCTCGGGGCGGGGATGGCCGCGCTGTTCCTACTGCTACTCCAGCTCCGGCGGACGGCCGGCGGGTACCGCGGCGTCCACGACTTCATCAGCGGGTGCCACATCACCCAGAAGCCGTTCCCGACGCGCCGGCCCCGGCTGGTGTCGGCGCGGCCGAGCCCGCTGGACGCCGTCGTGCCGGCCGACCCGGCGATGCCGACCCCCGCCACGCTCGGCGGGTTCTCCGTCCGCGGCCGGCTGTGGGCCGACGCCGCCGGCGGGCAGGTGTGGGCGGCCGAGGACCGGACGCTGGGCCGGCGTGTGGTGGTCTGGCTGACGCCCACCCCGGGGGCCGCCGCCCCCGACTCGGCCCGGCCGACCCGCCTCCGCCGGCTGGGCAGCGGGCGGGTGGTGTGGGCGAGCGCGGAATACACCTGGACGGCGTTCGCCGCCCCGGTCGGTGCCCCGCTGGCTGACACCATCAACCCCCGCCGGCCGCTCCCCTGGGCCGACGCCCGCTTCCTGCTGGAACAGCTGGTGGACGAGTTCCGGGCCGCCGCCGCGGACGGCACCACCCCGGCACGGGTCGGGCTCGACCAGGTGTGGGTCGAGCCGAACGGGCGGGTCCAGTTGCTCGACTTCCCGGGCGGCCCGGTGACGGGCGAGGCCCGCACGACGCCCGGCCACGCCCCGTTCCCGCTGTTGCGAACGGTGGCGGCGCTGACGCTCGAAGGCCGGCCGCGGGACGAGCACGCCGCCCCGGCGGGCGAGGGGGTGCGGGCGCCGGTCCCGCCGCACGCGATGCCGGTACTGAACCGGCTGTTTTCCGCCACGGGCTACCGGTCGGTCGGCGACTTCCACGAGGCTCTGGAGGCGACGCACGCCCACCCGCCAGAGGTCACCCCGTCCGTGCGGGCGGCCCAGCTCGGGCTCCAGGCCGCCGTGCTGTCCGCGGGGCTGGCCCTGATGTTCGCCGCCGCGGGCGGGGTGGGGGTGCTGCTCGCCGCGCTCGCCAGCGAGCGCGCCGACCTGGCCGACCGCACGCTCGCCGCATTGGGCGACCCGGCCCGGGCCGCGAAACTGGCCCGGATGGACGGGGTCGGGAAGGCGCTCAACGACCCGCTGACGGCCGCCCGGATCAAGCAACTGCGGGACCGAAAGCTGGCCGAGGCGCAGGAGCGGCGGGCGGCCATGCTCGGGTTCCAGCGGCGGTCACTCGACCGGACCGAGCAGCCGATGGCGAATGTGATGCGGCAGGAGGGCGAGGAGCTGGTGGAAATGCGTGCGCTGCTGGTGTGGGCAGGGGCGCCGGAGAAGGCGGCCAAGAGCCGGGTGAACAACCCGTGGACGACGGAGGCCGGACCGGTCTGGGTGATCCTCGTGGTGGTCCCGCTGGCGTGGGTGCTGGTGGCCGGGGTGCTGCGGGGCGGGGTGTCGATGCTGCTAACGGGGATCGCGGTCGTCCGCGGGGACGGGCGGCGGGCCTCGCGGCGGCAGTGCGCCCTGCGGGCGCTGGCGGTGTGGCTGCCGGTCGCGGGGCTGCTGGCCGGGTCGGTGTGGCTCCAGGTGTACCACCCGCGACAGGCCGGGGCGGCGGTGGCTCTGTGGCTGGTGGCCGCGGCCCTGCTGCCGGTCTACGTGGTGATCGCGCTGTGGTACCCGTCCCGCCCGCCCCAGGACCGGCTCGCCGGAACCTACCTCGTACCGGCTTGAGCGCGTTCCGCGGCCGTGTCCGGGCGGGCAGCCTGTGATGGATGACGTGTGCGAAGCGCGGCGGGTTATCCGCACCCGGCCGGTTCCGACCGGGCGCTCACAAACTCACCGCTTCGCTTCCAGTCGAACCCGCAGGTAGGCCACCTGCCGCAGGCGAACCTCCGACGCGGCGTCCGGGTCGAACTCCAGCGGGCCGGCGTCCTTGGCCAGGAACTTCAGCACCTCGAACGCCCGCCGGCGGTGGAGCGGGTCGCGCCACTCCAGCGCCTCCAGGAGCAGCGGCACCGCCACCGACCCCTTCTTCACCAACTCCAGCGTCGCCGCCTTCACCGCCGCGTCGTCGGCCAGCGACTCGACCAGCCGGCGGACCTTTTCCTGCTCCAGCATGGTGCCGACCGCGCCGCGGAACGGCCCGGCCGGGGCCGGCGTGGTGGCCGGGAAGCCCGCCGGCGCGGCCGGCGGGAACAGCACCGGCGGCGGGGTGACGGTCGCCACCTCCGCGGCGGCCCGGGGCGGCGGCGTGGCCGGGGCCGGCCGGGGCGGGGCGGACGGGGTGGGGGCGAAGGTCAGCGGCTTGGCGGGCGGGGGGGTGACCGTCGGCTTCGGCGGCTCGGCGGCCTTCGGCGGCTCGGCGGCCTTCGCGGCCGGTGCCGCAGCGACCACGACCGTGGCCGGCGCGACGGCCCTCACGCCGTCGCCGCCGGGCTGGAGCTTGCTGGCGAAGTGGCGGGTGAAGCCGTCTTCCTCGAAGCTCCGGCCGAGGTAGGCGTCGATCGCCCGCTGGTCGTTCACGAGTTCGTGGGGGGTGCCGTGCGTCACCACCTTGCCGTCGGCGATGAGGTACACGCGGTCGGCGCTGCGGAACACCTCGCGGACGTTGTGGTCGGTGATGAGGATGCCGATGCCGTGGTTCGCCAGGTCGCGGATGTTCGCGCGGATGTCCTCGGTGGTCTTCGGGTCCACGGCCGCGAACGGCTCGTCGAGCAGGATGAGCAGCGGCTCGCAGACAAGGCAGCGGGCGATCTCGAGCCGCCGCTTCTCGCCCCCGGAGCACCGGCCGGCGGTGTTCTTGCGGACGTGGTCGAGCTTGAACCGCACCAGCGCCTCGTTCGTCCGCTCCCACCGCTCCTTCCGGGTCAGGCGGCGGCCCAGGCTCCGGCTGCGGGGGAGCGCCTCGAGGATGGCGATCAGGTTGTTCTCGACCGACAGCTTCTTGAAGACGCTCTGCTCCTGGGACAGGTAGCCCATCCCGCGGCGGGCGCGCTGGTACATCGGCAGGCCGGTCACGTCCTCGCCGTTGAACGTCACCCGGCCGGCGTTCGGGGCGATCTGGCCGGTGGCCATGCGGAAGCTGGTGGTCTTCCCGGCCCCGTTCGGCCCGAGGAGCCCGACCACCTCGCCCGGGTTGACGGTGAACGACACCCCGTTAACCACCAGCCGGCGGCCGAAATACTTGACCAGCCCCTCGACCTCGAGCAGCGCCATGCCCCGCCTCCGTGCCACCGGCCCCGAACCGCGGGGACATAGCGACCCCCGACGGCCGCCGCAAGCCGGATCCCGGACGCGCGCACAGAGTTCCACTTGCGTCCGCCGCCGCCGCACGCTATTCCCGCGCCATGTCCCGCCTACTCGTGGTCACCGCCCTCCTCCTCCCGGCCGGGTGTAGCAACGCCCCCCTGGCCGGCACCCTGGACGCGGTCTGGCCGGCCCGCGGCGGTGCGGCCGGCGGCGGGCCGGACACGCCCCCGGACAACCGCCCGCCGATCGTGCCGGACGTTCGGCCCGCCGCCCCGGGTTCCCGCCCCACCCCCCGGCCGGCCGGTCCCGGGGCGACCGACGCCCTCCCGCCGCCGGCGGACTTCGGCCTCGATGCCGCGCCCCGGCCGTGACCGGAGCAGGCATGGCCCGCCCCTTCCGCACGCCCAGGTAGCCTGACCGCGGCGTGTCAGAGGACCGCGACGCGGCCCCGGCCGGGCGGGCCGAGCACCCGGCCGAGCCGCTGGTGGAAGTGGTAGCCGCCGTTTTCCCGCTTCACGCTGAACCGGCCGGTGGTGTAACTCCGGCTGCTCAGGCCACGCTGCACCTCCTCGCACACCCCCACGTCCTCGGCCTGCACCTGGTCCGCGACGCGGACGCTCTCGGCCACGAAGTCGGCCGGGGTGCCGGCCGCGAAGTAGAAGTCGAAGACGACGCGGCAGCGGTCCGGGCCGAGCGGGAGGACGAGGTTCGAGTCCATCACCCCGCTGTACACGTTCAGCATGAAGTTCGGGTACACCCACCAGTAGGCGGCCTGATCGCCGGTGCGGGTCCGCCCGGCCTCCCCCGCGGCCGGCGTCAGCGGACTGCTCTGCAGGACCGTGTGCCCGTCGCAGACGGTGCGGTACTCGCGGTAGTCGAGCACCCCGGCGAGCGCGGGGTGGACGGTGTTCACGTGGTAGCCGCCGTCGAGGTAGTTGTCGACGTAGACCTTCCAGTTGCAGGCGAGGTCGTAGGTCTTGCGCGCCTGCCACGCCAGCCCGGCGAATGCCGCCCGGCCCTCCGCCCACGCCGGCAGCGGCCCGAGGAACGCCCCCAGCGGCTCGGCCGGCTCGGCGAGGTGCGCCCAGACGAACGGCCCCCACTCGGCCACGGCGACGGGGACGAGGCCGTGGGTGTCCTTGGCGAAGTCCTCGACGCCGTCGAACTCGGGGGTGCCGCGGAGCCGGCCGGCGAGGTCGTAGGTCCAGCCGTGGTAGCGGCAGCGGAGCTTGGTGGCGGTGCCGCACGGCTCGGTGCGGACCGGCGCCGCCCGGTGCCGGCACACGTTGAAGAACCCCCGCAACACCCCGTCCTCGCCGCGGACCACCAGGATCGGCTCGCCGGCGACGTCCGCCGTGATGAAGGCTCCGGACCCCGCAACCTGCTCGGTGCGCCCCACGACCTGCCACGAGCGGGCGAAGACCGCGTCCCGTTCGGCGGCCAGGACGGCCGGGTCGGTGTACCAGGTGTTCGGGATGGTCCGGGCACGCGACAGCGGCAACTCGGGGTCGAAGCCGTCCGGGCCGGGCAACGGGTTCTGCATACGGAACCTCTTGGAACGGCGGGCGATGGGAACGGGTCGTGGGGCCGGTGCGGGTCATCTTACGAGCCGCGCGTCGCGGCCCGGCGGTCGCCCGCGTGAGCGTCCTGGATGGACCGGATGCGCTCGTGAGCGCGACCGACCCGTCTCCGGGCCGGTCGCTCACGAGCGCAGCGGCCGCCCCCGGCGGAACACGATTGACCGTGGCGGCGTGCCGGACACAATGACGCACGAACCGCTCGACCGGCCCGACACGGTCCTTGAGGTACGACCGGGCGGGCAGGCACGAACGCCGGGGGGACGCTCCATGCACGCGCGCTGGCTGGTCGGGCTCGTGACGGCGGGGACAGTGGCACTCGGATCCCACGGCCAACCACCGGCCGGGGCACCGGTTCCCCCCGCCGCGGGACAGGCCGACGGGGCGAAGAGACTGCCGGACGAGTTGGGATCACTCAACGCCGCCTCGCGCAAGCTGTACGCCGCGGCCCGGGGGCGGGAGTTGGCCGCGGTCCCCGTCGTGATCATCGTTTCCGGCGACGACCTGGTCCTCCGCCGGGGCGGGAAGAGGGTCACAGCCCCCGTGATCCCCGCCGAGTACCACGCCCTCAAGAGCGTCGCCCACACGGCGCTGGCCCTCTTCGCACATCTGGCGGACGAGACGGACCGGCCGCTCGGGGCGGAACGGCTCACGAGCCTGAAGGGGTACCAGGCGTTGGCGGCCGCGGCCGGACCGGCGGTCGAGAAGTTCGGCTTCGACCCGGAGATGTTGGCGCGGCAGAAGCGGCTCCTCGCCCGTGCGGACGCCCTGGCGGGCAAGACGCTCCGGGACGGGAGGGTGTCGGCCGACGACCTGACGAAGTTCTGCCGCGCGTCGCGGGCGGACGTGCTGGCCAACGGGGCGGCGGCGGCCCGGGCTCAGCTGCGGGCCACCCACGAGCAGGTGATGAAGTGGAAGGCGGGGATGACGGCCGAGGAGTGGGCCTCGCTGACCGTCGTCGTGCCCGGCGTGCAGACGGCCCGCGTCGAGAACGCGGCGGTCCAGTACTTCTCCCGCCTCCTCGGCGAGCCGAACGGCGAAGGCCGCCGGGTGGTGTTCGCCGAGTCGCTCTGGGACGAGGACAAGGCGCTCGGCCTGCTCGGCACGCTGCGGCTCGACGGCAAGCTGTCGGAGGCCGTGTTCGGCGACCGGTATCGCATGCACCGCGACTTCCTCGCCGACGGGGCGCGAGTCGCCGTCGATGAGATTCTCGCCCCCGAGTAGCGGCCCCAATGGTGTCGGCCCTTCCCGGCGGCCCGACGGCCGGTCGTGCGGTTAGACGACCGGCGCGGTGAGCGTGTGGGCCGGGTCGCGTTTGATGTCGAGCGCCTTGACGACCACCGTCCCGCCGCCCGGGAGGGCGAGGACGAACGGGTCGGTCAGGGCGGGCCGGTTCCAGGCCGCGAGGCCCGCCAGTGGGGCGGCCCACCCGGCCGGCACATCGCCCTGACCCGCCACGGCCACGACGAGCAGAGCGGCCGACCGCTTCCACCCGAGCCGGAGCAGCCTCGCCACCCCCTCTTCGGCCTCACGCCGCCACCCGTCGTCGGCGCGGTTCCCCTCGCGGAGCAGAACGAACTCCGCGAACACCCAGCGGTGGTCATCGGCTTCGTAGGACGCCCCGACCCGCAAGCCGCCCGCCCCGGGGGAATGTCGGCCGTCATCGCCCGTTACCCCCTCGCTGGCGTAGGTGGGTTTGGCGGCGACCTCGCAGAACGGGTCGCCAGACTGTCGGTACCGGCAGGCCAGAAACGCCTCCCAGCTGAGCCACTCCTCGAACGGCGCGGCGGCCTCGACCATCAGTTCCAGGTCGGCCGCCTTCGACCCGAGCCGGTGACAGATGGTCCGGAAGACCCCGACCGCGAACGCGCGCACGTCGCCCACTGGTGCGTTCCCCGCTGGTGTGATACAGGTGACGGTCATTGTAGACCGGGACGCCCCCGCCCACCCCGCCGGACCGCACCTCGCCCCTGGCCGAGGCACCGCACGCCGACCGGCCGTTGACCGCCCCCCGGAGGAACCCGACCGTGAGCCGACCGATGCTGACGCTGCTCGCCCTGTCCTGGGCCGCGGCCGCGGTGCCGGACCTGTGTGCCCAGAAGCCGCCATACGACGGGTTCCCGCCGGCCGACCCGCCGGCCAACCCGCCGTACTACCGCGTCCGCTACGAGGCGTCGAACGAGCCGGGCGGGCTGGCCTTCCCGGTCAACTACACGGTCTGGATTCCCCCAGGAGTCACGTCCGTCCGGGGCGTGATCGTCCACCAGCACGGCTGCGGGGAGGGGTCGTGCAAGTCCGGGCTGACCGGGGCTTACGACCTGCACTGGCAGGCGCTGGCCAGGAAGCACGACTGCGCGCTGCTGTCTCCGGCCTACGAACAGCCGGAAGCGGCCGACTGCCAGCGGTGGTGCGACCCGCGAAACGGGTCCGACGCCGCGTTCCGCAAGGGGCTCGCCGACCTCGGGACGAAGTCGGGGCACCCGGAACTGGCCCGGGTGCCGTGGGCGTTGTGGGGGCACAGCGGCGGCGGGCACTGGGCGGGCGGGATGGTGATGCTCCACCCGGACCGCGTCACCGCCGCCTGGCTGCGGTCGGGCGTGCCGCTCCTGAAGGCGGACCCGACTCGCCCCGGGGTCAAGGCCCACGCCCTGCCCGACGCCGCCCTGACGGTGCCGGTGATGTGCAACCTGGGGACGAAGGAGGGTGTCACCGTCAAGGACGACCGCTTCGCCGGGGTGTGGCCCGCGAACGAAACCTTCTTCGCCGCGGTCCGCGGCAAGGGCGGCCTCGTCGGGGTCGCGGTTGACCCGCTCACGGGCCACGAGTGCGGCAACCAGCGCTACCTGGCGGTCCCGTGGCTCGACGCCTGTCTGGCCGCCCGGCTGCCGAAGACCGCCGGCGCCCCGCTCCGGCCCATGCCGGCGGACCGGGCCTGGCTCGGCCCGGTGACCGGCGGCGAGGCGGTCCCGGCCGCAGCGCACGCCGGCGACCCACTCAAGGCGGCCTGGCTGCCGAACGAGGCGGTCGCCGCGGCCTGGGTGCGGTACGTCCGGGACACGAAGGTCGCGGACCCCACCCCGCCCCCCGCCCCGTCCAACCTGCGCGTGCGGGGGAACCTGCTGACCTGGGAGTCCGAGGCCGACCTCGAAAGCGGCCTCGCCGGCTTCGTCATCGAACGCGACGGCAAGGTGCTCGCGGACGTGCCGGGGCCGACCCGAAACCCGTTCGGCCGCCCGGTGTTCCAGGGCTTGCAGTACAGCGACACCCCGCCGCAGCCGCTCGCCGCCCTGCGGTTCACTGATACGACCGCAGAGCCCGGCCGGCGCCATGCCTACCGCGTCACGGCCGTGAACACCGCGGGGCTGAAGTCGGCGCCGAGTGCGGAGGCCACGGCAGGGGGTTCGCCGTGACGCGATCCGCCCGTCTCCGGACCCCGCCGGCGGTGTGACCGATGTGCCCGATCCCCGCGGGTTGCGGGGTCTGGTGTGCCGGGGGCGGCCGGAAGCCCGTCACTTCGCCTTCTTCGACTTCTTCGGCGGGGCGACCGTCGCGGCGGCCGGCGGGGCGACTGTCGCGGCGGTCGGCTCCCAGTCGTACTCGCCCATGTCGGCCGACGCCCTCCCCCGGTCGGTCAGCTCGTAGGCGTCCTCCGCGACCTTGCTCATGAAGCCGTTGGTCAGCAGCCAGTCGAAGTGCTGCCGGTCGAGCCGGGTCATGTTGCGGGCGTCGTCGAACTTGAACTTCTTCTTCCTGAGCACCCTTCGCAGCATGCGCCAGCGGGACTCGCCGATGGATACGAGAGCCATGTCAGAGCCTACCCGGATGAAAAGTAGCCGACCGTCTGACGACATCCAACTCACACCCCCGTCCGCCGGTGCGTGAGAAGCCGGCCGTCCCCACTATCGTAGTGCGAACCGGGGGCGGGCTCCACTCAATCGTCCCCCGGCCGGGTCAGACCCGGTCCGGGCTCGGCGGGAAGGGTCGCGCGACGAGCCCCGTGCCTCTGGGCGGACGGTGGGACGCGGTTGACGTGTCGAAGCCGGCGGCCGGACGAGGCACCCGAACTCGCGGGCGGCGACCCGGGAGGTCGAGGGGACTTGGCGTCGGACGTCCCCGGCCACGCCGGGGTCGTGAGGACCGGCTACCGGCGGCCGGCGACCCCGCCCGGGGCATCCCCGGCCCGGGCCGGCTCGGCGGTCACGCGGAGGAGGTGTGCGGCGATGCGGTCGAGGGGGAGCACGTCCTCGGCCGCCCCGAGGACGATGGCCTCCTTCGGCATCCCGAAGACCACGCACGTCGCCTCGTCCTGGGCGACCGTCCGCGCGCCGGCCCGGCGCATCTCCAGCAGCCCCCGCGCCCCGTCGTCCCCCATCCCGGTCAGGATGGCCCCGGTCGCGTTCGGCCCCAGCTCCCGGGCGCACGACCGGAACAGCACGTCCACCGCCGGCCGGTGGCGGTTGACCGGCTCGCCGCCGGTCACCCGGACCGTCGCCACCGCCCCGCTCCGGGCCACGGACAGGTGGAAGTTGCCCGGCGCGATCAGCACGTGCCCCGGCACCACCCGGTCCCCGTCCTTCGCCTCCGACACCCGGACCGCGCACGCCCGGTCCAGGCGAGCCGCGTAGGACTTCGTGAAGCCCTCCGGCATGTGGATCACCACGACCACCCCGGGCGCGTCGGCCGGGAGGGCGGTCAGGACCGCCGCCAGCGCCTCGCACCCGCCGGTCGAGGCGCCCAGCGCGATCACCTTGTGCGTCGCCCGGAACCCCCCACCCGCCGGCGCCAGCCGGGCCGGCGGGGCGGCCCGCGCCCGCGGCCGGGCCCGGGCCGCCGCCTTCACCTTGGCCACGATCTCGTCGGCCAGGGCCACGGTGCCCGTGGTCACGTCGAGCTTCGGCTTGGTGACGAAGTCCACCGCCCCGAGTTCCAGCGCCCGGAGGGTGGTGTCGCAGTTCCGCTCGGTCAGCGACGACACCATCACCACCGGCAGCGGGCGGTGGCCCATCAGCTTGCCGAGGAACGTCAGCCCGTCCATCCGCGGCATCTCGACGTCCAGCGTCAGCACGTCCGGCTCGAACTGCTTGACCTTGTCCCAGGCCGCGTACGGGTCCGCCGCGGCCGCCACCACCTCCAGCCCGGGGTCGGCCCCGAGCAGGTCGGTCAGCAGCTGGCGCATCAGGGCCGAGTCGTCGACCACCAGCACTTTCGTTCGGGCCACGGCGACCTCAAATCAGAACAGGGTGATCCGGTCGTCCGGCGGGGCGACCACCTTCTCCAGGAGCGCCCGGCCGAAGGTCTCTTCCTTCTGCACCACGCCGGTCAGCTCCTTGCCGCCGAGGGGCTTGGCCCTGGCGCGCCCGGTGTGCGGGTCGAACCGGACGAGGAGCCCGCTCGTGCCGCCGAGGCACTTCGCCTCCACCGGGATGCCCTCGGCCGACAGGTACTCCAGCACGAAGGCGGCGTTCTTCGACCCGACGTTGAGCCGCTCGGACTGGACGTTCAGCACCTTCGCCCCGCCGAACACCTTGGCCCGCAGCCGGGACCGGTCGCCGCCCTGCTTCATGACCGCGGTCACCAGCAGTTCCATCGCGTGCGCCCCGTACCGGGCGCTCACCCCGGCGTCCGACACCCCGGGGAGGGAGAAGTGGTTCATCCCGCCGACCCCGGTCTCGGGGTCGTACACGCACGCCGACACGCACGACCCGAGCAGCGTCTTCAGCAGCGCCGGCCCGCGCGTCGCCTTCACGTCCCCGAGCACGATGGTGTGTTCCGGGACGTCGGTGGACGGCGGCTCGGCCGGTGGGCGGGGCGGGGCGGGCGGCGCAGGCTTGGCCGCCCGTGCCGGCGCGGGCCGGCTCACGCCAGCGGCCGGCGCGGGCGGCCGGGCGGCCGGCTCCGGCCCCCCCCGGGGGCGGTAGATCGTCTGGCCCAGGGGGAGGAACTCGTCCGTCACCCCGTGCAGGTTCTCCGAGTGGCCGACGAACAGGAACCCGTCCCGCTCCAGGTGGGAGGCGAACCCGGCCAGCAGCCGGGCCTGAACCTCCCGGTTGAAGTAGATCATCACGTTCCGGCAGAAGATCACGTCGAACCGGTTGCGGAGCGGCCACCGGCCGCCGGTCAGGTTGACCTGGCGGAAGGTGATGAGATCCCGCAGCGCGGGGCGGACGGCGACCTTGCCGGCGCTCGCCCCGGTCCCGCGGAGGAAGTACTTGGGGAGCAGGTCCGGGGGGACGCCCTCCAGCCGGTCGGCCGCGTAGACCCCCGCCTCGGCGGCGGCCAGCACCGCCGTGTCGATGTCGGACGCGAGGACGCGGACGTCCCACCCCTCCTCGGCCGGGCAGTTCTCGCGGAGCGTCATGGCCAGGGTGTACGGCTCCTCGCCGGTCGAGCAGCCCGCGCTCCAGATGCGGAGCCGGCGCGTCCCGGCCCTGGCGCGGGCGATGACCGTGTCGCGGAGGAAGTCGAAGTGGTGGGACTCGCGGAAGAAGTCGGTCTTGTTCGTGGTCAGGGCGTTGATGAACTCCTGCCGCTCCGCCCCGGTCGGGTCGGCGGCCACGAGCCGGAGGTAGTCGGCCACCGACCGCAGCCCGTGGTGCCGGAGCCGCTTCCCGAGGCGGGAGCAGACCATCACCCGCTTGCCGGCGCCGAGGGTGATCCCGGCCTCGCGGAACAGGGCCGCCCGGACCGCCTCGAACTCCTCGTCGCCGATGGCGATCGTGCCCCCGGCGGGGGCGTCGGCGAGTTGTTCGCCCATGACATCTCCCGTTCCGCCGCCCCGCCCGTGGCGTGACGGCGGCCGTCTTGATCTCAGGTCACTGGTCTGGGAATCGGTCGGACGCTTCCGGCCCGGCGGGCCGGGGCTCCTGGGCCGCAACAATACCCCGGCGCGGTCAGCCGGGTCGGGCCGGGCGGTCGGGGTCGGTCGTTGTCCGCGACGACCCCGAGTCGGCCGCCGCCCACCCTTAGAACTCGGTGTAGCCGCCGTCGTCGCCGAGGGCGTCCAGCCCGTGCCGCCCGCCCGCCGCCCTGGCGACCACTGCCCGCGGCCTGCCGGCAGACATCGCCGCCTTCCGACCCGGAATCGCGCCGCGCGAGGCCGGGGCGAGTCCCGAGCCGTCGGACAGCTTGAACCGTGCGACGAGCTCGCGCAGCTGCCCCGCCTGGTCCGTCAGAGCCTGGGCGGTGGCCGACATCTCCTCCGTCTGCCCCGCGTTCCGCTGCGTCACCGCGTCCATCTGCGT
>JAESFO010000130.1_pt1 | contig 208446 bp, 184 predicted proteins | sample 9269421 | NCBI WGS metagenome assembly JAESFO01 (sample SAMN14502839, study PRJNA617101) | algae metagenome | isolation source: Nostoc desertorum CM1-VF14 and co-occurring heterotrophs from rocky... | place: USA: Clark Mountains, San Bernardino, California | collected 2000-06-05 | reverse complement strand
CCGCCCCCCCCCCCCCCCCGGCGGCGGGAGCCGGGCGGCGCGGGGCGGGCACTGGGACTCCGCCGGAGGTGGTTCGCCCCCTCACCCCGCGTGCTCCGCCGCGACCCTCTCCCCCGAGGGGAGAGGGTGACGGGGCGGCCGGACCGCCGTAGTCGCTTCCGCCAGGGGAGCGCGGCTCCCGACGGAGGGGCCGGCGGCCTTCCACCCTCTCCCCTCGGGGGAGAGGGTCGCGGCGGAGCACGCGGGGTGAGGGGGCGAGCCACGCACGGAGGTGGTCAGGGAGCTTGTCGGTCCGGCATCAGCTCACCGGCCGGCGAGGTCGGGGCGGGACTCCGGTGTGGCACCCGGGGCTTCACGCCGGACCGCGTGGGTCCGTCCCGCCCGGACCGGGGATCGGCCCCGAGGGGTGATAACGGTTGTCATCCCGGCTGGCGCCCGGCGGAGGTCCGCCAGAGGGACCGCGGGTCGGGAAGAAGCCCTCGAAGCGGCTGTCTCGGAGGGCCGCGTCGATCGGGCGTCTCATGTACACCGTGGCCAACTCCTTGCTGAGGGCGAGCACGTCGTCGCGCCGCCGGGCCGGTGCCGGCGGCCCGCCCCCTGGCGCGGCGGGCGGCGGGCCGCACCCCGGCCCGCGCCGGCGGGGGCGCCCCTTCCGCCGCCGGCCGCCCCGCTTGCCCATCGGCCCCTCCCGCGGTTACAGCAGCACGAGTTCGCGGTCCGGGCCGTCCCCGCGGGTCAGCACGTCGCGGCCCTTGGCCTTCTCGTCCCAGAGGAACGAGTAGACGGCCAGAGCCCGGCGGACCACCTCCACCAGGCTATCCGCCTGGGTGCGGTCCTTGAGCGCCTCCAGCTGTTTGCGGACCGGCTCGGCCAGGTCCAGCGTCAGCCGGCTGGTCGGCGCGCTCTTCGGCGGCCGTGGCATGACTGCCCCTTCTGTCGGTGAGTAAGGCCGCCAGCCCGAACAGGACCAGCAGCGCGGCCACGCCCCCGGCGGCGGCCGGCCGGGCCGCGCCCGGGTCGGCGGTCGGCCAGGCGAGGGCCACGCCGACGGCCGCCAGACCGGCCGTGCACAGCACGAGGGTCGTGGTGCGGAAGTCGCGCTCCCGCAGGTACGCCAGCGTCGCGGCGGCGACGCCGGGGGCGACCTCCCGGACGGTGTCCGGGTTGAACAGCGCGTAGTTCGGGACCGCCGGCTCGGCCCGGGCGGTCGGCCCGGCGGCCGGGGTCGTCACAGCGGTGGTACCGGTGGTCGCATTCACGCCGTCGGCCTCCCACAGGCACGGGAGGCCGACGGCGCAAACGCATCGTCGAGCGCCGTCGGATCATCTCCGGTGGCTCCCGTGATACGTTCTCGCCCGGCGTGGCGCGTCCCTCAGTAGCCGTCCGTTCGCTGGGTGGAACAGGGTCGGGTAAGGGGCGGCGGTGCTTGGCTCGGCACCGCCGACCGCGCAGGCCGATTGGTCGGAGAGACGCTTGGCACGACCCGGTCTGCGTGGGCGATGTGGCGGCCTCGGACGCAGGGCGTCGTAGTCGACCGCTACCCGGATGATACACAGAAAAAATCTGGGTGTCAAGGAGTGACGCGGTGGGACACCGGACGCGGCTTCGGGCGGCCGGATCGACCGCCGGTGGGTTGTGCCTGCGGACGCGGCAGGTGGCGGAGATGCTTCTTGCAACCGGCCGGGCCGGGGTTAGTCTAAATGGTGTTCTTCAGGCGATCGGTACGCGATTACGATCGGCCAGACTGGTCGGGCTGGTTGGAGAGTCGCGCCACGGCAAAGGACGATCGGGTGAATCATGGCGAGAACCCACAAGCCCACGCCGCCGGCCGGCCCGGGGCCGCAACCGGCCCCGCCCGTGCCCCCCCCTCCCCCGGCCGATCCGGCCGGCCGGCGCTGGGACGTCCCGGCCATCACCGGCTTCGTTCTGGCGGCCGCGGGGTCGGCCGCGAACATCGTCAACCCCGAGTTCCCGGCCTGGCTGGCGGTCGTTTGCATCCTGGCCCTGGTCGCCTGCACGGCCTGGTTCACGTTCCGGCTCTACCACCCCCTCGCCCGGCGGGTGGCGCGCTTCCACCAGCCGGTGGCCACCTCGACCCCGTGGCTGGTCCTCCTGACCCTCATCCTGTGCGTGACCATCCTGTACTTCGTCCTCCCGGGACGGCGGGTGGCCCAGATCAAGTTCGACAACGGGACCGGGGCGGTCTTCAACTCGTGGGACGGCGTCCCGGACCACAAGAAGCGGATTCAGGCCGCCGGCGCCGGCGGGACGCTCGCCTGGGGCATCGAGGGCGACGGGAGTACGGGCTGGTTCTCGTACAAGACGGACAAGGCACTCCCGGCCGCCGAGGGCATCAGCTCGGGCGCGTACCTGACCTTCTACGGCCGCCCCTGCGACCGCCTCCAGTACCGGACGCTCCGCTTCCGGTGCCGCGCGACGGCGGCGCCGGGGGCGGCCGACGTGGGTGTCCGGATCGCGGTCGACAACCCGCGGGAGAAGCGGGACCGGGAACTCATCACGTATGAAGTGGCGTCGCTGCGGCGGTACGCCCCGGTCGACGGGAGCTGGAGGACGTACGAGATCCCGATCGGCGACTTCCGCCAGGTCCGCTACCAGCCGCCGTTCCCCGCGAACCTGATCAACAAGATCGTCTTCTTCGTCAACGCGGAGATCTCCGACGCCTGCCCGGACGCGACGCTCTGGTTCGCGGACATCGCGTTCCACCACTGACCCGACGGCCCGCGGGGCGGCCGGGGGGGGCGGTCCTTGAGGCATTCCCGGGTTTTTGTGTCCGGCCGCCGCCGCTCCGTCGTTGAACTCGCCGGGGCGCCTGCCCGGTCGGGAACCGCCCGCCCGAGGTGCCACCCGCCCGAAGGAGTACGTTCGTGCGTACAAGACCCATCCGTCAAGCCGTCCTGGGCGCGTGCCTCGCGGCCGTGGCCGCGGGGGGGGGGATCTCTGCCCAGCCGAAGTCCCCGGCCGCCCCGGCCGCCCCGGCCGCCCCGGCCGCCCGGCCGGGCGACGCGGCCGGCCAGACCAAGGAGGCCGCGGACCGTGGCGGGCGGCCGCCCGCCACGGCCGAGGACGCCCAGCGGTACCTCAAGGCCGCCGACGCGTTCGCCCGGGCGGTCGCCGGGGCGGACGAGAGGCGGTACGAGGAGGTGCTGGTGCGGGCTCTCGCGGCGGTCCCCAGGCCCGACCCGGTCCCGCGGGCGGCGCCGGCCCCGCCGGCGTGCTGCCAGGGCGACGCGCCGGCCCCGCCGCCCGCGGCCCGGCCGGCGCCGAACCTGCTCCGGGTGCAGGACCGGGTCGCCGCCCTCGAGGCGCGGCCCGGGTCCGACGCGGGGGTGCGGGCGGCCCGGCCGGACCTGGCCAAGCTGATCGCGGCGGCGGCCCAGAGCCCCGACCAGGCGCTGCGGATCTTCGACGGGCGGAAGGCCCGGGCGGGCGAGTTCCCGCACTGCGTTGCGCTGGGCCGCGGCGGGCGGTTCTCGTGCTGCACCGGCACGCTGGTCAGCCCGAACGTGGTGGTGACCGCGGCCCACTGCCCGGGCGGCGGGTGCGCCCCGGACGAGGTGTACTTCGGGCTCGACGCCAACCAGCCGGACCGCGGCCGGGTCTACGGCGTCCGCCGCGTCTACCCCCACGAGCAGTACAACCCGGGGACGAACGAGAACGACATCGCCGTCCTCGTCCTCGACCGCCGGGTCGAGCTGCCGGACGTGCGGCCGTGCCGGATCGCCCGGCCCGCGGACGTCGCCTCGGCCGGCCTGCTGCGGGTCGCGGGGTTCGGGCTCACCGAGCGCGACGTGACGGGCGTGCTGTACACAACGGATGTGATCGTCCGGTCGGTCGACTGCAGCGCCGGGACCGTGACCCTGCCGACCGGGCAGACGGTCAGCTGCCACCGGGGGCGCGAGCTCGTCGCCGGCGGCCCCACCCGGGACACGTGCTCCGGGGACAGCGGCGGCCCCGCCTACGTCGCGTCCGGCACCGACCTGCTGCTGGCCGGCGCCACCTCGCGCGGCCCGAACCCGTGCGGCCCGGGCGGGGTGTACACCCGGGTGGACGCGTACTTCGACTGGATCGTCCGGACGGCCCGGGCCTTGAACGCCGAACCCCCGGGCTCGTGACACGGCTCCGCCCGGCGGGCCGGACCTCCGCGCGGCCCCCGCGGGCTTGGCGGATGGCTGGCCGGACGCGCCCCCGGACGCCCGCCCCTACCGCCCCCGCAGGGCGGCCGGGAGGCGGGTGTCGGGGGCGGCGTAGTCGGCGGCGTAGGGGTTGCCGCCGGCCAGCGCGGCGGCGTTCGCTGATATGGCTCTTTCGGCGTACCGTGACGAGTTCGTGCCGTGGCTCTGCTCGGCCGCCGGCTCGTCCTTCCACCGGTCGCGGCTCGTGGGCGGGGGCAGACTCCGCGTGGGCCTTCTGGGCTCCGGAGGGTGCCGCGGCATCGCCCGCCCGGGGCATCAACCCGGTCGCGCACCAGACCACGTCGCGTTGACCCCGAATCCTGCGGAACCTGTGGTCGGCGGGCCTTCTGGCGGGACTCCGCCGGACCGCCCCGGGGCGACAACCGTTATCACCCACCTGGGACTGGTCCCCACCCGGGCGGGGCGGCCCGGCCGCGTGTCACTTGCGGAGCTTGACGGGGTAGGTCGCGTTCCACCTGTCGATAGCGTCGGCGATCGCGCGCTTCGCCTCCGGGTTGCCCGCCACCTCGACGCGCGCCACCCCCACCCACGAGTAGATCTGCTTCGCCAGCCGCACCGCCTTCTCGGCGACCTCGACCCGCTCGGCGGCCGGGCTGTCCATCCGGTAGTCCGCCCGCCGCCGGTCGGTCGCCAGCGCGCCCAGCTCCGACCCCGCCTTGCCCAGGTCTTTCCGCCCGGCGTACTGGAGGGCGAGGGTGGCGAGCAGGTGGTCGTTACCGGTCTCGGTCGGCCGGTACCCGAGCTCCTCCAGGAGGGCCATCGCCGCGTGGAAGGCGTGGTAGTAGGCCCGGCTGACGGCCGTCCGCACGTCCGTGGCCGCCCCCTGCCGCCCGCCGGGGTGCCGGTCCCCCAGGTGCGCCGAGGCCACCAGGCGCTCGGCCTGGCCGATGAATTGCCCGTTGTACACGGCGAGTCACCGCGCGGAGTAGGTGAGGCGGATGCGGTCCCGGGCCGCCGGGGGGAAGGCGTCGAGCCACCGGTCCAGGAGTTGGTCGTAGGCGTCGTGCGCGGCGTCCCAGCCGGCGTTCACGGCGAGGTCGAGGACCAGCCACCGCTCGTCCGACTCGCCGTCCCCCTCCACCGCGGGGGCCACGCCGCTCCCCGCCGGCAGAACCTCCGCGGCCAGGGCGACCGTCTGCCGGAAGGCGTCGGTGATGCCGTGCTCGGTGCAGTACCGGGTCACCTCATCCGGCGGCTCGGCCCCGCCCGGGGGCTCCGTCCCGGCGGGGGGCGGCGCGACCCCCTCGCCGCCCCCCGCCGGCGGCGCGACCGCCCACGGGTCGAGCGGATCGTCCGGGAGGGCGATCGCCTCCGTCTCCCCGTACCAGCCCTCGTCCGACGGCCGCTCGGCGGCGGCGGGGCCGAACTCGTCCCCGCCGAGAACCTGGGCCCAGCCGGGCTGCTCCGGGGCGAGGTCGAGGTCCAGGGGCGCCCGGGTCACGGCCAGGTCTTCCGTCACGCTGACGACGCCCAGGTCGGAGAAGTCGTCGGGGTGCTCGAACGCCCGCGCCGGCCCCTCCGGCGGGAGGCCGGCCGCGTCGTCGGGGTGCTCGAACGCCCGGAGCAGGTCGTCCGGGAGGCCGGTCACGGCGGCCTCCCGGTCGTCGTCCCGCCCGGTGCCCGTCACGCTCGTCGTGTCAGCCACGGTCCCGTCTCCGAACACGGTTCCCGGCCGGTAGCCGTCGTCAACTCGGTATTCTACGCAAGCGGCGGCGCGGCCGCTACCTGCGGCGCGCCTCGGGCCTGAACGAGATTAGCCCCCGGGCCGGCGCCGGTCAACCCACGGGCGGGTATAAGAGCAACCCCCGCGCCCGCTGTCAACGGAAATGTCGCCCGCCCCTACCGCCCCCGCAGGGCGGCCGGGAGGCGGGCGTCGGGGGCGGCGGCGTAGTCGGCGGCGTAGGGGTTGTCGCCGGCCAGCGTGGCGGCGTTCGCCGATATGAACCTTTCGGCGTACCGCAGCGCGTCCATGCCGTGGTCGTGCTCCGCCACCGGCTCGTCCTTCAGGAAGTCCTCGTCCCACACGTAGCGGGTCAGCTCCGCCAGCGTGCCCGCCGGCACCCCGCGCTCCTCCAGGACCGGGTCCGGCGGGTGCGCCAGCGCGTCCGGGGCGAAGAAGACCCGCGGCGGCAGCCCCTCCCCCTCCCGGTCGAACCGCGCCTGCACCGCCTCGATCCCGCGGCCCCGGTCCGCCTTGTCCGCCAGCTGGGGGGACAGGCCGCTGGCGAGCGCGAACGCCTCCCGCGCCTCCGGGTCGTGGTCGCACACCACCCCCGCCGGGCGCGGCTCCCGGCCGCCCTCGACCTCGCCGCGCGCCCACCGCCCCAGCAGGTCCGGCCGGGTTCCGGTCCGGAAGAACTCCCGGTACAGGTACATCCGCCCCGCGCCGTCGACGGCCCACATCTGGAGGACCGTCGGCGCCGTCTTGCCCCAGTCGATCGCCCAGACCCGGGGCCAGTCGGCCGGCGGCCGCCACCCGGCCGGGAGGAGGTGGAGGCCCGGGTCGAAGGCGTAGACGGCCCCCTCCGCCGACGCCCACACCCCCTCGTAGAACCGCTTCCGCCGCAGGCCGGTCATGAGCCGCAGCCGGCCCCCGACGTACCGCCGGCCGGCCTCGGTCCAGCGGCCGGCCCGGTGGTCGTAGTAGCGCGGGTTGTCGTGGTGCCGCGACTCGTACAGCCGGCAGGCCAGACCGTCGCACCGCCGCTTGAGCCAGTGCTGGGGCGCCCCCGGGTTGCAGTCCCCCATCAGCTGGTCGAACGGGCCGGCCATCGCGCGGAGCCGGCCGCCGAGGGTCTCCCAGTCGGTCAGGCTCAGCTCGGTCGCCTCCGGGCAGTAGACCAGATCCCACTCGGACGACAGCACCTTGTCCGGGTTGTCCATGCCGCCGGTGACCAGGACGCTGCGGTTGGGGAAGCGGTAGGCGTGGCGGTGGCCGCGGTCGACGCGCCGGGCCAGGACCGGGTGCCCGGGGCCGAGGACGTCGCGCTCCCAGGTGACCAGGGCGGTCTCGGTCAGGCTGTGGCGGGTCTTGCGGACGACGAGGAGGCGGGCGCCGGGGTACGAGTCGGCGAACCAGAGGAGCTTGCACAGGTTGGCGAGGGTCTTGCCGGACCCGGCGGGGCCGGACAGGAGGTACTCGCGCGAGGCGGTGTCCTCGAAGGCGGCCCGGTTGGCGCCGCACAGCTCCAGGGTCCGGGTCATGCGGGCCGGTCCTGCCGGGGGCGGGGCGACAACCGTTATCACCTGGGGCGGCTTGCCGGGCCGCGGTGAGGCGCGAGCGGGGGGCCGCCCCCGTTCCCTCCGCGCGTGGTTCGCCCCCTCACCCCGCGTGCTCCGCCGCGACCCTCTCCCCCGAGGGGAGAGGGTGAGCCTCCCGGTCCCCTCCGCGGGCGGGCTTCGCGCCGCAATGCCCGGTGGGAAGGGGCCGGTCGGCTCCCTCCCTCTCCCCTCGGGGGAGAGGGTCGCGGCGCAGCACGCGGGGTGAGGGGGCGAACCACGCGCGGAGGGAACGGGGGCGGCCCGCGCCTTCCGGACCACCTGACCCGGGCGCGGGTCCGTCGGCTCGTCCCATCTCCCCCTTCCCTCCCAGGGGAGGGGGCCGGGGGGTCAGGTGACTCGGGGCGCACCCGGCTCGTCCCGGGGCGCGGGGATGGCGGCCGGACCCTTGATGACGACGAGGGTGTGGCCGCCGGGGGCGGCGGGCGGGCCGGCGTCGCCGCCGGTCATGCGCAGCCAGGCGGCCAGCACCTTGCGGCACTCGGTCTTGTTCTCGAACCACACCTTCCACCGCCGCCCGGTCGCCACCCGCTTCTTGCGCCCCGGCTGGTCCGGGTCGTCGGCCGTCTCGAACAAGTCCTCGACCTCGAACCGGGTCACGCACAGGCGGACGTCCTCGGGCCACCGGGCGGGCGGGAGCATCTCGCCGTCGGGGCCGAACAGCCGGGTGACGTCGGCCCGCTCGGCCCGGCGGAAGCCGCGGGCCAGCTCCTCGACGGTGACCCGGGCGGCGTCGGCGGCGGCGGCCCGGAGATCCCGGATCGTGGCCCGGACCTCGGGCCGGCGGAGGAGCCGGGACATGGCGGAGGAGGTGGCGGTCCGGGTGGCCCGCTCCGGGAAGCCGGCCTCCAGGTAGCAGCCGTACCCGTGCCGCGTGCCGCGCTCCGCGTACAGGCGGCAGAAGCGGACGTCGCGGGCGGACAGGGGGCGGGGCGCGCGGGCCCGCCGGCTCGGCTCCGGGTCGGCCATCCGCCGGCATGATGCGCCCCGGCGTTGCCTGCCCCGGCCCGCAGGCAACCGGCCGGGCATGGTACACTGGCGCCGGGGCAGGCGGGAAGTCCCGAGCCACCACAGGAGGACCGGGCCATGCCCGCCGAGGACGAGAAGAGTCCCGCGCCGAAGCCGCGGTGCTACGCGCACCGGAGCCGGTACCCGGGGGTGCGCCGGGTGCGGGGCCGGTCGTGGCAGGCCCGCGTCCCGCTGGCGGGCGGGCGGAAGTGGGAGTTCGTGAACCTCGGGCTGTTCACGGCCGCCGGGTGGGGGACGATGGACGAGGCCGAGTGGGCGGCCGGGCGGGCGGCCCGGGAGTACGTCCGCCGCTACCGGGCCGGGCGCGACCCGTGGGACGTGGTCCGGGAGCTCCAGGGGCTGCACTACGTCCCGCCGGGGGTGCTGCCGCGGTGGGTGTACCGGCGGCCGGACGGGGCGTTCGGGGCGCGCTGCCGGCGGCCCGGGCGGGGGCTGGCGCTCGACCTGCCGGGGCCGTTCCGGACCCCCGAGGGCGCCCACGCCGCGGCCCGCGGCTGGCTCGCCCGCGAAGACCCGCACCTGAACCCGTTCCTGCCGCCCCCGGGCGGCGTACTGGGGGTGACCGCATGACCGCGCTGGACGTCGAGGCCGAGGCCGCCGCCCGCGCCGGGACCGCCCCGGCCCAGCTGGCGCTACTGGAGGAGGGGCGGCGGCTCGTGGCCGCGTTCCGGGCGCTGGCGGGGGCCGACCCGTCGGTGGCGGGGCTGGTGCTGGACGCGCTGCCGCGGACGCCGCCGGGGCGCCCCCCGGGTGGGCCGGGGGGCTGACGAGCCCGGTCGTCTCGGGAAGTGGTTCGCCCCCTCACCCCGGGGGGAAGAGGGCGGGAGACACCCGGCCCCCTCTCCCGGGTTCCGCCGCGCGAGGCCCGCCCGCGGAGGGGACGGGAGCGCTCGCCCTCTCCCCCCGGGGGAGAGGGCCGCGGCGGAGCACGCGGGGTGAGGGGGCGAACCACCTCACGAGGCGACCGGGCGCGTCAGCCTTCCAAACCAGCCCGCCCCGGACGCGGGCCAGTCGGCTCGGCCCATGTCTCCCCTTCCCTTCCGGAGGAGCGGGACCAGAGCGTAGGTTCTGGGCCGAAGCCCCGAGCGACCTGACCCCCAGCCCCCTTCCCTGGGAAGGGAGGGGGAGCCGGGCGGGACAGCTGGCCGGTCCGCCGCGATGCCCGACCGGGGTCAGGTGGTCCCCGGTCCCCGTGGCAGGTGGTTATCCCCCTCACCCCGCGTGCTCCGCCGCGGCCCTCTCCCCCGGGGGGAGAGGGCGGGCGCTCCCCGTCCCCTCCGCGGGCGGGCCTCGCGCGGCGGAACCCGAGGGGGGCGAACCACCTCCCGAGACGACCGGGGCGGTCGCGCCACCCCGCCGGGCCGGGTGCGCGGTCAGGCCGGGACGAGGTTCGGGGTGACGGTCCGGGCGCGGCGCTCGCAGGTGCGGACCTGGGACGCGCGGACGTCGCACCCCACGAACCGGCGGCCGTGCTGGAGGGCGGCGTGGAGGGTGGTGCCGGTGCCGGCGAAGGGGTCGGCGACCACCCCGCCCGGGGGGCAGTACCAGCAGACCAGCCGTTCCGCCACCCGCAGCGGCATGGGCGCCTCGCCGCCCCGGCCGAACCGGCTGCCCGGGTGCCTCCCCCCGACCGGGGCGCGGATCACGTTCCCCGGGTTGGCCACCGCCGGCGGGGCGTAGTGCTGTTCGTCCAGCCGGTCCGCCCCGGCCCGGCCGCGCTTGCGCACCCGGCGGCGGCCCGGGGCGGCCGACGTCGGGGGCCGGCCGAAGGCGGCGGCGTCGGTCCAGGCCAGGGGGAGGCGGTCCGGGCGGGCGAAGGCGTACAGCGGCTCCCAGTCGCGCCGCTGGTACTTGTCGGGGCAGCGGCCGTCGCTGCCGGGGGTGCCGGTCCCCTTGTCCCAGCACCACGGGGCCGGGCCGCACGCCAGCCCGTCGCGCCGGGTCAGGTCCGCCACCAGCCACTCCACCGCGGGCGAGTACGACCGGCCCCGGACCGGCCCGGCCGCGTTCACCACGACCAGCCCGGCCGACACCCGCGCCGCCTCCGCGACGACGGGGCGGAGCCAGTCCACCCAGTCCTGGCCGCGGCGGGCGGGAACCCCGTCGTACCCGCGCCGGTCCTCGAACGGGGGGGAGGTGAAGACCAGGGCGGCGGCCCGGTCGGGGAGGGCGCGGAGCCAGGTGAGGGCGTCGGCGGGCTCGCAACCCCAGGCGGACCGGCCGGCGAGGACGTCTTGACAGGCGGGCACGGGGGCTCCGGGTGGGAGATTCCCTGGTTGGTGAGCGGGTGCGCACCGACCCCGCGGCGGGGCCGGCGGCGGTCGTCATTCCCGGCCGGAGCCGCGGTATGCTTGACCGCCCTGGTGCGTCGTTGGTTTCGCGGTCCACCAGGGTTTCACCCTTCGCCGCGCCGCCAGCCCGCTCGACTTCGAGCAGACCCCCGGGCCGTTCGTCGGACACCTCGCCCGGTCTGCGGACCCCGCCCTCGTGATCGGCGGGTGGATCAGCCCCGTCGGCCGCAGCCTCGCACGGGACCACGCGATCGCCCAGCGGGGGCCGTTCTCGGACTGCGCGGGGGCCGGCGGCGGCCCTGGGAGCGGGGGACGGGGGTGATAACGGTTGTCGCCCCGACGCCCGCGGGGCGGGTGATAACCGTTATCGCCCCGGGCGGGCGAGCAGCAGCTCGATCACGAGCCGCGCCACCCGCTCGAACTCGGGGCGGGTCAGCGGGTACAGGCACAGCACCAGCCGGGCGCACGCCCGCTCCCACGGGACCGGCCCGCCCGCCAGCGCCTCCGCCAGGGTCTCGGCCGCGTCCGCCGCGGCCGCCCCGCGCTCCGGCAGCGACCCGCCCCGGTCCGGCCCCGGCAGGACCAGACCGGGCGCGGCGGGGTCGTCGTCGAACAGGGTCGGGGCGCGCACGTCGGGTGACCTCTCACGGGCCGCGGTCGTTAGACGCAATCGGGTTGGTCCGGGAAGCCCACGAGCCGCCCGCGGGGACCGGGGGGCGGTCAACCACGCGGAGGCCGCCCAGGGCTCCCGCCCTGGGCTACGCAGCGTCGCCCCTCCGGGGCTAACAAACCCGAGCCGGGGGCCGTGGCGGCCGGCCTTGGCACTACTCGTCCCCGCGGGGGGCGGCGGTGACGAAGCCCCAGCGCCGGAAGCACTCGGGGCAGTGGAGTTCGGTGGCGCCCGGGACGCCGGGGCAGGGGCGCGCGGCCCACCCGTGCCACTCGGGGCGCCCCGGCCGCGGCAGCACCCGCCCGCACGGCCCCCAGCACCGGCCGGGCTCGTCGCCGGGGTCTTCGCGGGCGACCCGCGCGGCGTGGGCGGCGACGCGCGCCGCGCGCCCGGGGTCGGGCGGCGGGGCGGCGGCGGCCGGGACCGGTCCCGGGAGGGTGGTGGTCACGGGGCGTGCTCCGCGCGCCGCCCCGGCCGGGCGCGAAAAGCGCGGCCGCCGGGCGGAGCATGGGGTGGGGCTGGGGGGGCGTGCCGGGACCGGCAGGTGAAGCGCGGGGCGCGGGTGGCGCCCCGGGTGAATGGCCTACACCCATGTGTAGACCACCCGGGCGACGGGGTCAAGGGTTTTTGACACGGGCGTTCAGAATTGCCCGCGTGCCGGGGGCGCCCCCACGCGGGGCCGGCCGGGGGTGATAACGGCTATTGCCCCCGCACGCCGCGTCCGGGGGCCGATACCCAACCCGGCTGATGCGTAACCCCTCCGAAGGCGGGCTGGCGGTGACCAGCTGCGGAATTTCTTCCCGGGCGCTGATAGGTTTCGGCCCGACTCGCCGAACGGTTGGGTGTTCCGCAACCAACCCCAGCCGCGAGACGCGGCGACCGGAGCCCCTCCCGTGACCAAGTTCATCCGCAACCTGTTCGCCCGCCCGGCCACCACCGCCCGCCGGTCGGCCCTCTCCCTGGAGGGGCTCGACGACCGGACCATGCTGTCGGTCACCACCGGCTCCCTGGCCGGCGGCATCACCTGGTCGTTCGACTACAACCCGGCCAGCAAGGTGGGCACGTTCACCGTCACCGGGACGTCCGGGGCCGACAACCTGGCCCTCCAGGACGTCACCCTCGACGCCAACCCGGGCGAGCCGGGGTACGGGGACACCCGGGCGTACGGGGTCAAGGTGGTCAACCAGAACGGGCACGACGAGGGCGGGGTGAGCTTCCACCCGGCCAGCACCATCAAGGTGGTGGTCAACGCCGGGGCCGGGAACGACACGGTCCTCAACGGCAGCCGGTTCGCCAGCACCCTCAACGGGCAGGCGGGGAACGACAGCCTGACCGGCGGGGCCAACGCCGACGTGCTCGACGGCGGGGACGGCAACGACACCCTGGGCGGCGGGGACGGGAACGACACCCTGGTCGGCGGCAGCGGCAACGACCTGCTGATCGGGGGCATGGGGAGCGACAGCCTGAGCGGCGGGGCCGGGGACGACCAGCTGTGGGGCGACCACGGGGCCAGGAAGTGGGTGGGCGGGGTTCTCCAGTGGGTGAGCCTGGACCAGGGCGGGAACGACACGCTCGACGGCGGGACCGGGAACGACTACCTGATCGGCGGGTGGGGGAACGACACCCTGTCCGGGGGCGACGGGATCGACTGGCTGTTCGGGGGGAAGGGGAACGACACGCTCCGGGGCGGGGCGAACCGCGACTACCTGTACGGCGGGGACGGGAGCGACTCGGTGGACGGCGGGGCGGCGACCGACTACGTCCGGGTGGGCGGGTACAACGACCCGTACTGGGCCTACAACGCGTTCGGCCAGCAGACCATCCCGCCGGGCAACGACGACGACAACGAGCAGATCAAGGTCGGGTGAGGTTCGTGCGGTAAGAGGGAACGAGACTCGAGTCCCCGGCCGGCCGCGGCCGGGGCGACCGTCCGCGCCCCGGATTCGGTACGAGAAGCCCCGGGCGACCGAACCCCCCAGCCCCCTTCCCTGGGAGGGAAGGGGGAGCCCGCGCCGCACCGCTTGCCGGGCCGCCGCGGGGGCCACCGGGCGGGCGCGGGGGGGGTTACCCGGGGGGCGGGTCGGCGCTGGGCGACCGGGGCTTCCGCACCCCGACCCGCAGGACGCCCTCCTCGGTCGGGTCGTCGGTCACCCACACGATGCCGCGCCGCTTCATCTCCGCGAGGAGTTTCGCGGCCGGCTGGGTCTCCCGCCGCAGCGCCTGGGCGACGGCCCGGGCCTTGGCCGCCTCGGCCTCCCGGGCCTCGGCCTCGGCCGCCAGGGTCCGGACCTCGGCCAGCCCCTTGGCCCGCGCCACCTCCGCCTCGGCCAGCCCCTTGGCCCGCGCCACCTCGGCCTCGGCCCGGGTCTTCTCCGCCCCGGCCGCGGCCGTCAGCCGGGTCGCCTCGGTCTCGGCCGCGGCCCTCTCCCGGACCGCCGCGGCCTCGGCCTTGGTCTTCTCCGCCTCCGCCTCGGCCCGGACGAGGGCGACCCGCTGGTTCGTGAACCGCTCCACGGCCCAGCTGACGGCGGCCGGGATCTTGGCCGCGCACCACACGAACGGATCCTTGCAGCGGGCCAGCCACTCGACCAGCCAGTACCCGCCGGCCCCGCCGGCGTCCTGGTCGAGGCGGTCCCTCAACGGCACCAGCTGGTTGGCCAGCACCCGGTCCCGGCCGCCGGCGTCGCCGAGGGGGAGCATCCCCGTGAGGGCGGCCGGGGCGGCGGGCTCGCGGGGGTCGGTGGGGGTACTCATGCCGGCACCCCCGCCCCGCTCGGCTCCAGCGCCCGCGGCTCGACCACCACCAGCCGGCCGCCGGCCTGCTCGTGGTAGACCGCGTCCAGGTAGTCGAGGAACAGCCGGACGTCGTCCGGGGTGAGTTCGTCGGTCGGGAAGTAGACCTCGACCTGCGGGGAGATGTGGCTGGTGTCCGGCGGCCCGGCGGTCGGCTCGTCGGGCCACCCGGGGGGCGGCCCGTCGGGCCAGAGGGGGCCGAACACCTCGGGGGGGACGGGGGTGTCGTTGGTCCACCCGTCCCGGCGGGCGAGGGCGAGGAGGGTGTCGAAGTCCCGGCGGACCATGACGACCGCGGCGGGGGCGTCGGGCCGGGCGGTGGCGGCGGACGCGGCGGCGGAGTAGACCGCGGCGGCGGCGGGGATGGCGGAGGCGTTGGCGGCATCGAAGGCCGCGGACGCGGCGGACGCGGCGGCCGCGGAGACGGAGGCGTTGGACGCGGAGGCGGCGGCCGCGGCCGCCGCGACGGTCAGAGCCTCCGAGGCCGAGGAGGCGGACGCGGCGGCGGACTCGGCGACGCGGACGGCCCCCTCGACCGCGTCGGCGTACTGACCGGGGGCGCCGGGCCAGTCGTGCCGGAACAGCGGGAGCACCCGGCGGGCGCAGCGGGCGGCGAAGGCCACCCGCGCCCAGCGGGGGAGCTGCCCGATCTCCTCCTTGGTCGGAACGGTCAGCTGACCCGCCGGCCCGGCGTCGGGCCACCCGGGGGGCGGCCCGTCGGGCCAGAGGGGGCCGAACACCTCGGGGGGGACGGGGGTGTCGTTGGTCCACCCGTCCCGGCGGGCGAGGGCGCGGAGGGCGTCGAAGTCCCGGCGGATCATCCCGACGGCGGGGGTGGCCTGGCCGACGGCGTTGGCGGCTCTGGCCGCGCAGGCGACGGCGCTGGCGGCGACGTTGGCGGGGGGAGAGGCGGCGGCGAAGGTGTCGGCCTTGGCGGCGAACTCCGCGGCCTGGGCGGCGGCTTTGGCGGCTTTGGCGGTTTCGACGGCCTCGGCGGCGGTGAGGATGTCGTTGAAGATTTGTGCGACTTCGTCGGCGGCGGCAGCGAGTTCGGCCGGGTTGCCCGCGGCGGTCGCGGCTGTCCGCTCCGCTGCGGCAACCGCCCCTTCGACATCCCGGGCGTACTCGTCGGGAGCCTTGGGCCAGTTGTGCCGGAACAGGGGCAGCACCCGGCGGGCGCAGCGGGCGGCGAAGGCCACCCGCGCCCAGCGGGGGAGCCGCTCGACCTCCTCCTGGGTCGGGACGGCCGGGGCGACTACCGGCGCCTGCGCCTTGGCACCGGGCCACCCGGGGGGCGGCCCGTCGGGCCAGAGGGGGCCGAACACCTCGGGGGGGACGGGGGTGTCGTTGGTCCACCCGTCCCGGCGGGCGCGGGCGAGGAGGGCGTCGAAGTCCCGGCGGATCATCCCGGCGGCGGGGGCGGCTTGGCCGACGGCGTGGGCGGCGTCGGCCGCGGCGTCGGCCGCGGCGTGGGCGGCGTCGGTGGCGGCGGTGTGGGCGGCGTAGGCCGCAGCGATGACGGCGTGGGCGGCGTTGGCCGCGGCGTGGGCGGCGTTGGCGTTGGTGGTGGCGGCGAGGTCGGCGGCAGTGGCGGCGGCGGCGGCGGCGGCGGCGCGGGCCCTGGCGAGTTCGGCGGCTTCGGCGGCGGCGCGGTTGGCGGTCGCGGCCGCCCGCTCCGCAACGTCCATCGCCTCCTCGACGGCCCGGACGTCCTTGTCGGGAGCCTTGGGCCAGTTGTGCCGGAACAGCGGGAGCACCCGGCGGGCGCAGCGGGCGGCGAAGGCCACCCGCGCCCAGCGGGGGAGCTGCTCGACCTCCTCCTGGGTCGGGATGGCCTGGTAGACTGCCGGCTTGGCGCCGGGCCACCTGGCGGGCAGCCCGTCGGGCCAGAGGTCGCCGAACGCCTCGGGGGGGACGGGGGTGTAGTCGGTCCACTCCCCCTGGCGGGCGAGGGCGCGGATGAGGTCGAAGTCCCGGCGGATCATCCCGACGGCCGAACGGGTGTCGGCGCGGGCGGCGGTCGCCCGGGCGGCACGGGCGGCGGCGTGGGCGGTGTCGGCGGCGTTGGCCGCGACGTGGGCGGCGTCGGTGGCGCCGGCGGCGCGGGCGGCGCGGGCGGCGGCGTCGGCGGCGTGGGCGGCGTTGTCGAAGCCGTCGTCGGAGGCGTTGGAAGCCGCGACCGAGGCCGCGTTGGAGGCGTGGACGGCGTGGGCGGCGACGCGGGCGCCGGCGGCCGCGCGTTCCGCGAGCTCCACCGCCCCCCCGACGGACCGGACGTCCGCGTCGGGGGCGTCGGGCCAGTGGTGCCGGAACAGCGGGAGCACCCGGCGGGCGCAGCGGGCGGCGAAGGCCACCCGCGCCCAGCGGGGGAGCTGCCCGATCTCCTCCTTGGTCGGAACGGTCGGCTGACTCATGGGCGATCCCGCGGGGAAGGGTCGTTCCGTTATCCCACGACGGACGCGCCGGGGCAAGGGGGGAAGCCCCAGGCCGCCTCCCACCGGCCCCCGAGTCCGCCGGGACACGGTGGACCCAAGCGCCCTTGCCCCCTCGTCCCCCCTCCCTCACCCTTCCCCTCAAGGGGGAGGGAACCCGAACAAACCCGACACCGCCCCCCCGAGGTCGGCGCCCGCTGCTCCTACTGCCAGTCCTCGACCGCCAGCCCCGGCACCCGGCTGAACTCGGCCGTGTTGTGGGTCACGACCGTCAGGCCGTGGGCCAGGGCGGTGGCGGCGATCATGAGGTCGTTGGGGCCGATCACCTGACCGGCCGCCGCGAGGTGGGCGCGGACGCGGCCGTACTCCTCGGCCGCCGCGTCGTCGAACGGGAGTGGCGCGAACTGTGCCCGGAGCCCGGCGATCAGGCCGCGGTGCCGGGCTTCGTGGGCCGGGCCGCTGCGGGCCGCCCCGTACAGGAGCTCGGCGAGAACCACGGAGCAGAGGTGAATGCTGCCGGGCGGGGCGGCGAGCATCCGGGCGGTGACGTTCGACTTCACCCCGTGCCGCATGTGGTGGATGAAGGCGCTCGAATCGAGCAGGTGGCTCACGGGAGGGGCTCCCGCTCCTCCAGCTCGCCCTGCGGCGGGCGCTCGAACTCCCCCACCCAGCCGCCGGCGGTGGCCAGGATGCCGGCCCGCCACTCCTCCGGTGTCATGCCCGGCGGGGGCTTCGCCGGTTCCACCGTCACCCGGACGCTCCGCCCGGCCTCGGCCGCGCCGAGCGGGAGGTCGAGGTGGAGCACCCCGTCCGCGTTGACCTGCCGTTCCACCACGATCCGCGTCATGTCGGACGTCCCCCCGGGTGGCCTACGGATCAGCCCGATCCCGTATGATTCCGTCAGGATACCGGAGGCGGGCGACCCGCGAAACGGCGGGCGGGCAGAGCCCGCCCGGAGGAAGACCCCGCCCGCCGGTCGCCGGTCGCACCCTCACCCCGTCGTGAACGCCAGCCGGTCGTGGCTCGGGTCGTAGTCGGCGGTCACGGTGGCGCCGTCGGGGATGGCGCCCCGGAGCAGCAGCTTCGCCAGCGGCGTCTCGACCTCCTTCTGGATCGTCCGCTTCAGCGGCCGGGCGCCGTAGGCCGGGTCGTAGCCGACCCGCACCAGGTACGCCTTCGCCTCGTCCGCCAGCGCCAGCGTCACCTTGCGGTCCGCCAGCCGGTCGCGCACCCGGCCCAGCTGGATCTCCACGATCTGCTTGAGGTGGTCCTCGGTCAGCGCGTGGAAGACGATGATCTCGTCGATCCGGTTCAGGAACTCGGGCCGGAAGTTCTTGCGGAGCTCGTCCGTCACCGCCGCCTTCATCCGGTCGTACACCTCGCCGATGTGCGAGCCCCGGTACTGGAGGATGCGCTGGCTGCCGACGTTCGACGTCATGATCACGAGCACGTTCTTGAAGTCCACCGTCCGCCCCTGGCCGTCCGTCAGCCGGCCGTCGTCGAGAACCTGGAGGAGCGTGTTGAACACGTCCGGGTGGGCCTTCTCGATCTCGTCGAACAGCACCACCGAGTACGGCCGCCGCCGCACCGCCTCCGTCAGCTGGCCGCCCTCGTCGTAGCCGACGTACCCGGGCGGGGCGCCGACCAGCCGGGACACCGTGTGCTTCTCCTGGTACTCGCTCATGTCGATGCGGATCATGGCCCGCTCGTCGTCGAACAGCGTCTCGGCCAGGGCGCGGGCGAGTTCCGTCTTGCCGACGCCGGTCGGGCCGAGGAACAGGAAGCTGCCGATCGGCTTGTTCGGGTCGTTCAGCCCGCTGCGGGCGCGGATCACGGCCTCGGCCACGGCCGTCACCGCCTCGTCCTGGCCGATCACGCGCTCGTGCAGCTGGTCGCCGAGGTGGAGCAGCTTCTCGCGCTCGCCCTCCAGCAGCTTCGACACGGGCACGCCGGTCCAGCGGCTCACGACCGCCGCCACCTCGCCCTCGCCCACCTCCTCCTTCACCAGCCGGGAGTCCTTGGCCTGGTCGGCCGCGGCCTCGGCGGCGGCGAGCGCCTTCTGGAGCTCGGGGAGGGTGCCGTATTCGAGCTGGGCGGCGGCGTTGAAGTCGTACTGCCGCTTGGCCCGCTCCAGGTCGGTGCGGGCCTGCTCGATCTGCTCGCGGACCGCCTGGATCTGCTGCACGCCCTGCTTCTCGGCCTGCCAGCGGGCCTTCAGGGCGTCGGCGTCGGCCTTCAGGTCGGCGAGCTCCTTCTCCAGCTTTTCGAGGCGGTCGCGGCTCGGCCGGTCAGTCTCCTTCCGCAGCGCCTCGCGCTCGATCTCCAGCTGCATGACCCGCCGGCTGGCCTCGTCGAGCTCGGTGGGCATGCTGTCGATCTCGGTGCGCACCTTCGCCGCGGCCTCGTCCACGAGGTCGATCGCCTTGTCCGGGAGGAAGCGGTCGGCGATGTAGCGGTTGGACAGCACCGCCGCCGACACCAGGGCGGCGTCCTTGATGCGGACGCCGTGGTGGGCCTCGTACCGCTCGCGCAGGCCGCGGAGGATGCTGATGGTGTCCTCGACGCTCGGCTGGTCCACGAACACCGGCTGGAACCGGCGTTCGAGCGCGGCGTCCTTCTCGACGTGCTTGCGGTACTCGTCGAGGGTGGTGGCGCCGATGCAGTGGAGCTCGCCGCGGGCGAGCATGGGCTTGAGGAGGTTGCCGGCGTCCATCGCGCCCTCGGCCTTCCCCGCGCCGACGATCGTGTGCAGCTCGTCGATGAACAGGACGACCCGCCCGTCGGACGAGGTGACCTCCTGGAGGACGGCCTTGAGCCGCTCCTCGAACTCGCCGCGGTACTTGGCCCCGGCGATGAGCGCGCCCATGTCGAGGGCGACGACGAGCTTGTCCTTCAGCCCCTCGGGCACGTCGCCGCGGACGATCCGCTGGGCCAGCCCCTCCACGACGGCCGTCTTGCCGACGCCGGGCTCGCCGATCAGCACCGGGTTGTTCTTGGTCCGGCGACTCAGCACCTGGATGACGCGGCGGATCTCCTCGTCCCGGCCGATGACCGGGTCGAGCTTGCCCTTGCTGGCGAGCTGGGTGAGGTCGCGGCCGTACTTCTCCAGCGCCTGGTACGTCTCCTCCGGGTTCTGGGACGTGACGCGCTGGCTGCCGCGGACCTCCTTCAGGGCGGTCATGAGGCGGTCGCGGGTGACGCCGAACTGCTTGAGCGTCTGCCCGGCGGCGCCGGCGTCGGCGGTGAGGGCGAGGAGGAGGTGCTCGACGGAGACGTAGTCGTCCTTCAGCCCCCTCGCCTCGGCCTCGGCGGCGTCGACGAGCTTGACGAGCCGGGTGGTGAGCCGGGGCTCGACGTCGCCGCTGACGCGGGGGAGCTTCTCCAGGTCGCGCTGGGTCTTGACCGTCAGCGCGTCCACCGACACGCCGGCCTTGGTGAGGACGGCGGCGGCCAGCCCCTTCTCCTGGTCGAGGAGGGAGAGGAGGACGTGCTCGACGTCGATGTTCTGGTGCCCGAGGCGGGCGGCGAGCTTCTGGGAGCCGGCGAGCGCCTGCTGGGCTTTCTCGGTGAACTTGCTCAGGTCCATAGTTCCTCCGGGGAGGGGGCGGGGTCCGTGTGCCCGGTTAGAGGGGGGCGTGCGGCGGACCGGTGCGGGGAAGTGGCGAGAAAGTGTCCGCGGCCGGTGCCGGCCCGCCGGGGGTAGTGTGCGGCGCGCGCCGGCCCGGGACAGCCCCAAATCGGGGTGTTCGGGTGGTGGTAGTTTCACTCCCGGCAGTGTAACATGCGGGGGAGTGCGTTCGAGTTCATCGTTACGCCGACTCACACGGTCCGGGATCGCTCCGGGCGTTGGGTCGAACCGGGGCATCATCCCAAGCGAGGTCCGTGTGGGCGCCATCGAGTTCCGGGTCAGTGGGCCGAGCAGCCAGGCCGTGGCGGCCGAGCTCGCCGGGGTTCTGAGGGCCAAATTCGACGTGGACCCCCAGGTCCAGCCCGGTGCCGCGCCGCCCCCGGTCGAGCCCGGAACCCGGCTCGACCCGGTCCACGCCGCCATCGTCGTGCTCGAAGTCGCCGTGCTCGGGTTCCACGTCTACGAGGCGTTCATCCGGCACCCGGCCGAGGAGAAGCGGCGCCGACTGATCCAGAACTGGTCGGACGTGATCGGCTGGGCCAAGTCGAAGCACCCGACGGTCGTCCGGGTGGTTCTCGGGGGGCAAGCCTACCCCCTGCACGAGAGCGACCCGGAGCGGCTCCACCACCTGACCGAAAAGGCGGCGAAGGCGGTCACCATCGTCCCCGAGTAACCCGACGCCCCAATGCCCACGCCCACGACCGTCTCCCTCTCCCGCACCCACCTCCGGGTGACCCGCGGGGCGGACGAGATACACCACCGCCCCCTCCCCGCCGGCGGGACGGACCCGCTGGGGGCCGCGACCGAGCAGTACCGCAAGAAGGCTCCGTACTCGGAGAGGCCGATCGGCGAGTCGCTGTTCCGGTGGCTCGACGGGCCGGGCGGGTGGCTCACCACTCTGGTTCGGGGCCGCCCCGACGAGTTGTGGCTCGAGTTCGCCCTCGAACCCGAACCCGAACCCGAACCCGGGGAGGCGGCCGCGTTCCTGGAAGCCCCGTGGGAACTGCTGGCCGAGGGGGACGACTTCCTGGCCGCCCGGCTCGGGCTGACGTTCTCGGTCGTCCGCCGGTACGCCCCCCCGGTCCCGCCCCCGGAGCCGGGCGAGTACCGGCCGGCGGTGGCGTTCATGGCGGCCGACCCGCGCGACAACACCGTGCGGCTCGACTACGAGGCCGAGGAGCTGGCCATCCTCAAGGCCGTCGGGGTGAACCGGGTCGACTTCCTGTGCGAGGACACCGGCCACCTGACCGCCCTCCTCGACCGGATCAAGGCCGAAACCGAGGGCGAGGCCGGGGTGGACGTCATCCACCTGTCGTGCCACGGCTCGGCCGGCGACCGCCCGGTCCTGGCCCTGGAAGACGAGTACGGGGACGCCGAGCGGGTCGGGGCGAAGGAGATCGCCGACCGCTTCGGCGTGCTGCGGCCCCGGCTCCTGTTCGTCTCGGCGTGCGAGACGGCCGAGCCCGACCGGCTGCTCGGGTCGCTGGCCGGGGAGCTCGCCCGCCGGGGCTTCCCGGCCGTCGTCGGCTGGGCCGGCAGCGTCCGGGACGTGGCCGCCACCCGGTTCGCGGCCGACCTCTACCAGTTCCTGGCCGACCGCGCGCCGCTGGAGAAGGCCGTGGCCGAGGCCCGGAGCCGGCTGGTGAACGACCCGGACCCGGCCGTGCGGGCCGAGTGGCACAAGGCCCGGGTGTACTTCGGCGCCGCCGGCGGCGGCCCGGTCTGTGCCGGGCAGCGGCGGCGGCACATGCACGACGCCGACCGGGCCGAGAAGGAGTTCCTCGACAAGGAGAAGAAGGTTCCGGTCGCCACCCGGCGGCTGTTCGTCGGCCGCCGCCGCCACCTCCAGGACGTCCTCCGGCTCCTGCGCAGCCGCCAGCCGACGGTCGTGCACGGCCTCGGCCAGCACGGCAAGAGCAGCCTGGCGGCCCGGATCGCCTCCCGGTTCCCGTCGCACGACCTGGTGGTCGTGTTCGGCGACTACACCCCCCGGGCCGTCCTCCGGGCGATCGACTCCGTCCTGGCGGACGAGGGGCACGCCGGGGCCGTCGAGGCGCGGAAGATCATCGCCGCCCAAATCGCCCAGGTGAACGACTCGCCGGGGGAGTTCCGCCAGGCTCTGGGCCAGCTGTTGAAAGGCCCGCTCAGCGAACTCCGGACGGACCGGGGGGCGGACCGGGGGAAGGCCACGCACCGGCCGATCCTGCTGGTGGTGGACGACTTCGAGCAGGCTCTCCTCGACCTGGAGGCCGGCGGCCCGCACCGGGTCCGGCCCGAACTCGCGCCGGGGCTGGCCGTACTGTTCCGGGCGTTCGACCGGCCGGAGCACCAGTCGCGCCTGCTCATCACCTCCCGCTTCCGGTTCAGCTGCGCCGACGGGGACGGGCGGGAGGCGACCGGCCGTCTGGCCTACTACCAACTCCCGGACATGAGCGCCAGCGACCTCCAGCGCCAGGGCCGCCAGCTGGCGCTCCAGAGCGTCGAGGGGATGCGGGACCGCGGCGCCCTGCGCACCCCCGCGGAGGTGAAGGCGCGCGAGGCGAATCTGATCCGCCTGCTGGCGGGGGTGACCGACCTGGTCTTCGGGAGCCCCCGGCTGATGAGCTACGCCGCCCGGCTGTTGGCCGAGAGTGAGACCGCCTTCGCCGGCTTCTACCGGGCCGCCGAGGAGTACCGTCGCCAGGGGCGGACGACCGACCAGAAGCTGGTGGACGTCCTCAACCACATCGCGGTCGAGAAGCTGATCGGCTTCTTGAGCCCGGAGGAGCGGGAACTGCTGCGGCGGTCGTGCCTGTTCCAGATCCCGGCCCCGGTCAGCGTTCTTCACCTCCTGGACCCGCGCCACGACTCCGACCCGGAGCCCGCGGGTGCCGCGGCCGCCCGGCTCTTCGGCCTGGGGCTGTGGAACCGGTTCGAGAACCCGCTGAACCACCGGGCCGGTCACGACCACGCCCTCATCGACCCGCTGGCGCGACCAATCCTCGACCCGGGGGGCGTGCCGTGACGGAGCCCGAGTCCGCCCGCCTGGCGGGTGTGGTGTGCGGCCCCCTCCTGGCCGCCTGGGGTGGGGTCGCCGCCCCCCGCCCCCTCCCGCTCAACGCCGAGCTCACCCGCCTGGGGCTGCTCGCCGCCGACCCGGACGCCGTCGCCGCCGGGGCGGCCGCCGCGGTCGGGGCGGCGGCGGCCCACGACTACCCGGGCGCGGCGGCCCTGGGGGTGCGGTGCCTGGGGCTGCTCGACGCCCGGGGCCGGGCCGCCCCGTTCCACCTGCTGCGGCACACCGCCCTGGCCTGCCAGATGACCGGGGACGCGGGGCGGGCGGTGGGGCTGCTGGAGCGGGCGGTGGGGGAGACGGCGGGCCGGGACACGGTGGAGGCGGCCCAGGCCCGGGCCGAGTACGGCCAGCTGCTGGGGCAGCGGGGCGAGGTGGGCGCGGCGGAGTCCCACCTGCGGGACGCGGTGGGGCGGTTCGCCCGGCTCGGGGACGTCCGCCAGGCGGCGGTGGCGTGGGGGCGGGTGGCGGACGTCCTGGTCGCCCGTGGGGAGGTGGACGAGGCGCTGCGGATCTGGCGGGAGGAGGTTCTCCCGGTGTTCGACCGGCTGGGGGACGTGCGGTCCCGGGCGGTCACCCTGGGGAAGGTCGCCGACGTGCTGGAGGCCCGTGGGGAGGTGGACGAGGCGTTGCGGATCCGCCGGGAGGAGCAGCTCCCGGTGTTCGACCGGCTGGGGGACGTGCGGTCCCGGGCGGTCACCCTGGGGAAGGTCGCCGACGTCCTGGCCGCCCGGGGGGAGCTCGACGAGGCGTTGCGGATCCGCCGGGAGGAGGTTCTCCCGGTGTACGACCGGCTGGGGGACGTGCGGTCCCGGGCGGTCACCCTGGGGAAGGTCGCCGACGTCCTGGAGGCCCGGGGGGAGGTGGACGAGGCGTTGCGGATCCGCCGGGAGGAGCAGCTCCCGGTGTTCGACCGGCTGGGGGCCGTGCGGGAGCGGGCGGTCACCCTGGGGCGGATCGCCGACATCCTGGCCGCCCGTGGGGAGGTGGACGAGGCGTTGCGGATCCGCCGGGAGGAGCAACTCCCGGTGTTCGACCGGCTGGGGGACGTGCGGGAGCGGGCGGTCACCCTGGGGAAGGTCGCCGACGTCCTGGAGGCCCGGGGGGAGCTGGACGAGGCGTTGCGGATCCGCCGGGAGGAGCAACTCCCGGTGTTCGACCGGCTGGGGGACGTGCGGGAGCGGGCGGTCACCCTGGGGAAGGTCGCCGACGTCCTGGAGGCCCGGGGGGAGCTGGACGAGGCGTTGCGGATCCGGCGGGAGGAGGAGCTCCCGGTGTACGACCGGCTGGGGGACGTGCGGTCCCGGGCGGTCGTCCTGGGGAAGGTCGCCGACGTCCTGATGGCCCGGGGGGAGGTGGACGAGGCGCTCCGCACCTACCGGGAGGAGGTTCTCCCGGCGCTGGAGCGCCTCGGCGATGTCCGGATGCTCGTCGTGGGCCGGGTGCACCTGGCCCTGGCCCTCCTCCGCCGCGGCCGGGCGGAGGACGTCGGTCAGGTGGCCGAGCACCTGGTCTGGGCGCACCGGGCGGCCCGGTCCCGGGGGTACGTGGAGGCCGCCCAGGTCGAGGCCATCCTCCGCCGACTGCTCGGGCCGGCCGCCGCCGGCCCCGACCCGGGGGGCGTGCCGTGACGGAGCCCGAGTCCGCCCGCCTGGCGGGTGTGGTGTGCGGCCCCCTCCTGGCCGCCTGGGGCGGGGCCGCCGCCGCCCGCCCCCTCCCGCTCGACGCCGAGCTCACCCGCCTGGGGCTGCTCGCCGCCGACCCGGACGCCGTCGCCGCCGGGGCGGCGGCCGCGGTCGCGGCGGCGGCATCCCACGACTACCCGGGCGCGGCGGCCCTGGGGGTGCGGTGCCTGGGGCTGCTCGACGCCCGGGGCCGGGCCGCCCCGTTCCACCTGCTGCGGCACACCGCCCTGGCCTGCCAGACGACCGGGGACGCGGGGCGGGCGGTGGGGCTGCTGGAGCGGGCGGTGGGGGAGACGGCGGGCCGGGACACGGTGGAGGCGGCCCAGGCCCGGGCCGAGTACGGGGAGCTGCTGGGGCGGCGGGGCGAGGTGGGCGCGGCGGAGTCCCACCTGCGGGACGCGGTGGGGCGGTTCGCCCGGCTCGGGGACGCCCGCCAGGCGGCGGTGGCGTGGGGGCGGGTGGCGGACATCCTGGCCGCCCGTGGGGAGGTGGACGAGGCGCTGCGGATCCGCCGGGAGGACGTCCTCCCGGTGTTCGAGCGGCTGGGGGACGTGCGGTCCCGGGCGGCCACCCTGGGGGAGATCGCCGACGCCCTGGCCGCCCGGGGGGAGGTGGACGAGGCGCTGCGGATCCGCCGGGAGGACGTCCTCCCGGTGTTCGAGCGGCTGGGGGACGTGCGGTCCCGGGCGGTCACCCTGGGGAAGGTCGCCGACGTCCTGGCCGCCCGGGGGGAGGTGGACGAGGCGCTGCGGATCCGGCGGGAGGAGGAGCTCCCGGTGTTCGACCGGCTGGGGGACGTGCGGGAGCGGGCGGTCACCCTGGGGAAGGTCGCCGACGCTCTGGCCGCCCGGGGGGAGGTGGACGAGGCGCTCCGGATCCGGCGGGAGGAGCAGCTCCCGGTGTACGACCGGCTGGGGGACGTGCGGTCCCGGGCGATCACCCTGGGGAAGGTCGCCGACGTCCTGGCCGCCCGGGGGGAGGTGGACGAGGCGCTCCGCACCTACCGGGAGGAGGCTCTCCCGGCGCTGGAGCGCCTCGGCGATGTCCGGATGCTCGTCGTGGGCCGGGTGAACCTGGCCCTGGCCCTCCTCCGCCGCGGCCGGGTGGAGGACGCCCGGCCGGCGGTCGAGCACCTGGTCTGGGCGCGCCAGGCGGCCCGGTCCCGGGGGTACGCGGAGGCCGCCCAGGTCGAGGCCATCCTCCGCCAGCTGTTCGGGGGCGAGGATGGCCCCCCCGGCCCGGGAGCGTCCCCGGCCGGGTAGGACGATCGACACGGACGCGAACCCGCCCACAACCAGCGGGCCGAATCCGCCCGGGTCATACGGGATCGGGCTGATCCGTAGGCCACCCGGGGCGTTGCCCCGGGCGATCGGATCTCAGCCCTTCGGGCTGAAGAGGAGCTTCTGGTTTTCAGGCCAACGGCCTGGGATTCCAGAGCCCGGGGCAACGCCCCGGGTGGCCTACGGATCAACCGGATTTGGTATCAGTCCACCAGTCTCTTCCGAGCCAGGGGATCTCCGAACCCCACTCTTCCGGCCTCCGGCCCGCGATAACATAGCCCGGTCCGAACCCGGCTTACCCCGCCAGGACGGTTGCCGATGGCCGTGTTCACGCTCGCCGCCAAGGATCTCCGCCTCCTCCTCCGCGACCCGCGGAGCGCGGTCGTCCTGCTCCTCATGCCGCTCGTCCTCACCCTCGTGCTGGGCCTCGCCCTCGGGGAGGGGTTCGGCGAGAAGGCCGACGACCGACTCCGCGTCTCGGTCGTGGTCCTCGACCGCGGCCTCCCCGACAAGGCCGGCCGGGCGTTCCCGGCGAAGCCGTGGTCGGACCTCGTCCTCGACGACCTCGCCGCCGACCCCGACGGCACCGGCGGTGGCATCCGCGTCGAGGTGGTCGGGTCGCGCGAGACGGCCGAGCGGCTCGTCGCCCGGGGGAAGCGGCCGGCCGTGCTGGTGTTCGAGCCCGAGTTCAGCGACCGCATGGACCGGGCCTCGTTCCTCGCCGCCCCCGGGTTCGACCCCGTCAACCCCCTCGGCCGCGACGGCGTCCGGCTCGACCGCGTCGGCCTCACCGTGCTGCGCGACCCGACGCAGCCGACGGCCGCGTCCGTCATCGAGCAGGTGGCGCAGGTGACGCTGTTCCGCGTCGTGATCCCGTACATGATCGGGCAGGCGTTCGCCCGCGTCGGCGACGACCGGTTCATGGAGCACCTCGCCGACGGGCTGAAGACCCGGAAGCCGCTCCCGCCGGACGTGCTGACGCAGCTCGACCCGGTCGTGCAGAAGCTCCTCGCCGCCCTGCTCGCCGACGCGAAGTTCGACGGGATGCTGCGGCGCGAGTTCGGGGTGCTGCCGGCGGTGGCGGTCAAGGGCCAGATGCCGCAGTTCCGCCGGCTGGTGGGGGCCGCGTTCCAGGACCGCGAGATCGCCGCCCGGCTCGGGAAGGACGTGTCGATCGGCGAGGTGATGACGCCGGCCGTGCGGGCGGAGGTCGGCCCCGGGGTGAAGGCGGGGGTGGGCGAACTCTTCCCCAACTACGACTTCACCGCCCTGACGTGGCAGCAGCTCACCCGCAGCGGCGCGCGGGCCGGCGGCGAGGCCAACCGCGCCCCCTACGCCGACCCGGGGGCGAAGCGGTACCAGATCCTCGTGCCGCAGTTCACCGTGATGTTCGCGTTCTTCCTGGTCCTGACCGTGGGCTGGCTGTTCGTCGCCGAGCGGACGCACGGCACCCTCGTCCGCCTCCGGGCGGCGCCGCTGTCCCGCGGCCACGTCCTGCTCGGGAAGCTGCTGCCGTGCCTGCTCGTGTCGCTGGTGCAGGGCGTGTTCCTGCTGCTCGCCGGGCGGGTGGTGTTCGGCATGAGTTGGGGCGCGGAGCCGTGGCTGCTGCTGCCGGTGGTGGCGTGTACGTCGGCGGCCGCGGTCGGGCTGGCGATGCTGGTGGCGAGCGTGGCCCGGACCGAGACGCAGGTGGCGGTGTACGGCACGCTCCTGGTGCTGGTGCTGGGCGGGGTGAGCGGGTCGCTGATGCCGCGGGAGCTGATGCCCGAGACGATGAAGCAGGCCAGCCTGGCCACCCCCCACGCCTGGGCGCTCGACGCCTACGCCCAGCTGCTGGGCAGCCCGACCCCCGACCTCGGCGTGGTCGCCACCGCCTGCGCCGTGCTGCTGGCGTTCGGGGCCGCGTTCCTGGCGCTGGCGTGGTGGCGGCTGGACCTGTCGTAGCGGCAACCGGCCGCCACCCCCGGGCTCCAAAGCACCCGAGCCGCCGGCGGGCCGACGCCGCGCTCACCACCGCCGTCGATTCCACCGCACCTCCCCTCCCCGACCCTCCCCCTCGGGGACTGGCGGCCCGACACCAGCGGCCGGGCCGGGTTCCCGGGGTCGGCCCCGGGGGTGATAACGCTTATCCCCACCGGGGGCTGACCCCCCGCCCGGGCATGACGGGTCAACGCGGTCCGGTGTCAGCCCCCCTCGGCCGAGCCGTGGCTCACCGGCCGCAGCCACGGGAAGCCCTCCGTGCGGTTCTTGAACCGCGTCGCCAGCACCGCCTCGACGGCCCGGTCCCACCGGCGGTAGCCCTCGCGCACCCACGCGAGCCGGTCGGACCCGGGGCGGGCCGCGCACAGGGCGTCGAGCAGCTCCCCCGTCCGCCACGCCCGGACCACCAGCTCGACCGGGTCGCGCAGCGCCCGCTCGGGGTCCAGCCCGACCGCCTCCGCCCACGGCTCCGGGTCGAGGTCGGCCGGGCGGACGTCGTCGAGCACCCGCAGGAGGATCGCGCCGAGCTCCCGGCGCCCGTCCGGGTCGGCGAACGCGGCCAGGGCGGCGAAGCGGACGGGGTGGCGGAACTCCGGGTCCGGCCCGCGCAGGAGGCTGACGAGCCGCTCGTCGGCGGCCGGGCGGGGGGCGACGGACGCCTCCTGCCAGACCGGCCCGTGCCGGTACAGGGCGTCCGCGGCGGCCAGGGCCGACTGGGTGGTCGGCCGCCGCCCGCGGTCGCGGTCGCGGAGCCCCGCGGCGGCGGCGCGGAGCAGCCCGCCCAGCGGGGCCAGGTCGGCGAGGGCGGCCAGCTCGTCGAGCACGGCGGGGCGGAGGGGGAGGACCGACGGGGCGAGCGGGTACCGGGGCCGGGCCGGCCGGCCGGCGAGGAGCTGGAGGAGGAACAGCCGGTGGCCGAGGAGCCCCGACGGGTGGGCGCGGGCGGCCTCCTGGGTCCGCCCCACCAGGGCGGCGACCTGCCCCCGCCACCGGGCGTGGTGCGCGGGCGGCGGGGCGAGGACGAGGGCGGGGGCGAGGCACCCGACCGCCTGGGGGTCCGGGCTGGCGTCGGCCGCCGCCCGCGGCAGCAGGGCGTAGGGGTCCGGGGCGGCCGCGCCGCGGCCGAGGACGGCGGCGTGGAAGGCCGCCCGGGCGCCCGCCTCGGCCCCGTACCCCTCGGCCCCGGCGCCGAGGCGGGCGGTCAGGGTCTCCCAGTCCGCGACCTGGAACAGGGTGGCCAGCTCCCAGTCGGCGGCCGGGCCGGCCCCCGCCGCCCGCTCGCGGCGGAGCAGCCGGGCCGCCCGGGCGAACTCCTCCTGCTGCACCAGCTGGCGCCCGGCCTTGTCGCAGGCCCGGGAGAAGTAGACGGCCGGCAGGAGCTCCACGTCGGCCGGCCGCACCCGCGCGCCGCGGGTGGCGTAGCGGAGGAGGGCCGCCGCGGGGGGCGAGAGGTCGTCCGCGTCGGGCCGGATCGCCGGGTAGGCGGCCTTCAGGTCGCCGAGGGGGATGTCGGCCCCGTCGCCCGGGTCGCGGACCAGGAGGAGCCGGTGGTACAGCGCCTCGGCCGGGTCGGCGGCCGGGCCGGACGTGAAGAACTCCGCCGCCGCCCTGCTGACCGCCTCGGCCTCCTCCCGGGTGCCGGTCTTCCCGCCGGCGAGGAGCAGCCGGAGCATCGACCGGCGGAGGTCGCGGCGGTGCCAGACCCGCCCCCGGGCGTCCCGGGTCACCAGCCAGGAGTGCGCGGCCAGCCGGTCGAGGGCGGCGCGGGCGGCGGCGCCGGTCAGCCCCGGGAGGTTCAGGACCGGGGCGAGGACGTGCTCGATCAGCTCCGGGGTGATGTACCGCAGCACCAGCCCCGGGGCGGCCAGCTTCTCGACCACCCCCGACCCGAGCCGCCGCAGCACCCGGTTGTAGATCAGCCCCACGGTGAGCGGGTTGCCGCCCCCGTCGAGCTCCTTCGCCAGGCTCTCCGCGGACGCGCCGGCCCGCGCCGCCAGCCGGCCCACCAGCCGGAGTTCCAGCGGCCGCCGCGGCAGCTTGAGGGTCTCGGACCCGAGGACCGCGTCGGCGAGCCGCGGGGTCGCCCCGCTGTTCACCATCACCCGCGCCGCCTGCGGCCGGGGCAGCTCGTCCACGACCAGCGGTTCGTCCTTCGACCACCGCCGGAAGTCCTCCAGCTCGTCGTCGTACAGCCGGCCGGACACCAGCACCTTCACCGGGACCGGGGCGAGGACGTGGGCGACCGCGTCCACCCACTCGCGGAGGCGGCCCCGGGCGCCCGGCTCGGTCAGCAGCTCGGCCGTGTCGAACACCAGGAGCAGCGGCCGCTTGCCGCCGGCCGCGGCGAGGGCGTCCCGGACGGCGTACAGCAGCTCGTCGGTCGAGCGGGCGACCGCCTGGGACTCGAACCCGTCGTCCGAGCGGTACCCCGAGGTCGCCCCCCGGGCCGCCCGGCGGGAGAGCCGGAGGGCCGGCTCGGCGGCCGGGTGCTGGAGCCCGACCTGGCGGGCCGCCTCGGCGTTCAGCCAGGCCCGGTCCCCCGGGTCGATCCCCGGCCGGTCGAAGTCGAGGACCACCAGGGTCGCGGCCTGCCGCCCGTGGACGTTGTGGAGGAACCGGGTGAGGAGGGCCGACTTGCCCGCCCCGCCGAGCCCGGTGACGACCAGCCCGGACCAGCCCGGACCAGCCCGGCGCCGGCCCACCGGGCGGGCCGCCAGGAAGGCGTCGAGCCGGCGGAGCTCGGCGTCCCGGCCGACGAAGTCGGCGGGGGCGGGCAGGTACTCGCGGGCGAAGGCGCCGGCGTTGAGGTGCCGGCGGACCTCCTCCGGGTCGGGCAGCGGGACGCCGGCCCCGGCCACCTCGTCCACCAGCCCCTTCAGCACGACCAGCTCGTCGGCCGGGCGGTCGAGGGGCACCGCCGGGCCGCGCCGGAGGAGGTCGCGGAGCAGGTCGCCGGCGTGGTCGGTGGCCGGGAGCGGCTCGGCCAGGAGGCCGGGGAGGGTGCCGGCCGCGTGGAGCCGGGCCAGCGCCTCCCGGCGTTCGGCCGGGCGGAGTACCCAGCGCGGGCGGTCGCCGGTCGGGTCGACGGTGCACGCCGCCTCGGCCCGGCCCAGCACCTCGCGCCGGACCCCGGCCGGCGTGGCCGGGTCGAACAGCTCGCCCGGGGTGAACCGGCCGGACACGGCGGCCCGGTCCAGGAACCGCGCGAGTGCCGGCCCGGCCGGCTCGTCGGCCGGCCGGTCGAGGAGGCGGGCCAGGGCCGCGTCCACGGCCGCGTCCGTCAGCCGGGGGGGCGGGGGCGGCGCGGCCGGCGCGGCCGGCGGGGGGGCGTCGGCCGCCGCGTGGGCGCGGCGGAGCCGGGCCTCGATCCGCTCGGCCGGGGTCGCCCGGCTCGGTGTGGGGGCCGTCATGCGTGCTCCGCCGGTCAGGGGGCGAACTCGTCCTGGTAGTCGGCCAGGACGGTCAGTACCTCGACCTTCAGGGCCGCCGCCGCCTTCTCGGGCCGGGCCTGCTGGTAGCGGCGGTGGAGCCCCCGGGCCCAGGCGCCGAGGTCCGGCCCCGGGGTGATCCCCAGCTCGCGGAGCCGGCGGTCCAGGCAGGCCCGGACGTCGTCCACGGTGAGCGGGGCCACCGGGGTCTGGCCGGTCGAGAGCCGCAGCGCGTCCGGCAGCTCCCCCCGCATCCCGTCGAGCACCACCCGGAGCCAGCCGGGGGCGGTCAGCACCTGGCCGTACAGGTGGTACAGGAACTCGGAGGTGAGGGCGCCGAAGTCGTCGCAGTGGTTCAAGTCCTTGAGCAGCAGCCACACCTGCCGGCCGCCGCGGACCCGCTCCAGCTCGGCCAGGACCGCCGGGACGAGCTGGTCCTTGACCCACACCGCCCGGGTCGAGTCGGTCAGGTCCGGGGGCTCCGGGGCGGGCGCGGCGGCCCCGGCCAGCCGGCACAGGGCGGCGGCGAACTCGGCCGCCGGGCGGGTGGCGTGCGCCGGCGTCTCGACCAGCACCCGGAGGTGGGTCTGCTCCGGCAGGAGCTCCCGGACCACCTTCAGCCGGAACGACTTGCCGGTCTGCGCCCGGTTGTCGTCCGGGACCAGGACCAGCGGCCGCCGCCCGGCCGCCGCCTCCCAGACGGCCTGCTGGAACCCGTCGCACCCGACGACCGGGGCGTAGCCCTCGTCCGGGCCGAGGCCGGCGAGCGGGCGGTCGGCCGGGTCGAACGGGGGGAGGGCGCGGCCGGGCTGGCCGAGGTCGTCGCACACCCGGGCGAGCGGCACCCCGCGGTTGGCCGGCCCGGCCGCGGCCCCGCCGGCCCACACCCCCTGGTGCAGCCCGCACAGGTAGAAGAGGCGGTCGAAGCACGGCCCGCCGGACGACCCGCCGGCGGTGCTCGCGGTGTGGAGGAACCGGAGCCGGGGGACGGCGGCGGCGGCGGCCGCCGCCGGGGCGGCCACCGGCGCCTCGTCGAACTTCAGCAGCCCGCCGGCCGCGTGCTGGAACACGCACACCGGCTCCCCGGCCGCGGGGACGGTCACGAGCGGGTTGCAGGCGGCGTAGCCCCGCACCAGCCCGACCGGCTTGGCCAGCCGGACCACCGCGAAGTCCCACTTCCCGTCCAGCTCGGCCAGGTCCGCCGGCAGCTGGTGGTTCAGCTCGGCCGGGTGGCACGGCCGGAAGACCGGGCACCACGGCTGGGAGCGGTGGGCGCCGACCTTCTGCGGGGTGCGGGGGGCCAGCCCGGACGAGTCGCCGACGAGCAGGTCGTCGAACACCAGTACGAGCCGGCCGGCCGCGGCCGGGTCGGGCTGCCACGGCTGGCCGGCCGGCTGGCCGCCGAGGGGCGCGACCACGTGCCAGGCGGTGAGGACCAGGTGCGGCGCGACCAGCACCCCGGTGCCCCGGGCCTGGTTGTCGATCACGACCTTGCAGGTCCACCGCATGCCGTTGTCGAGCCCGCGGACGTACGGCCCCGGGTCGATGAGCCCGCGGGCGCGGTCGAAGATCGCCTGGAGGGCGGTCTTCTCCGTGCCCGGCAGCTGGTCGTACCAGGCCAGCCGGAGCGTCCCGTCCTCGCGGTCGGTCTGGATCAGTTCGACCACCAGGGCGCCCGTCCACCCGCCGGCGAACGCCGCCTCGGCGGCCCGGCGGAACGCGGCCGCGTCGCCGCCGGCGACGGCGGACACTTCGGCCTCGAACGTCACCCGGCGGTCGACCGGCACCCCGTGCCGGGCCTGGGCCCGGACGAACAGGTCGGCGAACTCGGCGCGGGACGCCCGGACGGCGGCGGCGATGGTCGCCGGGTCGGGGAGGGCCACGGCCGGTCACCCCCCGTCCGAGAGGTCGTCGGCGGGGGCCGGGCCGGCCGCCTCGAAGTGGTCGACCAGCTTCACCTTGTGCTCGGCGAAGGCGTCCCGCAGGGTCCGGCCCTTGGCGTCCGGGGTGTCGAGGGCGAGGCCGAGGACGTGGCCCCAGTTCTCCCCCCCGCTGCCCCGCCGGCCGCCGTAGTGGAGGCCGGCGGCGACGGTGGCCCGGCCGGCGACCAGCACCACCGACCCGGAGTTGCCGCCCAGGGTGGTGGCGTCGTGGGTCATGGTCCACCCGGCGGCGGTGGGCGCGAGGGGGGCGGTGGTCACGCCGGGGGCCAGCCGCTTCCGCCGGAACGTCGTCCGGAACAGCTGCTCCAGCAGGGTCGGGGGGTACAGGTCGGGGTCCGGCCGGGCGGGGTAGCCGACGATGAACACCTGCGGCCCGTCGGCCTCGGCCCAGTCGGTCGCGGCTTCCACGGCCAGCGGGGTGACCGGCGGCGGCGGGTCGGCCGGTTCGAGCGCGACCAGCGCGAGGTCCAGCCGGCCGTGGACGACCGGCCCGAACATCTCGATCCGGTCCTTCCCGGCGTAGACCACCTTGGCGAGCCGGCGCGGGTGGATCGACTCCTCCCCGCGGAACTCCCGGCCGAAGTCGATGAACGCCCCGGGCTTGAACGCCCACCCGCCCGCCTCCTCGTGGGCGACGTCCTGGAGGACGTGGCGGTTGGTGAGGATCAGGTCCGGGGCGACCAGGAAGCCGGTGCCGACGTGGACGGAACGCGGGGTGCCCGCGTTGTCGATCCGCCCGACGCAGGCGAGGGCGGCGCGGAGCGCCGTCTCGTCGGCGAGGATGTAGTCCCGCCACGTCCCGACCGGGCTGCTGGCCAGGTCGACCGTGCCCTTGCGGACCAGGAACGACGGGCGGGAGCCGTCCGTCCGGACGATCGCCTCCAGGTCGTCCAGCAGCCGGGGGGTGGAGGCGAACTGCTCGGCCGCGTCCGCGGCCCGGAGGGTTTCCATCGCCACCCGCCCGCGGGCCGCGAGGTCGTCGGCGAGGGCGTGGAGGGCGGCGTCGCCGTCGAGGTAGTCCTTGACGATCCGGTTGAGCTCGCCGCGGGTGACGTCGGCCTGGTCCTTCAAGGCCCGGTCGGACAGGTCCACCGGGGCCGCCCCGGCCGACTCGGCCGCCTCGGCCGCCTCGGACCCGGGGGCCGCGCGGAGCGGCCCCCGCGCGAGCATCCGGCGGAGCTGGTCGGCGGCCGCGGCCGGGGGCGGGTGGTCGGCGGGCGACGGGGGCATGGGATCTCCCGGGTGAGGGCGGGGCGGGGAGTCGTGGCGGTGCCGATGGCATGCTAATCGGAGCGCCGCGGCGCGCCAAGGACGATGACACCGCTTTTCCACAATTAGCCCGACACCGTCACGGGGCGGGTGCGACGGATTTTGCTTTCGCTATGCCGTGCGACTCAGTATGATCCGGGCGACCCCCTCACCCCCTTGCCCCGGAGGCGGACCGTGGCCCAACCTGTACCCGGGAATCTCGACCCGTTCCTGTCCCAGGCGTTCGAGTCCGTCACCCCCCCCGACTCCGGCTTCGAGTCGGTGCAGCCGGAGCCCCCCCGACTCCCGTTCCTCGTCCGGGTGCTCGACCCGGCCTGGCGGCCGACGGGCGTCGCGGGGTTCACCGAGACCTCCCGGGTGGGGGCGGTGGTCGCCGGCCGGGGCACCGCCCAGAGCCTCGTCCAACTCCTGGCCGACCCGCTGGTCCAGGCGGTCGAGGGGAGCCGGGCGGGCGGCCCGGCGGCGGCCGAGTGCGTGGCCTCCGTGCCGGCCGTCCGCGGGACCGCGGTCCACACCGGCCCGCGGGCGGAGCGCGGGGGGCGGGCGCTGGTGGCGGTGATCGACAACGGCATCGACGTCCTCCACAAGGCGTTCCGCGACGCGGACGGCAAGACCCGCATCCTGGCCGTGTGGGACCAGACCGACCCGACCGGCCCGGCGCCGGCGGCCGGGTACGGCACCCTCCACCTGAAGCCGGCGATCGACGGGTACATCGCCTCCGGTCTCCCGGCCGGGTCCGGGCTCGCCCGGTTCTCGGACCCCGCCACCGAGGACGGGCGGCACGGCACGCACGTGGCCAGCATCGCCGCCGGGCGGGCGGCCGGCGCGTTCGCCGGGGGGATGGCCCCGGACGCCCGAATCGTGGTCGTCGTCCCGAACCTGGACGTGAGCCCGGGGAAGCCGGAGAGCGTCGGCTACTCGAACAGCCACGTGGACGCCCTGGCGTTCGTGGCCGAGCAGGCGGCCGCGGCCAAGCTCCCGGTGGTGGTGAACCTGAGCCAGGGGATGAACGCCGGAGCCCACGACGGGACGTCGGTGGTCGAGGCGGCGTTCGAGGGGTTCACCAACCGCGGCCTGTACCCGGGGCGGGTGGTGGTCAAGTCGGCGGGGAACGAGCGGGGGTTCAACGGCCACGCCCTCCTCACGCTGGCCAGCAACGCCGTCGAGGAGCTCGTCTGGAAGTCGAAGGCGGTGGCCCGGAAGCAGGATCTGATCGAGCTCTGGTTCCGGGCCTGCGACGAGCTCGAGTTCCGGGTCCAGAACCCCGCCGGCGACTGGACCAGCCCGCCGGTCACCCGGACGGCCCCGACCCTGGGCTTCACCTTCCTGTCCGGGAACCGGGTCCAGCTGACGTTGCAGCGGTACTGCGACGACAACGGGGACAGCCGGCTGGCCGTGACGGTGCTCCCCCACGCGGCCGCCGCCGGGATCGAGCCCGGGGAGTGGCGGCTCGAAGTCCGGAGCCGGGCGGTCAAGTCGTCCGGGGAGGTCCACGCCTGGGTCGAGCGGATCAACTCCCGGCCGACCGAGTTCCGGGGGGCGTTCGTGAACAACGACCTGACGCTCAGCATCCCGGGCACGGCGCACTCGGTCATCACCGTCGCCGCGGTCGGGTCGGTGAGCCCGGTGCAGGGGGCGGCGTTCTCGTCGCTCGGGCCGACGCGGGACGGGCGGGAGAAGCCGACCCTGGCCGCCCCCGGGGTGGCGATCCAGGCGGCGTCCAAGGGGACGGGGACCGGCGTCGAGCCGATGAGCGGGACGAGCATGGCCGCCCCGCACGCGGCCGGGGCGGTGGCCCTGCTCCTGTCCGACCAGGCGCGGAAGGTCGCCGCCGGGGCCGCGGCCCGCCAGCTGAACGCCAACCAGGTGGCGGCGGCCCTCGCCCAGGTGACGCAGAACTTCAACGGCCGGTGGAACCCGGGCACGGGCTACGGGGTGCTCGACGCCGCGGCGCTGCTGGAGACGTTCGACTGACCCCCGGCCCTTCCGGGCGCGCCGCGGGTGACGGTCGGCCGTGGGGGCGGGGCGCCCCGCCCGGGGCGGCGGGGCGCGGTCGCTTGGCCGCGGGCGGGCGCGCGGCCTACGACAACACCGACCCGGGCCGCGCCCCGGGCGCGAGCCCCCTCCCGACCCGGAGCCTCCCCGGTGGACATCGTCGAGTACCGCGGCTGGAAGAACAACCTCCGCCTCTCCAACGGCGACGTGGAACTGATCGCCACGCTGGACGTCGGCCCCCGGGTGGTGTGCTACCGCCTCCCGGGCGGGTTCAACGTGATGAAGAACTACGAGTCCCAGATGGGCGGGGCCGGCGAGGCCGAGTGGCAGATCCGCGGCGGGCACCGGTTCTGGCTCGCCCCCGAGGATCTCACCCGCACCTACTTCCCGGACAACCGCCCGGTGACGGCCGAGCCGCTCGGCGACCTCGGCGCCCGCATCGTCGCGCCGCCCGAGGCCGAGTACGGCGTCCAGAAGACGATGGAACTGCGGCTCGCCCCGAGGGGCACGCGCGTGGACGTGACCCTGCGCGTCACGAACACCGGCGCCGCCCCGACGACCCTCGCCCCGTGGGGGCCGACGGTGCTGGCCGTGGGCGGCGTGGAGGTGATCCCGCTCCCGCCGAAGGCGCCGCACCCCGGCCACCCGAGCAACGCCAAGTCGCCCGACGACTACGGCCCCAACCAGGAACTCGTCCTGTGGCCGTACTTCGACTTCTCCGACGCCCGCTGGACGTTCGGCCGCCGCTACGTCTTCCTCCGCCAGGACGTGAACAAGGGGCCGACCAAGATCGGCCTGGCGCACCGGATGGGGTGGGTCGGCTACCTCAACTCCGGGGTGCTGTTCGTGAAGCGGTTCGACTACCGCGAGGGGGCCGCGTACCCCGACCGCGGCACCCGCTACCAGACGTTCACCTACCAGGAGATGCTGGAGATGGAGACGGTGGGGGAGCTCGTCACGCTCCAGCCGGGCCAGTCGGCGGAGCTGGCGGAGTCGTGGGAGCTGCACGGCAACGTGCCCGAGTTCCGCACCGAGGACGACGTGGACCGCACCATCCTGCCGCTGATCCAGAAGGGGGCGTAGCGGGAAATTGAAAAGGTAAAATGAAAAAGGTAAAAAGGGCAGACCCGAGCCTGTACCCTTATTACCTTTTTCATTTTACCTTTTCAATTATCCCCGCCTCACCCCACGCTCAGCTGGTCCGGGTAGTCGGCCGAGAAGAGGCGGCGGAGGAGGTCGCGGAGGCCGGGCTCGTCCACCCGCTCGACCACCTCGTCCGCGGTCAGCCAGGCCCGCTGCCGGGCGGCGACCTCCGGGTAGGTGTCGTGGACCTCGGTGACGGCCATGCGGTAGACGAGGACGTGGTGCGTGCGGCCGAGCTTTTCGTACACATAACTCCCGACGGGCTCCGGGTCGAGGGTGCCGACCAGGCCGGCCTCCTCCCACGCCTCGACCAGCGCCGCCTCGCCGGGGGTGTGGCCCGGGTCGATCTGCCCCTTCGGGATCACCCACCGCCGCCCGCTCCGCGAGGTGACGAGGCAGAGCCGGTCGTCGGACACCGCGAGCACGGCGGACTGGCGGACCGGTAGGGCCATGAACGTCCTCCCGAGGAAATTCCCATCTACTACGATTGGCACCGACCGCCCCCCGGGTCAAGGACAACCGCCCGGGTTCACGGGAATCTCACGCCCCCGCCCGCCGGCCCGACCCGCCCGCCCCGCGCCCCGGGGGCCGCATGACGCGCCCGCCGCTGACCGTCCGCGACGTGATGCAGGCCGAGGTCGTCACCGTCGCCCCGGACGCCCCGCTCGACGTCGTCATCGGGCTGATGAACCTGTACCGGATCGGGGCGCTGGTGGTCGTGAACCCGGACCGCTCCCCGGCCGGGGTGTTCACCGACCGCGACCTGCTCCGCCGCGTGGCGGTGGCGCCCGAGGGGTGGCAGTCGCTCCCGGTGTCCGGGTGGATGACCGCCGACCCGCACACCATCGGCCCCGAGGCCGGCTGGGACGAGGCGATGGCGGCGCTGGAGCGCTACCGGGTGCGGCACCTCCCGGTGGTCGAGGGCGGGCGGGTGGTCGGGCTGATCTCCCCGCGGGTGCTGGTGGCCCGGCGGGAGGAGTACCTGAACCGGGTGGTGGCGGAGCGCACGCGCGACCTCCGGCAGGCCAACGAGCACCTCCTCGCCCGCGACGCCGAACTCACCTACAACCTCCGTGCCGCGTCGCGGTTCCAGACGCGATTGCTGCTGCCGCCCCGGCCGCCGGACTGGCCGGAGCTGCGCTGGGGCACGCACTACGCCCCCCTCGACCACCTCGGCGGCGACTACTACGACACCGCCCTGCCCGGCCCGGACCACCTCGGCGTGCTGATCGCCGACGCCAGCGGGCACAGCATCGCGGCCATGATGGTGGCCATCCTGTCGCGGACCGCGTTCACCCAGGCCGCGGCCCGGGCGACCCGCCCCGGCGAGGTGCTGGCGGCGATGAACGCCCGCCTCCTGTCCCTGGCCGACGACCGCTTCGTGACCGCCTTCTACGGCGTGCTGGACCGGCGCAGCCGGGTGTTCACCTACGCCGTGGCCGGCCACCCGCCGCCGCTCCACTACGCGGCCCGGGCCGGCGAGGTGAGGCCGCTCACGGGCCAGGGGTTCCTGCTCGGGATCATGCCGGACGAGGTGTACCGGGAGCGCGAGGTGCGGCTCGAACCCGGCGACCGGCTCCTCTTCTACACGGACGGGCTGGTCGAGGCGCGGAACGAGATCGGCGAGACGTTCAGCGCCGACCAGCTGACGGCGAGCCTGCGGGCGCACGCGGCCGAGCCGGCGGACCGCCTGACGGCCGCCGTGATGGCCGACCACCGCCGGTTCTGCGGCACCCACCCCCCCGGCGACGACGTGACCGTGGTGGCGGTGGAGCTGGTGGGGTAGCGGACATGAGCGCGGGGTGAGACGTCGCCCAGACTACGCCGAGGCCGCCCAGGGCTCCCGCCCTGTGGGCTACGCACCGTCGCCCCTCCGGGGCTCAGAAGGCCCACACGGGTTCGCTCCCGCTGACGAGACAGGGAGCAGCTGCTCCGCCGCCGTGTCCCGAGGGCGGGTGGGCTGGCCGCTCCCTGTCGGTCGCGGCTCGTGGGGCTCTCGGAGCGGCCCCGCGGGCGATTCGCGGGGCAGCCCCGGCCGGCAAAGCCCACCCCACCGGCGAAGTCGGCTTGCGTGTCGCAGCCGGGGGGCTAGCGGCCGGCCGCGCGAGCCTCACCCCGGCCCGGCCCACCGGGAAAGAATCCTTTGTCAACCGAGGACATCCAAAGAAGTGCAGCAGTTTCAACAGGTTAACGTTGGCGAACGGCCCTTCGGTTAAGGGCGTGGGACGTCGCCGCTTGATGGCGACATCCCGTGCTTTAAAGTCAAGCGTTCCGTGCGGTTGTGTCGTCTTGCTACCGGGGCCGGCGCCGGGGTACCGGGGTACCCCCCCGGCGCGACGTTTGCTTTCATTTGGAAGCGCGGAGCGAATCTGCCGGCTAGGGATGCCGGATTTGTCACTAACCGCTTGGGGGAGGGCCGGGAAGCGAAAAACACGGTGGTAAGCTGGCGTTGTGGCTGTTGCATTCTTGGTCAGCCAAACTGTCCATACTGCCTAATTTTGCCGCGTTTCCGGTTGCAACCTGAGAGCGTTCAACCTATAGCCCTTCCCCCCGTGGGCGGCTTTAATAGGAGGCGGAAGGCCATGATGACTGTGATCAACAAGCCGATTGCCGAGCCGGCCGGGGCGGACGAGCGGAGGCAGCTGTTCGCCCTCCGCGCGAAGTACGTGACCGACCTGTTCGGGGCGGACGACACGCCGCTGTCGTTCGAGGAGTTCGAGGCGTGGTGGGCCGAGCTCTCCCCGGCCGTGCGGGCCGAGCTCGAAGGCAAGTACCGGCGTGGCTGGCGGCAGGAACTGGCGGAAGGCGCGGCGCGGGTGCGGCAGACGCTCGCCGGGGCGGACCAGGCTTCCGCCCCCCGCGGCGGTTCATGAGTAGTTCCCCTGCAGCCATCTCGCCAGTGGCACCGCCCCCTGACCCATCTCCGCTGTGAAGCGCGCCCGGTGGGCGTGGGCGTCGGGGTTGTACACCGGCGCCAGCCCCGCCGCGGCGAGCACCCCGCAAGCCACCTCGTAGGCGCGGTCGCATGACTTGTCAATAACGCCCACAAGAAGCTCTGCCAAATCTTGATAAAACATACGGACATATGTTCCGATGGAAACTCTTTTCTGTAACGCGGGGATGTCGCACTGGAGGCAGATCTGGTAGAACCGCTCGGCCGTCGTCTTCACCGCCTCGGCGACGTCCACCACGCCGGTCGGGAAGCCGTGCGTCTGGAGGAGGAGGGCGAAGTCCGTGTCCAGTTCGCAGTGGGCACGGAGCCTGGAAGCGATGAACGGCATCCCCTGGCACTCCTAGGCGCGCTCGGGCGGAGTATTGTTCGGAGTAGCGAGTCCGACGTGCTGGTGCGCAAACTGGTGGGAGGAGTGGTGTGAAGAAGACAGGCCCGCAGGGCTGCGGGCTGGAGTTCGCGCCACTGTCCGTCCAAGGTTTATTGTCTGTCGTGCGGCCGTACAGATCAACTCGATTCTTCCAGAATTGCCAACCCAGCGGGGTGCTCGTCGGCCCGCGACGCCGCGCGCGTCCGAGAAGCCCTCCCCCCGCGGCGGACGTCGGCGGCGAGGAGGAGCTGCACGACGTCGCCGTCGAGGGCGTCCCAGACGCGGCCCTCGACCACGGTCTTCCCCCGCCAGGTGTGGCGGAGGCACGGCAGCAGGTCGGCGAAGGTCCGCCCGACGCAGGCGCGGGCGTGGAGCTGGCGGGGCCAGGGGTGGCCCCAGTGCTCGTTGTGCGCGGCCACGACGCGGTGGAGCTCGACGGTCGACGCGATCGCGGACACCGCGTCGCCGTCGGGGAAGACGGCCACGCAGGCGTCCTGAAACAGCCGGCGGGCGGGGTGCGGGACGCCGGCCGCCGAGCCGCCGGCCTGGAGGAGGGTTCCGCCGCACGCGAGGAAGGTGTGGCCCGCCTCGACGTAGAACGCGGCGTCCTTTTCTTCCACCAAGTGGTCGGCGCCGTTGAAGCTGTGGCTCTCGGCGCACGCCCGGCTGAACTCCGCCGCCCCGTCGAGGGCCGCGACGACCACCACCGCCTGGTCGCCGCAGCTGATCAAACTGTGACTCGCGCAGATGTCGACCAGCAGCTGGGCGTGGGTCGGATCCTCCTCGGCCGCCAGCGACAGGTACGGCCGGTCTTTGAACTTATACGCGATCCACTTCCGCCATTTGTCTTCGAGCGGCCCCTGGGGGGCGGAAGGGATTCCGACACCTCGACCCGAGCCGGTCTGGAAATCGGCCAACATGAGCTTCCCCTTGAAGCTTGGCGAGACGACGTCGTTCCATAATTCGCCATTGTACTTTACTCGCGGCCGACTCGCTGCCAAGTGCGGATTAGCGCGACGCGGACGGCCTTGCCGGACCGGCGTAGCCGGCGGCTCTCTTTGACGCGGACGGGCGGGTCGAGGCGCGGGACGAGATCGGCGAGGGGTTCGGCGGCCCCGGCGACGTGACCGTGGTGGCGGTGCAGTTGGTGGGGTAGCGGGCGGCGGGGCGGGGCGGTCGGTCTCCCGAGGCCGCCCAGGCCAGGGACCGGACCGCCACCGCCGCGGGCGTGAGCGCGGGGTGATACCAAATCCGGTTGATCCGTAGGCCACCCGGGGCGTTGCCCCGGGCTACCGAATCCCAGGCCGTTGGCCTGAAAACCAGAGGCTCCTCTTCAGCCCAAAAGGCTGAGATCCGATAGCCCGGGGCAACGCCCCGGGTGGCCTACGGATCAGCCCGATCCCGTATGAGACGTCGCCCAGACTACGCCGAGGCCGCCCAGGGTTCCCGCCCTGGGCTACGCAACGTCGCCCCTCCGGGGCTCAGAAGGCTCACACGGTGTCCGCTGACGAGCCGCGACCGACCGGGAGCGGCCGGCCCACCCCGCGGGCGTCTCGCGGGGTGGGCCGGCCGCTCCTCGTGGGGCTTCCGGACCCGGGGCTTGGTCGCCCCGGGGGATGCGGCATACCCGGGCGACCTCCGCTACCGCCGCTCCGCGAAGGCGTACAGGTGCCCGGCGGTGCGGACGTAGAGCGTGTCGTCGGCGATGGCCGGGGTCGCGGCCACCCGCTCGTTCAGCTTCGGGTTCCGCGCCACCTCCACCGGCTCCTCCGCCCCGGCCTCCAGCACCGTACACGCCCCGTCCGCCAGCGAGAAGAAGTAGATGTGCCCGTTGGCCGCCACCGGCGAGGCGTAGTACGACCCGGACGCCGCCGCCCGCTCCTGCACGTACACCCCCCGGCCCGTCGAGGCGTCGTAGGCGGTCACCAGCCCGCCGTCCTTCACCATCACGTACTGCCCGCGGTACAGGATGCCCGACGGCACGTAGGGCAGCCCCTTCGTCTGCTTCCACTCGACGTGCGTCTTGGTCACGTCGCCGGTCCCGCCGAGCCGCAGCGCGAACGCCGAGTTCTTGCTCACCGCCATGAACCGCGCCGCCTCGTCCCACTCGGCCCGGGTCAGCTTGCCGTCGTGGTCCGCGTCCTGGTTGTCGAAGAAGCCCTTGATGAACGTCTTCTCGGACCCCGCCCGGCTGACGTACCCCTTCGCCTCCTCGCCGGCGTCCTTCAGCAGGGTGTCGAACGGCGGCAGCTTCATGTCCTCGCCGGGCGACCAGCCGGCGAAGTACAACTTGCCGTTGGCCACCACCGGCGTCGCACAGGTCGCCGCCGGCATCCCGTTCACGAACCACTTCTCCTCGCCGGTCTTCAGGTCGTAGCCGATCATCTTCTTGTACCCGGCCGCCACCACCTGCCTCCCGCCCGGCGCGTCGCACACCACCGGCGTGCAGAACGCGGACGTGGACTCGCGCTTCCGCTCCCACCTCACCTTCCCGGTGGCCGCGTCCAGCGCCAGGATCTTCGGCGCGACCTTCTCGTCGCGGACCAGGACGACCACCCCGTCGGCGAGGACCGGCGACGTGCCGGTGCCGAAGTCGGCCGGCGTGGCCGCGGCCGGCATCTCGTGCCGCCACTGCTCCCGGCCGGCGAGGTCGTAGCAGAACAGCCCGCACGACCCGAAGTAGGTCACGATGCGCGTGCCGTCCGTCGCCGGCGTGGAGGCGGCCGGGCTCCCCTCGGTCTTGTGGTACGGCTCGATCTTGGCCGCCGGCGCCTCGGCCCGCCACGCCTCCGCCCCGTCGGCCCGGGTGTAGGCGATGGTGTAGAGCTTGCCGTTCTCGAAGGCGGTCAGCACGAGTTTGTCGGCGACGACGATCGGCGACGAGAACCCGCCCGGCACCTTCACCTTCCACTTCACGTTCTTGTTCGGCCCGAACGTGACCGGGGGCCGCTGCCCGTCCGCCACGCCGGCCCCGTCCGGCCCGCGGAACTGCGGCCACGCCGGCGGCTGCGCCCCGGCGGCCGCCGCGAGCGCGACCAGCGCGGCCACCGCGATCGGCTTCCTCATGTGCCATCTCCGTGCGTCGCGGGCCGTCGTGCCGGCCGCGCGGAGATTTCTACCCCCGTGATTTCCGCCGATCAAGTACCTACCATGAAGTAGGGTACCCACCATCTGGTAACCAGCCCGGGGGAGCCATGAAGCGGGCGCGCTACACGTGCGGCCTCGAAGCGGCGCTCGACGTGATCGGCGGGAAGTGGAAGGTGCTGATCCTGTGGCAGCTGCACCCGGAGCCGCGGCGGTTCGGGGAGCTCCGCCGGCTGGTGCCGGGGGTGACCGAGAAGATGCTGATTCAACAGCTGAGGGAGATGGAGGCGGACGGGCTGGTGGTGCGGAAGGCGTACCCCGAGATCCCGCCGCGGGTGGAGTACTCGCTGACCGAGGTCGGCGTGGAGCTGAAGGCGATCCTCCCGCCGCTGTGCGCGTGGGGGACGAAGCACATCGCCCGGATCGCGGCGCGCCACCTGAAGGGCGAGGAGGCGGCGCTCCCGGCGTGCGAGTCGGCCCGCTGACCGCGAGTTCCGAGTACTTTTGACGGGACGGACGGGACGGGCGCCGGGCTCGCCAACACCGTCGATTCAACAGGGTGGAAACCCGCCGGCGCGGCGGCGACGGCGGATAACCGTTATCACCCACCGCGGCGGCGGATAACCGTTATCACCCGCCGCGGCTACCGGCCGGCCGGACCCGGCGTCAGGTCCGCCACCACCATCGCGTGAACCTCCAGTCGGGGGACCACGACCGTGACGCCGCCCCCGGCCGCCGCGGTCGGCAGGTCGAGCCCGTCCGGCTCCAGCCGGACGCGGGTCACCCCCTCCGGCACGCGGATCGTCACGCGGACGTCCGGGATCGGCACCACCTCCTCGCGGAGCGGCACGTCGTCCGCGGGGTGGGCGTGGCCGGCGGTGGTGTTCAGGTCGTTGAAGAGGTGGACCACCAGCCGGTCGCCGGTCCCGACCCGCTGCCGCAGCGGCGTGGCGTGGACGCACATCGGCGCCTCGACGGTCACCGGCTGGGGCACGTCCCCGGCCGCCCAGCGCACGGCCTCCCGCAGCACCAACCGCTGGTAGGGGTACGGGTACAGGTAGTAGGCCGCGTCGAACCCCGCCCCGAGGTACACCGCCCGCCCGGCCCCGAACCGGTTCGTCACCACCGCCGGGAACGTCTCCCCCGGCCCGCCCTTCGGCCCGAGCGTGGCCGCCACCGTCGCCCCGGCCCGCGGCCGGACGCGCACCGCCGGCCCGCGGAACGTCACCGGGTCGAGCCCGACGTAGCCCGCCAGCTTCCCGGCCGCCAGGAACGACCCGGGGGTCAGCCGGGCGTCGAACACGCCGCGGCGCTTCTCCCAGTAGTCGGGCGGCAGGGCGCGGGCGAAGTTCTCGTCGAGGTCGTCCTTCTTGGCGGGGGCCGTTTCCGGGAGGCCGCGGTAATCGACCCCGAACACGTCCGCGAGCGCGAAGTTCGGCCGGGGGTCGCCATTCCCGTCGAACAGCGAGGCGTCGAGGCTGGCGACCACCCCGCCCCCGGCGCGGACGAACGCCCGCACCGCCTCCGCCTGCCGGTCGTCCAGGCAGGCCGCGTTCGGCAGCAGCAGCACGGCGTAGCCGCGGAGGCCGTCGGCGGTGAGATCCCAGTCGTTCACGAGGGCCGTGGGCAGGTGCTCCTCGACGCACGCCCGGAAGGTGCCGAACGTGTGGGCCAGGTAGCGCTCCTCCACCCGGCCGGCGGAGCGGCCGTAGAAGGTCCGGGTGTCGTCGCTCATCAGCAGGGCGGCCCAGCGCGCGGGGCGGGCGCGGGTGAGCCACGGCTTCCGCCTCTGCACCGCGTCCATCGCCCGGTAGACGCCGGCCTGGAGCCGCGCCGGCTGGGCGACGGCGATGCTCGGCCGGCAGCCGTGGGCGACGCACAGGAGCATCCGCCGCTCCACCTCGTGCGCCGGGAAGCTGTCGTTCCCGTAGGGGTTGCCGTGGCTCATCAGGTACGGCTCGCTGAACGCGACCCGGTGCCCGGTGACGGCCCAGGCGTAGGCGGCCCCGAAGGCCGGCACGATGCTGTGGCCGCGGTTCGTCTCGTCGAGCCAGAGTTCCTGGTCCGGGGCGTCGAAGAGGAGGTTGAGCCGGGCCGGCATGTTCCGCGGCAGGCTGAGGAAGTGCCCGAACCGGCCGGCGTTGGTCGTCCAGGTGACGAGCGCCACGTCGGGCTTGATGGCCTTGAGGCGGCGCTGCATCCGCTCGACGAGGCGTTCGAGCCGGCGGTCGGCCCAGCGCTGGTAGCGGCGGAAGGCGGGGTCGTTGAGGTCGGCCTTGGGGACGGCGGCCCCGGCCTCGGCCCGGTAGTTGTCGCGGCAGTGGCGGCAGTAGCAGAAGCCGCCGTGGTGGAGGCCGTCGAAGCTGAACGCGGCCACGTCCGGGAAGGTGGTGAGGATCTCGGCCAGCACGTCGATGAAGAAGTCGCCGTAGGGGCCGAGCGGGCAGAGCATGCCGCCGTGCGGGAAGCGCTTCAGGTCGATCTGGGGGACGTCGGTGGTGTCGGTGGCGACGCGCCGCCAGTCCGGGTGGGCCTCGTACACCTCGGCCTGGAGGGTGGGCGGGTACACGCCCAGCACCCGCACCCCGAGCCGCTTGTACTCCGCGAGTTCGGCGGCGAGCCTCCCGGGCGGGACGTGCGGGTTCCGGCGCGTCAGCAGCTTGCTGTCGTAGTAGGCGTAGAAGGGGTCCACGAACCCCATCTCGCTGAGCGTGACCCCGTGCCGGACGGCCTCGGCGCGGGCCTTCGCGTCCATCACGGACAGCGTGTACCCGGCGCCGACGGTGTCCTCGACCCAGGCGGGGATGGTGACGGGGCGGACCTCGTCCCCGCCGGCGGGGCGGGGCGGCGGGGCGACGGGGGCGGCGGCGCTGGCGGTGGCGGCGGTGGCGAGGAAGTCGCGGCGGGAGGGGTCGGACATGGGCGGCTCCGGGCGGGAGCGCCGATCGTACCGCGCCCCCGGCCCCCGTCGCAACGACCCACCCCCGGCCCGTCCGGGCCGCGTCAGGGGGGAATCTCGCCCGGCGCGCGGCGCCGGGCCGAGGCTTTCGCCATCAGCGAGAACTGGTCCTTGGGGAGGGCGAACACCACGGTCCGCTCGCTCAGCGCCTTCAGGAAGAAGGGGTCGGGCAGCTCGAACTCGGACTGGACGACCACGACCGGCGTCCAGCCCACCAGCCGCTTGCGGAGGTCGGCCCCCGTGAGCGCCTTGAGGTCGGTCCCGACCGCCCGCACGTCCTTGCCGTCCACCCTGGCGAGCAAGTCCGGCGGCTGGTCGCCGCGCGGGAAGCAGAACAGCACCCGCCCGTCCTCGAACATCTGGGCTTGCAGGAGCAGGGCGTGAATCACCTCGACGGGGCCGCCGGCCGGTCCGGGCGGCAGCGTCCCGACCTTGGGCGGCTGGGCGCCCAGCGCGAGTACGACGGCGGCCGCGAGCGCGGCGGCGAGAAGTCGGGCCATGCGACGCCTCCGGGGTCGGGGACCGTGTCGAGTGTTTCGTGAACCGGCCGGGTTCGCAACACCGAATGCGCGAACCCGGCCCGAATCACCACCCACGGCTCCCGCCGCCGGTCAGCCGTCGCGGAGGATTTCGCGGGCCGCGTTGAGGCCGCAGGCGCCCATGACGCCGCCGCCGGGGTGGGTGGCCGCGCCGCACATGTACAGCCCGCGGACCGGCGTGCGGTAGTTGGCGTACCCGGCCACCGGGCGGAAGCTCGCCATGCTGGAGAGGCTCATCGACCCCTGCATGATGTTCCCGCCGGTGATCCCCCACGCCTTCTCCATGTCCGGCGGCGCGTACACCCGGCGGTCGATCACGCTCGCCTTGAAGTTCGGGGCGTACTCGTTGAGGACGTCGAAGCAGCGGTCGGCGAACTTGTCGCGCTCCTGGTCCCAGGTCGTCCCCTTCAGGTGGTACGGGGCGTACTGCACGAACATGCTCAGGATGTGCTTGCCCGGCGGGGCCAGGGTGTCGTCGATGGCCGTGGCCATCGTGCATTCGAGCATCGGGTTCGTGGCCGGCTTGCCGTACTTGGCGTCGTCGTAGGCCCGCTCGATGTAGTCCTGGTCCGGGCAGACGTGCATGGTCCCGTGGTGCTGCGGGCCGACGCCGGTCCCGGGCAGGGCCGTGAACTGCGGCGGCTCGGAGAGCGCCACGTTGATCTTCACCGTCGCCGACGAGTAGTCGATGTTCTTCACCCGGGCCAGGAACTCGGCCGGCAGGTCCGAGGCGTCCATCAGCTTCACGAAGGTGACGTTGGCGTCGGCACAGCTGACGACGCGCGGGGCGCGGAACTCGGTGCCGTCCTTGAGCGCCACGCCGACGGCCTTCCCGCCCTTCACCAGGATCTTGCCGACGTCGCTGTTGGTGCGGATCTCCGCGCCCTTGCTCTTGGCCGCGGCGGCGATGCTGTTGGAGATCGTCCCCATGCCGCCGCGGACGTAGCCCCACACCCCGCGGACGCCGTTGCACTCGCCCATGACGTGGTGGAACAGCACGTAGGCCGTCCCCGGGTGCGACGGCGGGGCGAAGGCGCCGATGACGGCGTCGGTGGCGATCGTCGCCTTCAGCTGTTCCGACTCGAACCAGCGGTCGAGGATCGGCCGGGCGGCGCCGGTGAGGATCTCGACCGCGTCGGTGGCCACGTCCCGGCCGAGGCCGCGGAAGCCGAGGCCGGTCTTGGCCAGCGTCCACAGGTCGCCGAGGCGGTTGCTGAACGGGTCGGGCGGGGTCTTTTCGAGGAGCGGTTCGAGGAAGTCGGCCACCTTCTCCAGCATGGCCTCGTACTTCGGGTAGGCGTCGGCGTCCTTCGTGCTGAACTTGGCGATCTCCCGGTGGGTCATCGCCTTGTCCGGCCCCATCATCAGGTAGCGGCCGTCCGGGAACGGGGTGAACGACGACGGGCTCCGGGGGAGCATCTCGAACCCGTACTTCTTCAGGTCGAGGTCGCGGATGATCTCGGGCCGCAGCAGGCTGTTCACGTAGGCCGCCGACGACACCTTGAACCCGGGCCACACCTCCTCGGTGATGCAGCACCCGCCGAGGATGTCGCGGCGCTCCAGGACCAGCACCTTGTGGCCGGCCTTGGCGAGGTAGGCGGCGGTGACCAGCCCGTTGTGGCCGGCCCCGATGATGATCGCATCGTACTCGTTCGGCATTGGCGGCCCGTGGTCCGGTGGTGAGGGGCGGGCCGTCATTCTAGCGGCCGGGAACGGCGAAAGCCCGCGGCCGGCCGGCCGCGGGCTTTCGGGCGGGGGGCGGGCGGCGGGCTACTTGATGGTCCACAGGAAGACGGTGTGCTCCCGGTCGTCCTCGACCTTCACCGTCTTCTCGGCCGGCCAGTCGTCGCCCATGTCGAAGTCGTGCGAGACGACGCGGGCGCCCTTCTTCAGCCCGGCCTTGAGCACCGGCTTCAGCTCCCGGTTGACCACCGGCAGCAGGTACAGGGTGACCACGTCCACGTCCTTGAAGTCGTCCTTGGTCATCTTCAGCACGTCGCCCTGCTTGAAGGTGATGCTCTTCTTCTGCCCGTCGGTCAGCTTGGCGTCGGCGATGCTCTTCTCGCAGTCCTTCAGCCGTTCCGGGTTGAAGTCGATGCCGAGCCCCTTCTTGGCCTTGAAGTCCTTGATCGCGGCGATGACGATCCGGCCGTCCCCGCAGCCCAGGTCGTACACCGTCTCCCCCTCCTTGACCGCGGCCGTCTTGAGCATCGCCTCGACGACCTTGTGCTTGGTCGGCACGTAGGGGACGACGATCTTCGGCTCGTCCTGCTTCTTGTCCCCCTGGCGGGCGCCGGCGGCGGTGGTCAGGGCGGCGGCGGCGACGACCGCGGTGGCGAGGACGGCGAGCAGCTTCCGCATGGTGCGAACTCCGTCGGGTGAGGGGTCCGGTCGGGCGAGGCAGAGGCGATTATGCGCCCCCCGCGCGCCGAAGGGGAGGGGCCGGCGGGAAAATCGTTACCATCGGCCCGGCCCGTAGGGGCGTCCCGGTCGGACGCGCCCGCCTCTCGATCCCGCCGAACCGCCGGGACCGGCGGCCGGGCCAGTCCGACCCGACCGCGGGGCCGGGAGGGCGGCGGCATCACAGCCGCAAGCCACTGCCCGAAAATGGGTTGCGGTGCCGGCGGCGTGCGGCCCGGTTCGCGGCGTCACGACTTCTCGTACCATGCCTGCGGGATTTCGTCGGAGACACGCACATGGCTGCCGACTCGGCCGGGCCGCTGTTCCACGACCCCAAGCGGCTCCTCCTCGACATGGCCCGCGAGCACGGGCTGGCCGCCCTCCTCCGCCTCGTCGTGGACCGGCTGGCCGCGTCCCCGCGGGTGGCCCTCGCGCGCATCTGGCTGGTGCAGAAGTCCGAGGACTGCACCGGCTGCCCGATGGCGGCGGAGTGCCCGGACCGGTCGCGGTGCCTCCACCTCGCCGCCAGCGCCGGCCGGTCGCGCGACCAGCCGGGCGTCGAGTGGGACCGGCTGGACGGCGCCTTCCGGCGCTTCCCGCTCGGGGTGCGGAAGGTCGGGCGGATCGCGGCCACCGGCGAGCCCGTCGAGGCGCCGGACCTGTGGCCCGACCCGCCCGCCTGGGCCGCGCGGCCGGAGTGGATGCGGGCCGAGAGCGTGGCCGGGTTCGGCGGCCAGCCGCTCGCCCACCGCGGGCAGACGCTCGGCGTGCTGGCCGTGTTCGCCCGCGGGTCGATGGGCGGCGAGTGCATGGACTGGCTGCGGACCATCGCCGACCACGCCGCCGCCGCCATCGCCACGGCGCGGGCGTTCGAGGAGATCGACGGGCTGCGCAAGCGCCTGGAGGAGGAGAACGAGTACCTGCGCGAGGAGGTGACGCGGGCCGGCGCGTTCGGCGAGCTGGTCGGCGACGGCCCGGCGCTCGGGGCGGTCGCCCGGAAGATCGACCTCGTGGCCCCGACGGACGCGGCCGTGCTGGTCCTCGGCGAGAGCGGCACGGGGAAGGAGCTGGTGGCGCGCGAGGTCCACCGCCGCAGCCGGCGGGCGGGGAAGCCGCTGGTGAAGGTGAACTGCGCCGCGGTGCCGCGGGAGCTGTACGAGAGCGAGTTCTTCGGCCACGCCCGGGGGGCGTTCACCGGCGCCCTGCGCGACCGCGCCGGGCGGTTCGAGCTGGCCGACGGGGGGACGCTGTTCCTCGACGAGGTCGGCGAGATCCCGCTCGACCTCCAGGCCAAGCTGCTGCGCGTCCTCCAGGAGGGCGAGCTGGAGCGGGTCGGCGAGGAGCGGACGCGGCGGGTGGACGTCCGGCTGGTGGCGGCCACCAACCGCGACCTGCGGGCCGAGGCCGAGGCCGGGCGGTTCCGGCTCGACCTGTACTACCGGCTGAGCGTGTTCCCGGTCGAGCTGCCGCCGCTGCGGAAGCGCACCGAGGACGTCCCGCTCCTCGCCGAACACTTCCTCCGCCAGGTCGCCCGCAAGCTCGGCCGGCCGGCCCCCCGGCTGACGCTGGCCGCCGTGCGCCAGCTCCAGCAGTACCCGTGGCCGGGGAACGTGCGGGAGCTCCAGCACGTCATCGAGCGGGGCGTCATCACGGCCGAGGGCGGCCGGCTGGCCGTCGAGCTGCCGAGCGTGACGCCCCCGCCGCCGCGGGTCGCCGCCGGGCCGGCCCGCCCCGACCGCGTGCTGACCGACGCCGAGGTGCGCCAGCTGGAGGCGGACAACATCCGGGCGGCGCTGGAGCGCGCGGGCGGCAAGGTGTCCGGCCCGGGCGGGGCGGCGGAGCTGCTCGGCCTGAAGCCGACCACACTGACCTCGCGGATCAAGGTGCTCGGCCTGGGCACCCGGGGAACGGGCGAGCGGCCGGCGTAAGCCGGCCGCTTCGGGTGGCTAGGGGGCGGAAGCCCGGGGGGCGGGGAGCCCGGGGTCACCCCACCGCGTGCGGGGCGAGCAGCCGCCAGAAGCGGTGCAGGACGGGCTCGATCACGTCCAGGTGGGCCGGCTTGACCAGGTACAGGTCGATCCCCACCTCCCGCGCCCGCCGCCGCTCCTCCCTCCCCTCGTAGCCGGTCACCGCGATCAGCAGCGGGCGGGGGGTCGGCGGGCGGGGGTGGAGGCGTTGGGCCAGCTCCCAGCCGTCCACGTCGGGCATTGCCAGGTCGAGGATGACCACGTCCGGCCACTCCTCGGCGGCCATCCGCTGGGCCTCGATCCCGCCGTAGGCGGCGCGGGCGTGGTAGCCGGTGAGGTGGAGGAGGTCGACCAGGGAGTCGGCGGTGTCGTGGTCGTCATCGACCACCAGAACAGACAGACGGGTGTCGATCATCGGTGTCCCTGCCGAATACGAAACGTGCGGGCGAGGGCGTGGGCGGTAAGGTGGGCTGGCCAAGTATACCGCCCGCCTTTCCGGCGCTGTCAGCGCCGCCACCCCCCTCTCACCTCGGGCTCACGCTGCCGTGGCCGGAGGTCGCGCACCGTGCACGGGTTACACCCAACTCGTCCCGGCGAGGTTGGTCGTCGCGCGGCCAGCCCGGCCGCCCGCGTGGGGCCGGATCGCGTGGGTCCGCCACGCCGAGGGGAGCGGCGGCCGGCCCCGGGAGCGACAACCGTTATCACCCCCGGGCCGGGTCGCCGACCGGGCTCCGAGGCGGTACGGCTCCGTGCCGCTCGGCATCAGCTGGTCGGCCGACGGCGGTCCAGAAGGACTTGCCTCACGCCCACCGCCGCCCCGGCCAGACACCCCCCGACGGCCCCGGCCGCCATCCCCACGGCCGGCAGCTGTCCGATGTGTCGTGCCAGACCGGCACGCACCAGCTGATCGTTCGTCACGAGGCTCCCCGCCACCCACCCGACCGGGGCCGCGACCACCGTACCGAGGAGGGCAACCGTGACCAGACCCACGGGGCGGACCACTCCAGGCCGGAGGGCGCGCGCCGCCAGGATCAGGCATCCCACCACCACCCCGGCAACGACCCCCGCGAACAGCAGCGGGACGCTGGCGTCGAGTGGGACGCGGTACGAGGGCTCGGAGCGGAACGCCATGCCCAGGCAGAGGTTCACCCCGGCCCCCACCAAGGCGTACAGCAGCGGGGCCATCTGCATCACACGACCCATCCCCGCCCCCCGTCGGGTTCGGCCCGGTCCGCTCAACCGACGTGTTCCATCGGCACGTACTGGAACCGCACCCCCCGGTACTCCGCGCACCCTGCCCCCTCGGGCGGGCATTCGCCCATCGGGACGACCGGAACTCTTTTGTACCGCCACCCGACGCCGAGGCGGGGCCGGTCGGGGTCGTCCCGCAGGGCCGGCCGGAGACAGGTACAGGCCGACGACCAGAAAGTCGTCGGCGTCCGTCAGCCCGAACGCCGCGGGGCGGCCCCTCTGGGCCGCGAGGATGTCGTCAAGTCGCGCCCGGACGTCGTTCACCCGCGGACTCCTCCGTCAACGGGTGGCTCCGCAGGCCGCCCGACTTGGTATCACTCGCCCCCGGCCGCGCGCTCGCGGCGCTTCCCGAGCAGCTTGGCAGGCTCGTACTCGCCCACGCGCTCGGCCCGGCCGCCGAGGTAGTCCACCAGCAGCGGGCGGACGTGGTGGTCCCACACGGCCGCGAACGTCCCGGCGTCCAGCGCCGGGACCATGAAGAACGAGTGCCCCACCTGCTTGTCCGGGCCGAGGTCGCGGGCGAGGCGGCGGTTCAGCTCCTCGAACACCCGCACCACCCGCGGGCCGAACGTCTCGTCCCCCTCCGCCGGCAGGTGGCGGTCGAGCCACGCGGCCAGCAACCCCGCGTCCGGCGGCATCTCCACGAACGAGAACCGCCGCCGCAGCGCCTGGTCCAGCGCGGCCGCCGACCGGTCGGCGGCGTTCATCGTCGCCACCACGTACAGGTTCTCGGGCAGCCGGAACAGCCGCTTCGAGTACGGCAGGGTCACCGCCTGGTCGCGGTACTCCAGCAGGTAGAGCAATTCGCCGAACACCCGCGGCAGGTTCCCCCGGTTGATCTCGTCGATCAGCAGGACGTGCGGCTCGGCCGGGCGGGCCGCCGCCCGCGCCGCGAACGCCGCCAACACGCCGTCCTCCACCGGGTACGTCACCTCGGTCCGCCCCTCGACCTCGACGCTCCGGACGCGGACCCCCTCCACGAACTCCTCGTAGCTGTACCCCGGGTGGAACTGCACCAGCCGGACCGCCTCCGGGTTGTCGCGGGCGAGCAGCCGCGCCAGGCAGCGGGCCACGTGCGTCTTCCCCGTCCCGGGCACCCCTTCGAGGATTAGCTGTTTCTTCAGCCGGAGCAGGTTGAGGACGCGGTCGAGCCACGTCTCGGGGAGGAGGGTCTGGTCGGCGAAGGTGGTGCGGTCGAAGGCCGGCGGGCGGGCCGGGTTGCCGGCGCGGCGGGCGAGGACGGGCCGCGGGTCGGCCTCGGCGGCGCAGGCGAAGGCGGGGACGAGCCGGTCGAAGGTGAGGAGGATCTCGCCGACCAGCTCGTCCGCCCTCAGCTGGGGGTCGTCGGCCGGGAGCCAGCGGCCGGCGGCGAGGGTCTTCTGGGCGGCCCAGGTGCGGAGGTCGCCGGCGTTGCGGACGGGCACGTCGGCGGCGAGGTCGTCGCCGGCGCGGAACCGGCAGGTGTCGAACACGCCGCCGGCCGCCAGGGCGGCGTGCAGCGCCTCGGCGTCGGTCTGGACGTTGGCCCGGAACTGCCGCCCGGCCTCGCGGGCCGACCGGCCGAGGTGGAAGCCGAAGCCCACGCCGTCGGCCGCGACGCGGACGAAGAACTGGGCGTCGGCCCGGCGGGTGCCGCGGTCGCGGCGGTAGAAGGTCACCCACTGCACCGGCTGGTACGGCCCGCCGCGGCCGAAGTCGTTCTTGCAGATGCTCGTGAGCGCCCGCCCCGGCCGGGCGTCGGCTTCGAGATCCCAGCCGTACTCGCCGCCGAGGACGGGGCCGACGTAGCGGGCGGCCAGCGCATCGCACAGCTCCACGAGCGGGTCGCGGAGGACGAACTGGTAGCGGTCGCGGCGCTCGTCCATCCACGCCTTCGAGCGGGCGGCGCCGAGCCCGCCCAGGAAGCGGAAGGTGTCCGCGCAGAAGCCGCCGAACGGGGCCGGGGCGGGGGGCTCGTCGGGGTCGGTGACGGCGGCCACGAGGTCGGCGAGTTCGAGCGGGTGGACGCGGACGTGCTCGCGGAGGTAGGCGGCGGTGTCGGCCCAGAGGCGGCCGCGGTCGGCGGCGGGGAGGGCGGGGGAGAAGGCGTCGTCGAGGCGGGCCAGGGCGTGCTCCCAGCCGGGGTCGGGGGCGAGGCCGCGGTAGGCGGCCCACGCCGCCGCGCCGTCGCCGTCGCGGGCGCGGGCCTGGAACTCGGCGGCGGCCGCGGTGTGGTCGGCGGTGGCCTCGCGCAGCCGCTTCCGCAGCGGCGTCCGGGTGCGGACGGCGCGGAGCGCGGCGCGGACGGGCTCCGGGTCGGAGCCCCACGTGAGTTCGGCGGCGGGGGTGGGGTCGGCCGGCAGTTCCCGGCCGGTCATCCGGCCGACGCGGGCGAGGAAGTCGTCGAGCGCCGGGGCGGTCAGGTCGGGGTGGGCGTCGAGGAGCGGGCCGTAGGCCGACAAGACCTGTGCGAACCGCCCCGCCACATCGGTCGCGTCCGGCCGGAACAGGCCGAGCCGCGTCAGCCCGGCTTCGACGGCGGGGCACCAGCGCGGGTGGCGGGCGGGGTCGAGCGCCTGGGCGAGGGCGGCCCAGAGGGTCGGGCCGAGGCCGGGCACGTGGTACATCCCGCCCGGACTGACGCACCGGCCCAGCCGGGCCGGGAGCGGGTCGTGGCCGCGGGCGAGGTGGTTCAGGGCGTAGCGGACGAGGCGGACACGGCGGGTGAGGGTGTCGCGGTGGAACGGCAGCGGCAGGACGGCGTCCGCGAAGCGGGTGAGCCGGGCGCCGAGCTGATCGTCCGGGGCGGTGTCGAGGAAGCCGGCACGGAGCCAGTCGGCCGCGGCGGTGCCGATCACCTCGGCCGCGGGGGTGGGCGTCGCCGCCGGGGCGGCGCGGAACTGTTCCAGGAGCGGGCCGGTCGGAACGCGGCCCGCGGCGCGGCGGTGTCGGCTCACAAGGCCGATCGTAGCAGATGTGCGGGAGTTACGGCCAGGGGAGTGGGAATGGAATGTGCTAGACAGGAAGTGAAATATCCCGCCGGGGGCTTCTGCGGCGTCGCCCATTCACCGCAGTCACCACCCGGCGGGACGACGGTATCCTAGCCTGCTCTTCGCGGCGGAGCAACTCGCCGTGTCGGATTTTTCTGTCCGATTTCTCGACAGTGTAGACTTTCCCGACAGACCAGTGGGCTTCCTCCCTCCCTTCCCAAAGTTGCTCGCCTCCCCAGCGAAGCATCTCACGCCCTTCACACGACCGACACCGATCCTGCGCAGACGGGCGATAGAGTGTTCGGTGAAGGGGTTTCGGCATCGCCCCGTCACCCGGAGGTAGGTCGTGTACGACGCCGTCGTCATCTCGGACGTCCACCTCGGCAGCGACAACTGTCAGGCCCGGGCGCTGGGGCGGTTCCTGGAGGAGGTCCGGCGCGGGCCGCTGGCCACCCGCCGGCTCATCCTCAACGGCGACGTGTTCGACTCGATCGACTTCCGCCGCCTCAAGAAGCGCCACTGGAACGTGCTCTCGGAGCTCCGCAAGCTGTCCGACGAGGTCGAGATCACCTGGATCAACGGCAACCACGACGGCCCGGCGGACGTCGTGTCGCACCTGCTCGGGGTCGAGGTGTCCGAGGAGCTGGTGGTGGAGAGCGGCGGGCGGCGGGTGATGTTCCTGCACGGCCACCGGTTCGACGAGTTCATCACCCGCTACCCCCTGTTCACGCGGTTCGCCGACCAGTGCTACCAGCTGTTGCAGTGGGTGGACCGGTCGCACACCTTCGCCAAGATGGCGAAGCGGCGGAGCAAGATCTTCCTGCGGTGTACCGAGAAGATCGAGCAGGGGGCGGTGCGGCACGCGGCGAAGAAGGGGTGCGACGTGGTGTGCTGCGGGCACACCCACCTGGCGGGCGCGTCCGGGGTCGGGCCGGTGGCGTACTACAACAGCGGCTGCTGGACGGAGAAGCCCTGCCACTACCTGACGCTCAAGGCCGGCGTCGTCGAGGTCCGCGCCTACGAGGCCGAGCCGGCCTTCGTCGAGGAGCCGGCCCTGGTCGAGGCGGTCGGTCGGGCGGGCGGGCTCGCGGTGGCGTGAGCCGCTCGCTCAAGAGCTCCGGGAGCTGGAATCGAACCAGCATTGCCGCGTTCAAAGCGCGGTGTCTTGCCGTTAGACGATCCCGGAATCCGGCCGTCGCGCCGCGGGGTCAGCGGTCCGGTGCGGCGAACCGGTCGGCGAAGGCGCGGCAGGTGGCGGCGGCGGCGGACGTGTCGAGGACCGCGAACGCGACCACGTCGAACACCCCGGCAAAGCGGGCGGCCAGCGCCTCGCGGAACAGGTCGGCGATCAGGGCGGGGTCGTTCTTGAACACCCCGCAGCCCCACGCCCCGAGAACGACCGCGTCGTGCCCGTGACCGGCCGCCACCGCCAGCACCTTCCCCACCCGCTCGGCCATCTCGCCCCGCACCCGCCCGCGCTCCTCCGGCCGGATCGCTCCCGCGTTCACCGCCGGCGCGGTCACGAAGCCGCACGGGTACGGCTCGGGGAGCGGCGTGCCGTCGTCGTCCTTGAACACCGGCACGGCGGGGGAGTAGATCGCGTAGTTCGTGTACATCCCGCCGGGCAGCGGCGCGTGGTGTGGGTACATCCGGCAGTCGCGCAGGCACTCGTACAGGGCACTCGCCCGGCACAGCGACTCCTCCTGCGCCCGCGCCCCGGACAGGAACCCGCCGCCGGGGTGCCGGGCGGAGGCGAAGTTCAGCGCGGCCACCCGCCGCCCCTCGGCCGCGAGGCGGCGGGCCGCGGAGAGCGTGGTTTCGTTCGTCACGCCGGTGCGGGTCGGCCGGCCCGCCGGGACGACGGGCGGACCCGCCTCGCCGGGCGGGTACTCGACTGTGTGGCGACGGGCGAGCGCGACGGCGTCGCGCAGGTCGACGACGGCGCCGGCGGGCGTGGTGTACCGGCCGGCGGCGACGGCCGCGACGGTGTCGCGGGCGACCTCGGCGGCGCGGGAACGACTGTGAGACATAGCGGATGGAGCGGGAGAAGCCCGGACAGGTTCGCCGGACTCTTCCCGCGTCCCCGTGCGGGCAGCGGTGGCAGGACTCGAACCTGCACGTTGCGCTTTAACAGAGCGCCGCCTTACCATTCGGCTCCACACCGCTGTGTGTCGGCCCCGAACGCGCCGGGGCCGGGCGCCCCCTGGGAGACGCCCGGCCCCGGGTGATTCCCCGCGGACCCGGCGGCGTCAGCCGGTGGCGTTGACCACGCCCCCGCGTTGCGGGTTCGGCCGGTTCGCAGCAGGTTGCAGGACGTCGCGCATCGCCTTGACCTCGTAGGGCACCACCACGGACACCGCCCCCTCGCGGGGGTTCGCGGGGTCCGGACGGGTTTCCGCACGCGACGCCGGGAGGGCTCGCCGGCCGGGCCGGTGGTCAGCCCGGAACGTTTGCAATCCGTTGGTTGCCCCGGGCGGGTTACGGGTCAACCCGACTTGGTGTGACACGCGCCCGGCGAAGGTCGTGTGGTGGGTGGGCGACTGGTCTCCTCGTATCGTGGTTATCCCCCTCACCCCGCGTGCTGCGCCGCGACCCTCTCCCCCGAGGGGAGAAGGCACCCGGTCCGACGGGTTCGCTCCCGCCAGGAGAGCGCGGTGACGAACGAAAGGGGGCCGGCGGCCTGCCACCCTCTCCCCTCGGGGGAGAGGGTCGCGGCGCAGCACGCGGGGTGAGGGGGCGAACCACGATACGAGGAGACCCGGGGGCGGACCGCGCCCGGGTCACGCCCCGCGGTCCGCCGGCGGCGGCACCACCGTCCCCTCCGGGGGGCAGCCGGCGTCGAGGTAGCCTTGCAGGATGAGCTGCGCGGCGACCCGGTCGCGGCGCTCCTTGCGCTGCTTCGGGTTCAGCTTCGCGGCGCGGAGGAAGTCCTCGGCCGCGGCGGTGGTGCAGCGCTCGTCCCAGAACACGACGGGGAGGCCGGTCGTGCCGGTCAGCCACGCCCCGAACGCGCGCGCCTCGCGGGCCTTGACCCCCTCCTCGCCGCCGGTGTGCAGCGGCAGCCCCACCACCAGCCCCACCACCCGCTCGGCCGCCACCAGCTTCACGAAGTGGGCCGCGTCGGCCGCCGGCCCGCGGACCGCGTAGGTGTCCAGCGGCGAGGCGACGAGCCGGTCCGGGTCCGACACCGCCAGCCCGACGCGGACGGTGCCGGGGTCGAACCCCAGGAGCCGGCCCCGGGGGGGGAGTGGGGGAGGCGCCCCCCCGCCTTCCACTCCCCCACCCCCACTCTCCCGCACTCCTCCACTGTTCACAGGAACCGCCCCAGGCCCTTCGCCTTGATCGCGTCCACGAGCGCCTTCACCTCGCCCTCGCGGTCCTTGGCGGCGACGAGGGTGGCGTCGCCGTCGTGGATGATGATGAGGTCCGACACGCCCAGCGTGCCGACCAGGTGGCCGCCGCCGGACACGACCACGCAGCCGGTGGTGTCGACGCCGCAGTGGAGCCCCTGCACGGTGTTGCGGTCGGCGTCCTGGGGGTTGCGGCGCTCCAGCGCCAGCCAGCTCCCCACGTCGTCCCACTGGTACGGGGCGTGGACGACCAGCACCTTCCCGGCCCGCCCCGCCGGCTGCATCACCGCGTAGTCGATGCTGATCCGCTTCGCGCCCTCGTACTCGCGGCGGAACGTCTCGTCGAACCCCGGCGTGCCCCAGGCGTCGGCGATGCGGGTGATGGCGGCGTGCAGCCCCGGCTCGTGCGCCGCCAGCTCGCCCAGCACGGCCCCCGGCGTCCACACGAAGATGCCGGCGTTCCACAGGTGGCGGCCGCCCGCCACGTAGGTCTCGGCCGTGGCCCCGTCCGGCTTCTCGACGAACGCCGCCACCCGCGACGCCTGCACCCCCTGCCGCGTGCCGGCCGGCCCGGCCACCTCGACGTAGCCGTAGCCGGTCGAGGGGAAGGTCGGCGGGATGCCGAAGGTGAGCAGGGCCGCCGGGTTCTCCCGGGCGAGCTGGTCGGCGGCGTGGACGGCGCGGTGGAACTCGGCGGCCGGCTCGATGACGTGGTCGGCCGGCATGACGATGATGGTGGCGTCCGGGTCTTCCTTGGCGATGAGCGCGGCGCCCAGCCCGACGCACGGGGCGGTGTCGCGCCGGGCCGGCTCGCCGACGACGTGGCTCGGGGGCAGCTCGGGGAGCTGGGCGGCGGTGTCGGCCCGGTAGGCGTCGCCGGTGAGCACCCAGGTCCGCTCGGGGGGGACGAGGGGGGCGATGCGGTCGACGGTCTCCTGGAGGAGGGTGCGGTCGCCGGCGAAGGAGAGGAACTGCTTCGGCCGGCGGTCGCGGCTGCGCGGCCAGAACCGCGTGCCGCCGCCGCCGGCCATGATCATCGCGTGGAGCATCGGGAGCGGAATCCTTGTGCGGTGCGGGGGCGCCGGCCCGGGGCACGGTCCTCCGGCTATCGTATCCCGGCCCGCCGGCCCGAAGAGGGGGCCGGAGCCCCGAGCGACCGGGGAGGGAAGAGGGGAGACGAGCCGACCCGATCGGCCCGCGCCCGGCCGAAGGTCGCGCGCGGGGGGCCGGGTCGGCGGGGTGGCGGGGCTTCCCCTTCCCCCCCAGGGGAGCGGGCCGGCGGGGCGCGGACGCCCAGAGCTCCGCCCCATCCCCCGCCCCGCCCGCCGGTTCCGCCGCGGCCCGATCCCGAATTGAATCTCCCCCCGCCCCACCTAAACTACCCCTCGTCCCTGACCGGACTGGTCGGCCCGTCGCCCGGGCCTTCTCCCGACCGACCGGCTGGCTGGTTTACCTCGGGGGGTCTTCATGCCCGGTCGTCCGATCCGCACGTACACCGTCCTGCCGTGCCTGCCCGACCGCCTTAAGCCGCTCCAGACCCTCGCCTACAACCTGTGGTGGTGCTGGAACGCCGACGCCGTCGCGCTGTTCCGCCGCATGAACCCGGACCTGTTCGAGGCGCTCGACCACAGCCCCATCCGCCTCCTCGGCGCCACCGCCCAGGACCGGCTCGAAGAGCTCGAGCGCGACGACGGCTTCCTCGCCCACATGGACCGCGTCGCCGCCGCCCTCGACCACTACCTCAAGGCCCGCACCTGGTTCCAGGAGACGCACGGCTCGTCCGACCCCGACCTCCGCGTCGCCTACTTCTCCGCCGAGTTCGGCATCCACGAGAGCGTGCCCGTCTACTCCGGCGGCCTCGGCGTCCTCGCCGGCGACCACCTCAAGAGCGCCAGCGACCTCGGCCTGCCGCTGGCCGGCGTCAGCCTCATGTACCGCGAGGGGTACTTCCGCCAGTACCTCAACGTGGACGGCTGGCAGCAGGAGCGCTACCCCGAGAACGACTTCTTCACCCTGCCGCTGGTCCCCGAGCTCGGGCCGGACGGCAAGCCGGTGCTGGTGGCCGTGCCGCTGCCGGGCCGCGAACTGAAGCTCAAGGTCTGGCACATCCAGGTCGGCCGGGTGCCGCTGTACCTGCTCGACGCCAACATCCCCGAGAACCGCCCCGAAGACCGCGCCATCACCGCCCAGCTGTACGGCGGCGACCACCACACCCGCATCCAGCAGGAGATCATCCTGGGCATCGGCGGCATCCGGGCGCTGCGGGCGCTCGGGCGGATGCCCACCGTCGTCCACATGAACGAGGGGCACGCCGCCTTCGCCGCGCTGGAGCGGGTCCGGCTGATGATGGAGGAGCACCACCTCGACTTCGCCGCCGCCGTCGAGGCGGTGAAGGCCGGCACCTGCTTCACCACCCACACCCCCGTCCCGGCCGGCAACGACGCCTTCCCGGTCGGCATGATCGAGGAGTACCTCGGCGCCTACATGGCCGCGATGGGCGTGGACCGGGCCGGGCTGCTGGCCCTGGGCCGGCAGCACCCCAACAACGAGGGCGAGCCGTTCGGCATGACGGTGCTGGCGCTGAAGCTGGCCAACACGTCCAACGGCGTGAGCCAGCTGCACGGCAGCGTGTCGCGGAAGATGTGGCACGAGATCTGGCCCGGCCTGCCCACCAGCGAGGTGCCGATCACCAGCATCACCAACGGGGTCCACACCCAGAGCTGGCTGAGCCCGGAGGTGGGCCAGCTGTACGACCGCTACCTGGCGGTGGAGTGGGAGTCGAAGCCCACCGACCACGCGGTGTGGAAGCGCGTCGAGCAGATCCCCGACGCCGAGCTGTGGCGGACCCACGAGCGCGGCCGGGAGCGGCTGGTGGCCTTCGCCCGGCAGCGGCTCAAGGCCCAGCTGCGGCGCCGCGGCTCGCCCCCCAGCGAGATCGACGCGGCCGACGAGATCCTCGACCCGGACGCCCTGACCATCGGCTTCGCCCGCCGGTTCGCCACCTACAAGCGCGGCGACCTGATCTTCCGCAACGCCGAGCGGATCGCCGCCCTGGTGAACGCCAAGGACCGGCCGGTGCAGTTCATCTTCAGCGGCAAGGCGCACCCGAAGGACCAGGGCGGCAAGGAGCTCATCGCCCGGGTGGTGCAGACGTCCCGCAAGCCGGACCTGCGGCGGCGGGTGGTGTTCCTCGAAGACTACGACATGAACGTGGCCCGCCACCTCGTGCAGGGGGTGGACGTGTGGCTGAACAACCCGCGCCGGCCGCTCGAAGCCTCGGGCACGAGCGGGATGAAGGTGCCGGTCAACGGCGGGCTGAACCTGTCGATCCTCGACGGCTGGTGGGTGGAGGGGTACGACGGGGACAACGGCTGGGCGATCGGGGCCGGGGAGGAGTACACGGACCTCGGCTACCAGGACGAGGTGGAGAGCCGGGCGCTGTACGACCTGATCGAGCAGGACATCGTCCGCCTGTTCTACACCCGCGGGGCCGACGGCCTGCCGCGGGGGTGGATCCGGCGGATGAAGCGGTCGATCATGACGTGCGTGCCGGTGTTCAACACGAACCGGATGGTGGAGGAGTACACGGAGCGGTGCTACCTGCCGAGCCACCGCCGCAACGGGAAGCTGGGCCGCGACCACCTGGCGGCGGCGAAGGAGCTGGCGGGCTGGCGGCGCCGCATCGGCGGCGACTGGCCCAAGGTGAAGGTGGAGGCGGTGGAGGCGCCGGGGGGCGACACCCACCGGGTCGGCGGCGCCTTCCCGGTGAAGGTGCGGGTGAACCTGGGGCCGCTCGCGCCGGAGGACGTGGAAGTTCAGCTGTGCTACGGCGTGCTGGACGCGATGGGCGAGATCGCCGAGCCGCGGGCGATGGCGCTGCTGCCGGACGCGGCCTCGCGGAACGGCAGTGCGGTGGCCTTCGGCGGCAAGGTGCCGTGCCAGGCGAGCGGGCAGTTCGGGTTCAGCGTCCGGGTGCTGCCGAAGAACCCCGACCTGCCGCACCTGTTCGAGCCCGGCCTGGTGACCTGGGGCTGACCCCGGCGCGGCCGACCCCGACGGCCACCCGTCGGGGGTAACAACCGTTATCACCTCCGAGTCCCGCGCCTCCGCTCCGGGGGTGACGGGAAGCCCCGAGCGACCTACCCCCCCAGCCCCCTTCCCTAAGAGGGAAGGGGGAGCCCGCGCCGCACCGCTTGCCGGGTCGTGGTGAGGCGCAGGACGGGCGCGGGCGGGTCGGGGGTGATAACGGTTGTCGCCGCACCTCGGTGCGGCCTGAGTCGGGCGCGGGCTGCCCCCGGGTCGTCTCGGGAGGTGGTTCACCCCCCTCACCCCGCGTGCTCCGCCGCGGCCCTCTCCCCCGAGGGGAGAGGGCGGGAGGCACCCGGCCCCCGCCACGGGCGGGCCTCGCGCGGCGAAGCGGCCGGTCGCTGGTCACCCTCTCCCCTCGGGGGAGAGGGCCGCGGCGGAGCACGCGGGGTGAGGGGGTGAACCACCTCCCGAGACGACCCGGGGGCAGCCCCACCGCTGCAATGCCTGCCCTCGGCGCGGGCCAATCGGCTCGGCCCATCTCCCCCCTTCCCTCCCAGGGAAGGGGGGCCGGGGGGGTTAGGTTCCGGGAAGCCCCGATCGACCTGACCCCCTTCCCTGCAACTGCTCTTTGCGTGATTTCTCGCAGCTGAGCGGACGTCGCTGGGGCCGACCGGCACAGCCGTCGAGGTGGGCGCGGAGGGCTTCAGGCCGTGACGCTACGCGCCCTCCCGGACCGGGGTGTTCCGGGTACTGGTCAGTTGATGAAGAGGCTTCCGCTGGATCTGGCCCAACTCGGCGTGCCGACGGGCCGGTCGAACACCCGGCCGTGGCAATCGCCGTGCTTACCCCCAGGTGTTCTGGGGGTGCCGCGGCCGGGGCCGATTGACGCAGGTGGGACAGCAGCCGTCCCGGTGGTGGGAAGGCTGCGGATGGCGGGAACGGGTACTACTTGCCGCCGGGCCGCTTGGCCTTGGTGGACGGCATCCCGAGCGACTTGCCAGATGCGCCGGCGGCCCCGCGGCCGACCTTCTTACCCCCCTCGGACAGATTACCCGCCGGACCCTTGGCCCCCAGGCGCGGCTTGCTACCGGCGGCGCCATTGGCGGAGTTGGTGACGGAGGCCAGCATTTTCCTGGCCTGGTTCGTCTTCTTCGGCTTGTCGATGACGTAGTCCTCTTGTGGTGGGCGAATCTCGGCCTTGCCGGCCGTCCGACGACGCGCTGCCCGGCTGGCCACCAGTTGAGAATAGCAGGTTAGGCGGGCGAACCTACCCCAACCGCGGCCGTGGCCGGCGGACCCGACATTGGCCCAACCCCACGCCGGCGAGGCAGTCCCCTACGAGAAGAAATGCACCCCCTTCTCGGTCCTCCGCGTCGATCGCCGCAACTCAATATTGAGTAGTACTTTACAGCTCTGGTGTCGCAGCCACGACGCCCGGCCGGGCACTCGCTCCCCCAGGCCCGCCGGGCTTCAACGCCAAAACTGGTCCGCGGCAGGGCGGGCGGGGTATTATCGGCACGACTTGCGACGGGTGGGCCGGAGGCGGACCGTCGGCGCCGGTCATTCCAGTCCCGCGGATCGCGCCGGTTCGCCGGAATGTCGGCCGGGGATTACCCGACCGGTACGATTCCCCCGACCGGTCGCGGTCCGCTATGATCGATCCGTCCACCCCTGCCGACTCAGGGTCCGCCGTGATCCGGTTCCGCTGTCCCCAGTGCGATCGGCCCTACCTCCTCCCGGACGCCCTCGCCCACCTGCCCCTGATGTGCAAGGGGTGTGGTCAGCGCCTCGACGTCCCCGATCCCACCCCCGACGTCCCCGACCTGACCCCCGAGCCCGAACCACCCCCTCCCCCACCCCCGAAGACCGACCGGCCGGCAGCCGCCCCCGTCGCGGCTGCCCCACCACCCGTCACCCCACCGACCCATCCGCCCGCGGCTCCTCCGGAACCCGCCCGTGACACCGACGCCGCCTTCCTTGCGGCCGAGGTGCCGCCGGACCTCGCCCTGACCGCCGACCCCGCGCCCCTCGACCCGCCGAAGCCCAAGCCGCCGGCCCCGCCGCCCGGGCGAGCCGCCCCGCCGCCCCGCCAGCCCGCCACCGGCCGCCGGCTGCTGGGGTTGGTCGTGGACGTGGCCGTGGGGCTGATCCTGCTCGTCGGCGGCGTGCTGCTTGGTGAGATGGCGGCGGGGCGCGGCACGCGGGAGATTCTGGAGGGGGCGGGGTCGTCGCCGCGATTCCCGCCCAACGACCTGCTGCTGTGGCTCGGGGCCGTGGTGTCGCCGCTGCTGCTCTACGCGGTCGTGGCCAACCGCGGGCTGACGCTGGGCAACTGGCTCCGCCACCGGGGGGCGAAGTGATACCCCTAGCGTGTGGGTCGTCGGGGGGCGGTCGGCGTTCCTGGTTCCTGTCGTAGGTGGTTCACCCCCTCACCCCGCGTGCTCCGCCGCGACCCTCTCCCCCGAGGGGAGAGGGTGACCAGCGACCGGCCGCTTCGCCGCGCGAGGCCCGCCCGTGGCGGGGGCCGGGTGCCTCCCGCCCTCTCCCCTCGGGGGAGAGGGTCGCGGCGGAGCACGCGGGGTGAGGGGGTGAACCACCCACGACAGGAACCAGAGGCAACACCGCCCCGACAACCGGCGGGCGGCCCGCCGGCTCACTCCTCGGGGCGGAGGTGCTTTTCGATCACCAGCCCGAGAGCCTGGAGCTTGGCCCGGAGGGTGGTGCGCGAGATGCCCAGCAGCTGACTCGCCGACACCTGGTTCCCGTTGGTGTGGCGGAGGACCACGCCCAGCACCGCCCGGTCCACGGCCCGCGTCACCGCCTCGTAGATCCCCTCCTCCCCGCGGGTGAGGAGTTCCTGCGCCAGCCCCACCACGTCCAGCTGGGGCTCCGGCCCGGTCGCCGGCTCCGGCCCGGCCCCGCGGACCGACCGCGGGAGGCAGTCCGGCGTGATCACCTCCCCGGCCGCCTGCACGACCGCGTACCGGACCGCGCTCTGCAACTCGCGCACGTTCCCCGGCCACCCGTACCCCTCGACCAGCCGGAGCGCGTCCGGGGTGAACCCGCGGGCCGCCTTGCCGAGCTTCCGGTTCGACGACCGCAGGAAGTGCTCGGCCAGGAGCGCGACGTCCTCCCGCCGGTCCCGCAGCGGGGGGAGGTGGATGGTGAACCCGTTGAGCCGGTAGAGCAGGTCGCCGCGGAACGTGCCGGCCGCGGCCATCGCCTCCAGGTCGCGGTTCGTCGCCGCGATCACCCGGACGTCCACGGTCAGCGTCTCCCCGGACCCGACCCGCTCGAACTGCTGCTCCTGGAGCAGGCGGAGCATCTTGGCCTGGGCGGCGGGCGGCATGTCGCCGATCTCGTCCAGGAAGATGGTGCCGCCGTCGGCCTGCTCGAACTTGCCGACCCGCCGGTCCACCGCGCCGGTGAACGCCCCCTTCTCGTGCCCGAACAGCTCGCTCTCCAGGAGCGTCTCGGGGATGGCGGCGCAGTTGATGGCGAGGAACGGGCGGTCGGCCCGCCGGCTGTGCTGGTACACCGCCCGCGCCACCAGCTCCTTCCCCGTCCCGCTCTCGCCGGTGATGAGGACGTTCACGTCCTGCGCGGTCACCCGCCCGATCGACTTGAACACCTCCTGCATCACCGGGCCGCGGCCGACGATCACGTCCCCGTCGGCGGCGCCGGGGTCGGCCGGGTCGAGGACCGCCGGCACGGTCCGCATCCGCCGCAGCGCCAGCGCCCGCCCCACGACCTCCTGGAGTTGGTGCAGGTCCACCGGCTTGAGCAGGTACTCGAACGCCCCCCGCTTCATCGCCTCGATCGCCGTGTCCGTCGTCCCGTGGGCGGTGATGACGACGACCGGCAGGCGGGGGTCGATGGCCCGGGCCGCGTCGAACACGTCGAGCCCGGAGCCGTCCGGGAGACGGATGTCGAGGACGACCGCGTCCGGGGCGGCCGTGCGGATCAGGTCGAGGCCCGCGCGGGCGGTGCGGGCGGTGAGGATCTCCAGCCCCTCGGCGGCCAGCCCGAGCTCCAGCGTGTAGAGGACGTTCGGCTCGTCGTCGATGAGCAGCAGGCGCGGCATGGGTGCCTCACGTCCGGGCCACGGCCGGGTGGGGGGAGGGGGGGACGGGCGCCCGCCGCCCCGAGGCGGCGACCGGGATGTGGACGACGAACGCCGTCCCGCCCCCGGGGCGGTCGGCGGCCGTGATCTCCCCGCCGTGGCTCTCCACGATCCGCCGGCAGATCGACAGCCCGAGCCCCATCCCGGCGTCCTTCGTGCTCACGAACGGCTCGAACACCCGGTCGCGGACGCGGGCCGGCAGCCCCGGCCCCTCGTCCTCGACGCGGAGCTCGACCCGGTCCCCCGCCGCGTCCCCGGCCTCGCCGGCGGGGCCGCTCACGGCCGTGATCGTGACGTCGATGCGCCCGCCGGCCGGCTGCGCGTCGAGGGCGTTGAACAGCAGGTTGTACAGCACCTGCTGGAGTTGGCCCGGGTCGAGCTGGGCGACCACCGGGCGGCGCGGCGTCGTGACGCCGACGGCCACCCGCTGGAGCGTGGCCCGGCCGCGCACCCGGTCGGCGACCTGCTCGACGAGCGGCCCGACCTCGACCGGCTTCTTGTCCGGCCGGGGCGGGCGGGCGAAGTCGAGGAACGAGCCAATGGTCTGTTCGAGCCGGATGATCTCCTCCTCCAGCACCTCCATGTCGCGCGGGCGGAGGCGGTCGCCGGTGCGGCCGTCGGCCAGCGCCTGCACGAGGAGCTTGATCGCCATCAGCGGGTTGCGGACCTCGTGGGCGATCCCGGCGGCCATCTGCCCGGCCCAGGCCAGCTGCTCGGCCCGGAGGGCGTCCCCCTCGGTCTGGCGGAGCCGCGCCAGGACGGCGGACGCGCTGCGGGCCACGTCGTCGAGGGCGTCCGCCGACCGCACGGCCCGGTGGGCGGTGTCCTCGGCCGTCCGGGTCGCCTCGTCCAGCTGGCGCGCGGTGGACCGGAGCCGCTCCTCGGTCCGCAGCATCGCCCGCTTCAGCCCGGAGGCGATGACCCAGCCGGCGAGCAGCCCCCCGACCGCCCCGCACAGCCCCAGCACCACCAGCCCGGTCGTCAGCCGGTCGGCCGCCCGCCGGTTCTCCTCGTTGGCCTTGGCCAGCATCCCCTCGTTGATCCGGAGGTACTCGCGGGTCGGCTCGATCACCTCCCGGGTGAGGACCGAGTCCACGAGGTCGAGGGTCTTGCCGTACTCGGCCCGGTCGGGGTTCCCCTCGGTCATCCGGTCGTACTCGCCGAAGAACGCCTGGAGGCCGGCCCGCGTCCGCCGCATGAGCGCGTGCTCGGCCGGGGTGGTGGCGAGCGACTCGGCGTGGTCGAGCGCGGCCATCAGCCGGGCGCGCAGCCGGGGGATCGGTTCGAGCGCCTTCGGGTCGGCGGTGAGGAGGTAGCGCACCCCCTGCGACCGGAGGTCGCGCACGCTGAACTCCAGATCCTGCGCCGCCCGGATGCTGGTGACGTTCTCGGTCAGGAGGCTCGCGGTCGCCTCCTGCATGTTGCGGACGTACCACGCCGTCCCCACGGCGATGACCAGGAGCAGGACGCTGACGACGGCGACCGGGGCGGCGATTCCGGTCCAGACGCGGGGGGTCATGACTCGGTCGTACTCCTGAACAGATTCCGGGCGTAGCGGCCAGTTCCGGGTCACGGCCGGCCGGCGGTGGGGGCAACAACTGGCCGGTCGGGCGACCGGGCGGTCGGCCGCCCGGCGGCGGCGGCGATTCCGCCCGCCCGCCCTTCCCTCATCCTAACGGGTTGCGAGGGCATCGGGTTGCGGCGGCGCGGTCGGGGGGATTTCGCGGGCCGTTCGGTGCCCCGAAACCCCACTGGTCGGCCGGACCCGACGGCTCTGGTACACCCCTTGCCTTGAGTGAACCGCAACTGGAATGCCCGGACCGCCACCGGAGTACGGCACCCTCGACCGTTCTCGCACCCGGAGGCCCATGTGGGTTGGACCAAAGACCGGCTCGAAGACGTGGCCAGCTCCCGGCTCGGCGGGGCGAAGCTGATCGTGGTTGCCAACCGCGAGCCGTACATCCACCGGTTCCGCGGCGAGGCCATCGAGGTGATGCGCCCGGCCGGCGGGCTGACCACCGCCCTCGACCCGGTGATGCGGGCCTGCGGCGGGGTGTGGGTGGGCCACGGCTCCGGCGACGCCGACCGGGACACGGCCGACCTCCGCGGCCGGGTGGCGGTGCCCCCCGACGACCCGGCGTACACCCTCCGCCGCGTCTGGCTCACGCCGGAGCAGGAGGAGGGGTACTACTACGGCTTCGCCAACAGCACCCTCTGGCCGCTCTGCCACCAGGTGTACCACCGCCCGACGTTCGACCCGGCCCACCGGGCCGCGTACCGGGAGGTGAACGAACTCTTCGCCGCGGCCGTCCTCGAGGAAGCGCGAGGCGGCCCGGCGCTCGTCTTCGTGCAGGACTACCACTTCGCCCTCCTGCCCCGGCTGCTCAAGCAGGCCCGGCCGGACCTCGTGGTGGCGCAGTTCTGGCACATCCCCTGGCCCAACCCGGAGACGTTCCACGTCTGTCCGTGGGGGGGCGAGCTCCTCGACGGGATGCTCGGGAACGACCTGCTCGGGTTCCACACGCAGTACCACTGCAACAACTTCCTGGAGACGGTGGACCGGACGGTCGAGTCGCGCATCTGCCGGGAGCGGTTCAGCGTGTGCCGGGGCGGGCAGACCACCACCGTGCGGCCGTTCCCGATCAGCGTCGACCCCGACCTCGCCGAGGAGTACCTCGGCGACTGGGAGACCCCGGTCGCCGCCCTCCGGGAGCGGTACGGCCTCGGCGACCGCCGGCTGATCGTGGGCGTGGACCGGGTGGACTACACGAAGGGCATCCCCGAGCGCCTCCGGGCGGTGGACCGGCTCCTCGAACTCCACCCGGGGCTGGCGGGGCGGTTCCACCTCGTCCAGCTCGGGGCGCCGAGCCGGACCAACCTGACCGAGTACCGCGCCCTGAACGACGAGGTCCGCGGCCTCGCCGACGGCATCAACCTCCGCTACGGCACGCCCGACTGGCAGCCCGTGGTGTTCGTGAACGAGCACGTCGGGCAGGAGACGATCTACCCGCTCTACCGGGCGGCGGCGGGGTGCGTCGTCAGCTCGCTCCACGACGGCATGAACCTCGTGGCCAAGGAGTTCGTGTCGGCCCGGGCGGACGGGCAGGGGGTGCTGGTGCTGTCGGAGTTCACCGGGGCCGCCCGGGAGCTGACGGACGCCGTCCTGGTGAACCCGTTCGACGTGGACAAGCTGGCGGCCGGCCTCCACGCCGCCCTGACGATGCCGCCGGCGGAGCAGGAGCGGCGGATGCGGCGGATGCGGGCGCAGGTGGCCGACAACAACATCTACCGGTGGGCCGGGATGTTCCTGAGCGAGGCGTCGAAGCTGGTGGCCGACGCCCCCCGCGGGGCGGACGCCGACTGGCCCGGCGTCCCCCGCGTGTTCGACCCGGACGACGACGACCCGCCCGCCGACCGGTTCGCGCCGCCCTCGGTCCTGACCTACCCCGCGTGAGGCAGTGATTTGATGACCGCGTCACACTGGGCGGCCGTGGCCGCGGCCGAGTACCGGTCCGGCCGGCCGCTGGCCCTGCTGTTCGACTACGACGGAACCCTCACGCCGATCGTCCCCCACCCCGCGCTGGCGGCCCTCCCGGCGTCCACCCGGGAGGCGCTCGACGCCCTGGCGGGGCTCCCCGGGGTGGCGGTCGGGGTGGTCAGCGGGCGGAGCCTCCTGACCCTGCGCGGGTTCGTCGGGCTGCCCCGGGTCCGCTACGCCGGCTCGGGCGGGATGCACCTCGACCTCGCCGGGGAGGAGGCCGTGGACCCCGCGCTGGCCGCGTTCGACCGGATCGCCGACGCCCTCGTCACGGCCCTGTCGGTCCCGGTCAAGTGGTTCCCCGGGGCGTGGGTCGAGCGGAAGCCGGGGTGCCTGTCGGTCCACTACCGGGCGCTCACGCCGCTCAAGGCGGCGTGCTTCCTGGAGGAGGCCCGGGACGCGCTGGCCGAGCTCGGCCCCGACTGCCCGCCGCTCCGCCTCCGCGAGGTCAGCCGGGCGCTGGAGGTCGGCCTCGCCGGGGCGTGGACGAAGGGCGACGCGGTCGCCCGGATGCTCGGGGCGGGGGCGCCCGAGCCGTTCGCGGTCTACGCCGGCGACGGGGCCAACGACGAGGAGGCGGTCGCCGCGGTGAACGCCCGCCGCGGGCTGACGGTCGGGGTCGGGCCGGAGGCGCCCGACGCGGCCGGGCTCCGGCTCGCCGACCAGGCCGAGTTCGAGGCGGGGCTGTTCCACCTGACCGCGACACTGTGCGGGGGCGAGTGGCCCCCGCGGCCCGCCCGCCCGGGCTGGCCGGGCGGGGGCGCGACCGGGCAGCCGGTTCACCAGGGGGTGCGATGAACGCGACAGGCGCGGGCGGGGTGCTGCTGGTCGACCCGGACCCCGTGGAGCGGGACCGGCTGCGCCGGGAGCTGGAGGAGCACGGCTGGCAGGTGTGCGTGGTCGGGGACGCGGCCGCGGCCGTGCGGATGTGCGAGGAGCGGCACGACGAGTTCCGGGCCGCCGTGGTGGACCTCCAGCTGCCGGGGCTCCAGGGGGTGCGGGTGCTCGCCGGCCTGGGGGCGGTCGCGCCGGCGCTGGCCCGGGTCGCCATGTCGGCCGGCCTCGCCCCCTACGCCGTCGCCGCCTTCCGCCGGCTCACCCGCACGCCCCTCCTGGAGAAGCCCGTCCGCGTTCAGGATCTCGAAGCCGTCCTCGGGGAGCCCGCGGTCGCACCGGGGTGAACCGACCCCAACACGAGGAGAACCCGCCATGGCCGTCACCACCCGACTCGTCGGCGCGGCGCTCGCCGCCGCCCTCGTTTCCGCCGCCGGCCCCGCCGCCGCCCGGGCGGCCGGGCCGGAGCCGAAGTCGGTGGCGCTGGTCGCCCCGGACGGGGTCGAGCTCGCCGGCCGGTACTGGCGCGGCGGCTCCGCGAGCCCGGCGGTGATCCTCCTCGACGACCTCGGGGCCGACGCCAACCCCGCCCGGTGCGACGCGGTCGCGCGGGCGCTGGCGACGGCCGGGTGCGCGGTGGTCGGCTTCGACTTCCGCGGCCACGGCCGGAGCACGGACGTCGGCAGCGACTTCTGGGCGAACCCCACCAACCGCGCCCTCGTCCGCGGCCCCACCGCCGCCCGCCCGGCCGACCGGGTGACCTTCGCCGACTTCCGCCCGGGCTACCTCCCCCACCTGGCGAACGACGTGGCCGCGGCCCGGTCGTTCCTGGAGCGGCGGAACGACCAGGGGGAGTGCAACGTCGGCCAGCTGATCGTGGTCGGGTTCGGCCGGGGGGCGACGGTGGGGATGCTGTGGGCGGCGACCGAGTGGTGCCGCTACCGGAGCTACGGCGGCCTCCCCGAGCGGCTCCGGCCCAGCCCGGAGGGGAAGGACGTCGCCGGGTGCGTGTGGGTGTGGCCGGAGCCGAAGCTGGACCGGCAGGTGATGCCGGTGGCGGACTGGCTGAAGGCCGCGGAGGCGCGGCGGAGCGTCCTCGTGGGCTGGGTCCACGACGGCGACGGGGCCGCGAAGGCGCTGGCCCGGCGCTGCGCCGGCGAGCTGAACCGCCCCGGCGACCGCATCTTCGTCGATCAGGTGTTGCGCCCGAGCGCGGGGGCCGACCAGGCGACCGACGCCGTCACTGAACTGGTCGCCTCGATCCGGAAGTTGCAAGAGATGCCGGTCCGGGACGACCGCGACTTCGCGGACCGCCGGTACGTCTGGTCACTCCCCAACACCGGCCGGCTGGCGAAGCCCGAAGGGGACGACACCCTCCGCCCGCTCCCGGTCGAGTGGTTCTACCGGCGGTAAGTCGGGGCCAGCGCCGGTGCGCAGCGGTCGCCCGGAGCCTGAACACGTCTCTTCCCCCCGGCCGGTGTCTCCCGGTCGGGTATCATCAGCTTCAACTCCGGCAGGCGGGCGGTCAGGCCGACCGCCCAATGTCGTCCGGCGCCGGGTTCTTCTCGTCCGGGTCGCCCTGGCCGCGTCCGGGCACCGGCTTGGGGTCGGCCGGATACCCCCGGGCCTCGGGGCCGGCCGGGTCGAGCGCGGTCGGCAGTGGGTCGGCGGCGGGGCGGGTGAGGAGTTGGTCGTGGGGCGTGGGCTCGTCGGGCCGGTCGGGAGCGGTCATGGGACACCTCCGCGCGGAGGCGGGTGCATCCGGCGTGCCCGAGCCCCTGAGGTCTTGCGGCCCGGGGTAACGACCCGGGTGGCTTACGGGCCACCCCGGTTGCGCATCAGAGCCCTCGGGCTCAATCCCGTCTTTCCAGCCCGTCCCGTCAAAAAATGCCGTCCTCCCCGCCTCACTTCCCCTTCCGGGGGAGGTACTTGGCGGGCTCCGGGTCGCTCACGACCTTCAGCAGCTCGGCCACGATGTCGTCGCTGTTCTTGCCCTCGGCCTGGGCCTGGAAGTTGGCGCTGACGCGGTGCCGCAGCACGGGGATGGCCGCCTTCTTCACGTCGTCGAGGGCCACGCTCGGGCGGCCGTCCATCGCCGCGAACGCCTGCCCGCCGCGCACCAGGAACTGCCCCGCCCGCGGCCCGGCGCCCCAGTCCACCAGCCGCTTCACGAGGTCGGGCGCGGTCGGATCCTTCGGCCGCGTCGCCCGCACCAGCTTGACGATGAAGTCGATGACGAACCCCGGCACCTCCACCTTCCGCACCAGCTTCTGCCAGGCCACGATCCGCTCGGCGGTCAGCACCTTGGTGAGCTCCGGCGTGTCGTCGCGGGCGCTGCGGGCCACGATCTGCCGCTCGTCCTCGGCGGCGGGGTAGTCCACCTTGATGTTGAACATGAACCGGTCGAGCTGGGCCTCGGGGAGCGGGTACGTCCCCTCCTGCTCGATCGGGTTCTGGGTGGCGATCACGAAGAACGGCTCCGGCAGCTTCATCGTGTCCTGGCCGACGGTCACCTGCCGCTCCTGCATGGCTTCGAGCAGCGCGGCCTGCGTCTTCGGCGGGGTGCGGTTGATCTCGTCGGCCAGCACCACGTTGGCGAAGATCGGCCCGCGGACGAAGCGGAACTCGCGCCTCCCCTCGCCCGTCTCCTCCAGCACCGTCGTGCCGGTGATGTCGGACGGCATCAGGTCCGGGGTGAACTGGACCCGCTTGAAGGAGGTGCTGAGGATCTGGCTGACGCTGGACACCATGAGCGTCTTCGCCAGCCCCGGCACGCCGACCAGCAGGCAGTGGCCGCGGGTGAAGATCGCCGCGAGCACCTGCTCGATCACCTCGCCCTGGCCGACGACGACGCGGCGCAGCTGGTCGAGCATCTGGGCGCGGTCGGCGGCGAACTGGTTCAGGTACTCGGTGAAGCGGTCGGTGGACACCGGCGGGCTCCGGACGAGAACGGGGGCGGCGGGTATTGTACGGGGCGCGGTGAAGTTCCCGTAAAGCCCGCGGACCGACCTGGACAGAACCCCAGCATCCGGGGATGATCCGACCATTGCCCCCGGGAGCCCCGCCATGCCCGAGCCCAACCGCCCCCGCCGCCCGCAGCCGGAGCCCACCCCCGGCTTCGAGGTGGTCGAGGACACCGCGGCCCCCCCCGCCCCGCCGCCCCGGCCGACCCCCGCCCGGCCCGCCGCCCCGGCCCCCAGGCCGCCCGCCCCGGGCGCCAAACCGGCCGGCTCCGCCCGCCCGGCCGCCCCGGCCCCCAAGCCGCCGTCCGGCGTGGCCCCCAAGCCCGTCCGGGCCGAGCCGCCCCGCCCGAAGGCTCCGCCCGCGCCGCCCCCGGCCTACGTCGGCTTCGAGGTCGTGGACGAAACCGAGCTGGCCGCACCCGCCACAGACGCCACCGCCCCGGCCCGTAGCAAGTCGGTCCGCGCCGCCCGCGACGAGGACGACGACGACCAGCCCCGCCGCAAGAAGCCGAAGAAGCCCCAGCGGGCCAAGACGGCCGACGAGGAGGCCGAGGACTACCACGCCCGCCGGCTGAAGGAGTTCGAGTACACCTGGCCGGCGGTGCTGCTCGTCCTCGGGATGGTGATGTCGTTCGCCGGCGCCCTGGGGTACTCCGGGGCGAGCGGGTTCATGACCATCGGGGTGATGATGGTGGGGATGTTCATCACCATCCCGTTGACCATCCTGGTCCTGATGGTGGTGGGGACGGTGGTCGGGATCAACTACGGCCGGTTCGGCCCGGCGGTCCTGAAGATCGCGGCCGTCTCGTTCATCGTGAACGGGGTGTACTTCATCGGGGCGTGGTTCAAACTCCCGATCTTCGTGGTCAGTCCGATCGGGTGCGCGGTGGCGTTCGGCCTGTTCAAGACGCTGTTCGACCTGGACAACTCGGAGACGAACACGTCGATGGGCGCCCTGAACGTGATCTCGTTCGCGGCGAAGGTCATTATCATCGGCTTCCTGACCGTGGCCGAGGCCCGCCAGGACCGGGACTTCGACCCGGACGACGACGGTGACGACCCCGTCCCGACCGACACCCGGCGCCACCGCGGCAAGAACAAGCCGCCCCCGACGCCGGCGCCGACGAACCCGGACGGCGAGCCAGACGAGCCGGACGACCCGGACGACTCGTAACGGCCCGGGCGAGGAGCAGTGAGGAGGAGGGAGCGGCGTTCCGGTCCGTGGGCGATAACGGTTATCGCCCACGGGGTTGGCCTGTCGCCCGCCGGAGGGCGATAACGGTTCTCGCCTCCCGGGCCACCCGCAGGCCGCCCGGGACGCGGCCCCCGGCTATCGAATCCCAGGCCCAGGGTCTGATACCAAATCCGGTTGCTCGGTAGGCCACCCGGGGCGTTGCCCCGGGCTATCGAATCCCAGGCCGTTGGCCTGAAAACCAGAGGCTCCTCTTCACCCCGAAGGGCTGAGATCCGATAGCCCGGGGCAACGCCCCGGGTGGCCTACGGATCAGCCCGATCCCGTATGACACCCGGTCCGGGAGATGGTGTCGGGTTCCCTCCCCTCTTGAGGGCTTAGAGGGGTAGGTCAGGTCTTCCGGTCGCGGAACTCGGCCTCGGTGTGGGTGGGGTACGGCTGGGGTTCGGGCCACGGCTCCGGCACCAGTCCCCCTGCCGCCACCTCCCCGGCCACCAACCCCGCCAGGATCAACCCGAGCCCCCCCGCTTAGGGAACCGGGCGCCAGCCCGATGCCAACAACCGGACGGTGTATCAGGGTGGCTCCCCCGGCTGGTCCAGCCGCTTCGAGGTGTCGGGCTCGACGTTCTGCTCGGCGCGGCGGGCCAGCGTCCCGCGCCAGCTCGCGGAGAGGAGCGGCAGCGCGGCCAACTCCGCCGCCGCCCGCCCGTCGCCCTTCTGGTGGTGCATGACCCGGTTGGCCCGGTCCACCGTCCAGTCCGGGTGCGGCCGCTCGACGAGAACGAGCGGCTGGCCCGGCGCGACAACCCCCTCGGTCAGCACCCGGAAGTACCACCCGGTTCGCCCGGTCTGCTGCACCTGGAGGGCCAGCGTCTTCACCCGCCACCGGCGGGCCAGCTTCCAGCACGGCTGGCGGGGCTGGGACACCTGCAACACGACCCCGCCGACCACCCAGGTGTCGCCGACGCACACCCCCGCCTCGGTCAGCCCCTCGACCGTGAAGTTCTCACCGAACGCCCCCGGCGGCAGCGCCGGCAGGTTCAGCGCCTCCCGCCAGTAGGGGTAGTGGTCGGCGGGGTAGGCGCACACGGCCTTGTCCGGCCCGCCGTGGTGGGCGAGGTCGGCCTGCCCGTCGCCGTCGAGGTTGGCGGCCCCGACCCGGACCGGGCCGGCGACCGGCTCCTTGTAGAAACCGGTCGTCCAGGCCCGGTCCAGCGGGTCGGGCGCCTCGTCCGCACCGTGCCGCCGCGGGAGGCCGACCTGCACCGTGCGAAGCACCGGGGTCGTCATGACGGACCGCTCCCCCGGGGATTGCTACTTGAGGGCCGACAGGTCGGCCCCGTGGTTGATGTGAAACACCTGCCCGTTGAGGACGAGCGCCGGGACGGACTTGACCCCCGCCCCCTCGGCCTCGGCCAGCCGTTGCTTGGCCTGGCCGAGGTGGACGACCTCGACGGTGAACCGCTTGGGATCGAGCGCCGCGGCGACCGCCTGCTCGGCTTGGACGCAGACCGGACACCCGGCGTGGTAGAACACGGCGTTCGACATGACAGGCTCCTGATGGAGGTTCGGGAACGGGATACGGTGATCAGGTCAGGTCAGGTCAGGTCGGACAGGATGCCCCGCAGCCGTTCCCGCTCGGCGTCGGGCAGCGGTTGCAGGGGCGGCCGGAGCGGGCCGGGGTCAAACCCCTGCAAGGACAGCCCCGCGGCTACCGTCCGGGGCAGCCCGCCGGCGACGAGGAATTCCAGGAGCGGCATCTGCCGGTCGTACAGCGTGCGGGCGGCGGCGAAGTCGCCCCGCGTGACGGCCGCGTACAGGTCGAGCGTGAGCCGCGGGATCAGGTTCGGGGCGGCGGTACACCACCCCCGCGCCCCGGCGGCGAACGCCGCCAGCGCCAGCGGGTTCGACCCGTTGAAGAACGCCACGTCGCGCCCGGCCAGCTGGGCCAGCCGGTGCATCCGGCCCACGTCCCCGGTGCTCTCCTTGACCATCGTGACGTTCGGGATGGTCAGCAGGCGGGCCAGGAACTCGGGCCGCATGTCCACCCCGCCGGTGGCCGGGTTGTTGTAAGCCATGACCGGGACGGAGATCGCCCCCGCGACCCGCTGGTAGTGCCGGAACACCTCGTCCTCGGTGAGCCGCCAGTAGCTCATCGGGATGAGCATGACGGCGCTCGCCCCGGCCCGCTCGGCGAACCGGGCGTGGCGGACGGCCCGCTCGGTGGTCAGGGCGGACACCCCGACCAGCGTGGGGACGCGCCCGGCGACGTGCGCCACGGCCGCCTCCGCCACCGCCTCCCGCTCCCCGTCGGAGAGGTAGGGGAGGATGCCCGCGCTGCCGAGCGGGGCGATGCCGTGGGCGCCGCCCGCCAGCAGCCGGTCGATGAGCGCCCCGAGCGTGTCGAGGGCGACCCGCCCGTCGCCCGTCAGGGGCGTGATCGGGTAGGCGATGATGCCGTGGAACGGGACGGCGCGGCTCATCCGGCGCCCTCCGCCAGGCCGTCCGACGCCGTCCGCGACTCCTCCCGCAGCGCCACCCCGCCGAGGTTCTGGAGGAGCGGGGCGTTCTCGCAGGCGAGGTAGCGGGCCAGCCCGGCCCCGGTGTTGGTGTGCCGGTGCCACGCCCACACCGGGACGTACACGGCGTCCCCGGCCGCCCACTCGACCTTGCGGCCCTGCACCAGCGTGAACCCGGTCCCCTCGAGGACGTACAGGACCGTCTCGTAGGTGTGCCGGTGCATGTTGGACGACTGGCCGGGGTCGAGCCAGCCGACCGTCAGGCTGATGGTGTGCGTCGGCAGGTCCACGAAGAAGACCGGGTGCTTCCGCTGGGCCGAGTAGTCGGCGTGCCGGCCCGCCGACTCGACGGCGGGGTGGCGGAGCCGGTCCGGGACGCGGACGTGCGGGGTCGGCGGGGTCTTGTCGAAGTCCGCCGACTGGTACCTGGCCGGCAGGCCGGGTGCGGGCGTGGCCATGCTCCTCCTCCACCGGGTTGGCGGCCCCTCCGGCCGCTTGACACCGGAATGCTAAGGGGTAGCATCTGATAGATCCAATTCTTTGTTTTCATCGGTACGATAGCCGCCGGCTATCAAGGTGAGGCGTGGAACTGCGGCACCTGCGGTACTTCCTGGCGGTGGCCGAGGACGCCCACTTCCGGCGGGCGGCGGACCGGCTGGACGTCTCGCAACCCACCCTGTCCTTGCAGGTGCGGGAGCTGGAGAGGGAGCTCGGGGTCGCCCTGTTCGACCGCGTCGGCCGGCGGGCCCGGCTGACGCAGGCCGGGGAGGTGTTCCGGGACTACGCCCGGCGCGCGCTGGCCGTCGTCGAGGACGGCCGGACGGCGCTGGCCGAGCTCGACGGGCTGGTCCGCGGCTCGCTCACCGTCGGCGTCGTGCAGACCGTGAACGCCTACCTGATCCCGCCCGTGGTCGCCCGGTTCGCCACGGACCACCCGGGCGTGCGGCTGCGCGTCGAGGAGATGGCCGCGGGCGCCATCGAGGACGGGCTGCTCGGGGGGGCGCTCGACCTCGGGATCTCCTTCCTCCCGCCGGGCCACAAGGAGATCGAGGCCGAACAGCTGTTCGAGGAGGAGCTGGTGCTGGCCGTGCCGCCGGCCCACCGGCTCGCGGGCCGGGAGCGGGTGCGGGTGGCGGAACTCGCCGGGGAGCCGCTCGGCCTGCTCGGCCCGGGGTTCTGCACCCGCCGCATCGTCGAGGAGAGCTTCGACCGGGCGGGGGTCCGGCCCGCGGTGGTCGTGGAGATGAACTCGGTCGAGGGCGTCCTGGCCGTCGTGGCAGCGGGCGGCCCGGCGACGATCCTGCCGGCGCTCGGGACGGGCGGGCGGGCGGTGGCGTGCGTCCGCCTCGAAAAGCCGACCCCGAAGCGGACGGTGAACCTGCTGAGGCGGCGGGGGCACGCCCCGCTCCGGGCGCGGACGGTGTTTACGGAACTGGTCCGGGACGCCCTGCGCCGGGCCCGGTAACGTCTGGCCCGTTTCCGCCCGCCGGACGTCCCCGTTCACCGAGCCGCCGGCCCCACACGTGAACCGGCCCCCGGGCCGCTACGGCTGCGGTTGCCCGGCCGTCCCGGTCGGGTCGGGCGACCGGTTGGACAGCAGCCCGGCCAGGATTTGCTCGAACCGCTCGGCCCGGATGAACGACGACACGTCCCACAACGTCTTCAGGACGACCACCTGTTGGAGAACCCGCTTTCGTCGGGTCGCCGGGTCCACGCAGAACAGCCCGCCGTGGGTGGCGTCGAGTTGGAACCGGTTCCACGGCCGGGACTCGCCGGCCGGGGCGGCGAACGACACGCGCCCGGTCGCCTCGTCCCGGTGGAGGTGGAGGCGTCGCGCGGGGTCGAGGTCGCCGTAGCAGAAGTGGGCGTGGAAGTACAGCAACCGGCAGACCAGCTGGACCGTCTCGAGTGCCTGGTCGCGGCTCGCCATGCCGAGGAGGCGGGAGAGCGGCCGCCCCCCGGTGATGGCCCGCCCGACCGCCCAGCCGATGCGGTCCGGGGCGACGTCCGGGTTGTAGAGCGACCGGTACCGCCGGTACGCCGCCAGCCAGGCGGGCTTGGCGGCGGCCGCGTGCGCCGGGGCGTCCCGCCGGTACGACTCCCGCCACGTCTTCTCGGGCTCCCGGTCCCCCGTGGTCCCGAGCGCCGGCCACCAGCCGGCGAACGGGGCGTGGAACGGGCCGTACGCCTTCACCGTCGCGATGAACGCGTCCTCGTGCTCCGCCGCGAGCGGGGCGTCGAACACCTCGACCGGGGGCGGGTCGGGCCAGGTCGTCGGCTGGCGGTCCCGGCGCTTCGTCGGGCCGCCGCCCAGCGTGGCGATCGGGTGCGTCACCAGGAACCCGCGCAGGAGCAGGTGGAAGAACCGGGCCTGGGCCTCGTGCGGGGTGTCGCCGAACCGCTGGTCGGACCCGTACCCGAGCGGCTGGACGCTGTAGTCGGCCACGTACCGGCGGAGGAACAGGTCCGTGTCGGTCCCGAACACGATCAGGTGGGAGAGGAGCTCGGCGTACACCTCCCCGGCGTCCTCGCGGAAGGGGACGTCGACCGGCGGCCCGTCCACCCCGTAGAGCAGGTGGGTGGCCTCGTGGATGTGGCCCAGGAACCGCACCGGGCGCGTGACGTGGAGCACGTCCATGCGGATGTGGGCCAGGAACCGCCGGCACGGCGGGAACGTCATCCGCTCGCACATCGTCTGCGGGTTGAACCCGATCCGGGCGACGCCGCCGACCCGGTTCAGGGGCACCCCGTGGAGGCGGTCCGGCCCGGCCCCGTCGGCCGGCTCGAGCGCGCGGTTGACCAGGTAGAGGCCGCACTTCAGCGGGACGTCGGCGGCCGCCACCAGCTTGCTCAGCCCGCCCCGCAGGTCCACCGCCGTGTCGCGCATGTCGGCGTTCGGGAGCATCAGCCGGACCCGGTGGTCGACCGCGTTCTTGAGCGCCTCCAGCAGCCCGTCCAGCCGGGTCGTCATCCACTGCCCGAACGGGGTCGCCTGCCCCTCCGCCTGGTACCTCGGGAGATCCTCGGTGAGCAGGGCGTACAGGGCGGCGAACGTGTCGTAGAGGTCCAGGACGCTGTCGAAGAGGTACGGGTCGGCCAGGTGCGCGGCGAACGTCTGGTAGAGCCGGTCCAGAACCCCGCACAGCGAGCACGGCATCCGCAGCCGCCGGGTGTGGTTCTTCAGCCGCTCCACCGTCAGCCGGGGGCCCGGCCGGTCCCCGTCGCTCAGGAACAGCTCCTGCCGGACCCACTCCAGCAGCCCCATCCCCGGCAGGTGGGTGCGGTGGTCGACCTCCCGGACCTGGCCGAGGCGGGGGAACGGGACGACGACCGAGCTGGAGAAGCCCATGAACCCGGTTTCCTCCCGGGGCCGGGCGTTCGGGGCCGGCGCCCCGGGGGCGGGCGGGGCCGCCCCGGTTTGGGCGGTGAACGTCGCCAGGTAGCGGAAGAAGTCGGTCGTCGGCAGGGCCGAGAGCGGGCGGTCCGGATCCTCCCCGACCACCTCGAGGTAGTCGTGCCGGCCGACCAGGAAGCGGTGCGGCCGGCCGCGCAACTCGACCCGCCGGTACGCCCCGCCGGGCCGGCCGAGGGCGTCGTAGGTGTGCTTCAACACCCGCTCGACGTCCAGCATGTGCCCGGGGTTGGCGTCGACCTGGGCGACCACGGAGACGAACCCGGCGACGTGCCGGGCGGCCTCCGACCCCGGCACGTGGAACGCCTCGCGCACCGCCCCGAGGGTGGTGTGGCTGTCGCTGAACACGTGGTTGGCGGCCCACCCGGTGCGCACGTCGGGCGGGCGCCCGTAGTACTCCAGCACCCGGGCGTGGAGCCCCCGCCCGGCCCGCCGGGGGCCGCCGAACCCGTCCTGGAAGTGCTCGGCCAGGCGCGGGTCGGCGTCGAACACGTCCCCCAGGGTCATGCACCGGAGTCGGGTGACGAGGGTGATCCCGACCGAGTAGTTGGTGCAGGCCGCCAGCAGGATCAGATCCTCCGACCCCTGCCCGTCGAGCACCATGCACCGGGTCGCCCGGACCGCCTCGGTGGTGAGGCCGAGGTCCGTCGCCTGCGGGTTCTGGTCCCCCGCCGCCCGCCCCAGGTCGTCCAGCTGGTCGACCACCTGCGCGACCAGCACCCGGAGGACCGCCTGGAAGAACGCCACCCCGCCGCCGAGGGAGTTCAGCCCGCCGACCTTGAACCGGGTCACGACCAGCAGCGGGGTGCTTTCCTGGAGCGGGTGCGGGGCGGGGGCGAAGTCGGGCGCCGCGGCCGCGCGGCCGGTCGGCCAGGTCTCGGGGGCGTCGAACGGCCAGTCCGGGCGGTCGGGGTACCGGGAGCCCAGCCCGAGCGCCTCCCGGTCGGTCCGCGGGCAGAACGCCAGGCACGCCTGGACGACCGGCGAGCGGACGGCCCCCATCAGGGTCACGGCGGGGTCGAAGTCGTCGAACAGGGTGAGGGAGACGGCGTCGGAGCGGCCGAAGGCCACCCACTGGACCGGGTTGAACAGGTACGAGGCGAGCTCCGGGGGCGGGGCGGCACCGGAGGCCGCGGCACAGGCCCGGGCGTTGGCGTTCACCCGGTCGCGGTACTCGCCGCACGCCCGGGCGACGTCCCGGCTGATCTCGCGGTCGATCCCGCCCCCCTCCCGGAGCCGGACGGTGCGGGGCTCCTCCCGGTAGCTGACGACGGCGATGTAGTCGTGGTAGGCGAGGTGGTCAGTGAGGCTGGGCGCGTCCGTCACCGGGGTCTCCGCTGAGTTTCTTGAACGCCTCGACGGTCCCCGGGCTCGGGTTCAGGAGGCCGTACTCGGCGGCGAGTTCGTACGACGGCAGCCCTTCCGGCTGGGCCTCCGGGGGGAGTTCGACCTGCGGCTCCCGCTCGACCGTGCGGATGTCGGCGAGGATGATGCGGACCGCCTCTGCCACGGGCGGCGCCGACACCGCGGCGAGCGCCGCGGCGAACTCCTCCTTCCAGTTCGGGAAGGTTTCGACCATCTTGACCAGTGTCCGGCGGGCGTGGGGGCCGAGCGGGCGCTCGGGCCGCGCGGCGCGCGCCGACCGCCGGTCGGCGCGGGGCAGGGCGTAGAGCGCCAGGGTGCGGAGGCGCTCGCCCTCGCCCTTGGGCATCCTGGGGCGGTACGCGGTGCCGACTCGATCGTCCCTGCCGTCGGTCAGGCCGTTAGGCTGGGTCATCGCTCTTCCCTTCGGGGGGGGCAAAGCTCCGGACGCCGGGCATTTCTCGTAACTCGCGGATCGCTCGGTTGAGCAGCGACTTCACCTTGGCGACGGACACGCCGAGGTCGGCGGCGATCGTGACTAGTGTATTCCCTTTGAAATATCTGCGCCGGATCACGTCCGCGAGATCCTCCGGCAGGCGGCTGAGTGCGGCGCTGAGTGCGGCGCTGAGTGCGGCGCTGAGTGCGGCATACTCGGCGTCGTCCAGCCAGCAGTCCGTGACGGCCGGCTCGCCCCCGTCCGACAGCGGGCGGTACCGCGTCACACTGCGAATGTGGCGCCGCCGCACCCGAGAGATGGCGTTGCCGATGCACATCTCGAGGTAGCGCGTGAAGCGGAACGCGGGGTCGTACTTGCCGAGCGGCTTGTCCTGCTTGAAGAAGTGGTCGAAGAGCAGCCACACGTTGTTGACCACCTCGGCCGCCTCCCCCGCACCGCCGAGGGGTGAGTTCCGGCACGCGGCGGCCCGCCGTTCGATGCGGTCGGCAAACCAGCGGTGCTCCATCACCTCCGCGCCGATCCGCCTGCGGCCGGCCCCGGCCCAGACCAGCATCGGAACCACGTGGTTGAGGTGGTCTTCGGAGTCCGGGTCGATGTGCTTGCGGGAGTGCTCCAGAACCCGGCCGAGTAGCGTCTCGAACTGCGTGACCGCGTCGCGCGACCCGACGACCAGGATGGTGTGCGGCCCGTCGGTGCGGTACTCGGGAAACGTCTCGATGACGTCCAGGCCGTGGCCGTCGGTCAGGTCCGGGGGTTCATCGGCACCCGGCGGTCGGTTCCCGACCCACTGGCACGTTTCGACCGCCCGGTCGACCGGCAACCGACCGAAGTAGTGCTTCCCACCCCACGGGAGGAACGTGAGCACCTCGTCGGGGGTGTCGAGCGGACCGCTGAGGCGAACGGATCGGACGAGCACGGCAGTCAGTCCGACGATAACGCCGGCAGGGCGATTTGGGCGCCGGCATCCAGCCACGATATGAACGTGCGGGCGACCGGGCAATGGGAATCGGACACGCGGCGGGGGCGGCGGGGCGTACACGGGCGCCGAATGGTGGGGAAGTGCGGGAAAAGCCGGGAGGAAAAAAGTTCCGATTTTCCGATCCGCTCGCGGGCGGCGAGGACTAGTCACCCGCGGACGGGGAGAGGCAGCCGGTCGCCGACCGGCACCCGCCCTCCCGGCCGGTGGCTTGAACGTCGCTGCCGCACGACGGCAGAAGCGTAGCACGGGGCCGCGGTTCGGGATGTGTTCGAGCGTCGGATTCGTCCCTTTTCTGAGGGTTCCATGTCCGAAAAACCCGCCGCCCGCCGCCCGCTGCTCGTCGGCTTCTCGGTCTTCGTTTTCCTGTTCGTGATCAGTGCCAGCCCCCCGGAGCACCACGGGGGCGCCCCCGCCCACCAGAAGGAGAGCCCGGGCCCGGACGACCACGCCCGGGCGGACGACCACGCCCCTCCGCCCCACGGGGCGGAGGCGACGGCCGTCCGCCGCCTCCACCAGGCAGAGACCGCGGCCGGTTTCGTGCTGGCGGTTCTTGCCCTCTACCGGCTCGCCGGCGCCGGACTGCTGGTCCTCTGCGGCCACCGCATCCGGTGGACGTGGGCGACGGTGATCCTCGCCGTCGGCGGCTTCTTCTCGCTCGTCGGGCTGGTCGCCGGGAGTGCGCTCGTGTTCGCCGCCGGCGGGTTCCTCGCCCTATTCGGTCACGTGTGCCACCACACGGTAGAGTTCCCGGAGGTCGACGCCGGGCCGGCGCCCGCCGAACTCGGCCGCTCCCCGCTCGCCCGGCTCCGGCGGTGGCTCCGCCGCGGGAAGGGCGGCGGGTAGACGCCGCGGTCCCAGACCGGTCGTACCACCCCACCCGCCCGCACCGGACGCTCAGCGTGTTCCGGTGTGGGCGGCTCGTTGTTTACCGCGACCGTTCAACCACGCGAAGGCTGGCGCATCACACTCGTGCCACCTTGTCACCGCGACCCGAGCCGGTTCGGGGCGGGCCGAAGCGGGGCTGTCGGACGTGGCGTTCGGTGCCGTCCGTATGAGGCCGGTCCCTGAGCGACCCGCGTGGTGGTTGCGCTCGGCGGTATCCCGACCGTCACCACCTCACGAACCGGAACGTGTCAACGAAGACCGAGGATTAGTCCAGATGGGGCAGCTGCGGCCAGCTGCTTGTGGGGGAGGTAGGACGGGGCGGTATTGCGGAGACGAGCCACAGGGTGGAACCTCCGATTGAGTTTCGTGGAGCGATTCCACGAAACCCGTCGTTCGGAAGCCGCACCCGAGGCGACCTCGGGGGAAGTGTGAAACGCTTCGACTGACAGGGTTTACGATCGAGGGTGACTGACGGGATTTGAACCCGCGACATCCAGATCCACAATCTGGCGCTCTAACCAGCTGAGCTACAGCCACCGACAGCGGTGGTCAGGACCACCACACTTCTGTTGTACAGCGGGGCGGCGGCCCGTTCAACTCCCCCGCCCGGACTGTCAGGATTTTGGGACGAGGCCGCTGGTCAGCGCGGCCGGTCGGCGTACCCGTCCGGGTGGGTGCGGTGCCAGTTCCAGGCGGTTTCGAGGATGCGCCGCAACTCGGGGTATTGCGGCGACCAGCCCAACTCCCGGCGGATCAGACTCGAATCCGCCACCAACTCGGCCGGGTCACCCGCCCGCCGCGGGCCTTCCACCACCGGCACCTTCAGCCCGCTCACCTCCTCCGCCGTGCGGATCACCTCGCGGACGCTGTACCCCCGGCCGGTGCCGACGTTGTACCTCAGCTGGGCGCCCGGCCCGAGCCGGTCGAGCGCCAGGATGTGGGCGGCGGCCAGGTCGTCCACGTGGATGTAGTCGCGGACGCAGGTGCCGTCCGGCGTCGGGTAGTCGGTGCCGAACACGCCGACGTGGGGCCGCTTCCCGGTCGCGGCCTGGAACACGAGCGGGATGAGGTGCGTCTCCGGGTCGTGGTCCTCGCCGATGGTCCCGTCCGGGCTGGCGCCGGCGGCGTTGAAGTAGCGCAAGGCGCAGAACCCGAACCGGTAGGCGGCGGCGTAGTCGGCCAGCGCCCGCTCGAACGCCAGCTTCGTGTTCCCGTAGGGGTTGATCGGAGCCTGCTTCTCCGCCTCGGTGATCGGCACCCGGTCCGGGGTGCCGTAGGTGGCGCAGGTGCTGGAGAACACGAACTTCCCGACCCCGTGCCGGCGGCAGGCGTCGAGGAGTGCCAGGGAGCCGACGAGGTTGTTGGCGTAGTACTTGGCCGGGTCCGTGACCGACTCGCCGACGTAGGCGAAGGCGGCGAAGTGGACGACCGCCTCGGGCCGGGCCTCGGCGAACAGCCGGTCGAGGCCGGGGCCGTCGCCGATGTCCCCGACGACGAGCCGCCCCGCCGGCACGGCGGCCCGGTGGCCGTACACGAGGCTGTCCAGCACCGTCACGTCGTGCCCGCCCGCCACCAGCAACCGGACCGTGTGGCTGCCGATGTACCCCGCCCCGCCGGTCACCAGGATGCGTGCCATTCGATCTCCGTTGGAAATGGGGATTTGGGTGTGCGGGTATCGGGTGTGCGGGGATCGGGGATCGGGTGTGCGGGGATCGGGGATCGGGGATCGGGGATCGGGGATCGGGGATCGGGTGTGCGGGGATCGGGGATCGGCGTCGGGTGTACACCACTAACGGCATGTGAACTAGCGCGTCGGGTAGGACTATCCCCTAGTACATCTGACGGCGCCGGACTCACCGGAAGACCAAACCCGATACCCGCACACCCGATACCCGATACCCGCACACCCGATCCCCGATCCCCGATCCCCGCACACCCGATACCCGCACACCCGATCCCCGACCCCCGAATCCCCGCTCCCCGCAAGTTGGCCTAGCACTTCCCGCCGGGTTTGCCTATTCCCCCGGGTCGATGACGGTCTGCGGGGGGCGCTCCCCGCCCGGCCCCGAGGGTTCTCGCATGACACGCCGCCGGTTTCTACCCGTACTGCTCGCGCTGCTCGGCTGGGCCGCCCCGGCCGCCGCACAGGCTCCCGTGGCGTTCGGTGACGCGGCCGTCCGGGCCGTCCAGTTCGTGGACAAGCAGGAGGGCTGGGCCGTCGGCGACGACGGCGTCATCTGGCACTCGATCGACGGCGGCGCGAACTGGGAGCGGCAGAAGACCGGCACCCGGGCCAGCCTGCGGGCGGTCCACTTCGTCACGCCCTACGCCGGCTGGGCGGTCGGCCGGCTGGACGCCCCCGACGGGGTGTCGGCCGGGGTCATGCTCAAGACCGCCGACGGCGGCCTGACCTGGGAGGAGGTCGGGGTGAACGTCCTCCCGGGGCTCCACGCCGTCCGCTTCGCCGACGAGAAGACCGGGTTCGTGTGCGGCGACGGCAGCGCCGCCTTCCCGTCCGGCCTGTTCCAGACCGCCGACGGCGGCCGGACGTGGCGGCCCCTCGCCGGCCCGCGCACGCCGGGCTGGCGGGCGGCGGACTTCGACGCCCGGGGGGCCGGGGTCGTGGCCGGGGAGTGGGCGCGGCTCGGGGCCGTCCGCGGCGGGGCGTTCGCCGACGCCGACCTCGACCCGCTCGGCGGGCGCGGCATCCACGCCGTGAAGGCCGGGCCGTTCCGCTGGTTCGCGGCCGGCGACGGCGGCCTCGTCCTCACCAGCGAGGACGGCCGGCGCTGGGGGGCGGTGAACCTCGGCGTCCCGCCCGAGGTCGCCGCCAGCTGCGACTTCCGGGCCGTCGCCGCCGCCGGCACGCACGCCTGGGTCGCCGGCCGGCCGGGGACCGTCGTCTTCCACACCGCCGACGGCGGCAAGACCTGGGAGGCGCAGCGGACGACCCTCACCACCCCGGTCCTCGGGCTCCACTTCCTCGACGACCAGACCGGCTGGGCGGTCGGCGAGTTCGGCACCATCGCCCGCACCACCGACGGCGGCAAGACCTGGACCGCGAGCCGCGCCGGCGGGCAGCGGGCGGCCGTCCTGTTCCTGCACGCCCACGACCGCCGCGCCCCCCTCGAACTCGCCGCGCAGCTCGGCTCCGCCGACGGCTACCTGTGCGCGGCCGTCGGCGTGATGACCGCCGACCCGACCACCGCCGACCCGCGGCGCGCCGCCGACCCGGCCCGGTTCGCCCAGGCGGTGCGGCTCGCCGGCGGGGCGGCGGCCGAGGCGGTGTGGGCGTTCCCGGTCCCGGCGCACGCGGCCGGGCTCCCGCCGCGCGACCTCCTCGCCACCTGGGACCGCGCCTTCGCCGGCAAGGCGAACGAGCAACTGCTGCGACAGGCCGTGCTGGCGGTCCGCATCTGGCAGCCCGAGGTGGTCGTCACCGACCCGGCGTCGGCCGACGCCGGCCCGGCCGAGGTGCTGGTGCTGCACGCCGCCCGCGAGGCGTTCCGGCAGGCCGCCGACCCGGCCGCGTTCCCGGAGCAGATCGCCACGCTCGGCCTCCGGCCGTGGGCGCCGAAGAAGCTGTACGCCCTCGCCGGCAGCGACCCGGCGGCGGCCGTGAAGTACGACCTTACCGAGTTCGTGCCGCTGCTCGGCGAGTCGGCGCGGGACGCAGCCGAGCCCGCCGCCCGCCTTCTCGGAGTGGCCCCGGCGGCGCAGCGGAGCCTGAAGCTGGTCGCGCACCGGCAGGAGGGGGCCGAGTCGCACACGGCGCTGACCGACGGGCTCACCCTGGCCCGCGGCGGCGTCGCCCGCCGGGCCGACCCGGGCGTGGCGCCCGACCACGCCGCCGTCGAGGTGCAGCGGAAGGCCGTGCAGACGCGGCGGCACCTGGAGGCGCTGGCGTTCGCCGAGAACCTCGACATCGCCGGCGCCGACAAGGCGCTGGCGGCGCTCGGCAGCGAGGTGGCGAAGCTCCCGGACGACGTCGCCGCCCGGACGGTCCACGCCGTCGGGACGCGGTTCTCCCAGACCGGGAAGTGGGTGGAGGCCCGCGAGGTGTTCGCGCTGCTGGCCGGGAAGTACCCCGGCCACCCGCTCGCCCTCGACGGCTACCGCTGGCTCCTCCGCTACCACGCCGGCACCGAGCCGCGGCGGCGGGTCGAGATCCAGCAGAAGGTCGCCTTCGGCCGGGTGTCGTTCGAGCCGCCCGGCGCCCGGCGGGTGGTCCCGGCCGGCGGCACCGCGCCGGGCGCGAAGGTGAACGTGGACGAGGACGTGTACCACCTCCACGACCCGGCGATGATCCTGAAGTGGCACCAGGCGTGCCTCGACCTGGAGCCGAAGCTGGCCGCGTTCGGCCCGCTCTACAGCCGGGACCCGGCCGCGTGGCTGACGCTCCTCGCCGCCCGCCGGCACGTCGGCAAGCACGTCGAGGCCGACGCCTTCCTCCGCGAGTACTTCCGCGACACCCCCGGGGCGGCCGCCCAGCAGCCGGGCCTCGACCCGTGGCGGGACTGCCTCGCGGCCGAGCTGTGGCTCTCCGACCGCTCGCTCGTGCCGACGCCGCCGAAGCCGGTGGCCGCGAGCGTGCAGACCGAAACCCGCCCGCTCCTGGACGGCAAGCTGGACGACCCGTGCTGGCGGGCCGCGAAGGCGATGCCGCTGGCGGTCGCGGCCACGTCCGCCGGCAAGGCCGACGACGCGGCGGCGTTCACCGAGGGGTACAAGACGGAGGCGCGGTTCACCCACGACGGCCAGTTCCTCTACGTCGCCGTGAGCTGCGCCCACCCGACCGGGAAGGCGGTGCCGCCGGTGGCGAAGCGCGACCGCGACGCCGACCTGACCGGCCGCGACCGGGTGGACATCCTGCTCGACCTCGACCGCGACTACCAGACGTACTACCGCTTCCAGATCGACCACCGCGGCTGCCTGGCCGAGGACTGCTGGGGCGACCGCACCTGGAACCCGAAGTACTTCGTGGCCTTCCACCCGACCGACACCGGCTGGACGGCGGAGTTCGCCATCCCGCTGGTGGAGCTGTCCGGCGAGCGGACCGGCGGCCGGGCGTGGGCGGTGAACGTGTCGCGGGTGGTGCCGGGGGTGGGCGTGCAGACCTGGAGCGGCCCGGCCGACGCCGAACCCCGCCCCGAGGGGATGGGTCTGCTCCAGTTCCGTTCGGACCGGTAGCCGCCCGGCCGCACGGACCGAGACGACACGAACGCCCGGCCGCCCGGCCGGGCGATTTCATTCGCCAGACCGTGCAGACCCGTCTCGCTCGGGCGATAGCCGTTATCACCCGGGCGGCCGCCGGTGGTGGGCCGCCCGGGTGATAACGGCTATCGCCCGAGCCGCCCCCTTCCCGCCCCGGCCTCGACGCCTCCCCCTCGCCCTCGTTACGCCCCACCTTGCGAGCCCTCGCCCCCCGCGGTACGCTCGATTCGGAGTCGGCCGGGAACGGCCGCGCTCACGGGCCTCGCACACATGGTCGGCGTCCGACGAGGAACCCTCCCGTGTCGAGAACTCACGCCGCCCGCCGGCTGGGGATGGCCGCAGCGGCGGTCGTCTTCGCGGTCCTTCTGGCCCCGGCCCTCCGCGCACAATCGCTGTACGTCTACGACCAGGAGTCGCTGGCCCATCTGAGCACGGACGTGGTCGAGGCGGAGGTCGTCCGCGCGTACCGCGCCCACGACGCCGACCTGATCGATGTCAAGGTGGTAGTCACCCACAAAGGGGCGCTCCCGAAGGGGCAAACCGTCGCGGTCGCACACACCGACAGCTACCGGAAAGCCGGGGCCGACGCCCCGTGGAACAACCAACGCCTTGCAGCCGGCGACCAGCTGGTGCTGTTCGTTGCGCGGGCCAGACCGAGCGACTCCTTTCGCATACCCGACGGGGCGGTCGTCTACGCGCCGCTGCCCGGCGGCGTGAGGCTGGTCCACGGGGAGCAGGTGATTGGTTTCTCTCAGTGGTCTAACCCCGGCCCCTACGTCGCTCGTGTGCCGGCGGTGCCCGAGGCCGGGGGCCGGACGATCGGGCCGTTCCGGGAGTCGCTGCGCGGCAGCCTGCGCGACGCAGAGGCGTGGGCCGGGCTCGTGAACGCGCCGCGGGATCAGTTGGACGTGCCGGGCCTGCTGAAGTTACTGGCAGACCGGTCGATGCAGCCCCCGGCCGGTCGTGACTACTTCACGGAGCGGGCCTGCGTGCACCTCGCGGAGTCGCACGACCCGGCCCTCCTGAGCCGGGCACTCGCCGTGGCGAAGGGGCACCACGAGCGGTCGGTCCTTCACCGCGGGTTCGGCACCCGAGAGGGGCGCGACGCCCTTCTCGCCCGGGTGGGTGACGCCGACGCCCCGATGCCGGACCGCCTTCGGTTCGCGGCCGCGCTGTCCGAGGCGGGGGCGGCCTACCGGGTCACGTTCACCGAGATCGAGGTCAACTCGTGGCGGGAGACCGGCGAGGTCGGCGCGGACAACTCGGGCTACCTCACCCGCATCGCCCGGGTGGCCGCCGCGAACGGGCGGCACGAGGAACTGTGTCGCCGCCTCGTCCACGCCCTCGACCACTTCGGGCAAGGGATCACGCAGAACCGGTCGCCGGCGCTGACGGCGGACCTCCGCGGCGCGTTCGCCGCCCTGAAGGCGTTCCACGCGACGAGGCCGTCCGAGGAGCTTCAGTTCGTTATCGAGCGAGCCACGGCCCGCGACCGGGACGCCTACGAGCAGCTCAACTCTTCGTGCGGGCCGTTCGTCTCCATCCTCCGCCCCGCGGACCCGACCAAGTACACAAGGCCGGAGCAGCGCAGCCTGATCTTCGAGTACGAGTACGCGACCACGCTGCTCGACCGGGACGCCGAGGTGCGGCCGTCCGTGGTGCTGGTCCACCAGGGCACACAACGGCGGCACACGCTCCCCACCCAGCTGCGGATACGGGGCTGGTCGACGGGTGGCGGGTCGAACGCCGTGGTGCTGACGGACGTTCCGCCGGGGCGGTACAAGGTGTTTTTCGAGGTCCGCGACCGGGAGCGGGTCATTAGTACGGGGCACTCCTTCATCGCCGACCTGTGAGCGCGTGGGGGCGGGGGCCGCCCGCGGACCGGTGAGTACGGTCCGCCTGACCCGGTTCCGGGAGCAGCGGCGGTGGCAGGCGGGTGAGGTTGGTTGTCTCAAGTTCGTGGAGGGCCGACGGATGTGGGCGGTCCGGAATGAGGGGCTGACCGACGCCCGGGGACAGCGGTTCGCCGTCGATCGTGGTGCGTCCCCGGCGGCCGTCGCGGACGTGCTGCGCGGGTGGCAGGACGATGCGGGCTTCCGCAGCTGGTTCAACGCCCTCCTGGCCGATGGCCCGTTCGCCGCGTTCCGCTGGGAGACGCCGGCCGTCACTGCCGACACGCTGTCCCGGCCGTTCGAGTTCGTGGTGCTGGACAGCCCGAGCCTGGCCCGCCGCCCCGACCGGAAGGCGTTCGCGGAGCACTTCGCCGGGGCGAACGAGGGGGTCGTGACCTTCCCGAACCTCGGCGGGGACGCGGTCCTGGTCGTACCAACCCCGCTGGCCGACGAATCGGCCTACGGGCACCTGGCGGCGTTCGTGCGGCTCGCCCCGGAGGCGCAACGACACGCCTTCTGGCGGGCGGTCGGGGTGGCGATGGCGCGGCGGGTGGGTTCGCAGCCGGTCTGGCTCAGCACGGCGGGGGCCGGGGTGTCGTGGCTCCACGTGCGGCTCGACGACCGGCCCAAGTACTACGGGTTCGCCCCCTACCGAACCCAGCCGGTCTGACCACGCCCTGACGGACCGACTCTCGATCGTGTGGTCGGCGGCTCGATCCGGGTGGGCGTCGTCACCCCTTCGGGTACACACTCACCGCCGAGCCGGCCGCCAACACCACGCTCGCCGGCTCCCGGCCGGTCATCACGGCCCATTCGGGTCCGTACAGCACGCCCCAGTCCACGTCCGCGGCGAACTCGCGGACCGGGTATACGTCCCACTCGGGGTGGCTCACCGCGTAGCGGATCAGCCCGCCGCGCCGGCCCGTCCCGTACCCCCAGCTGTGTTCCTTGAACCAGTGCTCCAGGCTGTCCCGTTCCGGCCGCACCGCCGACTTCGCCCCCACCGCGCGGAGCGCGTGCGTCCGCCCGCCCCAGGCCACGGTGTAGCGGGCGGTCACGGCGGCGGGGTCGTCGCGCACGTCCATCGTCATGCGGGCGGAGCGGTACGGCTCGTTGTAGACCACCCGGGCGAGCGTCGCCACGAGCCATTGCGGCACGAACTCGCGGACGAAGCAGACGCCGCGCTCCTCCCCCCGTCGCACATAGAAACGCAGGTTCCACTCGGGGAAGTGGCGGTAGCCCGGCCAACTGAGGCCGAGGACGCGGGTGTCGAGGAACTGGAACCCGACCAGGCTGCACCACGCCGAGCCGTCGCGGCGGTCGAGGTCGATCCCGGGCGGGAGGTGGGGGCGGACCAGCTCGTCCGCGACGGGGTAGTTGGCGAGGATCAGGTGGCGCCACCGCGCCGTGAGAAAGCGGCGGCGGGGCGGGGGCGATTCGGTCATCCCGTCAGTGTACCGCGAGCCCGGGGCCGCCTCACTCGGCCGTCTCGTCGTCGAGGCGGAACACGGCGGCCGACGTCGCCCCGGTGCGGCTCCGGAGCTGCGCCCCGACGTACACCGCCCGCCGGCTCCCGGTCTGGACGACGGCCGGCGTCGAGAACACCTCCGTCACCTGCTTGCCGGCGTGGTCGGCCAGCTCACGAATCCAGTACGCCTTGCCCGTGAACGGGCTCAGACACGCCACCCGGCCCTCGGGCGTGGCCGCGTACACGGCCGTGGGAACCCCGTCCGCGTCGGCCGCGACGGCCGGCCCGGCCGTGAACGTCGAGCCGAGCGGCACCGACCAGCGGACCGCCCCCGTCTGCCGGTTGAAGCAGTACACCGAGCCGTCGCGGCAGGCGGCGTACACGAACAGGGCGTCCGCCGCGAGCGGGGTGTGGACCGAGCGCGGCAGCTTCGCCTCCCACGCCGTCTTGCCGTCGGCCGCGTTCGCGCTCACGACCGCCCCGCCGGGGGCGGCCTCGGCCGGGGTGTCCTCCTCGACGTAGGCGAACACGTCGTTCGTCAGGTTGCCGGTGCCGAGGCCGTAGAACACGCGGTCGCCGGCGGCGAGCGGCGGCCCGAACGACCGGTACGGCTGTGGCTCGCGCCACAGTTCCTTCCCGGTGTCGGCGTCCACGGCCACCCGGGCCAGCGTGTACAACCCGCTGCCGACGAACACCCGCTTCCCGCTCACGGCCGGCGGGCCGTCGATGTGGAGCTTCTGCTCCCGGCCGGCGAACTGCCACACCTTCGCCCCGGTGGCCGGGTCGGCGCAGTAGAGCCCGTCGTCGCCGGCGGTGAAGTACAGCTTCCCGTTCGCGGCCCTCGGCTGGCCCTCGGTGTGGCTCCCCGTCTGGAATGGGTTGGCCCAGGCAGGGCGGCCGGTCGCGGCGTCCAGGGCGAACAGCCGACAGCCCTTGTCGGTGTGAAGTCCCTCGCCGACGTACACCTTCCCGCCGGCGGCGGTCGGGGTGCAGAAGATGGGGAGGAGGTCGTTGTCCCCGGCGAACTTCCACGCCACCGCCCCGGTGTTCCGGTCGAGGGCGAGGACGAACGAGTCGCTCCCGAAGCCGGTGGTCTTCGACGCCCCGAGGTAGAGCCGGTCGCCGTCGGGGGTGACGGACGACATCACCTGGTTGGCGTCGGGGAGGTCGAAGGTGTGGACGTCGAGCAGCCTGACCCCGCCGCCCGTGCCGCCCGGCGGCGGGGGGGCCGGCGGCGGGGGCGGGTCGCCGACGAGCGCCGCCGTGAGCGTGGCCACGAACAGCGCCGACAGCCCGGCCGACTCGCCCGACAGGCTCAACCGAACGGGCGGGGCGGAGCCGTCCGGGAGGCGGTCGTGGGCGGCGGTCAGCGTGCGGTAGGCCGCGTACCCGGTGGCGACGAGCAGCGCCAGCCCGATCAACAGGAACTCGCGCATCGGCAGGTCGACCGCGGTGCTCCACGGCCCGAAGAAGCGGACCGACGCGACGACCAGCCCGACCAGGGCCGTCAGCCCGAGAAGGGCAAGGAGTTCGTTCCGCGTCGGGGTGGCGGTGACGGCCGGGTCTTCGCCGGCGAACCGCCGGTAGCGCCGCCCGGCCCAGACCAGCCCCACGGCGGTGGACGCCAGCAGTACGAGGGTGAACCCGCGGTAGGTGAACACCTCCCACTCCGGGAGCCAGCCCCGGTCGCGGGCTAGCCAGTACAGGAGCGCGGCGGTGCTGTTGGTGCTGGCGACGACGAGGAAGGCCCGCCACCGCTTCATCCCGACCGCCATCCTGGCCGCCACCCCCGGGAACAGGGCGGCGATGATGGCCAGCGGGCCGATCAGGGCGATCGAGGGCATCACGGCGAAGAGCGCGGAGTGCGGAGCGCGGAGCGCGGAGTCACAACCCGGGCCGTGGGATACTCCGACCGGATCGGCGTATCCCACTCCGCACTCCGCGCTCCGCACTCCGCACTTCTTCAACGGTGGGCCGAACCCCGGCGGCTCCTTCTCGTTGGGGGCCGGGGGGGCGGCCTTCTTGGCGAGGCCGTCCGCGCACACCTGGCGGAGTTCGGCCGTCGTCCCCTTGAAGGTGCGGCGCAGGTACGGCTCGCCGTGCAGGAAGGCCCAGCGCACCGTCTTGCCGTCGTCGTCGACCACCCCCTGGAGCGAGAACCACGTCCCCTCGGTGAACGCCATCGCGTTGTACCGCTTCCCCTTCCTGCTGGCGAACACCACCACCTTCCGCCCCGGGTCGAGGCGGTCGAGGATCAGTTTGGTGTGGTCGCCCTTCTTCGCCTCGTCGTCACCGGTCAGGTTGACCGGGAGGCGGTCGAACGGCGGCTCGCCCTTCAGCTTCTCGTCCACCTTGAGCACCGCCGCCGGGCGGTCGGGCAGGACGGAATCGACCGCCGCCACGAAGATGAGTTGTTCTCCCTCCAACACCTCCTGGAGCGACACCAACCGGAGGATGACCGCCTGGGCGGGTAGCGTGGCGAGGAGCAGGGCGAGAAGCGCGAGACGGGCGCGGGGCACGGGACGGCCTCCGGGCGGGCAGGTCGGGACATGATAGCCCACCCGGCCGGTCGGCGGAATCTCCTCCCTCGGGACTTGGAATGTGCGTGGTGAGTCTGTGTGGCCTCGACTTCGCAAACTTTTCGCTTGCGGGCCATGCGTGGAATTGCCACAGTGAATTCACTCGGACTTCATCATCGCCCCGAGGGCCGTTCGGCCCTGCCCGGTGTAGGTTCCTGTCGCTCCCCCCACCATCGGTCTGAGCCGTCCCCAACAGGTTTTAGCTGGGTACTGACCCGCCTTTGAGCGAGTTCACCCCAGGCCGTCCTGTCCCACGACCCATGGCATTCCTCTACAGGAGGTTATGGCGATGTCGCGCATTGACACCTGCGACCAGATGGGCAAAGTCCGTTCGGCGATCGGAAAGCGGATCGACGAGATCGTCGAGTTGATTCCGGCCTCCCCTGAGAACACAAGGGATCTGACCCTCGAAGTGGTCCTGGCCGTTGTTCAGAGAATGAGAGACACACTCGATCTCGCAGAACCCGTCATTGACCGCTTTGAAGACCGACTTCGGAACATGATGAACACCCTCAAGCAGATTGAAGGTGGGATGGGTGGGTGATCGACGTCGATCCAACCGGCTGCCCCTGCCGCCGTGGGCCGGGCCAGCCGGTGTACGCGACTTGCGGGATCAGACGAGCAAATGTGCAGGAGACGACGCCCGGCGCTCGCTGACGTGCCAGCCAGTCCCGAGGCATAACCACAAGACGAACAAGGTGATCCGGCGACCGCGTGGCGAGTCATACCGCCCGGCCGATCCCGGGCGATGCGGCTTCGTTTCCCCAACTTTTCGCTTGTGGCTCGTCTGAGGATCTGCCACACTAGATTCATTCGGACTTCATTATCGTCATTGAGGGCCGTCCGGCCCGTCCGGTGTGGGTTCCCGTCATCGTCCCCCCTCATCGGTCCCCTACCGCCCCCGTCTGGTTTTCACCGGGTTCCGACCCGTGCTCGTTAGCCCCGTGCCGCACGTGCGTGCCGGCGGCGACCGTCCCCACGACCTAGCAGGAGCAGGCCATGGCCAAAGCCCGCGGCGACTTCACCGACGTCCTCATCCGCCGCAAACTCATCAGCCAGGACCAGTTGGCCGAGGCCGAGGGGCTGGCGAACAGCACTGGCAGCAAGCTCCAGGACGCCTTCATCAAGCTCCAGATCCTGAGCGTCCCGGAGATCATGAACGCCGTCGCCGAGCACTTCGGCGTGCAGTTCGTGGACCTCACCGAGGTCGAGATCCCCAAGTCGGTCACGGAACTCGTCCCCGAGTCGGTGGCCCGCGAGAACGTCGTCCTGCCGCTGTCGCTGGAAGGCAACGTTCTCAAGATTATCACGTCCGACCCCTCCAACTACGAGACCATCCAGAAGCTCCAGTTCATCCTCAACAAGGACGTCGTCCCGGTCCTGGCGCTCCAGGAGCAGATCCAGGAGGCGATTAACAAGAACTACGGTCAGACCGAGACGGAGTCGGTGGACTCGATGCTCGTCGAGTTCACCGACACGGCCATCGAGTTCACCCAGACGGAGTCGATCAGCAGTCTCGCCGCCGCCGAGGAGTCGGACGCGCCGGTGGTGAAGCTCTGCAACCTGGTTATTCAAGAGGCCGTCAACCTGCGGGCCTCGGACATCCACATCGAACCATTCGCCGACCGTGTGAGGGTTCGCTACCGGATTGACGGCGTGCTGGTGGAGCGCGACGCCGCCCCCCGGCGGCTCCTCGCTCCCCTGCTCTCTCGTTTGAAAATCATGGGGAGTATCGACATCAGCGAAAAGCGCCGGCCGCAGGACGGCCGGATCAAGATGACGATCCAGGGGAAGCACTTCGACCTTCGCGTGAGTATGCTCCCGTCGGTCCACGGCCAGTCGGCGGTGATGCGGATTCTGGACCGGGGCAACATTCAGGTGAACATCCGCGACCTCGGCTTCTCCGAGGAAGACTACATCCGCTTCCAACAGATCATCAAGCGTCCGAACGGGATTTTCCTGGTGACCGGCCCTACGGGTTCGGGGAAGACGACGACGCTCTACTCGGCGCTCAACGAGTTGAATCGGCCGGACCGGAAGATCATCACCGCCGAAGACCCGGTCGAGTACTACCTCCCCGGGATCAATCAGGTGGAGGTCAAACACGGCATCGGGCTCGACTTCGCCCGCATCATCCGGGCGATGCTCCGGCAGGCGCCGAACATTATCCTCGTGGGCGAAATTCGTGACAAGGAGACGGCAGAAATCGCCGTGCAGGCGTCTCTGACCGGACACTTGGTTTTCAGTACACTCCACACCAACGATGCGCCCAGCGCCGTGACCCGGCTCGCCGACATCGGCGTCCCGCCGTTCCTCATCGCCAGCTCCGTGATCGCCATCATGGGGCAACGGCTGGTGCGGGTGAACTGCGTGAAGTGCAAGGAGCCGTACATGCCTCCCGCCAACGAACTGCGGGCGGCGGGCATCAGCCAGGAGCAGATCGCCAAGGCCACGCCGATGAAGGGGCGTGGCTGTAACCACTGTCGTCAGACGGGTTACCGTGGCCGGCAGGGGATCTTCGAGTTGTTGAAGATGAGCTCGGTCATCCGCGAACTGACGTTTGCCCAGGCACCGACGCAGGAAATCCGCCGGAAGGCCCGGGCTGGGGGGATGAAAACCCTTCTGGAGGACGGGGTTCTGAAGATTCTCCGGGGTACGACCACGGCGGACGAGGTGCTCAGCAGCTGCCACGCCGAGTCGCTCACCGTGGACGTGTAGGCGGGACGTTTAACGGCGGCCTTCGCACGGACGCGGGGCCGTTCCCGGCACGACGCCTCCCCATTTTTGGCGCGGCGACGACGCACCCGGATAATGCGGCAGCCCGACAGGCGGTCGGGAGCCCGTCGAATCGATCACGGTCGGAAGCAGCATTCCCGGGAAGTTCGCGTCGTCGTCCGCTCGTGGGCCAGAAGCCTGGCCGAGGGTTCCGTGGCGGTTTCCATGGAGAAGTTGCTGGCGACGGTCATCCAGATCAAAGCCAGCGACCTTCACATCAGCGTCGGGCAGCCCCCCGTCGTCCGCCACCAAGGCCGGATGCGGAAGCTCGACGCCAAGATTCTCGACAACGACGACACCACCGGGTTGATGAAGTCCATCACCCCCGACCGGTGCCAGCAGGAGTTGCAGCAGAAGGGCGGGGCCGACTTCGCCATCGAGTACGTGGACGGCTACCGGTTCCGGGTGGCGGTGTTCAAGCAGAAGGGGACCATCGGCATGGTCCTCCGCCGCATCCCGAGCCAGTTCCTCACGTTCGAGCAGCTCCGCACCCCGGAGGTCATCCGCCAGCTGATCGTCCGCCCGCGCGGGCTCATCCTCGTCACCGGCCCCACCGGGTCCGGGAAGACGACGAGCCTGGCGAGCATGATTAACTTCCTCAACGACAACTACGACCGGCACATCATCACGCTGGAAGACCCGATCGAGTACTACCACAAGCACAAGAAGTGTACGGTCAACCAGCGCGAGATCGGCATCGACGTGCCGGACTTCAAGGAGGGGATCAGGCGGGCGCTGCGGATGGACCCGGACACCATCCTCGTGGGCGAAATGCGCGACCTGGAGACCATCCGGGCCGCCCTCGAAGCCGCCGAGACGGGGCACCTCGTGTTCGGCACGCTCCACACGTCCGGGGCGGCATCCACGGTGGACCGCGTGGTGACGGTGTTCCCCGAGAACGAGCAGGACCAGATCCGCACCCAGCTGGCCGGGTCGCTGATCGGCGTGCTGTCGCAGGCGCTGATGCCGAAGAAGCCCGAGGGGCTCATCGCCGCCTACGAGATGATGGTGGTCACGCCCGCCATCCGGAATCTGATCCGCGAGAACAAGACGTACCGCATCAACTCGTCGGTGCAGACCGGGCGCAAGCACGGCATGTTCCTGCTCGACGACTGCCTGTTCCGGATGTGGCGCGAGGATCTGATCGAGAAGGAGGAGGGGCTGCTGAAGGCCGCCAACCCGGCCGAGCTCGCCGCCAAGATCGCCCAGGCCGAGCGCGGCCTGATGGACGATGACGACGAGGAGGGCGACGACGATGACGACGACACCGACGACGAGGAGGACGATGACGACGACGATGACGACGACGACAACCGCGGCCGCCGCCGGCGGTAGCGCGTGCGGCCCGCGCCCGACCCCTCCGGGGGAGTCGGGCGCCCCCGTCGTCACCGTCACCCGGCCGCGGCCGGTCCCCGTACTCCGCACACCGCCCAGGTAGACCGCACGATGCCCCCGACCCCGCCGAACGACCCGAAGAAGCCGACCCCGCCTGCCACCGGGGCCAAGCCCCCCGTCGCCGGGAACGGCGCCCCCGCGCCCCGGCCGGCGGTCCCCGGCGCCGCGGCCCCGAAGCCGGCTGCCCCCGGCACCCCGGGCGCCAAGCCCGCCCAGCCCGGCGTGAAGCCCGCCGCCCCCGGTCAGCCCGCGGCCGGCGCGGCCCGGCCCGCCCAGCCCGGTGCGAAGCCCGCCGCCCCCGGGGCCGCGGGGCCGCGGCCGGCGGCCAAGCCCGCCGCGGCGCCGGCGCCCAAGAAGGCGCCGCCGAAGAACCGGTTCACGCACATCGACGCCAACACCCGGCTCCTCGGGCAGAAGCTCGTGGACCTGGGGGCCGTGGACGAGGCCCAGCTGGAGTCGGTGTACGAGGACATGCGGGCCACCGAGGGGACGCTCGCCGACGTCCTCAAGGAGCGCGGCCTCGCCACCGACGACCAGCTCCTCCAGGCGACCGCCGAAGCCCACGGGATGCGGGTCGCCAACGTCGAGGAGATCAAGCCGGCGCCGGAGGCGATCAAGCTCGTCACCAAGCAGATGGCCGAGCTGTACCACCTGTGCCCGATCTCGTTCGAGTCGAGCACGCTCACCGTGGCGATGTCCGACCCGAACAACCTTCAGGCGATGGACGACCTGAAGAACCTGCTCAACATCCCGACCGTCACCCCGGTGCTGGCCCCGGCCAAGCAGATCGACGCCCTGATCCAGCGGGCCTACTCGCAGGAGAAGGAGGAGTCGATCGCGGCCCTGATCCAGGAGCTGGAGAGCGACCCGCTGGTGGGGGCGGCGTCGATGCGCCGCGAGACCAGCATCGACCTCGACAACGTGGAGGAGCTCGCCAACTCGTCCCCGGTCCGGAAGCTCATCAACATGGTGCTGTTGATGGCCATCCGCGACAAGGCGTCGGACATCCACTTCGAGCCGTTCGAGGAGGAGTACAAGATGCGGTACAAGTGCGACGGGGTTCTCTACGAGATGGTCCCCCCGCCGCGCCACCTGGCCACCGCCATCGCCAGCCGCATCAAGGTCATGGCCAACCTGGACATCGCCGAGCGGCGGCTCCCCCAGGACGGCAAGATCGAGCTCAACCTCGGCGGCAGCCGGGTGGACATGCGGGTGTCGGTGCTGCCGACCCTCTTCGGCGAGAGCACCGTCATCCGGGTGCTGGACAAGTCGGCGGTCGGGCTGAGCCTGGACCGGATCGGCATGCCGCCGCTCATCCTCGGCCAGTTCCGGCAGGTCATCAAGAAGCCGAACGGGATCGTGCTCGTCACCGGCCCCACCGGCTCAGGGAAGACGACGACGCTCTACTCGGCCCTGTCCGAGCTGAACGACATCGAGACCAAGATCATCACCACCGAGGACCCGGTCGAGTACGAGATCGACGGCATCATCCAGTGCCCGATCAACCACGAGATCGACCTGACCTTCGCGGCCGCGCTGCGGGCCATCCTGCGGCAGGATCCGGACGTGATCCTGGTGGGCGAGATCCGCGACCTGGAGACGGCCCAGATCGCCATCCAGGCGTCGCTCACCGGGCACCTGGTGTTCAGCACGCTGCACACCAACGACGCCCCGAGCTCGGTCACCCGGCTCCGGGACATGGGGGTGGAGCCGTTCCTCATCACCGCCTGCGTGGAGGCGATCCAGGCCCAGCGGCTGGTGCGGAAGATCTGCCAGAACTGCAAGACCGGCTACGCCCCCACCCGCGAGCAGATCATGGAACTGGCGGTGGCCCCCGAGACGATGGCCGGGAAGGAGTTCTTCTACGGCGAGGGGTGCGCCAAGTGCAACAACCTCGGCTTCAAGAGCCGCACCGGGCTCTACGAGCTGATGATCATCGACGACAACCTGCGCGACATGATCAGCCGGGGCGGCAGCACCGACCAGATGAAGGCGTACCTCCGCAAGCTCGGCATCCAGACGCTCCGCGAGTCCGGGATCGAGGCGCTGCTGAACGGCGTCACCACGCTCGACGAGGTGGTCCGCGAGACGGTGATGGAAGACTGACGGCGGCGACCCGACCCCCCGCCGGGCGGTCGGGCTGAAATCGACACGGCGGCCCGGGCGTCTTTCAAGGACCGCCCGGCACGCGGCCGACGCGGCAGGACCGGACTCGCACTCCGCACTCGGGGGTAACAATGCCGACTTACAAGTACGAGGCGATGGACACCTCCGGCGCGGAGGTGAAGGACTCGATCGAGGCGACCAACGAGGAGGAAGCCTCGCAGAAGATCAAGGCGAAGGGGTACTTCGTCACCAAGCTCACCGCCACCGGCGGGGGGAAGAAGGACAAGAAGAAGAAGAAGACCGGCAAGAGCCGCAAGACGTTCACCATCGGCGGCGTCTCGCTGAAGATGCTGGTGACGTTCACCCGCCAGCTGTCCACCCTCCAGGACGCCGGCCTCCCGGTGCTGCGGTCGCTCCGCATCCTGGAGCGGCAGATGAAGCCGTCGGTGCTCAAGAACGCGCTCATCGACGTGGTGGAGGACGTGGAGAGCGGGTCGAGCCTGTCCGAGGCGCTCGGGCGGCACCCCAAGGTGTTCAACCGGCTCTACGTCAACATGGTCCGCGCCGGGGAGGCCGGCGGGGCGCTGGAGATCATCCTCCAGCGGCTCGCCGAGTTCCTCGAAAAGGGCCAGACGCTCAAGCGGAAGGTCATCGGGGCGATGGTCTACCCGGCCGTCGTCATCTTCGTCGCGGTCGCCATCCTGACGTTCATCATGGTGGCCATCATCCCGAAGTTTAAGAAGATCTTCGACGAGTTCGGGCTGACGCTGCCGTGGGCCACCCAGACGCTCATCAAGGTGAGCACCTGGATGGCGGACTACTGGTGGACGATCCCGATGTTCCCGATGGCGGTGTACCTGCTCATCAAGCTCATCCGCCTCTCCCGGGCCGGCACCTACGCGCTGGACAGAGCCCTGCTCTGGGTGCCCGTACTCGGCGACCTGATCGAGAAGACGATCGTGTCGCGGACCATGCGGACGCTCGGGACGCTCATCGCGTCCGGCGTGCCGATCCTGGAGGCGCTCAACATCGTGAAGGAGACGGCCAACAACGCCGTCTTCGAGCGGATGTTCCAGCGGGTGCTGGAGAGCATCCGCGAGGGCGAGACGATCGCCGACCCGCTCCGCGAGTCGCGCCTCGTGGACGACATGGTGACCAACATGGTGGAGGTCGGCGAGGAGACCGGCGACCTCGACACCATGCTCTACAAGGTCGCCGACTTCTACGACGAGCTCGTGGACACGCTGGTGAAGTCGCTGATCTCGCTGCTGGAGCCGATCATGATCGTGTTCCTCGGCTTCACGATCGGGGCCATCGTGATCTCGCTGTTCCTCCCGCTGATCAAGCTGCTCGAAGGGTTGAGCAAGTAACACCCCCCGCGCGGCGGGCGGCCCGGCGCCGCCCGCCCTGCCTCCCAAGGAGACGCCATGACCCGGCGGACTGCCACCCCCCGCGGGGGGTTCACGATGATCGAACTGCTGGTGGTGATCCTCATCATCGCCATCCTGGCCAGCCTGCTGACGGTCGCAATAACCCGCGTCCAGGCCGCCGCCAAGCGGGCAGCTGCGGCCGCCGAGATGGCACAGATCAGCAACGGCATCGGCGCGTTCAAGGCCAAGATGAACGTCGGCTACGTCCCCTCCGGCGGGGGCGGGGCGAACGGCGCGTTCCGGTTGTGCTCCACCTATGTGGACGGCACCGGGGCAGCACTTCAGTGGCCGGAAGTGATCATGCTCAAGCAGATTTTCCCTGCCATGTCGCTGGCCGACAACGGGCTCCGCGTCGGAGGTACTCCGGTCGGGAACGGGGTGGTCACTCCGACGGGCGGCATCCCGATGATCGAGTTGGACGCCAACCAGACGATGGTGTTCTTCCTCACCGGCGGGAAGTTCCTCGATTATCAGGGGTTCTCAAGTAACCGGCAGCAGCCGTTCGAGGCGACCGCGACCACCCGGACCGGGCCATTCCTCGACTTCCAGTCGAACAAGTACGCCCTCGCCGGGACGCCGGCCGTCCTGGCCTCCCTCCTGGACCCGTGGGGGTCGCCATACGCCTACTTCTCCTTCAACGGGGCAGTCAACGGGTACAACCTCGCGCAGACCTACACCTTCAACGGCACAACTGTGCAGCCGTATGTGGACGACAAGAACCGGCCGTTGAACCCCAAGGGGTTCCAGCTGATCTCGGCGGGGGAGAACGGGGGCGACGATTCGGCGCCAAAGGGGTTCGGCAGGGGTGGGAACACCTGGGTTCCACAACAGGGTGAGTACGCGGAAGGTGCGGCCGGGGCGGACGACCTGGGCAGCTTCAACGGCAACAGCCCGCTCATCATCCGAAACTAACCCCGACCGGAGGGAACCCATGCGCCGCGGACCGCGGCCCGCCGGGCGGGCGGGCTTCACCCTGATCGAACTGCTCGTCGTGATTTCCATCCTGGCGCTCCTGGCCGCCCTCGTGGCGGCCGGGATCAGCAAGGTCAAGGAAGCCCAGCAGGGCCGGACGACGGACCAGACGCTCACCAAGCTCCAGCTGGCCCTGGACAAGCAGTGGAAGGCCATCTGCGACCAGTGCCGCGACGACCGCCGGAACAAGGCGGACGCCTACACCAGCCTCCTCTCGTTCTGCGACAACGACGCCGAGCGGGCCGAAGCCCTGTGGATGTACATCAACCTCCGGCGCGACTTGCCCCAGACGTACTCCGAAGCCCGCGGCGACCTCTGCCCGAACGTTGCGCAGCGGAACGGGACCGCGCCGTTCGCCTCGCCGGACAACCGGCGCGGGACGTGGCTCTGGTATCCGATGGTTTCGACCACCGCGGCGGTCTATGTTGCCCCCCCCCGGTCGACGTACAACTCGGTCCCGGCGACGGACGTTGGGACGGTGGACCAGATGTCCGCGGTCCTGCTGTACCTGATCCTGACCGAGCGCGGGACACGCGGGTCGAACTTCTCGGCCGATGATGCGATGCAAGGGGCTCAGGTTGCGATCAACGTCGGCAGTCCAACCGGTCCCCAGTATCAGGTCTTCAAGGATGCGTTCGGGTCGCCGATTTCCTTCGTCCGCTACTTCCAGCACCCGGAGTTGAACCAGCCCCCGTACGTTCGGGCTAATCTGGTCATCACCGACGCGCTCGACCCGGTCGGGCGGCTCGGGCTGTGGGTGAACAACCCGAAGATGAAGGCAGCTGAGCAGGCCGCCGGGACGCTGTTCAACGGCAAAAACCGGTTGGCGACAGTGTACTCCCTCGGGGCGAATCAAACGGCCGACCGCGACGGCTTGGGCGCGCTCAACCCGCTCGGCGAATCGGACGACCACTTCGGGTACCGCATCGTCCGGCAAGGCAACAAGGGGGATTGACCATGCGGCCGCGTCACCGAGCCCCCCGGGCGGGGTTCACCCTCATCGAACTCCTGGTCGCCATGGCCGTGATCGTCACCCTGGCGGCGATCGCGGTGGCGGTCGTCCCCGGGGCGCTGGACCAGGACCGGACGACGGACGCGGCCGCCACCATCCGTCAGCACATCACCATCGCCAAGGCCCGCGCGACGCGGGAGAGCCTGCCGCGGGGGCTCCGGCTCATCGTCGGGGCCGACCCGAACAACGTGGCCAAGACGAACGCCCTGTGGGTGACCGAGCTCCAGTACATCGAGGCGGCCCCGCCGCTCATCCCGAACCCGAACGGGACGACCACGCCCGACCCCGCGACCAACGTCCCGCCGCCCTACGTGGAGTTCATCCCCACCTTCCCGACCTCAGGTGCGGACGCGGGCAACGTGGTCGTGAAGGTCGTCATGCGGAACGTCCACAAGGACTCGGACATTGTCAACGTGATCAACAGCGACCTGAAGGCCAACTGGTTCCCCATCCTCTCCTGCCCGAGTATGGGCCTGTCGCCCGACGGGACGGGGACGTTCCCCGCCTTCGAGGTCGTCAAGATGGTCCAGACCTACCAGTACCCCGACCCCCCCACCCCCGCTGGTCCCCTGGACTCCAACTCCCCGGGCGAGTGGGAGCTGACCCTCCACCCGAACTCGACCTCGCCGCAGCTGTGGCTCGGGACGGGCACGACCACGGCGCTGCGGGTCTACCCGTTCGTCGTGCGGCCGCGGTCCCGCCCGATCCTCGGCGAGCCGAACGTCCAGCTCCCGAAGAACGTCTGCATCGACCTGGCGTTCAGCAACGTCCCGGTCCGGACGGTGCCGAACGACCCGGCGAACACGCCGATCGACCCGGAGCTGATGTTCGCCCCGAACGGCCAGATGATCGACCCGCAGGTCGGCGGCCAGCTGTACCTCTGGGTCCGGGACTACACGAAGTTCAACGGCGCCCTGGTGCTGACGCCTGGGAGCACCAACCCGACGGTGATACCGCGGGTCTACAACTCGGCCGCCTTCCAGCAGGGGGGCGAGCAGCAGCTGGTGGCCATCCGCACCAAGACCGGGTCGCTGGGTGTGTTCCCGGTGCAGTGGCCGGACAACATCGCCGCCGGCACCTACACCCAGATCCCGTCGGACAAGGCGGGCTTCGCGGGGCCGTACCGGTTGGCTGCCGTGGAAGCGATGTCGCCCTGAGCCAGTGCCGGCCGTTTCGAGCCCTGCCGACCGCCGACCGGAGACGACTATGACCCGCCGACCCGGGCTGTCCCTGACCGAGGTACTGGTCGCCCTGTTCATCATGGGCCTCGGCACGATCGCCATCCTGACGCTGTTCCCGCTCGGCGCCCTGAACATGGCCCAGGCGTTCCGGGACGACCGCACGACCCAGTGCGCGGCCCAGGCCGGGTCGTACATCCGGTGGTACTGGAAGCACCAGAAGGACGCATCACAACTGGATGGCGAGCCGTTCTTCACTGCCCTCGACGATCCTGCGCCGCCGTGGTTCACCCCGCCGTCCACGCCCGGGTCTTACGTGGTGTCGCTTACGCCCGCGGATAACGGGCCGAGCTATCCGGTGGTGATTGACCCGATGGGGGTGGTTGCCCGGCCGGTGGGTTCCGCGTCCCAATTGATGATCGGGGACGACGGCCGTGGGGACGCAGCAGCCGCAGCCACGCCGAACCAGACCAACCTGGCTCGGAAGGGCATGAGACTCCTGGGCAACACCCCGGCCCTTGCGCTCCGGACCTGTAGTCTGCTGGACGGGTACGGCTACGAGCCGAACGGAACCCCGACCGTCACCGGCACCACGATCGACCGGGACATGCGCTACAACTGGCTGTGGGTGATCCAGCGGCCGGTGAACTCGGAGCGGTATCAGGTCGATGCGACCGTGGTGGTGTTCGACCGTCGCGCCCACCTGTTCGCACCGGCCGGCAGCGAGACCGTGTTCGCCCCGAGCTACGCCGAGCCGGGCGTCGCCCGCGTCACGTTCCCGGCCGGGCGCTCGCCGGCCATTCAGAAGGGGTCGTGGCTGCTCGACGCGACCACCACGATAGCGTTCAAGGGGACGGTCTTTGTCCCGCCCAACGGCCCCACGCCCCTGCCCGTGACGGACCCGGGTTGGCCGCCTCAGCCCCACGTCCGCAACGCGAACTTCTACCGGGTTCTGAGCGCGACCACGAACGTCTTGAGTGGTGAGCTGGATGTCGAACTCGAAGTTCCGCTCCGCCCGGATCGGGGGGGCATACTCCCGCCAGCCCAGGCCAACCTGCGTCGGTTCGTGGTCATGAACGGAGTGGCCGAGGTGTTCGAGTTGAGCGACCCGGTGGTCGCCAAGTAACGACCGAGTGGTGTTGCCCGCGTTCGCCCGCCACCGACCCGGACCCGAGGGAGCCATGATCCGCGCCGCACGAGCCCACACCCGCCGGGGGTTCACCCTGGTCGAGCTGATGGTCGCGGCCGCCGTGTGCGTGCTCATCATGGCCGTGCTGGCGACGGCCTTCTCGCTCGGCATCGACACGATGCGGCAGATGAAGAGTACCGGCGACCTGATGGACCAACTCCGGGGGGCGACGGAAATCCTCCGGACGGACCTGAAGAACGACCACTTCATCGACCTCGACCCGTCCCAGAACCCGCCGCGGACCCGCGTCCGCGACCAGCGGCTCGACAAGATCAAGCTCACCGGAACGGCGGGGAACTACAGCGTTGATTCCGGCGGGCAATTCCAGACGGCCGGGTTCTTCCGAGCCAGGTCTACGGCCGTGGTCGTAGAGGGGGCCGACGCCGACGGGTTGGTTTCGAGCCGGTCGACCGACCACTACCTCCACTTCACCACGATCCTGCCCCCGGGGGATTCCCCGGAGGACAGCTACACGACGACGGTGCCTACGCCGACGGGGGCTACCCGCACGTTCCAAAGCCGGGCGGCGGAGATCGCCTACTTCCTGGAGGGGATGGGCCAGAACACGGCGGGGGCCACCCCCCTGCCGATGTACCGACTGATCCGCCGCCAGCGCCTCGCGGCTCTCAACCAGACCGACCTGGAAACCCGTTGGCGTGGAGCGCCCGTGGATGACCCGGCGGCCTCACCCGTGTTGAGCATCCGGGTGCAGTCGGACGGATCTCGGGCACTGAACACTCTGAGCGACCTGGTCAATCCGTCCAATCGGCTCGGCGGCACCTCGCCCAACCCGGGGCCGCCCCCGTTCGGTCCTGGGTACGTCGTGAAAGGGCCGGGCAACGACCTCGACCTGGCGCCGTCGATCAGCCGGGCCGGGGACGACATCTTGTTGTCGAACGTGATCTCGTTCGAGGTCCAGTTGCACTGGGATCCCGCGGTCCCGACGGGGCCGCCGCCGCACCTGACGACGGTCCGCGGGCCGGACCCGTTCACCCCGTCGGCCAAGAGCGACTCCCCGTTCGACACCCTCCCGCTCAAGGGCGCCAACACGAACACCTCGGTTCCGGAGTACGTGTTCGACACGTGGGCCGCCCTACAGAACTGGGACGCGGTCGATCCCAACACCGGGGCGTACACGACCCCGGCCAACGTGCCGCCGTACCTGATCCGGGTGAAGGCGATCCAGGTCCGCGTCCGGATCTGGGATCCGAAGCTTCAGAACGCCCGCCAGGTGACCATCGTCCAGGACTTGTAAGCCATCCGAGGCCGCCCCCGGCCCGCACCCCGCACCCGTCGCCCGACCGAGCACCGGAGTCCCGCCATGTCACGGCTGTCCACCGCGCCTCGCCGCCGGCCGCCCGCCGGGCGGCGCGGCACCATCCTCGTCGTCGTCCTCGCCCTGCTGGCGATCTTCGCGGTCATCGGCATCTCCTTCGTCTTCTACTCGGACGGGGAGGCGCTGGCCGCCCGGTACAACCGCGAGGCCATGACGCGCAGCGGCGTCGGCCTCCCCCCGGTGCCGAACTTCGACCGGGAGGCCGAAACCGTCTTCGGGAAGCTCATCTTCGGCGACTACGACTCGAACCCGCTGAACAGCTTCCGCGGCCACGACCTGATGTCCGCCATGTACGGCGGGCAGGGGAAGAGCACCGACCCGTACACCGGGCAGGGGATCTTCCACCAGAAGATGGGCGCCCCGTTCGACACGATCCCGAGCCGCGGGCACGTGATCCACTACACCCCGCTCCCGGTCGGCACGAACGCGGGCGGCCAGCAGCAGTACTACGCCTTCGACCCCGAGATCACCGGGCCGCCGCGGTCGCCGGCCAACCCCGGCGACCCCCTGCCGCCGATCCCGACCGACATGGCCGCGCTCGGGTCGGGCAAGACGTACGTCTCGAAGGCGGCCCCCTACACGTACCCGGACCTGAACAACTTCTACCTGGCGTCGGTCTGCCCGGCCACCGGCGAGGTGCTGGTGCCGTCGTTCCTCCGCGCGTGGCACTTCAACGGCACCCCGGTCGGCCTGGGCGGGGTGCCGGCCCCGGCCGCCGCGCCGCCCGCCCGCCGGCTCGAAGCCTGGAACCCGCTCGACGGCGTCCTGGTGGCCAACACCGACTGGGTCATCCCGGAGGGGCGGGCCAGAACCCTCCGCCCCCGGCCGATCGACCAGCTCGTCAAGGCCGACTTCGACGAGAAGGGGCTGCCGTACCCGCTCCAGCCGAGGCTGGCGAACTACAGCGCGGCCCAGCTGAAGCCCCTGTACGACCTGATCGAGGACCGCATCCGCACGGGCCGGATCATCGGCTACCCCCGGCCGAACGCCCTTCGGCCGGACGTGCCCTTGCCCTACACGGGGCCGCCCGACGTCACCGGGGACATCGCCAACCTGCTCGGCGGGGTCGGCCCCCAGCGGAACGACAGCATCCTGGTGGACTACGGGGTCGCCCCGTTCGAGTGGCCGGCCGGGAGCGGGCGGTTCGTCAAGCCGCTGGCCGCGGTGCTGATCACCGACCTGGACGGGTCGCTCAACCCGAACGTCCACGGGAACACCCGCGACGCCGGCAACCACATCTCCCACCACGGCCTCGGGCCGTGGGAGGTCAACCTGGCCGGGGCCATCGGCAACGTCCCCGAGGGGAACGGGATCGTGTCGGGCCGGTACGGCTCCTACGGCCAGCCCGGTGCCCGGAACGGCACCACCAGCCTGGCCTTCGACCCGTCCGGCGTCCGGTTCAACACCAACTCGCTGGTCAACTGGGACGGGACCGGGAAGGCCTCGGGGATCACCCCCCCGGGCTTCGCGGCCAAGAACCCGTTCACCGTGACGCCGAGCTACGGCCCCGGCGGGTTCTACGACGACAACACCAGCACCACCCAGCCGACCAACCACCCGGCCCTGTTCAACCCGGGCGACTGGCCGGCGTATCAGGTCGGGAAGTCGCTCAGCCCGCTCCCGCCCCAGCCGCCGGGCACCGTCCCGGGCGGGGGCACGTACCCGATCGCCGACACCCGCCGCCTCCGCCAGCAGTACGCCGCGACGGCCGACCTGTACCAGCCGATGACGATCAACAAGATCCCGGTGCCGGCGACCAACGCCCTGGTCGGGAACGGCGTGACGTACCCCTCGGGCAAGGCCGCCTACCGGTACGACCCGGCCCACTCCCGCCGCCTGATGGTGACCACCCTGAGCGCCGACCTGGACCGCCCCCGGCTGATGGGCAACGCCACCAGCGACGGCGCCACCCCGTCCATCCCGGGCGGCGTCCACCCGTTCAACAAGGCCTTCACCGGCACCCTCAACGCCGGCAGCGCCGCGACGATCCTGCCGGCCCTCGACCTGCACCGCCAGCTGGCCGACTACCGGTCGGACACGAGCAAGGGGCTGAGCCCGTCGAACGCCAGCAACGCCGACAAGGCCTGGGCCGACCGGCACAACCTGGCCCGCGACGTCTTCGCCCGGCTCGTCGTCGCCACCGGGGCCGACAAGGTCGCGGGCGTGACCGTTGACCCCGCCTCCGGGGACGTCAAGCTCCCGGCCCCGGTCGTCAACGGCGAGTACGATGCGCTCCGCTACCTGGCCCAGCTGGCCGCGAACATCGTGGACTACATCGACAACGACGACGTGAGCACGGTGTTCGTGTGGAACCCGTCGGCCAACGACCTCCAGGTCGTGAACGCGACGACCGTCGTGAGCACCGCCACGACCGACCTCGCGGCCAACGTCGGCGAGCGGGTGGTGTTCGGGGTCGAGAAGCCCCGGCTGGTGCTGAACGAGGCCTACGCCGAGGTCACCAACGACGCCAGCGAGTCCTCCCTCGCCACCGGCACGCCCCCGACCAAGAACGCCCAGGTGCGGCTCTGGGTCGAGCTCCTCAACCCGAGCGGGGACGCGACCAAGGGCACGTACCTGGGCGGGGCCGACGGCCCGCTGGCCGGGCCGCCCATGGGCACGCCCGACGGGTCGGTGGCGCTGTACGTCGGCGCCACCCACCGGCCGTACCGGCTCCAGGTCGGCAAGGGGGCGGACGAGGAAACCCAGCTCTGGAAGACCCCCGGGAACGTGGCCGGCGACCTGACGACCGCCCTGGTGGACTTCCGGTTCGACTCGGCGGACATCACGGCCACCGCCGCCAAGCAGACGGTCGCGCCGAACGACGGGAAGTACGACGGGTCGAAGGGGGTCGTGGTCGTCGGCCCGAAGGTGACCGCGTTCCACACCGCCGAGATGAAGTCCGACCCGGCCGCCGCCCCGTGGAACGGCGCCACCTACATCCAGTCGGAGGCGATCTCCGCCACCGCCACGACCGGCTCGAACGCGATGGGCTACGCCCTGCCGCTCCCCACGGCCGGGGCGCTGGAGTCGTTCGCCGCCGACGGCAGCAAGCTCGGCCGGCAGACCATCGTCCTCCGCCGGCTGGCCAACCCGTACCTCCCGGAGGGGGTGACCAACCCGTACGTGACGGTGGACGTGATGGACTTCGTTCCCGCCCACGACGCCGTCCACCGGGGCTCGGGGGACACCAACGACCGGGCCGGGCAGGCGATGACGCCCGGGGCCGGGTACGTGCCCCTGAACAACCGGTTCTCGGTCGGCAAGGTCCAGCCGTACGCCGGCTTCTCCGCCTCGGGCGTCGCGCCGGGCGCCCAGCCCAAGCCGGACGACTTCCCGAAGTCGTTCGTCGTCCCCCAGGTCGACGGGTCCGTCACCGCGCTCCCGAAGAACAGCTTCTTCCGCCACAACGGGAAGAGTTCGACGGCCCCGGCGGGGCCGAACTCGACCGTCACCCCCGCCGTCCCGCCCGACGCCATGGCCATGACTCCCGGGAAGGCTCCCACGCTGAGCGGCGAAACGATCGTGGCCCCGTTCGAGTGGTACTTCCACCCGGACCGGCCGCTGCTGAACGAGACGGAACTCCTCCACGTCCAGGCGGTCAAGCCGCACGAGATGACCCGGTACACGTTCCACCCGCCGGTCAACGACGGCGAGCCGGTCCGCCAGAACCTCGGGTTCGCCCCGTGGTTCGGGGTGACGACCGCGACCGGCGCCACCCAGGGGCTCCCGCCCTACGACCCCAACGTCGCGTCCGGGCTGCCGGCGTTCCAGACGGACGGGTCGAACCTGCACAAGAACGAAACCGGGCTGGGGCTGTACCGGGCGTTCGAGCTCCTCCGCGGCAAGTCCCGCATGTACGGGACGGCGACCGGCGGGCGGGTGCAGGGGAAGATCAACCTGAACACGGTGCAGGACGCCCGCGTCCTGGTCGCCCTGCTCGACCCGCAGCCCGCGAGCGCCTTCAAGACCGCGGACGTGTTCGACGCCGCCAACCTGACCAGCACGGACACGATCTGGGGCCGGTTCATCCAGTCCCGCACGCACAACATCAGCACGAACGCCAAGGGGCCGTACCAGCGGTTCCTGGCGGACGGGACGACGCTCGTCGCCACCACGTTCCCGGGCAAGACGGTCGACGACGACCCCTACGACCCGAACTGGCAGACCCTGGACCGGCCGTTCAAGGCGTTCGGGGTGGCCGAGGCGGGCATGCCGGCGAACTACGCCACGGCCTACGACCCCGACCCGACCAAGAATCAGGTCATCGTCGGCGGCGGCAATTCGGTCGCCACGGACGGGGCGATGCCGACCCCCAACCCGACCACGTTCGGCCCCGGCATTCAGGACACGATCCTGCGGGTCAACGCCGACCCGAAGCTGCCGAACGACCGGGCGCCGCTGATCTTCCACCGGCCGGAGAAGTACGGGGCGAAGGATCCCGCGACGGTCCTCCACCCGTACCTCCAGGCCGAGCCGCTGCGGAAGATGATGAACAACGTGACCACGGTGAGCAACGTCTTCGCCGTCCACGTCACCATCGTCTTCCACAACGTCCGGATGAACCCGGCGGCCGTGCCGCCGGCCCCCCTGTTCGAGAGCATCCCCGGCATCCCCCAGCCGCGGGCGTTCATCGGAGCCGAGGCGTTCCGGGAGGTGCCCGGGGATCTGCGGCAGCAGTACTTTGCGGTCGTGGACCGGTCGAACGCCGCGGTCACGGACCCGAACGCGAACACGGTCCTGACCAACCCGTTCCAGGCGGCGACGGCCACGGCACTCGGCTTGAACAACGGCACCGGGAGCTTCACCCTGGCGAACGCGGTTTGTGACACGATGAACAACACGGTTTCGATCGCGTCCGACGGGCAGGTGGTCACCCTCTCGGCCACCGGGGCGCCGGGGACCGTCAACTCCATCTACGTGGGGTCCGGGGGCGACCGGGTGAAGCTCGACATCACCCAGATCACGATCGACACCATGCCCACGCCGCCGGTGGCGACGTTCACGGTGAAGCAGCCGGCGATGGGCACCACGACGCGGACGTTCCCCGCGGGCTCGGTGGTGTCGAACGGCGTGCCCGGCCGGCCGACCTACCCGACCGGCTTCAGCCCACTGAGCTCGAACCACCCCTATCAGCTGCTCGTGCCGTACTGCTCGCGGGTGCGGTAGCGACTCGACCGTCGTAAACGCGAACGCCCGGGGCAAGCCCCGGGCGTTCGTCGTTCTCCGCCACTCCTTCACTGCCCTACGCCTGCGGCGGCACCTCGCGGGCGCGGACCATCTCGACCTTTCCGTTCTGGCCGAGGGCGTACACGAAGTCGGCCCGGCTGGTGCATGCGGCCCCGGGGGTGCCGTTGCGGTCGAGCGCCAGGAAGGCCACCGCGGCCGGGTGGACGCCGCGGCGGGCGGCGGTCGCGTTCACCCGCCGGCAGGCGAGCTCGCACGCCTCCTGGGCGCTGCGGCCGGCCCGCATCTGCTCCACCACGAACATGCTCCCGCCGATGCGGATGATCTCCTCCCCCACCCCCGTCGCCCCCGCCGCCCCCGCCTGGTCGTCCACGTACAGCCCGGCGCCGATGATCGGCGAGTCGCCCACCCGGCCCGGCAGCTTGTAGGCCAGCCCGCTCGTGGTACACACCCCGCCCAGGTGGCCCCGCTGGTCCCGGGCCAGCACCGTGACGGTGTCGTGGTTGTGTTCGTCCACCGGCACGCCGGCCGCCGCGTCGCCGCGGCCCCCACCGCCGCCGTCCTTCTTCGGGGCCGGCGCCCGCTTCGCCGGGTTCTTCTCCTCCCACTCCCGCAGCGCGGCCAGGGTGTAAGGGTACTCCAGCGGGAAGCCCTCCTGGAGGGCGAACCACTTCGCCCCCTCGCCGACGAGGAAGATGTGCGGCGTCTTCTCCATCACCCGCCGGGCCACCGCGGCCGGGTGGCGGACGTGCTCCAGCCCGGCGACCGCCCCGCACGACAGGGTGTGGCCGTCCATCACGCAGGCGTCGAGCGTGAGCCGGCCGATCCGGTCCGGGACGCTGCCGAAGCCGACCGACGTGCGGATGGTGGTGTCGTCCTCGACGGCCTGCGCCCCGGCGAGGGCGGCGTCCAGAGCCGGTTCGCCCTTGATCAGCCGGGCCAGCCCGGTCTCCGCGGCCAACCGGCCGAACGGCCACGTGGCGATGATGGTGGACATGGTGGGTCGTAGTTGGGAGGTTGGAATTCGGCCCGGAGTGCCGAGCAGCCCGTGGAGATTCCAGGAGCCTAAACGCCCCAGATCCAAATTACAACCGTCCAATCACGACTGGCAAAGTCGCCCGAACCCTTCGAGGGTGGGGGCCGCGAGGGCGGCGTCGAACCAGCGGGACAGGGTGGCCAGGTCCGCCGCCCCGCGGACGGCGGCGGTCAACTCGGGCGGGAGGTGGTGGAACTTGACGCGCAGGAGCTTGAGCAGATCCTCCCGGCGGGAGTCGATCATCCCGGTCGCCAGCCCTTCGGCGAACCCCTCGGCCCGTCCCTCCGCCTTCCACGCCAGGATTTGTGCGGTACTCGCCATACCCGCAGCGTAGCACAAGCCCGCAGCTGGTGGCGGCGGGTCAGGTCTGGGCGGGCGGCCGGAACAGCATCCCGCTCAGGCCGTACAGGAGCACCGCGAACACCCCGGCGAACCCCAGCACCGCCACGCTCTCCATCGCCTTCCCCCCGTGCGGCCCGCGGGCCAGGACGCGGCTCACGGTACGCCGTAATTATGCATATAAGGATCGAGATATCCATAATTCAGCCGATGGCGGACTCCGGTTTCTCGGCGGCGAGAATCCCGGCCCGTACCGTCCGTTCTCCAGGTTGGGAGACACGGGCGGGCAGGGCGGTTGCGCCGGCTGTGACGGTCGCGCCGGCAGTCCGTATTGACCCCCATTTTGCCCCTTCTTACAGTGGACACGTGATTTCGGCGCGGCGCCCGCCGCCCCGACCCGAGGTGGAACCCCCGATGGCAACGCAGACCAACCTGGAACCGAGCATCCTGGAGCGGATCGGGGAGAAGTTTACGACCCTCACCGAGGGGGTGGTCGGCGCCATCACCCGCATCATCGGCGGCTCGTCGAGCGAGCGCGTCACCAAGTCGCTCGGCTACCACCGGGCCAAGCACGCCGAGGCCCACTCCGTCACCCCGAACTCCGTCCTGGGCCGGGTCAACGCGCTCGAAGCCGAGATGACCGCCCTGTCGGACGACGACCTGCGGGGGCTGTCGGACAAGTACCGCCAGCGGCTGAGGGACGGCGAGACGCTCGACGACCTCCTCCCCGAGGCGTTCGCCGCCTGCCGCGAGTCCGCCCGCCGCACCAAGGGGATGCGCCACTACGACGTGCAGGTCGTCGGCGGGGCGGTCCTCCACGGCTACAAGTCCGGCCTGGGCGCCATCGCCGAGATGATCACCGGCGAGGGGAAGACGCTCGTCGCCACCCTGCCGGCGTACCTGAACGCGCTCGAAGGCAAGGGCGTCCACGTCATCACCGTGAACGACTACCTGGCCCGCCGCGACTGCGAGTGGATGCTGCCGATCTACAACGCCCTCGGGGTGAGCGCGGCGTACATCCAGTCGGACATGGACCCGGAGCCGCGGCGGCACGCCTACGAGTGCGAGATCACCTACGGGACGGCCTCGGAGTTCGGCTTCGACTACCTCCGCGACAACATGAAGCTGGCCCGGCACGACGACAACACCTTCCACCCGTACTACCGCCAGGTCCAGCGCACCCCGCTCAACTACGCCATCATCGACGAGGTGGACAACATCCTCATCGACGAGGCCCGCACCCCGCTCATCATCAGCGGCCCGGCCTTCTCGGACGCCAAGCGGTTCGCCGAGGCCGACAAGGTCGCCCGCGCCCTCACCGAGCTGGAGCGGAAGGCCCGCGCCGAGCTGAAGGCCGCCGGCACCGTGGCCGTCGCCGGCGTCGAGGGCGACGGCCTGCCGCTCCTGGCCCCGGTCGACCCGGCCAAGGTGGACCCGGCCAACCCGCCGCCCAAGGGCGTGTACTTCGAGATCAAGGAGAAGGAGAAGACCTGCCACCTGACCGACGCCGGGGTCCGCGAGGCCGAGCGGCTGGCCGGGGTGGAGAGCTTCTACACGGCCGGGAACATGGACTGGCCGCACATGATGGACAACGCCCTCAAGGCGCACCACCTGTACCGGCTCGACCGCGACTACATGATCGCCCCGGACCCGCGCGAGGACAACCAGCTCGGGATCATCATCATCGACCAGAACACCGGCCGGGCCATGTTCGGCCGGCAGTGGTCGGACGGGCTCCACCAGGCGGTCGAGGCCAAGCACCAGCGCGAGGGCGTCCAGATCAAGCAGGAGACGCAGACGCTCGCCACCGTCACCCTCCAGAACTACTTCCGCCTCTACAAGAAGCTGGCCGGGATGACCGGCACGGCCATGACCGAGGCCAACGAGTTCTGGAAGATCTACAAGCTGGACGTGGTCGCCGTCCCGACCAACAAGGCGATGAAGCGGGTCAACGCCCGCGACATGGTGTACCGCACCGACGGCGAGAAGTGGAACGCGGTGGTGGGCGAGATCGAGGCCGTCCACCAGACCCGCCGGCCGATCCTCATCGGCACCACCGACGTGGCCAAGAGCGAGAAGCTGTCGGGGCTGCTGAAGCGCCGCGGCATCAAGCACGAGCTCCTGAACGCCAAGCCCGAGAACGTGGCCCGCGAGGCCGAGATCGTGGCCCAGGCCGGGCGGCTCGGCGGCGTCACCATCAGCACCAACATGGCCGGCCGCGGCACCGACATCATCCTCGGCGGCAACCCCGAGACGCTGGCCTGGGCGCGCCTCAAGCAGCTCAAGAACGAGGACGGCCGGCCCAAGTACCCGACCCGGCTGGAGGTGCCCAACGACACCTGGACGGCCACGGTCAGCGAGATCGAGGCGAAGGAGAAGATGAAGGAGGAGGGCCGCCAGGTCGCCGAGATGGGCGGGCTCCACATCGTCGGCACCGAGCGGCACGAGAGCCGGCGGATCGACAACCAGCTGCGCGGCCGCGCCGGCCGGCAGGGCGACCCGGGCTCCAGCCGGTTCTACCTGTCGCTCCAGGACGACCTGATGCGGATGTTCGCCGGCGAGTGGGTGTCGGGCGTCCTCACCCGGCTCGGCATGCAGGAGGGCGAGGCGATCGAGAGCGGCATGGTCACCCGCCGCATCGAGAAGGCCCAGAAGAAGGTCGAGGAGTACCACTTCGACCAGCGGAAGAACCTCCTCGAGTACGACGAGGTGATGGACTACCAGCGGAAGCGCGTCTACGGCGCCCGCCAGGAGATCCTGGACGGCAAGAACCCCCGCGCCCTCATCCTGGAGATGATCGACGAGCAGGTCGCCGCCGCGGTGGTGCGATTCCTCGACGACGGGTACGGGGCGGCCAGCTTCGCCGAGTTCGCCTCCAACCGGCTGGCGGTCGAGTTCGAGCCGAAGGAGTTCCGCGGCGCCGCGTTCGAGGACGCCCGGGCCGCCGCCCTCGAGCGCGCCCTGGCCGCCGTCCCCACCGTGATCCAGGAACTCAGCGAGGAGAACCTGAACCCGGACGAGGAGCCGAAGGACTGGAAGTGGAACGAGATGGTCCGGGCTCTGGGCGCCCGCTTCGGCATCAAGACCTCCGAGAAGGAGCTGAAGAAGGTGCCGCCGGCGGAGCTGACCGAGCACCTCGTCCGCCAGGGCGAGGCGGCGGTGAAGGCGGTGGACCTGTCGGAGGGCGCCCGCTTCCTGACGCGCACCTACGGGGCCGAGTCGCTGGCCGACTGGGCGCGCCAGAAGTTCGGCGTGAAGCTGTCGGTCGAGGACGCGGCGGCGAAGTCCGGGGCGGAACTGATCCCGCTCCTGGCCGCCCAGGTGCGCGAGACGTACCGCCGCAAGGACCGCGAGTTCCCGGTCCAGGTGGCGATGCAGCACCACATGTCGGACAAGCCCCACGCCGGCGGCCAGAAGTACGACCGCGACGGACTGTTCAACTGGGCGCACGGCCGGCTCGGGGTGGCGCTGGCGTCGAAGGACGGGAAGACCGACATCACCCAGGGCGACGCCGGGTTCTTCGCCGCGGCCCGGGCGGCGGTCGAGGCCGAGGGCTTCACCGAGGAGTTCTGCCGCACCGAGCCGCGGAGCAAGCTCCGCGAGCGGCTACTGGAGATGGCCGCCAAGGCCATGCCGGCCGCCGACCTCCCCGAGGTGGACGCCCGGCTCGACGCCGCCTTCAGCGGCACCCGCACCGCCGAGGCCGACGACGCCAAGGAACTCGCCGACTGGGCGCGGGCCGAGCTCGGTCTCGTCCTCGACCCCGAGCGGCTGACCGGCGCGACCCGCGACGCCGCCCGGCAGGCGCTGCTGAACGCCTTCGACGCCAAGTACCGGCCGGAGATGCACGCGGTCGAGCGCGGGCTGGTGCTCGAACAGCTGGACAGCGCCTGGAAGTCGCACCTGCTGACGATGGACAGCCTGCGGAGCGGGGTGGGCCTGCGCGGCTACGCCCAGGAAGATCCGAAGATCATCTACAAGCGCGAGGGGATGCGCGAGTTCGACACGATGTGGGCGGGGGTCCGCGACCGGGTGACGGAGGCGGTCTTCCGGATGGAGGAGATGGGCGACGAGGACGCGCAGATGGCGCTGTGGGCCGGGGCGCGGGCGACGCAGTCGGCGGCGATCTCGGCGGCGCAGTCGCGGGCGGCGGAGGCCGACGCCCAGCAGCAGACGACCAGCACCGGCGGCGAGGCGAAGAAGGCCGAGCCGATCCGCAACGTCGGCGCGAAGGTGGGTCGGAACGACCCGTGCCCGTGCGGCAGCGGCAAGAAGTACAAGAACTGCCACATGAAGCTGGAGGCGCGGAAGTAGTCGTCCGTGGCGCGGGTCGGATGGGACCGGCGTCCCGCCCGACCCGCGCCGCGGAGTCGTACACACTCCGCCAGCGGTCGTGGGGCCGCCGGCCCGGTGCCAGTTAGCCCTGGTGCCGGGCCGGCGGCCCCACGACCGCCTTTCTCCGCCTCCCCTTTCGCCGCCCGGCCCCCCATCGTACCATGTCGGCAACCGCGGCCGGTCCGGCCGCGTACCCCCATTCCGCCCGTCGGAGACGCCCCCCGATGCCGATCACCCTGGGTTGCCCGTCGTGCGGGAAGCGCTTCCGGGCGCGCGACGAGTCGGCCGGGAAGCGTGTGAAGTGCCCGTTCTGCCAGGCCGCGGTGTCGGTGCCCACGCCCGACGAGGCCGCCGCCGCCGGGGCGCCCACCGAAACCCTTCCCCCGCCCCCGCCGCCCCGCCGGGCCGCCCCGCCCCCCCCGCCGCCCCCGTCGTCGGACGACTTCTCGATGTCGGTGGCGTCCTCCGTGCTGGCCCCGGCGCCGCCCCCGCCGCCGGCCCCGGTGTCGGCGGCACCCCCGGCCGACTGGGGCGCCGAGCCGTCGCAGCCGCTGCTGCTGGAGGTCGACCCGGCCCCGCCGCGGTCCCGCCCGCGCCCGGCGGCCGGGGGGGCCGCCCCCGGCCGGGGTGACCCCGCCCCGAAGCCCAAGCCGGCCCCGGGCGCGGCCGAAACCGTGCCCGGCTGGCGGGCCGCCCGGCGCGGGCTGTTCTGGGTGCTGTTCGGACTGTTCTGGCTCGCGCTCGTCGGGGTCGTGCCGTTCGGCAAGTTGGTGTACGAGCGGGCCGTCGGCGAACTGCCGGACGGCCCCGGCTGGGTGAAGATCGACGGGTACGTCAACACCGAGGGGTCGGACGTCATCCGCACGACCCAGCGGGAGGAGATCGACGCCGCGGCCTACGGGGTGCCGGTGCTGCTGGGCGGGTTCGCCCTGGTGCTCGGCCGGGTGGTCGCCGGCGGGGCGCCGCGGGCGAGCGGGGCGAAAGGGCTGTTCCTCTTCTCCGGGCTGTTCACGCTGGTCGCCCTCATCGGGGCGCTGTCCCTGCCGGTGTGCGAGAAGACCGGCCTCCGCGAGGTCGGGGGCTACGCCCGCACGGCGGTGGCGGTCGGCGGCGGGCTGGCCGAGTTCTGGTTCCTGGTCGGGCTCGGGGCCGCGGCCGGGGCGGTGCGGCGGCCGGCGGCGTCGCGGGCCGTGGGCCGGTTCGCGCTGGTGGTCGGGCTGGCCTACCTCATCGCCACGGTCGGGTGGGAGCAGTACGGCAAGTACGGCCCCGACCTCGGCCGGCCGAAGCCGCTCGACGCCGACTGGCGCTTCTACGAGGAGGCCGCCAGGATGCTCGGCTGGCTGCTGGTGGCCGGCTGCTACTGGCGGGCGGTCGGTGCCGTCCGCTACGCCGTCCGCCTCCACATCGAGGACGTCGAGGACGGCAAGCCGACCCGGTGACTGTGAACCGGGGCGGTTTTTGACAGGACGAGACAGGATGAAAGACGATTCTTGATTTCATCCTGTCCGTCCTGTCAAAAACTGTCTGACTCGTGCCACACACTCTCTGCCCAGCTGAAGGTCACATCCCCCGCTTCCCCCGCCCGTCCTGACAGACGAGCCCTGCCGTCCGCAAAGATGGCCGCCCGTACTCGGGTCGCCCACCGCGGGGGGCGGGGGCGTAAACTGGTAGTGGCCCCCGACCCGAACCCCGGCCCCCTCATGGCGACGCTCGTCCAGGCCGTCCGGATGGCCCTCCACTACGGCGAGGCGTACCTCGGCGTCACCGACGTGTTCGGCGAGGACGTCGGGCCGCCCTTGGGGGGCGTGTTCACCGCGACGCAGGGGCTCAAGACCGCCTGGAACTCACCGCTCGACGAGCGGGGCATCCTCGGCACGGCGATGGGCATCGCCTACGCCGGCGGCCGGCCGGTGTGCGAGATCCAGTTCGCCGACTACGCCTTCAACGCCCTCGACATGTTCAAGCTGGCCGGCAACCAGCGCTGGGCCGGGGCCGGCGGGTTCGACATGCCCATCGTGGTCATGACCCCCAACGGGGCCGGCATCCGCGGCAGCCTGTACCACTCCCACAGCTTCGAGAGCTGGGCCAGCCGGCTCGGCGGGTGGAAGGTGGTGATGCCGTCCAACGCCCTCGACGCCTACGGCCTGGTCACCGCCGCCATCAAGGATCCGAACCCGGTGCTGGTCCTCCTCCCCAAGGCTCTCCTGCGGGTGAAGGGGGACAAACTCCTCCCCGGCGAGCCGGCCGACCCGGACGAGCTCGCGCGGATGATCGACGCCCCCCTCGGCGACCGGTCGGCCTGGGTGCCGCAGTGGCCGCCCCTCCGGGAGTACGTCGTCCCCATCGGGAAGGGCGAACTCGTGCGGGAGGGGCTGGGCGCCACCGTGGTGAGCTACGGCCGCCCGCTGCCGCTCTGCGCCCAGGCCGCGGACGACCTCGCCCGCGAGGCGGGCCACACGTTCGACGTGATCGACCTGCGCAGCATCTTCCCCTACGACTGGCCCTTGATCTCCGCCAGTGTCGTGAAGACCGGCCGGCTGCTCGTCGTGAACGAGGACACGGAGGTGACGAACTTCGGCGAGCACCTGCTGCGCCGGGTGATCGACGAGCACTTCTACGACCTGGCCGTGCGCCCGCGCTGCCTGATGGGGAAGCACGTCCCCGGGATCGGGATGAACCCGGTGTACGAGTCGAACAGCGTCCCGCAGGCCGCCCACGTCAAGGACGCGATGCGGGAGCTCGCCGCCGAGCCGGCCTGACTCGCATTCCGCCGCCCTCCCCCTGTCGGTACACTTCGACCGCCTTCGGAGGACCGCGCCGTGAACCCACAGACCGCCCCCCCGGCGTCCGCCCCCGACCCGGACCGGGTCCGCTTCTACGCCGCCGACGCCGTGCGGTATTCGGCCCAGCTGACCTGGGAGGATCTGATGGAGTCCACCCCCCAGGCCACCCAGCGGAAGATCACACTGGAGTCGTTCGACGTGATCGCCGCCGCCCGGCCCGAGGTCCAGTGCTTTAACGAACTCCTGATCCAATACCCGGTGACGGCCCAGAAGCAACCGGCGCGCGTGGTGCCGGACAACTTCGTGGTCCTCCACCCGACCCCGCTCGGGCGCCTGACCAGTTTCGCAACCGAACTCCAACCGACGCGCCCGTTCTTCGTTCTGGAGTACGTGTCGAAGCACAACCTGAGGAAGGATTACGAGGACAACCTCGTCCGGTACGAGCAAGCCCTGCGCGTGCCGTACTACCTCGTCTTCTACCCCGACGCCGAAGAGGTGACGCTGTTCAAACTCGTCGCCGGGAAGTACCAGACGGTTCGCCCGGGCGAGGCGGGTCGGGTCGCGGTGTCGGAGTTGGAGTTGGAGGCGGCGCTGGTGGACGGGTGGGTCCGGTTCTGGTTCCGCGGGAGCTTGGTGCCACTTCCGGCGGAGCTGAGCGCGTCGCTGGCCGCCGAGCGGGCCGCCCGACTGGTCGCCGAGCAGCGGGCCGCCGCTGCCGAGCAGCGGGCGATGGCGGCGGAGGCCGAACTCGCCCGGCTCCGCGAGGAACTGGCCCGGACCCGGCCCGGCGGGTGAGCGGACTTGCGGTTGCAACCCGCGGTCCGATCTGCCTAGAATCCCGCGCTCCACGGACGGACGCGCCCCCGCACGCACCGGGAAGGATACCGGAATGGCCCTGGCAGTCCCGCCCGGCGGCCCCACGCCGCCCACCCCGCCACCGGCCGCGGTGCCCGCCCCCCTCGCGGAACGCTCCAGCCGGCCGCGCCGCCCCGCCGCGCCGCCCCGCACCCCGGACCTCACCGTCGTCGTCGTCAACTTCTGCCAGTGGCGGAACACGGCCCGGCTCACCACCCAGCTGAGGCGGTCGGTCGCCGCCCGGACCGGCACGGCCGACGTGGTGATCGTGGACAACCACTCCCCGTTCCACCCGGCCGTCCGCCGGCTCGACGCCCTCCGCGGCGTCACCGTCCGCCGGTTCGGCCGGAACCACGGGTTCGCCCGCGCCGTCAACCGCGGCTGCCGCGTCGGCCGCGGCCGCTGGCTCCTCCTGCTCAACCCCGACGTGACCGTCCCGGACGGCTTCCTCGACGAGGTGCTGGCGGCCGTCCGCCGGCTCCCGGCGACCGACCCGCGGGCGGGGGTGGTGGGCTTCCGGCTCGTGAACCCCGACGGCACCGGGCAGGCGTCGTCCGGGCCGTTTCCGACGCTCGGGAACACGCTCGGCGGGCTGTTCCGGCCGCGGTCGCGGCGGAAGTGCCGCCACCGCCCGGCGGCCGACCGCGCCGCGGTGCCGTGGGTGACCGGTGGCTGCCTGCTCGTCCGCCGCGACTGCTTTGAGGAGCTCGGCGGGCTCGACGAAGGCTACTTCCTCTACTACGAGGACGTGGATTTCTGCCGCCGGGCCGCGGACGCCGGCTGGTCGGTGTGGTACGACCCCCAGCTGGAGGTGACCCACCACTGGCCGCTGCACGCCCGCCGGGTGCCGCCGCCCCTCCGGCTGATGACGCGGCACGCCCTGCTCACCTACGCCCGCAAGCACTGGCCGGGCTGGCAGGCGGGCGCGCTGGGCTGGCTGGTGTGGGCCGAGGCGGGGCTGCGCCAGGGCTGGGCGACGGTCCGGGGCGACCGGGACGCGGCCCGCTGCCACGCCGAGACGCGCCGGCTCGTGGCGGACGTGTCCCGCGGCCGCGACGCCGAGGCGCGGAAGCGCATCCGCACGGCCGCGGCGTTCCTCCACCCCGTCGCCGCCGAGCAGGACGGGCGGACGGCCCCGCCCCCCCGCGGGGCGTGAGGTCAGTCCGCCCCGATGTCTTCGATGAAGCTCATCGACGGGTGAATCCGGTCGTACTCGACGGCGAGGTGGTCCGCGACGATTCGCCGCACCTTCAGGGCGACCTCCGGGCTGGTCCCCGGGCTGCACCGGGTGACGAACTCCGCGTCGGAGATCGGCGGGAACTGCTCGCCAAACGCCTTGCTGTCCCTGCTCACCCGGAGAACCCAGGCGGCCACGGCCACGCCCGCCACACCGATCACGATCGCGGCCACGTCCATCGAATACCCCTCCCCAACTCGCGGGCCAACCCGGTGCTGTCCGGTCAGGGCACTGGCCCAGACCCCGGACCACCGCACGGGTCATCGGGGGTTCTCCCGACACCGTTGTAACGGGCCGACTCATCTCACGCTAGAACTTTGAAGCCCCTGCAACCGGCGGCTTGAGCGGCCGCCGGGCGGGTGGTATCCTGGGGGTGACTCGCACCACGTCCTTCCACGCCACCCCTCACTTCACCGGGGTGGGAGGCCGACGCATGCCCTACGTTGTCACGCTCAACCCGTCCGGCCGGTCGGTCCTGGTCCGGCACCACCACGACTTCGACACCGTCACCGCCCGGGAGGCGGCGGCCGCCGCGGAATCCCTCCGCGGCAGCGTCCCGCTCGACCAGTGCGGCGGGCTGGTCTGCGACGTGCGAGGCGCGCGGAACCTGTCCGGACTGGGGGAGAACTACCTGTTCGTGTGGAACACCCTACCGGCCGTCGGGGCGTCCCGCCGGGGGCGGGTCGGGATCGTGGCCGACCCCGGCGACCGGTCCCACGACTTCATCGTCGCGTTCCTGATCGGTGCGGGCTACATCGCCGAGTTGTTCAACGACCCGGCCGCCGCGACGGAATGGGTCGAGGCCGCGGTCCGGGCGCCGGCCCTGACCGCGTGATACCCGACGGGGGCGAAGGTCATCGGTAGGCGATCCCGGCACGCCCGGTGCGTCGCCGCGTGATTCGGCGGCCGGCGCGACCGGTCCGGGGCGAGGGCGGGCGGATGCGGTACACCTTCCGGCGCGGCGTGCCGGCGATCCACGCCGAGATCTACCTGCCGAAGAAGTCCGGGTTCCAGGGGCCGCTGTACTCGGCGCTGACCGACGGCCGGAAGCCCGAGGTGGTCCACGCCCACTTCCGCCAACACCGCGCCCGCATCGCCGAGATCCTCCGGAAGGAGTGGCCCCGGCTGGCCGGCCGATTAGACGACGGGTTCATCGACGCCCTCGCGGCCGGCATCCAGGGCGTGTTCATCGGCTACTCGATGTACGAGGTGGACGGCGTCTACTTCCCGGCCGGGGAGACGACGCCGGTCGAGGAGCGGACCCAGGTGGTCCGGCTGATGTTCGAGTTCCCCGTCCGCGACGACGACAGCGCGGACGTGGTGGCCGAGGTCAAGCGCTACCTGCGGTCGGAGAAGAACTCGCTCGCGGACTACACCCCGACCCGGGACGAGTTCCGCCCCCGACTGTTGGACGTGGAGCGGTGGGTCGAGCAGGTCGGCGCCTTCCTGTTCGGCTTCGTCCTCCACCGGATCGAACTGGCCATTGATGACGACGCGAGCCTGCGGCAGAAGGAGATCTGGCTGGCCTCGGTGTGGAACGCCGTCATCAACAAGTTCGTCCCGGAGGGGTAGCAGTACGTTGCAGTTGGCCTGGTGGGACCGGCGTCCCGCCGGTCCCACGAGTGCAACGACCGGCGGGACGCCGGCCCACCGAATCCCACCCGCAGCAACGGACCAGTGGCGGTGTCACGAGTCGGTCCGTCGTTTGCTCCGGCCGGTGCCTCGTTCCCCAACCAGACCGCGACGAGGCCAACCATGTCCGGGTCGAGCAAGACCCTCCACGGCAGCGCCCCCGACTCCTCCCCGGTGGCCCTCCTGCTGGTGGACGTGATCAACCCGATGGACTTCCCCGAGGCCGACCGCCTCCTCCGCCACGCCGTCCCGGCGGCCGATCAGCTGGCCGACCTCAAGCGGCGGGCGCGGGCGGCCGGGGTGCCGGTGGTCTACGCCAACGACAACTTCGGGCGGTGGCGGTCCGACCTGGCGGCGGTGGTCGGCCGGTGCCGGGAGACGGACTGCAAGGGCCGGCCCGTGGCCGACCGGCTGGCCCCGGACCCGGACGACTACTTCGTCCTCAAGCCGAAGCACTCGGCGTTCTTCTCGACTACCCTCGACACCCTCCTCGATTACCTGGGCACCCGGACCCTGGTGCTCGGCGGGTTCGCGGCCGACATCTGCGTCCTTTTCACCGCCAACGACGCCTACATGCGCGACCTCCAGCTGGTCGTCCCGGCCGACGGGGTGGCGTCGAACGAGGCTCCGGACCGGGACGCGGCGCTGGCGCTCATGCGGCGGGTACTCAAGGCCGACACCCCGCCGGCCGCGTACATCGACTTCACCTCTCTCATCTCCAACTGATTCGACCGTCCTCCGATTACCCATGACGGAGCGCGCCTCATGTCCGATCACCCCGGCGACCAGCCCCAGAAGCCCCCGGCCCACGGCTGCCCGGCCGGCACCGACCACGACCGGGAGGTGCCGGAGATCGACCTGCTCAGCCCGCTGACCATCCGCGGTGTGACGTTCCGCAACCGGATTGCGATGTCGCCGATGTGCCAGTACAGCGCCCGCGAGGGGCTGGCGGACGATTGGCACCTGGTCCACCTCGGCAGCCGGGCGGCCGGCGGGGTGGGGCTGGTCGTGGTCGAGGCCACGGCCGTCGCCCGCGACGGCCGCATCACCCCCGGCGACCTGGGCATCTGGGGGGACGAACACGTCGAGCCGCTGGCCCGAATCGCCCGGTTCGTCGAGTCGCAGGGGGCGGTGGCCGGCATCCAGCTCGCGCACGCCGGGCGGAAGGCCAGCTGCGATTTGCCGTGGAAGGGCGGGGCCGGGCTCAAGACGCCCGCGGCGGGCGGGTGGACAGTGGTCGGTCCCAGCCCGGTGGCGTTCGACAACGGGAACCCGGTGCCGGTGGCACTGGACGAGGCCGGGATCGACGGGGTCGTGGCGGCGTTCGAGGCCGCCACCCGGCGGGCGCTGGGGGCCGGGTTCCGGGTGGTCGAGGTCCACGCGGCCCACGGCTACCTGCTGCACGAGTTCCTCTCGCCGCTGAGCAACCAGCGCACGGACCGCTACGGCGGCAGCCTGGAGAACCGGCTGCGGCTGCTGCTCCGTGTGGCCGAAAGCGTCCGCCGGCTGGTGCCGGTCGAGTTGCCGGTGTTCGTCCGCGTCTCGGCGACCGACTGGGCGGACGGGGGCTGGGACGCCGACCAGACGGTGGTGCTGGCCCGCCGGCTGAAGGAACTCGGGGTGGACCTGATCGACGTGTCGTCCGGCGGGCTCGTCCCGCGGGCGCGCATCCCGGTGGGCAAGGGGTATCAGGTGCCGTTCGCGCGCAAGGTCCGCGACGAGGCCGGGGTGATGACGGGTGCGGTCGGGCTGATCACCGAGGCGAAGGACGCGAACGAGGTCGTCACCGGCGGCGACGCCGACCTGGTGTTCGTTGCCCGGGAGCTGCTCCGCGAGCCGTATTGGGCACTGAAGGCCCAGCAGGAACTCGGCGCGGAGCCAGCCTGGCCGACCCCCTACGGGTACGCGGTCCGGCGGCGGGCCAGGTAGGTCCGACCGGACCTGCCACGGGTAACGCCCATCTGATCCCCTGGCTCCACCCGGGGCGTTGCCCCGGGCTATCCAGTCCCAGGCCGTTGGCCTGAAAGCCAGCAGCCCTCTTCAGCCCGAAGGACTGGGATTCGATAGCCCGGGGCAACGCCCCGGGCGGGTGTGCGCTTCCGGACGCAATACGGATTCCTCCGACGAGGGATCACCTCCCCTTACGCAATTCCGCCGACCGCGACGCGCGAACCCCCGGGCGTATTCCCCGCTCCTCTTCGCCAGGGTGGCCGCAGGCGGTCTGAAGAACCGCGGCCTATGAGAACGCCGGGACGTCGAACGGCACCCGGCTCCGACCTCTCAAATCGGAAGCCGCTAATCCTTCAAATTGGTCAGCCTTTGCGGCCACCCCACTGACACACACGGCCCCGCGAGGAGGGCACGAGCATGAGCGTCGCACGGAACGAGGTCATCATCCGCGACACGCACCGCGGGCTGAAGTACGTGGACGGCGTCCTCGCCGACGTACTCGGCGCCGGGCGGCACGAGCTGCCGCGCCCGCGGCTGTTCGGCCGCACCCCGCAGGTGGAAATCACCCTCGTGGACATGCGCAACCGCGACCTCACCATCAAGGGCCAGGAAATCCTGACGGCCGACAAGGTGGCGATCCGCGTCAGCATCCTCGTGCAGTTCGCGGTCGCCGACCCGAAGGCCGCAATCCACGCCGTCGCCAGCTACGAGGACCGGCTCTACACCGACGTCCAACTCGCCGCCCGGCGCAGCCTCGCCGCGATGACGCTCGAAGACATCCTCACCAACCGCACGCGGCTCAGCGACGACATCCTGCGCGAGGTGAAGGAGGCCGCCACCGGGTACGGGGTGGCGATCGGCCGGGCCGACGTGAAGGATCTGGTGTTCCCCGGGAACCTCCAGGACATCATGAACAAGGTGCTGGCGGCCGAGCGCACGAGCGAGGCCCAGCTGGTCGAGGCCCGGACCCGCGCCGAGGTGCAGCGGATCGACGCCCAGACCAAGGCCGACGCCGGCCGGGTCCAGGCGCAGGCGGAGGCCGACGGCGTCCGGGTGCGGGCCGAGGCCGACGCCGGGGCGGTGCGGGTGAAGGTGCAGGCCGAGCGGGAGGCGGTGGAGGAGCGGAGTAAGGCGGCCGCCGCGTTCACCACCCACCCGGCGCTGCTCCGGCTGGAGGAGCTGACCGCCCTGAAGGAGTTGGGCCGGAACGCCAACGCCCGCATCTATCTGGACTTCCCCGACCCGGTCCGCGTCGGGGAGTCGGATGGGGCAGGCCGATCCTGATCGCAAAGCATTACCCCATATCGCCTTTCAACATAACGGTGATTGAGCGGCCGGTGTCGGCCGGCCGGTGGGACAGTCCCACCGGCCGGCCGACACCGGCCGCTCGCTCCAATCCCGCCAACGACCGCCCTCTAACCGCGTTACACCGGTAGACCTGCCGAGTCCGGTCGCCGCAACGACCGGCGGGCGCTGGACAACCGGCCGGGCCACGGGCTATGGTGGAACCAGCCCCCGACCACTGGACCGCCGCCGCGTGTCGCTCGAACCCGACCCCCCCGCGGACGCGGAGGAGGAAGACTGGCTCCGGGCCGCCCAGGCCGGCGACCGGCCGGCCGCGTCCCGGCTGGTCGAGCGGTATTGGGACCGGCTGTACCGGTGGCTCGTCCACCTGACCCGCGACCGCCACGCGGCCGAGGATCTGACCCAGGAAACGTTCCTGAAAGCACTCGCGGCCCTGCCGTCGTTCCGCCCGGGGAGCAACTTCCGGGCGTGGCTGTTTCGGATCGGGCACAACAACTTCGTGAACCTGAAGCGGGCCACCCGCCGGACCCGCCACCCGCTCCCGGACGACCTCGCCGCCGCCGGGACCGGGGGCGCGGAGCTGGCGGCCGAGGACCGCGAAGCGCTGGCGGTGGTCGGGGAGGCGGTGTCCGCCCTCCCGACCGACTTCCGCGCCGCGCTGTTACTGCGGGTCGACGAGGGGCTGTCCTTCCGCGACGTGGCGAAGGTGCTGGGCACGACCGAGGAGACGGCCCGCTGGCGGGTCTTCAAGGCCCGGCAGAAACTGATGAAGGTGGTCGCCCCCGAACTGCTCCCGCCGGGAGCTTCTTCTGAACCAGTGTGAGTGTGGGTGCGAGTGTGAGAGCAGACAGAAACCAGGGTACTCCTCACACTCGCACCCACACTCACACTCCCCGTCCGGTGCTTCGATGACGTGTCAGTCGGTCCAGGCCCGAATCCTCGCCCTGCCGGACCCCCGGCAGCTGCCGGACGCCTTCCGCGCCCACGTGGACGGCTGCCCGGACTGCCTCAGCTGGTGGAAGCAGGCCGCCCGGCTGGAATCGCTCGTCGCCGCGCTGCCGGTGCCGGCCGCGCCCGCCGGGAAAAAGGTCGTGCTGCTCGAAAACCTCGCCGCCGAGGGGCTGGTCTTCCCGAAGGTCACGGCCCCCACGCGGCGGGCGTGGTCGCTCCCCCGGCCGCCGGCGAAGGCGCTGGCCGGGCTGGCGGCGGCGGTGCTGGTCGCGGTCGGGCTGTGGTCGGCGGTGAAGGGCGGGAAGCAGCCCCAGGTGGCCACGAAGCCCCCGGCCGCCCGGCACCCGTTCCTGGAGAAGGTCGTTCGGCATGACGTGGCGCTGGCGAAGGCCAAGACCCCCGGCGACCGGCTCGACGCCCTCGCCGGGCTGGCCGAGGATCTGGCCGCCGAGAGCCGCGGGTTGGCGCTCGTAGCCGGGGCCGACGAGATGCGCGAGCTCGCCGACCTGTTCCGCACGGTGGTCGCCGACGGGGTGGTCGAACAGGCCGGGCGGGTTCCCCCGCTCGCCCTCACCCCGGACCAGCGGCGGACCCTGCTCGACCGCCTCACCGCCCGGCTGACCGAGGCCGGGCAGGCCGCCGAGCGGGCCGCCAAGGACTCCCCCCCGCACGCCCAGCCGGCGCTGCGGTCGATCGCGGAAACGGCCCGGGACGGCCAGACCAAGCTCCGGGCGATCGCCGCCCGGGAAGGCATCTGACCATGACCCGCCCCGCCCTCACCGCCGCCGTCCTCGCCGCGCTCGCCGCCTGGGCCGGCGCGCAAGGCCCGGCGCCGACCAGCGCCGCCGACCGCCTCCGCCTCCACCGCACCAACCGCACGCTGCTCACCGACCTCGTCGGCCACGGGGTCCGGCTCGCGGGCGCGGACCAGCCCGTCGCCCGGGCCGAGGCGTGCCAGCAGACGGCCCGCGCCGTCGGGCTCGCCGTCCGCCGCGCCGCCGAGGCGAACGATGCCGACCGCGTCGCCGAACTCGGCGACCACCTCGACACGCTCATCCGCGAGGGGCTCGTCCCGGTACTCAAGGACGCCACCGATACGGTCCCCGCCGCGTCGCCGGACGCGGCCCGGCTGCGGGCCGTGCGGACCGGCACCGTCGCCGACCTGGACGCGACCGAGGCCGCCCTTCCCCCCGGCGACGACGCCCAGGTCCGCGCCCTGCGGTCCCGCCTCAACGACCTGCGTGACCGGCTGAAGTAGGGGCCACGCCCGGGTCAGCGGCCGTAGACCGGCATCAGGTGTTCGAAGAACTGGTGGGTGCAGCGGTCCCAGGTGTAGGCCGCCCCCTCCGCCGCGCACGCCGCCGGGTCGCCGGCCGCGAGCGCCTGCCGCACGGCCCGCCCCAGGTCGTCGTCCAGCGCCCCGAACTTGTCGCTCGTCACGATGTCGATCGGCCCGGTCGCCGGGTAGGCGGCGACGGGGAGCCCGCTCGCCAGCGCCTCGATCACCACGATCCCGAACGTGTCCGTCCGGCTCGGGAACACGAACACGTCCGCCTCCGCGTACGCCTCGCCCAGCGCGGCCCCCTTGCGGTAGCCGAGGAACACCGCCGCCGGGTACTTCCGCTCCAGCTCCGCCCGCGCCGGCCCGTCGCCGACCACCAGCTTCGTGCCGGGCACGTCGAGTTTCAGGAAGTCCTCGACGTTCTTCTCGTGCGACACCCGGCCGACGTACAGCATCACCGGCCGGGGGTAGCCCGGCTCCGGCCGCGGCCGGGGGTGGAAGACGGTGAGGTCCACGCCGCGGCTCCAGCGGTGCATCGGCGGGCGGAACCCGCGGGCGGCGAGTTCCTTCTCCAGGCTGGGGGTCGCCACCAGCATCGCGGCCGCGGCGTTGTGGAACCAGCGGAGGAACCGGTACGTCGGCCCGACCGGGGCGCCGGCCAGCTCGCGCAGGTACTCCGGAAAGCGGGTGTGGTACGATGTCGTGAACTTCCAGCTGTGGCGGCGGCAGAAGTGGCGAACCAACAGCCCGATCGACCCCTCCGTGGCGATGTGGACGCAGTCCGGCCGGAACCGGCGGACGCGGTCGTACACCCGGCCGGGCCGCGGCAGGGCGAGGCGGATCTCGGGGTAGAACGGCACCGGGAGTGCGGCGAACATCCCGGGCTCGATCACCTCGACCACGTGCCCCCACTCGCGGAGCAGGTGGGCCGTGGTGTCGAGCGAGCGGACGACGCCGTTCACCTGCGGGTGCCAGGCGTCGGTGGCGATCAGGATGCGGGCCATGCCGGCAGTGTGCGGGCGGGCGGCCCGCGTTTCAAGGCGGGAGTGGGGCGATGCCGGTCGATCCCGACAAGCGGCGGATGCGCGACCTGAAGCGCGCCGTGAAGAAGCGCGGCAACAAGCACCGCCGCCAGGAGCTGAAGAAGTCGCTCGCCGAGAACCCGGACGAGGCCGCCCACGCCGAGGAGAACCTGGGCCGGTTCCGGTCCGACACGCTCAACGGCTTGGACCGGGACTCGACCCGGCGGAAGAAGGAGGACGGCTCACAAAAGCCAGACGGTGAACCGTCTTGATTCCTCCGTCAGTTCCTCTTCAAGCTCACACACACCAGCTTGCCCCCGTCCCGCGCGAAGAACCGCCCGTCGCTCAGCGCCGGGGCGGCCCGCGTCGGCGCCCCCAGGATGGCCGCCCGACCGCGCTCGGCGTACCCGGCAGGGCTGGCGTCGAAGCGGACGAGTTCGCCCCGCTCCGTTAGCGCGAGCAGGCCGCCGTCCACCGCGATCAGACTGGCTGGGCCGAACCGCTGCTGGCCCCACTTCACCGCCCCCGACTTCCACTCCACGCAGCGCAGCTCGGCCGGGGCGGCGTCGGCCCGGCCGTGGGTGCCGTACAGGTAGTCCCCGACGCGGACCGGCGTGTTGTACTGGCACGACAGCGACCGGTCGTTCGCCCACACCTCCTCCACGTCGGCCCCCTTCGGCCGCAGGAGCGCCGCCCCGAGGCCGTAGGAGACGGTGAGGAAGACGTCGCCGTTCCACACCAGCGGCGTGGCGGCGTTGACGCTCTCGCGGATGCGCGGCTTGAACGGGTGGCGGAACCGCACCGCGCCGCTCGCCGGGTCGAGGCCGACGAGCCCGTCCCGCGTCAGCACCACCGCCGTCGCCTTGCCGTCGACCGGCGTGACTACGGGGGAGGAGTAGCCGGCCGCGTCGTCGGTCGCCTTCCAGACCTCCTTGCCGGTGGCAGCGTCGAAGGCGACCACCCCGGCCCCCTTGCCGCCGACGTTCACCAGCACGTTCCGGCCCGCCACGACCGGCGAGCACGCGACGCCGAAGAACCCCTTCTCGACGTGGTAGTCGGCCAGGAGGGTGCGGTGCCAGCGGGCCTTCCCGGTGGCCAGCTCGATGGCGTGGAGGTCGCCGTTGGCCCCGAGGGTGAACACGGCGTCCCCGGCGACGGTCGGGGTGGCCCGCGGCCCCTCGTCGAACCCGAAGTCGTCGCGGTAGCGGGCACGGTAGGCGAACGCCCACCGCTTCGCCCCGGAGGCGGGGTCGAGGCTCTCGACCGTTTCCTCGTCGCCGACCCGGTGGAACAGGATCAGCTGGCCACCGGCGACCACCGGCCCGGCCCACCCCTGCCCCACGGTCTTCGACCACACGACCGGCGGCCCCCCGGCCGGCCAGTCCCAGCGGAGGCCGGTTTCGGGGGAGTGGTTGTCGCGGTTCGGGCCGTGGAACTGCGGCCAGTCGGCGGCCGGTGCGAGGACGGGCGCGAGGCCGAGGAGAAGCAGGAGGGGGAGACGGCGCATCGGCAGTCCGGTGGGGGCAAGAAGACTCCGGGCGTTGCCCCTGGTCTGGCGTCCCAGCCCTCCGGGCTGGAGGGGCGTCCTGGGTTTCAGGTCAACGGCCTGGGGATTCGATCCCCCGGGCATCGCCCCGGATGGGTGCAGTGGTTGGTAGTGTACGGGCGGGAGGAACCTGATGCTCGGTACGATGCCCTCGCCCGTCACGCCCGCGCCTTCCGAAGCCTGACCGGGTTCGACTCGGCCGGCCCTCGACCCCCGGTCCACCCGGGGCAGGGGAAGTCGTGTGGCGGGGTCAGACCGCCGCGGCGGTCGGCGCGCGGTCGGTCAGGGCGGCGGCGATCCAGTAGGCACCCATCACGACGAGGTCGAGCCCGACGAAGAGGCCGATCACCCACAGGCTGTTCTCCGGCCAGTCGGCCCAGATCAGCCCGCCGAGAAGGGCCGACAGCGCCCCGCCGACCGCCGCCATCCCCCAGCCGCGGAATTGGCCGGTTACGGCCAGCCCGAACCGGACCGCGCCGTTCACCAGCAGCAGCACCGCCAACACGAGGGTGAGCGTGGAGGCGGCCAACCCCGGGTTAGCCAGGACGACCATCCCGAACGCCCCGTACAGGAGTGCGACCAGCATGTGGGCCAGCCCCTCCTGCCAGGCCCGCGACCACATCGTGCTGGCCGCCTCCACCGCCGCCCCGGCCAGGGCCAGGCTGCCGATGACTACCACCGTCAGGAGGGTGGCCGCGGCCGTCATGACCAGCGCCACCGTACCCGCGATCAGCTGAGCCGCCCCGAGGGCGAAGAACCAGCCGCGGTGGCGGCGGACGAGCGCGGCCGGCGGCGGTTCGGGGTCGAGGGGGTTGATCGGGACGGGGTCGGTTGCGGTTTCAGTGGCCACGGGGTTGCTCCAGGGGGGTGAGCTCCTCGCCCGGGAGGGAAGCAAACCGTGTTCCGCCGCCCGACGCCACGCTACCGCCGCTCGTAGAAGTTCCCCGGCAGCCGGCGGACGAGCCGCTTGAGTTCGAGCTGCATCAGCACCTTCGCCAGCTCGCCGGTGCCGAGGCCGCCCTCCCGCGCCAACTCGTCCCCGTGCCGCTTCGACGCGAGCAGATCCCACACCGCCTGCTGGGCGGGGTCGAGGTTCGCGGGCGGGGGCGGTGCGGGCGGCGGGTCCGGGAAGAGCGTCGGCGGGGCCGCGGGGTGCCGTCCCTCCGGCTCCCGCCTCCGCCCCGCCGCGCCCCACTCGGCGGTGGCGATCCCCTTCAGGTCGTCGAGGACGTCGTCGGCCGAGCGCACCAGCCGGGCGCCCTTGCGGATCAGGTCGAGGCAGCCCGCGCTGGCCGGGCTGTCCGTCGGGCCGGGGACCGCGAACACCTCCTTCCCCTGCTCCAGCGCGTGGTCGATCGTGATGAGCGCCCCGCTCTTGACGTTGGCCTCCACGACCACGACGCCCCGGCTCAGCCCGCTGATGATCCGGTTCCGCGCGGGGAACATTCCCGGCTGCGGGCTCACCGTCATCGGCGTCTCGGTGACCAGGGCGCCGGCGTTCGCCACCCCGTCGGCGAGGTCGGCGTGCTCGGGCGGGTAGATGCGTGAGAGCCCGCCGGCGAGGACGGCGATCGTCCGCCCGCCGGCCTCCAGGGCGCCGCGGTGGGCCGCCCCGTCGATCCCGCGGGCGAGCCCGGACACGACCGTCACCCCGGCCCGGGCCAGCCCCCGGGCGATCTCGGCCGCCACCCGCTTGCCATAGGCGGTACAGGCCCGCGACCCGACGATCCCGACCGCCCCCGCGTCGGCGTCGGCCCAGGAGCCGCGGAAGTAGAGGAGCGGCGGGGCGCCGGCCACGGCGGCGAGCGGTGGCGGGTAGCCGGGCGAGCCGATCGGAACCGGCGTGACGCCGTGGCGGGCGAGCAGGTCGAGCTCCGGGCCGACGTCCACGGCGCGGAGTGCGGCGGCCATCTCGGCCGCGGCCTTGTCGCCGATGTGTGGGATGGCGCGGAGCTGAGCGGCAGTGGCCCGACGGGCCGCGCCCGCCGACCCGAAGGCGGCGAGGAGGGCGGCCGTCAGCTTCGGCCCGAGGCCGGGGATCAGGGCGAGCGCGAGGTGGTCGCGGAGGTCGTCGGGGGTGGGCGGCATCCCCGGATCGTACCCGCCCCCGGGGCCGAGCGGAATGAGCAACCGCCCCGGGGTGCGAACGACGGGTCAGAACCCGCCCTTGTACTTCTCGCTCAGCTGGCGGCGGGCGTCCGAGAGGATCTGGTCGATCTGCGCCCAGGTGTCGAGCCGCTTCTTCTGGTCGGCGGCCACCACCTTGGCGATCTCCCCGCGGATCTGGTAGTAGTTGGTGTCCAGCGTGGACGAGGACGAGTAGCCGAGCCCCCGCCGGCCCCACCACCCGCCCCAGCCCGGGTACGCCGACCAGCTGCGGTTGACCGTGTAGTAGCCCTTCTCCTCCAACGCCTTGGTGTCGATCGGCACCCCGCGGAGGCTCTGGGCGATGGCCTTCAGCCGGCGGGCCGACTCGTCCGCGGCCCGCCGGGCGAGCGGGTCCACCCCGGACGGGTTCAGGTGGTCGAGCTGGGCCGCCGCCTTGTCGTGCCAGGTGGCCGTCTTGGTGTAGTCCTTGCTGTCCTTCTGCCCGCGCAGGTCGGTCAGCACGGTGTTCATCGCCGCCCAGTACCGCGTGGTGGCGGCGGCCGTCACCTCGCCCGGCCGCACCGCCGGGTCGCCCTCGTCGGCCGTGCCCGGGAAGGCGAACAGCGACAGCACCCGCCGCAGGTCGGCCGGCGCGAGCGGGCCGGCCAGCGTCATCGACCCCGGGCCGTAGCTCGCCTCCCAGGCCGCGACCCCCGGGATCGCCACCCCGTACTCGTCGAGGAGCTCCAGGAACAGCTCCCGCAGGAGCGGCCGGAAGATCACCGTCTGCTCCCGGAACTCGACCGTCACCGACCCGGTGACCCCCTCGCCGACCGCCGCCGAGAAGGTCAGCCCCTTCGCCGAGCTGATGAACCGGGCGATCCGCGACACGTCTTCCGCACTGATCTTGGCCGCGACGACGACCGGGCTGACCGACAGCCCGAGCCGGAGCAGCGTCGGGTCTTGCGACTCGGTCAGGTCCACCGCCACCGTCACCGCCGAGCCGGCGGCCTTCCCGACCGCCGACGCGAGGTACGGGGACAGGGCCGGAGCCTTCGCCCCGGCGGCGTGGCGCGACCAGCGGGCCGCGGCCTGGCGGTCGGCCGGGTACAGGGCGACCGTGGCCGGGGCGGACAGGGTGGCGAGGTAGGCGTCCCGCGGCGACAGGGCGAACGGCCGGCCGGCGATCTCGGTGGTGGTGCCCCCGTCTCGTTCGGCGAGGTACTTCACCGTCTGCTGGAGCGGCGAGCCGATCACCCCGACCTGGTGGTCGCGGGACATGGCCGACAGGTTGACGACCGAACCGATGACGACCGCCCCGGTCCCCGGGGGGATGAGCCCGACGCCGGACCTGTAGCGGTCCTTGTACTCCTCGGCCCACTTCTCCCGCTTGCCGACCGGGCTGTCGTAGACCCCCTTCACGTCCACCAGCACCAGGACGTTCGCGTCCGGCGGGACGTAGGGGAGGAGTCGGTCGTACCGGCCGTCCGCCACCGCGGACGTGCCGGCCGCAGCTGTCACGACGAGGGCGACCACGAACGCAGCGGGACCGGGTCGGGTCACGGGCGGGCCTCCGGGGGTCGGGAAGGGTTTCCCCGGTGTTATAGCAACCCCCGCCGTCAACCCGCCCGGGTGGACAGGGCGTACCCGGCCAGGGCCAGGCCGACCACGGTCAGGAACAGGCTGATCATCACGATTCCGCGCAGCAGCCCGTACATGCTCCGCAGGCTCTCCAGGGCGTTCATCAGGTGCCAGACGTCCTCGTTCTTCGTCTCCACGATGCGGCGGAACGAGTGGGCGGCGGAGCCGGTCCAGAACCCGATGCTCAGGGCCAGCAGCGCACCGGCCCCGAGCCCGGCGGCCGGCCCCCAGTTGGCCCCCTCCACCTTGATCGCCTGGTAGGCCGACAGACCGAATAACACCAGGAAGGCGAGGCCCAACAGCTGAACCAGGGTGGCGGCCGTCCGCATCCCCTCGGCGAGCCCGCTGATGGTGCGGTTCTGCTCGTCGGTGAACTCGTACTGGTTCGACTTGAACTCCGGCAGCGGGCTCGGGCTCATGGGTCGGTCCTCGGTGGGTGTCGGAGGAGTGTTCGCCGGCCGGGCGGGGAGATTCTACCCGCGGGGCGGATCGCCTGGGAGAATGACTCCGCGAGCCGCGACCGTAAGGGAGCGGCTGCCGCCCCGTCGCTCGCCCCGGGCGGTCTGCGGTGGATGCCGGCCGCTCCCTTGCGGTCGCGGCTCGTGGGGTGGCTCCTCGTTCCTGATCCGGATGGCTCTGATGCGCACCACCGCGTTGCTCGTCTCGGCGTTCCTGCTCGCCGTGCCCGCCCGGTCCGCGGAACCCGAGCCGGGGTGGGCCGCGCCCATGCGGCAGGTTCACGCGAAGTTCACCGGCACGCCCGGCACGCTGGCCCTGTTCGGCGACTCGATCACCCACTCGAACGCCTTCTGGTCGCCGCTCGAAGCCGCCCCCAAGACCCTCCCGGACGCCGACGCCAAGGCGCTCGCCCTCGTCCGCGGGCACATGAAGGCCGACTGCTGGCGGAAGTGGCGCGGGCCGGAGTACGGCAACCAGTCGTCCATGACGATCCGCTGGGCCGACGAGAACGTGGACAAGTGGCTCGCCAAGCTCAACCCGGAAGCCGCCGTGCTGATGTTCGGGACGAACGACCTCGTTCAGCTCGACGCCAAGGAGTACGCGGCGAAGACGAAGTCGGTCGTGGAGCGCTGCCTGAAGAACGGCACGGTGGTGATCCTCACCACCCTCCCGCCCCGGAGCGGCAAGCTCGCCCAGGCCCGGGCCTTCGCCGACGCGCAGCGCCGCCTCGCGGCCGTGTACCAACTCCCGCTGATCGACTACCAGGCCGAGGTTCTCCGCCGCCGGCCCGACGACTGGGACGGCAGCCTGCCGCAGTTCAAGGACTACGCCGCCGACGGGTATCAGGTGCCGACCCTCATTTCTGGTGACGGCGTCCACCCGAGCAACCCGGCGAAGCACGCCGACTACTCCCCCGCCGCCCTCGACCGCAACGGCTACCAGCTCCGCACCGTCCTCACCCTGCGCGCCTACGCCGACGTGATCCGGCTCGTCCTGGCCGCCCCCGCGCCGCGGTGACGGCCACCAACCCGTCGCCCAACCGCCTCGCGGGCCACGACCGAAAGGGAGCGGCTGCTGAACCCACGTTCTCGGTCGGCGGTCCGTCTGTACGCCGGCCGCTCCCTTGCGGTCGCGGCTCGTGGGGTGGTTCGTCGGCGTGACTCACCGGATTCGCCGTTCCCCCGGCCGGCCATAAATGTAGAATCGAGCGGCCCGTCACGGCCGAGGAGGGTACACGTGTTCGACCTGGGTGCGGTCCAGACCGCCGTCCGCGACGCCGGCCTCGACGGCTGGCTGCTGTACGACTTCCGCGGGAGCAACGTCCTCGCCCAGCGTGTCTGCGACCTGGAGGGGAAGAAGCTGTCCCGCCGGTGGTTCTATTACGTCCCGGCCGACGGCCCGCCGCTCAAACTCGTCCACGCCATCGAGCCCGCCGCGCTCGACCACCTCCCCGGCACCGCCAAGACCGTCTACCGCCGCTGGCAGGATCTGGAGACCGGCGTCGGCGAGCTGGTCATCGGCGCCAGGCGGGTGGCGATGGAGTACTCGCCGCGCAACGCCAACCCGTACATCTCGCGGGTGGACGCCGGCACCGTCGAGCTGGTGAAGTCGTACCGGGTCGAGGTGGCGCCGAGCGGCGACCTGATCCAGCAGTTCGAGGCCACCTGGGACGCCGACCAGGAGAAGAGCCACTTCGAGGCCGCCGGCCACTGCCGCGCCGCCTACGACGTGGCGTTCGACTACATCGCCGCCGAGGTCCGGGCCAACGGCCGGGTGACGGAGGCCGCCGTGCAGGCCCGCATCATGGCCCACTTCGCCGAGCGCGGCATGGTGACGTACTCCCCGCCGATCGTCGGCGTCGGCCCGCACAGCGGCGACCCGCACTACGAGACCACGCCGGCCTCCAACGCCCCCGTCGTCGCCGGCAGCTGGGTGCTCATCGACCTGTGGGCGAAGATGAACCGGCCGCGGGCGGTCTACGCGGACTACACCCGCGTCGCCTACGTCGGGGCCGACGTGCCGGAGCAGTACGCGAAGGTGTTCGGGGTCGTCGCCGCCGGCCGCGACGCGGGGATCGAGAAGGTGAAGGCGGCGTTCGCGGCCGGCGAGCCGCTGCTGGGCTGGGAGGTGGACGCCGCCACCCGCGGTGTGATCGAGAAGGCCGGGTACGGCGACCAGTTCACCCACCGCACCGGGCACAACATCGGCCAGGAGGTCCACGGGAACGGGGCGCACATCGACGGCCTCGAAACCCGCGAGGACCGCCGCATCATCCGCCGCACCTGCTTCAGCATCGAGCCGGGGGTCTACCTCCCCGAGTTCGGCGTCCGCAGCGAGGTGGACGTCTACGTCGACGCCGCCGGCGCGGTCCACGTCACCGGCGGCGACCCGCAGACCGAGATCCACCGCATCATCGTGTGACGAGGACGGGCTTGAGGCTCGGCGGCGCCACCAGCCGCCGGGCCTTGGCCTTGAGTCGCACGCCCCGCGCCTGCCACACCGCGTCGCCCACGAAGACCGCCACCGCGACCCACACGCACACGAACGCGGCCACGCGGTCGGGGGTCAGCGCCTCCCCCAGCACGGCCACGGCGATCACCATCTGCACCGTCGGCGACAGAAACTGGATGAAACTCACCGCCAGGAGCGGCAGCCGGCGGATCGACAGGGTGAACGCCAGCAGCGGCACCACCGTCACCACGCCGCTGACCGCGATCAGGACGTTGGTCGGGGCGTCGCCCGCGAAGTGGTTCGTCCCGACGGCGGACAGGTAGAAGAGGTAGCCGAGCGACGGCGGCAGCATCAGCAGCGACTCGACCGTCAGCCCGGTCATGCTCTCGACCGGCGCCTGCTTGCGGATCAGCCCGTAGACGCCGAACGAGACGGGGAGCAGCACGGCGATCCAGGTGAACGTCCCGGCCGCCAGGGTCGGGATCGCCACCCCCACCGCCACCAGCGCGAGCGCCGGGTAGTGGAGCGGGCGGAGCCGCTCGCCCAGGACGGTGGTCGCCAGGGCGGCGTTCACCAGCGGCATCATGTAGTAGCCGAGGCTCGCCTCCGCGACCCGGCCGGTGACCGTGGCGTAGATGTAGAGGAGCCAGTTGGCCGCCAGGAACAGCGACGACGCCAGCAGGGTGAGCACCAGCCGGCGGTTGCGGAGGACGCGGCCGAGGTCGCCCCAGCTGCGGGCGACGGCGGTGAGCAGGAGGAGGACCGGCAGCGACCAGGCGATCCGATGGGCGAGGATTTCCCAGGCCGGGACACCTGCGTGTTTGAGGGCGGCGAAGTACAGCGGCACCAGCCCCCACCACCCGTAGGCCACGAGCCCGTACCCCAGGCCCGCCCGGAATCTCGCCCCGCTCGGATCGTCCACGGTCTTCAACCTCGCTCGCCCGGCCCGCCCAACCGCGACCCAGACCTTCTGTGTACCACCGGCGGGGGTCGGACCTTACTGGACCACCAACCCCGCCCCCGGGTTCACCGGGGCACGTCTGGAAATGATCGGTCAGGCCGGAAGAAAGTTGACGTGAGCATTCGCCGCCGCGTGCCGCGGCCGAAGGGAGGCGTGCGTAACTCGTTAAGCCGGGCCGTCCGACCGGGTGGCGGTCCCGGCGGGCGGATGCGGATGGTCGGAGGTGTCGGCGTCCGGCAGCGGACTCGTCTCGCACTCGCCCGGCTGCTCCTGCAACCCGTCGCAGCAGTGGATCTCGCCCACCCCCGCGCACTCCGGGCAGGGCAGCCGGCGGCCGTTCACCGTGACGACGTGAGTGCCGTAGCAGCGCGGGCAGAGCATGGTGCCGGGCCGGGGTCGGGATCAGAAGCGGCCCGGGGGCTACCACCCCCGAGCCGTCGGCGGGCCGGGCTACTTCTGGGTCTTCACGAACTCCAGCACCTCTTTCGGGTGCCCCGCCGGGTCCACCTTGTCGTAGATCTTGGCGATCTTCCCGTCCTTGCCCACCACGAACGTCTTCCGCTGCGGCACCTTCCCCTTCGGGCTCTGGATGCCGAGAGCCTGGATCAGCTTCAGGTCGGTGTCGCACAGCAGCGGGTACGGCAGCATCTCCTTGGCGATGAACTTGTCCTGCAGCGCCTCGTCGTCGGCGCTGGCCCCGAGGAGGACGGTGCCGGCCGGGAACTCCTTGGCCAGGTCGCGGAACCCGCACGACTCGACCGTGCAGCCCTTGGTCAGAGCCTTCGGGTAGAAGAACACCACCACGTTCTTCCCCTTCAGGTCGGCGATGCTCACGGTGTCGCCGGCCTTCTTGCCCGGGAGCTTCTCGACCTGGGCGGCCGTCAGCGGGACGTTGGGGAAGGCGTCCCCGACCTTCACCTTCAGCGTGCTGGGATCCTGGGCGGACGCGCCGGACAGGGACAGGACGAGGGCGGCCGCGAAGGCGGCGAGGCGGGTCATGGGTCGGCTCCTGGCGGGAAGGGGGTCGGAACGGGCGGGCACCGGCAGTGGCCTAGTGTGTGGGGCGCCGGCCCCCCTTTCAACCCCCGACCGGGCCGGGCGGACCGGTCGGGCCGACGGCGCCGGCCCGGCCGGCGGGGAGAGCCACGCCGGGCGTGTGGTCCGCTTGATCCGGCCGGGCGGGACGGGTATCGTTCAGAATAGTTCTGCCGCTCGCCTCCGATCCCCGGCCCTGGCATGACCCACCGACCCGACCGCCGGCGGTTCCTGGCCACCGCCCTCGCCGGGGCCGCCGCCCCGGCCCTGCTCGCCCAGGACAACCGCGGCCTCCAGCCCGGCGAGCGTGCGGTCGACCCCGCCGACCTGCCCCTCGACCGGGCCGGCATCTGGACGCTCCACTTCCGCTACAAGCCGCCGCGGATCGCCACCGTCAACGGCTTCGACGCCCGCGGCAACCCGGCCCCGCAGGTGGTCTGGTACATGTGGTATCAGGTGTACAACCGCTCCGGGGAGCCGGTGTACTTCACTCCGGAGTTCGAGCTGGTCACGCGCAACCCGCCGACCAACAGCCTGGACGAGCCGCAGCCGCACATCTTCGAGCAGGTCCGCCAGCTGGAGGACCGGACGATCACGCCCGAAGACCCGAACGGCCGACTAAACCTCATGTCGTCCATCCAGATCAGCCGGCGGCCGATCCCGCCGAGCCTGCCGGACGCCTTCCCCCGGCTGGTGTCCGGGCTGGCCGTCTGGACGGACATGGCCCAGCGGGCGCCGCGGGCCGCGCAATTCTCGGTCTTCGTGACCGGGCTCTCGAACGGCGTGGCGACCGAGCAGACGCCGCTGCCGGACAACCGGGTCATCACGGTCATCAAGCGGAAGACGCTGCGGCTCGACTTCGTCCGCCCGACGGACGACAACAACCCGCAGCCGACGGACATCCGCCCCGACCTGTCGAACGGCCCCGCCGAGTCGTGGGTCTACCGGGCGACCAGCCGGCTCGAAGGCTCCGCGCCGAAGAAGTAGTGCCAGGCCGAAGAGAGTTCGCGGGTTTTCAGGCCGGCAGCCTGGGGTTCTACCGCCCCGGATGCCGTTGCCCTGACGACGGTCACGCCCCCAGCACCTCCCGCACCCGAACATCCCCCCCCGGCTGCCAGTCGAACACCACCAAATCAGCCGGCTGGCCGACTTCCAGCTGGGGTATCGGCAGGCCGAGTAGTTCGCGCGGCCGGACCGACGCCATCTCGACCGCTTCGGCCAGCGTCACCCCGGCGTCGCGGACTAGGGCGCCGACGCACACATCTGTGAAGTGCCCGCTCCCGGCCAGGTACGGCGTGCCGGCCACCACCACCTTCCCGGTCGGCTGCACCTCCAAGTCGGTCCCCCACTCGCGGTAGCGGCCCGGCGGCATCCCGGCGAGGCTGCTCGCGTCGCACGTGACGAGCGTCCGGCCCACACCCTTGGCCCGCACCAGACACTTCACCACGGCCGGCGGGAGGTGGTGACCGTCCGGGATGAGGCTCATCCACAGGCGGTCGTCGGCGAGCTGGTCCCAGAGGTAGTTCGGGTGCCGCGGCAGCACGGCGTGGGCGCCGTTGCCGAGGTGCGTACTCGTCCGCGCCCCAGCGTCCACGGCCGCCCTCAGCTGGTCCGTCGTGGCCGCGGTGTGGCCGATCGCCACCACTACCCCGGCGACCGTCAGCTGTTCGATGAACCGGATCGCTCCGGTGCGCTCGGGCGCGACCGTGACCATGAGAATCCGGCCGGCTGCGGCGTGCTGGAGGCGGCAGAACTCGTCCCAGTCGGGATCACGGGCGTGCTCCCGCGGGTGGGCGCCGCGGGGGCCGTCCTCGCCCGACAGGTACGGGCCTTCGAGGTGGTAGCCGGGGATCGCCCGGGCGAGGGCCGGGTCGGCGTCGCGGGCGGCAGCCAGGGTAGCAAAGCCGTGTTGGAGGGCGTCGAAGCCCGCGGTGATGAGGGTCGGGCAGAAGCCGCCGATCCCGTGCCGGCGGCACTCGGCGGCCACGAGCCGCACCTCGTCCGCGGTCAGGGTGGGGGCGTTGAAGCTCACCCCCAGGCAGCCGTTGATCTGCGGGTCGAAGAAGGACGGGGCGACCCAGGCTATCGGCGCCTGGTCCGACGGGCCGACGGCGGCGATCCGGCCGCCCACGACCGTGACCGCGATCGGCTCCCCGGTCGCGTGGTGGCGGGCGTGCAACGGCATGGCGGGCCGGGGGTTACTTGACGGTGATCGTGTACTCGTTGTACACGTTCCCCAGGTTGACGACCTTCACCCGGTACTTGGCCGTCTCCTCCGGGGTGAAGGTGACCACGCAGTTGTCGGTCAGGTCGTCGTCCTTGGCGATCAGCTTGTCGTTCAGGTCGTAGACGTACAGGTCGAGGTCGGTGTCCCCGTCCCCGCGGACGTTGATCGTCACCTTCACCCCCTTGCGGAAGGTGAACTCGTGGGTGTCGGTCCCCTTGGACGGCACCCGTAGGTCGGGCGACGGGCCGCCGACGGCCCGCGGACCGGCCGCCGTCCCCCGCCCGGACACCCCGGCTATCCCGCCCACGACCACCGTCGCCAGGATCAGCCGAAAGAATAACGTGCGCACAATCATGGCCGCCTCCGGTTGGCACGGGGTGGTGCGCACCACCCCTGCCGGTTCTACGGGGCCACTTCACGCGGCCCGGCACGATTTTTTTGAGGGCCGGCAATCGTGACTGGATGAGCTGGTTTTCCAGCTCTTTCAGACCCTCGGGGTCGCGGCGGAACCGGCGGCGTTCGACCCGCCGCTGCCGCCGCTCCTCCAGCTCGGCCCGGACCCGCTTCCATTCCGCCCGGTCCGCCCCGGCCAGGTCGGCCGCCGTCCCCGCCCCGCCACCAGCCGGGCCGACCCGCGGAGGACCAGCGCCCGGGGACGCCCCTTCCGCCCGGTTGCCCGCCGCTCGTGATTCCGGTGGCTCCCGAACGCCTGCTCCAGGTCGTGGTTCGCCCGCGGCAGGTCCGGGGTGCCGTCGCAATGGAACCGCCCCGGCCAGTAGCTCCGGGTCACCACTCAGGAAGTGGTCCACCGCCGAGCCGAGGTCACCGACCGACTCCCGGTGCCGCCGCGTGGCCCCGAGTAGCCCGGCCATCGGATTCCGCACCGCCGCCCCGCCGTGGTCGGTCTGGCCGAGGAGGCGGGCCGCCCGGAGAACCCACCCGAGCGCCAGCACCGGCGGCGCGAACGCCCCGCCGGCCGCCGCCAGGGCGCGGCGGACCGTCCGGACCTTCTTCTTCAACTCCTTCCCGGCGTGCCGGTCGGCCTCGTCGACCGGCCGGGCGGCCTCCCGAAGGTCGTGGAACTGGCCGAGTTGGTGCGGCACCCCCGGGAGCACCTCGGCCACCGCCGTGCGGATCGCGTGCCGGCCGTCCGAGACGACGGCGGCGACCGGCACCGGGCACGCGGCCCTTACCGCGGACAGGAGCTCGGCGGGGTCTGGCGGCCGGGCGGACAGGAGACTTCACGCCAGTAGGATCTCGCCGCTGGGCACGTCCCGGAGACCCACCGCACCTCGTGCCCGACGCCGGGCTGGAGCCCGCCGGGGGCCGGGACCGCCTTCCCCGGCGCCGCCGGAACGCGTCCCAGCCGGCGGTCGTCGGCCGGGGCGACGGGGAGGAACTCGTCGTACCGGCCGGGGGAGCGCGGCGCCCTCGGCCTCGGGCCGGTACGGCCGCTTGTGGGCCGGGCACGGGGCGTGGTGGCACCGGCGGGTGGTGAGGGAGGCGGGTGACGCCGGCCAGGGTGTGGGCCGTCCGGCGGTTGGCGTAGTCGGCCCGGAGGGGGCCGCCGCGGCGCGGGCCGGTGGTGCGGCCGGGGTCAGGTCGCGGGTGGTGGTCTGCTCGGCCGGCTTCGCCGTCTTAGCCACGGGTCGTCCTCCGGGGACGACACAAAGCCTGCCCGGCCAACGGCTTGTCATCCAGTCACGATTGCCGGCCTCGCTTTTTTGAACGACAGCTTCAACCGCCGGAGGTAGTTACACAACGCCCCGGTACCGACCTCAACGCCCAGCCGCGGGCGGAGTTCGGCGAGGGTGGCGTCGGGGTCGTCCCGGGCCAACTCGCGGACCCGGGCCTCGTGTGGGGCGAGACCGGCCGGCCGGCACTCGGCGGCCTCGGCGATCCGCCGGTCGCGGAGCTTTTTTCCTTGGCGTCGTCGGGGTCCGGGCTGGTGATCCCGTGCTCGGCCCGCTTCCACCCGATCCCGAGCCGGGCGAGGACACCCCGCCTCCCCTCGGGCGAGAGCCGCCGGGGCGTCCACCCGTTGGGGTGGCACACCTCGGCCGCCAGGGCGAGCGCCCACAGGCGGGTGGGCTGGCCGAACTCCCGGGGGCGGCGGTGGGGTAGACCCTTGAGCCCGTCGTCGTGCTTCCGGTCCCAGACGGGGGCCGGTGCCTTGGCCACCGGGGGCTTCCGGGTCAGGCACCCGAGGCCGTCGGCGTGGAACGCCCGGATGGCGTTGCGGGCGGCCCGGGCGGACCGACCGACGGCCGCCCCGATGGCCGCTGGCCCGACCCGGCCGGCACTGGCGAGTCGCATCTGGCAGCGGCGGACGGCGAACCTGTCGGCCGCCTTGAGCCCTCGCCGAAGGGCATGTCGCTCGGCGGCCGTCCACTCGCGGACCCGCATGGTCGGTGTCATGAGCTCCACGTACACCGACCGGCTGCAAGGCAAAGACGGCGACCTGATCCTGCACTAGGCGAGTGTCGGCTCGGCGGCGGAGCGACGTGCCAGTGCAGGGGATCGGTCGGCGCGGCTCGCGTTCGCACCCGTCGGGCACCTGCTTGACGCAGCGTGCCAGACTGCGGATCATCTTGGCAGTTACATGACTTCTTAGCGGAGAAGGGATATGGGGTCGCGCGGGGCTTTCGGAACACGAACAAGATCGTGCAGCGGTGCCCAGACTGTGGAAGTCGTAAGCCGAAGGAACTTGTTGAAGGGGAGAAGTACCTGGACGTGCCCATGTGGCTGGTCGTTTCGTTCGTGACGTGTGGGTTCGGGCTACTCCTGTTCCCGCTGTTCATGAAGCGGTCGCTCATGGCCTACTGCAACGAATGCGATTACTCGTTCCACCCGAACTTCTGAGTCGCGCCCCTCGGGGTCTGGGTGTGTGCGCCGGGGCTCGGATCACACAGTCCGACGTGTCGAGTCCCAAACGGGTGATCGCACCCAGCCCAAGGCGGGCAATGCCGTCCAAGGTGCCGCCTCCCCCTTGCTCCGAGGTTCCCCCATGCCCTCCCTCTTCCCCTGCGGGCTGACCCGGCGCGAACTCCTGTGGGAGATGGGCGGCGGGTTCGCCGGCGTTGCGCTGGCCGGGCTCCTCGCCGCCGACGAGGCCCGCGCCGACGCCCCCGCCGGCCCGCTCGCCCCGCGGCCGCCGCACTTTCCGGGGAAGGTGAAGAGCTGCATCTTCCTGATGATGAACGGCGGCCCGTCGCAGGTGGACACCTTCGACCCCAAGCCCGCCCTCGCCCGCTTCGCCGGCACCGACCTCCCCGCCGACAAGAAGTTCATCAACTCCGGCGGCCGGCGCGTCGGCTCCCTCACCCCCGCGTTCCGCCCGTTCCGCCCCGGCGGCAAGAGCGGCCTCCCCGTCTCCGACTACTTCCCCCGCGTCCGCGACCACGCCGACAAGCTCGCCGTCGTCCGCTCGTGCCACACCGACAGCCACGCCCACGGCTCGGCACTGGTGATGATGAACACCGGCAAGACGTTCATCGGCCGGCCGTCACTCGGCAGCTGGGCGGTGTACGGGCTCGGCACCGCGAACCAGAACCTGCCGGGATACGTGGTCCTCATGGACCGCCGCGGCGGCCCCATCAGCGGCCAGCCCAACTGGGGGAGCGGGTTCATGTCGGCCGCCTACTCGGGCACCCTGTTCCGCCCGGCCGGCGACCCCATCCTCGACCTCCGCGGCCCCGTGTCCCCGGCCGCCCAGCGGAACCAGCTCGACCTCCTCGCCGAGCTGAACCAGCAGCACCTCGACTCACGCCCCGGCGGGCGGGAACTCGCCGCCCGGGCCGCGAGTTACGAACTCGCCTTCCGCATGCAGGCCGCGGCCCCCGAGGCCGTAGACCTGTCCCGCGAGGCGGCCCGCACCCTGGCCCTGTACGGCGTCGGCCGGCAGCCGACGGACGAGTTCGGCCGCAACTGCCTGATCGCCCGCCGGCTGGTCGAGCGCGGGGTGCGGTTCGTGCAGCTCTACAGCGGCGGCGGCCACCTCGAAGACACCTGGGACGCCCACCAGAGCGTCGAGCGGAACCACGGCCAGCACGGGGCCGAGGTCGACCAGCCGATCGCGGCCCTCCTGACCGACCTGGAGACCCGCGGGCTACTCGACAGCACCCTGGTGGTGTGGGGCGGGGAGTTCGGGCGGATGCCGTTCAGCGAGGGGCAGAACGAGCCGGGGCGGAACCACAACCCCTACGGCTTTTCGATGTGGCTGGCCGGTGGCGGGGTGAAGGGCGGGACCGCCTACGGGGCGACCGACGAGCTCGGGTTCGAGGCGGTCGAGAACAAGGTCCACGTCCACGACCTGCACGCCACCATCCTCCATCTGATGGGGCTCGACCACGAGCGGCTCACCTACTTCCACCAGGGCCGTGACGAACGGCTGACGGACGTGTACGGCACCGTCGTCCGCGGCATCCTCGCCTGACGGCAGGCTGCGGCCGGTCGGGCGACCGTCGGCCCACAACTGGTTCGTCCGGCTACGCCATCCGGAGCATCCCGCGGGTCACCCCCAACCGGTCCAGAACCCGCAGCTGGCGTCATACCCCGCTCACCACCGCCGCGTAGCGGTCGAGGAGCGGCCCCACGTCGGCCGGTGCCTCCCGGAACAGGTCCACGCGGACCGCTCCACGTCGGCGTTGAGCCGCTGCCGGAAGTCGTCCGTGGACGACTTCGCGGTGTTCACCCCGGCAGAGTTCGGGATTCGGGCTTGGCAAGCGGGTGCTGGTCCCCACGGCCGGCCACCACCGCCACCCACTCGGCCAGCCGACGGCCGAGCAGCCGGCAGGCGGCGGCCACCTCCGCGTCCCGCGGCTCCTTCGCCGCGACGGCCCCGTAGTGGCAGGTGGTCATCGCCCCGGCGTAGTCGGTGACCCCGAACACCAGGAACCCGAAATTCATCAGCACCGTGAGGAGGGATTGGCAGGCGATCTCGGCCCCGCCGCCCCACCCGCCCGAGGACGAGAACGCGCACGCCACCTTACCGTCCACCTTGCCCCAGTGGTCGAACATGGCCTCGTCCCAGAACCGCTTCATCCGCCAGGACAGGACGCCCATGTTGGTGGGGCTGCCGACGGCCAGCCCGTCGCACCAGTACACGTCGTCGGGCGAGGCGGCGTCCACCTCCCGGACCCGGACCTCGGTCCCCGGGATCAGCCACGCCCCCTCGGCGACGAGCCCGGCCATCCGGGCGGTGTTGCCGCTGGCCGAGTGGTACAGCACCAGCACCTTGCTCATCCCCGCACCTCGCCTTCAGTACGACCGGCCCCGTGGTCAGGATACTACTGGCGGTTGCTGAGGAACGCCACGAGCACGCGGTACGCCGCGTGGGACATCGTCGCCGTTAGCTGCGGGCGGCCATGTCCGCTCCGAAGATTCGACACCGTCCCGCTGATCGCGACCGGTTCTGGCCTGAGGCCACCGCCACCTGGAAGCGAGCGGAGCAGACCGTCACCGCGGTCTGTGCCGCCCGCGGGCTCGGCGAGTTCACCTTCTTGGCCGCACGGTGTGAGCTCGCCAGCCGAAATCACCTCCCCGACTCCATTCTTGTTCTGCCTCCGCCCCCGTCATTCGCCGCTGTCCGGGTCTCTATCGCCATGCGACAATTATCATGGCTATTCGTGTCGCCCAGGAGAAGTGAGACCAGTATCTCGAATGAATCCGCTCGGGTGGGTGATCTCGTTCGCCTTCTCCACGGCAGGGCGGCCACGTTTTGGCCGTACGCGGCGCGCCGCCCTCGGCCTTTTTGGACGGTACATCCCTCGCGCGTACCCACACCTCAAGCAGGCTCCGGTAGCGCGCGGCGGTAGTGTCGTTCGCCAGATCGGCCGTTACCAGCACCCCGGCCGGCAGCGGGTCCGACGGGCGATGCCGCGGGCACGCCTGTCACGCGGCCACGGGGTGGCTTCCGACCTTGTGCGCGAGTATGGCGGCGGTTACCACTCACCCCCATCCGCGTTACCATCGACCGGGAGGGGCGCATGGCGAAGAAGAGTCGCGGCCGCGGGCCGATGAGAGTCCTGTTCATCGGGAACAGCTTCACCGCCCGGAACGACCTACCCGGCCTGATCTCCCAACTGGCCGGGGCGCGGGGTAAGAGCCTTGAGCACCGCCTGATCCACGCCGGCGGAGCCTCGCTCCGGGCGCACTGGAATGCCGGAGCGGCGGCGCAGGCGATCCGGGACGGCGGGTACGAGGCCGTCGTGCTCCAGGAGCAGAGCACGCTGCCCGTCAAGAACGCGGCCCGCATGCACGAGAACGTCCGCCTGTTCGGTGAGGTGATCAAGGCGGCCGGCGCGAAGACGGTCCTCTACATGACGTGGGCGCGGGCGAACGCGCCCGAGTCGCAGCAGGCGATTGTCGACGCGTACACCGCCGTCGGCGAAGAGTTGGGTGCCACGGTCGCGCCGGTCGGCGTGGCGTGGCAGCGGTTCCTACGGGACAACGACCGCCCGGTCTTGCACGACCGGGATCTGAGCCACCCCACGGCGGCGGGGTCGTACCTCGCCGCGTGCGTATTCCTGACGGCACTATTCCGGGAGAGCCCCGTCGGGGTCGATGTCGACGTGCCCGGTCTGTCGGCCGGAGAGCGGGCCGCGCTCCAGGCCGCCGCGTGGCAGGCGTGGGAATCGCCCGCGTAGGGCGGAAGCCCAGATCCCGAGCAAACGATTGCCCGGAACCTGCTCTATGCCATCTGGAGCGTCCCGCGGGTCACGCCCAGCTGGTTGAGTGCCCGCAGCTGGCGCCACACCCCACGCCCGTCGTCCGCCCCGCTCACGACCGCCGCATAGCGGTCGAGGAGCGGACCCACGTCGGCCGGCGCCTCCCGGAGCAGGTCCACGCGGAACGACCGCAGACTGAGCGCCCGCATCCGCCCGACGTACTCGGCCCCGCTCTGGGGGATGCTGTTGAACACCGTGTTCCGGCAGCCCGTGTCCGGTAGGACCGGGAAGTGCGCCCCCACCCGGTCGCGGAGTTCGACCTTGCGCGTCTCGCACGGCCGGCCGCAGTCGCGGTGGTCCTTGCCGGTGCTGAGGAACGCCGCGAACACGCAGTGCTCCATGTGAAACATCGGCATGTGCCACTAACAAAGTGCAGTGAACAGGCTTGACCTAAAATATCGCCTGCATAATTGTCATACAATGACTATTGCCAATATTTCTAATACATCGGGTTGGCTACAGACCTACGCCGGCAAGCCGATTGACTTCCTCTAGCTCGACTTCTTCTATACGACGGAACCGGGGCACGCCGACCACTGCGTCGCATAGTTCCGGGCGGCGGAAGGGAAGGTCGCTGACGACCCTCGTCCTGATGGACGACAGCGTGAGGGTTCCGGGCGGCTGGTGTTGCGTTGTGGGCGAAGTTGGTTCCCCTGATGCTCGCCAATGGCTGGCGAATCGTGTCGGCCGGCCCGGTATTGTCAGAGCCAGTAATAGTCGCTTACGGTCGGCCTAGGGAATTACCCCTTCTCTCAGGAGGCGGGGTGGAAACGCCGAGAACTAGTGTCCCGTTATAAAATGTCCGCCCACGGTAGCGTACCGTGCCGTGAGCAATGCCCGGCGAAGGCTCGGGGTCTCCAGGATGAGTTTTGGGACAGTTGATGCGGATTGTACCGCAGTTGTCGCTGTACTTAACAGACCCATCGGGCGGTATCGTGATGACAACCTCAGTATCGTCTTCGCCGTCAACGATGCCGTTGAGTTCGACGTACTTCGCAGATATGTAAACCTTAGACTGCCCGTTGATCTGCCTGCTGATTACAACGGTGCCACCGGCGGAGGCGAATAAAGTAACCGTGGACCGGCCGTCAATCTTATCATTGACGACAATGCGGCCTGCTGGAGTTTGAGCATTGCTGAACGTCGAGTTGTCGATGATGCCGATGGTGATAGAGTCAGTAACGCCTGGAGGCGTGATCACACTTCCAGCAACCGTTCTAGGGTAATCCAGTGGAGGGTGACGAGAGGGCGGCGGGATCTCAATTTTGTCGTTCTTGGGCGCAGGAGGTATCGTGTGGTTGATCTTAATCGAGTACAGCTTATCCTGCACCTGAACTCGGAAGTACGAATCGCCTGGTTGAAACTTGATACTTGCCAGGTCTATCTTGCACTTGAATTGAGCCGTGAGGTGAACAGCAGATTGAGTATCATCGGTGCGTGTCTTTTTGCTTACGTCTTGATAGATTGAGATGGGAAAGCGCAGCGATTCACCGGGTGGACGCTCAAACCCCCACCCACGGACATCCAAGAAGCCGTCTTGAAGATTGTAACTTCTCTGGTCATGCTCATTCCACTTAACTATGATATGGTCCGGGATGATATTCCTCACGGTCACATCATGATAGACCTTCATGTCCATGAACCGTAACAATGCCTTATCTAGCGCCTCTCTCTTCTGTTCCTTGGTCAAGTTTTTTGCCAACTCCAACTCGGCCCGTGTTTCCTTGATCGCCCGGAATAGCGCTCTGAGATTGTCCCTAATCTTGACTTCTGCATAGTCCATAGCTTCCTTCGGAATATCCGCCACGTCGGCGGCGGTAGACTGAAGAAGCTTTGTCACGTTCTCATTCAGTAGCTCTTGCGCATCGGCCTTTACTCCTCCTTGAATCGTCGCCAGAGTGTCTCGCCAGGACTTCGATTCCAGTAGTGCTTTCTCGAACACTGCGAGCATCTTGTCGAGTCGAGCAATGGCGTCGTTGAACTGGCGGTCATCCGCTTCCACACGAACGCCACATCCGACGCTGCCGAGGCACACGGCAAACATCAGGATCGCCATGGCGACGAAAGAACGCATGATGCAACCTCGCCGTGGTGTATAGTTTACGTTAAGGGCAGAGCGCAGAGGGAGCCTGGCATACCCATTTACGAAGCGGCCTTGCGAGTTTCGGGGCTACGGTTGCTGCCCTAGTAGGCTGGATGAAACTCGTCAGCATCGTGGCAAACATGCTGGCTACTACAGACACGAGGAATAAATAGAAGCCCACTTCCACACGAAACCGAGTTCCACCAGGAAACGACTTAAACGCCAAGACTGTTACTGCTACAACAAATATGTCGAGCATGGACCACGGGCCGATGGCCTTAAGTATCCGAAGCAGTCGAGACTCACGAACCGCTGGTATGAAAACGGACCCCCAAAGCAGGGCCAGTTTTGCACAGGGAAAGGCGACCGAAAAGACTAAGATAAGCAGCGCCAGGGCAATATCATCATCCTGCCATAGCAGGGTTACGCCGCCAAGTATTGAGGTGGTCTTTGTGTCCATCGAGTCAGGGTCTATGTAGCCGAGAAGACCGTCAATGATGGGGCCGCCGAGACTGGGCTGCACTGAGAAGAGAGGCAAAAGCAAAGCGACAGGAAAAGTGACACTAGCCGCAACTGCGAATATGATGTGAAGGCGACAAGTTGCGACTATACGCCGGGCGAGAGACACCATAAAGCGTCCTCCGTCAGCGTAGAGCAGCCACGTTGACCTCTGATTATACCGACCACGACGTTCTGCCAAACCTGAAAAATCGGAAAATATTAAAAGATGATCTGGAGCGTCTGTTCAGGAAGCACATCGCTCTAGACAATTTCGGGCCGCCGGCTCACACCCCAGTCTTTTTTGATAGCTGACCGCATTTCAGCGGGTCGTCCCGCTGCCCCGATGGTTGAGGAAGACCCGAAGCCGGTTGATACCGCCGACCAGGGTGACGACGAGCGGGATCGGGCGGAACGGGAGAGGGACGAATTCGAGGCAGTGCTTCATTCGTCGGTCGGTCGATATCACGACCAACTCAGGTACTGCTCCGCCGTTCCTGTTTAGCATCGACAGAGATTACGGCCTCGGTCCGCAGCATAAATGGCCGACGACCAGGAGCTTATACCTCCTGGTCGAGATCGAATGCTGGCTGAACAACACGCACTGCCAGAAGACCTTCCGCCGTTCCTGTTCGTCGTCCGCCATGAGACATGGCATGTGCCACCAATAAAGTGCAGTGAACGGGCTTGCCCTATTCTGTTGCATGCACTACTCTTGTACGGCGATTCTTGCTGCGTTTCCCAGTCGCCGGGTAGTTGCGGATGCCCCAGGGATATTCTTACATTCGATGGAGTCATCCGTCTCAGGGTGATGGGGATTCTCACCGGTGCCAAACCGACGGCCGGGCCGAGGACTGGTGCCGTAAGCACACGGTTCAGTTCGACCCCTCACTCACCCTGGTGGACAAGGGCAAGAGCGCCCACAAGCGGGCCGATTGGGACTCCTACGCCCTCGCCGAGTTCATCCGGGCGGTCGAGTCGGGGCGGGTCGCACGGGGTTCCTACCTGATCGTGGAGAACCTGGACCGCATCAGCCGGGAAGACCCGGTTATGGCGACGAACCGGTTCACCGGCATCCTGCTCGCCGGCATCCGGGTCGTCCAACTCGCCCCCGAGCACGTTTGGGAGAAGAACTCGGACGCAATGGACCTGATGCGGGCCATCATGGAGTTTGCCCGGGGCCACTCGGAGAGCGTGCAGAAAGTAAAGCGGGTCGGGTCGGCGTGGGCGGCCAAGCGGGATCGGGCCGGAACGAAGCTGATGACCCGGAAGGTTCCCGGCTGGCTGGACGTGAGCGAGGTGAGCAAGGGCGTCTACAAGCCGGTCATGCGAGACGACCGGAAGGTAGTCATCCGCCGCATCTTCAAACTCGCCACGGCCGGGTTCGGCGTGCATGCCATTGCCAAGCGGCTGAACCAGGACGGTGTGCCTTCCTGGCGCCGGTGCCACAAAGTCAACCGGACGGCCGAGCCGGCGCCGTGGAACGAAACCGCCGTCTACTTCATCCTCAAGTCCCCGGCCACGTTCGGCCAGTTCCAGCCGTGCCGGGGCAAGGAACGCACACCCGTCGGCGAACCGCTCCCCGACTACTTCCCCGCCGCCATCACAGAGGCCGAGTACCACGCTGCGCACCGGTCGCTGCAGACTCGACAATCCAAGAACTTCGGGGGAAAACGGGGGAAGCACGTCAACCTTTTCAGCGGCCTGATGGTGGATGCCCGGGACGGCGGGGCGCTCACGGTCAAGCACACCCTCCAGCAGTTCCGGCACCCCCAGGTCATTCCGGTTCGGGCCAAGCAAGGTGTCGGCTCCCGGTGGTCGTCCTTTCCGGCGGACATCCTCGAAGACGCCGTCATGTCCAAACTGGAGGAGATCGAGCCGGCCGACGTGTTGCCCGTCACGTTCGAGGGGCAAAAGGTGGCGGACCTGAGCAGACAGCACGAGGAAGCGGCCGGACTGGTCAAGAAGTACAAGTCCCTGATGGACGCCGACCCCGCCAGCTTCGACCTGTTCGCCGACCAAGCCACGAAGGCCGAAGTTCGGCGGAAGCGACTGGCAAGCGAACTGGCCGAAGCCCAGCGTGAGGCCGCCTCCCCACTGTCCGAGGCGTGGCGGGCTTTCAAAGGTGTCGGCGCTATCCTCAAGGCCGACCGTTCCGACGACATGCGGGTGAGGGTGCGAACGGCGGTGCGGCGGGTCGTGCGGCGGCTACACTGCCTGTTCCTCGGCGGGCAGCGGTTCGCCACGCCGAAGCGGTATGCGGTCGTCCAGGCTGAGTTCGTAGGGTCGTCGGCAGCAAGGTTGTTCATCGTCGCCTATTGGCCCAAGCGGGTCGGACCAGGCGGTAAGGGTCAACTTGAACGGTGGGGGGTGGTGAGCGGGCGGAACGAGGACTACGGCCGAGGCGGGTTGCTCTCGCCCGAAGGCGTCGAGGAGGTCGAAGGGGTCTTCACGGCGCTCCTGGAGGCGGAAGGGAAAGGGACGCACTCGTTCATTTGTTGATGGTGCCAGCCACGGTCGATCCGACCGATTCCCGGGTCACATGACGATGGCAAACGAGGACGGGACGGAACTGGCTCAGGGTGTTGCCCTTCGGAATCGGTGTGGCGTCACACGACCGACTCGGCCCAGTCGAAGCCGTCTCCCGCCCCACCGAACAAAACGTTGTCTCGGTAGTACGTCACCCGGATGTCCGACACACGACTTCAGCCGGGACCGACGGGTCCGGGTCGAACCACCCCGTCGCCGGGTCGCATCGGACGGCCCCGATCAGTTTTCCCAAACGGGTCACTCGAAGAACGATCATTCGGCACTCCGGCCGGGCAACACGACCAGGGAGTTCCAGGCGTGTTACCGCATTCCGATTTCGGCCCCAGTCATGCCCCCGGACGGGGGTGGCGCCGTGTGCCAGAACCTTGCGGGAGCCACCTTCAGGTAGGGCCATATTTTCTTCGGCCTGTCCGACCTACGTTTCTTGGCCCACCCACGCCGCCACTCCCGCATGGACCGGGAGAGGACGTTCGCCCGGCGGGTTTCCAATCCTGCGACCACGTCGGGCGCTCACGATGTAGTGAGGGGCCGGTATGAGCGAGTCGACCGAGGACGTTCTGGCGGAACTACTGATCGAGTGGGAGGAGCGACTCCGGCAGGGGACGGACGTGCCCGCCATCGAGATGTGCCCCGATCGCCCCGATCTTGTCGCCGCACTCTCCACCCGGATCGGCCTCCTCCGGCGGGTCGCCTGGGTCGATCGTGACCCGCCAGCCGAGGCGGTCGACCGCACCCCCCTGCCGAAACTCCTCGCCGGCCGGTACCGCCTGGACGAGGTGATCGGGGAGGGCGGGTTCGGGCAGATGTGGCGGGCATACGACCAAGAACTCTGCCGTCCGGTTGCCGTCAAACTCCCCCGCTCCGTCCGACACCCCGGTGGGGAGGGCGAGAAGTTTTTGGCTGAGGCCCGCAAGGTCGCCGCCCTCGCCTGCCCGGGGATCGTGCCCGTGTTCGACGTGGGGAAGGAGGGCGGGCGGCCATTCATCGTCTCGGAACTGATCGACGGGATCGACCTGGACCGCCGGACTCGGGGGCGCCATCTCTTCCCGGTTCGGGAAGCCGTGCGGGTGACGGCCGAGGTCGCCCGGCACCTCCACCACGCCCACGGACGGGGGGTCATTCACCGGGATATCAAGCCGGCCAACATCCTCCTCGACCAGAACGGTCGGGTGTTCGTGACGGACTTCGGAATCGCCGTTTCCCTGGACGAGCTAACCTCCCAGTCGGCCGGCGGGGCGGGCACGCTCGCATACATGTCGCCGGAGCGGCTGTCAGGTGAGTCGAGCCGGCTCGACGCCAGTAGTGACGTGTTCAGCCTGGGGGTGGTCTTGTACGAACTGCTCGCCGGGCGTCGGCCGTTCGACGGGAACCCTGCCCGGCGTCGGGAAGTCATACTGGGCCGGGAGCCGGATCGCCTCCCAAGCCGGGTGCCTCGGGCGGTTCGTCGGGCGTGCATGCGGTGTCTGGAGAAGAGCCCAAAGGACCGCTATCCGACGGCCGGGGCACTGGCGGACGACCTGTCCCGGTGGTTGGACCGGGACGGGCGGGTCGGGCTGCTCGGCAAGTTGCACCGGGCGTGGAGCCGGGTCACGGATGTGGGTGCCGCCGGCACTGCCGACGACAGACGGGCGACGGCGTGGGATACGTCTGAAGCCGATTCCTGGGCGGGCCAGTGGGTCGTGCCGATCCAACCGCCGAACTTTCTTCACCTACACGGGAACGACGGGTTGGGGGCGGCGTGGGCGGATTACTTTGGGGCTTCTTTTTACGCTCAGTACGACGACGGGGACAGCGTCCGGGTGGATATGCGTTCGGATACTTACCGCCTCTTGAAAAGGCAGGCGGTGCTGGCATCGGCCGCTGTCGAATACTTCAACGGCCGGCACCGTGCCCAGCCGGGGAACCCGGACCACCTCATCCTCCTGGGCGGTGCCCGATGGGCGTGCTGCGACTTCGACGACGCCCTTAAGGATTATCACGAGGCAATGCGAATCGCCCCGTCTTCGCCCCGGACGCTGGTGTCACGGGGAAATGCCCTGTTCTACTCCCATCGTCAGGACTGCCTTGATGACCTCAACGCCGCCGTCCGGCTGGCGCCGGAAGCGGCATGGGTTTGGCTGTCTCGTGCCCGAATTCTGGATCGGGCCGGAGACAAGCAGGGGGCGGTTGCGGACTACGCCGCCGCCCTCAGACTGGACCCGACGTTCGCCCCCCTTTGGGCCGAGTGGGGCCGGTTCCAGTGCGACAACTGGAACGTGCCCTCCCTCCCCGCCGGCACCACGTCCAACACGGTGCTCGAGTGTTACAACGAGGCCGTCCGGCTGGCACCGGGCTCCGCCTTGATCAGAACGGGGCGGGGTAATGCACGGTTCCACTTCCGTCAGTGGGAAGGAGCGGCGGCCGACTACGATGCGGCGATCGAGTTGAATCCTGACTTGGCATGGGGGTTCATGGGTCGAGGGCACCTTCGCATGACGCTGGGGGAGACGGAGGCGGCACGGACGGACTTCGCAACGGCCCTCATGCTGCGACCCGAGGACATCGAACCGCTTCTGCAGTGGGTCTGGTTGCCCAAGTACTCTGGTCAGCGGATCAGGAGCCCGATCGATATCAAGCAGGCCCGCCGGGCGTGCGAGGCGACGAACGGGAAGTCGCCGGTCGCCCTCGTCCGGTTGGCCCTGGCACTGGCCGAGAACGAGTCGCTGACCGAAGCCATGAGCGTGCTGGATTCCGCTCTTACAGTTCCCTGGTTCGCCGTCAAACACAACCAGGAGATGCACCGCTTCCGGGTGACATGTCTCAACAGGCACTTCAGGGGCGAAAGGCGGTCCTGAACGGTGGCCCGATATACTCAGACAGTCTGGCCGGGTTGCGGCGCTGAGGGTTCAGCACTGCTTATCGGCCTGGGAGGAATCGCCCATGTCCGCCGCCGACACCGCTGACCTCCTCGACCGCCACCGCCGGGACGTGACCGGGGCGACCGACGCCCTCGTCGCCCGGGCGTGCGACCGGCTCCGCCACCTGACCAGCCGGATGCTCGGGGGGTATCCGGGCGTCAGTCGTTGGGAGCAGACGGATGACGTACTACAGGGCGCTCTCATTCGCCTCTGCCGGGCGCTCGGCGCCATGACTCCCGAGTCGCCGAAGCACTTCTACAACCTCGCCGCCCTCCAGATACGGCGTGTGCTCCTCGACCTGGCCGCCCACTACCAGGGACCGCACGGGACCGGGGCGAACCACCACACCGACTCAACCGGCGGACAACTCAAGGGGCGGTCGGCGGCCGAGGGTGAGCCGGAGACGGTCGCCGAGTGGGCCGAGTTCCACCAGCACGTCGAGCGGCTCCCGGACGAGGACCGGGAGGTCTTCGGGCTGCTCTGGTACCAGGGGTTGACCCAAGACGAGGCGGCCGAAGTTCTCGGCATCTCGTTGCGAACCGTGAAGCGACGGTGGCAGGCCGCCCGCCTCGCCCTCGCTGCGATGTGCCCTGGAGCGGAGGTCGGTGAAGAGGTGTGAGACCGACCAGCGGAAAGCACGTCTGAGGTTCCGTTTAGGGACGCCATACAGCGCATCTCACCTCCAGGAATCGAGAGCGACTAGTGCCGCACCAGGTCTGTTCGATGCTGGTACCTCACCGGCAGGACCGGGCGTCCGCTACTTTTCCGTCGCCTCGGTGTACGTTGCCACCAACGTGTCGGTGCCGAGGCCGTGCTGGTTCAACCACTTCTGCACCGTTGTGGGGTCCAGGTCTTTCAGGTCGGCGGCGGTAAACTCCTTGAAGAACCCGTGGACGCTCTTGACCAGCTTCTTCAGCTTGTTCTCCCGGATCACCGTCACCGGCATGTTGAAGCCCGCCGCCTCGCCAACCTTTTTCGTCGGGATGACCATCACGCAGGCCACATCGGCGCCCGGGTACTTCTCGGTGAACCAGGCGTGGGCGTTGTTGATCTGCCCCGTTTCGGTCTTGGAGATCTCGTCTCGCTCTTGTTTGACCTCGTTCTTGCATTCGACAAGGAGGTATCGATCGGCCTTCAGACACCACAGGTTGTCCGGCCCCTGATTCCACACCTTGTCCGGCCGCTCGGCGGCGAAGCCAAGCGCCTGGCCGAGTTCGTGGAACGCCTGCTCGAACCTGTCGAAGTAGACCCCGAATCTCAAGTCGTCGAGGATGGCCTGGACCCGAATCATCAGGTCTTGGTGGTCCGCCGAGCGACGTGCCCACTCGATGACTGTAGCCACTCGTTTCTGACTGAGCGGCTCGAGTTTCCGAAAGACCATCCCGTCCTTCGGCTTGAGCAAGTAACCGTTGCGCTTGTGGGCGCTCACCTGAAGCTGGGTGGAGTCGGCCTTGCTGTGGCGGTACATCAACCGAGCCATCTCCTGCGTGTACCAGCCTTTGTCCTCCTGCGACAGCCCGGGTGCCTTGTCGAGAACCGACTGGATCACGTCCCGTGCCTCGATGTGCCGCCCCTCTTCCAACTTCGCTTCGGCTTCCAACTCTGCCGCATACAGCTTGAGCATGGCCTCGTTCGGGCTGTCCGACCCCACGTCCTTCATTCGCTCGGCGTAAAACTCTTTCCATCCATCATTTCTTTGAACGAGTTTCTTTACACTATCCCGGACGATCGTGATCCCATCAATACCTTGCTGAACTTCCTCCTCACTCATGCTGGCGATCTCGATCCCGATCTCGATCTGCCGCCGGGTTTGGGAGGAGTAGAACTTCTTCACGTCGCTGCGCTGTACGGCACGCACGAGGTCGCCACCGACCAGGATGACGGCACAATAGTCCTTCTCGCCCCGCACCCCCCGCCCGATCCCTTGCTCGATCATCCTGGCGATTCGCTGGGCTATGACCTCGCTGCCGGGCCGGCAGGACTCGGTGTAGCGGTCCATCAACCCGCCGGTGAACGGCTTCGAGTCAAGGATTAGGATGCGGCACGCCCTGTCCGGCAGGTCGATGCCGTCGTAGCGGTTGACGATACAGACGGTATGCTTGAGGTCGCCGTCGAGAAGGCGCTGGACCTGGCCGGCGATGTTGTCCGACTCGGCGACGACGGCCCCTTGATTCTTCCAGAGTTCGGCCGCCTTCGTACTCGGGCATAGGGCGACGATGCCGACGCTTCGGTTGTCGTTCGGCTTGCCATACCGGGCGGCGACCTCCTCTCGGTTGGTGTCGGGGGCGATGAGCGACGGGATGAGGATCATCTTCTCGCCGAACCACTTTTCTTTCGGGTAGGTGATCGGCTCCGTGATGGTTTTCGCCGACAACCGCAGTCCCTTCACGAGGAAGGAGTCGTCGGTGACAGTCGCCGACATGAAGACCCGGTGCTTGGCCTTGTAGAACGACCCGAACTGGCCGAGTGGCGGCACATGCGGCGTGATCTCCAACCCGCTTCCCGATACCACGCAGCAGCACTTGTCCAGCATGTCCTTCAGCACCGGCCAGGCGAACTTGATCGCCTTATCCTTGCTGTGCTTGCCTATGGTAGCGGTGACCTCGTCCTGCCGGTCGATCCAGGCCCAGTATGGGATGGGCAGCAGGGCGTCGTACTCGCCCGCCCGGATGTCGGTGAACGTACCCGCCCCCTGCTCTTGAAGGTCGTGGGCGAACAACTTAAGCAGGTCTTGGTACGCCTGCGAGTCGGCCTTCAGGACGACGCTGCAAGCCTGCTTGATCGAGTCGATGCAAGCGTGGGAGTCGTCCAGCAGGACGGTACCGATCTCGATAGCGGCCGCCTTCAGACCGAATTTGGTCAGGCCGTTAAACAACTTCTGGACGGTGCAGACGTAAATCTGCTTTCCCCCCAGGAACGCAGCCGGAAGTTCCTCCTCGGTGTTTCCGTTGATGACGCTGATGCCGAAGCGCCGTGCCTGCTGACAAGTTTGATCGACCAGATGCCTGTTCGGGCAGAGATACAGAGCCGGCCCTTGCCCCTCGTTCAGCCGGGACTGGAGGACAAGTAGGCCAACCACCGTCTTGCCCTGGCCTGTGTGTAGCTTCACGATCACGTCCCGGTCGCCCCGCCGGTGGGTGTGCCATTGGGTGAGGACGTGTTCCTGGGCCGGGCGAAGCGGGCCGGTGTCGCTGAGGCGGTCGAGCCGCTCGTAAATCTCGACCGGATTGGTCAGACTCTCGGTTGCCCGTAGCTTGGTGTGCTTCTTGAAATCCGGCACGGCGCATCCTCGGTCACGTCTGGGTGTCGGGCAACCCTCTCTGAAGCCGGACGCCCCAGCGTCCAGTGGGGTTCGGACCCAACCGTGGTACAGCCGGCTGTCACCCCGATTCCGTGACCGGGAGCGGATCAGCTGCAAGGTCATGGGCCGGACAGGTTGCCCCGTTCGGCACCGTCCCATCGGGTGTCGGTTGAAGCCCTGTTCGACAGCGGATAGACTACCGCTTTGCGCACGATAGAGCAGCCATTAAACTTGAAGCTGACCCCGGTCTGCTGACGTGGTCAGGCGGGACAAGCTGAACGTCGACCTGTTCTGGCAGAGGGACGAGTTGCTGGAGGACACCGACAGCTTACCCGAGCCGGACGTGCTGGACGACGAAATTTTCGAGGACATGCAAGCCGCCCTGGTGCTGTTCGGCACCGTCGCTAAAGGGCTGAAGGAGTGACCGTTCGTGAGCAGCGGCTATTCCCCGACTGACGCATCTCCCTCGGCGCTGGGTTACCTGTACCAGTGCCGGTACGCACTTCTCCTGGCACTCCAGAAGGGGGACGACCCCAACCTCTGCCTGAGCATTGAGAAGCTGGACGATGTCGCCTTCCACGAGTCACCGACTACGCCGACCGTGGCCAGAGAGTGCCTCCAGTTCAAGCACAAGACGAGCCGTGCTGGCGGCCTCGGGGACAGCAGCACTGACATCTGGAAGACGTTGAAAATCTGGGTCGAGGCGGTCAGCACTAAGAAGATCGATCTGAGCCGGGTGTCACTGTTCTTTGTGACGACGACCACGGCGAGCGCCCGCAACGCCGTCCGGCATCTGCGGCCCGACCAGACGGCTCGGAAGCCGCAAGACGCCCTTACCGAACTCGAAGCGGCCGGGTCCACGTCTGCCAACGCCGTGGTCAAGGAAGGGTACGCTGCGCTTTCGGCACTGACTCCGGTCGAGCGGTCGGCTCTGTTCAAGGCGATCTACCTATTGGACGCCGCCCCAAGCATTCTCGACTTGGACCAAGCGTTCGCCGCCGTCGTCCGCTACTCCGTCTTGCCGCACCAGCGGGAAGGATTCATCCAGCGACTCGAAGGGTGGTGGCTCACCCGCATCGTCCGCCACCTCAGCGACAAGACGCCGGGAACGATCCCGATCTCCGAAATCCAGCAGCAACTGCACGAGATTCGAGAGCAGTTCCACCGGGACAGCCTACCCGACGACATGTCGTCGGCCCCGCTGCCCCCGAATGCCGTCCCGACCACCGACGACCGCCCCTTCGTCCGACAACTCCACCTGATCCGCCTTTCGGATGGCCGCATCCGCAACGCCCAAGAGGACCACTACCGAGCCTTCACACAGCGCTCCCGATGGGTCAAAGATCAACTGATGGGGCTGGACGAAGCCGAGCGGTATGAGTTGCGGCTGGTCGACGGTTGGAAGGAGCGGTTCGCCATCCTCGAAGAGTGCGTGACTCAACAGTGCGACGAGGCGGTCTTGGCCCAGCACGGCGGCAAGTTGTACGAATGGATTTCGACCGAGGCAGCGGGCCACAGCGAGCTTTGGGTGCGATCCGATTTCAAGTGCGCCTACATGACGAGGGGGTCGTACCACATGCTCGCTGACCTGCTCCGGGTGGGCTGGCACCCGCACTACGCCGTCCGCCTGTCCCCACCGCCTCCCGCCCCACCACCACCGCCCAAGCCGGCTCGGAAGAAGAAGGGGGCAAACCCGTGATGAGTCCCTGGACCGAGCGTCCGTCGGAAGTGGCGAACCTGCTCAACCCGGCATTCGCCGGGGCGCTGCTTCGCACGTCCGTCGAGGGGTACTTCGAGGAGACACAAAACGGCATGCCGTTCGAGGTCGCCTTCCTCGTCCTGCCGCTTTGCCTTCACTCCGGCACGGCCACCCGACTGCCAGCGAGCGCCGCAGCCACGCCCCTCCACACCTGGCTCCAGCGGGAGGAGAACCGAGACGTGCTGATCTCGTTCGCCGACCGGGTGGTGGCCCTCGTCCCGTTCACCCGTGAGGCGATCCTGTTCGCCTCCAACCGGGCGGTCCTGACGTTCGATGACACCAGCCGACTTCGGGCCGGGACAGCCTCTTGGCCCAAGTTGACCTCGTACAGCAACTCCTACCGGAACTCAGGTGCCGAGGTCAAAGAGGCGATCCGGCAGGCCGAATTCGTGGGCCGGTGGATCGCACTCGCCGGGACGACGGAGTTCGTGTTCACCATCCTGGGGGTTCGGCCATGAGCCTGCAAATTCTGGGGCTGGCCATCTACAACCGGGCGGGAGAGCGGCGGGAGTTGCTGTTCCAGCCGGGCAAAGTGAATGTTGTCACCGGAGCATCCAAGACCGGCAAAACGGCTCTAATCGACATCGTGGACTACTGCTTGGGCCGGAACGAGTACACGATCCGCTCGGGCGTGATTCGGGACTCAGTGGCCTGGTACGCCCTGCACGTCCAACTGCCGTCGTCTCAGGCGATCATCGGGAGGCAAGCGCCGGACGGTAGCGCCACGTCCACGGCGGTCCACCTCGACGTCGGCGGCAATCTCAGCCTCCCGGACTTTGCCGGCCTGCGGGTCAACTCGAACACGACCGCCCTGGAGCAGTTCTTGACCGAGGCGGTCGGCATCCGGGCGAACGAACACGTTCCCGAGCCGGGCGAGTCGAGCCCCCCACTGCGGGCCAACATCAAGCACGCCCGGTTCCTGCTCTTCCAGCCGCAGTTCAGGATCGCCGACCCCAACCTCATGTTCTATCGGCAGGAAGAGCAGTTCATCCCCCAGCACATCAAGGACACGCTTCCGTACTTTCTCGGCGCCACCGGGGACGACCAGTACGAACGGCTACAGCGGCTCCGGCGGCTGAAGCGTGACCTCCGCATCCTCCAGCGACGGCAGGCGGACGAGCAGGCGATCCGGGGCCGAGACGACTCGAGGGCCGTGGCACTCATGGCCGAAGCCCGGAACGTCGGACTACCCTTGCCGGTTTCGACTGGCACAGGCGCCGAGGACATTCTGCCCGCACTCCAAAGCCTGGCGGATTGGACGCCGGCACGCCTGGACGCAGTTCCTGGCAACCCGCTCAGTCCCCTTCATGAAGACCGTGAGCGGCTACTGACAGCGGCGAGAGCGGCCCAGAGCGAGATCGACGCCGCCCGCAGTTTCGCCGCTGCTGAGAATGGGTACACAGCCGAAGCGACCGACCAGAAGAACAGATTGAGTGCCATTCGGCTCTACAAGTCTGAACCGGACATGCCCAAGTGCCCGCTGTGTGAACACGACCTGAACGGCTCGGTGCCGAAAGCCGACGCCATCCGCACAAGTCTGGCCAGCCTGGAACAACAAATGGGGGCTACGACCCGCCAGCGTCCCCGGCTGGAAGCGTTCCTGACCGAACGGGAGACTCGGCTGGCCGACCTACGGCGCCAACTGACGGAGAACAAAGCTGCTATCGAAGCCGTGGTCGCTCAAGAAGAAGCGATCAGACGGAACCGGGGACGCACGACCGAGCAGGCCAAAGTGGTCGGGCGGATCAGCCTGTTCCTTGAGAGCTACCAGCCCTCCGGGACGGACGACACCCTCCAGACCCGCATCGCAGAACTCACGGCGCAGGTCGAGGCGCTGGAAGCGGGGCTATCGGAAGAGCAGGTCGAGGACCGACTGACATCCATCCTCCAAGTGATCGCCAGCGACATGACGGTGTGGGCAAAAGAGCTTCGCCTAGAGCACAGCGAGTCACCGATCAGCTTCGAGTTGAAGAATCTAACAGCCGTGGCCCACAAAGGCACCGGCCCGATTCGCCTGCCACAAATGGGCAGTGGCGAGAACTGGATGGGCTACCACGTTGTCACTCACTTGGGCCTACACAAGTTGTTCGTGGAAAAGCAGCGGCCTGTGCCCGGCCTGCTCATGCTCGATCAGCCGACCCAGGTGTACTTCCCGCCCGAGCCGTCCGAGGATAGGTCGTTCGACGACCTTGACGACGACGACCGGGAGGCTGTTCGGCGGCTGTTTCGACTCATCTTCAATGTGACCGAAAAGTTGGCCCCAAAGCTCCAGGTCATTATCACCGACCACGCCGACCTCAGCGAGGATTGGTTCCAAGCTGCTGTCGTAGAGAAGTGGCGTCGAGGAAACAAACTCGTCCCTGCATCTTGGATCGGGCAGGGTTGATCGGCAGCACCGACTTGTCATAGCCCGCACATGCCGTGGCACTCACCGGTGGTCATCGGATCGAGGGTGTTCGGGGCCAGGGCGTCGGGGTCGATGACATCGAGCGGAACACACGAGCGGTGGACGAACAACTCCTGCCGGAACCCCCGAGTACACACGCTGGCCTTATCCCGCAGGGCGTGATCGATCTCCACCGCCCGTGCCCACCCGTCCGGGTCGGTCTGCTTCAGGCGCCGCCACGACTGGTTGGTGCGGTACGGGCAGAACACGCAACTCGACTTCGGCACTTCGTGCGGGAGTCGGTCCCGCAGGTAGGCCAGGCAGTCCATGCGGCTCCAGCCCATCTCGATCAGCGGCCAGTGTGGTACGGTGTGCTTCACGCCCTCGAACCGCTTCTTCGCCCGCTCGGCCCTCGCCGACTCGTCGGTCGAAATGCCGAAGTACTGGTGGATGACGGTGCCCTTCGGGATGCGCTGTCGGGGCTTCAGCCCGAGGAGTTCCCGCCGGATCGCTCGGTTCACCACCTCGATCTTGTACTCGGCGGTACACTGGCGGCGGACCATTCCGACTTTCCCGGCGCCGTCTGTCGTGTACGCCGGGATGGACACGAACCGGTGGCCGGTCGAGTTCCGTCCGTGGACCAGGTCGTCACCGAGCCGGCCCGCCGACCGCACCCAGATGTCGGGCGCCCCCAGCGACCGGAGGTAAGCCAGGTGATCGTAAACGGCCGCCGGCTCCTCGCCGGTATCGGCGAAGATGGCGAGGTCGAACCGCACGCCCGGGTGGCGGTCATGGGCCAAGAGGTAGAGAGCGGTGGACTGTACGCCGGCACCGAGGTTCAGGATGTGGTGGTCACGCATCCCCTATCTAGGGGGGTGCGGTACGTTTTCCCCCGAATGGGACCGGGTCTAGAGGTGTGGGATCGGACGGCGGTCACTCCGGTGGGCCGACACGAGCGACAGTTCACTGTGGCAGATTCACACCGGCCGGATGTTGGAGCGAATCGCCCGACAGAACGTGTGGTCTCGGTCGGGTAGGCTGGTTGAGTCAACACCCCAGGCGGGGGTCGGGGCTGTTCACGGCCGCATGACCGTGGCCGGCATGTTCGGCTGCGGACACTGCACGGCCACCGGGGCGAGGCGGGGGGCGGTAACCCGGTCGAAGTACGTCCGCATCTGCTCGACCTGCCCGGGACTGAACAGCGCCCGCCGGCGGAACACAACGTCGGGCCGGGGCAGGTAGCCGGACTCGACGGCGTACCGGACCCTCCACACTGCCACCCCCAACATCTCGGCGGCGCCCCCGAACGTGAAGCACTCCCACTTGTCGAATCGTGTCATATTCTCCTCGGATTTCTGTCGACTTCGTGTCTATGTAGTGTGAGAAAGAGAATATTTATGAACATGTCAGATAATGCCACAGACCCCCGCTCCCCACCCGTGCCCATCCGAGGCAAGGTTGACATCCCGAGGCCCGACCCGACCGGACGGGCCTATCGGGTCGAGGTCGTCGTGCTGTCGGTGGCCGAGCGGGTCACGGGCTACGGCAAGCCGTGCTACTTCCTCAAAGTGCGGGACGGCGCCGGCGGGGTGTTCTGCGTGGTCGTGTGGGACCAGCAGTGGGCAAGGCTCCGGGGGGAGGTGGAAGTGGACAGACCGGCCGTCCTCGACGTGCGCCCGCCGGCCGCAGGCTGGACGGCGTTCACACTGGCGTGACGGTGGGGCAACCCCGCCGACTTGGAAGGCCAACGCTCCGGCGGATCGCCGCTCCTGGGTTGTTATTGGGGGAGGACGGCGTGGAGGCCCAAGCCGACGACGAACAGCGTGTGGGCGGCGTGAACCCCCTGCTCGGCCCGCCCGGCGTCCCCGCTGTCCCGTGCGGCGTGGGCGTCTTCTTCGACCACCTCGGAGAGAAGGTGCAGGACCGAGCCGAGCGGGTACACGGCCAGGACACCCCGCAGCACCCCCTTCGCCTCGTCGTCGGTCATGGTACGTCCCGCCGGGTGCGGGTGGCCGACACGGGAAGCGCTCTCGCCCGGAGCTGCACCGCCACCCGAGTGCGGCGGTGTATGGTCACGTCAGGGACGCTGGTGTGTGGGACGTGCGGGTTGCCTGACCGGACCCCGGATGAGGGGAGGCCGTCGGTGGGAACGTCCGGTTCCGAGCCGGTCCGACGTTACTCCCCTCGGTAACCCTTGAGGATGTCGGCCTTGATGCGCTTCCGGTTGACGAACAGGTAGAGCGGGAGGCCCACCAGCACAGCCAGGACGAACACGGTAGCGACTGTGCCCGTCGTGTCGCTCTCGATCCCGATGTCGCTCATCACGTCCTGCTTTGCCCAACGCCAGGCCGAGTACAAGGTGTCCACGGGAATCCCATTCCTGTCAGGTTATTTGAGGCCGAAGAAGTAGAACAGGACGACCAGCACGGCCACGAATGCGGCTTGACCCCGACTCCCCGCCCGGTCGACGTACCACAGGGTCAGGCCGACAAGAATCCACCCGACCCAACTGTACGTGGCAACCCCGATGAATCCGGCGGCCGGGAGCATGAGTACCAGGGCGGCAGCGAGGGCTTCGCCGGAGTTGTCGTTGTTGAACCGGTGGCCGCAGTATGGACACACACTGCCGCCAAAGTTGACGTACTGTCGGCACTCCGGGCACTGCCGCATTTGAACCTCAGCATGCGAACCGGACGTATGTGAAGGCATCCCGGTGAAGCCTCCAGGGCCATCGCCTCTCGACAGCCGACTTGCCGGCCCCTCTCGGTTTGCCGCCCGGCCGGCCGAGCCGTCCAGGCCGCCGGGTCACGACCCCAGACTCTCGACCTCGGGCACCCGAACCATAGAACCACTTGAGTGGTGGTCAAACACTAATAGTGTCCGCTCACCCTCCGACGACCGCCGGGCCAAGTTAGCCCGGATGCCGCCGAAGAAGACCCGGATCGACCACGCTCCCGTCGTCCGCCGGTTTGCCGACCGCCTGCGGGAGGTGCGCCTGGCCCTCGGGTTGACCCAAGCCGAGGTCGCCCGCCGGGCTGAAGTCACCGTCAACTACGTCGGCCGGTTGGAGGCCGCTGGCGCTGCCCCCGGGATCGACCTCCTCGACCGGCTGGCAGCGGCGCTCGGGACGACAGCCGCCGGCCTCCTCCCGGCCGGGCCGCCGCCGGACCCTGCCGACCTGCTCCGGCGGGAGGCTCGGCGGCTGTTCGAGGCGCTGGTCGAGTCCGCCGACCGGGACACTCTCCGGCTCCTCGTCCCGCTGTTGGCCCGACTGAACGACCACCCAGTCGGCGGGCGGTGACTGCCCCCTCGGGCCGGCTTACCAACCTCCCGTCGCACCGACTGCGGGCACGATGCTACCTTCCCCCGAGCCGACGGCTTCCCAGGCGATCTCGGCGGCGGTGTCGAGAACGAGCCGCACGGCCTGGCAGGTCCGGTCGAGGACTAGCCCGCACGTCTCGGCGACGTGCATCCCCCGCTCCAGGGCGTAGCCCGACAGGTAGCGAAACGACCCGCCCAGGTCGGCCTCGGCGTCGTGCCCGAGCAGCCGCAGCAGGACGGCCGCCCCGAGTTCGGCGACGGTCTCGCTCCGCCAGTGCTGACCCCGCTCGGCGAGGTTTCCGGCCCGGTCGTCGGCGGCGTGGACGAGTTCGTGCGCCCACGTCGAGAGGTTCTTCACCCCCAGCCCGATGCCGCTCCCCGGGCGGTAGAACCCGTGCCGCCCGCCCGGCTCGCCGCCGAACACCTCGACCGTCAGTCCCCACTTCCGGGCCACCTCCACGAGCGGCAGGCTCTCGACCCAGCGCTCCGCTTCCGGGGCGGTAGCGGGTAGCGGCCTGCCATCCGTCTGGCCGAGGCCGAAAACCGAAACGCCACGGAACCCGATCAACACCTCCTTCGGCTTGCCCGTCTCCTCGTCCCGGACGGCCTTGAAGACCGGCGCCAGGATGGTAACAGCCCTCTCCCCCTTCTTCACCCACCGCCCGGCCTGCTGCCACTGTCTGAACCCCCGGGCGTCGGAGTGCCCGGCCAGTGCCACAAGCAGCCGGTTACGCCACGACCACTTCTGGCTGGGCATGTCGACTCCGTCCTTGACGAACAGGGTGGCAAGCGGAGTCGGCAGGTCGTTCGGTTTCTCGAAGGCCCGCACGATGGCCGCCGCTGCCTCTTCCGCTGAACCGAAGTACCTCACGTCGCACTCCCTCGCCGGTGGGCCAATCGCCGGACTGCCTTCGAGGGATGCGGGTGTATGGTCACGATCGGGCGGGAAGACGAACGGGCGTGTGAAACGGGATCGGGTGACCATACACGCCGGGTGGCACCGGCGGGCGTGGGGCGTACCCGTGCGAGCCGGGCACACGGGGATCACGCCATGCTGCTGAAGGCACCGTTCGCCCTGCCGGCCGACTTCCTCGGGCGGCTCGGCTACTCCGGCGGGCGACTCGTCGCCTTGTACTGGACCCCCTGTGGGGACGAGGCGTGCTACGACGACGGGGTGACCAGCGCCTGCGGGATGCTGGACAACTGGCAGTTCCTCGGGTTCCTCGGTCGGCCCGAGGTGGACGGGTGGCTGCGGGCCAATGGGTTGTTCGTCGGCAGTTCGGACCGGGAGGCCGCCCACTGGCTCGTGGCGGACACTCGGACGGGCGAGGTCCACGGGGAGCACTGGCGGGAGGCCCGTCAGGCGGTCATCCGGCAAACGGTTTCGATGTAGCAGTCGGTCGTAGTGCTACAGATGCTCACGGGCGATGCGTTTCCCATCGGCACTACCACCTTTTCTCATTTTCGTCACGTGTTCGACTAGATACTGCAGTCACGATTTATCTCGGCCCACCCTGGCCGGGACATAGCATCTGTTCAGCGTAGCCGACTGTCGAGCGGCATCAGGGGTCACTTCACCGGCGGCCACCCAGGATGGGTCAGGTCGGTCGAGGTTAGGCGGGTGGCAATACCCGTGCGGCGATGACACGACCGGCCAAGCCTGCCGGGGACACTCGCAGAGAATAATACCAACTGCATATTGCATATCGCCATAAGCCCGGCTAACCGGAAGGGTGTCGGGGTTGACGCTGGTTTGTTGGGGTGTCTACCATACGACGCTTGTTTCCCAGCCACAAAAAACACAGAGGGAAGGGGGTTTGGAAGTGTCTGGCCAAGTGGTGCCTGGTTTGGCTCGCACCTTCGGTGAAAAGAAGCCGGGGGTCGCGCGGGCTTCGCTGCGCTCGCCGGCGCAGACCCCCGGAACCAGTTGCCGGGCCGGCGGATGAGGTCTGGCGACCGAACCAGATTCTGCTTCCAGATGGACCCAACCGAACACGACGACTGGTTCCGGGGGTCTGCGCCGGCGAGCGCAGCGAAGCCCGCACGACCCCCGGCTTCTTTCCGGCGCAGCCGCACAGTGACCTGGGGTAACTGTCGGGTCCGCTGTCGGGTACGATCGACATTGGAGGTAGGTCACGACCCAGCAGGCGCCGCTCCTCATCTGACGATTGATACGCCAGTAACGCAGTACTCGAACCTGTTGCCGGAGCTATCCACCGGATCGTGTAGCAGCGGCCACGTCTGCGGATCGCAGCCGGGCGTTACTATGATGGAGGCCAGAGCGAAGGCAGACGCTGCAGTTGCTATGCAAGTCAATAGAACGTTCTGTTTACATTGTGGCGTGGAAGTAATCTGTGAAATGCCCCATGTATCACGATTACCTACTTGACATTGAGCATTCGGATCAGTATTAATAACACCAGCCCGAAGTGCCAAGATGGCACGGGCAACGAACCTCACGAAAAACGTGAGCCGGTGGACCAAGCGGCTGGCAAGTACGCCACAAGCCCACCGAATACCCGGTCAAGCAAAACTTGCTGGACACCCTGGGCCGAAAGCCCGGGGTGGACCGAACCGGGCCGAAGCCAAACCCCCGACTCCGGGGAGCGGTCCCGGCCCAAACGTAGTAAGCCGGACTTCCCGCTCCCCCGTTGGGGGAACGGGCAGGCCCGGCTTAACCTCATTTCGTGGCCCCCGTTATCGCCTCATCTGAGGCACGGGAGCCATCATGAAGAAGTCCGAGAAGCCCAAGACCGATAAGCCGGAAACCACGCCTACGCCCCCGGCTGATGCCGCACCGGCCGCAGCCGTGCCGCCCGTCGTCGAACCGCCCATCGCCCGGCCGCCGGCCGAGGAAGCCCTCGCACTGGCCGAAGACCTTGTGCGAACGTCCTGGGCGGCGTTCCAGCAGGCCGAGGCCGACCTCCACACGTCCGCCGCCTACCGAACGGCGAAGGACCGGGCCAAGTCCAACGGGGAAAACCTGCGCCGCCTCCAAGAGGTGACGGACAAGCAGAGGCTCCCCTTCTTCCAGTCGCTCCTCCGGCTCGGCATTCCCGACCGGACTGCCGCCGACCACAAGAACCTCGCCAAGTACTGGGACCAGGCGAAGTCCTTCTGGGACAACCACGTCGAAACCGCCCCGCCCGGCAAAACCTGGGACGGGCTGTCGATCCAGGACATCATCGTCATGGGCCGGTCGACCGAGTGGCCGGAGCGGTGGGCGGCGAAGCAGTCAGAGGCCGCCGCAAAAGCGGTTGAGCGACAAGGCACCCGGCAGGTAACCCAAGCCCGGGTCCAGGCGGAGGCCGACTGGCGGGCGGAGGTGAACCGGCTTCGGGCACTACTCGAGCCACGGCCACTGAGGCGGGTGCCCCGTTCGTCACCCCGGTCAGGATCACCGACATCACCGAGCCTGACGGTGGGCTGGGCGCCGGCACGGTGTCGCTGACTCGGGTGGTGCGGTTCGGCGTGGCCGCCCTGGAGGCCAAGATGGCCGAATGGGACATCACGGGCACGCCCGAGAACTTCGTCGCCCTGGTCCGGGACGTGTGCGGGGTCGAACTGATAATCGAGTAGCGCCTACATCTCCCACTGCACGCAGCACCGGGGTACGGACGCCCCGGTCTTGCCCACCCGAGTATTCATCATGGACCTGAACGCTTACTGGACCCCTGGTCCGGTCGTCATGGCGCTGCTAAAGCACGAGCGGCTCCCCGAGCCGGTCTGGGAGCCGGCGTGCGGCTCGGGCCAGATCGCCGCATTGTTGAGGCTGTGGGGGTACGCCGTCATTGCCACAGATCGGCAGGGCTACGGCTACCACGGCCAGGCCGCAACGATGGACTTCTTCGCCGACGGGCCGGCCTTCACCGTGGGGTCGATCGCCACCAACCCACCGTGGGAAGGGATCGGGCGGTGGGTGAAGCGGTGCTGCCAACTCCTACCCGAGCGGGCGGCACTTCTGCTCCCGGCGAGCGGGTTGGGGGACGTGTACAACCCCCACCTCACGGCAGGATCGGCGTTGGGCTTGGCACGGGTGATTCACGTCGGCCGACCGGTCTTCACCCGGGCTGCGACCGGCGGCCCGTTCACTCCAAAGACCAACGTGTGCTGGTTCGTCCTTGCTCGTGGGCACCGTGGCGATGCCGTCATCCACGACGAGGCCGACGCCGCCGGTCGCCGGCCCGGACCGACGGCGTTCAGCGTGATGCCCCAACCCCCTAGTAGCATCGTGAGGTCGTGACCCCAATCGGGTGACCATACGCCGGGAAAGAAGGCGACGGGGGGCGATGGCCCTCTCCGGATCGTGGTTTCAGGGGGTTGCATCATGGTGGCGAGGTTTGGCTTGGGAGTGCTGGTCGCCACGCCAGCGGTGCTAGAAGCCCTGCGGGACGCCGGGCAGGCGCCGGCCGACTTCATCAAACGGCACGCCCGAGGCGACTGGGGCGATGTCGACAAGCACGACCACGAGCAGAACGAGGCCGCCATGCGAGACGGCGGCCGACTGCTCAGTAGCTACCAGACCCGCACGGGGGTGACGGTCTAGGTCATCACCGAAGCGGATCGGGCATCCACCTGCATGCTGCTACCGGGGGAATACTGACCCGGTGGCTATACGCCACGAGCGACAGGGGAACGGAGCATGACCCAGTTCTGCACCGGTATCCCGACCCACCCGCTCCGGCGGCCGGACGGTCGTATCGTCTCTTGTACCGTACCGGTTGAGTGGCCCCAGGCGCTGCTTGCAGACGACGAGTGGTTCCAGTTCGAGGCAGAGGGGTACCGGGTTGGCGACCGCAGGCCGGCGGCGCTGTGTGGGTCGGACTCCGGCTCGTGGCTGTGGTACTGCAGCGGTGAGGCGTTTGAGGCTGACCGGCCGAGTTCGGTGGCAAAGAACCAAATTAACTAACTCTCCGGTGAAAAGCCCGGGGCGTGTTACACCAGCCCCCGGCCCTGCTGCTACGACGAACCCGTGTTTTCATGACCGTGTGGCATTTTCGAGGCGATATGGTGAGGGACTGCGACCCGTAAGGCCCGAGCTACTTCCAGGGTCGGCGGTCAAAAAATCGGCGGCGTAAAAAATGGTGGCCCGCCAGGGGTTGAAGTCGGGGATCAGCCTCGACAAATGCTTGACGGCCATGACTGAGGTGACGAGCGTCGGAGCGAGTTGTGGGCGTGCCGAGCCGGCCCCGCAGGGATGCGGGGTTTGAGGCAGTACCGGGAACACCCCTGGCACCCACGAAAGCTAACGATGAGTACCGAGACGACCGGCCGACGAGTTCACCGGGCTATCCTTTCCGCTGTCTAGGCGAACGGCCTCACCTTCCACCGCAACCAGTTCGGCAACGGTGTGTTCTTGAACGACATCCGGCTCGTTTACGACCCCGCCGACCATGACGACCCGTGCGCCCCGTCCGAGTTTGTCTACATCAAGAAAGAAAAGACGATCCTGGCCGAGGGGATCGTGAACGGGCTGGCTGAGGGTACAGGCGCCGTCTACCGGCCCGGGTGGGAGGGGAGAGAGATTCGGTTGCCAAGCCCTGATGCCCTGGTCGGGTTCATGCTCGCTCGGCTTCACCTATTCGTCGTCCTTTGACCGGGACGGCAAACTCGACCCGAGCCGGCTGATATAAAGCATTGACCGAGCGGGCGGCCCTACTCACGAGCGAAGCGCAAGTCCGTCTTACAAATGCGTCTCGGAATACCTCATCCGGTCGTGTGCTCAGGTTCGCATACGCTTTCCGTCGCCGTCCGTGTTCACGGTGAAGACATCGTAGAGCGTCCAAACGACGACAAACTTCGGCATCTGGTCGATCGGCCGCAGCCATTGAACTTCAAAAGCGTATTCGATCAGCAAGAGCGACAGATACAACAGCGTCGTCCCGAGTTGGGAGCACGCCCGAACCGGACGGTAGGCGTAGAAGTTATGGATGCCAAATCCACCGACGGTGAGCGCCATGACGATGTACATTACTCGACTTGGTCCAGAATGACGCTGAGACGGTGGCGCCGTCGATCCGAAGTCTAGATCGTTGTCCGTGTTCGCATCTGCGGTGGTTGCTGTTCTGATGGGTCGTCCGGCACCCCTAAGCGGCTTGCCGGTTCCGTCCGTCCGCACCGTGGCAACGTCGTAGGCGACCCAAGCCAACATCAGACACGGGAACCAGAAGAAACCGGGGAATGCTAACATCTCCGGCCGGAACCAGTGGAAGTAGAGCACCGCCGACAGGAACGCAAGGGATGCGACCGCTTGAAGGGAAGCACGCAGCGGACGGTTGGCGTAAAAGTTGTGGACGCCGAAAACGCCGCCCATAAGCGCCAAGACGTTGTATGCCCCTAATCTGGGGCCGAAATCCTGCGTGGGCGTCCGTGCGCCGGAATGGCTCTGTGACTGTGGCGTTGGTCCGAAGTCAAAATCGTCGTTCATCAGCGTATCCTCGTCGTCTCGGGCGCTGGCGGGGCGTCGTCGGGTTTCGATTCCGGCTCAACCTCCCACTGAACCACCCCGCCCGCAAACGCCAAATCAATGAAGCCCGCTGGGGGGCCGCCGTATCGTTCCGACATGGCGCTGTAGGCGTTCATGAACATTAGGTCTGCCTCCGTCGTCTCTCCACCCATCCGCAGCAACCGACAGAGGTAAACCGTCCATTTCATAGGCCACCCGGCCTCTTGGCACTTCGCTTTCCATTTGTCGCAGCATCGGCGCAGGTCGGGCGTCATCTGGCCGGTGGGGGGAGGCCATTGGAACTGCAGGTCGGTCGGTCGTACGGCGAGTCCATCGGAGATAGTGTCGTCATCGTTCATGGTCAGCCGCCTGGATTGGCTTCTTGGAGCAGACTCACCAGTTCGGCGACCCATATTAGCGAATCCGAACTGTCTCGGGCGCCGGCGGGTCATAGGGCTCTGAAGTCGGCTTCGCTTCCCACTGAGTGGCGACCGGCGGGCCGATCCCCACTACGTCACGGGGGACCGGCCACGCTGGGGGACCGCCGAAGAGCCACTTGTTGTGGTCGTAGACCGCCGTCAGTGCGCCGTTGGCCTCACCCGGCGCCCCACCCATCCGCAGCAGACGACAGAGGTAGACCGTCCACGCAAGCGGCCAGTCCTCCCGCTCGCACCTTTCCCGAAGCCAGTCGCAGTATCGGCGCAGATCAGGATTCATGGAACGACGATGCGTCGGAGGCGGCGTTGATCCCACGCTATTGCGTGTGCGAATGCGGCGAACGTGCCGGGTGGCAACGCCCGACCTCTAAATCACTCTGCGGGAGCCGGAGCGGGAGGGGGCCAAAAAATGCATCGCCGCCGTGGACCAGGCCGGCGGGTGCGAATTACACCGCCTCACCGTCCGCCGACGACCCGGGGCAGAGGCGGGCGAGCGCCAGCCGGGCGGCCTGCCACCGCCGTTTCACGGTCCGCACCGACTCCCAAGGAGTTCGGGCGTCCCGTCATAGGTCACCCCCCCCCGGATTGGCTTCTTGGAGGCGAATGACCAGTTCAGCAGCCGACGGGTGACTACCTTCCCACGAGAGTTCAAGGAGGAGTCGGATGGTGGCCTGAACGTCGGTCAAGTCGCAGACGAGCCACTTGTCCGAGGTCATGAGGCAGTCGCCGAACAGGGACAGGCCGAACCAGGGGAGCAGTTCCTCAAGGACTTGTCGGGGCGTCAGGAGGCGTAGTGCTGCGTGTTCGTAGTTGGGGATGGTCCCGATCATGCGCCGGGCGGCGTCGTAGCCGAGAAACATCGTTGAACACCCGCCGCAAGCGGGGAGCCAGTCTACCCGGCACCGTCCGCCAGGTGCCTCACGCACGGCGAACTCGCCCCCGGACGATGCGATGCGCACGAACAACCCGCCCGCCGGGCCGTGTTCCCAGCATCCGCAGAACTCCGTTGCCATGTCCAGCAGAGTCATTCTGCGATTCACACTACGGCATCCTTTCGGGTGTGTCCTTCACCGGCTCTGTCCCCGCTGTGGCGACACAAGACACGCTGGGTTCCGAGGCCCGTCGGCAGGGGGATCAGGCAGGATGGGGAAACCGTAGGATGCGATTACGCTCAAGTCTAAATATTCCGCCCGGACCCGAATCCGGTGGTGAGCCTGTGGCGATCGAGCGTCGGGAGCGCTGATTAAGGTGGATCACACCATCTGAAGCGTTCCCCGGGTCACGCCCAACTGGTTCAGCGCCCGCAACTGCCGCCACACCTCCCGCCCGTCGTCCTGGCCCGACAGCACCCGGGCGTAACGATCCAGCAGCGGGCCGACCTGTTCCGGCGACTCACGGAGCAGGTCTACCCGGAACGTCCGCAGCCCCAGCGCCACCATTCGGCCCGGGTCGTCGGCCATTCTCATCGACAGCCGGTTCAGAGTCGGACACGCCGGATGTCGGGCGTGCCGTGGCGGATCGTCTCTGGCGGGAACGTGTCTTCGTACAACTCCTTGCCGCCCCCGAACCACTGGCAGATGACGACGGTCCCGACGCTTTTCACGGTCATCCCCGGCCCGTCGCCTTGGGGGCAAACGAGGTCGCCGGGGTTGAACGGATCGCCCTCGGCCGGCGGGGGAGTGAATTGGCTGTAGTCCGCCCCTTGCTCAATGAACCTGGGCTGGCTCGGGTCATGAACGGTGAGCGACAGGTCCGGGATCTCTGTCCGAACCCGCTTCGCTCCATCGAACCAGAAGCAGGTGACGGTATGGTTGTCGTCGCTGACCTTCTCAACGGTCATTCCCGGCCCGCCGCTGGCCAGGTACACCACCTCACCCGTTTTCAAAGGTCGCAGGCTCGCCATACTGTTGTTTCTCTGAGGTTACAATCGCTCACGGGTCATTTTCCGCCCACCGGCGTACTCCACAAGGTCAGTTGTCGGTGCGTCACTTCGGGCGTATTCGGGGTACGAAAAACCCCGGGTGCCCATCGGCGTGGTCGTCGGCTTGGTTGTCGGGTGCTAGTAGTACTTCTCTTTGGTGTACCGGCACCCGCAACAGAGCCCGTCATACTCCATCAGGGAGGTAAGAACCTCGCCGCTCGGAATCGGACCGCCGCACGCCTCGCAGTTCGGGTGCAGGCGGGGGCGGATGTGCAGGTCAACTTCCCCTTCATCCGGCGGTACTCGTTTTCCAGATCGGCCAGCATGTCGTCCGGGGCCTTCAGGTACGTCCGGCTGGCGTCCGCAACCTCGGCCGTCACCGCCTGGTCGTCGGACGACGCCCGGTATTACGCCACTACGGGGATGAGGTCGGGGGCGGCCATGTCGGGTTCCTCTCTCCGGTCGGGGATCAACTGGACGTGCAATTTATTGGGCCGTTGGCGTAAGTGCAATTCGGAATTGGAGTAGCGGAACGGGCCAGGGCATCTCGGCTGGGCGGGAAAGAAAATCAGCCGCCGCATGGGCCGGCCCCCCTGACCGTCGGTAGTATCTGTGGGCTTCGAGAAGCCCAGCCTGGTCCGGACCCCCCGGACCGGGGGTACTATCAGTGGGCGATGAAGCCCAGAAAGGCAGTGTTCGGCAGATGAGCGACGTGCAGTGCCCGGCGTGCGGGCGGGACGGGGCGAAGCTGGTTCGCCAGGAGTTCAAGCAGGGTAGGCCGGCCTTCGAGGTGGGCCAGGGGTCGGTGTACGACCGCCAGGCCACGCAGGTCGTCAACTGGTACCGCTGCGACCGGTGCCACAAGCTGTTCGACATCAAGAAGGGGGTGAAGCGGTAGGCGTCGGGCCAGCCGGGGCCGGGGTTCGTCCTCGGCCCCGGCCATCTGGTACCGGCCGGCTCAACCCTCGTCGGGGATGTCAACGTCGTCCTCGATGCAGAAGTGGTTCACCCCCTTCACCTGCTGGATGACCAGGGCGAACAGCTTCGTGCATCCCTCGCACTCGAACACCACTTCCAGGGCGGACCGGCGGGCGGCGGTCGTCCCGGACGGCCCGGTCCCGGAGTACGCCACGGTCGCCTCGCCCTCGTCGCTCCCGACCAGAGTTCCGGCGTGCCGGATGTGGGTGTAGTCCGACCCGCAGTTCGGGCACCGGATGTTGACCTGATCGGCAAGGAACGTCCCCGTCAGGCTCGGGACGACCTCACTCGGCGTTGAACGCCATCCCATCGTTCGACTCCCTTCCTTGGTGCTCGCCGCCGTGTCGCACTTGCGGGGCGTGTACGGGGTCCACCAGATCGGGAAGTGAACGCCACGGCCCCGGCGTCTTGGTGTGGATAGCCGGGGCCGTGTGGAGGCTGGTGCCAGGTCACGCTACGCCTTTGCCTTTGATCTTGTGGTAGCCGATCTGCTCTAGGTCTTCGACGGCTCGGACGAGATAGCCCAGATCTTCGGGGGTGAGCCGAGGCTTCTCGCTGAGGTGCAAGAGCCAGTCCCCTAACTTGCCCACCGTGTTGATCCGGTCTAGCACGATTTGGTACACGGCTGTCCCGTCGTGGTGGTCGATCGAGGGCGGTTCATCTGCACTGTACCGCCACTTGCCCCACCGCTTCGTACCGCCGTCGATCGCCTCCCGGAGTGCCTTCTCCCGGAGGGTACAAACCTCGGTCAACTCCTCGAAGTCGTAGCTCGTTTTGCTCTCCAGGACGTTCAATCGAGCCCGTTGCTTACTGGTCATCGCCCGTCCCCCTGACTTGAGGCTGGAGTATGGTAGCCGGGTGCCGTACCCCCCGCAACGGGACCGGGGCGGGAAAAACGAGTCTGGATCACTTCTTCCTTCTCATCGCCGCTTCGACCTGGGCCAGGATGTCCGGAGGCAACAGGTCGTCGTACCTACCGTCGGCACGGAGAGTAACGTGCGGGGCCAGGGAGACGTTCTTCCTCGTCGTGCCGGGTGGTATGGGGAAAAAGTAGAAGATCGACCCGTTCGGCCCCTTCAGCGTCGGCGTGGTGGGCAGAACGCCGTGCTGCTTGATTAGTTCGGCCATGCTCTCGTAACCGACCTCGCTCTCGATGACCAGGACGGCGAAGCTGTACGGCTCCGGTGGGTTGTTCGCCGGCATGTGCGTCTCTCGGTGGTATCTCCAGGTCTCGTCGGGGCTCGTGGTTGAACGGCCACGACGAAGTGAACTGTACCGGGTGGTAGTGGTCGATGTCAGGAACTTGGTAGTGCCCGAAGCACTCGGTCAACCCGTGGTAGTCGAACCGCTTCCCGAAGAGCACACACAGCGTGAAGCAGATGACACGGGCCGTCCCGGTGCACGGGTCCAGAGGTACAAGCCCAGGCTGCGGGGGTGGCTCTGGCAGTCGGAACGCCACGATGTAGAAGTTACGGGAGAACGGGCCAGGGGACTCGCCGATGAGGGAACGTTCCCTGTTCTCGGACAATACCGTGCCAGCCGTGGAGAGCAGGAGGTGATCGCCCCCTTCGTATTCCCCACGCAGGCGGCTCGGCGTGGAGATCAGGAACTTCCGTACATCCTTGTCCGGGCGAAGACTCATCTTTACCTCCATAGGCCAGAACCCCACGACTTGAGGTACTTGACGGCCGGCGGTGCGGACCGGTTCGGGAGAGCGTCAGGCGGCCACATCGCCGGGGGCATCGTCGAGACCGTTCGGTGCGACGAGCCCCACGAACTCGAACCGCTCGAAGAACCGCATCAGGAAGTACCCGGTGTTCGGGTCAGCGGGGTCTGGCGAGTACCGGTACTCGAACACCATCGGGCCGCCTTTCGGCCCGACCTGCCTCGTAACGGCGACTTCGGCCATCGTCGTGATAACCAACTTCCAGTACCCCCGGACTTCTTCGTCGGGTATCTCCGGGAGTCGCTCGATCAGAAGGCAGGTGACCTGATACCCGTCCGGCACCTTGTGGAGGGTGTGCTTGTAGTACAGCCCACGGACCGTCTTCACCACCGTGCCGATCAGCCGGGGGTACTCCATCTTCAAGAGACCACCCAGGCCGAGGTAGAGTCCTGCCTCCGAGTACAAGTCCACCCTCTCCATCCGGCTCCTGACCATCTGCCCGAATGCCGCCTTCGCCGGGTTCTTCATCGCCCGGATGGTCGAATCGACGACCTGCTCCGAAATGTGGCTGCTGTAGGCGTGGTACTCCCCGGCGATCAACTTGAAGTACTCGTCGTCGCTGCTCGTCCCCTCGTTGCACGACCCGCAGGCCGGGACCGTAATCAGGTTGTAGTTCGGGTTCTCGCCGAAGATGCACTCCGGCGGAACGTGGTCCCTGGTCTTCTTGGACTGCTTGGTGATCGTGTTCCCGCAGAAGGCACAGGTGGCCATCCCGAAGACTCCAGGGCTATACCGGTTTCCCCAGCATCGTACATCCGGTTGGACGTGAGGCACTAGGTCCGTTGCGTCTCTCCTCTCGCCACAACCTCGTCTCGATCAAGGACACCGCAAAACGGGGCCGAGGTTCGCCCTCGGCCCCGGGCCTCGTTGTTCGATCAGGCGGCCAACATCTCGTCGGCCAGGTCGAACACGTTGTCCAGGCTGGCGTTCATCATGACGACGTAATCGGCGGTCCCTCGGCCGTTCTCAGACCGGACGGCCAGCGGGCGGCCCTGGACCCAGGCGGCCAGGCGGCCGACCACCGGCCGGGGCGTGTACATCCCCCGCAACTTGGTCCGCCCGATCGCCCGCTTGGCGAACTTCCGGGCCTCCCGCTCACTCCTGAACACCACCACGCTGTTCGCCATGAACTGGCACACCTGGCCGTCCTCGTCCCGCACTAACGCCCACGCCACCGCCGTGTTCGCCTTGACCAAACGCTCGTCCTCCGGGTTCGGGGTTCTCAACGCCCCGTTTCGTACCGTGGGGCAGGTCAAAAGCCCTGAAGCCCGGTCAAGAAGTGGCCACTCCAAGCTGTCAATCTCCGCTACTGACTTTGACATCCAGCCGACGGGGAGGAGAATTCGACAATCGCCCGAATTACAGAGCCGACGAGGTGGATGATGACACCGGAGTTGAAGGCGGCGGCTGAGGCAGTCCAGTTTCAAGTGGCGGCCGGGAACACACTCATCAACTTCAAGTGGGTCGGGCGGGACTTCCGCCAGCGGGGGGCGACCCAACACCAATTCCAACGGCTCGCCGGGCTCGGCCTGCTCAAGCGGAAGTACGACACCCACCAGGGCGACACCGTGTACTACGAGGCGGTCTTGGATCACCCGGGGTGGGCCGAGGTAACCAAGGAGTGAGGCGGCCGACCTCGCCGTGGCGTTCGACGGCTCTCGTGTCGGGCGGCGTGGGCTTGCGGGTTCCGTGCCCGGGACCGTGGGGTAGAATCGCATCTGCGACACTCAAGCACTGGAGCGGGACATGATTCTTCGGGCGTCCCTGATGGGCGACAGTCGGTTCGACGAGTTCCTGGCCGAGGTGGAGGTCGAGAGCGACACCCCGGAGAAGTTCGGGGAGGGCATCCGCCGGACGATCGTCGGGACGGTCAAGCGGCGTGGCCCGATCTGGGACGCCTACATGACGACGTGGCAGTCCTTCGGCCGCAAGCAGCACGAGGACGGGCGGGTGTACTTCATGGGGAACATGCTCCAGATCGAGTACGACTTCTACGGGTTCCACGCCGCCATCAACCTGGAGGGGGACACGATCCGCATTCGGCTGGTCGAGCGGTACTACGACGGTAGCCTGGAGGAGTACAACCAGAAGGTCCGGGAGCGGAACGCCCGGGTCCAGGCGTACCACGACAAGTGGGACAACTACCAAGTCACCCGGAACGACATGCGGGAGATCGAGGGGCTCAACCCCCTGGCCCGGCCATTCGGGGACGGGGTGCTCTCCAAGAAGGACACGGACGAGATGCGGAAGCTGGTCTGGCACAAGACCGTCATGGCCGGGCTCTCCCGGAACACCATCGTCTAACCCGCTGGGCACACAGGACAACCAGGAAGCAGCGATGTCGAACACCAAGAAGCAGGACGAGATCGAGTTGCTGGAGAGCTACCTCTACACGACGCTGGGGTTACCCCGGGGCGACGAACACCTCGAACGGCTCGTGAACATGATCGACGCCAGCCACGCCGACGCCAGTGGCGTGCTGGCCGTCCGGTCGCTCGTCCAGACGGTTCTGAAGCGGCAGATGGCCCTGGTCCAGGAGGCCGTTACCCGGGCGGCCGGACCAGGGTAGTTCGGCTACCACGTCCACGAGCGTGTTAAGCGGCGTCCGCTTCAGCGGGGCCACTATGGTCTGGTCGGGGTAAGGAAGCTCCGCATCAGCCGGGCGACGGCCTCCTGCTCCTCCGGGCTGGCGGCGGCCAGGGCGTCCGATTCGAGGGTGGTGGTGATCGTGCTCCGAGCCCCCCGCTACGCCGACCGCTCCTGCTTCAGATCGGCGGCCGTCAGCGGGCCGCCGCCACACCGCTCCATCCGACACCCCTCGGCGTCGATGTAGTACCACCCGACCGACGCCGCACCGTTGCGGTCGTTCGGCTCGTGGCAGTAGACCAGGCCGAGCTTCACCCGCCCCCGCCCGTCCACGATGTCCACCCTCTGCACCCCCTCCGACAACTCGGACCACGGCTGAGGCGACCGCATCTCCCAGCCGTCGGGCAGGATACTCTCGATGGCGTCCCACCCCGTCTCGAAACCGGCGGGCCGACAGTCGTGATCGTGATCGACCCGCTTCCCGCAGTACGAGCAGAAGGCGGGATCGTGCTCGGCCTGGTTGTGGTGCGGGCAGGCGGTTTGAGCGTGGCTGTAATCGTACCCGGTGTAGTGGTCAGGTGACCGTCGTCCGGGACAAGATCACCGTCCGGTCGATGGCGGTGGAACCCGACTTCGAGAAGACGCTCCCCTGGCTCGACAAGGAGAACGACGACGACCGCATCCTGGCCGGGTTCATCGAGGCCATGCGATCGCACCCCCGCAGCCCGGTAGTGCTCGTGACCGCCGACATCAACCTGACAAACAAGGCCGACTTCGCCGGGCTGCCGTGCATCGAGCCGCCCGAGTCGTAGGCCCGCAAACCGGGCACTCCGACCAAACGAACGAACCCCGTGGTGCCTTGCGGCGATCCCCGAGGTTCGTGGGGCAGGTCTTTCTGCGGGTGCTTATCAGAAGTGGACGTACTTTCCCGTCTGGCCCCCGAAGTCGTACAGTTCGACAGCGGAGACGAACACCTTTTCACCGCCGTCGGTCGTCGTGAGCGTGTCCCCGGCCTGCACGTCTGCCTCCAGGTTGAACGAGATGTACTTCTTCGTCGGGTTCCTCATGCCGTGCCACGCTCCCACGCTCTGCCCGGCTCGGGTCACTTGCCATTCCGGACCGGCCTCGTTCATGTCCCTGATGCTCACGGTGCCTCCCCTTTCGTGGTGTCAGTGGTCGGATTTACCTACCACAATCTTACCGGCCCACCTCGGTGGGGCGGAAGTTCCGTTGTGGGTACGAAAAAACCCCGGGGTGCCTTTCGGCGTTGCCCGGGGTCTTGGTGGGGGTCGGCTCTCGGCGGGGCTATTTGGCGGTCTGGTCCCGGTAGATCGACAGCCACCGCTTACCCGCCTTGATCGCCTCATCCGGCGAGTCGTGTTCGTACCCGGTAAGGGGCGTGGCCGGGTAGCCGGGCCGCAAAATCTCCACCGCCCGGTAAAGCGGAACCATCGGGTTCACCGGGTCAGATTCCCGTTCCGCCGTGACGATGGGCGTCGGGATCGGCGTCGTGTCGGTCGGGGCCAGGGCCAGGCTGTCGGCCGGGGCCGGGGAGTCCGTGTCGTCATCAGTCATCGTCGTACTTCCTGGTGCCGGGCGAGTTAGGAGATTCGCCGGCCGGGTCGGATTATTGGGCTATTTCCGCCGGAACCGGATGACGATTTCCCGGGTGAACTCGGGCACGCTGTCCCCGGGGATACTGCTACGCCCGCCCCACGCACGAGTACCTCGGGCTCGACGCCGGCCTCGGGTTCGAGACCCGGATCATGGTCAAGCACGACGCCCCGGCCCTGTTCCGGACGTTCCTGGCCCGGCCCGCCTGGGAGCCCGAGCCGGTCGCCCTGTCCGGGGTGACCGATCCGTACCAGCCGTGCGAGCGGGAGCTCGGGATCACCCGCCGGTGCCTGGAGGTGGCGGCCGCCTGCCACCAGCCGGTCAGCATTATCACCAAGAACGCCCTGGTTCTGCGGGACGTGGACCTCCTCGGGCCGATGGCCGCCCTCGGGCTGGTCCACGTCAACGTCAGCGTCACCACCCTGGACCCGGACCTTGCCCGGGCGATGGAGCCCCGGGCGAGTACCCCGGCGGCCCGGCTGCGGGCGGTCCAAGAGTTGACCGCCGCCGGTGTCCCCGTCCGGGTGCTGGTTGCCCCGGTCGTCCCGGGTCTGACCGACCACGAGGTGCCGGCCATCCTGGCGGCGGCGAAGGCGGCCGGGGCGGGAGCGGCCGGATACAACCTGCTGCGACTTCCGCTGGCCGTCGCCCCGGTGTTCCTCGACTGGCTCGGGCGGGTCTACCCGGACCGGAGGGAGAAGGTGCTCGGCCGCATCCGGTCGGTGCGGGGCGGGAAGTTGAACGACGCCGAGTTCGGGCGGCGGATGACCGGGGATGGTGAGTTGGCAGACCTGATCGGGAACCTGTTCCGGGTATCTACCCGGCGGAATGGGCTAGACGGCGGCCTCCCGCCCTACGACTGCACCCGATTCCGTCCGCCGCCGGACCGCAGAGGCCAAGGGCGCCGCCAGCTGGTCGGCTGGAGCCCGTCGCTCGCATCGTCCTCGTGGGGGACTCCGTCGGATGGGACAATAACGCCTTCGGTCAATGACAGGGAAGCTTCCACTATGATTACCCGGGCAGTGCTCTCAGCGCCGGTCTTCATCCACTGGCCGATTACGGTAAGTTCAAAGCCGTCCGGCTTCCAGCTTATCGTTCGGGCTTTCGCTATCGTCGCCCCTAGAGCCTGTTATGAACCTGCGGGCCGAAACGCCGCAAACCATTGCCGCTGCGGCGATTGCGGATTATTGTACACACAGACAGTGCCGCCGCAAATTATTGATGTAGAACAACTTAAAGCAGGTTCATAACAGGCTCTAAAGCATCTGGAGCGTTCCCCGGGTCACTCCCAACTGGTTCAGCGCCCGCAGTTGCCGCCACACTTCCCGACCGTCGTCCTGACCCGATGCCACCCGGGCGTACCGATTGAGCAACGGCCCGACCTGTTCCGGCGTCTCTCGCAACAAGTCCACCCGGAACGTCCGCAACCCTACCGCCAACATCCGGGGCAGGTATTCGGCGGCGCTCTGAGGGACGCTGTTGTAGACCGTGTTCCGGCATCCGGTGTCGACCATCACCGGGAATAACGACCCAACCCGATCTCGGAGTTCTATCTTGTGGCGGTCGCACGGCCGGCCGCAGTCCCGCCAGTCCTTGCCGGTCGATAGTGAAGAGGCGTACAGGCAATATTCATTGTGGAACATGGGCATATTCACATGGCACATTGTTCCTATCAGCCCACACTGGCGGATAGCAAGCGACCGGGTAAAATGCGGCGGTTCCAAGGGCGATCGATGACCGAAGAAGAATGGCTGACGACAAGTGATCCGTCAACCTTGTTAATGCATGTCTATCCGATTTGGGACAACGACCCTCGGATGCGAAAAGTTCTGCTCTTTACGGCGGCTTAAACGAGTGTCGCCGCCCCTATCCTTTGCGAACGGCGCTATGTATGTCGTCCCCGGAAACCTTTGCCAATTCTTCGCCCGACTGCGACTCGATCACAATCCAGAACGAATCCGGGGGTAACTTCAATGCGTGCTGTCCATTGTAATCGCTATTAAGACTTTGCGAATAGAACGTAAAGCAATCATCGGTTTCCATCTTAACGGATTCAGTCCCGTGTGAGCCGCCGTCAATGAACTTGCTTGACGCCACAAGGTCGTAAGTGGCAAAGTTCCTCGTGTCATCCTTGAAGTAGATTCGGCCTATGTTGACGCTCGGCCCCTCGTTGACCACACGGACTCCGATTGTTGGCACACTCGCAACCACTCTTTTCGGCGTCGTGAATACGGCAACGGCCCTTACCTTCTTCTTCTTCTCCTCTGCCTTCTTCCACTTCTCAAGTTCCTTTTCCCGAATGTCGTAAATTGACTTTATAGTTGTTCCCAAGAACGACAGCCCAGCAACCACGATGGCCGCAACTGCGATTTGCCTTGTTTCGTCTCCCGGTGCTACTTGTTTGGCAACTATGAGTGCGGCCAGGAAGACGAAGGTGGCGAAGCCCACCACTACGCCTACGACCGCAAGTATCGTGTTGCGCACGGACGCACCCCCCGGCGAGTTTGCTTCCTGTCTAGGTTATTCGTCCCGTAGGTGATTCTCTTTCACTCGCCGTCCTCGTTGAACCCTTCGCCCTTTGTCAGCGTGAACCACCAGTGATAAACTCCGTCCTCAACCCACCGACCGAAGAAGAAGTATCCGGTCCCCGTAGGGAAGAGCGTTCCGTTCGCATCGCCAAAGCTGCCGTCTTTACAGTCCCATCCGCCGCCGAAGTGTTCACAGTCGGTGCTCGTCATCCTGACGCCGTAGGTGTCGGGGCCGACTTGAACACTCAACGTGAGCGTTCGCCCCGACAGAATCGCCCCCCTGATTACCCGGCCGTCGGTTTCGGCCCCGGCCCGTGTCCACTGGCCATTTCCGTCAAGCTGAAAGCTGTCCGGTTCACGTTGCTTCGTTCGGGCCTTCGCCATCGTTGCCCCCCCTTAAAGCATCTGTAGCGAACCCCTCGTCACCCCTAGCTGGTTCAGCGCACGCAGTTCACGCCACGCTGTTCGGCCGTCGTCCTGCCCCGACAGCACCCGGGCGTACCGATCCAGCAACGGTCCGACCTGCTCCGGTGTCTCCCGGAGCAGGTCGACCCGGAACGTCCGCAGCCCCAGAGCCACCATCCGGGGCAGGTACTCGGCCGCACTCTGGGGGACGCTGTTGTAGACCGTGTTCCGGCACCCGGTATCGACCATCACCGGGAACAGCGACCCGACCCGGTCCCGCAGCTCGATCTTGTGGCGGTCGCACGGCCGGCCGCAGTCCCGCCAGTCCTTCCCGGTCGATAGTGAAGAGGCGTACAGGCAATATTCATTGTGGAACATGGGCATGTGCTGGTGGACCACCGGCTCGTACCAGTCGGGGTTCGACGCCCGCACCATCGCCGCCAGCTGATCCCAGTTCAGGTCGTAGCTCGGGACGACGCGGTCGAGCCCCTCGCGGACCAGCAGGTCGGCGGTGAGTTCGTTGGCCACGTTCAGGCTGAAGTCGCCGACGAGTCGGGCGCGGGGGAGCTCGGTCCGGAAGTACTCGATCGACCCCAGGTTGCGGACGAGCACGATGTCCGGGTCGGCCCGCACCACGAGCGACTGGAACCCGTCCTCGCCCGGCTTGAGGACGCGCAGCGGCGCGACGCCGGTCGGAACCCCCGCCGCCCGGCCGCGGGCGACGGCGTCCTGGTAGCGGCGCAGGTCCTCGAAGTCGCAGTAGACGGCGTGCGGCCGCGGGAACCCGGCCGGCGGCTGCCATGCCAGGACGGCGTCGAGCTGGTCGGGCGTGCGGACCAGGACGGACAGGGTGGGCTGTTGGACGGCCTCACGAGCCGCCTCGGAATCAGCGGACTCGCGCCGGCCGCCCGCCAGGGTGGTCCGCATCTCCGCCAGCGCCTCGGGCTCGGCGACCGCGTGCGCCCGGAGTTCGACCCGCCGCTCGGCGAGTTCGCCCGCGGCCTTGCGGCGGAGGTCGTTCAGTACACTCCGCGGCACCATCACCCCCTCCGGCAGCTCGGCCGCGAGGTCACCCAACTCGAACGGCGTGTCGCCGAGACGCGCGAGTTGGTCGCGGAGTTCGGCCGTGGTCGTCGGCCGCTTCGACGCGACTTCGAGCGGGCCGGGCCACGTCGCAGCGGTACTCGCGCCGTCCGGGTCGGTGAGGGCGAGCGTCAGCGGCCCGCCGACCGCCCCGGTGACGCGGGCGGCGAGCGGGACGCGGCGGGCGGGTTTGTCCTGGGCGTAGCTCTGTTCGAGCCGCTTCCGCAGGGCCGGGTCGTCCGTCTTGTACACGTCGCAGCCGGCCGGCACGGCCGACAGGTCGAGGCCGTCCGGCTCGAACTGCAACTCCAGCAGCCGGCCACCGGGCGGCGCGGCCACCGCCCACACCCGGCCACCGGGCTCCTGGTCTTGCGGCCGGCCCAGGTCGAAGACGACGCCGTCGCCGGCCTTCACCAGCTCGGTCACCGCCTCAGCCGGCTCGATGCGCACCCCGCGGTGGGTCACCGCGACTACCCGGCCGACCCGCACCCCGCGGCTCTTGGGGAAGCGGCCGCGGACGAGGAGCTGGTGGTTCACCCCGTCGAGGAAGCCGGTCGTCAGCCCCCGGCTAAACGTCTGGGCCAGGTCGAGCTCCTCGCGCCGGTTCATTCGGAAGCTTCGACCTCCGGTCGCGGCGTCGATCGCCCGGCGGTAGGTCTGGGTGGTCGCGGCGACGTAGGGGCCGCCCTTCAGCCGGCCCTCGATCTTGAACGACACCACCCCCGCCTCGACCAGCGGGGCGATGCGGTCGTAGGCGGCGAGATCCTGCGGGCTGAGGAGGTAGGCCCGGTCGCCGAGGTCGCGGGTCTGGCCGTCCACGACCATCTCGTAGGGGAGGCGGCACGCCTGGGCGCACTGGCCGCGGTTGGCGCTGCGGCCGCCCAGGGCTTCGCTCGTGAGGCACTGGCCGCTGTAGGCCACGCACAGCGCCCCGTGGACGAACACCTCCACCGGCGTGTCGGTGGCGGCGGTCACCCGGCGGACGTCGTCGAGCGAGAGTTCGCGGGCGAGGACGACCCGCTCGGCCCCGAGCCGGCGGGCGAAGGCGATGCCCCGCGGCTCGGTGAGCGTCATCTGCGTGCTGGCGTGGACCGGCAGGGTCGGCGCGAGCCGGCGGGCGAGGCGGACCAGCCCGAGGTCTTGCACGATGACGGCGTCCACGCCGGCCGCGGCGGCAGCCCGCACGAAGTCGGCCGCCGCGGGGAGCTCGTCCGAGAAGATCAGCGTGTTGAGGGTGACGAAGCCGCGGACGTTGCGGGCGTGGAGGAACCGCATGACCGCGGGCAGCTCGGCCGGCTCGAAGTTGGCGGCCCGGGCGCGGGCGTTGAAGTTCGACAGCCCGAAGTAGACGGCGTCGGCTCCGTTGGCGACGGCGGCGCGGAGCGCCTCCCAGTCCCCGGCGGGGGCGAGGAGTTCGGGGGGGTGGGGTGCGTGGGCCATTCAGACATTGTAGCAACCGACCGGCTGACGGGCCTCACGGCGCCGGCACCTCGGCCGGCGGGCCGACGCTGGGCCGGATGTTGATGTCCCCCCAGATGCGGACCCGCCCGGTCCGGTCGGCCGTGGCCAGCTCCTTCCCGTCCGGGGACCACGTCGCCCCGACCACCGCTGCCCCGTGGTTGGTCAGCTTGACCGACGGGAAGCCGTGGAACAGGTGCCAGATCATCACCGACTGGTCCGCCTGGGCGACGACCAACAGGTCGCCGTCCTTGTGGTAGTCGATGTCGGCGGCGGCCGGGTCGTTCGCCGCCTGGTCCCGCCCGCGCATCCCGCCGAACCCGCTGCCCGAGGCGCCGTCCCAGAACCCGAGCCGCCCGCCCGCGTCCAGGGCCGCCAGCCTGGCCCCCCACCGGGACGACGAGAACGCCACCCGGGCGAACCGGGACGGCGTCAGCTTGCCGTCCGCGGGGGAGGTCGGGTTCGCCCCGCCGGGGGCGTCCCAGATACGCATCCCGCGGTTGACCGTGCCGGCCACCAGCTTCTTGCCGTCCGGCGTGAACCCGACCGCGAACACCTCACCGCCCGCGTCCAGTAGGCGGTGTTCCCCGGTCCACTCCGGGGACACGGTCCACACCCGGACAGCACCCGAGCGGCCGGCGGTCACCAGCTGAGCCCCGTCGGGGGCGAACGCCGCCGCGGTCACACCCCCGGGATGCGCCTTGTCCCCGCCCGAGGCGGTGAGCGGGTAGCCCTTGCGGGTCACCGCGTTCCACACCACGACGTTCCCCCCGTCGCCCCCGGCCGCGACCCACGTCCCGGTCTTCGCCACCGCTACCGCCACCGCTTTCTCCTCCAGCCCGACGAGTTCGGACTTCGCCCCCCCGCCGCGGACGGGGATCAGCTGGACCCCCTTCGCTTCCCCGGCCACCGCCGCGGTCTCGCCGTCCGGGAAGAACGCCGGGCGGTGGTCCTTCACCTTTGAGTCGTGGGTCAGCAGTTCCTTCCCCTCGGTCGAGAGGACGGTGACCTGCCCCTGGGGGGCCACCGCCAGCAGCGACCTGCCGTCCGGGGCGTAGCGGAAATATGTGGCCTGACCGGCGGCCGGGTGGGTGAACGTCCGCACGTGCTTGATGAGCCCCGCGGTGGTTGGCCCCGCGCCACCGGCCACCGGTTGAGGGGGATTGCCCACCGGCGGGCGGGTGCGGAAGGTAAACACCACGATCAGGAGTACCGCCACCACTCCGGCGACCCCGCCCAGAATGAGGACCGGGTGGACGCCCTGCCCCCCCGGCTCTCGGTCGTGGTCCCGGCGGTGGTCGCGGTTCTCGCCGTCGCGCGGGCGGCGGCTACGCGGGCGGTCGTCGTCATCCCGGGGGGACCGGGTGACCGGGGTCGCCCGCCGCGACTCGGGCCGCGGCGCCGGGGCGGGGGCAGGCACCGCCTCGACCACCACCGGCCTCGGCGCCGGCGCCGCGGACGGGTTGAAGACGTGGTGGCACCGGGTACAGCGGAGGGCAGTGGCTCCGGCCCGGAACCGCAGCGACACCCCGCACTCGGGACACGCCGCGATCTGCACGCTCTCTGACGGCGCGGCGGTGCCGAGCGCCCCGAGGCGGGCGGCGAGTTCGGCGGCGTCGCGGGGGCGGTGGGCGGGGTCGTGGGCGGCGCAGTCGCCCAGGAGCTCGATCAGCCCGTCGGGGACGGCCAGCCGGCGGAGGGTGCGGGCGAAGTCGGCCCCCGGGGCGGTGTCGAGCTTGCCGGTGAGCATCTGGTACCCGATGACCCCGAGGGCGTGGACGTCGTCCCGGGGGTCGGGCTTCTCCCCGCGCTGCTGCTGGGGGCTGGCGTACAGCGGGGTGTGCGACCCCCACAGCTGAGACCCCAGGTACCCGCTCGACCGCCGGCTCGCCTCCACCGCCAGCGCCGCGTCCGCCGCCAGACCACCGATCCCGAAGTCCGCGACCCGCAGGTCGGGGGTCGAGGAGGGTTGGGAGCCCCGGCCTCCGGCGAGCAGGATGTTGGCGGGCTTGAGGTCGCGGTGGACGAGCGGAGGGGCGAGGCGGTGGAAGTGCCCCACCGCCGCCGCCAGCGTCCGCAGCGCGGCCACGGTGCGGGTCGTCCGGTCGGCCGGGGGGAGAGCCTGCCAGGCGTGGATGAGCCCGCCGAGCTCGCCCCCGCCGACGTACTCGTACATCAGCCAGGGGGTGTCGCCCTCCAGGTAGGCGTCTAGCAGGGGCACGATGTTGGGGTGCCGCCCCTCCTCCATCACCCGGCTGACCAGACCCCCCTCGTGCCGCAGCAGCCGCTCCCGGGCCTGCGGATCGAGGCCGAACTTGACCGCCCCCTTGAGCGCTGCCAGCGACGGGTTGCGGGCCAGCCACACCTCCCCGAACCCGCCCGTCCCGAGGAGTTCCCCCAGCACCCACCCGGGGCGCCCAGGGAGGGCATCACCGCCCCGGAACCGCGGCAGCCGGGAGGGGAGGCGGCGGGCGAGGTCGGACGGGTCGGCGAGGGCGAACTGGTCGGGGACGGACCGACCGGACGGGTCGTCGGCCCGGCGGAACGACTGGCGGACGGCGCCCGGCACCTGCGTCAGGTAGAGTTCCAGGACGGCCTGGTCGGCGGTGGAGGCGCCGACGGCGACTTCCCGCACCACCTGTTCGGCGACTCGACGGACTTCCTCGACGCTCGCGGCGGCGACGGCGACCACTTCCTCGCGGATCTGGTCGGACCGCTTGCGGTCGCGGAGGCGGCGGTGGGCCTCGTTCGCCACGTCGTAGAGGAAGCCACCGCCGGGGACGAGTTCGGCCAGCCCGCGGACGCCCTTGGCCACCACCGCCTCGGCCACGCACTGCATGAACACGTACATGGGCCGACTCCGGCGCGGGGTGGCGACAGGGGAGATTCGCCGGCCCCGGACGAAGATTGTACCGCACCCCAAAGGATTCGCGGCGCGCTACTCGATGTGGGTGAAGGACCAGCTGCGGGTGCGGACGAGGTAGTCGGCGATGGCCCGGCGGTGGCACTCGGCCACCCGCTTCTCGGCGCACAGCAGGCAGACCGGTCCGGAAATGGGGTCGAGGCGGTCGAACAGGAGCGGCCCGGTGCGGTCGAGGAAGTCGGCGTAGCGGGCCGGCCAGTCGGGGTAGGCGAGGAACAGGTTGCCGAGTTCCGGGAGCGACACGTAGCCGACCCCGGCGCGGGCGAGGAGCCCGGCGACGCCCTTGTCGGCGTCCTTCGCCAGGGCGTAGCTCCCCACGCTGGCCTTGTCCGGCCGGAGCCGCACGTCCACGACCGTGACGACGCCATGCTCGGTGAGGAGTCGGGTGAACTCGTCCGGCGCGCGGCCGCCGTAGCCGATGGTGAACGCGGCGGTCATTCGGCACCCGTTTGGGTAAGAGACGGCGCGGCTCGGAAGACGCCCCCGCTCGCCCGGCCGGGACGTCCGCGGTCAGTTCTCGCCCGGGAGAGCATCGGTCGCGCCGCCGGCGATCGTCACCAGGCCGTACAGCACCTGCGGGGCGGTCCGGTCGGTGAAGAAGCGGACGGACCCGTCCGCGAAGCCCCAGTTCGCCCCGGCGGCGTGGTTCCCGCCGAACTGCCCGCCGGCTCCCAGCAGCGGGGCCGCGTCCGGGGAGTCGTCCAGCCCGCGGACCGTCGCCGCGCCGCCGCGGAGCCACGGCCCCAGGTCGCCGGACCGCTCCCCGAGCAGGATCGACTGGCTCAGCCCGTCCGTGATGGAGCTGAACGGCGTGGGATGGTCGTAGCGGAAGCAGCCTGCCCGCGGCGGGGCGGCCGCCGGCGGGTCCGGTAGAGCGAGGAACGCCGCGTCAGACCCGAGGCCGGCGATGCCGACGTAGCAGGTCGGGGCCGGGAGAACCGGGTCCGTCGGCGGGACATTGCCGGGGCAGAGGGCGGTGCGGAGCCGGGTGCGGGCGGCGGCCTGGTTGGCGTCCGCCGCGAACGGCTGAAGGAGTTGCAGCCCGGTCACGAGGGCGTCGGTGGGCTGGCGCTTCTGGTCGAACCCGGGGAGGACGCGCGGGAACCAGCTGAGGCGGTCGTCGGGGGGCGTGCCGGCGAGCAGGACCGTCCCCGCGGGGATTTCGGTGGGGAAGCGGGCGGGATCGACCCCGGGCTTCGGGTCGACGTGGTGGGCGGCGAACAGGCCGATCTCGCGGAGGTGGTTGGCGCAGCCGAGCTGTTCCGCCCCCCGCCGCATCCGGGGGATGAACGTGAACAGGAACCCGGCCGCGGCCACCGCCACGAACGCCGCGACCCCGACAACCACCCACCGCCGCATGACTTCGCCCCCGGAGGTCCGGGGGTTGGTGTACGGAACCGCCTCCCTACCTGTGAGCGAACGGCCTCGGCCGCAGCCGCGGCGGGCTGCCTCCCGGTCCCCCCTGGGAGGGAAGGGGGATGGGCCGAACCGACCAGCCGGCGCTTGGTGACGGCCGGGCGGCGGGCGGCTCCTGGTTCCTGTGGTGCGGGGCTATCTCCTCACCCCGCGTGCTGCGCCCCTCTCCCCTCGGGGGTGAGGTGGCTCGGGCCGCCCCCTCGCCCGCCCGGCCGGGTCTGGTAAACTCGGGGTATCCGTCCCGCCCGGGGGTCCGCCGTGTTTCTGAAGATGGCCAAGCGGGTACTCGTCGAGACCGACAAGCGGCTCCTCTGGAAGCTCGTCTACAACATGGGCTTCAAGGCCGCCCTGTCGGTCCACCGGCACAAGCTCCGGCTGAGGCGGGGGCAGGTGTTCCCGCCGTTCCTGTACGTGTCGGTCATCAACTCCTGCAACCTCCGCTGCCAGGGCTGCTGGGTGGACGTGGCCCACAAGCAGCAGACCGTCAGCCCGGACGCCTTCCACCGCCTCGTCCGCGAGGCGAAGGCGATGGGGAACGCCTTCTTCGGCATCGTCGGCGGCGAGCCGTTCATGCACCCGCACCTGCTCGACATGCTCGCCGAGCACCCGGACTGCTACTTCCAGGTCTTCACCAACGGCCACTTCCTCACCCCCGAGCGGGCGCGGCGGATGTGGCAGCTGGGGAACGTCACGCCGCTCGTCAGCGTGGAAGGCACCGAGATCGTCTCGGACGAGCGCCGCGGCCGGGGCGGGGTGCTGAGCAAGACCCTCCGCGGCATCCAGAACGCCCTCGACGCGGGCGTGTTCACCGGCGTCTGCACCAGCCTGTGCCGGACGAACATCGACGACCTGCTGCGCGAGGAGTGGGTCGACCGGCTCGTCGAGATGGGCGTGCTGTACACGTGGTTCCACGTCTACCGGCCGATGGGGCCGAACTCGAACCCGGACCTGTGTCTGACCCCGGAGCAGGCGGTGCGGGCGCGGAAGTTCGTGGTCGAGATGCGGGCGAAGAAGCCGATCGTCATCGTCGACGCCTACCACGACGGCGAGGGGAAGGCGCTGTGCCCGGCGGCGACGGGGATCAGCCACCACATCAACCCGTGGGGCGGGATCGAGCCGTGCCCGATCGTGCAGTTCTCGACGGAGTCGATCCACCCCGGGCCGGACGGCCGCACGCTGAAGGACAAGTTCCTCCGCTCCGCGTTCCTGGCCGACTTCCGCCAGCTGGCCGCGCAGACCACCCGCGGCTGCATCGTGCTGGAGAGGCCCGACCTGCTCAAACAGCTGGTGGAGGCCCACGCCGCCCCGGACGCCACCGCCCGCCAGACGGCGCTGGCCGAGCTGGGGGCGATGACGGTCCGCACGTCGCAGTACAACCCGGCGGCCGAGGTGCCGGAGCGGAACCCGCTGTACCGGGTGGCGAAGCGGCTGTTCTTCAACGACTTCGGCGTCTACGCCGGCCACGACCACTCCCGCACCGCCGCCCCCGGCGTCCTCGCGGCCCGCTCCTGACCCGCCCCCGCGGGAAGCGGTCACGGGAGCCTCCTACCCCTTCAGTAGCCGGGCCGGCCCTCGGTCCGGGGTGCAATAACCGTTATCACCCCCGGCGGCCGGGGGGGCGGGGGCAGTCGGGCGACAGAGCTGATAACGGTTATCGCGGCCTCACGCGGTGCCGAACTGGCGGTCGCCGGCGTCGCCGAGGCCGGGGACGATGTACCCGACCTCGTTCAGCCGGTCGTCGAGGGCGGCCAGGTAGATGGGCACGTCCGGGTGGGCGGCGGCCAGGGCGTCGCGGCCTTCCGGGGCGGCGATCAGGCCGACGAACTTCACCCGCGGCGTGCCGGCCTTCTTCAGGATGTCGACGGCCGCGATCGCGCTGCCGCCGGTGGCCAGCATCGGGTCCAGCACGAGCGCCACGTCCACGTCCGGCTCCGCCGGGAACTTGTTGTAGTACGTCACCGGCTTGAGGGTGGTGTGGTCGCGGTACAGCCCCAGGTGCCAGACGCTCGCCTCCGGCAAAGCCTGGAGCATGGCGTCGGCCATGCCCAGCCCGGCCCGGAGGACCGGCACCAGCCCGACCCGGGCGGCGATCTCCTCGCAGGGGGCGGCGGCCATCGGCGTGCGGACCGTCACCGGCCGGACGGGCAGGTCGGCGGTGGCCTCCAGGAGCAGCGCCCGGGCCAGCGCCGCGACCAACTCGCGGAACGCGGCCGGCGGGGTGTCGGCCGCCCGCAGCCGGGCCAGCTGGTGCCGGACGAGCGGGTGCGTCGAGACGTGGACCGTGGGCATCGGACACCGGGCGGTGCGGGGCGGGTGACCGGGGTCAGGATACGGACGGCGGGGCCGGCCCGGCGGGCACCCGGGCACGGTGTCATACGGGATCGGGCTGATCCGTAGGCCACCCGGGGCGTTGCCCCGGGCTATCGGATCTCAGCCCTTCAGGCTGAAGAGGAGCCTCTAGTTTTCAGGCCAACGGCCTGGGATTCGATAGCCCGGGGCAACGCCCCGGGTGGCCTACGGATCAACCGGATTTGGTATCAGTCGGCCCCGGGCCGCCAGATGTGGACCTCGCCCGCGGCGGCCACGACCCGGTCGCCGGCCCAGGCCACGCCGGTCACGGCCTCGCCGCCGGCCAGGAGGGCGAGGAGCTCCTGCCCGCTGGCGGCGTCCCACACCCGGACCGTGCCGTCCGACCCGCCGGTCAGCAGCCGAGTCATGTCCGCGCTGAAGGCCACGGCGTTCACCCGCAGCGGGGTTCCGGCGAACGACTGCTCGACCTTGCCAGTGGCCACGGCCCGCGCCCGGACCGCCCCCGGCTCGGACACGGCCAGCTTCAACCCGTCCGGGCTGAACGCCACCGCATACGCCTCCCGCGGGCCGTCGGCCCAGGCGGTCTTCGCGCCCGTGGCCGTGTCCCAGACCGTCAGGCCGTCCGCCCCGGCCACGGCCAGGAGCTTGCCGTCCGGGGAGAAGGCCAGGCCGAAGACGAACCGCCCGCCGGCCGCGAGGGTGCGGGCCGGCCCGCCGGGCACCTCGTCCACGCGGACGCCCCCGCCGCCGGCCGCGGACCAGTTCGCCAGCTTGGTGCCGTCCGGGCCGAGGGCGACCCGCACCCCGCCGCGCGCCCGCGCCGGCTCGGGCCGGCGCCACACCTCGGCCCCGGTCGCCACGTCCCACACCGCCACGCCGCCGTCGGGCGTGCCGGCCGCGAGCCGCCGGCCGTCCGGCGACAGGGCCGCGTCCCCGGACCCGGTCACCACCCGCCCGGCCTTCCCGGTCGTGGCGTCGAGGACGGCCACCTTGAGCGTCGTCGGGGCCGACCCGAACCGGGGGGCGACCGCGACCTTTGTCCCGTCGGCCGAGGCGACCAGGGAGCCGGCCGCGTCCTGGTACTCCACCGTCACCTGCCCGCCCGGGTCGCGGGTGACGTCCCACACGCACACGGCCTGGTCCCCGCCGGCCGAGGCGAGGCGCTTGCCGTCGCGGGAGAACACGAGGGCGGACACCGCGGCCGTGTGCCCGCGGTAGGTGCGGACGGCCCGGCCGCGGGCGCAGTCCCACACGACCACCTCCCGCTCCGGGCCGACCACCGCCACCCAGCCCGGGTTCGGCCCGACCGCGGCGAACGCCCGGCCGGCGGCCGTCGGGGTCACCCGCTGGCGGTGCCGACCGGTCACCGGGTCGGCCAGCACGACGCCCTCGGCGTGCGACTCGACCAGCGTCTTCCCGTCCGCCGTGTAGGCCAGCCCGGTGATGCCCCGCGGCCGCCGCCACGCCTCGCCGGCCGCCTCCCCGGTCGCGGTGTCCCACCGCCGCACGGCGCCGTCGGCCGTGCCGGTGAGGAGGCGGCCCCCGTCCGGGCTGAAGGCCACGGCGGTCACCGCGGCCGTGTGCCCGGCCAGCTCCGCGACGGGCTCCCAGTCGGGCAGCGCCCACAGCCGGGCCGTCGGGCCTTCGGCGGTGACGAACCAGCGGCCGCACGGGCTGAACGCCGCCCGCCCGGCCCCGGTGACGGTCCGCAGCAGCGTGCCGGCGTCCGCGTCCCAGACGGTGACCGCGCCCCGGCCCGCCGCCGCCACCCAGCTGTGCTGCGGGTGGGCGGACAGCTCCGCCACCCGCCCCGGGCCGGCCTGCCAGGTGCGGGCCGTCTTGCCGGCGGCGTCCCACACCCGGACCTGCCCGCCGTGGTCCACCGAGACGAGCCGGTCGTCGGCGAGGAAGGCGGCCGCCCCGACCCACTCCTCGTGGCCGACCAGCGGCGGCGGGGCGGAGCGGCGGAGGCCGTCGAGGTACTTCCACTCCCAGCCGCGCTGCTCCTCCGGGCACAGGTCGAGGAGTCGCCACGCCCGGGGGAGCTGGTTGGCCGCGACCAGCCGGCCGGCCGCCGCCACGCGCTCCAGGTAAACCGTCCGCTGCTCCCGGGCGAGCGCATCGGTCAGCTTGTACCGCATGGCGCACTCGCGCAGGTACGCCTCGTTCGTCTCCCGCTCCTTGGCGCGGATCTGGGCGTTGCTCTCCGCCAGTACCACCACCGACAGGATGAGTGCGGCCGCGGTCGTGACTGCCATCCCGGCCACGACCGGGTGCCGCCGCCCCCACCGCCAGGCGTGCTCCCAGCTGCGGGTCGGGCGGGCGAGGACCGGGCGGCCGGTCCGCCACCGCTCCAAGTCGTCGGCCAGGTCGGCGGCGGTGGCGTAGCGGCGGGCGGGCTCCTTCTCCAGGCACTTCAGGCAGATGGTCTCCAGGTCGCGGGGGACGGCCGGGTTGAAGGCCGTCGGCCGCGGCGGGGGCTCGTTGGCGACCAGTTCGAGCGTCGAGAGCGGGGTGGCCGCTTCGAACGGCGGCTTGCCGGTGAGCTGGTGGAACAGCACCGCCCCGAGCCCGTACACGTCGGCGGCGGTGGTCACCTCCCCAGGGGCGCGGGCCTGCTCGGGGGCCATGTACGCCGGGGTGCCGACGACCGCGCCGGTGAGGGTGCGCGGGTCGGCCGGGTCGAACCGGCCGGCCAGCCCGAAGTCGGCCACGTGCGGCCAGCCGGCGTCGTCGAGGAGGATGTTGGACGGCTTCAGGTCGCGGTGGAGGACGCCGCGCTGGTGGGCGTGGTGGACCGCCCGGGCGATCACCTCGACCGTCCGCGCCTGGGCGGCGGGGTCGGTGCCGGCCCCGGCCGGGGCGGCGTCCAGGTTCCCGCCGGGGTAGAGCTTCATGGCGAAGAACGGGACGGGCGTGAGGCCGTCGGCCGCGACCCACTCGCCGACCTCGTACACCGGGACAATGTGCGGGTGGTCGAGGGTGGCGATGGCCTCCGCCTCGCGGGCGAACCGCGCCCGGCTGTCGGCCCGGGGGACGGAGGCCAGCGTCTTGAGCGCGACCGTCCGCCGCAGGGCGCGGTCCACGGCCTTGTACACCACGCCCATCCCGCCCCGGCCGAGCTCCCCGAGGACGTCGTACCCCGGGACGGCGGGCGTCCCGGCCAGCGGCGCCGGCCCCGCGCCCGCGGCGAGCGTGGCCTTGGCCCAGCCGCCCCGGCCCGCCGACCCGAGGAGGGAGCGGAGGTCGTCGGCGAGGGCGGGGAAGCGGCGGAGGTAGTCGGCCGGGGTGACCGGCGGGCGGTAGCGGCCGCGCAGGGCGAACTCGGCGCGGATCAGCTCCGGGAGGTAGTCGGCCGCGTCGAGCTCGGGGAACCGGGCCAGGTAGTCCTCGACCCGCGCCTCGTCCCCGGTGCGGATGCGGAACTCCAGGTCCACGTGGACGAGTTCGGCGAGGAGGTCCGGGGGCGGCGGGCCGTCGGCCGGGAGGAAGGCGGCGAGGTCCGGCCGGCCGGGCCGGCGCCAGGCGGCCTCGAAGCGGCGGATGACGTCTTCACAACCCGTCTGGAGAGACTCACTCGGGGTCGGCGTGGACAGCATCGCGGGCACACCGGTTAAGTAGCCGGCCCGGGGCGGTGCCCCGGGCGCTGGAATCCCAGGCCGTCGGCCGGAGTGGCGGGGTGATCGGACCCCGGGCCACGCGGAGGCCGCCCAGGGCTCCCGCCCTGGGCTACGCAACATCGCCCCTCCGGGGCTCCAGACCCCGAGCCGGGGAGCCCCACGAGCCGCGACCGCAAGGGAGCGGCTGCTGAACCCCCGTTCCCCCGCAGGCAATTCGCCGGGTCGGCCGGCCGCTCCCTTGCGGTCGCGGCTCGTGGGGCTCCCGGAACTGCTCCGCCGGACGGGGTCGTGTCGGCGTGACGGCCGGCCGTCATCCGGGCAACACGGGTGTCACCCGGCCGTCACACCGACACGACCTCTTCTCGTCCCCCATCCGGTCAACTGTGGAGTTACCGTTGCCGACAACGGCGTTTCCTGGAAGAGCGAGAACGAGGCGGGGATGTTACTCGCCCCTCGTCCCCGAAGTAACGTGTGAAGGATTTTTCGCCCCCGCGGGCGGCAGACCCCCGGGGTACGGCCCCCCCTACTCCGTCCCGCACTGCATCCGTTCGAGCCGCTTGCGCAGGCGCTCACGCAACCGGCGTACCGAGCGCTCGGCGCGGCCCAGCTGTTCGGCCACCTCGGCGGCGGTAAAGCCCTGGAGGCTCAGCTCCAGGATGGCCCGCTCGTCCGGGTCGTCCAGGGTGCGGAACAGCTCCTCCACCGTCTCGGCCAGGGCCGCCGCCTCCTCCGGCTGCGGCTCGCGGTCCAGCACCAGGTCGGCCGGGGTCACGCTGGCGTCGGGGGCGGTCGCCAATTCCCGGGCCACGTCGCGCTTGCCGGCGCGGTAGTAGGCCGCGCGGTCGGCGCACTTGCGGAGGGTGATCATGGTCAGCACCCCCCACAGCCCGTCCCACGAGCCCACGTCCAGCCCGCCGTCCCGCTGCCGCAGGAAGAAGCTCTTGTAGGCCGACTGGACCACGTCCTCCGGGTCCACCTTCACCGCCAGCCGGCCCCCCAGGTTCTTCCGGGCCAGCCCGACCAACCGGTTGGTGAAGAGGACGAACACCTCGCGGGCGGCGGAGTCCTCGCCGGACCGGAGGCGGCCCATCAGCAGTGCCACCGAGTCGCTCGCGGCCATTCCGCCGACCTCGCGTGATCCGGGCGCCGGGTCCAGGGTCCACCCCCGAACCCCGGGGCGCGACTTCCGGGACCGCCGCGGGAAAAATCCTGGCCGGTCCGCCGACCGACGCGGATTAGCCCGGTGTCCCGCCGGTGCCGACGACGCTCACCGGACTGTTGTACTCCGGGAGGCGTCCCCGCCGCCAGCGGGTTCACCGATTCCCCGGTGCCCACGCCGCACGTCGCCCCGACCGGCCCGCCCCGGACAACCCGACCGTCACCCAGCCCCCTGTTGTTAGGAGGACGATCATGTTGCGCGCCCTGTTCCGAGCCCTGGCCCGTGGCGCCGCACGCCGGGCTGCCCGCGAGTCCGGCCGGGCCGCCCGCCCGATGCGGTTCACCCCGTCGCTGAACGCCCTGGAGGGCCGCGAGGTGCCGGCGGTGGTCGCCACCTTCTCCGCCGGCACCCTCACCGTCTTCGGGGACGCCCTCGACAACACCATCACCGTGAGCCGCAACGCCGCCGGGACGATCCTGGTGAACGGCGGAGCGGTCGCGGTCAACGGCGGCACCCCGACGGTGGCCAACACCGCCCTCATCCAGGTGTTCGGCCAGGCCGGCAACGACGTCATCACCCTGAGCGAGACGAACGGCGCGCTGCCGCGGGCCAACCTGTTCGGCGGGGCCGGTAACGACACCCTCACCGGCGGGTCCGGGACCGATCAGCTGTTCGGCCAGGCCGGCAACGACACCCTCCTCGGCAAGGGCGGCACCGACTTCCTGTTCGGCGGGACCGAGAACGACGTCCTCACCGGCGGCGACGCCGACGACCAGGTGTTCGGCGAGTCCGGCGACGACCGGATGGTGTGGAACCCGGGCGACGACACCGACCTGAACGAGGGCGGGGCCGGGAACGATACCGTCGAGGTGAACGGCGGGAACGGGGCCGAGGTGTTCGCCGTGACCGCCAACGGCACCCGCGTCCGCTTCGACCGCCTCGACCCGGCGCCGTTCAGCATCGACGTCGGCACGTCCGAGAACCTCGTCCTGAATGCCAACGGCGGCAACGACTCGTTCTCCGCGACTGGCAACCTGGCCGCCCTCATCAAGATCACCGTGGACGGCGGGACCGGGAACGACACCCTCCTCGGCAGCAACGGGGCCGACCTGCTCCTGGGCGGCGACGGCGACGACTTCGTGGACGGCCAGCAGGGGAACGACGTGGCCTTCCTGGGGGCCGGGAACGACGTGTTCCAGTGGGATCCGGGTGACGGCAGCGACACCGTCGAAGGGCAGGACGGGGCCGACACCATGCGGTTCAACGGGAGCGCCGGCAACGAGATCTTCGAGGTGTCGGCCAACGGCGGGCGGGTCCGCTTCACCCGCAACCTCGCCAACATCGTGATGGACCTGAACGACGTCGAGCGGCTCGACCTCAACACCCTGGGCGGCACCGACACGACCACCGTCAACGACCTGTCCGGCACCGACCTGACCGCGGTCAGCATCAACCAGGCCGGCACCATCGGCGGCGCGGCCGGGGACGCCGCGGCGGACACCGTCATCGTCAACGGCACCAACGGCACCAACGTCATCGACGTCTTCGGGGCGGGCTCCTCGTACTCGGTGGTCGGGCTGCCGACGCTCGTGACCGTCGCCAACTCCGAGGGGGCCAACGACGCGCTCGTCATCAACGCCCTGGGCGGCAACGACGGGCTGACGGCGTCCACGCTGCCCGCCGGCGTCGTCAAGCTGACGCTGGACGGCGGGGCCGGGAACGACACCCTCCTCGGCTCGCAGGGCGCCGACGTGTTCTTCGGCGGGGACGGGGACGACTTCGTCTTCGGCGACAACGGCAACGACACGGCCTTCCTGGGGGCCGGGAACGACGTGTTCCAGTGGGACCCGGGTGACGGCAACGACACCGTCGAGGGCCAGGACGGGGCCGACCTCCTCCTCTTCTTCGGGTCGAACGCAAGCGAGAACGTTACCATCAGCGCCAACGGCGGGCGGGTGCTGTTCTCCCGCGACGTGGCCAGCGTGACGATGGACCTCAACGACCTGGAGTCGATCGAGTTCCGGGCGCTGGGCGGGGCCGACAACGTCGTGGTCGGCGACCTGAGCGGGACGGACGTGACCCGCATCGACCTCGACCTCCGCGGGCCGAACGGCGGCGGGGACGGCGCGGCCGACACGGTGACCGTGAACGGCACCCAAGGGGCCGACGTGTTCGGGGCGGCGGGCGACGCCGGCGGGGTGAACGTGTTCGGGCTGCACACGGTGGTCAACATCTTCTTCCAGGAGCAGGCCAACGACCGGCTCACGCTGAACGGTCAGGGCGGGGACGACGTGATCAACTCCACCAGCCTGGAGGCCGACGGCATCCAGCTGGCGGTCAACGGCGGGCTCGGGAACGACCTGATCATCGGGAGCGACGGGAACGACCTGGTCAACGGCGGCGACGGGAACGACACGGCCTTGCTCGGGGCCGGGGACGACGTGTTCGTGTGGAACCCGGGCGACGACAACGACACGGTCGAGGGCCAGGCCGGCCGCGACGAGATGCTGTTCAATGGCGCCAACGTGGCCGAGACCATCGGCATCAGCGCCAACGGCGGGCGGGTCCTGTTCACCCGGAACGTCGCCAACGTGGTGATGGACCTCAACGACGTGGAGGTCATCACCTTCAACGCCCTGGGCGGGGCCGACGCGATCACCGTCAACGACCTGTCCGGGACCGACGTGACCGACGTGAACCTGAACCTGGCGGGCGCCATCGGCGGCGCGGCCGGGGACGGTGCGGCGGACACGGTGACCGTCAACGGTACCAGCGGCGACGACACGGTGGTGGTCGCCGGCGACGCGACCGGCACGACGGTCCTCGGGCTGCCCGTGCTGGTCAACATCACCGGGGTCGAAGCGGCCAACGACCGGCTGATCGTCAACGCCCTGGCCGGCGACGACGTGGTGGAGGCCTCGGGCCTGGCGGCCGGGGCGATTCAGCTGACGGCCAACGGCGGCGACGGCGACGACGTCCTCGTCGGTGGGGATGGGGCCGACGTCCTGCTCGGCGGCGACGGGGACGATGTGCTCATCGGCGGGCTGGGGATCGACGTCCTGAACGGCGGGGCCGGGGACAACGTCGTCATCCAGTAGCGCCGCGGGCACGCGGGCGTAGACCACGACCGGGGCGTGGGGGGGGGCGCACCCCCCCCCCCCCCCCCCCCCCCCCAAAAACCACCCCCCGGGCGCCCACCGTTG